>PJUK01000028.1_pt1 | contig 243045 bp, 226 predicted proteins | sample 1512211 | NCBI WGS metagenome assembly PJUK01 (sample SAMN08177668, study PRJNA422409) | Feces metagenome, whole genome shotgun sequencing project. | reverse complement strand
TCAGAATGCTCATTTACAGCTCGTAAAGTCGAACGCGACTCCGAGCGTTCTTCGCTCGATTCGCGGGGCCGCCATCGGTATTGCCTGGCTCTAGCTCGCGAGACTTTGAACAGGCTCTAAGCGCTCCGGCCAAGTTCGGTCAGTTCCGCATCCTTCTCTTCCCACAGGCGATTGACCCACTGCTGGAACGCCAGGCGGTAGCTTTCGTCCTGGTCGTAGTTACGGCCAATGAATTCGCGCGGAATCTCTACCTGTTTGAAACGCACCTGTACCGCATCGAGGCGGCCGCAGAGGATGTCCCAGAACCCGGGTACGCCGTGCGGATAGTGAATGGTGACATTGACGATGGCGTGCAACTGCTCGCCCATCGCGTCGAGGACGAAGGCAATGCCGCCGGCCTTGGGTTTGAGCAGGTGCTTGAACGGCGATTTCTGTTGCGCGTGCTTGGCCGGGGTCAGGCGAGTGCCTTCGAGGAAGTTGAACACTGCCACCGGATTGGTCTTGTAACGCTCGCAGGCCTTGCGGGTCGTGGCCAGATCCTGGCCGCGTTTCTCCGGGTACTTGGCCAGGTACTCCTTGCTGAAGCGCTTCATGAAGGGAAACTCCAGCGCCCACCAGCACAGGCCAATCACCGGCACCCATATCAGTTCCTGCTTGAGGAAGAACTTCAGCAGCGGCATGCGCTGGTTGAGCAGGTACTGCAGCACCAGGATGTCCACCCAGCTCTGGTGGTTGCTGGTCACCAGATAGGAATGGCGGGTATCGAAGCGCTCCAGGCCTTTGACGTCCCATTCGATATGCCCGACCAGGCGCATCCAGAACTTGTTGACGCCGATCCAGCTCTCCGCGACAGCATGCATGACGAAGCGCAATGCACGCTGAATCGGGGCGAACGGTAGCAGCAGTTTGAGCAAGGCGATGACGAACAGTGGCCAGCACCAGAACAGGGTATTGAGAGCCAGCAGCAGGCTCGCGATCACGCCACGCAGTGGCGCGGGAAGAAAGTGCAGCATCGGGCGAACGCCTCCGTAAGCAGGCTGCACGCCCGGCGGGCAGCCTGAGAATGGGGGCTTTCTCTGTGCCCCGTATCGGTCGAAAGAGCTGCAGCGTTCCGTGCGGCGAGCTGGTTCGGCGCCAAGGTTAACGGTTGTGCACTGACCTGCAAGTGCCAGCTTTGACCGCAAGGTTCCCATGGCCGGTAGGGTGCGCTGTGCGCACCCTACTAGAACCTTCACTCCGGCTGGTCGGCCGCCTGAATCGCCGTCAGCGCGATGGTGAACACGATGTCATCGACCAGGGCGCCGCGTGACAGATCGTTCACCGGCTTGCGCAGGCCCTGCAGCATGGGGCCAACGCTGATGCAGTCGGCACTGCGTTGCACCGCCTTGTAGGTGGTGTTGCCGGTGTTCAGGTCGGGGAACACGAACACCGTGGCGCGGCCGGCCACTGGGCTGTTCGGCGCTTTTTGCCGGCCGACGCTTTCGATGGCCGCCGCGTCGTATTGCAGCGGGCCGTCGAGCAACAGCTCCGGGCGCTTCTCACGGGCGAGACGAGTCGCGGCGCGTACCTTTTCCACCTCTTCGCCGCTGCCAGAATCGCCGGTGGAATAGCTGATCATGGCCACCCGCGGAGGGATGCCGAAAGCTTGCGCCGACTTCGCGCTTTGCAGGGCGATCTCCGCCAGTTGCTCGGCATTCGGATCCGGGTTCACCGCGCAGTCACCGTAGACCAGTACCTGATCCGGCAGGAGCATGAAGAATACCGAGGACACCAGGTTGTAGCCGGGCGCGGTCTTGATCAACTGCAGTGCCGGGCGGATGGTATTGGCTGTGGTGTGGACGGCGCCGGACACCAGGCCGTCCACCTCGTCCAGGGCCAGCATCATGGTGCCGAGCACGACCGTATCTTCGAGTTGAGCTTCGGCCATTGGTGCGTTGAGGCCCTTGCCCTTACGCAGCTCGACCATGGGCTCGACATAACGGCCGCGAATCAGATCCGGGTCGAGAATTTCCAGCCCTTCCGGCAGATCGATGCCTTGGGAGCGCGCAACCGCTTGCACTTCCTCCGGCTTGGCCAGCAGCACGCAACGGGCGATGCCGCGTGCCTGGCAAATAGCGGCGGCCTGCACGGTACGCGGCTCGGCGCCTTCAGGCAGGACGATGCGCTTGGCGGCGGCCTTGGCCCGCTGCACCAGCTGGTAGCGGAAGGCCGGGGGCGACAGGCGCAGCTCGCGTGGAGTACCGCAACGCGCGCTCAGCCAGTCGTGGTCGATGTGGCTGGCGACGAAGTCGGAGACCTTCTCCGCCCGTTCGCGGTCATCCAGCGGGATTTCCTTGTTCAGGCGATTGAGGTTGGTGGCGGTGTCGTAGGAGCCGGTACCGACCGTCATCACCGGCAGGCCGCTGGCCAGGGCGCCCTGGCACAATTCCATGATGCGCGGGTCGGGCACGAAATCACTGCACAGCAGCAGACCGGCCAACGGCACACCGTTCATCGCCGCCAGGCTGGCGGAGAGGATGATGTCGTCACGGTCACCTGGCGTGACCACCAGGGTGCCGGGTTTGAGCAACTGCACGCTGTTGGCCACGGCGCGTGCACAGAGCACGATCTTCATCATGCGCCGCTGTTCGTAGTCACCGGCGTTGAGGATGCGTGCGCCGAGCAGTTCGGCGACGTCCTTGGTGCGCGGCGCGTTCAGTTCGTCGCGCCAGGGAATGCAGCCGAGCAGGCGGAAATCGTCGGTCTTGAGCAGCGGCGAGAGTTCCTGCAACTGCTCGGTGAAGGCCTCGATACCGTCCTCGTTGCGAACCTTGTTGAGGATCACGCCAAGCACCTTGGGGTCTTTCGGGCCGCCGAACTGCTGGGCCTGAATCTCGATGCGATCCGAGAGTTCGGTGAGGTTCTCGTCTTCCGGGGCGCTGACCAGAATCACGTCGGCGTCCAGGCTCTTGGCCAAGTGGAAATTGACCCGCGCGGCATAGCTGGCGTGGCGGGTGGGCACCATGCCCTCGACGATCACCACGTCCTTGTCGGCAGCTGCCTGGTGGTAAAGGCTGATGATTTCCTCGAGCAGCTCGTCCAGGTGGCCGTCACCGAGCATGCGCTCGACATGGCTGAGCGGCAGCGGCTTGGGTGAGTGCAGGCCATGAGTACGGGCGATCAGCTCGCTGGAGCGTTCCGGGCCGAGATCGCCGGCGTGCGGCTGGGCTATGGGCTTGAAGAAGCCGACCTTGAGGCCGCTGCGCTCCAGAGCGCCGACCAGGCCCAGGCTGATGGAAGTCAGGCCGACGCCGAAACCGGTGGGGGCGATGAAAAAGGTATGCATGTGAGCCTCAGTCGAGCAGGGCGAGAGTATCGAGCGCGATCTGGCGCTCCTCGTTGGTTGGCACCACCAGAACGCGCGGATGGCCGTGTGCATGGATGGCACCTGCGACGCCGCGTATGCAGCGGGCGTTGGCCTGGGCGTCGAGTTTCAGCCCGAGCACGCCAAGGTGATCGAGGGTCTTGCTGCGGATCAGCGCCGAGTTCTCGCCGATGCCGCCAGTGAAGATCAACCCGTCCAGGCGCTGCAATGCGCAGCTCATGGAGGCCAGTGACTTGGCCAGGCGGTAACAGAACACTTCGATGGCCAGGGTGGCACCGGCATGGCCCTGTTCACGCGCCTGTTCCAGCGCGCGCATGTCGTTGGACAGGCCGGACAGACCGAGCAGGCCGCTTTCCTTGTTGAGCATGGCGTCGACCCGTTCCAGGCTCCAGCCCAGGGCGCGGGCCAGGTGGCTGTGCAGGTTGGGGTCGACGTCACCGCTGCGCGTGCCCATCACCAGGCCTTCCAGCGGTGTCAGGCCCATGCTGGTGTCGCGGCTGTGGCCGTTCTCGATGGCGCAGGTGGAGCAGCCATTGCCCAGGTGGGCGACCAGCCAACTGCTGCCATCGGAAGGCAACTCGCTCATTTCGGCGGCTTTCTGGCTGACATAGCGATGGCTGGTGCCGTGGAAGCCGTAGCGGCGTACACCGTGTTCGCGGTACAGCGCCTCCGGCACGGCATAACGATAGGCGTGCTCAGGCAGGCTCTGGTGAAAGGCGGTGTCGAATACGGCGACCTGTACCAGGCTCGGGAACAGTTTCATCGCGGCTTCGATACCGAGCAGGTTGGCCGGATTGTGCAGCGGCGCCAGCGGCGCGACCTGACGGATGGCCAGCAGACTGACGTCATCCAGGCGACAGGCGCCGGAGAAGTGTTCGCCGCCATGCACCACGCGGTGGCCGATGCCGTGCAACTGACCGTCCGCGACGCGCTGGACGATGGGCAGCAGGTGCGAAAGTGCCAGTCGGTGATCGGCGCCGGCGATCACCAGGCTGTCCTTGTGCTCGCCCTGTTGCCAATGCAGTACCGCTTCAGGGCTACCGAGCCGTTCGGCCAGGCCGCTCAGGGGGAATTGCTCCTGGGCTTCGTTGACCAAGGCGAACTTGATCGACGAGCTGCCGCAGTTGATCACCAGAATGTTGCGTGCAGACATTTAAGCTTCCTTGAATTCGTCATTCGACCTCTCCCGGGCGCACCAGCCGCAGGGAAAGGGGCAGCCCAGGCGTGCCTGGCGCTGAGCCGGATCGAGTATCCAGTCGCGATTTTGCCAGGGTGGGCGATGACGTACATGTTGAGTATGACCACAAGATAAGACTGCCACCCAATCGCCATGCTCGTCCTGACGAAAATCAAGCAGGTGCGCCGGGGCCGTCGCTGGCCGTTTGTCTGGGGTCGGGTCGCATTCACGGGCAGCCTTGGTTAAACTCGACCGTTCATCATTCTTCTGCAAAAGGTCTCACCCATGCTGATCGCCGCCAACAAGGCAGTCTCCATCGACTATACCCTGACCAACGATGCCGGTGAGGTGATCGACAGCTCGGCTGGCGGCGCTCCGCTGGTCTATCTGCATGGTGCAGGCAACATCATCGCCGGTCTTGAGAAGGCCCTGGTCGGCAAGCAGGTTGGCGACGAGCTGGACGTTTCCGTCGAGCCGGAAGAAGCCTACGGCGAATACAGCGCCGAGCTGGTCGCCACCCTGAGCCGCGCCATGTTCGAAGGCGTCGACACTCTGGAAGTGGGCATGCAGTTCCACGCTTCCGGCCCGGACGGCAGCATGCAGATCGTCACCATCCGCGACATCGACGGCGACGACGTGACCGTCGACGGCAACCACCCGCTGGCTGGCCAGCGCCTGAACTTCAAGGTCAAGGTCGTCAATGTGCGTGACGCCAGCCAGGAAGAAGTGGCCCACGGCCACGTCCACGGCGAAGGTGGTCATCACCACTGAGTGACGCCAGGGCCTGCTCGCAGGCTCCCAGGCGACTTGCGGTCGTTCCTTCTCGCGGAACCACTGCTAAGCTCAAGCTTGCGATAAAGGCGCCCTAGGGCGCCTTTTTCATGCATGCCGGCTGCTTGCTGAAGCAGCATTATCCGAAGTCAGGGGCCTTGTGCCCTGTTGCACTGAATTCGCTGAGGAAGTTCGTCATGAGTGCCTTTCACGATCTCAATCTGCGTGCGCTGGACGGCCAGGAACTGCCGTTGGCGCCCTACAAGGGCCAGGTGGTTCTGGTGGTCAACGTCGCCTCGAAGTGCGGCCTGACGCCCCAGTACGCCGGGCTGGAGAAACTCTATCAGCAGTACAAGGGCAGCGGTTTCACCGTGCTGGGCCTGCCCTGCAACCAGTTCGCCGGGCAGGAGCCAGGCAGTGAGGATGAGATTCGTGAGTTCTGCAGCCTCAACTACGGCGTGACCTTCCCGCTGGGCAGCAAGATGGAGGTCAACGGCCCAGGCCGCCATCCGCTGTATCGTCTGCTGGCGGGCGAAGGCGCGGAGTTCCCTGGCGACATTACCTGGAATTTCGAGAAGTTCCTGGTTGGTCAGGACGGTCGCGTGCTGGCCCGCTTCTCACCGCGCACTGCGCCGGATGATTCGGCGTTGATCCAGGCCATCGAGAAAGCGCTCGGCCTTTAACCCCACGGGGCGCGGCAGATCGGCCAATCACGCGGCCGTTTTCTCCCGCGCCCTTGTTCATCCGCTCTTCTGGCTGTTTACATCGGCAGGCAGCCGAGGAGAGTGCTCATGACCAGTTTCCCAACGGACGAAACGCCGCACACGGCATCGCCAGCCGCCTTGCGCGCGCTGATCGAGAGCCGTCGTGCGGTACGGCGTTTCACCAGCGAGTCGGTACCGGACGAGGTGATCCGCGATTGCCTGGAGCTGGCCGTGCTGGCGCCGAACTCCTGCAACCTGCAGCCCTGGAGTTTTCAGGTCGTTCGCGATCCCGCGTTGCTGGCGCAGCTTCATCCGGTGTGCATGAGTCAGAACGCGGCGCGGGCACCGTTGATCATCGCCGTGCTGGCGCGTCCTGATACCTGGCGGCAGGCTTGCCAGAACATCATTGAATACTGGCCGGAGGCCGAGGTTCCGGCGCGAGTCCGCAGTTTCTACAGCAAGACGGCACCATTCCAGTACAACCAGGGCCCATTCGGTCTGCTCGGGCTGCTCAAGCGTCAGCTGGTGCGCCTGGCGGGGCTGCGCAAGGCGTTGATGCGCACGCCCAATAGTCGTGCAGACATGCGCCTGTGGGCAGTGAAATCCACGGCGTTGGCGGCTGAGAACCTGATGCTCGCCTTTCAGAGTCATGGCTATGCCACCTGCCCGATGGAGGGTTTCGACGAGGTGCGCCTGCGTCGTGTGCTGGACATCCCGCGTCAGGCCATGCCGATCATGCTGCTGGCCGTTGGGAGGCAAGGCGAGAAGGGGATTTACAACCCGCGTTTGCGCTTCCCGCTGGAACAGCAGGTCACTTGGCTGTAGCCGTGTTTGACCTGGATCAAATCACCACATCTTGAATACGGCGTAATCGTCCTTATCTAGTCTTCATCTCAGCGGGTTTCAGTTTTCGGGGATGTTGTCCCGGCCCGCTCTTCTGGAGGAAGGACACAATGCGTATCGATCGTTTGACCAGCAAGCTGCAACTTGCACTCTCCGATGCCCAATCCCTGGCGGTGGGCATGGATCACGCCGCCATCGAGCCGCTGCACCTGATGCAGGCGCTGCTCGAGCAGCAGGGTGGCTCGATCAAGCCGCTGCTGATGCAGGTCGGCTTTGACATCAACAGCCTGCGTCAGGGGCTGACCCGCGAGCTGGATCAGCTCGGCAAACTGCAGAACCCCACCGGCGATATCAACCTGTCGCAGGATCTGGCACGCCTGCTCAACCAGGCTGACCGCCTGGCGCAGCAGAAGGGCGACCAGTTCATTTCCAGCGAACTGGTGCTGCTCGCCGCGATGGACGAGAACACCAAGCTGGGCAAGCTGCTGCTCGGCCAGGGCGTGTCGAAGAAAGCCCTGGAGAACGCCATCGCCAACCTGCGCGGTGGCCAGGCGGTGAATGACCCCAACGTCGAGGAATCGCGCCAGGCGCTGGACAAGTACACCGTCGACCTGACCAAGCGCGCCGAGGACGGCAAGCTCGATCCGGTGATCGGCCGTGACGACGAGATCCGCCGCACCATCCAGGTGTTGCAACGCCGTACCAAGAACAACCCGGTACTGATCGGCGAACCCGGTGTGGGCAAGACCGCAATTGCCGAGGGCCTGGCCCAGCGCATCATCAACGGTGAAGTCCCTGATGGTCTGAAAGACAAGCGCTTGCTGTCGCTGGACATGGGGGCGCTGATCGCCGGTGCCAAGTTCCGCGGCGAGTTCGAGGAGCGCCTGAAAGCCGTGCTCAACGAGCTGGGCAAGCAGGAAGGGCGCATCATTCTGTTCATCGACGAGCTGCACACCATGGTTGGCGCCGGCAAGGCCGAGGGCGCCATGGATGCTGGCAACATGCTCAAGCCGGCCCTGGCGCGTGGCGAACTGCACTGCGTTGGCGCCACCACGCTGGACGAGTACCGCCAGTTCATCGAGAAGGACGCTGCTCTGGAGCGCCGCTTTCAGAAGGTGCTGGTGGACGAGCCGAGCGAAGAGGACACCATCGCCATCCTGCGTGGCCTGAAAGAGCGCTACGAAGTGCACCACGGCGTGACCATCACCGATGGCGCGATCATCGCTGCGGCCAAACTCAGCCATCGCTACATCACTGACCGCCAGTTGCCGGACAAGGCCATCGACCTGATCGACGAGGCGGCCAGCCGCATCCGCATGGAGATCGACTCCAAGCCGGAAGAGCTGGATCGCCTGGATCGCCGCCTGATCCAGCTGAAGATCGAGCGCGAGGCACTGAAGAAGGAAGACGACGAGGCGACCAAGAAGCGCCTGGTCAAGCTGGAAGAAGACATCGCCAAGCTGGAGAAGGAATACGCCGACCTGGATGAAATCTGGAAGTCGGAGAAGGCCGAAGTGCAAGGTTCGGCGCAGATCCAGCAGAAGATCGAGCAGGCCAAGACCGAGCTCGAGGCGGCGCGGCGCAAGGGTGATCTCAACCGTATGGCCGAACTGCAGTACGGCGTGATTCCGGATCTGGAACGCAGTCTGCAAATGGTCGACCAGCACGGCAAGAGCGAGAACCAGTTGCTGCGCAACAAGGTCACCGACGAGGAAATCGCCGAGGTCGTGTCCAAGTGGACGGGTATCCCGGTGAGCAAGATGCTCGAGGGTGAACGCGAGAAACTGCTGAAGATGGAAGGCCTGCTGCACCAGCGCGTGATTGGCCAGGACGAGGCGGTGGTCGCCGTATCCAACGCCGTGCGCCGTTCGCGTGCTGGCCTGGCCGATCCGAACCGGCCGAGCGGCTCGTTCCTCTTCCTCGGCCCGACCGGGGTGGGTAAGACCGAGCTGTGCAAGGCGCTGGCCGAGTTCCTCTTCGACACCGAGGAGGCGCTGGTACGCATCGACATGTCCGAGTTCATGGAGAAACACAGCGTCGCTCGCCTGATCGGTGCGCCGCCCGGCTATGTCGGTTACGAGGAGGGCGGCTACCTGACCGAGGCCGTGCGTCGCAAGCCGTATTCGGTGGTGCTGATGGACGAGGTGGAGAAAGCCCACCCGGACGTGTTCAACGTGTTGCTGCAGGTGCTGGAGGATGGTCGCCTGACCGACAGCCATGGCCGCACCGTGGACTTCAAGAACACCGTGATCGTGATGACGTCCAACCTCGGTTCGGCGCAGATTCAGGATTTGGTCGGCGACAGGGAAGCGCAGCGCGCGGCGGTGATGGATGCGGTGAGCAGCCATTTCCGTCCCGAGTTCATCAACCGTATCGACGAGGTGGTGGTGTTCGAGCCGCTGGGTCGTGAGCAGATCGCCGGCATCGCCGAGATCCAGCTCAAACGCCTGCGTGGCCGCCTGGCCGAGCGCGAGCTGAGCCTGGAGCTGACACCGGAGGCGCTCGACAAGCTGATCGCCGTCGGTTACGACCCGGTCTATGGCGCGCGTCCGCTCAAGCGTGCGATCCAGCGCTGGATCGAGAACCCGCTGGCGCAGCGCATCCTGGCTGGCGACTTCGCACCCGGTGCGCAGGTCAAGGCCAGGGTGGAAGGCGAGGAGATCGTCTTCGCCTGATCGGTTGCCGCGTAAACACAAAGGCCCGCCTATTTGGCGGGCCTTTGCTTTTGTGCGGGATATCGCCCCCCAGATTGCATCTGGGTTGCGTGCTTCGATAGAGCATGATCTGTAGGAGCGGCTTCAGCCGCGATTTTTCTCGTTCGCGGCTAAAGCCGCTCCTACGTATGGATTCAGCGTTTTAGCAGCAATTGCCCCAGTGTTTCTTCTTCGAGGTGTGGCCGATGCCGGGATTGAAGGTGTTGGTCGGGTCGAGCTCGCGGTAGAAGCCGGCCAGCGCCGGTTTGGCCACGTACAGATGGCCGACGTTGTGCTCGGCCGGGTACTCGGCGCGGCGCTCGTCCAGCAGCTTCCACATGGCATGCTCCATGGCGAGCGGGTCATTACCCTTCTTGACGATGTAGTCCTGGTGGAACACATGGCAGAAGAAGTGCCCGTAGTAGAGCTTGTGGATGATCTGCTCTTCCATCTCGGCTGGTAGCGTCTCGACCCAGTCACGGTCGTTGCGGCGCAGGGCGATATCCAGGGCGAGGATGTCCTCGACGCTGCTGCGGTGTGCTTCGCGATAACGAATCGCTGCGCCAGCGATGGCGAAGCGATGCAGGAAGGCCTTGCGCCCTTCCTCTGCGTCGCACTCGAAATAGGCGCCGCTCTGGCGGCCGGCGAAGTACTTGGCGAGAAAACTGCGGGTCTGTTCCAGTGTGTCGTTGGAGACGCGCACCAGCAGGTGATGCTCGAAGCGGTCGCGGTACTCGCGCATGCGCGGCGGCAGGTGGCTGGGCAGCAGGTTCATCAGTGCCTGGATGACCTTGTCGGTCACGCCGCGCAGGCCGAAGCGCTCGAAGAAGCCATCGACCCGGCTCTTCATGGCGAAGGCGGCCGGTACCTTGGCGGTGCCGAACTTGTCGATCACCAGGAAGGTGTCCTTGCCATACTTCTCGCCGATGTCGAAAGCGGTGCGATGAATGTACTCGCCGGCAATCGGTAGACGCGGCAGGTTGGCCAGCAGGTGGCGGCGCACTTCGGTCAGGTCGTGCGGGTCGTTGCTGCCAATGTAGAACACCGAGCTGGGTTCCTTGGTGAAGGTATCCAGGCGCACGGCGAACAGGCACAGCTTGCCAGCCGAACCCGAGGCTTCGAACAGGCGCGATGGGTCGGCATTGAAGCGTGCCGGCGTATCGGCATCGACATCGCGCACGTGTTCCCCGTAGCGAGCGTCGGAGGCCTTGGCCGTCTCTTCGTTGCGCACCTGCTGCGGCGTGTAATCGCCATTCTGCAGGCGCGTGAGGATTTCTTCGGGGCTGTCGCCCAGGTCGATCCCCAGGTGGTTGACCAGTTCCAGCGAGCCGTCGTCCTTGACCTGTGCATACAGCGCCAGCTCGGTGTAGGCCGGGCCGCGGCGCACCAGGGCGCCGCCGGAGTTGTTGCAGATGCCGCCAAGCACGGAAGCGCCAATGCACGAGGAGCCGATTACCGAGTGTGGTTCGCGACCCAGAGGTGCCAGTGCCTGCTCCAGGCGATCGAGCGTGGCGCCAGGCAGGCAGACCACCTGTTGGCCGTCATTGATCAGTTGTACACCGGTGATGCGCAGGGTACTGATCAGCACGATCTCGCGGTCGTAATCGCTGCCGTCGGGTGTCGAGCCGCCAGTCAGCCCGGTGTTGGCCGCCTGCATGATGACGATGCGGTTCGCTGCCACGGCGGCTTGCAGAATGCGCCATTGCTCCAGCAGTGAGCCGGGACGAACCACCGCCAGAACATTGCCCTCACCCGTGCGGTGGCCTTTGCGGAAACGGCGCGTGGATTGCTCGTCGGTGAGCACGTGGGGGCTGCCCACGATCTGGCGCATCTGCGCCAGCAGGGCATCGCGGGTGACGGTGGTATCGCCAGCAGCACTCATGGCATCAACGCTCCCTGACCAGCAGTTGCGGGGTGATCTCGGCGATCGATTTGGCACCGGTCAGCACCATGGCGACGCGCATTTCCTTCTCGATCAGATCGAGCAGGTTGCTCACACCGGCGCCACCGGCTGCCGCCAGGGCGTAGATGAAGGCGCGGCCGAGCAGCACGGTGTCGGCACCCAGGGCTAGCATGCGTACCACATCGAGACCGGTACGGATGCCAGAGTCGGCGAGGATCTTCAGCTCGCCCTTGACGGCATCGGCGATGGCCGGCAGCGCCCGGGCGCTGGACAGCACGCCGTCGAGCTGACGTCCGCCATGGTTGGAAACGATGATGCCGTCGGCGCCGAAGGTCACCGCGTCGCGGGCGTCTTCAGGGTCGAGGATGCCTTTGATCACCATCGGGCCGTCCCAGAAATCGCGAATCCACTCCAGGTCTTTCCAGGAAATCGACGGGTCGAAGTTGGCGCCCAACCAGCCGATGTAGTCGGCCAGACCGGTGGGGTTGCCGCGATAAGCGGAGATATTGCCCAGGTCGTGCGGCTTGCCCAGCAGGCCGACATCCCAGGCCCACTGCGGGTGGGTCATGGCCTGCAACATGCGCCGAAACGGCGCGTTCGGCCCGCTCATGCCGGAGTGGGCATCGCGGTAGCGCGCACCGGGTACGGGCATGTCGACGGTGAACACCAGGGTCGAGCAACCGGCCGCCTTGGCGCGCTCCAGGGCATTCTTCATGAAGCCGCGATCCTTCAGCACGTAGAGCTGGAACCACATGGGCCGGTCGATGGCCGGCGCGACTTCCTCGATCGGGCACACCGAAACGGTGGACAGCGTAAAGGGAATGCCCTTGGCTGCTGCGGCCTTGGCGGCTTGCACTTCACCACGGCGAGCGAACATGCCGGTCAAGCCGACAGGTGCCAAGGCGACAGGCATGGACAGCTGCTCGCCGAACAGTTCGGTGGACAGGCTCAGGTCGGACATGTTCTTCAGCACCCGCTGGCGCAGTTCGATGTCCGATAAGTCGGCGACGTTGCGGCGCAGGGTGTGCTCGGCGTAGGCACCGCCGTCGATGTAGTGGAACAGGAAGGGCGGCAGCTTGCGCTGGGCCGCGGCGCGGTAGTCGGTGGAGGCAGAAATGATCATGGGCAGTTCGACCGTCTTTTTGATAAGCGAAAGAGGAACCACCCGTCTGGGTGGTTCCTCGTCCTGAGGGTAGCCGGCTGGGCCTGACTCAATGCACCAGCATGCCGGTCAGCCAGTAGGCCTGAACCAGGGTGATCAGGCCAACGAAGGTGGCGAAGATCAGGCTGTGCTTGAGCGTGAAGCGGAACAGATCCGATTCCTTACCGACCATACCAGTCGCAGCGCAGGCTACGGCGATGGATTGTGGCGAAATCATCTTGCCGGTCACGCCGCCGCTGGTGTTGGCCGCGACCAGCAGGGTGTCGTTGACCCCGATCTGGTGCGCAGTGGTCGCTTGCAGCGAGCCGAACAGGGCGTTGGACGAAGTGTCCGAGCCGGTCAGGAATACCCCCAGCCAGCCAAGGAACGGCGAGAAGAACGGGAAGGCCACGCCTGTACCAGCCAGAACCAGCGCCATGGTCGCCGACATGCCCGAGTAGTTGGTGACGAAGGCGAAACCCAGCACCATGCCGATGGACAGAATCGGCCATTTCAGCTCGATGAAAGTTTCCTTAAATGTGGTCAGACCAATTTTTGGATTGATCTTCAGTACCAGCATCGACAGCAGGGCGGAGATGAAGATTGCGGTGCCGGTGGCCGAGATCGGATCGAGCTTGAATACGGCCGGCATGGCAGTTGGGTTGGCGACGATCGGCGCCATTTTCATCACCAGTTGATCCAGGTGCGGAATGGCGAACAGGAAGACGAAGTTCTCCAGTACGCCGCCTGGGGCGAAGGCTGCCTTGAATGGCTTGAGCGTCCAGATCGTCACCAGTGCGGTGAGGATCAGGAACGGTGACCAGGCCTTGATGATTTCGCCGATGCTGTAGGGCGATGGCTCGGTCGCACGGGCGCCACCGAAGCCACCCATGACAGCAGCGCCGCCGGAAGTGCCGGCGACTTGTTTGGCGCGCTCGGACTTGGGCTGCCATACCTTGAGGAACAGCGTCAGGCAGACCAGGCTGACCAGTGCCGAGGTGATGTCCGGCAGTTCCGGGCCGATGTAGTTGGAGGTGTAGTACTGGGTGACGGCGAAGCTGACACCAGCGACCAGGGCGGCCGGCCAGGTTTCCTTGATGCCTTTCCAGCCATCCATCATCGCCACCAGCCAGAACGGCACGATGATCGACAGCAGTGGCAGTTGGCGGCCGGTCATGGCGCCGATCTTGAACGCGTCGATGCCGGTGACTTGGCCTGCGACGATGATCGGGATACCCAGAGCGCCGAAGGCCACTGGAGCGGTGTTGGCGATCAGGCACAGGCCGGCTGCGTACAGCGGGTTGAAGCCCAGGCCGACGAGCAGGGCAGCGGTGATCGCCACCGGAGCGCCGAAACCGGCAGCGCCTTCGAGGAATGCGCCGAAGGAGAAGCCGATCAGCAGCACCTGCAGGCGCTGGTCACCGGTGATCGACAGCACCGAGCTGCGAATGACTTCGAACTGACCGCTCTTGACCGTCAGTTTGTAGAGGAATACGGCAGCCACGATGATCCAGGCAATCGGCCACAGACCATAGGCGAAGCCGTAACCCGCGGCAGCGAACGCCATGTCGGCCGGCATGCCGAAGGCGAAGATTGCTACCAGCAGGGCCAGCGCCAGGGTGATGGTGCCGGCTACGTGACCTTTGAGGCGGAACACTGCCAAGGCCAGGAAGAAGAAGATGATTGGGACGACGGCTGCCAGTGCTGACAGGCCAAGACTGCCAAGCGGGGTGTAGAGCTGTTGCCAGGTTTGCATGCGGGGACTCCCCTAATTGTTGTAGGCGATCGAGCTTTGTGTCGGGGCCTGGCCAAGGCGCATTTGGCAGGAGTGCAGTGGTCGGCGTCCGATATCGCAATATTGGTAATACCAATTTACATAAGCGACGGCTCAGGGTAAGAGGGAGCTGCTAAGCTGTCAATTTGTCGCGCTACGACTTTGGTCGTATGAAGTGGGTGTCTGCGACTTGCTGGAGGATCATTGGCTGGTTAGGCTTGCCGCCGTGTTTTCAAGGCGGCGCCGGTTTCAGGTCAGGCCAATGCGAGGAGTGGTGATGGGATTCGGTCAGGTGCGGCAGCGCCGTCTGTCGGACGATATAGTCGAGCAGCTCGAGTCGATGATCCTGGAAGGGACGCTTCGGGTTGGCGAGCGCCTGCCGGCAGAGCGTCTGCTTGCCGAGCAGTTCGGCGTGTCTCGGCCTTCCCTGCGTGAAGCCATTCAGAAGCTGGTGGCCAAGGGGCTATTGGTCAGTCGCCAGGGCGGTGGCAACTATGTCGCCGAGTCGTTGGGGTCGACCTTCAGCGATCCGTTGATCCTGTTGCTGGAGAACAAGGAGGACGCTCAGCGTGATCTGCTCGAGTTTCGCCACACCTTGGAGGGCTCCTGCGCTTTCTACGCCGCGAGGCGTGCGACCGATATCGATCGCCAGCGCCTGAGCGAGGCATTCGAGGCGCTGCAGGATTGCTACAGCCGCAGTGGCAAGGTGACCCGGGCAGAAGAGGGTGCGGCCGATGCGCGCTTTCACCTGGCGATTGCCGAGGCCAGCCATAACGCGGTGTTGCTGCACACCATTCGCGGCCTGTTCAGCCTGCTCAAACGCAACGTGGTGACCAATATCGGCGGCATGTACGCCCAGCGCGAAGAAACCCGCGAGATGTTGATCAAGCAGCATCAGGCGCTGTACGAGGCGATCATGGAGGGGCGTGCCGAAGAGGCGCGGACGCTATCGAATCAGCACATCGACTATGTGCAGGAAGTGTTGTCCGAAGTTCAGCTGGAGGCTCAGCGCGAGGCGCGGGCGCAACGTCGTCAGGGGTTGTAGGGCGAGCCCGGCTTTGGCCTGCTGCGTCGCTCTACCTTCTGCATTCATCAGGTAGTCGTCGCGAAGCAGTACGCCGTTAGCGTTCCGATGCTGGGCCTTGGTGACGAGCGAGGGCATCGAGCGGCGGACTGTTCGCTTCGCTCCTACAAGTGCCGGTGTTCCGGTTCGCCCTACATCCGCCTTGTGTGCCTCTGGGCTTTCAGTCTTCCTTGCCCTTGCTGCGCATGGCGCGCTGGACTTCGCGATCGGCGTCACGCTCCTTCTCGGTGTGACGCTTGTCGAAGTCCTTCTTGCCCTTGGCCAGGGCAATCTCGCACTTGATCAGATGCTGCTTCCAGTACAGCGACAGCGCTACGGCGGTATAGCCCTTCTGCTGTACGGAGCCGAACAGCTTCTCCAGCTCGCGTTTGTTCAGCAGCAGCTTGCGCGTGCGAGTCGGGTCGGCGATGACGTGGGTGCTGGCGGTTTTCAGGGGCGTGATGTGGCAACCCATCAGCCAGGCCTCGTCGTCCTTGAGCAGCACGTAGCTGTCGACCAGTTGTGCCTTGCCGGCACGCAGACTCTTCACTTCCCAGCCGGACAGCACCAGGCCGGCCTCGAACTTGTGTTCGATGAAATAGTCGTGCAGCGCCTTTTTGTTCAGCGCGATGGTGCCTTGGGGATGTTTCTTTTGCTTAGCCATAGGGCGCGCATTATAGGGAGTCGCTGGCGCCTGCGCCATGGGGCGCGCTTGAGCCTCACTCTCATATCCCTGACAATGCGCGATCTTTCCTGCGCAGTGCCGGTTCGCCATGGGGCCGATACCTTGGATGAGCGCACGCTGTACCCATGGCGGAGCTGACGTGTCATGACTACTCGTATTCAACGTTCGGCGCTGTTGCCTTATCCGGCGCAGGCGCTCTTCGACCTTGTCAATGATGTGGCCAGCTATCCGCAGTTCCTGCCCTGGTGCTCGGCCAGTCAGGTGCTGGAGGTCAGTGAAACGCACATGTTGGCCAGCCTGGAGGTGGCCAAGGGCAGCCTCAGTCAGCGCTTCGTTACCCGCAATACGCTGCAGCCTGGACAGCGCATCGAGATGAACCTGCAAGAAGGGCCTTTCAGCCGCCTGCATGGCGTTTGGGAGTTCAAGGCGCTGGGCGAAAAGGCCTGCAAGATCACCCTGGATCTGAGCTTCGACTATGCCGGGCCGCTGGTGCGCGCAACCCTCGGGCCGTTGTTCAACCAGGCGACCAACACCATGGTCGACGCCTTCTGCCAACGCGCCAAGCAATTGTATGGATAAGCGCACGCTCAGTATCGAGGTGGCCTACGCCCTGGCGGGGCAGCAGAAGCTGCTGCGCCTGTCCGTGCCGGAGGGCTGCACTGTGCGTGAGGCGGCGCTCGCTTCGGGCATGCAGGCGCATTTTCCTGAGCTCGACTTGCAGCGGGCGCCGTTGGGTATCTTCGGTAAGGTGGTTGCCAGGCCTGATGAGCGCGTAGTGGCCGAGGGCGAGCGGGTGGAAATCTACCGGCCGCTGGTTGCCGACCCCAAGGAAGTGCGTAAGCAGCGTGCGGCGAGAGCCAAAGCCAGGGCTGAGGGGAGTGAGTCGCTGGGGTAGGGTGCGCAGTGCGCAACGATCCTACGGGACAAATAGGGGCGCACGGCCTGGACGGCCCCACGACCTCCTGCCTTGAAATGAAAAAGCCCGGAAGTTATCCGGGCTTTTTCATTTCGGCGTATTACTGCGGATCGGTGTCCAGCGGTTCCGGTGTCGGCACTGGAACGGTTTCGACCTGATCCACTTCACGTTGGATCTGCTCCAGCAGCGAGCCAGGAGCTGGCGGGGTATCGTCCTGCTGCTGCGGTTGGGCTTGCGGTGTGGTGACGCCGCTGTCCTCGCCGAGGATCGCCTGGTCACGGCTCACGCCTGGCATGAAGTCGCCGGCCAGACCAACCAACTGATCGTTGCCGTCGAATACCAGGCTTACGCGTTCCTGCAGGCGCTGAGTGCCGCCCGGCTGCATGCTGTAGAGGTAATCCCAGCGATTGGCATGGAAGGTGTCGGTAATCAGCGGGTTGCCCATGATAAACCGCACTTGGCGTCGGGTCATTCCAGGGCGCAGCTGGTCTATCATGTCCTGCGTCACGACATTGCCCTGTTGAATGTCGATCTTGTAAACCCCGGGGAATGAACAACCGGCGAGTGCGAAGAGCCCGGTCAGCGACAGGCTGGTCAGCAAGAGCTTGGTTTTTTGCATCGGAGGGTGACTTCCACTATCTTGGGCAACTTGAACCCCGGATCATACCCGTATTAAGAGGAGCTGCGAAAGCAGGCCTCACGAGAAAGCAGACCATGGTTGAAAATAGCGAACTCCGTAAAGCTGGACTTAAGGTAACTCTGCCGCGGGTCAAGATCCTGCAAATGCTCGATAACGCCGAGCATCGCCACATGAGCGCAGAGGATGTCTACAAGGCGCTGATGGAGGCTGGCGAAGACGTCGGCCTGGCCACTGTGTACCGCGTACTGACTCAGTTCGAGGCCGCCGGCCTGGTCGAACGCCACAACTTCGATGGCGGTCACGCCGTGTTTGAACTGGCCGACGGTGGGCACCACGACCACATGGTCTGTGTCGACAGCGGTGAAGTGATCGAATTCTTCGACCCGGAAATCGAGAAACTGCAGAAAGAGATCGTCAAGCAGCACGGTTTCGAGCTGGTTGATCACAATTTGGTGCTGTACGTACGCAAGAAGAGCTGATTTTCAGCACTGACAAAAAAGGCGACCTCCGGGTCGCCTTTTTTGCATCGCGCTTCTGATCGGCGCGAACGTTTCTTGTGGAGGCAGCATGAATGCTCCTGGGCGGAGCATTCATGCTGCCTGGGCGCTGGTGACCATCTTGCGGGCATGCGCCAGTGATTCTTCGGTCAGGTCGACGCCGCCAAGCATGCGGGCGATTTCCTCGATGCGGCCCTGCTCGTCGAGCTTGCTCACTGCGGTGGAGGTAGCGCCCTGGCCGCGGCGTTTGTGCACGAACAGATGCTGATGACCCTGTGCGGCGACCTGCGGCAGGTGGGTGACGCACAGCACCTGACCACGCTCGCCGAGGCGACGCAGGAGCTGGCCGACTACCTCCGCGGTGGGGCCACCGATGCCGACATCCACCTCATCGAAGACCAGGGTTGGTACGCGGGAGGTTTGCGCGGTGATCACCTGAATCGCCAGGCTGATACGCGACAGTTCCCCGCCCGAGGCCACCTTGGCCAGCGGGCGCAGCGGTTGGCCTGGGTTGGCGCTGACCAGAAACTCGACGATCTCCAGGCCGTTTGCCTGGGGCTCAGTGCCTTCCAGGGTCTGCAGTTGCACGCTGAAGCGGCCGCCCGGCATGCCCAGTGTCTGCATTTCCTTTTCCACTTTCTTGGCTAGGCGTTCGGCAGCCTTGCCGCGCAAGGCGCTTAGCTCGGCAGATTTTTCCTGGTAGTGGCGGGCGTAGGCAGCCAGTTCCTCAGCGAGTCGCTCGCTGGCCTGGTCGTCGGCATTGAGCCCTTCCAGTTCCTCGAACAGCTGTTGCTGCAGTGCGGCCAGCTCGCTGGGTTGAATGCGATGCTTGCGCGCCAGGGTGTAGATGGTATCCAGGCGCTCTTCGAGGCTCTGCTGGCGTTCAGGGTCGGCGTCGAAATGATCGAGAAAGCGGTTGAGCTCGCCGACTGCTTCTTCCACCTGGATCTGCGCGCTGGCCAGCAGGTTGCTGGCTTCGCCAAGGGCGTTGCTCTGGTTGCCGAAACCGCCGAGGCGATTGAGGCTGGCGGTGAGTGCCGACAGCACGTTGCCGGCGTCGCTCTCGCTGCACAGGTCGAGTACCTGGCGACAGGCGCCAAGCAGGGCTTCGGCGTTGCTCAGGGCCTTGTGTTCCTGCTCCAGTTGTTCCAGCTCGTTCTCGCCGAGGGCGAGGTTTTCCAGTTCTTCCAGCTGGTAGCTGAGCAACTGGTGGCGGGCGCGTTGCTCGTCACCAATGCTGGAAATACGTTCCAGCTCGTTGCGGGTCTGCTTCCAGCGTTGCGCCGCCAGTTGTACCTGGCGCGCCAGTTCCTGGCTGCCGGCGTATTCGTCGAGCAGGCGGCGGTGGGTGTCGTTCTTTAGCAGCGACTGATGTTCATGCTGGCTGTGAATGTCGATCAGCAGTTCGCCGAGTGCCTTGAGGTCGCTCTGTGGGCAGGGCGTGCCGTTGATATAACCGCGCGAACGGCCTTCTGCGGTGATGACGCGGCGCAGGATGCATGGGCCATCGTTGTCCAGGTCACGCTCAGCCAGCCAGGTACGGGCCTCGGCAATATCGCTCAGATCGAAACTGGCGAGCAGGTCGGCCTTGTCCGCCCCGGGGCGTACCACGCCACTGTCGGCGCGGTCACCCAGGCACAGGCCGAGGGCGTCGAGCATGATCGACTTGCCGGCGCCGGTTTCGCCGCTGATGGTGCTCATGCCGGCATCCAGCTCGAGATCCAGATGGTCGACGATGGCGTAGTTGTGAATGGACAGGTGCACCAGCATGGCGAACGCTCCCGAATTGATGTCTGGTTATTTATACAGTGTTTTTTCTTTCTCTGGCAATCCTCCCTATCGCCCCTTGAAACCTGTGGAATTGACTCCATATAGGCGGCAGGAGCGCGAGTCGGTATCGCGCCAGTTTTTTCGAGAGGAGAAAGGCATGGCTGACGAACAGACCCTGGATACGCAGAACCCCGAGGCGCAGGCGGCAGATGCTGTTGCAGCGGGCGATGACCTGGCTGCTCGCGTGCAAACGCTGGAAGAGCAACTGGCTGCTGCGCAGGATCAGTCGCTGCGCATGGCTGCCGATCTGCAGAACGTGCGTCGTCGCGCGGAGCAGGATGTGGAGAAAGCGCACAAATTCGCGCTGGAGAAGTTCGCCGGTGATCTGCTGCCGGTAATCGACAGCCTGGAGCGTGGTCTGGAGCTGTCCAGCCCTGACGATGTATCGATCAAGGCCGTACGTGAGGGCATGGAGCTGACCCTCAAGCTGTTCCACGACACCCTGGCTCGCTACAACCTGGAGGTCATCGATCCGCACGGTGCGCCGTTCAATCCGGAGCACCACCAGGCCATGGCCATGGAAGAGAGCATTCATGCCGAGCCGAACTCGGTGCTCAAGGTGTTCCAGAAGGGCTATGTGCTCAATGGTCGCCTGTTGCGCCCGGCCATGGTCGTGGTCAGCAAGGCGCCAACGACGCCGCCGCCGAGTATCGACGAGCAGGCTTGAAATCAGCTGTAACGACCCCATTTTTAAGTCAAGCGTTTTAGTGCTGCCGGCGCCTGAGAAACGAGGCGACGGAAAAATCAAAGTTTCGGGAGAATATTCATGGGCAAAATTATCGGTATCGACCTGGGGACTACCAACTCCTGCGTCTCTATTTTGGAAAATGGCAACGTCAAGGTAATCGAGAACGCCGAAGGCGCTCGTACCACGCCGTCGATCATCGCTTACGCCAACGACGGTGAAATCCTCGTCGGCCAGTCGGCCAAGCGTCAGGCCGTGACCAACCCACATAACACCCTGTACGCGGTGAAGCGTCTGATCGGCCGTCGTTTCGACGAAGAAGTCGTGCAGAAAGACATTCAGATGGTGCCGTACAAGATCGCCAAGGCTGACAACGGTGACGCCTGGGTCGAGGTCAATGGCCAGAAGATGGCTCCGCCGCAAATCTCGGCTGAAATCCTCAAGAAGATGAAGAAGACCGCCGAAGACTATCTCGGCGAGCCGGTCACCGAAGCGGTCATCACCGTTCCGGCCTACTTCAACGACAGCCAGCGCCAGGCCACCAAAGATGCGGGTCGCATCGCTGGTCTGGACGTCAAGCGCATCATCAACGAGCCGACTGCGGCTGCGCTGGCTTACGGTATGGACAAGGCCAAGGGCGACCACACTGTGATCGTCTATGACCTGGGCGGCGGTACCTTCGACGTGTCGGTCATCGAGATCGCCGAAGTCGATGGCGAGCACCAGTTCGAAGTGCTGGCCACCAACGGCGACACCTTCCTCGGTGGTGAGGACTTCGACATTCGTCTGATCGACTACCTCGTCGACGAATTCAAGAAAGAAACCGGCATGAATCTCAAGGGCGACCCGCTGGCCATGCAGCGCCTGAAGGAAGCTGCCGAGAAGGCCAAGATCGAGCTGTCCTCGAGCCAGCAGACCGACGTCAACCTTCCGTACATCACTGCAGATGCCACCGGTCCGAAGCACCTGAACGTGAAGATCTCCCGCTCCAAGCTGGAGTCGCTGGTCGAAGATCTGGTGCAGCGCACCATCGAGCCTTGCCGCATCGCGCTCAAGGACGCTGGTGTCGACGTGGGTGCGATCAACGACGTGATCCTGGTCGGCGGTCAGACCCGCATGCCGCTGGTACAGAAACTGGTGACCGAGTTCTTCGGCAAGGAGCCCCGCAAGGACGTCAACCCGGATGAAGCCGTTGCCATGGGCGCTGCCATTCAGGGCGCCGTGCTGGCCGGTGATGTCAAGGACGTGCTGCTGCTCGACGTGTCCCCGCTGACCCTGGGTATCGAAACCATGGGCGGCGTGATGACTGCGCTGATCGAGAAGAACACCACCATCCCGACCAAGAAGTCGCAGGTGTTCTCCACTGCCGATGACAACCAGAGCGCCGTGACCATTCACGTGCTGCAAGGTGAGCGCAAGCAGGCCGCGCAGAACAAGTCGCTGGGCAAGTTCGACCTGGCCGAGATTCCGCCGGCTCCGCGTGGCGTACCGCAAATCGAAGTGACCTTCGATATCGACGCCAACGGCATCCTGCATGTGTCCGCCAAGGACAAGGCCACTGGCAAGCAGCAGTCCATCGTGATCAAGGCCAACTCCGGTCTGTCCGATGACGAAATCGAGCGCATGGTGCGTGATGCCGAGGCTAACGCCGAGGAAGACCGCAAGTTCGAAGAGCTGGCCACTGCGCGTAACCAGGGTGACCAACTGGTACACGCCACTCGCAAGATGCTGACCGAGGCGGGCGACAAGGCCACTGCCGACGAGAAAGCGGCCATCGAGAAGGCTATCGGCGAGTTGGAAGCTGCGGTCAAGGGCGACGACAAGGCGGCCATCGAGGCCAAGATCAATGCCCTGTCCGAAGCCACCACGCCGCTGGCGCAGAAGATGTACGCCGAACAGCCGCAGCCGGGCGCTGCCCAGCCTGACGCGCACGACGCCAAGGACGCCGGTGACGACGTGGTCGACGCCGAGTTCGAAGAGGTCAAGGACAACAAGTAAGCCTCGGCTCGCTTGTGCTCTGCCTCGCCATGCGAGGCAATCCGTCGCGCGGGGGCTTGCTCCCGCGTCGGCGTGTCTGGAGGGTGCGAATTTTGAAGGTGCAGAAAACCCATGGCTAAACGCGATTATTACGAAGTGCTCGGTGTCGAGCGCGGCGCCAGCGAGGCGGAGCTGAAGAAGGCTTACCGTCGCCTGGCGATGAAGTACCACCCGGATCGCAATCCGGACGACAAGGACGCCGAGGAGAAATTCAAGGAGGCCAACGAGGCCTACGAGGTGCTCTCCGATGCGGCCAAACGCTCGGCCTACGACCAGTACGGTCATGCCGGCGTCGATCCGCAGATGGGCGGTGGCGGCGGTGCCGGTTTCGGCGGCGCCAACTTCTCCGACATCTTCGGTGACGTGTTCAGCGACTTCTTCGGTGGCAGCCGCGGCGGTTCGCGTGGCGGCGCCCAGCGTGGCAGCGACCTGCGCTACACCCTGGAACTGGATCTGGAAGAAGCGGTGCGTGGCACCAGCGTGACCATCCGCGTGCCGACCCTGGTGGGTTGCAAGACCTGCGATGGCAGCGGTGCGAAGAAGGGCACCAGCCCGGTCACCTGTACTACCTGCGGTGGCATTGGCCAGGTGCGCATGCAGCAGGGATTCTTCTCGGTGCAGCAGACCTGCCCGCGCTGCCACGGCAGCGGCAAGATGATCACCGACCCCTGTGGCAGTTGCCACGGCCAGGGCCGTGTGGAAGAGAGCAAGACGCTGTCGGTCAAGGTGCCGCCAGGTGTCGATACCGGCGACCGCATTCGCTTGTCCGGCGAGGGCGAGGCCGGCTCCCATGGTGGTCCGGCGGGCGACCTGTACGTAGTGGTCAACGTGCGCGAGCACGCGATCTTCCAGCGTGACGGCAAGCACCTGTACTGCGAAGTGCCGATCAGCTTCGCCGATGCCGCCTTGGGTGGCGAGCTGGAAGTGCCGACCCTCGATGGCCGGGTCAAGCTGAAGATCCCCGAGGGCACGCAGACCGGCAAGCTGTTCCGCCTGCGCGGCAAGGGCGTGGCCCCGGTACGCGGTGGTGGTGCCGGCGACCTGATGTGTCGGGTGGCGGTAGAAACGCCGGTCAACCTGAACAAGCGTCAGCGCGAACTGCTCGAAGAGTTCCGCAAATCGCTGCAGGGCGACGACTCCCACTCGCCCAAGGCCAGTGGCTGGTTCGAAGGCGTCAAGCGCTTCTTCGGCGACGTATAAAACAGCGTATCGGGCGCGGATCCCGTCCGCGCCTCGATGCGTCAGCTTGGAGCTGAATTGCTATGCAACGTATCGCAGTGATGGGCGCCGCCGGGCGCATGGGCAAGATTCTGATCGAAGCCGTACAGCAGGCCGAGGGCGCCGAGCTCAAGGCCGCCATCGATCGTCCTGACAGCAGCCTGATCGGCGCCGATGCCGGTGAGCTGGCCGGCCTGGGCAAGATCGGCGTGAAGCTGGTTGGCGACCTGGCGTCGGCGGTTGCTGATTTCGACGTGCTGATCGACTTCACCCACCCCTCGGTAACCCTGAAGAACCTGGAAGTCTGCCGTCAGGCCGGCAAGGCCATGGTCATCGGCACCACCGGTTTCTCCCCCGAGGAAAAACAGCTGCTGAATGAGGCCGCCAAGCAGATTCCCATCGTCTTTGCCGCCAACTACAGCGTGGGCGTCAACCTCTGCCTGAAGTTGCTGGATACCGCTGCTCGCGTGCTGGGTGACGACGTGGATATCGAGATCATCGAAGCCCACCACCGGCACAAGGTGGATGCACCCTCCGGCACCGCCCTGCGTATGGGGGAGGTGGTCGCTGATGCGCTGGGACGTGATCTGCAGAAGGTCGCCGTATACGGCCGTGAAGGCCAGACCGGGGCGCGCGAGCGTGAGACCATCGGCTTTGCCACCGTGCGTGCCGGTGACGTGGTGGGCGACCATACCGTGCTGTTCGCCGCCGATGGCGAGCGTGTGGAGATCACCCACAAGGCCTCCAGTCGCATGACCTTCGCCAAGGGCGCCGTGCGTTCGGCGCTGTGGCTGCAGGGGCGTGATGCCGCGCTGTACGACATGCAGGATGTGCTGGGCCTGAAATAAGGCAAAGGGAGGCGGGGGCTTGCCTCCCGCTCGTGCATGGATGTTCCGGGGTAATTGATGACGCCTTTGAATCTGGATGACGTGGCCCGCTACGTCGAACTGAACATTGGTGCCTTCCACGAGAAGCGCATCGCCAGTCTGGCGCGCCTGAAACTCAAGGACGTGCTCAAGCGCAAGAACCCCTACATGTACAGGGCCAAGCACGTGCTGACCGCGGAGCAGATCATTCGCGGCATCGTCGATGCGCACATTTCCTCCAACGAGGAGACGCTGTTCGGTGACTGGTTGGAGGGACTGGCCATTTTCATCAATGGCCAGGTCTACGGTGGCTGGAAGTCCGGTATTACCGGCGTCGATCTCGAGTTCGATCGCGACGGACGGCGCTACATCGTGGCCATCAAGTCCGGCCCGAACTGGGGCAACAGTTCGCAGATCGGTCAGATGAAAACCAATTTCCTGACCGCGCAGCGCACCTTGCGCACGGGCAACTCCGGCTTGCAGGTCGTCGCCGTCAATGGCTGCTGCTATGGCCGCGACAACAACCCGGACAAGGGCAGCTACTACAAGTACTGCGGTCAGCGCTTCTGGTCATTCATCTCGGGGGACGACCAACTCTACGTGGAGCTGATCGAGCCGCTGGGCTTCAAGGCGCGCGAACGCAACGACGAGTTCGCTGAAAGCTACGGGCAGATGATCAACAAGTTCACCCGTGAATTCACCCTCGAATTCTGTGACGAGCAGGGCGCCATCGATTGGACGCGCCTGCTGCGTTTCAATTCCGAGGCCTGAGTCATCAGCTGATCGCCAGCTCCAGTTGCGCCTTGCGTCGTTGCTGCTCGAAGGCCTTGCGCCATTCCTCATGGCAGGTGGCCTGGTAGCGCGAGAAGCGGAAATGGCGTGGTGCCTCTTTTGCCTTGCCTGCCAGCAGGTCTCGCAACAGTTTGCCGACGGCATGTCCCAGGCTGATCGGTACGGCATTGCCGACCTGTTTGTATTGCTGGATCAGTGGCCCGGCCAGTTGCCAGTCATCCGGAAACTCCTGAATGCGTTTGTATTCCTCGATCGACAGCGGGCGATCCGCTTCCGGGTGCGCCAGGTCGGTGGCCGGCATGGCGGGGTGCGTTACCAGGGTGGGTGATGGTTTGTCCCAGGCCAGGCGACGCAGGAAGCCGGTCTTGCCGCCTCCGGCGAAGTAGGATTTGCCCAGTGCCTCACGTTGCTGATCCTCGGGCAGGTTGCGCCAGTTCTGCCCGGCCTTGAGCAGGCGATAGAAACGCAGGCGCTTTTCCGGGAAGTTCAGGTGGTTGTGGCTGTTCAGTCCCTCCAGTGCCTGGCGGACAGTGCGCCAGGCCGGCAACCCTTGAGCACCGTCCTCGCTGTGGGTCGGTGTCAGGAAGGGCGCAGGCTTGCCATCTCGTGAGCAGATGATGATGACGCGCTCACGAATCTGTGGCGTGCCGAAGTTGGCCGAGTTGTACAGGTTGAACGAGGTGGCGTAGCCGGCATTGCTCAGCTTGCTCAGGACGAAGTTCAGTGCGCCGCCCTTCATCTCGTCGAGGGACAGATCGGGGAAGTCCGGGCCGCGCTGATCATGCGGGCGGTGATCCATCGGGCAGGACAGCAGGCCACGCACGTTCTCGATGACGATATAGGGCGGCCTGATCTCCAGCGCCAGATCGATGAACTTGAGAAAGGCGTTGCCGCGTTCGTCATTGAAGGCCTTGCGTTTGCCGGCCGTGCTGAATGCCTGGCAGGGCGGCCCGCCGATGATGACGTCGATAGCCTCGCGTGGCGTGCCGGCAGCTTCGAGCACCTGCTCGGCGGAGCAGCTGTTGATATCGCCCAGCAACGCTGTATCGGGGCGGTTCAGGGCGATGGTCTGGCGGCAGTACTTATCGAATTCGCAGGCCAGGCGTATGTCGAAACCGGCCTTCTCCATGCCAAGGTCGAGACCCATGGCGCCGGAGAAAAAACTCAGCGCGACAGGGCTGCTCTTGCTGCGCTCGGGCGCGTGATAGGCAGGATGATCCTCTGCAATCATGTGTGCTGTTCTTAATCCGTATTGGGTCACGCTTTCCTGGTCGATGATCCAGGTCTTGCCGACTCGTTCGGCTCGCAGTGCTTGAGTGCGGCAGAGCGTGCGGGTGCGCTGAGGGCTTATATGGAGCTGGCGTGCAGCATCTTCGATGCTGATCTTGGTACTCATCAGGGGTTTCTCATGCGAAACCTGTAAGAAGTACCAATGGTTTCCTGGCGTCTCAGCGCTGTCAACCCTGTCTCAGGCTCGCCGGTGGGAAGCGGGTATGCCTTTTTGCCCTTTTCGACTTTCGATTTTTGGCTCTTTCCTGTAAGCTTCCCGCTTTAGTGTGTCCACTAAAAGTTACGCAGAAATGGCTCTGATAAAAAAGCGGGATGACCTTCACACGTCATCCCGCTTTTTTACAATCTGCGTTTGCTTCAAGCCTTGATCGAGACGGAGGTCTTCTTGACTAAGCCAGCCCCTAAACCCGCCATTCTGGCCCTCGCTGACGGCAGCATCTTTCGCGGCGAATCAATCGGGGCCGATGGCCAGACCATCGGTGAGGTGGTGTTCAACACCGCCATGACCGGCTATCAGGAAATCCTTACCGATCCTTCCTATGCCCAGCAGATCGTTACCCTGACCTACCCGCATATCGGCAACACCGGCACCACGCCGGAAGACGCCGAGTCCAACCGGGTATGGGCCGCCGGCCTGATCATCCGTGACCTGCCGCTGATTTCCAGCAACTGGCGCGACAAGCAGCCACTGGACGAGTACCTGAAGGAAAATGGCACCGTCGCCATTGCCGGTATCGATACCCGTCGCCTGACCCGCATCCTGCGCGAGAAGGGTTCGCAGAACGGCTGCATCCTGGTTGGCGATGACGCTACCGAAGAGAAAGCGCTGGAGCTGGCACGCAGCTTCCCGGGCCTCAAGGGCATGGATCTGGCCAAGGTGGTCAGCTGCACCGAGCGCTACGAGTGGCGCTCCAGCGTGTGGAATCTGAAAGACGACAGCCACCCGGAAATCCCGGCCAGCGAGCTGCCTTATCACGTGGTCGCCTACGACTACGGCGTGAAGCTGAACATCCTGCGCATGCTGGTCGAGCGCGGCTGCCGCCTGACTGTGGTGCCGGCGCAGACCCCGGCCAGTGAAGTGCTGGCGCTGAATCCCGATGGCGTGTTCCTGTCCAACGGCCCTGGTGACCCCGAGCCGTGCGACTACGCGATCCAGGCGATCAAGGACGTGCTGGAAACCGATATCCCGGTATTCGGCATCTGCCTCGGCCACCAGTTGCTGGCCCTGGCCTCCGGCGCCAAGACCCTGAAAATGGGCCATGGCCACCACGGTGCCAACCACCCGGTGCAGGATCTGGACAGCGGTGTGGTGATGATCACCAGCCAGAACCACGGTTTCGCCGTGGACGAAACCAGCCTGCCGGGTAACCTGCGCGCGATCCACAAGTCGCTGTTCGACGGCACCCTGCAAGGTATCGAGCGTACCGACAAGGCCGCCTTCAGCTTCCAGGGCCACCCCGAAGCGAGCCCAGGCCCGCACGACGTTGCGCCGTTGTTCGACCGTTTCATCAATGAGATGGCCAAACGCCGCTAAGCCCCGCCGAGCAGAGAATTCGAGAAGACCATGCCAAAACGTACAGACATCAAAAGTATCCTGATCCTCGGCGCCGGCCCCATCGTCATCGGCCAGGCCTGCGAGTTCGACTACTCCGGCGCCCAGGCCTGCAAGGCGCTGAAGGAAGAAGGTTTCCGCGTCATCCTGGTGAACTCCAACCCGGCCACCATCATGACCGACCCGTCGATGGCCGACGCCACCTACATCGAGCCGATCAAGTGGGCCACCGTGGCCAAGATCATCGAGAAGGAGCGTCCGGACGCCCTGCTGCCGACCATGGGTGGCCAGACCGCGCTGAACTGCGCGCTGGATCTGGAGCGCCACGGCGTGCTGGAGAAGTTCGGCGTCGAAATGATCGGCGCCAACGCCGACACCATCGACAAGGCTGAAGACCGCTCGCGCTTCGACAAGGCGATGAAGGACATCGGCCTGGCCTGCCCGGTCTCGGGTATCGCGCACAGCATGGAAGACGCCTACGGCGTGCTCGAGAAGGTTGGCTTCCCGTGCATCATCCGTCCGTCCTTCACCATGGGTGGCACCGGTGGTGGCATCGCCTACAACCGTGAAGAGTTCGAAGAAATCTGCGCCCGCGGCCTCGACCTGTCGCCGACCAGCGAGCTGCTGATCGACGAGTCGCTGATCGGTTGGAAGGAATACGAGATGGAGGTGGTTCGCGACAAGAAGGACAACTGCATCATCGTCTGCTCCATCGAGAACTTCGACCCGATGGGTGTGCACACCGGCGACTCGATCACCGTTGCTCCGGCACAGACCCTGACCGACAAGGAATACCAGATCCTGCGTAACGCCTCGCTGGCGGTACTGCGTGAGATCGGTGTGGAAACCGGCGGCTCCAACGTGCAGTTCGGCATTTGCCCGAACACTGGCCGCATGGTCGTCATCGAGATGAACCCGCGCGTATCGCGCAGCTCGGCGCTGGCCTCCAAGGCCACCGGCTTCCCGATCGCCAAGATCGCCGCCAAGCTGGCCGTGGGCTACACCCTCGACGAGCTGTCCAACGACATCACCGGCGGTCGTACCCCGGCGTCGTTCGAGCCGGCCATCGACTACGTGGTGACCAAGGTGCCGCGCTTCGCCTTCGAGAAATTCCCGAAAGCCGACGCCCGCCTGACCACCCAGATGAAGTCCGTGGGCGAAGTCATGGCCATCGGCCGTACCTTCCAGGAATCCATGCAGAAAGCCCTGCGCGGCCTGGAAGTCGGCGTTGCCGGTTTCGATCCGAAGCTCGACCTGAACGATCCGGAAGCCGAAAGCACTCTGCGCCGTGAGCTGACCGTGCCCAGCGCCGATCGCATCTGGTACGTGGCTGATGCCTTCCGCGCCGGCAAGACCGTTGCTGAAGTCTTCGAACTGACCCGCATCGACGAGTGGTTCCTGGTACAGATCGAAGACCTGATCAAGGATGAGGCTACCGTGCAGACTCTGGGTCTGTCGGCTATCGACCGCGATCTGATGTTCAAGCTCAAGCGCAAGGGCTTCTCTGATGCACGCCTGGCCAAGCTGCTCGGCGTTTCCGAGAAGAGCCTGCGTGCCCATCGCCACAAGCTCAAGGTGCTGCCGGTGTACAAGCGCGTGGATACCTGCGCCGCCGAGTTCGCCACCGACACCGCCTACATGTACTCGACCTACGAGGAAGAGTGCGAAGCCAACCCGAGCAATCGTGACAAGATCATGATCCTCGGTGGCGGCCCCAACCGTATCGGCCAGGGCATCGAGTTCGACTACTGCTGCGTGCACGCGGCACTGGCGATGCGTGAAGACGGTTACGAGACCATCATGGTCAACTGCAACCCGGAAACCGTCTCCACCGACTACGACACCTCCGACCGCCTGTACTTCGAGCCGGTGACCCTGGAGGACGTACTGGAAATCGTCCGCGTCGAGCAGCCGAAAGGCGTCATCGTCCAGTACGGCGGCCAGACTCCGCTGAAGATCTGCCGCGCCCTGGAAGAGGCGGGTGTACCGATCATCGGCACCAGCCCCGAGGCCATCGACCGCGCCGAAGACCGCGAGCGCTTCCAGCAGATGGTGCAGCGCCTCGGCCTGCGCCAGCCAGCCAACGCCACCGCGCGCAGCGAAGACGAAGCCCTGGCCCTGTCGAAGAACATCGGTTACCCGATGGTGGTGCGTCCGTCCTACGTACTGGGCGGTCGTGCGATGGAAATCGTCTACCAGGAAGAAGAACTCAAGCGCTACATGCGTGAAGCGGTGAAGGTCTCCAACGACAGTCCGGTGCTGCTGGATCGCTTCCTCAACTGCGCCATCGAAGTGGACGTGGATGCGGTCAGCGACGGCGAAAGCGTGGTAATCGGCGCGATCATGCAGCACATCGAACAGGCCGGCGTGCACTCCGGTGACTCCGCCTGCTCGCTGCCGCCGTATTCGCTGCCGGCACATATCCAGGACGAGATCCGCGACCAGGTCAAGAAAATGGCCCTGGAACTCGGCGTCGTTGGTCTGATGAACGTGCAGATGGCCGTCCAGGGCGAAGACATCTACGTCATCGAGGTGAACCCGCGTGCTTCGCGCACCGTACCGTTCGTTTCCAAGTGTGTGGGTGAGTCCCTGGCCAAGGTCGCTGCTCGCGTCATGGCTGGCAAATCCCTGGCTGAAGCGGGCTACAACGAGGAAATCATCCCGCCGTACTTCAGCGTGAAGGAAGCGGTTTTCCCGTTCGCCAAGTTCCCAGGCGTCGACCCGATCCTCGGCCCAGAAATGAAGTCCACCGGTGAGGTCATGGGCGTCGGCGACACCTTCGGCGAAGCCTTCGCCAAGGCTCAGCTGGGTGCCAGTGAGATCCTGCCGAACTCCGGTTGTGCGTTCATCAGCGTGCGCGAAGACGACAAGCCGGAAGCTATTCAGGTCGCCCGCGACCTGGTTGCACTGGGCTTCGAAGTGGTCGCCACTGCCGGTACTGCCAAGGTGATCGAGGCTGCTGGTCTGCCAGTACGCCGGGTGAACAAGGTGACCGAAGGTCGTCCACATGTCGTCGACATGATCAAGAACGATGAAGTGACCCTGATCATCAACACCACCGAGGGGCGTCAGTCCATTGCTGACTCCTACTCGATCCGTCGTAACGCCCTGCAGCACAAGATCTACTGCACCACCACCATCGCGGCTGGTCAGGCGGTCTGTGAAGCGCTCAAGTTCGGCCCGGAGAAAACTGTGCGCCGGCTGCAGGATCTGCATGCAGGAATCAAGGCATGAACAAATATCCAATGACCGTCCAGGGCGCTCGCGCCCTGGAAGAAGAGCTGGCGCATCTGACCAAGGTGGTGCGCCCGAAACTCAGCCAGGACATCGGTGAGGCCCGCGAGCTGGGCGATCTCAAGGAAAACGCCGAATACCATGCCGCGCGCGAGCAGCAGGGCATGGTCGAGGCGCGTGTACGTGATATCGAAGGCCGTCTGCAGAACGCAGTAATCATCGATGTCACCACCATCGAGCACACTGGCAAAGTGATCTTCGGCACCACGGTGGAAATCGCCAACGTCGAGACTGACGAAAGCGTGACCTACCAGATCGTGGGCGAAGACGAAGCCGACATCAAACAGGGCAAGATCTCCGTTGGCTCGCCTATCGCTCGTGCCCTGGTGGGCAAGAACGAGGGTGACGTGGTGGCGGTGAAGACTCCCAGCGGCCTGGTTGAGTACGAGATTGTCGAAGTCCGCCACATCTAGGTTGCAGCGCTCGTCGAAGCCGGCGGCCATGGCCTGGCAACTGGCCCTACCGCTATGGGTGGGCGGCTTGTGGACATGGCAGTTCGTCATGTTGCCGGCCATTGGCCGGTTCGGCCTGGCGCCTTTGCTGGTGCAGGAAATTGCCTCGCACCTGGCGCCGCTGCTGGTCGCTTTGACGGCTGTATGCGTCGGCCTGCAGAGTGCAGTGCTGTTGCGTTGCGAGGGATTCGCCAGCCTGTGGCGGGACATGCGTGGTCAGCTGTTGCTGGCCGTCGCACTCATGGCACTCAGCTATTGGCTGGCGCCAAAGCTGTTGGAGGACGCCAGTTACTGGCTACGCTTCAGCTATCTGGTGATGGCGTTTTCCGGGCTGTTGCTGGTGCTACAGCCCGTGCCCGGTCGAGAGCGTCAGAGCTGAGGGTAATCAGCCCTGGTAACGGATGACGTTGGAGAGGTTGCGGTTCGGCTTGGGATTCTTGCGATAGAGTATCGCCACCTTGCCAATGCTCTGTACCAGTTCGGCACGTCCGGCTTCACACAGTGCGCCGATGGCGGCCTGGCGATCTTCGCGTTCGGCGAGGCGCAGCTGCACCTTGATCAACTCGTGATCGTTCAGTGCTCGATCCAATTCGGCCAGCACGCCCTCGGTCAAACCATTGTCAGCCACGATCAATACAGGTTTCAGGTGGTGGCCGATAGATTTGAATTGTTTCTTCTGCTCTTGAGTGAGCGGCATAATCGTTAGTACCTAATTCGGTCTGGAAAACGGCGCCTATCTTACCCGAGCCCGCGCAGTTATTCATGACCCGTTGAGTCAGAGGTTTCAGTGGCACGTTCCAAGACCAGCCAGCGTTGGCTGAAAGAACATTTCGACGATCCTTACGTGAAGATGGCGCAGAAGGACGGCTACCGTTCGCGCGCCAGCTACAAGCTGCTGGAAATCCAGGAGAAGGATCGCATCCTGCGCCCCGGCATGACCGTGGTCGACCTTGGCGCCGCGCCAGGCGGCTGGTCACAGGTGACTAGCCGGGTGATCGGCGACAAGGGGCGGCTGATCGCCTCCGACATCCTGGAGATGGACAGCATTCCCGATGTCACCTTCATTCAGGGCGATTTCACCGACGACGCGGTATTCGCGCGAATTCTCGAGGCCATCGGCGAAAATCCGGTCGACCTTGTTATTTCCGATATGGCCCCCAATATGAGTGGGGTGAGAACCGCCGATCAGGCTCGCGCGATGTATCTGTGCGAGCTGGCGTTGGATCTGGCCGGCCGCGTGTTGCGTCCGGGCGGCGATTTTCTGATCAAGATCTTCCAGGGCGAAGGTTTCGACGCTTATCACAAGCAGGTGCGTGAGACGTTCGACAAGGTGCAGATGCGTAAACCGTTGTCGTCGCGTGATCGTTCCCGCGAACAATATTTGCTGGCCCGCGGTTTTCGCGGTTAGGACAAGGAAACTGGCGGTCTCTGGGCAGGTCTCAACCGTCGAAACCTCATAAAGGGTTACAGACGGTGCCTGCCAGAAGCGGGCGTTTGGTGTAAGTTAGGTCGGTATATCATTGGTCGTCATGGGAAGCTCGCTTCGCCACGAGGCCTGCTTCAGAGGGTAGCTAATTGAACGACATGGCAAAGAATCTGATCCTGTGGCTGATCATCGCGGCCGTACTGGTCACCGTGATGAACAACTTCTCCAGCCCGAGCGAGCCACAGACGCTGAGCTACTCGCAATTCATCGAGCAGGTCAAGGAAGGGCGCGTCGAGCGCGTGACCGTCGACGGCTACGTGATCACCGGCAAGCGCACCGACGGCGAAGGTTTCAAGACCATCCGTCCGGCGATTCAGGACGGTGGCCTGATCGGCGATCTGATCGACAACAATGTGGTGATCGAGGGTAAGCAGCCTGAGCAGCAGAGCATCTGGACTCAGTTGCTGGTGGCCAGCTTCCCGATTCTGGTGATCATCGCGGTGTTCATGTTCTTCATGCGCCAGATGCAGGGCGGTGCTGGCGGCAAGGGCGGGCCGATGAGCTTCGGCAAATCCAAGGCGCGCCTGCTCTCCGAAGATCAGGTCAAGACCACCTTCGCTGACGTCGCTGGTTGCGACGAGGCCAAGGAAGAGGTCAGCGAGCTGGTGGAATTCCTCCGCGATCCAGGCAAGTTCCAGCGCTTGGGTGGCCGCATCCCGCGCGGCGTGCTGATGGTCGGCTCGCCTGGTACCGGTAAGACGCTGCTGGCCAAGGCCGTTGCCGGTGAGGCGAAAGTACCGTTCTTCACCATTTCCGGTTCCGACTTCGTGGAAATGTTTGTCGGTGTGGGTGCTTCCCGCGTCCGTGACATGTTCGACCAGGCCAAGAAGCACGCGCCGTGCATCATCTTCATCGACGAGATCGACGCCGTGGGTCGCCATCGTGGTGCCGGCATGGGTGGTGGTCATGACGAGCGCGAGCAGACGCTCAACCAGTTGCTGGTTGAGATGGATGGCTTCGAAATGAACGACGGCATCATCGTCATCGCTGCGACCAACCGTCCGGACGTACTCGACCCGGCGCTGCTGCGCCCGGGCCGCTTCGACCGCCAGGTGGTGGTCGGTCTGCCGGACATTCGTGGTCGCGAGCAGATTCTGAAAGTGCACATGCGCAAAGTGCCGATGGGTGACGACGTTCAGCCGGCCGTTATCGCACGTGGTACTCCAGGCTTCTCCGGTGCCGACCTGGCCAACCTGGTCAACGAGGCCTCGCTGTTCGCCGCTCGTGCCGGCAAGCGTCTGGTCGAGATGAAGGAATTCGAACTGGCCAAAGACAAGATCATGATGGGCGCTGAGCGCAAGACCATGGTCATGTCCGATAAGGAGAAGCTCAACACTGCGTTCCACGAGGCGGGTCACGCCATCGTCGGTCGCCTGGTGCCTGAGCATGATCCGGTCTACAAGGTTTCCATCATCCCGCGCGGTCGTGCGCTGGGTGTGACCATGTTCCTGCCGGAAGAGGATCGTTACAGTCTGAGCAAGCGTGCGCTGACCAGCCAGATCTGCTCGCTGTTCGGTGGTCGTATCGCCGAAGAAATGACCCTGGGCTTCGATGGCGTCACTACCGGTGCTTCCAACGACATCATGCGCGCTACCCAGTTGGCCAAGAACATGGTCACCAAGTGGGGCCTGTCGGAGAAGCTCGGTCCGTTGATGTATGCCGAGGAAGAGGGTGAGGTGTTCCTCGGTCGCAGCATGGGCAGCCAGGCCAGCAACGTCTCTGGCGAGACAGCCAAGCAGATCGACGAGGAAGTTCGCCGCATCATCGACGAGTGCTACGCCACTGCGAAGAAGCTGTTGGTGGAGAATCGCGACAAGCTCGATGCCATGGCTGAAGCGCTGATGAAGTACGAGACCATCGACTCCGAGCAGATCGACGACATCATGAATGGCCGCGTACCACGCGAGCCGCGCGGTTGGGGTGATGGTGATTCCGGTACTCCGCAACCGAAAGTCGACGAGACCCCACGTCCCGAGAAGCCAATCGGCGGCCCGGCTGCCGAGCACTAAGGTTTCATATGCCTCAAACGCAACACCCGAGCCGGTTGCCCTGTGGCAACCGGCTTCTTGATTTGTCCCGTCCGCATGTGATGGGCATCCTCAATGTCACGCCAGATTCATTTTCCGATGGCGGCCGCTTCGCTCAGCGCGATGCGGCGCTGCGTCATGCTGCCGATATGGTTGCAGCCGGCGCTACGCTGATTGATGTCGGCGGCGAGTCCACTCGCCCTGGTGCGCGAGTGGTATCTCCCGTCGAGGAGCTTGAGCGTGTTGCGCCTGTGGTCGAGGCCATTGCGCGTGAGCTGGACGTGATCATTTCCGTGGATACCTCCACGCCCGCCGTCATGCGTGAAACCGCTCGGCTTGGTGCTGGCCTGATCAACGATGTGCGTTCCCTGCAGCGTGACGGTGCGTTGGATGCGGCTGCCGATACCGGTTTGCCCGTATGCCTCATGCACATGCGCGGCGAGCCCGGCAATATGCAGGACAGCCCTGAATATCCGGATATTCTGGTCGAGGTGCGCGACTTCCTCGTCGAGCGCATGGCGGCCTGTGCGACCGCCGGTATCCCCGCTGAGCGGCTGGTGCTCGATCCGGGCTTTGGTTTTGCCAAGACCCTGGAGCACAATCTCGCCCTGTTCAAGCACATGGATCGGCTCTCTGCGCTGGGGCGCCCGCTTCTGGTCGGCGTTTCCCGCAAGAGCATGATCGGCAAGGTGCTCGGTCATGAGGTGGGTGGGCGGCTCTATGGCAGCCTGGCGCTGGCCGCACTGGCCCTGACCAAGGGCGCACATATTCTGCGTGTGCACGATGTCGCCGAGACGGTCGATGTGGTGCGCATGATCGCTGCGGTTGAAGCGGCGCACTAGCAGGCTGTTGAAAACGTAGGCGAGGCAGTCTGGCCTAGGCAAAAACAGCCGAGAAAGCGCAGTTTACGCGCTGTAAATGAGCATTTTGAGGCTGTTTTTAACAACGGCCAGACAACGCAGGTAGTTTTTCAACCGCCTGCTAACAAGGAAAGCGTTATGGCTAGAAAGTACTTCGGCACCGACGGTATTCGGGGGCGCGTCGGGCAGTTTCCCATTACCCCGGATTTCATGCTCAAGCTCGGCTGGGCGGCGGGCATGGCATTTCGCAAGCAGGGCAAGTGCCGCATTCTGATTGGCAAGGACACGCGCATTTCTGGCTACATGTTCGAATCCGCTCTGGAGGCTGGCCTGGCTGCAGCTGGTGCTGATGTGCAGTTGCTCGGCCCGATGCCGACGCCTGCAATCGCCTATCTGACCCGTACCTTCCAAGCTGATGCCGGTATCGTCATCAGTGCCTCGCACAATCCGCATGACGACAATGGCATCAAGTTCTTCTCCAGTGAGGGCACCAAGCTGCCCGATGATGTGGAGTTGATGATCGAAGAGCTGCTCGATCAGCCGATGACCGTGGTCGAATCGGCCGGTATCGGCAAGGCCTCGCGCATCAACGATGCTTCGGGTCGTTATATCGAGTTCTGCAAGGGTAGTGTGCCCAGTGGCACCAGCTTCAAGGGTCTTAAGATAGTCGTCGATTGCGCTCATGGCGCCGCCTACAAGGTCGCGCCCAGCGTGTTCCGTGAATTGGGCGCCGAAGTGAAGGTGATGGCGGCGCAGCCTGATGGTCTCAATATCAACGATGGCTGTGGTTCGACGCATGTCGCGGGCCTGCAGGCTGAGGTTCTGGCGCAAGGTGCTGATCTGGGTATCGCTTTCGATGGTGATGCCGATCGCGTGTTGATGGTCGATCAGCATGGTGCGGTGGTCGATGGGGATGAGCTGCTGTTCATCATCGCGCGTGATCTGCAGGAGCGTGGTCGTTTGCATGGCGGTGTGGTCGGCACCCTGATGAGTAATCTGGGACTGGAACTGGCGCTCGCCGAGCTGAACATTCCCTTTGTGCGTGCCAAGGTTGGGGATCGCTACGTGATCGCTGAGTTGCTGGCGCGCAACTGGCTGCTTGGTGGTGAAAATTCGGGGCACCTGGTGTGCTTCCAGCACACCACTACGGGTGATGCGATCATCGCTGCGCTTCAGGTGCTGATGGCGCTCAAGCGTCGTCAGCAGACGCTGGTGGAGGCGCGCACGGCCCTGAAGAAGTGTCCGCAGGTGCTGGTCAACGTGCGTCTGGCTGGTGCGGCCGATCCGCTGGAACACCCTTCCGTGAAAGAAGCCTGTGCGCGCGTAACCGAGCGTATGGCTGGCCGTGGTCGCGTGCTGTTGCGCAAGTCGGGTACCGAGCCGCTGGTGCGGGTAATGGTCGAGGGTGACGATGAGAGTCAGGTGCGCAGCTATGCCGATGAATTGGCTAAGATTGTTGCTGAAGTCTGTGCTTGATTGAGCTTGCTACCGAGGGTGCTCTTGGGTAACATCTGCGCCCTCTTTGATCGACGAGGTAAAACATGCGTCGCCCCTTGGTCGCCGGTAACTGGAAAATGCACGGTACCCGCGCCAGCGTCGCAGAGCTGATCGAAGGGTTGCGTCGGCAGGTATTGCCTGCTGATGTCGATGTCGCGGTGTTCCCCTCAAGCTTGCATGTCGCTCAGGTCGTAGATGGTCTGGCTGGCGGTGCGGTGCAGGTTGGGGCGCAGGATTGCGCGGCGCAGCTTGAGCAGGGTGCCTTGACCGGCGAATTGGCGACAAGCCAGTTGGTTGATGGCGGTTGCAAGCTGGTGCTGGTAGGTCACTCCGAGCGTCGTCTGATTCTGGGCGAAAGCGATGAGGTGGTCGTTCGCAAGTTTGCAGCGGTACAGGTGGCAGGGTTGATTCCTGTTCTCTGTCTCGGCGAGACCCGCGAGCAGCGTGAGTCGAATGCAACGCTGGGTGTGGTGGGTGGCCAGTTGGCTGCGGTGATCGATGCTCTGGGTGTCGAGTCGCTGGTAAATGCTGTGGTTGCCTACGAGCCGGTCTGGGCCATTGGTACCGGGCTGACCGCTACGCCTGAGCAGGCTCAGGAAGTACATGCGGCCATTCGCGCGCAGGTTGCGCAGTTGAGTGCCGATGTTGCGAGTGGGCTGAGAATTCTTTATGGCGGCAGCGTGAAGGCCGCCAGTGCAGCCGAGTTGTTCGGTATGCGGGATATCGATGGGGGGCTTGTGGGTGGAGCCTCTCTGAATGCGGATGAATTCGGTGCGATCTGTCGCGCTGCAGGAAACTGAAGAATGCTGGAAACAGTCATTGTTGTTCTGCACCTGCTGGGTGCGATCGGTATTGTGGTACTGGTGCTGTTGCAGCAGGGTAAGGGTGCGGACGCTGGCGCGTCGTTCGGTTCGGGTGCTTCGGCAACCGTATTCGGAAGCCAAGGTTCTGCTACCTTTCTGAGTAAGTTTACTGCTATACTCGCCGCGGCTTTTTTCACTACTAGCTTGGGCTTAGCGTACTTTGCTAAAGAAAAAGCTGAAGGATTGACTCAAGTTGGTCTGCCAGATCCAGCGGTTCTGGAAGTTCAACAAAAGCCGGCAGTCGAAGACGTGCCGGTGCTCGAAGAGCAAGCGCCAGCATCCGATGCGTCGGATGTTCCGGAGGCTCCAGAGCAGTAACCGTTTTGCCGAGGTGGTGGAATTGGTAGACACGCTACCTTGAGGTGGTAGTGGCCATAGGCTGTAGGGGTTCGAGTCCCCTCCTCGGTACCATACTCAAGAAGGCCCGCAGTTTGCGGGCCTTCTTGTTGCTGGAGTCTTGGTTGACCCCTGTTGGGGGCAGCCGTATAATTCCGGCCCAGCTTTGACGCGGGGTGGAGCAGTCTGGTAGCTCGTCGGGCTCATAACCCGAAGGTCGTTGGTTCAAATCCAGCCCCCGCAACCAGTTTCAGCAGGCCCCTTTTCAGGGGCTTTTTGTTAGCTGAAAGATATCGTCCACCTGCATTGGGTGGGTTGAAGGCATGGGCGTTTCGCCCATTTTTTATTTGCACAGCATGCGCGAGGGCCGTTAAGTGTCGAGCAAGCTAGAACAGTTGCAGGCCTTGTTGGCCCCGGTAATCGAAGCACTCGGTTATCAGTGTTGGGGCATCGAGTTCCTGTCGCAGGGGCGTCATTCGCTGCTGCGTGTCTATATCGACAAAGCCGATGGCATCCTCATCGACGATTGCGAGATCGTCAGCCGTCAGCTCAGTGGTGTACTGGATGTCGAGGATCCAATTACCTCGGAGTACACCCTTGAAGTTTCTTCTCCTGGCATGGATCGGCCGCTGTTCACGCTTGAACAGTTCGCGATGCATGTCGGTGAGCAGGTAAAAATCAAGTTGCGTTCGCCTTTCGATGGTCGACGCAACTTTCAGGGCCTCCTCCGTGGTGTGGAGGAGCAGGACGTGGTGGTGCAGGTGGATGACCACGAATATCTGCTGCCGATCGATCTGATCGACAAGGCCAACATTATCCCCCGGTTTGATTGAGACGCGAATTCCGCGTCGGTGCGTAGATCTCGCAATTTGATGCGGGGACGCAGGTAACGCGGATTGCGCAAATCCAATGGATTGCGAAAGGCGAGGCGTACGATGAGCAAAGAAGTACTGCTAGTTGTTGAGTCGGTATCCAACGAAAAGGGTGTACCGGCTGGCGTGATTTTCGAGGCGCTGGAGCTGGCTCTGGCGACCGCGACCAAGAAACGTTTTGAGGACGAAGTCGACCTGCGAGTGTCGATCAATCGGCAGAACGGCAGTTACGAAACCTTCCGTCGCTGGACCGTGGTCGATGAGTCCGAGTTCGAAGATCCGGCCTATCAGGTGACCGAGGACATGCCGCAAGCCGTCGAGGCCAAGGCCAAGATCGGTGACGTGCTGGAAGAGAAGATCGAGTCCATCGAGTTCGGTCGTATCGCCGCCCAGACCGCCAAGCAGGTGATCGTGCAGAAAGTGCGCGAAGCCGAGCGTGCGCAAGTGGTCGATGCCTACCGCGAGCGCCTGGGTGAGATCATCTCCGGTACCGTGAAGAAGGTCACCCGTGACAGCGTCATCGTCGACCTGGGCAACAATGCCGAGGCGCTGCTGGCCCGCGAAGACATCATCCCACGTGAGACCTTCCGCGTTGGTGTGCGTTTGCGCGCTCTGCTCAAGGAAATCCGTACAGAGAACCGTGGCCCGCAGCTGATCCTGTCGCGTACCGCGCCGGAAATGCTGATCGAGCTGTTCCGTATCGAGGTGCCGGAAATCGCCGAAGGCCTCATCGACGTCAAGGCTGCCTCCCGTGATCCGGGTTCGCGCGCCAAGATCGCCGTGCGTTCCAAGGACAAGCGTATCGACCCGCAAGGCGCCTGCATCGGCATGCGCGGTTCGCGCGTTCAGGCCGTTTCCGGCGAGCTGGGCGGCGAGCGTGTCGACATCGTGCTGTGGGACGACAACCCTGCGCAGTTCGTGATCAACGCCATGTCGCCGGCTGAAGTGGCGGCGATCATCGTCGATGAAGATGCCCATGCCATGGACATCGCCGTTGGCGAAGACAACCTGGCCCAGGCCATCGGCCGTGGTGGTCAGAACGTACGCCTGGCCAGCCAGCTGACCGGCTGGACGCTGAACGTGATGACCGAATCGGACATCCAGGCCAAGCAACAGGCAGAAACCGGCGACATCATGCAGTCCTTCATCGACGAGCTGGAAGTCGACGAAGAACTGGCCCAAGTCCTGGTCGAAGAGGGGTTCACCAGTCTCGAAGAGATTGCCTACGTACCCATGGAAGAAATGCTCAGCATCGAGGGCTTTGACGAGGACATCGTCAATGAGCTGCGTGCACGGGCTAAGGATCGTCTGCTGACCAAGGCGATCGCCAACGAGGAGAAGTTGGCCGATGCCCACCCAGCGGATGACCTGCTGGAGCTGGAAGGCATGGACAAGGCGCTGGCTCTTGAGCTCGCGCTGCGCGGCGTGATTACCCGTGAAGACCTGGCCGAGCAGTCGATCGACGACCTGCTCGACATCGACGGCATCGACGAAGAACGTGCCGGCAAGCTGATCATGGCCGCTCGAGCCCACTGGTTCGAATAAGCGGTTGCGGCCTGAGGAGAAAGATGCATGACGCAAGTCACGGTGAAAGAACTGGCCCAAGTGGTCGACACTCCGGTGGAACGCCTGCTACAGCAGATGCGTGAAGCTGGGCTGTCCCACAACAGTGCCGAACAAGTAGTGACCGATAGTGAGAAACAGGCCCTGTTGGCCCATCTCAAGAGCAGTCACGGCGACAAGGTCGAAGAGCCGCGCAAGATTACCTTGCAGCGCAAGACCACCAGCACCCTGCGTGTGGCTGGTAGCAAGACCATCAGCGTAGAAGTGCGCAAGAAGAAGACCTTCGTCAAGCGCAGCCCGGAAGAGCTCGAAGCCGAGAAACAGCGTGAGCTCGAAGAGCAGCGCGCTGTGGCTGAAGCTGCTCGTCTGAAAGCCGAGGAAGAAGCCAAGCGCCAGGCTGAAGATGAAGCCAAACGCCAGGCCGCTAGCGCCACTGCTGCGCCTGCCGAGGCTCAGGCTCCGGTAGCCGCTGCAGTCGAGCCGGCTGTTGCCGCTCCTGTGGTCGAGGTCGAGCGCAAGAAAGAAGAAGTGCGTCGTCCCGAGAAGGCTCGCTCCGACGAAGACGAGCGCCGCGATCGCAAGCACACCCAGCATCGCCCAGCTACCAAGGAGAAGGCGCCGGCTCCGCGCGTCGCTCCGCGTAGCGTCGATGAGGAAAGCGACGGCTTCCGTCGTGGTGGCCGCGGCAAGTCGAAGATGAAGAAGCGCAACCAGCATGGCTTCCAGGCTCCGGCCGGCCCGGTGGTGCGTGACGTGGCAATTGGCGAGACCATCACTGTGGGCGATCTGGCTCAGCAGATGTCGGTCAAGGCCGCCGAAGTCATCAAGTTCATGTTCAAGATGGGCACCCCGGCCACCATCAACCAGGTGCTGGATCAGGAAACTGCCCAGCTGATCGCCGAAGAGCTGGGCCACAAGGTCAAGCTGGTCAGCGACACCGCTCTGGAAGACTCCCTGGCCGAGTCGCTGAAGTTCGAAGGTGAAACCTTCTCCCGTGCTCCGGTCGTGACCGTAATGGGCCACGTTGACCACGGTAAGACCTCGTTGCTCGACTACATCCGTCGCGCCAAGGTGGCTTCCGGTGAAGCTGGTGGTATCACTCAGCACATCGGTGCCTACCACGTGGAAACCGATCGCGGCATGGTCACCTTCCTCGACACCCCCGGTCACGCCGCGTTTACTCAGATGCGTGCCCGTGGTGCCAAGGCGACCGACATCGTCATCCTGGTCGTCGCAGCTGACGACGGCGTGATGCCGCAGACCCAGGAAGCCGTACAGCACGCGAAAGCGGCTGGCGTGCCGATCGTGGTTGCGGTGAACAAGATGGACAAGCCGGAAGCCAACCCGGACAACATCAAGAACGGCCTGGCCGCTCTCGACGTGATCCCGGAAGAGTGGGGCGGTGATGCGCCATTCGTACCGGTTTCCGCCAAGGCGGGTACTGGCATCGATGAACTGCTCGAAGCCGTACTGCTGCAGGCCGAGGTTCTCGAACTGAAAGCCACGCCGTCGGCACCTGGCCGTGGTGTCGTGGTCGAGTCGCGTCTGGACAAGGGCCGTGGCCCGGTTGCCACCGTGCTGGTTCAGGACGGTACGCTGCGTCAGGGCGACATGGTGCTGGTCGGCGTCAACTATGGCCGCGTGCGCGCCATGCTTGACGAGAACGGCAAGCCGATCAAGGAAGCTGGCCCGTCCATCCCGGTCGAAATCCTCGGCCTCGACGGTACGCCGGATGCCGGTGACGACATGACTGTGGTCGCCGACGAGAAGAAGGCCCGCGAAGTTGCTCTGTTCCGTCAAGGCAAGTTCCGCGAGGTTAAGCTGGCCCGTGCTCACGCCGGCAAGCTGGAAAACATCTTCGAGAATATGGGCCAGGAAGAGAAGAAAACCCTCAACATCGTCCTCAAGGCCGACGTGCGTGGTTCTCTGGAAGCACTGCAAGGCTCGCTCAGCACCCTGGGCAACGACGAAGTGCAAGTGCGTGTGGTCGGTGGTGGCGTCGGTGGTATCACCGAGTCCGATGCCAACCTGGCGCTGGCCTCCAATGCCGTGCTGTTCGGCTTCAACGTCCGTGCTGACGCCGGTGCGCGCAAGATCGTCGAGGCCGAAGGCCTGGACATGCGCTACTACAACGTCATCTACGACATCATCGAAGACGTCAAGAAAGCGCTCACCGGTATGCTCGGCAGCGATGTTCGCGAGAACATCCTGGGTACCGCCGAAGTGCGTGACGTGTTCCGTTCGCCGAAGTTCGGCGCGGTTGCTGGTTGCATGGTCATCGAAGGCACTGTCTTCCGTAACCGTCCGATCCGCGTACTGCGTGAAGACGTGGTGATCTTCGAGGGCGAGCTGGAGTCGCTGCGTCGCTTCAAGGACGACGTCGCCGAAGTACGTAACGGCATGGAATGCGGTATCGGCGTGAAGAGCTACAACGACGTCAAGGTCGGCGACAAGATCGAAGTGTTCGAGAAAGTCCAGGTGGCTCGCAGCCTGTAATCGCGAGTCGCAACACGCAACGCCCGGCCCCGCATTCGCGCGGCCGGGCGTTTGCCGCTTTTGAGTCCGCTGGCGAATAGACGGCGGACGAAGTAAAGGTAAGTAGAAAATGGCCAAAGATTACAGCCGTACCCAGCGTATTGGCGACCAGATGCAACGCGAACTGGCCCAGCTCATCCGGCGTGAGGTCAAGGATCCGCGTCTGGGGCTGGTGACCATTACCGCGGTCGACGTCAGCCGTGATATCGGCCACGCCAAGGTCTTCATCACCGTCATGGGGCAGGACGACTCCAATGCTGTCGCCGAGAGCCTCAAGGTGCTCAACGATGCAGCCGGTTTCCTGCGTATGCAGTTGGGCAAGGCGATGAAGCTGCGTAGCGTGCCGCAGTTGCATTTCCACTACGACGAGAGCGTCCAGCGCGGTGCTCACCTGTCGGCGCTGATCGAGCGTGCCGTGGCGGAAGATCGTCTGCACGACGACACCGCCGGTTCCAAGGAGTAAGGCGTGGCGCAGGTCAAACGTATTCGCCGCAAGGTCGACGGCATCATCCTGCTGGACAAACCCCACGGTTTTACTTCCAACGCGGCGCTGCAGAAGGTGCGCTGGCTGCTCAATGCGGAAAAGGCCGGCCACACCGGCAGCCTCGATCCGCTGGCGACCGGCGTGTTGCCGTTGTGCTTCGGTGAGGCGACCAAGTTCTCCCAGTATCTGCTCGATGCCGACAAGGGCTACGAGACTGTCGCCCAGCTTGGTGTCACCACCACCACTGGCGATGCCGAAGGCGAGGTCATCGAGCGTCGCCCGGTGACCGCCGGTCGCGCCGAGATCGAAGCGCTGTTGCCGCGCTTTCGGGGTGAAATCAAGCAGATACCACCGATGTACTCGGCGCTGAAGAAAGATGGACAGCCGCTCTACAAATTGGCCCGTGCAGGGGAAGTAGTGGAGCGTGAAGCGCGTTCTGTTACTATTGCGCGCCTGGAATTGCTGGCATGCGAAGGCGAGCAGGCTCGCCTGGCCGTCGACTGCAGCAAAGGCACCTATATTCGTACGCTGGTCGAGGATCTTGGCCAGTTGCTGGGCTGCGGTGCACATGTCGCCGAGTTGCGTCGTACCAAGGCTGGCCCGTTTGACCTGTCACGTACCGTGACCCTGGAAGAGCTGGAAGCTGCACACGCCGAAGGTGGCAACGAGGCGTTGGATCGCTTCTTGTTGCCGGCTGACAGTGGCCTGCAGGATTGGCCGCTGTTGCAGTTCTCCGAGCACAGTGCGTTCTACTGGTTGCAAGGGCAGCCGGTGCGAGCACCGGAAGCGCCGAAGTTCGGCATGGTGCGGGTGCAGGATCACAACGGCCGCTTCATCGGTATTGGTGAAGTGAGCGATGACGGTCGTATTGCGCCGCGCCGGTTGATCTACACCGGCGCGTAACGGGCCACAGGCCCGGTTGAATGAATATCGACGCGTTGCGTCGATAGGCGTTATCGGAGTTGCCGGTAACGCCAATGGTTCGGCCGAGAAGGCTGAAAACCTGGGGCTGGCAAATGCCGGTGTCAGGATTGCGAGGGTGGCTGTTAGTAGGCACGGTCATTCCTCTTTTTAAAACACGGGAAGCGATTCCTGGCCTATTGAGACTGCTTCGGCAGTTTCCAGATGAGAGGAAGCCAACATGGCACTCAGCGTTGAAGAAAAAGCCCAGATCGTTAACGACTACAAGCAAGCTGAAGGCGATACCGGTAGCCCGGAAGTGCAGGTTGCCCTGCTGACCGCCAACATCAACAAGCTGCAAGGCCACTTCAAGGCCAACGGCAAAGACCACCACAGCCGTCGTGGTCTGATCCGTATGGTTAACCAGCGCCGCAAGCTGCTGGATTACCTGAAGGGTAAAGACACCAGTCGTTACAGCGCCCTGATCGGTCGCCTGGGCCTGCGTCGTTAATAGACGCGAGCTGCACAAGTTGGAAGCTGGGAGTTCGGCGTCGCGAGTGGGGAGTGATCCTCACCTCGTGGCGCTGGGCTTCCAGCTTTTGGCTTTCCGAGGGATGCATCGGGTCCGACTCCCGCGCCTCTTTCCAATTTCCCCCAAGGCAACAAAGAGAAGGAAAACACCGTGAACCCGGTAATCAAGAAATTCCAGTTCGGTCAGTCGACCGTCACCCTCGAGACTGGCCGTATCGCCCGTCAAGCCAGCGGCGCCGTATTGGTGACCGTCGATAACGATGTCAGCGTGCTGGTCGCTGTCACCGGTGCCAAAAGCGCCGACCCGAGCAAAGGCTTCTTCCCGCTGTCCGTGCACTACCAGGAAAAAACCTACGCTGCCGGTAAGATCCCTGGCGGTTTCTTCAAGCGTGAAGCACGTCCTTCCGAGAAAGAGACCCTGACCTCGCGTCTGATCGACCGTCCGATCCGTCCGCTGTTCCCGGAAGGCTTCCAGAACGAAGTGCAGGTCATCTGCACCGTGGTTTCCACCAGCAAGAAGACCGATCCGGACATCGCTGCGATGATCGGTACCTCGGCTGCCCTGGCCATCTCCGGCATTCCGTTCAACGGCCCGATCGGCGCCGCTCGCGTCGCCTTCCACCCGGAAGCCGGCTACCTGCTGAACCCGACCTACGAGCAGCTCAAGGCCTCCAGCCTGGACATGGTCGTGGCCGGTACCGAAACCGCCGTTCTGATGGTGGAATCGGAAGCCAAGGAACTGACCGAAGATCAAATGCTGGGCGCCGTACTGTTCGCCCACGATGAATTCCAGTCCGTCATCAGCGCCATCAAGGCATTCGCTGCCGAAGCCGGCAAGCCGACCTGGGACTGGCAGCCGAAGCCGGAAAACACCGCTCTGCTGAGCGCCATTCGTGGCGAGTTCGGCGAGGCCATCTCCCAGGCCTACACCATCACCATCAAGCAGGATCGCTACGCGCGTCTGGGCGAACTGCGTGACCAGGTCGTGGCCAAGTTCGCCAGCGAAGAAGGCGTGCCTTCCGCTGCCGAGGTCAAGGAAGCCTTTGGCGAAATCGAATACCGCACCGTGCGCGAGAACATCGTCAACGGCAAGCCGCGTATCGATGGCCGTGACACCCGTACCGTTCGTGGCCTGAACATCGAAGTCGGTGTTCTGGACAAGACCCACGGTTCGGCACTGTTCACCCGTGGCGAAACCCAGGCGCTGGTCGTTGCCACCCTCGGTACTGCGCGTGACGCGCAACTGCTGGACACCCTCGAAGGCGAGAAGAAAGACCCCTTCATGCTGCATTACAACTTCCCGCCGTACTCGGTCGGTGAGTGTGGTCGCATGGGCGCCACTGGCCGTCGCGAAATCGGTCACGGCCGTCTGGCCCGTCGTGGCGTTGCCGCCATGCTGCCGAGCGCTGACGAGTTCCCGTACACCATCCGCGTGGTATCGGAAATCACCGAGTCCAACGGCTCTTCCTCCATGGCTTCGGTCTGCGGTGCCTCCCTGGCCCTGATGGACGCTGGTGTGCCGATGAAGGCGCCGGTTGCCGGTATCGCCATGGGTCTGGTTCTGGAAGGCGACAAGTTTGCCGTCCTGACCGACATCCTCGGTGACGAAGACCACCTGGGCGACATGGACTTCAAGGTAGCCGGTACCGCCAAAGGCGTCACCGCGCTGCAGATGGACATCAAGATCCAGGGCATCACCGAAGAGATCATGGAGCAGGCGCTGGAGCAGGCGCTGGAAGCTCGCCTGAACATCCTCGGCCAGATGAACCAGGTCATCGCTCAATCGCGCAGCGAACTGTCGGAAAACGCACCGACCATGCTGGCGATGAAGATCGACCAGGACAAGATCCGCGACGTTATCGGCAAGGGTGGCGCGACCATCCGTGGTATCTGCGAAGAAACCAAGGCTTCGATCGACATCGAAGACGATGGCTCGATCAAGATCTTCGGCGAAACCAAGGAAGCCGCCGAGGCAGCCAAGCAGCGCGTACTGGCCATCACTGCCGAAGCCGAGATCGGCAAGATCTACGTCGGCAAGGTCGAGCGCATCGTTGACTTCGGTGCCTTCGTCAACATCCTGCCGGGCAAGGACGGTCTGGTTCACATCTCCATGCTCAGCGATGCTCGCGTAGAGAAAGTGACCGACGTTCTGAAAGAAGGTCAGGAAGTCGAAGTGCTGGTACTGGACGTGGACAACCGCGGCCGTATCAAACTGTCGATCAAGGACGTAGCGGCCGCCAAGGCCTCTGGCGTTTAAGCGACGGTTCGTTCGCTGCAATGAGAAGGGCTCCTGCGGGAGCCCTTTTTCATGCCTGTTCTCCAGCGATTACTGTGTGGCTCTGATATGGGCGTCCCAGTTCTGCATCGCCAGCAGCGCCACTGCGGTCAGTTCTTCCTTGCCTACGCCGTCACGGGCCAACAGCGACATGCCGCTTTGCAGGGTCTGTACGAAGCGGGCGAGCGCATGGGCGTCGGTCGAAGGTGGCAGCTCACCTGTTTCGATGGCCTGGCGAATGCGCGCTTCGATGCGTTCGCAAGTCACGGCACGGGCTGAGCGGACATGTTCGCCAAGCTCGACATGGCCTTCGCTGGCCACTGACGAGAGTGCCACCATGCAGCCGTAAGGAATCTCGGCGAGATTCCCGGTAAGCGCAGCCGCAGAATCCATCAACAGGGCCGTTATCGCTTCTCGGGCAGTGGGGGCGGCGCAGAAATTGCCCCACACCAGCCCTTCATAGGTTTTGCCGTAATAGTCGATGGCTTCGGCGTAGAGCGTCTCTTTCGAGCCAAAGGCCGCATACAGGCTGGGCGAGCCAATGCCCATTGCCGTAGTGAGGTCGGCGATGGAGGTCGCTGCATAGCCCCGGCGCCAGAACAGGTCGGTCGCTTTGGCCAGTGCTGCTTCGCGGTCGAAGGTTCGTGGGCGACCGCGAGCTAGTTTGCTTTTCTCGGGTTTATCCATGGGGCTTTGGGAACCGGTTGTCGCGCCTGGGCAATATGCCACATCCGTTGTGCGCCTATGGCATTCGGGTATTGCGTAGAGCCCGGATATCGACAGAGATTGCCTGCAACGCGTTGTCCAGACAGGCACCGTTCAGGCGGAGATCGGTGCTTTGGCACCCGTATAGATAAAGCGTTTGGCTTGGCGCGATCTTCTCTATTGCATATCTGCCCACGGTGAAGTGAGACCGGAGAGCCATTCTCGGTCGTGCCATGAGCCGAGAGATTGTGCTTTGGAGCACGCCTATCAGGCTCGTCTCCCCGGATGGCTTGCGGATCATGCAAATTGCCCGAGCTATTTTCTTCAAGTCGGCGAAATGCAATCAAAAGGCTAGGGTGGTATTTTTATAAGTCATTGTTTTTAAATGATTTATTTTGTTTTAAAAAACTGGCACAGCGCTTGCGATAGTACTGGTGAACCTGCAGCCAGGAGTTGGTTTGCAGATTGTCTGGAATGTACAGGAGTCGAACCATGAAACAGCCAATCAACCGTTTTGCCGCTACCACCCTGACCGCTGCTGTGCTGAGCATGTCTCTGGCTTCGGCAGCTTTCGCCGCCGAGCCGACCATGCTGGCAGCCAACGATACTGTGGATAAAGCCGAGCAGGCTGTATCCGACACCTGGATCACCAGCAAGGTGAAGTCCACCTTCGTCGCTGACTCGAACCTCAGCGCTCTGGACATCAAGGTCGAGACCAACCAAGGCGTGGTTTCCCTGTCCGGTGTGGTAGCGACCGACGCCGAACGTGATCTGGCCATCGCCAAGACCAAGGAAATCGAAGGCGTACGTGACGTCTCCGCCGATGCCCTGAAAACGGCTGACTGATCACCGTGCCGGCCGGGTCTAGACCCGGCCCCATCCCCCTGTCACTGGGAGAATGACCATGAATAGCGACATCATCAAAGGCAAATGGAAGCAGCTCAGCGGTCGCATCAAGGAGCGCTGGGGCAACCTGACCGATGACGACCTGGACGTCGCCGAAGGCCACAGCGAATACCTGGCCGGCAAGCTGCAAGAGCGTTACGGCTGGACCAAGGAAAAGGCCCAGCAAGAGCTGCGCAATTTCAGCGACAAGCTCTAGTACGGATAGCCTGGTACGGATGCCGCACGAGCACGGATGGCTACAGGCACGGACGTCGTATCAGCACGGATAGCGACAGGCATGGATGCTCAAAGGCCCCACCGGTGTGACCGGTGGGGCCTTTTGCTGCTCAAGGGGGCGGACTGTGTCCGCGCTTGCCAGAGAATGTGCTGATGTACGGCGCCCTGTGCAGGGCTGTCGTCAGCTACCGCGTTTGCTGCGAATCTCGATCAGACGACCACCTTCGAAGCGCAGGAAATGGTACATGCCGCTTTTCGGCCCGTAGACCCATTCCTCGACGCTCACTTCATTGCGAAAACCATAGGTATCGACGACTTCCTTGTAGCCGATGAAGTCGCGGCTGGCGGGTTCGCCGCACTTGCTCAGCACTTCTGCACTGGGCGCGGTCTTGCTCACCAGGGCGCTGCCACAGCGATAGGTGGAGGAGGCTTCGGCGGCAAGCGGCAGGCACAGCATGACGAACAGGTATCCGAGTTTGTGCATGAGAATCTCCTGCTCAGCGTTCGCGGCGACGTTCGATGGCGGTCAGGCGGTTGCCCTCGAAGCGCAGGATGCTGAGCATGCCGTTGCTCGGGCCGTATACCCATTCTTCGATCATGTACTCGCGGCGGTCGTAGGAACCCAGGGTGTAACCGATCGGGTCGCGATGCACCGGTGCGCCACATTTGCGTTCGACTTCGAACGGACGGTCGCCGAGGCTGACCAGAGCGCTGCCACAACGCATGGTATCGGCCTGCGCGGTAGCGCTGATCAGGCACGCGAACACAGTGGAAAACGGGATGAAAGGCAAGCTGCGCATGATCATTGACTGTCCAGATGCAGGGCGGTGAGCACGCGTCCATTGGCCTCGGGCTCAGCCAGGTTGACATCGATCAGGTAGACGCGTTCATCGTACAACCCGCCCTGTTCCACCAGGTAGTCCTTGATCGTTGCAGCGCGTTGCTGGGCCAACTGACGCAGTAACAGCTTGCTCTGGGCCCAGGAGTCCAGCACGGCCTGGCGCATGTTCTGCGTGCGCTGCTCGGCGTCGAGCTCGCTCCATTCGGCCGGAGGCTGCTGTTTCAGGCGGGTGCGATAGATGCCTTCGAGCAGGGCGGCTTGCTCGTCCTCATCGACCGTCAGTTCATCCGGGCTGGCCGGCACCTTGTCGCCACGGCGTTGCAGCACCTTGTACCAGCTTTCGCGGAATTCGCGCTGCAGGCGTTGTTCGGCCAGCAGCGGGCCGTCGCTGGCTTGCGCGCTCTGGCCTTCCACCTCCAGACGCAGGTTGGGTCGCTCCTGCAGCGCCTTGGCCAGGGTATCGAGTGCCTGGCGGGCGTCGCCTTCAAGCTCTGCCGAACCCGGGCTGAACGGTACGGTGCTGAGGTCGACGTCGCTGCCGCCAACCAGCCCGGCGATGAACTTGAACGGCGCCTGTGCTGCGCGCAGCACCAGGTTGCGCAGGGTTTGCCAGACGATGGGCATGACGCTGAACTGCGGGTTGTTCAGGTCGCCCTGTACCGGAAGCTCGAGGGCGATGTTGCCCTGGGTGTCCTTGAGCAGGGCGACTGCCAGGCGTATTGGCAGATCCACTGCATCGGGGCTGTCGACCCGTTCGCCCAGTTGCAGGTTTTCCACCAGTACCTTGTTCTCTGCGTTGAGCTGGCCTTTCTCGATGCGGTAGTGCAGGTCGAGATTGAGGCGGCCCTTGCGGATGCGATAGCCGGCGAACTTGCCGGAGTAAGGGGTGATGGTGGTCAGTTCGACGTTCTTGAAGCTGGTGGCGATGTCCAGGCTGTTGAGCGGATCGAAGGGGGTGAGTTGACCCTTGATGCTCATCGGCGCGTAGCGATCCACCTTGCCCTTGATGTCGACACTGGCGGCCTGCGGCTTCTGGTTGTCGAGCGTGCCGATGCGGCCGTTCATCTGCTGAATGGCCGTGGCGAAGCTGGGGGTCAGGCTGAAGTCGGCGAAGTTGGCCGAGCCGTCGTTGATGGTTACACCGCCGATACGGATTGCCAGCGGCTTGCCGGCGTCCTGCTGAGCCGAGCTGGCAGTGGCGGGTTGCGGCACGATCAGGTCGCTGACGTTGGTGGTGAGGTTTTCGTTGATCACGAAGCGGGCGTAAGGCTGATCCAGTTCGACTCGCTCGATGGCCAGGCTGTCGCCATGGCGATAGTCGAGACCGTTGACGCGTACCTGCTTCCAGCGCAGGAAGTCACGCTCGCGCAGGGTGTCGAGGGTATGCAACTGATCGACTTTGGCTCTGCCGGTCACGCTCAGTGCCAAAGGCTCGGTGCTCTTGAGCTGCACGTCGAGGTCGCTGCCGAGCAGGCCGCTGCGCAGTTCCAGGCGGATAAAGGGGCTGAGGTAGGCCTGAGCCAGGCGCAGGTCGATATCCTGGGTGATGACCTTGAGCCGAGCCGTGGTTGGGGTCAGTTGCACGTCGCCTGTGGCCTGCAGCTTGCCCTGTTTGCCCAGGCCGGTATCGAGCTTGAGGTTGAAGGGCTTGTCGCCAAGGCTGTCGAAATCCTTCAGGTCGAGATTCAGCGGGCCGACCTCCAGCGCCACATTATCCTTGGGTACGCGGTCAGCCAGGTGGGCCTTGTAGTCGCGCAGTTGTACGTCCTGCAGCAACACCTGCCAGGGCTTGGTCTCGGTTGACGCTTGCGCTTCGGGCGCGGCTTCGCTCGCTGGCTGTGGTTTGCCAGCAAACAGCTTCTGCCAATCCAGCTGGCCATCGGCCTCGCGGGCGGCCCAGGCCTCCAGGCCTTGGCTGCGCACCTGGCCAACCACCACCTGTTGTTTGGCCAGATCCAGGCTGGTATCGGTGACCTCGAGTCGTTGCAGGCGCGCCAGGGGTTTACCGTCCGGATCATCGATGGCAAAGGGAGCGAGCTGGATGGCGACCTTGCTCAGTTGCAGCTCGGTGCCTTGGGAAAGGTCGAGGCGGTAATCGCTGCTGAGGTCGACCACGCCTTCCTTGAGCACTAGCGGTACGGCGTCGCGCACGTAGGGCCAGAAGGTACTCAGGCGCCCGTCGCTGATCTTCAGGCTGCCGCTGGAGGTGATCGGTGTCAGGCTGACCTGACCCTGCCAGTCGATCTTCGCACCATTCGGGCCACTGGCCGTGAGGGTCATCTCGGCGTTGTCTTCGGGCAAGGTGCTGAGGTTGTGCAGTTTCAGATCGAGGGCGTCGTAGGCGAATTCCACGGGCTCGCTCGGGCGCAGATCCTGGAAGCGCAGGGCGTTTTCCTGCAGGACGATGGTGTCGATGCGCAGTGGGAAGGGATCGCTGCTGCTCGGTTGTTTTTCCTCGGTGCTTTCCGGTAGGTGGAACAATTGAGTGAGGTTCAGTGTGCCGTCCTTGTCGAACAGCACGGCGGTGCGCGCGCCTTGTAGTTCGACCGCGGCCAAGTGCAGCGCACCGCTCCACAGGCTGTCGCTCTGCAGGTTGGCATAGAGGCGTTCGAACGCCAGATGCTCCTGGCCCGCTTCGCCGATGCGCAGGCCCCACAGGCTCAGCTCCAGGCTGAAGGGGTTGAGCTGCAGGCGCTGCAGCGATGCTGGCACGGTGGCGTACTGCGCCAGTTGCTGGTTGGCGATGCGCAGGGCGATGCCTGGCAGAATCAGGAAGCCGATCAGGCTGTAGAGAAAGAGGGCGATCAACAGTGCGCTCAGCGCGCGCTTCAGTCCTTTGGGCATGGCTTGGCGTCATCTATCCAGACGAAGGGATGACTTGGAGTATGGCACGCCAGTCGGTTCCGGTCGTGCGAGGTGGGGCGCAATAATTTTCTCGGCAGACTCAAAACTGCAGGATCAGCGTCTTCAGCGGCGGCCTGGCGTCATGGGAGGGGAAGTCCGCGGCGGGCGCCAGCACCTGGCAGTCGCGCACGGGTCTGCCAAGTTTTTCCGCGCAGCGCAGCACCTGTTCGCGCCAGTCTTCCATGGCCACTTTCGCCAGGTTGTTGCAGCACACCAGCGCGCCACCATCGGCAGTGGCCAGCAGCGCCGGCTTGAGCAGGCTCTGGTAGTCGCGCAGCAGGTCGACGGTACCGAACGCGCTCTTGGCCCAGGCGGGCGGGTCGAGGAACACCAGGTCGAACTGACGAGCTTGCAGGCGTGGGTAGCTCGGCAGCTTCTGTCCGCGGCGGCTGTTGATCGGCAGGCCGGCCATTTGGCGGATGGCGGGGAAGTAATCGGACTGGATGAACTGCATGGCCGGCAGTTGTGGATTGAGCTCGCCATTCTCGCGACCCACGGCGAGGTTGCTCTGGGCAAAGTCCAGGTTGGTCACTTCGCTGGCGCCGCCGGCTGCTGCGCACAGGCCGACGCCGCAGGTATAGGCGAACAGGTTGAGTACGGATTTACCGGCGCTGTTGGCCTTGACCCAGCCGCGGGCGTTTCGCAGGTCGAGAAACAGCAATGGATCCTGTCCGGCGTGGCGACCGCGTACCCGGTAGTTCAGGCCCCATTCGTGCCCGACCAGATCCGCCAGCGCCGCCTCTTCGGCTTCGAACGCGTGAGGATTGCGGTCGATGCGCGAGTTGCTTTGCGAGCGGTCGTTGTAGACCAGCAACAGGCGCTGGCCGAGGTGCTGCTCGACAATGGCTGCGAGGCTTTGCAGGGCATCAGCCTCCAGCGGCTGGTGAAAGCTCTGCACCAGCAGTTGCGGGCCGTAGCGGTCGACGGTCAGGCCCGGGGCACCTTCCTGGCTGCCATGGAACAGGCGATAGCAGTCGGTGCCTTGTGCGTGTAGTTCGCCCAGCAGGTTTTCGCGGGCGTCGAGGGCGGCGCGCAGCGCCTGGTCAAGAGCGGACATGCGCGGCATCTCGGAGAAAGGGAGGCGGCAGTTTATCAAGAAAATCAGGGCGTCTTTGCGGTTTCCCGGGTTCCTGGCGACAACGGCTGCCAGGAACCTGCAGCGGCCTGTCAGCCCTGTTCCTCACGCCGGTAAGCGTAGGTGTCGGCGAAGCGCGACAGCAGGTACTCGGCGCTGGTCACCGGCGAATATTTTGGCGGGTTGTCGGCGCTGGAACAGTTCGGCAAACAGTCGATCGGGGTGTCCGGATGCGGTTCGGCGAAGAACGGCATGGAGTAGCGATCCACCCCCAGTGGACTGATCACCCGGTGCGGTGTGGAGGTGTAACGGTCGTTGCTCCAGCGCGCCATCATGTCGCCGATATTGACCACGAAGCTGCCGGCAATCGGTGGCGCATCGATCCAGTCGCCATGGCGCGGGCGTACTTGCAGGCCGCCGGCTTCGTCCTGGTAGAGCAGGGTGATGCAGCCGTAGTCGGTGTGCGCACCGGCGCCTTGCTGCTCGGCGCTGCTGGCGGTGTGGCGCGGCGGGTAGTGGATCATGCGCAGCACGCTGATCGGCTCGTGGAAGCGCTTGTCGAAGAACTCCGGTTCGATATCCAGGGCCAGCGCCATGGCCCGCAGCAGGGTGGTGGCCAGTGCCTGCATGTCGGCGTAGTGCTGCTCCATCAGTGCAGCCCAGCCAGGTTCGTCGGGATGACGATTGGGGCCGCGCAGCGGTTTGCCGGCCAGCACTTCGGGATGATCGGCGGGCATATGGAAACCCATGTCGAAGGTTTCCTTCAGGTCGCTCGGCTTGCTCGGGTCGAGCTGTTCGGTGGCGATGGCGCCGTAGCCGCGGTGGTGGGCGGTCTGGGTGATGTCGATCTTGAGCTTTTCCTCGGCAGGCAGGGCGAAGAAGCGCTTCGCTGCACCGAGCAGGGTGTCGATACGTTCACTGCTTATCGGGTGGCCGACGATGTAGAAGAAACCCCATTCGCGGCAGGCGCGGTCGATCCGCTCGGCCACGTCGGGCCAGGCGGATTCGTCATCACTGTACAGAGGGGCGATATCGATGATTGGTAGTGCGTTCATGTTGAGCCTCGGGTGGGGCGGTGCTGCGAGTCTTCTCGTACCCAGGGCAGCGAAAAAGGGCGCTTCTCATGAAGCACCCCCTTGATGCGGTTCTGCGATGCAGGGACGGCATCGGTAGTTGCTCGGTGGCGGGTTGCACCCGCCCTACAGACCGTAGGGCGGGTGCAACCCGCCAGCAGCTTACTTCGGCAGCTCGGCCTTCACGTTTTCCACGTAGTAGTTCATCGAGGCCAGTTCGGCATTGGTTGCCGTTACGCCGGCCGGAATCTTCTCGGCGCCGCTCTGATCCTTGATCGGGCCGGTGAACGGGTGGAACTTGCCGCTGCGAATATCGGCGATGATCTGCTCGGCTTCGCTCTTCACGTCGGCAGGTACCAGGTCGCTGATCGGCAGCTCGATGGTGTCCTCGGCCAGGCCGCCCCAGAAGTCCTGCGGTTGCCAGTTGCCATCGATCACCGCCTGGGCGGATTTCACGTAGTGCGGGCCCCAGTCGTTGACGATGGAGGTGAGCACGGCCTTCGGCCCGAAATGCGCCATGTCCGAGGCGTAACCGACGGAGTAGATGCCGCGACGCTCGGCGGTCTGGATCGGCGCCGGGCTGTCGGTGTGTTGGAACATCACGTCCACGCCCTGGTCGATCAGCGCGTTGGCGGCGTCGGATTCCTTGCCCGGATCGAACCAGGTGTTGACCCACACCACCTTGATCTCGGTGCCCGGGTTGTATTTGTCCAGGGCCAGCTGGATGGCGTTGATGTCGCGGATCACCTCGGGGATCGGGAAGGAGGCGATGTAGCCGACCTTCTTGGTCTTGGTCATTTTCGCTGCGAGGAAGCCGCCGACGTAGCGCCCCTCATAGGAGCGCGACAGGTAGGTGCCGACGTTCTTGTCCTGCTTGTAGCCGGTGGCGTGCTCGAAGGTCACCTTGGGGAATTGCTTGGCCACCTTGATCGTCGGGTTCATGTAGCCGAAGGAGGTGGTGAAGATCAGGTCGAAGCCGCTCTTGGCCATGTTGCGGATCACCCGTTCGGCGTCTGCGCCTTCCGGCACGTTTTCCACGTAGCTGGTGGTGACCTTGTCGCCCAGTTCCTTGATCAGCATCTGCCGGCCCTGCTCATGCTGGTAGGTCCAGCCGTGATCGCCGATGGGGCCGATATAGACGAAGCCGACCTTCAGCGGATCGGCGGCGGAGGCGCTGAGCATGGCGCCAAAACCCAGGGCGGCAACGAGGGTGCGCAGCAGCGGTTTCTTGCTCTTCTCGAACATGGTGGGTGGAGCTCCAGTCTTGATGTCGGGATGGCCGTTGGTTGGCTGATCCCATGACTGCAAAAAGCTGACCAACAAGACAGATAGCCGTGCTGAAAGCCTTTGTGGGCAAGGGCGGGGGTTGGTGTGGGGCGCTATTGGTGCGACGCGCGTGCAGATGCTGCGTTGTGGTGCGAGCGTCCTGCTGCAAACCGTAGGGTGTCGCGGGGCCGCCCAGGCCGTGCGCACCGGCAGTTTCTCGGTACACATGGCGCACCCCATGGTATGGCGTCAGCCGCTTACCAACTGCCTCGCTGCCTGGCTGTGATCGGCAATCAGTTGCGCGACGTCCAGCCCCTCGATCTGCCCGTCGACCACTCGCCAATTGCCGCCGATCATCACCCGATCGGCACGATCTGCACCGCACAACAGCAACGCGGAGAGTGGATCGTGGCTGCCGGAGAAACGTAGGTCGTCCAGCTTGAACAACGCCAGGTCAGCCTGCTTGCCAACGGCCAGTTCGCCGACATCGCTGCGTCCGAGCAAGCGTGCCGAGCCACGGGTGGCCCAGCCCAGCGCACGTTCGGGCGTAATTGCCTCGGCACCGTAGCGCAGGCGTTGGATATACAGCGCCTGGCGTGCTTCGAGGATCATGTTCGAGGCATCGTTGGAGGCCGAACCGTCGACGCCCAGGCCGACCGGTGCACCGGCTGCCTCCAGGTCATGCACGGGGCAGATGCCCGAGGCCAGGCGCATGTTCGAGCACGGGCAATGGCAGATACCGGTACCGGCGGCGCCAAGGCGGGCGATTTCCTCGGCATTGAAGTGAATGCCATGGGCCAGCCAGGTACGCGGCCCGAGCCAGCCGACGCTTTCCAGATAGTCCACGGTGCGCAGGCCGAACTGACGCAGGCAGTAGTCCTCTTCGTCGAGGGTTTCGGCCAGGTGGGTGTGCAGGCGTACGTCCAGTTGCTCGGCCATTTCGGCGCTGGCACGCATGATGTCGCGGGTTACCGAGAAGGGCGAGCAGGGGGCCAGGGCGATCTGGATCTGTGCGCTATCGCCGCGTTCATGGTAGCGCTCGATCAGGCGCTGGCTGTCGGCCAGGATCGCCTCGCCGCTCTGCACCGTGTGTTGTGGTGGCAGGCCGCCGTCGGCCTCGCCGAGGCTCATCGAGCCACGACTGAGCATGGCGCGCATGCCCAGCTCGCGCACTGCGTCCACCTGCACATCGATGGCCTGTTCCAACCCGCCGGGGAACAGGTAGTGATGATCGGCAGCGGTAGTGCAGCCGGACAGCAACAGCTCGGCCAGCGCCACCTTGCTGGCCAGAGCCAGCTTTTCCGGCGTCAGCCGCGCCCATACCGGATACAGCGTTTTCAGCCAGGGGAACAGCGGCTGGTTGACCACCGGCGCCCAGGCGCGGGTGAGGGTCTGGTAGAAGTGGTGGTGGGTGTTGATCAGGCCCGGCAGCAGCACATGCGCACGGGCATCAAACGTCTGCTGGCAGGGTTGAGCGGGTTGCTGGCCGGCACCGAGCAGTTCGACGATGCGGCCATCTTCGATCACCAGACCACCAGAGGCGTCGTGATGGTTGGCGGTGAAAACAGCGAGAGGGGTCTTGATCCAGAGTCGAGTAGCAGCCATGAGTGGCTCCTCTGAGGTTGATTTCAGGTAAGCCAGCTCAGTGTTGACCCTGTCTGCTGATCCAGGTTCGTCAGAAATGACGCGGGGCGACGATAGCCGACTTCCTGCTCGGCAGACAATCGGATGCGGACGTCAGGCGCGCAGCGGGCAGGTGGTGGCCAGGCGCTGCAGCAGTTCGTTTCTCAGTTGCTGCAACTCGTCGATGCGGTTTTCGATCAGCGCCAGCTTGTCCTGCAGCAGCTGGGTCACGGTCTGGTCCGGGTCGCTGGCTTGCCACAGGCCGCCGACATGCTGACTGATCTCGCCGAGGCTGAAACCTAGGCGCTGCGCGGTCTTGATGTAGGTGACCAGCTGCACCATCTCGACGGGGTAGTCGCGGTAGCCGTTGGCGCTGCGTCGTGCGGCGATCAGCCCACGCTGCTCGTAGAAACGCAGGGTGTCGCGGCTTACTTCGCAGGCTTCGGCCAGTTCTCCGATTCGCATCTTTTCACTCGGTGGGGTGTTGACCTTGGAGCATACTCCAGGCCTTAGCCTGGGTGCTCCTTCAATGACTGGAGCAACACCCATGTGGACCCCCGAACACTATCGCCGCCTGGTACGCGCAAGCGGCTGGTACGACCTGCTGGTGGCCGCCCCCTTCGCCACGCCATGGAGCTTCATGGCGCTGCATGGCCTGCTGCAAAGCCTGCACCACGGCCTCGGCCTGCCCGGCGCGCTGCCGGCCTTCGAGCCGATGCATATGCTGTTGGGCAACCTGATGGGCTCGATCATCTGCGTCTGGTCGGTGCTGCGTATTCGCGATCCGCAAGCGGTGTTCGGCCGCTATGACGCGGCTGGTCGCCTGCTGTTCTCCACCTGGCAGATCTACGCGTTGATGCACGGCGCGACGCCGCTGATCGCGATCTTCCTGGTCTTCGAACTGGCCTGGGGTGTGGCGCAGTTGTGGCCGGTCAGATCGCCGAAAACCTGTCGCGGCTAAAGCCCCTCCCACGGTGATATGTGACGCCGTGGGTGGGCTTCTGTGGGAGGGGCTTCAGCCTCGACCCTCCCAAGCTCAGAGCCACACCGAATCCCAGAATGGATAATCGCCAACCCGGCTGACCAGGCCCGCCCTCAGAGGATTGGCGACGATATAACGTGCGGCGGGCAGAATATCTTCTTCCCGGCGCAGCGCACGGTCATGAAACCCATCCTGCCAGAGCTTTCCCTGACGACCGAGCAACGCGTTGATTCGCTTGGCGCTGCGCCCTTTGATACGCCGCATCAGGTCGCTGATCGAGCCTTGTTGCAAGGCGACCAGCCAGTGCAGGTGATCCGGCATGAGCACCCAGGCCAGTGATTCGGCCAGACCATCTTGCTTGGCCGCTTTCAGTTCTGCGACGACGAGTCGACCCACAGTGAAGTCCGAAAACAGCATTTCGCGGTTTTCGGTCGTGGCGGTGAGTAGATAGATGCGTTGTGTTTCCGAGAAACGTCCGGCACGCAAGCTGGCTGAGTTGGGCATTCCTTTGCCTCCCGGTTGGGATGTGGCTAAAGGTATAGCCGAAAAAGGCTTGTCGCGGCTAAAGCCCCTCCCACAGAACCCTGCCCACGGGTGTCATATGGCACCGTGGGAGGGGCTTTAGCCGCGACTATTGACTGTCAATGCCCCGGCTGCCACGGCTGGCCCAGCGACACCGGCGCATACAACCGGGTCTTGATCGCATCGCGCGAGAGCAGCACCAGCACGACGATGGTGGCGACGTAGGGCAGCATCGCCAGCAGGTTCGAGGGGATCGACAGACCGATGCCCTGCGCCACCAGGTGGAGAATGCTGGCCAGGCCGAACAGGTAGGCGCCGAGCAGCACGCGCAAGACGCGCCAGCTGGCGAACACCACCAGCGCCAGGGCGATCCAGCCACGGCCGGCGGTCATGTTCTCCGCCCACATCGGCGTATAGGCCAGCGACAGGTAGCCGCCCGCCAAGCCGGCCATGGCGCCGCCGAACAACACCGCCAGGGTGCGCACGCGCAGCACCGGCAGGCCCATGGCGCTGGCGGCGTCCGGGTTTTCGCCGACGGCCTGGATGATCAGGCCGATGCGGCTTTTCAGCAGCACCCAGGCCACCAGCGCGAACAGGGCGAAGGACAGGTAGATCAGCACGTCCTGGGCGAACAGCATGCGCCCGATCAGCGGGATGTCAGACAGCAGCGGAATGACGATGGGCTCGAAACCGGACAGCGGCTTGCCGACCCAGGCAGCGCCGACGAAGGTGGACAGGCCGACGCCGAAGATGGTCAGGGCCAGGCCGGTGGCCACCTGGTTGGCGTTGAAACCCAGCGCCACGGCGGCGAACAGCAGCGACAGCAGCATGCCGGCAGCCATCGCCAACAACACACCGAGCCACAAGCTACCGGTGCTGAAGGCGACGAGGAAGCCGATCACCGCGCCGAACAGCATCATGCCCTCCTGGCCGAGGTTGAGCACGCCGCTCTTCTCGCACACCAGCTCGCCCAGAGCCACTAGCAGCAGCGGCGTGCCGGTGCGCACCATGGCGTAGAAGATATTGGTCAACAGATCGAGATCCATGGGGTTTCCTTTGCAGTCAGGCTCTTTGTGGGAGGCGCTTCAGCGGCGAGCTTTTGTCGCGGCTAAAGCCCCTCCCACAGTCAGGTGGTCGCTTCAGCGAGGCTCTCGCGCTTCGCCCATTTCCACTTCAGCCGTGGCCGGTAGAGGATCAGCACGTCGCAGGCCAGCAGGTAAAACAGCATCATTCCCTGAAACAGTTGGGTGATTGCTTGCGGCAGGTTGAGGTTCATCTGCGCGTTCTCGCCGCCCAGGTAAAGCAGCGCCATCAACAGGCTGGCAAACAGAATGCCGAGCGGGTTGAGACGGCCGAGAAAGGCCACGGTGATCGCCGCATAGCCGTAGCCCGGCGATACCTGCGGTACCAGTTGGCCAATCGGCCCGGCCACTTCGCCCACACCCGCCAGACCTGCCAGGGCGCCGCTGACCAGCAGGGCGAACCACACCAGGCGTTTCTCGCGAAAGCCGACGAAGCCGGCGGCGCGCTTGTCTAGGCCTAGCACCTTGATCTGGAAGCCGAGAAAGCTCTTGTGCAGCAGCACCCACACCGCCACCAGGGCCAGCAGCGCCAGGTACAGGCCGCCGTGCAGGCGCCCGTCCTCGCTGACCAGCGGCAGGCGGCTGGCATCACCGAACATGGCCGACTCGGGGAAGTTGAAACCGGCCGGATCCTTCAGCGGGCCATGCACGAAGAACAGCAGCAGGTTCAACGCGATGTAGTTGAGCATGATGCTGGTGAGGATTTCGTTGGCGTTGAACTGCGTGCGCAGCCAGGCAGTGAGCCCGGCCCAGGCTGCGCCCGCGCAGGTGCCGGCCAATACGACCCAGGCCAGTGCCCAGCGGCTTTCCCAGTCGATCAGTTGCAGGGCCATGGCGCTGCCGGCCAGGGCGCCGATCAGCAGTTGGCCTTCGGCGCCGATGTTCCAGATGCGTGCCTGGTAGGCGACTGCCAAGCCGAGGGCGCAGAGCAGGATCGGCAGTGCCTTGACCAGCAGTTCGGACACGCCGTACCAGTCGCTGATCGGCGCGATCAGCAGTGTGTGCAGGGTCTCCAGCGGGTCATGGCCGAGCAGGGTGAACAGCAGCACGCCGCTCACCAGGGTCAGCACGGCGGCCAGCAGCGGCGACAGCCAGAGCATGGGGCGCGACTCTTGGCCGCGCGGTTCCAGGGATAACAGCATGACGGGCTCCGTCAGCAGGCCGCAGCGGCGGCGGGTTGATCGAATTCACCGGCCATCCAGCGGCCGACTTCCACGGTGGACACCTGCGCTGTCTCGGCCAGCGGCGACAGGCGGCCGCTGCACAGCGCGCCGATGCGGTCGCTGATCTGGGACAGCTCGTCGAGGTCTTCGGAGATCACCAGGATCGCTGCGCCGGCATCGCGCAGGGCGATCAGCGCACGGTGGATGGCGGCGGCCGCGCCGACGTCCACGCCCCAGGTCGGGTGTGCGGCCACCAGCAGTTTCGGGTTTTGCAGAATCTCGCGACCGAGGATGAATTTCTGCAGGTTGCCGCCGGACAGGCTGCGTGCGGCGGTATCGGCATCCGGCGTCTTCACCGCGAAGCGCTGGATGATCTGCTCGGCCAGCGCGCGTACCTTGCTGCGCTGTACCAGGCCGCCCTTGACTAAACCCTGGCCGAAGGCGGTGAGCAGGGCGTTGTCCACCAGGCTCATCTCCGGCACCGCGCCGTGGCCGAGGCGCTCAGCCGGCACGAAAGCCAGGCCCAGCTGGCGCCGCGCATCGGGATGCAGATTGGCCACTGGCGCAGCATCTAGGCTGACCCGCTCGCGTTCGCCACGGGCTAGGCGGGTTTCGCCGCTGAGCAGGGCGAGCAGTTCGTCCTGGCCATTGCCGGCCACGCCGGCGATACCGACGATCTCGCCACTGCGTACTTCCAGACGAATACGTTCGAGCGAGCAGCCGAAGGGATCGGGGTTGTGCCAGCTGAGGTCGTCGACACGCAGGCGTGGCAGGCCGCCGCTGGCTTTCGGGTAACTGCTTTCCAGCCCCTCGGCATCACCGACCATCAGCCGCGCCAGCTCCAGGTCGCTGCATTCTGCCGGCACGCAATGGCCGGACACCCGCCCGCCGCGCAGCACCGTGGCGCTCTGGCACAGCGCGCGCACCTCGCCGAGCTTGTGGCTGATGAAGAGGATGCTGCAGCCTTCGGCGGCCAGGCGGCGCAGGGTGACGAACAGCTCGTCGGCCTCTTGCGGGGTGAGCACCGAGGTGGGTTCGTCGAGGATCAGCAGTTTGATGTCCTGCATCAGGCAACGAACAATTTCCACCCGCTGCCGTTCGCCGATGGACAGGCTGTGCACCAGGCGCGTCGGCTCCAGTGCCATGCCGTAGCGTTGCGACACCTCGCGGATCTTCGGCTCCAACTGCTTCGGCGTGCCGGCGTCCGCCCCCATCGCCAGGGCGATGTTCTCGGCGACGCTCAGGGTCTCGAATAGCGAGAAATGCTGGAACACCATGCCGATGCCCAGGCTGCGTGCCATGGCCGGGTCGCGCATCGTAAGCCGCTCGCCCTGCCAGCGGATTTCGCCGCTGCTGGGCTGGGTCACGCCGTAGATGATCTTCATCAACGTGCTCTTGCCGGCACCGTTCTCACCCAGCAGGGCGCGGATCTCGCCGGGGGCGATGGCCAGGTCGATACGGTCGTTGGCCAGGCAGCCGGGGTATTGCTTGCTGATGGCTGTCAGCTGCAGGCGCGGGGCATCAGGTGAGGCGGACATGGGAAACGCTCATGGCAATAACTGAGCGGGGCTAAAGCAAAAACCTGGCCAGGAGGTCAGAAAAGCCAGGCGAGTGTATTTGCGCCTGTCGGCCGATTCGATCCATGCGCGGGATTGGTGCGAGTCACCCCGTAGGGTGCGCCGTGCGCACCGCATTCGAGCGCCTATGGCAGGTGGTATCGGTACGCACGGCGCATCCTATGGGTGATCCGTGGGAAGGCTCAATCCTGCAGCCAGGCGCCCTGGCTGCGGCCGTGACCGGTCTGCTGGTCGTACTGCCGCTCCTGTTCGGCGTAGCGCTGCAGGATGGCGTTGGCGCGCTGGTTGGCCTGCTGCTGCAGCTCGGCGCAACTGGGGTATTCCGGCGTTGCCAGCAGGGCCGCATCGATTTCGGCGGCAGCGGCCTGGCCGATGCGATAGTGGCCCAGCTCATGCTCGCGCAAGGCACTGAGGTACTGCTCGAAACGCTGACGCTGCTGTGCATCACCGCCACCGAGGCGGGGCAGGGTGATGCTGGCGTTCAACTGGGTGCGGGTGAGATCGATCTGGCAGCGGCCATCGCGTTGTTCGCGCCACCAGAAATTCCACTGCACCTTCCAGCGCGTGTAGGCGTGGAATACCTGGCCGTTCTCGTGAATCGGCGAGGCCTGGTCGAGGGCGCGGCTGAGGGATTGGCCGGAGGCCACCTGCAGGTCGTAGTACTGTTCCTGCAGGTGTTCCTGCACATCGGCCTGCGCCGGTAGCGCCAGCCACAGCAACAACGGCAGGAGCGCAATGGTCGTCCGTTTCATGGTGCCCTCAGACGTTCGCGGCCCCGGCTGATATCGCCCAGCAATCGCTCCAGGGCCATACGTTCGGTTGGTGCGATGGCCAGTTGCAGCTGTGCGCCCGTGGCGTCGTAGTCTTCACGTTCGATCAGGCTGTCGAACTCGTTCAGGCGCGCCTTGAATACTGGCAGTTCAGCGAACTGCAGGTGACAGATGAAGGTCTGGCGCAGCACCAGTTCACGCCGCTCACCGGCCTGCAGACATTTGGCCGCGCTGCCACCGTAGGCGCGCGCCAGGCCACCGGTACCGAGCTGGATGCCGCCGTACCAGCGGATCACCAGCACGGCGACCTGATCGCAATCCTGCCCTTCGATGGCGGCGAGGATCGGCCGCCCAGCCGTGCCGCCTGGTTCGCCGTCGTCGTTGAAACGGTACTGGTTGCCGACTTTCCACGCCCAGCAGTTGTGCGAGGCGGCCAGGTCGCTGTGGTCGTCGATGAAGGCGTGCGCCTCGGCCGCGTTGGCAATCGGTGCGGCGAGGGCGATGAAACGGCTCTTGCGAATCTCCTCGCGGTATTCGCAGGGGCCGAGCAGGGTGAACGCCATCAGGCTTTGATGGCGGGCTTCAGACCGCAGCCCTTGAGGATGATCTGCACCAGTTGATCGGAGGCTTGCTCGAAGTCCTGCTTGGTCAGGCGCGAGCACTGCTTAACACGGCAGATCTGCGAGGCGAAGTCGGCATAATGCTGGGTGCTGCTCCACAGCAGGAAAATCAGGTGTATCGGGTCGACCGGATCCATCCTGCCGGCGGCGATCCAGCCTTCGAACACGGCGGCGCGGCCACGGAACCAGTCCAGGTAGTTCTGGTTGAAGTACTGCGACAGGCAGTCGCCACCGCTGATCACTTCCATGGCGAAGATGCGCGAGGCTTTCGGTTGGCGGCGAGAGAACTCCATCTTGGCGCGGATGTAGCGCTCCAGCGCCTCGGCCGGGTCATCGTCGACGGTCAGGTTGTTGAAGGTGCTGTCCCAGAGTTCGAGGATGTTGCTCAGTACCGCCAGATACAGGCCCAGCTTGTTGTTGAAGTAGTAGTGCAGGTTGGCCTTGGGCAGGCCGACGTTCTGCGCGATGGTGTTCATGCTGGTGCCCTTGAAGCCGTGCCGGGCGAACTCTTCCTCGGCAGCCTTGATGATGGCTTCTTCGTTCTTCTGGCGAATGCGCCCGGCGGGCTTGCCGTTGGCGCTGTGGGCGGGGACTTCGAAGGTCATGGGCGATTCCGAGCTGATCTGGGAGCGGAGCGACTGCACAGATACCCCAGCCTAGGCCGGGTGACAAGCGTTACGGCGTGAAAAAGCCGGTTTACGTCGGGCGCATCACCTTGCGGGTGTCGCCGTGGGCAGGTTGTGCCCACGGCGCTATTGGTCACACCTTGAAGTTGGCGATCAGACCGTGCAGGTTGCGGGTCATGCCGGTCAGCTCGTCGCTGACGTTCACCGTGCTCTGTGCTTCATGGGCGTTGCTGTCGCTGAGGCTCTTGATCTCCAGAGTGTTCTGCTCGACGCCCTGAACCACCGCAGCCTGCTGCTCGGCGGCCGAGGCGATCTGGATGTTGTGATCGATGATCTGATCCATGCTGCCGGTGATCTGCTCGAAGATGCTCGCCGTCAGGGTGATCTGCTCGACGCTCTGTGCTGCGCTCTGGTGGCTGCCACGAATGGTCTTGACCGCGCTGCCGACCTGCTGGCGCAGGCGGGCGATGGTCTGGTCGATCTCGCCGGTCAGCTCGTGGGAGCGAATCGCCAGACTGCGCACCTCGTCGGCCACCACGGCGAAGCCGCGGCCCTGTTCGCCGGCACGTGCGGCCTCGATGGCGGCATTGAGCGCGAGCAGGTTGGTCTGTTCGGCGACGCTCTTGATCAGGTCGACGGCCTTGGCGATCTCCTCGCTTTCCTTCTCTACCGAGGTGATGGCGCCGATGGAGTCGTCCATCTCGCTGAACAGCTGGTTGATGCGCGACACGGCGTGATCGACCTGCACGCGGCCTTCACGGCACTTCTCGCCGGCCGTGTTGGCTTTGTCGGCGGTCACGTGTGAGTTCTGGCTGACCTCCTGGACGTTGCTGACCAGTTCGCTCATCGAGGTGGCGATCAGTTCCAGTTCGTTGGCCTGGCGCTCGACGCTGCGCTGGCTGGTGGAGGCGCTGTCGCTGACGCTCTGCGCCTTGTCCAGGGTAGTCTCGGAGAAGCGCGCGACCTGGGCGATCAGCTCGCTCATGCGCGTCTGCATTTCGTTGAAGTCCTGGGCCAGGTCGCCTAGTTCGTCGCGCGCGTCAGTCTGCACGCGCTGGCGCAGGTCGCCCTCGGCCATGCGTCGGGTGGCGCCGGTCAGGTCGCGGATGGCGCCGCGTACCGACAGGTAGAAGCCGACGAACAGGTACACCAGCACCATCACCACCAGCAGCAGGGTGCCGGCCCACAGCACCAGCTCGCGCAGGTTGGCGTCGGCGCGGGCCTGCAGCAGCCCGGCGGTTTCCGCCAGCAGCAGGCTGCTGGCCTTGTCCAGCTCGGCGACCTGGGGCGCGTAGGATTCATAGCGCTGCAGCCACTGCTCCACCGCGTTCTGGTCGAAGTAGCCGCTCTGCGTATAGGTGTCGATGATCTCGCGCTTGTACTGTTCGGCGCCGCTGCGCGCGGCTTCGCTCATCAGTTGCTGCGCTTCGGCATTGCCCTTGGCCTCGATGCCATCGGCGTAGCGCTGCAGGGTGCTGAGTTGGTTGACGATGGCCGGGCGCGAGGAGGACTCGAGGAAGCCGTAGGCGGTCATGTAGCTGGCGTAGGCGCGAGTCTGATTGAGCGTCTCGTACAGCGGCAGCATCTGGTTGAGCAGCAGATCCACGTTGCGGTAGATGCGCGGGTTGCTGTCCTGGCTCAGCTTGGAGACGGCCGCAATCTCGCGCATGTTGGCGCTCAGGTCGTGTACCGAGCTGACGTGCTCGATCATCTGCGAGCTCAGGCCCTGCACCGACAACTTCTTGTCCACGGCGTAGCCGGGGTCGGTTTCGGCCAGTTTCATGTCGGCGAACTGGCTGCCATCGAGCCAGGCATTGAGCCCGCCGATGCTGCTCACCAGCGCCTGGCTGCGGCGTTCGATTTCCTGCTTGGCGTCATCCTTGTTGCGCGCATAGCCGATCACATGCATGCCGGCCTGCTCCAGGGCCTGGCTATACACCGGCAGGTACTGCTCGATGGTCTGCAGGCCTTGCAGCTCATGGCGCGACTGCTCTAGGGTCGCGTTCACGTCGGCCAGCTTGCTCAGCGATAGCCAGCAATAGGGCAGCATGAACACGGTGAAGATCAGCAGGAATTTGTGGGCGTAGCGCGCGCGGTTCATCAACGTCAGAACCGGTTTGAAGAAGAACATCTTAAGCCTCGAAAACCAGGAGTTACGACAGCCAAGCGTACGGCCAAGGCAGCGAAGAATGACGGAGGTGCGAGCCTCTCTGGCGTTTTGCCAGCAAGAAACTTGCCGTCATTTATATGGCGACGTGAAGCTGACATCAATAGCTAGATGTTGCTGGGATCCGAAGCGGGCCGCTGCACAACGTCTGCAAGCCTGATGGGACGGCGTGTCGAGCGGTGTGCCCGGCTTTGGTGCTCGATGCGCTGTGCTGGTGCGTGAATCAGGCCTCGGCCAGCGCGTCGAGAAAACTTTCCAGCACCAGGTGTGCACGTCGCCCCTTGCGTGTCACCGCTGCCAGGTTGATGTCGTAGTAGCGGCTGCTGGCCTTGAGCGCGCGCAGGCGTCCCTGCTGTATCCAGGCCTGGGCGTAGTGATCCGGAAGGTAACCAATGTAGCGCCCGGTGAGGATGAGGAAGGCCATGCCTTCACGATCCGAGGCGCTGGCCGTGCAGTTGAGCGCCTGATAATGGCTCTGCACTTCGGGTGGCACGCGGAAGGTCGGGGCGATCGCCTCCTGGGCGTTGAGCCGTTCGTCCTCCAACTGCTGGTCATCGACATAGAACAGCGGGTGGCCGACGGCGCAGTAGAGCAGCGAGCGCTCGTCGTACAGCGCCTGGTATTCCAGGCCGGAGAGGGCGCCCACCTGTGGCACCACGCCGATGTGCAGGCGCCCGTCGAGCACGCCCTGTTCCACTTCCGAGGGTGGCGTCATGCGGATGTGGATGCGCACGTCCGGCCCTTGCTCCTTGAGACGCGCCAGGGCATTGGTGATGCGCATGTGCGGGATGGTCACCAGGTTGTCGGTCAGGCCGATGTTCAGTTCGCCGCGCAAATGACGGTGCAGACCGTTGACCTCGGTGCGAAAGCTCTCCAGCGCGCTGAGCAATTGCAGGGTGCTTTGATACACCTCGCGGCCTTCCTCGGTCAGGGCGAAGCCGGCGCGACCACGTTGGCACAGGCGTAGGCCGAGGCGCTGCTCGAGGTCGCTCATCTGCTGGCTGATGGCCGAGCGGCCGATGCCAAGGGCGCTTTCCGCCGCGGAAAAACCACCGCATTCCACTACGCTGCGAAACAGCTTGAGCAGGCGGATTTCAAAGTCGCTGACCTGGGCCAGCGGATCGGGGCGGCGGCTGCTCATTTGTTTAGTAAGCCTTGAACTGAGGTTAAGAAAAGTATTGTTTTACTGACTCTATGCCCGTGGCACCTTTGCTGGCAACTGATTCACTCCCTTCGTAGGAGTGGCTTGAGCCGCGATTGCTGTCGATTTTCGCGGCTAAAACCCCTCCCACGCTGTTCCCGATCATGCCGCCACTGCCGAGGCCATCCCGATGAACATGCCGCAGACCGCAACCCCGTCCCTGGCCAGCCAGCTCAAGCTGGATGCGCACTGGATGCCGTTCTCCGCCAACCGCAACTTCCAGCGTGACCCGCGCCTGATCGTCGGTGCCGAAGGCAGCTGGCTGGTCGACGATCAGGGCCGCAAGGTCTATGACAGCCTGTCCGGTCTGTGGACCTGCGGCGCCGGCCACTCGCGCAAGGAAATCCAGGAAGCCGTGGCCAAGCAACTCGGCACCCTCGACTACTCGCCGGGCTTCCAGTACGGCCACCCGCTGTCGTTCAAACTGGCCGAGCAGGTTGCCGACCTGATGCCGGGCGAGCTCAACCACGTGTTCTTCACCGGCTCGGGCTCCGAGTGCGCCGACACCGCGGTGAAGATGGCCAAGGCCTACTGGCGCCTCAAGGGCCAGGCCTCCAAGACGCGTTTCATCGGTCGTGCCCGTGGTTACCACGGCGTCAACATCGCCGGCACCGCGCTGGGCGGCATCGGCGGTAACCGCAAGATGTACGGCCAACTGATGGACGCCGACCACCTGCCGCACACTCTGCAACCGGGCATGGCCTTCACCAAGGGCATGGCCGAGACTGGCGGCGTGGAGCTGGCCAACGAGCTGCTCAAGCTGATCGAGCTGCACGACGCTTCCAACATCGCTGCGGTGATCGTCGAGCCGATGTCCGGTTCGGCTGGTGCCATCGTGCCGCCGGTGGGCTATCTGCAACGCCTGCGCGAGATCTGCACGCAGCACAACATCCTGCTGATCTTCGACGAAGTGATCACCGGTTTCGGCCGCATGGGCAAGTGGAGTGGTGCGGAGTACTTCGGCGTAACCCCGGATCTGATGAACGTCGCCAAGCAGATCACCAACGGCGCCATCCCGCTGGGCGCGGTGATCGCCAGCAGCGAGATCTACAACACCTTCATGCAGCAGCCGTCGCCGGAGCACATGATCGAGTTCACCCACGGCTACACCTACTCGGCCCACCCGGTGGCCTGCGCCGCCGGTCTGGCGACTCTGGAGCTGCTCAAACGCGAGAACCTGATCCAGCAGGCCGCCGAGCTGGCGCCGAAGTTCGAGAACGCTCTGCATGGCCTGAAGGGCGCCAAGCACGTGATCGACATCCGCAACTGCGGCCTGGCTGGCGCATTGCAGATCGCCCCGCGTGACGGCGACGCCGTGATCCGTCCGTTCGAGGCCGGCATGGCGCTGTGGAAGGCGGGTTTCTACGTGCGTTTCGGTGGCGACACGCTGCAGTTCGGCCCGACCTTCAACGCCAAGATCGAAGACCTCGACCGCGTGTTCAACGCCGTCGGCGACGCCCTCAACGGGATCGCCTGATGAGCGAACGTGCCAAGGCCGTCGCCACGGTTCAGCTCGACACCGACAAGGTCATCGTCACCGAGTGGCGCTTCGCCCCCGGTGCCGAGACCGGCTGGCATCGCCACGGCATGGAATATGTCGTGGTACCGGTCACCGATGGTGAGCTGCTGCTGGAGACGCCCGAAGGCGAGCGGCGTGCGCCGCTGGTGCTCGGGCAGAGCTACACGCGGCAGATCGGTACCGAGCACAACGTGATCAACCCGTGCGCGCACGAAGTGGCCTTCATCGAAATCGAGCTGAAATCGCCATGACCGTGCGGGCACGCGCACAGGCGCTGGCTGCAGTGCAGGCGTTACAGTCGGTGGCCCTAGTGACAATCCGGCGCTCAGGCGTCGCCGCGGGAGCGTCCCGCCAACCCCTTTCCGTTCCAGCGAGCAGAGAATAACCATGAGCACAATCAAGCACCTGATCAACGGCGAACTGGTTGCCGGTAGCGGCCGTACCGCCCCGGTGTACAACCCGTCCACCGGTGACTCCACCACCCAGGTCGGTCTGGCTGACCGCGCCACCATGCAACTGGCCATCGACGCTGCCAAGGCCGCTTTCCCTGCCTGGCGCAACACCCCGCCGGCCAAGCGCGCGCAGATCATGTTCCGCTTCAAGCAACTGCTGGAGCAGAACGAGAGCGAAATCGCCGCACTGATCAGCGCCGAGCACGGCAAGACCATCGAAGACGCCGTTGGTGAGCTCAAGCGCGGTATCGAGAACGTCGAATTCGCCTGCGCTGCCCCGGAAATCCTCAAGGGCGAATACAGCCGTAACGTCGGCCCGAACATCGACGCCTGGACCGACCTGCAACCGGTTGGTGTGGTCGCTGGCATCACCCCGTTCAACTTCCCGGCCATGGTGCCGCTGTGGATGTATCCGCTGGCCATCGTCTGCGGCAACTGCTTCATCCTCAAGCCGTCCGAGCGTGACCCGAGTTCTACCCTGTTCATCGCCGAGCTGCTGAACCAGGCCGGCCTGCCCAAGGGCGTGCTGAACGTGGTCAACGGCGACAAGGACGCCGTCGATGCGCTGATCGAAGCGCCCGAGGTCAAGGCCCTGAGCTTCGTCGGTTCGACGCCGATTGCCGAGTACATCTATAGCGAAGGCACCAAGCGCGGCAAGCGCGTACAGGCTCTGGGCGGCGCCAAGAACCACGCCGTGCTGATGCCCGATGCCGATCTGGACAACGCTGTCAGCGCGCTGATGGGTGCGGCCTATGGCTCCTGCGGCGAACGCTGCATGGCCATCTCCGTGGCCGTGTGCGTGGGCGACCAGATCGCCGACGCGCTGGTCGACAAGATCGTTCCGCAGATCAAGGTACTGAAGATCGGTGCCGGCACTTCCTGCGGCCTGGACATGGGCCCGCTGGTTACCGCTGCCGCGCGTGACAAGGTCAAGGGTTACATCGACGCCGGTGTCGAGCAGGGCGCCAAGCTGGTGGTCGATGGCCGTGATCTGGTGGTCGCTGGCAACGAGAACGGTTACTTCGTCGGCGGCACCCTGTTCGACCAGGTGACCCCGGAGATGACCATCTACACCGACGAAATCTTCGGCCCGGTGCTGTGCATCGTCCGCGTCGGCAGCCTGGAAGAGGCCATGCAGTTGATCAACGATCACGAGTACGGCAACGGCACCTGCATCTTCACCCGTGACGGTGAAGCGGCGCGTCTGTTCTGCGACGAGATCGAAGTGGGCATGGTCGGCGTCAACGTACCGCTGCCGGTGCCGGTGAGCTATCACAGCTTCGGCGGCTGGAAGCGCTCGCTGTTTGGCGACCTGCATGCCTACGGCCCGGACGGCGTGCGTTTCTACACCCGCAAGAAGGCCATCACCCAACGCTGGCCGGCGCGCAAGAGCCACGAGGCCGCGCAGTTCGCTTTCCCCAGCAATGGCTGAGTGAGCTGAGGCTTTGAATGAAAAGGCCGGTCGTGAGACCGGCCTTTTTCGTTGTGCCGCCAGATCACCGCTCCAGCTCACATGTTGAGAGCGGGAGCGTGCGATACCGGGTATTGGCTGATACGGACTGAGCGACACCGGCATCCCATCACTGACATACCAGACGATCAATACGTAGGGTGCGCCGTGCGCACCGATGTCGGCATCTGCTATCGGTGTACACCGTCCGCACAGGTATCGAGTGCTACTTGATCGACATCAGCCCCTTTCGTTAGCGGGACAGACGGTGGTTCCTGCGCAGGTCGACCAGATCCTGATAGGTACAGGTTTGCGGCTGCGGGCCAGTCAAGTCATAGCAGCGCTGGCCAAAGCCCATCGGCCAGTAGGCGATGCCGACCGGAGGCCAGAAGATCGAGACGACGCGGAAACGTGTCTTCAGGCGACCACTCTGGATGACATGGGCTTGCTTGTCCTCCAGCCGATAAGGCACGCCGCCTGCTGCGCCCCACGAAAATGGACGAGTCTTGACCAGGCCTTCTTTGTGAAGCGTCGGGCGCTCGTTGACGATGAGGGTGCTCTCGCTGGGAAGCTTGACCCAGGTGGCAGTGGAGCAACCGCTGACGATGAGCGCGGCTGCCAGCATGGCGGCGGACTTGAAGGAAGACATCCGGATTACATCCTTGTCGTGAGTGCTAAAAAGGGGCGCGTACTATAAAGGCTTATGGCCATTATCGGGTGTCGAATTTCCCCTAAAGACAAGGTTCTTGGGGCAGCGATAAAGCGAAAGTCCGTTCGCAGAATCGGCCTTTTGGCTATCGACCCTATACCTATCTCCCCCTCGGGCGCCTCTGGTAAAACAGCCGGCAGGTAGAAAGGGAGAGGACAATGACCGAACCATTCATGCTGGATCTACACGCATACCTCGAGCGGCTGGGTTATTCCTGGGCGCCACCACCCACCCTCGATACCCTGCGCGATCTGCAGGCGCGGCATACCGCTGAATTTCCCTTCGAAACCTTGTCGACCATGCTGCGCGTGCCGGTCGAAGTCGAACCCGCAGCGATTCAGGACAAACTGCTGCGCCAGGGCCGTGGCGGTTACTGCTTCGAGCTCAACCGCCTGTTTCTCCTGCTGCTACAGGCGCTGGGTTTCGACGCACGCGGGCTGACCGGGCGTGTGGTCATGGGCGGGCCGGAAGATGCCTTGCCGGCGCGCACCCATATGCTGGTGCTGGTGACCTTGGGTGGCGTGCGCTACATCACCGACGTCGGCTTCGGCGGCATGGTGCCGACCGGCCCCTTGTCGCTCGACAGCGAGGCCGAACAGGCCACCCCACATGAGCCTTATCGCCTCACACTGGTCGACGGCACCTACACCCTGCGCGCGCTGGTGGCGGATAGCTGGCGGGCGATGTACGTGTTCGATCTGCAGCAGGTGGCGGATATCGATTACGTGGTGGGTAACTGGTACGTGTGCACCCATCCGGATTCCCCCTTCCTCGGCCAGATGATCGCCGCGCGCACTGGGCCAGGCTTGCGCAAGACCCTGAATAACGGCAGCTTCGCCATCCACCGCCTGGGGCAGGCGAGTGAGCGGGTGCAGTTGCAGAGTGTCGATGATGTGCTGAGGGTGTTGCGCGAGGAGTTTGGCATTCAGGTGCCGGAGCATCCTGAGTTACGAGGAGTCATCGAGCGCGTGATCGCTGGTACGTGAAGGCAAGGCCGGCAGGTATCGCCACGCTCTTGTAGGAGGGGCTTCAGCCGCGACCCGAAGCCACTCAAATCCTGGAGGAGCGGCTTCAGCCGCGAAAATCTCAGGTGCCAGCCGATCTCAACGACGGAATGTAAACGGTCTCCTCACCTAATTTAGGGGAGGGATGGCGCTCTTGGTTTTTGCACTCCAACACTATTTATGTGTGGTGAAAGTGTCACGCCATAGCCCATCAGGCGATCTATTGAGTCGGCTCACTCCCTACGCGAGTGAGCCGTGGTGCGATCAGGCCAGTGCCGTGCGCTGCCGACCTTCCACCCGGCGCTTCAACGCCGCGCCTTCGACGATCTCCAGCCCACCACCCTGGGCGCGGGCGGAGCGGCCCCAGTCTTCCAGTAGTTCCATGCAGGCATGGTCGATATAGCTGACCCGCGCCAGGCTCAGGTGCAGGCACGTGCCCGGTTCGACGCTGGCCAGCAGCTTGGCCAGTTGCGGTACGCGCAGGAAGGTGGCGGCGCCGCTCATGCGCAATTCGGCGTTGTTCGGGCCGGTTGGTACCAGCTTCATGCGCAGGCGCGAGGCATTCCAGGCCAGTTTCAGCAGGGTCAGGGCGAAGCCCACCAGCACGCCTGTCAGCAGGTCGGTGAAGACGATGCACAGCGCCGTGGCGGCATAGATGAACACGGGCGCCCGTCCGTACTGGCCGAGGTTGCGCATGGCCTTGGGATCGACCAGTTTGCAGCCGGTGTACACCAGCACTGCGCCCAGGCTGGCTACCGGGATGCTCTGGAGTACGCCGGGCAGCAGCGCGACTAGCGCGAGTAGCCAGGCGCCGTGGAGGATGGTCGAGGCGCGGCCGCGAGCGCCGGCCTGGACGTTGGCCGAGCTGCGCACGATCACGCCGGTCATCGGCAGGGCGCCGACCGCGCCACAGAGCATGTTGCCGATGCCCTGGGCGGACAGTTCGCGGTTGAAGCGCGCACGTGGGCCGTCGTGCATGCGGTCTACGGCGGCGGCGGACAACAGCGTTTCGGCGCTGGCGATAAAGGCCAGGGCCAGGGCGGCGACCAGCAATTGCGGATCGGCCAGGCTGGCCAGCCCTTGCGGGGTGATCCAGTCGATGGCATCGCCCAGATTGGCCGGCAGCTCTACGCGCTTGACCGGCAGCGTGAGCCACAGGCTGACCAGGGTGGCGAGTGTCACACCAACCAGGGCGCCAGGCAGAAAGCGCAGCGGTGCCGGGCGAAAACGCTCCCACAGCCAGATGCTGGCAATCGTACCGAGGCCCACTGCTCCGGCGATCATGGCATTGCTGCCGAGCAGGCTCAGCGCATCATGCATGGCGCCGGGGAATGCCAGCAGATTGTCCAGGCCGGAGGCCTTGGGCGAGGCGTCGATCATCACGTGCACCTGTGACAGCACGATAAGGATGCCGATACCGGCGAGCATGCCGTAGACCACGGCTGGCGCAGTGACACGAAACCAGCCGCCCAGGCGCAAGGTGCCGGCGACCAGCTGGATCAGGCCGGCCAGCAACAATACCGGGCCGAGTGCGGCCATGCCGTGGGTACGTACCAGCTCGAATACCAGTACGGCGAGGCCGGCAGCCGGGCCGCTGACCTGTAGCGGTGCGCCGGCGAGAAAACCGACCACCAGGCCACCGATGATGCCGGTGATCAGACCCTTGGCGGGCGGCATGCCGGAGGCGATGGCAATGCCCATGCACAGTGGCAGGGCGACGAGAAAGACCACGACGGACGCTAGTGCGTCTCGTGGCAGTGTGCGAAACACATTCATGAGGTGATCTCCTGGCCCGAATTGCGGGCAAAAGCAGCCCGTGCCTGCGCCAACATCCGTTGCAGGCTCGGGGGAACGGGTGGGTCAGGCGCTGGCGTAGCGAGGTTGTGGGGTGGCGCAGGGCTGTTCGTCGCCATCGAGCGGAAGGAAGCTGCCCGATGCCGCGTCGTAGGCGCGGATGTTGCCGCTGTCGATGTCATAGACCCAGCCGTGGATCTGCAATTGGCCGCTGGCCACGCGTGCAGCGACGGAAGGGTGGGTGCGCAGGTGGTCGAGTTGGGCCACCACGTTCTCTTCGGTCAGTACGCCGAGGGTTTCATGGGCGCTGCCGCAATTGCAGTTGTCCGCCACTACGCTACGCGCCACCTCGGCATGGCGCAGCCAGGCGCGCACGGTGGGCATACCATCGAGGCTGGCCGGGTTGAGCACGGCCTTCATCGCGCCACAGTCGGAATGGCCGCAGACGATGATGTGCTGCACGCCGAGCGCCAGTACGGCGTACTCGATGGCGGTGGAGACGCCGCCATTCATCTGCCCATACGGAGGTACCACGTTACCCACGTTGCGGGTGACGAACAGGGTGCCGGGGTCGCTCTGGGTAATCAGCTCCGGGACGATGCGCGAATCGGCGCAGGTGATGAACATCGCGCTGGGCGCCTGTGCCGAGGCCAGGCGCTTGAACAGTGCCTGCTGCTGCGGGTAAACCTCCTGGCGAAAACGCCGAAAGCCCTGCAGCAGTTGATGCAGGGCGGCCTGGGCGTTGTCCTTGGCGACTGGGCGCAGGGTGTTGCCGGTTCGGGAAGCGGTTGAGTTCATCGTTGCAGCTCCTGTGATTTTCATCGGTGACGTTCTCGACTGCTGGCCAAACGCCTGTGACCAATCGGTCACTTCCGCTGCAACGATAAGGATTCTTACTTAAGCAAAACTGAACGAGAGGCTCTAAAACGCCACTATCGGCGAGCTGGCAGGCGTATGGCGAGAACCACCGCTCGCCTTAGAGCCCGGCGGCTTGCCAGGCGCCGCACTGCTCGGGATGATGCGCGCTCTACTCCATTACCAGGGAAGGTTACTCATGCGCGCCCCCGTGCTGATCGCTCTGTGTCTATCGCCCGTGCTCGCTGCTGCCGAGGGCACGCTCACTGCCACTGTCGTTCATGCCGACTTTTCTCAGGCTCCGGAAGTGCGCCTGCTGGTGCGTGTGCTGGATGAGGCTTTTGCTACCGATCAGGAGTCCATCGTCAGCCAGTGCCCGCTGGCCAGGTCGGCAGGTGAGCATCTGGCGCCGGACAGTTGCTTCGAGGTGACGATCGACGAGGGGAGCGGGCCGGTTCAGCCAATGAATCAGACGTTGCTCGCCAAGCCTGAGCGCGCCAGCGACCCGATCTACCTGGAGCTGGTTTATCGCACCCAACTGCAGCCGCTCTATGACGACGTCTACAGCCGGCCGACGGCACGCCTGCGGGTGGAGACCAATGGTTTCTACAACTGGAATGATGAGATGCCCCAGGCTTTGCCGCAGAACGTGATGGCTCTGGGTGGAATCAATGCACTGGTGCTGGGGGATGCCGATGCGCTGCTCAATGCAGCTTACCGCGAGCGTCTGCGGCAATTGTCGGATGAGGCGAGTAGCGCCTTGCGTCAGGCGCAGCGCAACTGGATTGCCATGCGTGATGCCGAATGCAAGCCCTACGGCGAGCAACAGCCTTATTCGGTATTTGGCGAATTCAGCTACGACTGCCTGGTGCGCCTGACGCTCGACCGCGCCCGCCAGCTGGCGGTGGTACGCGGTGACCAGAGTTGATCAATGTTCGCCCTTCATTGCGCCGCTGAGGCCGAACATCAGTACCAGCAGGTTAGCGTCCGGTTTGGCGTCGGTTGGCATCTGCTTTCGCAACGGGATTGGGGGGCAGGGCTCTACGGCGGCGCAGTCGTGCGCTGCCAGGACGCGCGGGCCGGGTTCTTGCCAGGCAGCGGCGGCAATTGCCGTCACGCTTAGAGCAAGGCCGAGGAACAAACCTCGTGCTATTTCTAATTTCATTTTGCTAACCCCTTGAAAGCGCTGCCAAACGCCGTTCGCTAAACCTAGATCACCTATCGCTTTGTCGCCGCCTTGTGCGACGAACGGTCTTGGGCCCTGTGCGCAAAGTGCCTGCGTATCGGTGATGTTTCATAAAACGTTTCGTCAGAACTGCGCTCGACGACTTTCGCATAGACCCTGGCGTGTAGCGGACGCCAGCCGGGGCTGTGCTGGGACACGGGCCTTATCGGTTGGTTCAGTCATTGTGTGGGTAACGTCTTAACGTAACCTTAGGTACCTGTTACAGCCCCTTGTAACAGCCGACCCTGGCAGTTGCAGTTGCCTGAAGCTTTTCCCGTTACCGGCGTAAAGGTGCGAGGTAGAGCCACTTCCTGGTGGGCGTTCTGCGAATGAAGCACTGTGACGCGGATAAAACACGGCCGGCATTGGGCCGGCAGTCGTTTGCTCAGGCAAGAGCTGTGCCGAGGCCCTTGGCGCCGTCGGCGAATATCTGACGGTAACCCTGCAGCAGTTGTTGCCAGTCGGCATCCGCCCAGGGACTGTGGCGTCGCAGTTGGGGTAGATCGTGTTGGGCGGCTTGGACGCGCGTCAGGCGGCGGCGGCTTTTTTCCAGATCCAGCAGAGCGATCTGCGGTGTCTCGCCGTCGATGCGTACGAAGATATGCTTTGCGTACAGGCAACCATGTTGCCAGCGCCCCAGGTGCATGCGTGCCAGGGTTGCACCGACAAGTTGCAGCAGCTGGGTATGTACGGCCTCGCCACAGGCTTTGCGGCCGCCTTGGGCGTACCAGCTTTCGATATCCACGAAGCCTTCCAGCTCGGCAGTTACCAGCAGGCCGCGCCATCCTTGCTGTGGGTCATGTTCGACCCCGCAGTAGATCAGCTTGGGAACGGGGACACCGAGCGCATCCAGTGCCAACAATGCACTGCGCTCGCGCAGAACGGTCGGGCGCCCTTGTGGATGCAAGAAGCTGCGATAGATATGGCCGATCTGTCTTTTGGCATAGAGCACGCCGGTCTCATCCAGCAGGCGCTGTACACCGCTCTCGCCGCCGCGGCGTACGTTGGGTTCTTCTACCCACTCACCTTGCTGTTGCCACCAGTGCTGGAATGCTTGCTGAGGTATTTCGCTCGTGATGCAAAGGGCCATGTTCTTGTTCTTCTATTTGATGGTTTGCGTAGCACTCGTTTCGTGAACGAGGGCTACGGTGTTCATGGTTGCCAAGAAACATAAGCAAACAACGTTCCCGAGTCCACAGGAAACGGCCATGGATTTTCCGAGCGGTAGCGCTTTTTCGCAGGCATAAAAAAACCCCGCGACTAGCGCGGGGTTCTTGGTACTGCGTGGGTGCCGGTCGGCTTACATCATGCCGCCCATGCCACCCATACCGCCCATGCCACCCATATCAGGCATGGCCGGAGCCTTGTCATCAGCCGCTTCGGCAACCATGGCCTCGGTGGTGATCATCAGGCCGCCGATGGAGGCAGCAGCTTGCAGCGCCGAACGAGTGACCTTGGCCGGATCGAGAATACCCATCTCGATCATGTCGCCGTAGGTGTCGGTCGCGGCGTTGAAGCCGAAGTTGCCCGAACCTTGCTTGACCTTGTCGACCACTACGCTCGGCTCGCCGCCAGCGTTGGCAACGATCTGACGCAGCGGTGCTTCGACAGCGCGACGCAGCAGAGCGATACCGACGTTCTGGTCTTCGTTGTCGCCTTTCAGCTCGTCGATAGCCAGCAGAGCGCGAACCAGGGCTACACCACCGCCAGGTACCACGCCTTCTTCCACGGCAGCGCGGGTAGCGTGCAGGGCGTCTTCAACGCGGGCTTTCTTCTCTTTCATCTCGACTTCGGTGGCAGCGCCAACCTTGATCACGGCAACACCGCCAGCCAGCTTGGCCAGACGCTCTTGCAGTTTCTCTTTGTCGTAGTCGGAGGAGGTTTCTTCGACCTGCTTGCGGATCTGGGCAACGCGGGCTTCGATGTCGGCCTGGGCACCAGCACCATCGATGATGGTGGTGTTGTCTTTGTTCAGGACGACGCGTTTGGCGTTACCCAGGTGCTCCAGAGTGGCGCTTTCCAGGGACAGGCCAACTTCTTCGGAGATCACGGTGCCGCCGGTCAGGATGGCGATGTCCTGCAGCATGGCCTTGCGACGGTCGCCGAAGCCCGGAGCCTTGACGGCTGCGACTTTGACGATGCCACGCATGTTGTTGACGACCAGGGTAGCCAGGGCTTCGCCCTCGACGTCTTCAGCCACGATCAGCAGCGGACGGCCGGCTTTGGCAACGGCTTCCAGAACTGGCAGCAGTTCGCGGATGTTGGAGATTTTCTTGTCGACCAGCAGCAGCAGCGGGCCATCAAGCTCGGCAACCATGGTGTCCGGCTTGTTGATGAAGTACGGCGACAGGTAGCCGCGGTCGAACTGCATGCCTTCTACGACGGACAGTTCGTTTTCCAGGCCCGAGCCTTCTTCAACGGTGATCACGCCTTCTTTGCCGACCTTCTCCATGGCTTCGGCGATGATGTCACCGATGGAGCTGTCGGAGTTGGCGGAGATGGTGCCGACCTGGGCGATGGCCTTGGTGTCGGTGCACGGCTTGGCCAGCTCTTTCAGCTGGGCAACGATGGCGATGGTGGCCTTGTCGATGCCGCGCTTCAGATCCATCGGGTTCATGCCGGCCGCGACGGACTTCAGGCCCTCGTTGACGATGGCTTGAGCCAGAACGGTAGCGGTGGTGGTGCCGTCACCGGCAGCGTCGTTGGCTTTGGAGGCAACGTCTTTGACCAGCTGGGCGCCCATGTTTTCGAAGGCGTCTTTCAGTTCGATTTCCTTGGCAACCGAAACACCGTCTTTGGTGATGGTCGGGGCGCCGAAGGATTTGGCCAGCACCACGTTACGGCCTTTCGGGCCGAGGGTGGCTTTTACGGCGTCAGCCAGGACGTTGACACCAACGAGCATTTTCTTGCGGGCGGAATCGCCGAATTTGACTTCTTTAGCTGCCATGTTCTTGTTTCCTCAATTCTTTGACGATTAACGGGAAATCGTGGGTGATCAGGCTTCGACGACAGCGAGGATTTCGTTCTCGCCCATTACCAGCAGGTCTTCACCGTCAACCTTGACGGTGTTGCTGCCGGAGTAGGGGCCGAATACCACTTTGTCACCGACCTTCACAGCCAGCGGACGGACTTCGCCATTGTCCAGAACCTTACCGGTACCGACGGCAACGACTTCACCTTGGTTCGGCTTCTCGGCGGCCGAACCCGGCAGCACGATGCCGCCAGCGGTTTTGGTCTCTTCTTCGCTGCGACGGATCACGACGCGGTCATGCAGAGGACGAAGCTTCATTGTCGATCTCTCCTAACAATTTAATGGCCAACTTGCCGACTCTGAGTGGTCGGCGGGTTTGTAAAATCCGGCGGGGCCGGACGCGGCACGCTGGGCGCACCGCGGAAGTTGGACTGCCTCAGAGGGCAGGCACCTTGCGGTGACTGCTACATGTGGGCGGGTGAGGGCATTTCAAGGGTACTGACGTAAATTTTTTACATGCGCCAGGCACGGCGGGGGAACGGGCGCCAGGAAGTGGGCGCCCTGGGGGCGGGTCAGTCGCGGCGTTCGTATTCGCCTTCAAGTACGTTCGGACGAGTCTGTCCGGAGCGGGCAGCGGCATCATCGAAGAATGCGCGCTGGCGCAGGGCCTGTTCCTCGGCACGGCGGCGGATCTTGCCGACCAGCAGGCGACGGGTGAAGGGAATCAGGCAGAGTACGCCGAGCATGTCGCTGATGAAACCTGGCAGGATCAGCAGGCCACCACCCACTGCGATCAGCAGGCCTTCGAGCATCTCTTGTTCAGGCAACTCACCACGCGCCAGGCGCTCGCGTGCTCGCCAGGCAGTTGCGACCCCGGCAACGCGCAACAGGATGCTGCCGAGCACTGCGGTACCGATCACCAGCAGCAGGGTGGGGAATACACCGATGGCGCTGCCGACCTTGATCAGTACGGCCAGTTCGATGATCGGGAACAGCAGGAAGAGAAACAGAAACGCACGCATGATCTGTGGATCCTTGGCGGAAGCGAACTTCCAATAGGGTGTAAATATGGCGCTTTAGCCTGAATTCAAGCTGAAGCCGGCGCGGATTGCGGCCACTGGTCGGCGCGAGCCAGCATCACCAGGGCTTCGCGCGCCTGTCCCGGGTTGTTGCAAGGTGTTGGGAGGGCTAGCCAATAAAGGCTTTGGCCAATGCGTAGATGGAAACCTTCACTGTCGACACCTACCATCTGTGCGGGTTCATGTGCGGGGAGGTTGGCCAGCTCGACATAGTGGGCGATGGCCTTGGCATGGTCTTCGTTCATGTGCTCGACCATGCTTGCTTCGCTGCCGTTCGTCGTGAAGGGGTTTGCCAGAGTCACGTCATCGAGCCAGTGGATGGCGCCAAAGCCGCCGATGAACCGCCAGCGCACGGGTTGCAGTCGCCAGAAATCGAAGTCATGCGCCCGGTGGTAGTCGCGTGATTGAGGGAAAAAGCGGTAATAACGCTGTGCGGCCGCTTCGATCTCGCCTTCGTCATGCAGCTGTTCGGCTTCGGCGAGCAGAGTGAGGCGGCCGACCGCCTGCACATCCTCTGCGCCACGCTCGCCGACCAATAGCGAGCACTTGGCGTCCTGCTTGAGGTTATGGGTGTGCTGGGCGATGCGACTGATGAGGATCAGCGGCCTGCCTTCGGCATCCAGGCAATAGGGCACCACCGATCCGAAAGGGAAACCCGGCATGGCCTTGGAGTGGGTGCTGAGCACGCCACGGTATTCCTTGAGCAGCAATTCTCGTGCATGCTTGCCGGCTTTCACGCTCACCTTAATGACTCCTCGCAAAGAATCCGTAATAAACGGACAGACGCCCTAGCATAGCGGTTAGCGGGCATCAGCGGGGCCGGTAAAAGCTGCACCTTGAGGGGAATAGCGATGCAACTGAAAGACAAAGTCATCATCATCACTGGTGGTTGCCAGGGGCTGGGGCGTGCCATGGGCGAGTACCTGGCGAGCAAGGGTGCCAAGCTGGCGCTGGTGGATCTTAATCAGGAAAAGCTGGATGACGCTGTAGCTGCCTGCAAGGCTGCCGGTGGTGATGCTCGTGCCTACCTGTGCAATGTGGCGAATGAAGAGCAGGTGACCCATATGGTCGCCCAGGTTGCCGAGGACTTTGGCGCCATCAATGGCTTGGTCAACAACGCCGGTATTCTGCGCGATGGCCTGACCATCAAGGTCAAGGATGGCGAGATGACCAAGATGAGCCTGGCGCAGTGGCAGGCGGTGATCGACGTCAACCTGACCGGCGTGTTCCTCTGCACCCGTGAAGTGGCTGCGAAGATGATCGAGCTGAAAAACGAAGGCGCGATCGTCAATATCTCCTCCATCTCCCGTGCCGGCAACATGGGCCAGGCCAACTACTCCGCAGCCAAGGCTGGCGTCGCTGCCGACACTGTGGTCTGGGCCAAGGAGCTGGCGCGCTATGGCATTCGTGTGGCGGGCGTGGCGCCGGGTTTCATCGAAACCGACATGGTCGCCAGCATGAAACCGGAAGCCCTGGAGAAGATGACCTCGGGCATTCCGCTCAAGCGCCTGGGCAAACCAGCCGAGATCGCTCACTCGGTGGCCTACATCCTGGAAAACGACTACTACACGGGTCGTGTCCTGGAGCTCGACGGCGGTCTGCGTCTGTAATCCGCCAGGGCTGAACGAAAAACGCCCCGACTGGTTCGGGGCGTTTTCGTTTCTGCAGGTGGTGCGCGCGGCGCACCCTACGGTCAGGACTCTGGTTTCTGTAGGGTGCGCTGTGCGCACCGCTGTTTCTTAATGCGTACGAGCGACCGCGAAGCGGCTCAACTCGACCAGCGCATCGCGATACTCGCCAGCCGGTAGTACTTCCAGGCAGGCGATGGCGCGTTCTGCATAGTCGCGGGCCAGTTGCGCGGTGTAGTCCAGCGCACCGGCCGTTTCGACGGCTGCACGGATGCTTTCCAGATCCTCGATACCACCTTTCTGAATCGCCTGGCGCACCAGTGCGGCCTGCTCGGCGGTGCCTTCACGCATGGTGTAGATCAGCGGTAGCGTGGGCTTGCCTTCTGCGAGGTCATCACCGACGTTCTTGCCCAGGCTGGCAGCATCGCCCTTGTAGTCGAGCAGGTCGTCGACCAACTGGAAGGCTACGCCGAGGTGATCGCCAAAGGTACGCAGGGCTTCGCGCTGCGCTTCGCTGGCGTTGGCCAGGGCGGCGGCACTGTGGGTGGAGGCTTCGAACAGCATCGCGGTCTTGGCGCGGATGACTTCCATGTAGGTGTCTTCCGTGGTGCTGGCGTCGCGCACCTTGGACAGCTGCAGCACTTCGCCTTCGGCGATCACGCGAGTGGCGTGGGAGAGGATCTTCATCACCGGCATGGAGCCGAGTTCGACCATCATTTCGAACGAGCGCGAATAAAGGAAGTCGCCCACCAGCACGCTTGGTGCGTTGCCCCATTGGGCATTGGCGGTGCTGCGGCCACGGCGCATGTCGGACATGTCGACCACATCGTCGTGCAGCAGGGTGGCGGTGTGCAGGAACTCGATGGTCGCGGCCAGCAGGCGCAGATCATCACCTTGGTAGCCGAGGGCCTTGCCGCTGAGTAGAACCAGCAGTGGGCGCAGGCGCTTGCCGCCAGCGGAGATGATATAGTCGCCGATCTTTTCCACCAGCGGCACGCGCGAGACCACCTGCTGGCGAATGATGCCATCGACGGCGGTGAAATCGTCCGCTACGACGCGGTAAAAAGCCTGGGGTTGCATCGACAAGAGGCGCTCCTTCTAAACTGCGCGGCATGCTAGGTGGCAGGGTAATTGCTGTCAAGGCAAGCGCCCGCGGGCCTTGCGTCGGGTCAATGGCTTGCGTACAATCGCGCACCCTGAACATTCCCCCTGGGTATTTCCCTGCCTTACGCAATTGCAAGGGTGTCACTTCCGGCCCCGAGCAGCCATGCCAGCCAATAACGACTCTTCTAAAGCGCTGGGTGAGCAGGATCAACGGAGATTTACCATGTACGCAGTAATTGTTACCGGTGGCAAACAATACAAGGTCGCCGAAGGCGAATTCCTGAAAATCGAGAAACTCGAAGTTGCTACCGGCGAAGCCGTTACCTTTGACCGCGTTCTGCTGGTCGCCAACGGTGACGACGTCAAGATCGGCGCTCCTGTCGTAGACGGTGCCAAGGTTGTCGCAGAAGTCGTTTCGCAAGGTCGTCACGACAAAGTGCGCATCATCAAGTTCCGTCGTCGTAAGCACCACATGAAGCGTCAGGGCCACCGTCAGTGGTTCACTGAGATCAAAATCACCGGTATCCAGGCCTAATTCGTCGGCCCGACCACTTATTTGGAGTATTGACTCATGGCACACAAAAAAGCTGGCGGTTCTACCCGTAACGGCCGCGATTCCGAAAGTAAACGCCTTGGCGTGAAAATGTACGGTGGCCAGGTCATCAAGGCCGGCAACATCATCGTGCGTCAGCGCGGCACCCAGTTCCACCCCGGTTTCGGCGTGGGCATCGGCAAAGACCACACCCTGTTCGCTAAAGTCGAAGGCGTGGTCAAGTTCGAAGTGAAGGGCGCTTTCGGCCGTCGCTACGTGAGCGTCGTTCAGGCCTAATTGCCTACGCGCTGGAAAAGCCCTGTCCGTAGGACGGGGCTTTTTTATTTGCGACCATCCTACGGGCCGCCACACGCGGCGTTAAAAACGCTCCAGGCGTTTTTTTGGTTTCTGTATCCTTGGGTTCTTGCCCGATCACCCGTATCGCCACGCTGCTCGCGTGGGGTCATCCGGCAAGGGCCTTTACGTTGTTCCGTTGACCCGCATGTTCTGCGGGAGGCATATCCATGAAATTTGTCGACGAAGTTTCGATTTTTGTAAAAGCCGGCGACGGCGGTAACGGCATGATGAGCTTCCGCCGTGAGAAGTTCATCGAGAAGGGCGGCCCCAACGGGGGCGACGGTGGGGACGGTGGCTCGGTGTTCCTCGAAGCCAACGAGAACCTCAACACCCTGATCGATTACCGCTATACCCGTAAATTCCTGGCGCAGAATGGCGAGAAGGGTGGCAGTACCGATTGCACCGGCGCCAAGGGTGAAGACCTGATCCTGCCGGTGCCGGTCGGCACCACGGTGATCGACGTCGCCACCCAGGAAGTGATCGGTGACCTGATCAAGCCAGGCCAGCGGCTGATGGTCGCGCAGGGTGGCTGGCACGGGCTGGGCAACACCCGCTTCAAATCCAGCACCAACCGGGCGCCGCGGCAGACCACGCCGGGCAAACCGGGCGACTCGCGTGATCTCAAGCTGGAGCTGAAAGTGCTGGCGGACGTCGGTCTGCTCGGCTTGCCCAACGCGGGCAAGAGCACCTTCATCCGCGCTGTTTCGGCTGCCAAGCCGAAGGTGGCCGATTATCCCTTCACCACCCTGGTGCCGAACCTGGGAGTGGTCAGCGTTGACCGCTTCAAGAGCTTCGTCGTCGCCGACATTCCCGGCCTGATCGAAGGTGCTTCCGAAGGCGCTGGCCTGGGTATCCGCTTCCTCAAGCATTTGGCGCGCACTCGCCTGCTGCTGCACCTCGTGGACATGGCTCCGCTGGACGAGAGCGATCCGGCCGAAGCTGCGCAGGTGATCATCGACGAGCTGGGTCGCTTCAGCCCGGCGCTGGCCGAGCGTGATCGCTGGCTGGTACTGAACAAGATGGATCAGATTCCGGAAGAAGAGCGTGAGGCGCGCAAGGCCGATATCGTCGCTCGCCTGAACTGGGAAGGCCCGGTCTATGTGGTCTCGGCGATCAGCCGCGACGGCACCGAGCGCATCAGTCGCGACATCATGCATTACCTGGAAGTGCGCGGTGAGCGCATCGCCGAAGATCCGGTGTTCGCCGAGCAATTGGCCGAGCTGGATCAGCGTATCGAAGATGAAGCCCGTGCTCGTCTGCAGGCGCTGGACGACCAGCGTGCGTTGCGTAAATCCGGGGTGCGCAGTGTCGATGATATCGATGAAGACGATGACTTCTTCGATGATGAAGACGACGATGGCCCGGAAATCATTTACGTCCGGGATTAAGCAAATTTTCAACGCCGCTTAATTGCGGCGTTTTTGTAGGTGGGGTGGATTCCCGTCATTTCTGGCTAAGGTTGGAAGATCATGCGTGACAAGGTGACCGGCGCGCGGCGCTGGGTGGTGAAGATCGGCAGTGCGCTGTTGACCGCTGACGGGCGTGGCCTGGATCGGGCGGCCATGGCGGTATGGGTCAAGCAGATGGTGGCCTTGCGTGAGCAGGGCGTCGAGCTGGTGCTGGTGTCCTCTGGCGCCGTGGCGGCCGGTATGAGCCGCCTGGGCTGGACGAGCCGACCTAGCGCGATGCATGAACTGCAGGCTGCCGCCGCCATCGGTCAAATGGTGCTGGTGCAGGCTTGGGAATCCAGCTTTGCCGAGCACAGTCGCCGTACGGCGCAGATTCTCCTGACTCACGATGATCTGTCCGATCGCAAGCGCTACCTGAACGCGCGCAGTACCCTGCGCACGCTGGTCGATCTCGACGTGGTGCCGGTGATCAACGAGAACGACACGGTAGTCACCGACGAGATTCGCTTTGGCGACAACGACACGCTGGCTGCATTGGTGGCCAACCTGGTCGAAGCCGATCTGCTGGTTATCCTCACCGACCGCGACGGCATGTTTGACGCCGACCCGCGGCACAATCCTGATGCCAAGCTGATTCACGAAGCCCGTGCGGATGATCCGGCGCTGGACGCCGTGGCCGGTGGTGTCGGTGGCGCGCTGGGGCGTGGTGGCATGCAGACCAAGCTGCGTGCATCGCGTCTGGCTGCGCGTTCTGGCGCGCATACGGTGATCGTCGGTGGCGCCATCGAGCAGGTGCTGGCGCGGCTCAAGGCTGGTGAGCGCCTGGGTACGTTGCTGGCGCCTGAGCGCGGTCTACTGGCGGCGCGCAAGCAGTGGCTGGCTGGTCACCTGCAGACGCGTGGCACTCTGGTGTTGGACGCCGGTGCGGTGAAAGCCCTGAGCCAGGATCGCAAGAGCCTGCTGCCGGTGGGCGTCAAGGCCGTGCAGGGCAGCTTCCGTCGTGGTGAGATGGTGGTCTGCGTATCGCCTGACGGTCGTGAGATTGCGCGGGGGTTGGTCAACTACAGTGCTCTGGAGGCGCAGAAGATCATCGGTCAGTCTTCCGATGCCATCGAGAAGCTTCTAGGTTACGTGGATGAGCCGGAGTTGGTGCACCGGGACAACTTGATCCTGGTCTGAGTCGTTTCGAGCGAAGGAGGGTGCCATGCGTCTGTTCAAGGGATCTGTACTGGGTTTGTTGCTATTGCCGAGCCTGGCGCTGGCCGAGACCATCGGCGAAGTGTCCACGGTATTCAAGTGGGTCGGGCCGAACGACAAGATCGTCGTCGAGGCCTTTGATGATCCCAAGGTGGATGGCGTGACCTGCTACCTGTCGCGCGCCAAGACCGGTGGCGTGAAGGGTGGCTTGGGTCTGGCCGAGGATCGCGCCGAGGCCTCTATCGCCTGCCGTCAGGTCGGCCCGATTGCATTCAAGGGCAAGCTCAAGGATGGCGAGGAAGTCTTCAAGGAACGCACCTCGCTGGTGTTCAAGACCATGCAGGTGGTGCGTTTCTTCGATCAGAAGCGCAACACCCTGGTGTACCTGGTCTACAGCGACCGGGTGATCGAAGGCAGTCCGCAGAATGCGGTAACCGCCATACCGATCCTGCCCTGGGCTCGCTAGTGCTGGGGTGTGCGATGCGCACCACGTTGTGTTTCATTACCAAGCGTTGCCCACAAAAAAACCGCCCCGAGGGGCGGTTTTTTCATGCTGCCTGATCAGGCGCTGGGCGTATCGAGCTGCAGTCGCTGGTTGGACTGCGCTTGTACTTCGCGGTAGCGCTCGGCGTCCTTGGACAGGACGTCGGCCATGGCCGGGAATATCTCGTCCAGCTTGCTACGCCACTCTTCGCTCTTGGCCTGCTCCGGGAAGCAGCGGCGAACCAGATCGAGCATGATCGACACGGTTACCGAGGCGCCAGGCGAGGCGCCGAGCAGGGCGGCGATGGTGCCATCCTGTGCAGCGACCAGTTCGGTGCCGAATTGCAGGATGCCGCCGTTCTTCGCGTCCTTCTTGATGATCTGCACGCGTTGGCCAGCCACTTCCAGGCGCCAGTCTTCGGCTTTGGCTTCCGGGTAGAAGCCGCGCAGGGTTTCCAGGCGCTGCGCTTCGGACTGCATCACTTCCTTGATCAGGTAGCGGGTCAGATCCATGTTGTCGCGCGCTACCGCCAGCATCGGGCCGAGGTTGTTGGGGCGTACCGACAGTGGCAGGTCGAGGAACGAGCCGTGCTTGAGGAACTTGGTGGTGAAGCCGGCGTAGGGGCCGAACAGCAGGGATTTCTTGCCGTCCACGACGCGGGTGTCGAGGTGCGGTACCGACATGGGCGGCGAGCCCACGGCGGCCTGGCTGTAGACCTTGGCCTGGTGCTTGGCGACCACTTCCGGGTTGTCGCAACGCAGCCACTGGCCGCTGACCGGGAAGCCACCGAAGCCTTTGCCTTCGGGGATGCCGGACAGCTGCAGCAGGGGCAGTGCGCCGCCGCCAGCGCCGAGGAAGACGAACTTGCTCTTGAGTTGGCGAGTGGCACCGGAGCGGGTGTCCTTGATGCTCACCAGCCAGCCCTGACCGTCACGCTTGAGGTCGGTGACTTTCTGGTTGCAGGTCACCTTGGCGTTCGGCTGGGTAACGAGGTAGTCGAGCATCTGCTGGGTGACGGCGCCGAAGTTGACGTCGGTGCCGGCTTGTACGCGGGTCATGGCCAGCGGCTCGCTGGTGTCGCGACCTGGGATCAGCAGCGGCGCCCACTCAGCGATGGTGGCGCGATCTTCGGTGTACTCCATGCTTTCGAAGGCATGGTGCTGGCGTAGTGACTCGAAGCGCTTCTTCAGGAACGCGGCACCGCTGTTGCCGCGCACGAAGCTCATGTGCGGAACAGGGTTGATGAACGACTTCGGCGAGTTGATCGCGCCTTTCTCGATCAGGTAGGCCCAGAACTGCTTGGACTCCTCGAACTGGGCGTTGATGCTCACCGACTTCTTGATGTCGATACTGCCGTCGGCGCCTTCCGGGGTGTAGTTCAGCTCGCACAGGGCGGCATGGCCGGTGCCGGCGTTATTCCAGGGGTTGGAGCTTTCAACTGCGCCGGACTCGCGCAGCTCCACCACTTCCAGCGTGATGCCGGGGTTGAGTTCCTTGAGCAGTACGCCCAGGGTCGCGCTCATGATGCCGGCGCCAACCAGCACCACGTCTACGCTTTGGGAATCGTTATGCGCCATTAACCTCTCTCCAAGAAATACTGCACCAGATAGGCTGGCCTATCGGCCGGCCGGGGCTATACCGCTGGGCTCAGGCATCTTGCCCGGCCGTGTGGGGAGGGTTAAGGCTCCTGTTTACGGACGCAAAGTCGTTCATTTTTTCGCCACACTCTTGTGAAGTTGTTAAAACCGTCTTTTTCACGCTCTTTTGGAGCGGTGAACCTCAAAAGCTCGTCTGCCTCGGCGTGCTTTTGCCCGTACATGCCATGGCGGACATGGCTGCAACTGGTTCTGCTATGGGCTAAAGCCGCTGGCCGGGAATGGCAGCGCGAAGTGGGCGACTCTCTGGGACGGGGCGATGGCGATGCATCGGCGAGATGGTGCAACCCGATCAGGAGGCGTCCTTATAATCGGGGGCGGATTATAACGGTGAATGCGGCGAAATTGATCGCCTGGTGTGACTTTTATTATTCCATCGGTCAGGCTGCCAACGGCCGGGCGCTCTGTGCATGCTTGACGACTGGTGTGACGCGGGCTCCGGCAGGGAGGGGGTGGCCCAGCCAACTGATGCATGCCTCGCCGACTTCGACCCAGTTTCCGCTGCTTGGTTGCTCGCGTGAATGACGCAGCGCGCAGCAGCGCTCCTGGGGGGCGAGCAGAACAAAATGCTTCATTGGCTGGCGCGCGTTGAACAGGCTGAGCAGGAAGAGCATGACGATGGCTCCGTAAATTGGCTGGCTCCCTTTATGACGCAATTGGGTGACAGGGCCATGACAGGAACCGCTGCCTGGCTGGGCTTGTCGATAGAGGTATGGCTGTCGGCGCCTGGCGCTGCTGGGTATACTGCTGGCCATTTCATGACATCCCCTTCGGAGAGATCGAGCATGCTGCATCGTGCGTTGTTCGCCCTGCTTGCTGCTGCCAGCCTGACCTTGGCTGGCTGTGCCCACAGCCCTCAGCAACTCACCCCGCAACCCAAACTCACCAGCTCGCTGACGCCTGTTGGTCAGGGGCAGCCGGTGGTGGTGCGTGTCGTCGATGGTCGTTCTTCGCCTGTGCTTGGTACGCGCGGCGGCCTGTATCCGGAAACCAGCGCCATCAGCGTCAGCAGCGAGAGCGTGCTGCCGAAATTGCAGGCCGAGGCCGAGGCGGCTGTTCGCCTGCTCGGCTTTACGCCGTCGGCCAATGCCTACAATGCACCCCAGCTGACCATTACTTTGGCTGACCTGAAGTACCAGTCGCCGAAAGAAGGGCTGTACGTGACCGAGGCGGATATTTCTGCCTCCATCCGTGCTGACGTGCAGGGCGGTAGTCGGCGCTATACCGGCCGCTATGGCGCGTCGCTGAATCAGCGCTTTGGTACCGCGCCCAATCAGCAGACCAACACCAAGCTGGTCAGTGATGTGCTCAGCGATGCGCTGACTCGCGCGTTCAAGGATCCGACCATCGGCCAGGTTCTGCTTCAGTAACGATCAGGGTGACTGCGCTCGGTGTTGCAGTCGCCCTTGAGGTTCTGAAGAGGCTGCTCGCTTCTCTCAAGGTGGGAGTCAAGTGCTGCGGCCTCTGGTTTTCTTCTTCGCGCGCTAGAATCCACTCGGCTCGTCGAGACAGGTCTTGGGCCTGAGGAATTCCCGCGCTCTCCGGTCGTAGGGTGCGCCGTGCGCACCGCTTGTCGGGCATCGCTGCTAAATCTTTCCTTTGGTGCGCGCGGCGCACTCTACAAAAGCCTGATCCGCCTTCCCTGGTTGGCATTTGAGGTTTTAGCGTGAGTGCCGGTTGTTCAGGGTCTAGGCTGTTTCGCAGGGTGGCTGCCAGGTTGTCGATGGCAGTTGACTGCACAAACAAAAATGCCCGCATCTTTCGATGCGGGCATTTTTGGCAAGAACCTGTCGCGATTAAGCGGCAGCAGCTTCGCCCAGCGCCTTGATGTGCGCGTTCAGGCGGCTCTTGTGACGAGCGGCTTTGTTCTTGTGGATGATGCCTTTGTCAGCCATGCGGTCGATGACCGGAACGGCTGCAGTGTAAGCGGTCTTGGCAAGCTCGAGATCCTTGGCAGCAATAGCCTTGACCACGTTCTTGATGTAAGTACGAACCATCGAGCGCAGGCTGGCGTTATGGCTACGGCGCTTCTCAGCCTGTTTGGCGCGTTTTTTGGCAGAAGGTGAGTTGGCCACCGTCAAGCTCCTCGAAAACTGGGGGGTTACGACAAATAAGGCCGCGAATCATGCCGATCCATCTGCCTGCTGTCAAGTCTGATGACGCTTTCCTGTGCTGGCCTGACCAGTGGTGGCTCGCTACACTCGTCGCCTTCGTTGGGCAGCGGATTGTCCGCTACTAAACCTTTTTATGGAAGCCGAAACACCCCATGAATCTGCTCAAATCCCTGGCTGCTGTCAGTTCCCTGACCATGGTGTCTCGTGTGCTGGGGTTTGTGCGCGACACCATCATCGCCCGCACCTTCGGTGCTGGGGTGGCGTCGGACGCCTTCGTGGTGGCGTTCAAGCTGCCCAACCTGTTGCGCCGTATTTTCGCTGAGGGGGCCTTCTCGCAGGCTTTCGTGCCGATTCTGGCCGAATACAAAATGCAGCAGGGCGAGGAGGCCACGCGAACCTTTGTCGCCTATGTCTCCGGTTTGCTGACGCTGGTGCTGGCGTTGGTCACGGCTGTCGGCGTACTTGCCGCACCCTGGATCGTCTGGGCTACCGCGCCAGGGTTTGTCGCCGAGGCCGAGCGTTTCGAGCTGACGGTCGATCTGTTGCGCGTGACCTTCCCCTATATATTGCTGATATCCCTGTCATCGCTGGCCGGCGCCGTTCTCAACACCTGGAACCGTTTCTCTGTGCCGGCGTTCGTGCCGACACTGCTCAATGTCAGCATGATCGTTTTCGCGCTATTCCTGACGCCCTATTTCGATCCGCCGATCATGGCGCTGGGCTGGGCTGTGCTGGTGGGCGGTCTGTTGCAATTGCTCTGGCAACTGCCGCATTTGAGGAAAATCGGCATGCTGGTGCTGCCACGCGTGAACCTCGGAGACCTCGGCGTATGGCGTGTGCTCAAGCAAATGGGGCCGGCGATTTTCGGCGTCTCGGTCAGTCAGATTTCGCTGATCATCAACACCATCTTCGCGTCGTTCCTGGTGGCGGGTTCGGTGTCCTGGATGTACTACGCCGACCGCCTGATGGAGCTGCCCTCGGGCGTGCTGGGCGTGGCGCTGGGTACGATTCTGCTGCCGGCGCTTTCCAAGACCTACGCCAGCCGTGATCGCGAGGAATATCGGCGCCTACTCGATTGGGGCCTGCGCCTGTGCTTCCTGCTAGTGCTGCCCAGTGCGCTGGCGCTGGCGGTACTGGCCGAGCCGCTGACGGTGTCGCTGTTCCAGTACGGTAAGTTCACTGCTACCGATGCGCTGATGACGCAGCAAGCGTTGATCGCCTATTCCATCGGCTTGCTCGGGATCATTCTGGTGAAAATCCTGGCGCCCGGTTTCTATGCCCAGCAGAACATCAAGACACCCGTGAAAATCGCCGTGGTGACGCTGGTCTTCACGCAACTGATGAACCTGGTGCTGGTCGGCCCGCTGGCGCACGCCGGTCTGGCGCTGGCAATCAGCCTGGCCGCCTGCCTCAATGCCGGCCTGTTGTACTGGCAGCTGCGCCGCGCCGATATCTTCCAGCCATTGCCTGGTTGGGGATTGTTCCTGCTCAAGTTGGCGGTGGCGGTGGTGGTGATGGTTGCGGTGTTGTTGGGTTTGCTGCAGATCATGCCGGCCTGGGCCGACGGCCAGATGGCTGTGCGGCTGCTGCGCCTCGGTGCACTGGTAGCGGCGGGGCTGATCGCCTATTTCGGCATGCTGCTGATCTTGGGGTTCCGCCTGCGCGACTTTGCACGACGGGCGTTATAGCGATTGTAGGGTGCGCTATGCGCACCATTAGGTCGTTGCGGTAACGGTGTGTACGGCGCCCCTGCGATTGCAGGCATCGCGATGCCTGTTGTGCATGCCGTGCTGTGCGTATAATCGGCCACTTTGTGAACAAGAAGCGTGCTATGCAGCTGGTTCGAGGTCTTCATAACCTGCAGCCCCAGGCGCGGGGCTGTGTGGTCACCATCGGTAATTTCGACGGCGTTCATCGTGGGCACCAGGCCATCCTGGCGCGCTTGCGTGAGCGTGCCGTGGAATTGGCCGTGCCCAGTTGCGTGGTGATCTTCGAACCGCAGCCACGCGAATTCTTCGGCCCGGACACCGCTCCGGCGCGCCTGACCCGTCTGCGCGACAAGCTCGCCCTGCTGGCAGCCGAAGGCGTCGACATGGTGCTGTGCCTGGCCTTCAACCGCCGCCTGCGCGAGCTCTCGGCAGCCGAGTTCGTCCAGCGTGTACTGGTCGATGGGCTCGGCGTGAAGGATCTGGAGATCGGCGACGATTTCCGCTTTGGCTGCGACCGCGCCGGGGATTTCGAATTTCTCAAGGCTGCGGGCCAGCGTTACGGTTTCAGCGTCGATGCCTCGACCACCGTCGAAGTGCGCGGCGGCCGGGTCAGCAGCACCCGTGTGCGCCAGGCTCTGGCCGATGGCGATTTCGACCTGGCCGAAGCCTTGCTCGGCCGACCGTTCCGTATTGCCGGGCGGGTGCTGCACGGACAGAAGCTCGGTCGCCAGCTCGATGCCCCTACGGCCAATATCCAGCTCAAGCGGCGCAAGGTGCCACTGACCGGCGTCTATCTGGTGAGCTGTGAAATCGATGGAGTCATTCAACCGGGCGTCGCCAATATCGGCGTGCGCCCCAGCGTTGCCGGTGACGGCCGCGCCCATCTGGAAGTGCACCTTCTGGATTTTGCCGGCGATCTGTATGGCCGGCGTCTCTCGGTGGCATTCCACCACAAGCTGCGTGATGAGCAGCGTTTCGCCTCGCTGGAGGCCTTGAAGGCGGCGATTGCCGCCGATATTGCCGCTGCCCGTAATTATTGGCAGAGCCACCCGCTGATGAAGAGCCCGACATGACCGACTACAAAGCCACGCTGAACCTGCCCGATACTCCCTTCCCGATGAAGGCTGGCCTGCCGCAACGCGAGCCGCAGACCCTGCAGCGCTGGATTGATATTGGTCTGTACGAAAAGCTGCGCAAGGCTGGCGAAGGCCGTCCGAAGTTCGTCCTGCACGACGGCCCGCCCTATGCCAACGGCAGCATCCACATCGGTCACGCGCTGAACAAGATCCTCAAGGACATCATCACCCGCTCCAAGACCATGGCCGGCTTCGATGCGCCGTATGTGCCGGGGTGGGATTGCCATGGCCTGCCGATCGAGCACAAGGTCGAGACCACCTTCGGCAAGAACCAGCCGGCCGACCTGACCCGTGAGCGTTGCCGTGCCTACGCTGCCGAGCAGGTGGAGGAGCAGAAGGCCGGTTTCGTTCGTCTTGGCGTGCTGGGCGACTGGGACAACCCCTACCTGACCATGAGCTTCGCCAACGAGGCCGGCGAGATCCGCGCCCTGGCGGAAATGGTCAAGAACGGCTTCGTGTTCAAAGGCCTCAAACCGGTCAACTTCTGTTTCGACTGTGGCTCAGCCCTGGCCGAGGCCGAAGTCGAGTACATGGACAAGAAGTCCGAAGCCATCGATGTGGCCTTCCCGGTCGAAGATGCCGACAAGCTGGCCGCCGCCTTTGGTCTGTCCAGCCTGAGCAAGCCAACCGCCATCGTCATCTGGACCACCACGCCCTGGACCATTCCGGCCAACCAGGCCTTGAACGTGCATCCTGAATTCAGCTACGCACTGGTGGATGTCGGCGACCGTGTACTGCTGCTGGCCGAGGAAATGGTCGAGAGTTGTCTGCAGCGCTATGACTTGCAGGGCGAGGTGATTGCCACTGCAACTGGCGCGGCGCTGGAACTGATCAACTTCCGCCATCCGTTCTACGAGCGCCTGTCGCCGCTGTACCTGGCTGAGTACGTCGAACTGGGCGCCGGCACCGGTATCGTTCACTCGGCACCTGCCTATGGTGAAGACGACTTCCACAGTTGCAAACGCTACGGCATGAGCAACGACGAGATCCTCAATCCGGTGCAGAGCAACGGGGTGTACGTCGAGTCGCTGCCGTTCTTCGGCGGCCAGTTCATCTGGAAGGCCAACCCGGCCATCATCGCCAAGCTCGAGGAAGTCGGTGCACTGCTCAAGCACACCACCATCAGCCACAGCTACATGCACTGCTGGCGCCACAAGACACCGCTGATCTACCGTGCCACCGCGCAGTGGTTCGTCGGTATGGACACCCAGCCGAAGGCGGGCGCGACTCTGCGTGAGCGCTCCCTGGCGGCCATCGAGGAAACCAAGTTCGTCCCGGCCTGGGGCCAGGCGCGTCTGCACAGCATGATCGCTGGCCGTCCGGACTGGTGCATCTCGCGTCAGCGCAACTGGGGCGTGCCTATTCCGTTCTTCACCCACAAGGAAAGCGGCGAGCTGCACCCGCGCACCGTCGAGCTGATGGAGGAAGTCGCCAAGCGTGTCGAGCAAGAGGGCATCGAGGCCTGGTTCAAACTGGACGCCGCCGAGCTGCTGGGCGCCGAGGCCGATCAGTACGACAAGAGCCGCGACACCCTGGACGTATGGTTCGACTCCGGTACCACCCACTGGCACGTGCTGCGTGGCTCCCACGCCGAGCTGGCGCATGCCAACGGCCCAGCTGCCGACCTGTACCTGGAAGGCTCCGACCAGCACCGCGGCTGGTTCCATTCCTCGCTGCTGACCGGCTGCGCCATCGACGGCCATGCGCCGTACAAGGAACTGCTGACCCACGGCTTCACCGTCGATGAGCAGGGGCGCAAGCAATCGAAATCGCTCGGCAACGTGGTCGCACCGCAAAAGGTCATCGACAGCATGGGCGCCGACATCCTGCGCCTGTGGGTCGCCTCTACCGACTACTCTGGCGAGATGGCGGTGTCCGACCAGATCCTGCAGCGTAGCGCCGATGCCTACCGACGTATCCGTAATACCGCGCGCTTCATGCTGGCCAACCTCAATGGCTTCAACCCAGCTACCGACCTGCTGCCGGCCGAGCAGATGCTTGATCTGGATCGCTGGGCGGTCGACGCCACCGCGCGTTTGCAGGACGAACTGACCGAGGCCTACTCCGAGTACCGTTTCTGGAACGTCTACTCGAAGGTGCACAACTTCTGCGTGCAGGAGTTGGGCGGCTTCTACCTGGACATCATCAAGGATCGTCAGTACACCACCGCTGTCGACAGCGTGGCGCGTCGCTCCTGTCAGAGCGCGCTGTACCACATCAGCGAGGCGCTGGTGCGCTGGATCGCGCCGATCCTGGCTTTCACTGCCGAAGAAATCTGGCAGTTCCTGCCGGGCGAGCGTGACGAGTCGGTGATGCTCAGCACCTGGTATCAAGGGCTGGATCGTCTGCCGGAAGGCTTCGAGCTGGATCGTGCCTACTGGGATCGCGTCATGCTGGTCAAGGCGGCAGTGAACAAGGAACTGGAGAACCTGCGCACGGCCAAGGCCATCGGGGCCAGCCTGCAGGCTGAGGTGACCCTGTTCTGCGACGACGCCAAGCAGGCCGATCTGGCCAAGCTGGGCGACGAGCTGCGTTTTGCCTTGATCACCTCGGCTGCGCAGACCGCACCGCTGGCCGAGGCACCGGCCGACGCAGTAGTGACCGAAGTCGAAGGCCTGAAGCTGAAGATCCTCAAGTCTGCCCACGCCAAGTGCGGCCGCTGCTGGCACTTCCGCGCCGATGTCGGCAGTCATGCCGCTCATCCGGAACTGTGCGAGCGCTGCGTCAGCAATATCGAAGGTGTAGGCGAGGTTCGCAAGCATGCCTGAGTCCTCGCGTTTCGGGCATCTGCCCTGGCTGTTGCTGAGTGTGCTGATCCTGGTCGTTGATCGTGTGACCAAGGATTTCTTCGAAGGCAGCCTGAACATGTACCAGCGAATTCAGGTCATCCCTGACTATTTCGACTGGACGCTGGCCTACAACACCGGCGCGGCATTCAGCTTCCTGGCTGATGCCGATGGCTGGCAGCGCTGGTTCTTCGCCGCCATCGCCATCGTCGTCAGTGTCGTACTGGTCGTCTGGCTCAAGCGTCTCAAGCGTCACGAGACCCTGCTGGCTGTAGCGCTGGCGATGGTGCTGGGTGGTGCCTTGGGCAACCTCTATGACCGCGTGGTGCTCGGCCATGTGGTCGACTTCATTCTGGTGCACTGGCAGAACCGCTGGTACTTCCCGGCGTTCAATCTGGCAGACACCTTCATCACCATCGGCGCCATCCTGCTGGCGCTGGATATGTTCAAGAGCGACAAGTCCGCGAAGGAGGCTACGCAATGACAGACGTACGCATCGGCCCGGATAGAGAAGTGACCCTGCATTTCGCCCTCAAGCTGGAAAACGGCGATGTGGTCGACAGCACCTTCGACAAGCAGCCGGCGACGTTCAAGGTCGGCGACGGCAATCTGCTGCCCGGTTTCGAGCAGGCGCTGTATGGCTTCAAGGCTGGCGACAAGCGTAATGTGCAGGTTCAGCCGGAGCAGGGGTTCGGCCAGCTGAATCCGCAGAATGTGCAGATCATGCCGCGCAGTCAGTTCGAGGGCATGGAGCTTTCCGAGGGGCTGCTGGTGATCTTCAACGATGCCGCCAACACCGAGCTACCTGGTGTGGTCAAAGCGTTCGATGACAATCAGGTCACCATCGACTTCAACCACCCGCTAGCCGGCAAGGTGCTGGGCTTCGAAGTGGAGATCATCGAGGTCAAGGCGCTCTAGTCAGCAGCACCTACCCTGTGGGAGCGGCTTTAGCCGCGAAACCCTTGTTGTGGCCTGCACATATTGCGCGCAGGCTATGACTTTCAGGATCACCCGGTCGCCTTGTTCCGATCCCCTGATTACACCGAGACGCCTTGCATGCATATCAAACTTGCCAACCCTCGCGGCTTCTGTGCCGGTGTAGACCGTGCCATCGAGATCGTTAACCGCGCCCTGGAAGTGTTCGGCCCACCGATCTATGTGCGTCATGAAGTGGTGCACAACAAATTCGTGGTCGAAGACCTACGCGCCCGTGGTGCTGTATTCGTCGAAGAACTGGATCAGGTGCCGGATGATGTCATCGTCATCTTCAGTGCTCACGGTGTCTCCAAAGCCGTGCGCGATGAAGCCGCTCGTCGCGGCCTGAAGGTCTTCGACGCTACCTGCCCGTTGGTGACCAAGGTGCACATGGAAGTGGTGCGCTACAGCCGCGAGGGGCGTGAGTGCATCCTCATCGGTCACGAAGGCCACCCAGAAGTCGAAGGCACCATGGGGCAGTATGACGCCAGCAATGGCGGTGACATCTACCTCGTCGAAGACGAGACGGACGTTGCCGAACTGCAGGTGCGCAACCCAGAGAAGCTGGCGTTCGTTACTCAGACGACGCTGTCGATGGACGATACCAGCAAGGTGATCGACGCCCTGCGCGCCAAGTTTCCCGCCATAGGCGGCCCGCGCAAGGACGACATCTGCTACGCCACGCAGAACCGCCAGGATGCGGTCAAGCAACTGGCCAGCGAATGCGACGTGCTGCTGGTTGTTGGCAGTCCCAACAGCTCCAACTCTAACCGCCTGCGCGAGTTGGCTGAGCGCATGGGTACCCCGGCCTATCTGATCGATGGCGCCGAAGACCTCAAGACTGAATGGTTCGAAGGGGTGGGCGGCGTTGGAATCACCGCGGGCGCATCTGCCCCTGAAGTACTGGTGCGTGGTGTGGTTGATCAACTGCGCGCTTGGGGGGCGGTGGGGGAGACCGAGTTGGATGGGCGGCCGGAGAACATTACGTTTTCGATGCCGAAGGAGTTAAGAGTGAAGCACGTTTAACGCCCTTCATTCTAGGAAAGAGAAAGCCGGCTGTAGCCGGCTTTCTTTTCTATTATCGCTTTATCTCACCAGTTACATTGCCCTGCTAGACTCCCATCTCTCACATTTGCGGCAGTCAGAGTCAATGTGCCGGCTGCAAGCCTGCCAGTCGCTGTGGCAGTTAGGGTATAAGCAGTCGCAGTAATGTTACCCACTGCAATTGAGAACTCGCTCGTATTCGGTGGTAGGGCGTTGAATCCAACGTAACTGCCTGCGTTCTGTGCTCGTCGTCGCTCGGCATTTGCCGCTGCCTGCATAATTAGCGATTTCCCATCTTCGCAGGCCGCTCTATCAAGATACGCTGTGTAACTTGGTATTGCGATCGCTGCGAGAATGGCAATGATCACTACAACGATCATCACCTCAATCAGTGTAAAGCCTTGTTGTTGTCTCATTATCCGTCCTTATTCTTCATCGATCCAATACAGACGAGGTGTCGGTGGCATCCAGATGCAGCGAGGGTTGTTATCGCAGCGGCATTTTTCGGGGTTAGCACTGGCTGCGCAGATATCTGGGCCACTCCCACTACCATTTGAGACGGGCACTAGGTCTGACGGATCATGGTAAACCCAGCAAGCGTTACCAGCACAGTAAATTTGAGGGTTAGACGGCAGGCTACTTGCCTTGCTCTCTGTAAAGCGATCAATCGTCAGGCCGGTTGCGTCCCCCAGCATGACCGTGTAGGCACGAGATACACCTACTGAGGCTCGACAAAGTGTGGGGTTGCTTTGAGGTTCATAAGTGCTAAACAGAACCATCCCATCCGCAACCAATGGACGGCTAAGTACTTTTTCGCCCGAACGTGGCAGGCGAATCATCCATCCATTCGTGTTGTTAGCGACGGCGGTGGCAACTTCACTACTAGTTTGAGCCGCATTGCTTGTGGCGTCATAAAGAGAGCTTTCCGTCAGAGTCACTTCAGGCGCAGCTCCTTTCACTAAATGTGTCCGGAACGAGTAGAAACGATCCTCGATCACGCTATTTAGGGGGTGGCCACGGTAGCCGCTTCCAATGTTCACGGTCAGCATTTTAGTACCGTTGACGTTTAGCAGCGCAAGTTCTGCTTCGTGGTAAAAGCGGCGAGCACTTTCGGGAGCGGTTCCTCCGATACTGGCTAATACTCCGCTTCCTCCATTGCCAGCAGGAGTAATAAGCGAGCTGCCGCTACTACCATTGTTTATATGGAAACGCCAGACCTGTCCGCCCATATCACCTACAAAAAACTGTCCAGCCAAACCTTGTGGGTTAACTATTGCGTTACCTGTGCTATCAGGCTGCAGTCCAACGACAGATACTCGTGCAGGAATGCTGTAACGCATCTGGTTCAGAGTGGTACTGTGCCCGGCGATATTACTGGCAGACCAGATACGTGCGCCAGTCTTGGCATTGACGATATAAATTGCGTTGCCGCGGCTATCGATAGTGCGGACGTCTACATTGTCTTGGTTGGGATCGTAGCCGCCTCCAAATATAAGGACATCAGTAATGGTGCCGCCGACATTGATTTTGGTCTTTACAGGGGCTGACCAAGTCTGACCTAGTCTTTCAAAACCCGGGGTGATCCCGCCCTGGATCTTCCATAGCAATGTTGGAGATGAGCGGTTGGTAATATCTAGGGCGTAGATATCTGAGCCGCCGCGACCCATTGTGGCGTACGCGTAGACGAACTCGTTAGAGTTCAGTCCGCTGAGAGTATTACTGGGATCGCTAGGGTCTTTGCCCCCGAAAATTACGCCATTGCCATTGGCGTCGTTAGCCCAAACGGTAACAGTATTATCCATACCATAGAGGCGAGGTTTAGGAGATGTAGACTTAGCGTTTTCTCGCAGTTGTTTGATATTAGGCAACAGTACTTCGGGCATGAAGGCAAATTGTTCTGCACCTGTGCTGGTATTAAACAGATGTACAAAGCCTTCGTTTGTGCCAATGATTGCGGATTGATCCTCGCTTTCGCAAACATTCTGAGCATTGTAGCTGTTGCATGCGTAGGTGATCAGCGTAGGAGTGGAGTGCAGCGGATCGCCTAGGGCCTTTCTATCGAGGGCTGGTGTGCTTGAGTCTGCGCCACGAATGTAGCTGATCAGGTTGGCTCGGTCTGTTGCATTGGTGACGTTGAGCTTTTCCTGAGTCAACGCAGCGTTGCCGGTTTCGATGTTGCTCAGCGCATTGGATGTCGGGCTGACATTAGTCAAAAGCTTTCGGCTGCCCATGGCGGGTAGCCGAGAAGCTGCACCTCCTGCTGCAACGTTGCTTCCATCCCGACTTGCCGACCACCAACTGCGGGCTTCAGCTTTGAAGAAACCTGTATTGGCATCGATAGCCGCGGTATTGTCGGCGTCAGCCAGCCAGATACGGCCATTCTCGACCATCATTCGATAGCGTTTGAGGTTTCCGGGCCAGCGATCAGTATCTGATGGACGAAACAGAGAGAAATAAACTTCGTCTTTATTGTCTTGGCGGTTAAAAGTGTTAACCGCCGCACTGGCACTAACGAATGTTGTGTCTGTTGCGAGCACTTCTTGAATGATTTTGCTGAATGAATCGGCTAGGGTTGAGGCGTCATCTGCGGTATAGAACCCCCCTTTACCCTCAGTTGCCAAATCCCGTAGAAATCTTTGAATCTGAGCAGACTCAGTTGGGCGCGCATTAAGTGCGAAGCCTACTGTGTGGGTGGTTATAAAATTATCACCCTCGAAACTAGACTGATCTTCGTTGGCCATCCATCGAACCAGCTCACGGGCACATAGCTCATCGCCATAACCAATTCCGCTGGTACTGCAACTGGTTCCCGTCATTGATGGGATACCGCTGGTTGCAGCAGTGCTGGTTCCCTCTGGCTTACCGTCAGTTAGCAATACCAAGTGAGTCGGTTGGCATGCACTAGTGATTGGGCTTGTAACTCCAAATACACCACTGTTACCACGTTTTTCAGATAGATAGCGTGCTGCGTCGTATAGCGCAGGAACAATAGGTGTTCCACCGCTGGCATTCATTTGCTGTACCAAGCCGTCGACATGCTGTTTGACTGTGCGCGCATTACTGCCGAGACTGCCGCTGGATAACTTCATGCGCAGTTTTATTGCTTGAGTCGGGCTGCCATCAAAAGCATGAGTTGTGTAGTCATTGCCACTATTGGTTGCCTTTAGCATAACGGATAGCGAATTGCCATCGCTCCATCCGGATTTGGAAAATACGTTCTGTAAGGCTGTATTAAGGGCGGTGCCAGAGCATATGGTTCGTTCTCCGTTGAGGACACACGAGGGGCCTGTATAAGTTGAACGGCTGCTCAGGTTGTTGTTGCTAGCCTGCAACTCACTGGAGTTGGCTGAGTTTTCTATGTGAAGCGTGACATTGGATGTGCCGCTGGTACCGCTGCGAGTGACAATGACCTGAGATTCAAGAACCTGGGCATTTCGTAAAACTGGCAGGTTCTCGAATCGGGCGGCAACAGTGACGTTATTACCAATACTAAGTGTTGTTTGGTTTAGGGAAACGCTACTGCCACTTTGTCTTGCATCGTTCTTGGAGCTAATGATTCGAGCTTCCAAAACCGGTTGTAGGCATCCGTTATCTCCACCGCTGTAGGTAACTCGTAAAACTGGTCGTAGATTGGAGCCATCGACACTATAGGTAGCGCGTGAGCCGTCACCGCTGGTGGGTGTTACAAAGAATGCCATGGCGTTGTTTCCGCACCAGGCGGAATTATTTACGACTTGCTGTACTTGGCTGATAACACTTGGCCCTTCTAGGTAAGCTGGAGGGTTTTCTGTTCGCCATTCTTGGGGAGTCCAGTTCACTGCTCCAGTCTTTGTGCGGCCAGTAAAGTCTTCAGTTGTATTAAATTCTGCGGCATTTCCCGTGTTTTGTGCGCTAATGGCGAAAGTAACCGGGCGGTCATCAGAAGCAGCAGCGACAAAGTCTAGACGGGCTGATGTGATGGTCGCGCCTTGGGGGATCGCGACGTTTTGAAAGCGTAGGCCAGTAGTGCGAGAGTTATCTTCGTTGCCTGCGTAAGTTATGGTTAATTTTGGCGAGGCAGTGGTGTCACCAACGCGATAGTAGTAGTTGGCATCGTTGGTGACACGGAACTCCAATAGAAGGTCGGAAATGGGATCAGCGCTTGGAGTGCTATTTTGTAGATTTTGTACTTCGCTAGTGAGGTCAACATTGAATGCGGTGTTGACTGTCCAGTTGCTGCCAGCGAGTTTGGTGTTATTGTTGGCCAAGTTTCCAGTTGAAATAGTGGTGAAGTCACGATCATCTAGCAGCGTTGCATCATTAAGTGCGGCAGGAGTTTTGCTGTTTTCAATCCGCACTCTAACGCCAGGCTTGGTTCCATTGCTTGTCTCTGGGGTGACGGTCAGAGTAGCACTTGTAATCGTCACTCCTTTTGGGATGTTCAAGTTTCGGAATAGAAAAAGTCCCGTTTGACCTGAGGATGTATTGTTGCGTGCGTTGAGTCTTGTTTTTGTACCCGTGTCACAGTAGTCACGTGCTGTTCCGATTTTTACTGAGCAAGTATATCCGCTTTTAAGGTAGTAGCTAGAATTGTTGTTAGAGTACCCTTGGGTATTTGGGGTGCTGAGGTCGCGTATGACTGTATTGCCCACAGGGTTTTTTATGTAACCCATCACCAATGTTGGGTTGTTGGTGTTAGTGGACGATGGATTGGTTGTTTGGCGACTGGCGTCGTCTGCCGAAACCAGAATTTCTGGTGCCACAGAAGAAATACCCAGTGTGTTGTCGATGTATTCTACTGGATAAACTAGGCGGTCTTTATAAAAGTCCGTGCGGCTGTTGAGTGCCATCACTCCTATGTTAACGCCGCTTGTAGTATTAAGGATCTCGTTGAAAGCTTCCTTGAGTACTGTCATGCGTGCAGGGCCGTGAGAGGCACTAGTTGGTGTGCTGTCTCGATCTAGTCTCCATGCCATAGAGCCAGAGTTGTCAAGAATAAAAAAAACGTTTGGTTTGATGGTGTCGTCAATAGCAGGGCCGCCGAAGAATACTTCGGTATCATCTGCATGACTCAGTGCACTTGATAAAATAAGTGTGCTGGCCAGTGCTGAAGTAGCAAAAACGCGCAATTGGTTCAGGCGTTTCATGGAGATGTCCTCAAATACTGCCGCGCAGTCGTGATGAATAAGTGCGAAAATTAATTGTTGGAGCTAAAGCTTCGATTCTGAAAGCCTTGTCGATGAGCGGCGCTAACATTGCAGTCACCTCCGTTACTTCCGCAGGCTTCTCCGACACTACGAACTTCGAAGCGGTAAACTCGGAGACCGGGTTCAGTAATGCCCATTCCTTCAGAGAGAGGCAAGTTGGTCGCTAAGCTGGGGGCCGCTTGAAACTGCCAATGTGGGCTATCTCCATCTACTGTGCCGACTAGGCTTGGGTCAGCATCGGTGCGTGAGAAATAGTCATTAGCCCAGCGCTGCAAACCACTTTCTGCCGCTTGAAATGCGGTATTCTGCTGTTGGCTATTGGAGGAAATACGTAGCTGCAAATTGGATTGCGAGGCTGCGGTTATTGCAATGATGGTGAGCATAAGTAGTAATACCAAACTGACCAGTAATACCATGCCTTCCTGTTTAGGCTTCATTGCAGGCGATTCCTCATTTCATAAGTGGCGCTGAAGGTTCGAGCACTTAGTGGTGTACCTGCAGTACGTGAGTCAGATACAGTTATTTGAACGTGAATGGCGCTTGCTGCTATGGGATCGTTGTTTGGAATGAAATTGAAGGCCAGAGCTGCATTATCTAGAATCGGATCGCCATTGCGGCTGATTCCACCATTCGTGTTGGTATAGGTGATAGGTGGCTCAAAATTTAGTGCGATTGTGCCACAGCCACTTCCTGGGGTTGCATAACGGAAAGTAAGGCTGTTTTCATCCGTACTGCTGACTGCATCGCGAGGTAGGGTGGTATTGTCTGGCGCGAAAGCAGTTACGGTATCTGATGCTACGCAGCCTTGAAAGCCTGCTCTCCTTGCGTCTTGCCCAATGATTTCCAAGGCAAGCCGACCACTTTCTTGCATATAGGTAAGTTCAGTGTTGTCACGATCAGCGAAGAAGGTGCGGGAGAAGATTTCTGTTACGCCAAGAATTAATAATGAGCTAATTACAATGGCGACCATTAGTTCAATCAGAGATAAACCTTGCTGTTGCTTCATAGTTCGGCCTCCACTACTAGAGTGCCGACATCCTGATTGCCATCACCATCGCTGTCATAAACCTCTTGCCAGCGTAGCTCTACGGTGTAGATAGCGCCATTGCGACTGATATTGGTTCCAGGGAGTACGTTGGGGAGGTTGGTTTGTAGTTGGCGGCACCACTGGCCTAAATCGTACTGAGCTTTTGTCACACCTGAGGCATTGGCATTCCCTGTATTAGCAGCAGGGCAGGCCGCAGGATTAGCGAGTACATAGTCGTTGCTCAGTGACGCATGAGTGACGCGAAAGTTTTGATAAGGACTGTTTGCGTCCAAAACCTTGTTGGCTCGCATACGGTCGATGATGTCATAAGCCAGCATGGTTGCCTGACTGCGAGAGTAAGCGCTTTCACTGGATTGCAGGCTATTCATCATAAGGGTGGCCATACCCAATAGACCGATGGCCAAGATCACGACGGCAACCATGACTTCTACCAAGGTGAAACCGCGACTTCCGTAATTGCTTAAAGTGCTCATTCGATATCCCTGGCTTACGGTGTCGTTGTCTGCTGGTGTGCAGCAGCTGCGCTTGCTCGACCTATGGCATTTACTTCAATATCACGTCCGCCTACATCTATGCTGGTTGCTGCTTGGGGGCGACCGTTAGCTTGAAAGGTGATTGCAACGTTGTCCGCTGCAACTCCATTCGGTATGGCAATTACTCGCAAATCATCGGTGCCGTCATTGACGACCCACGTTGACCCAACTGTAGTGACACTGACAGCAATATTTCTGGCGACAGCCTCGCTGCGAGCCAGCTGTAGTGCTCCCAGCAGGCCGTTCCTCGCAGAGGTCTGGCGGCCACCTTCCATCATCGCCTGGTAGCTTGGCACGGCGATGCCCGCGACGATGGCAATCAGCGCAATGACAACCATCAGCTCGATTAACGTGAACCCCTTGCTTGATTCCATGAATGCTCCGGCGACGGCAAACGCAAAACTGCAAGGATAATTTAGCGACAGGGTTTACCGAAAGCTGACGCCCGCAGACAAGCGGGCAAATTGGCTGATGAGGGGTTGGTATCAAGCGAGGCCCGTGACAGATGTCACACAAACCTTAACAGCTTGTCCCTTTTTTAGGGGGCTGAGTTCGTGTGCGTCCTGAGAGGCTGATCACTACCTGCTGAAGGGGGATGGCACCTTTGCACAAGGTAAGAGTTCCATTCAGAGCTCTTGTGGAACCATCTGCTTCGAACTGGAGGTGGCCTTTGTTTCTGTTCCATTGCCAATGAAACTCATCAGCGATCTTTACCTGGTGTAGCAAATCGTCATCCAGATCCAAATAACCATTTGCATTTCCGTCTCGAAATATCAACAGACGTGTGTGCCAGTGTTTGTCACCTGTGCAGTTACTTTTCCCTGGACACACACTAACAACCGTTCGACCAAAAACCGCACTACTACGAGCATGATGAATCACTGCAATCATCTGATTGACGACTTGGGTACGTTCATTGTTATCACGCATGTCTTGCAGGTTTGGGAGGGCGATCGTGAGAAGTATCGATAGTATGGCGAGAGCGCTCATCGTTTCGATGAGTGTACGCCCGTAGATTTTCCGGGGCATGTTCCAGCATCCTTGCCAGTTGGTTGTGTAGAACAGAGTAGCTTAGGATCGCCGCATGAAAAGTGATGGAAAGGTGTTGCTGGTTGGAGGCGGTGCGATAGGAATGCTATCGGCTCTCTTGCTGGGGCTTTCGGGGAGGCGCGTGTGCGTCCTTGATAAGGAGGCTACCGGCCGCGAATCCTCCTGGGCCGGCGGAGGCATCGTTTCCCCTCTCTACCCCTGGCGTTACAGCGCAGCTGTGACGGCGTTGGCGCATTGGTCGCAGGATTTCTATCCCGGCTTTGGTCAGCGTCTATTAGACGAGACAGGTGTAGATCCCGAGGTGCATATCACCGGGCTTTATTGGCTTGATTTGGATGATGAGGCCGAGGCGTTGGCCTGGGCTCAGCGTGAGGGGCGTCCGTTGTTTTCGGTGGATGTCGCTGAGGCTTATCAGCAGGTACCTGTTCTGGGCGGTGGTTTTAAGCGTGCCATTCATATGCCGGGTGTGGCCAATGTGCGTAATCCCCGTTTGGTGAAAGCGCTGCGAGCGGCTTTGTTGGCCATGTCGAACGTGGAGTTGCGTGAGCATTGTCCGGTCACTGGTTTTATTCAGGAAGAAGGCCGTATCTGCGGAGTGACCACGGCAGATAGCGAGATTCGTGCCGAGCGTGTGGTGCTGGCGGCGGGGGCTTGGAGTGGTGAGTTGCTCAAGACGCTAGGGCTGGCGTTACCGGTCGAACCGGTCAAGGGGCAGATGATTCTCTATAAATGTGCCGAGGATTTTCTGCCGAGCATGGTGTTGGCTAAGGGGCGTTATGCTATTCCGCGACGCGACGGGCATATTCTGATTGGCAGTACGCTGGAATACGCTGGCTTCGACAAGACGCCGACCGATAAGGCGCTGGAAAGTCTCAAGGCATCGGCTGAAGAGTTGTTGCCTGCACTCAAGGATGCCGAAGTGGTAGGGCATTGGGCCGGTTTGAGGCCTGGCTCGCCCGAGGGAATTCCCTTTATTGGTGAGGTGCCTTCTCACCCTGGCCTATGGCTCAACTGCGGGCATTTCCGCAATGGGCTGGTGCTGGCGCCGGCATCCTGCCAGCTGTTGGCTGATCTGATGCTTGGGCGTGAGCCGATAATTGACCCTGCTCCTTATGCGCCTGCAGGGCGGTTGGAACAGTAGTCTAAGCGCTGGGCATCAGTCGATGCCCAGCTTCTTCAGTCGATAGCGCATCGAGCGGAAGGTCAGGCCCAGGCGCTGGGCGGCGGCGGTGCGGTTCCAGCGGGTTTCTTCCAGGGCCTGCATAATTAGCTTGCGCTCGATGTCTTCGAGGTAGTCCTCGAGGTTGTCGATCTGTGCCAGGCTGGCTTCGCCACCTTCGTTGCTGGGGCCGCTGGCGTCGGCCAGGCGCAGGTCGCTGGGCGTGATCTGGTCGTCTTCGCACAGGGTATAGGCGCGCTCGAGCATGTTTTCCAGCTCGCGCACGTTGCCGGGGAAGCGATAGTTCTTCAGTTTTTCCAGCGCATCGGGATGCAGCTTGGCAGCGGCAAGGCCAGTGCTGTCGGCCAGGCGCGTGAGCATCACGTCGGCCAGTTGGGCGATATCTTCGCGACGCTCACGCAGCGGCGGTACGCGCAGTTCGATGACGTTGAGTCGGTAGTAGAGATCCTGGCGGAAGCGGCCGGCGGCGACTTCGGCGGCGAGATCCTTGTGGGTGGCGCAGAGAATGCGTACGTCGACCACCACTTCCTGCTGACCGCCGACGGCGCGCACGGCTTTTTCCTGAATCGCACGCAGCAGTTTCACCTGCATTGGCAGCGGCAGGTCGGCGACTTCATCGAGGAACAGCGTGCCGCCATTGGCCGCCTGGAACAGGCCCTGCTTGTCTTCGATGGCGCCGGTGAAGCTGCCTTTCTTGTGGCCGAAGAACTCGCTCTCCATCAACTCCGAGGGGATGGCGCCGCAGTTGACCGGGACGAAGGGCTGTTCGACGCGTGGGCCCTGCTCGTGGATCAGTCGTGCGACCAGTTCCTTGCCGCTGCCTGACTCGCCGCTGATATAGACCGGTGCCTGGCTGCGCGAGAGTTTCTGGATCTGCTTGCGCAGCGATTTCATGGGCGGCGAGTCGCCGAGCAGGCGGCTGTCTACCGGGGTTTCCCCGCCTTCGGGGGAGCGTATGCGCAGGGCGGTCGCGACCAGTTCGCGCAGGCGGCCGAGATCCACCGGTTTGGTGAGGAAGTCGAAGGCGCCGGCCTTGAGCGAGTTGATCGCGGTATCCAGGCTGCCGTAGGCCGTGATCATGGCTACCGGTACTTGCGGGTAGCGCTGCTGGATGTGCTGCACCAGTTCCAGGCCAGTGCCATCGGGCAGGCGCATGTCGGTCAGGCACAGGTCGAAGGGTTCGCGCGCCAGCCATTCGCGTGCTTCCTTGACGTTGCGGGCGCTGCGGGTATCCAGCTTCATGCGTCCGAGGGTGATTTCCAGCAGCTCGCGGATATCGGGCTCGTCGTCGACGATCAGGGCTCTCTGACGGTTCATGCTCAGCTCAGTTTGCGCGGATGGGCGAAGGTGATGCGGAAGCAACTGCCGCCATCTTCGCGGGGTTTATAGTCGAGGCGTGCCTGGTTGCCCTGGCACAGCTCGCGGGAGATATACAGGCCGAGGCCGGTGCCTTTGTTCTCGGTGGTGTAGAAGGGCTCGAAGATATGCTGTTCCAGTTCGGGCGGCACGCCGGGGCCATCGTCGAGAATCTCCAGCACCGGCAGGTCGCTGGTCTCGTCGCGAAACAGGCGCAGCCATACCTGGCCGAGCCGGTGTTTCTGCGCGCTATAGCGTAGGCCGTTCTGTACCAGGTTGGTCAGTACCTGGGTCAGTTGATGCGGATCCATCCGCGTTTGCAGGCTACCGCCCTGGGTTTCCAGATGGATCTGTCGATCACTCGGTGCCGAATTGCGAAATTCGCTGGCGAAGCGGTGCAGCCAGTATTTCAGATCGAGCAGTTGCGGTTCAGCCTGGCGCCTGCGCGAGAGCTGCAGGACGTTCTCGATCACCAGGTTCATGCGCTTGGAGTGATCCTGAATGATCTGCGCCAGGCGCTGATCCGGGCCTTGCAGGTCTTCCGACTCCTGCAGCAGCTGTGCGGCGTGGCTGATGGCGCCCAGCGGATTGCGAATCTCGTGGGCGATGCCGGCGGTCAAGCGGCCGAGCGAAGCCAGTTTGAGCTGTTGTGCCTGCTGGGCGATCTGCGAAATGTCATCGAGAAACACCAGGATGTGTTGCTGCTCGCCGCGGTGCAGGGAAATGAAGCTGGGCTGCAGAACCGGGCCGTCGACCTGGGCCTGCAGGCTGTCCGGGCGCAGGGTCGGGTTGTGCAGCCACTGCTGCAGGCGCTTGACCAGTTCGGGGCAGTGCGGATCGATGATCTTGCCGGTCAGTTCACCGCGCCCGAGCAACTGCGTTGCGCCTTGGTTGGCCAGCAGCACCCGATGTTGGGTGTCGAGCACGAGGATACCGGTGCGCATGCGCTGCAGGATCTGCTCGTTGAGCTCTTCCAGATTGGCGACGTCGGCCGCACGTTGTTCGGCCAGGCTCTCGCTTACCTGCAGGCGGCGTGTGATGCCCTGGATGAACAGAGCGCCGGCGAAGCACAGCGCACCGAGGGCGCCTGCTTGTACGTACTGCGCGGCGGCGGCGGGGCGGCTGAGGCTGAGATAGAAGGTCAGGTAGATCAGCGCCATCGCGGCGATGGCGGCGATCAGCAGGCCTATGCGCCCGCGCAGCAGGATGTTGGCGATGGCCACGGCAACCACCAGCAGGTTGCCGATGCCGCTGGGCGTGCCGCCGGCTGCATAGAACAGGGCCGAGAGGAAGATCACGTCGACCAGCGCCAGGCTGAACAGCTGCATCAGGTGCTTGGGCTTTTGCACCAGCACGGCAATGAAGATATTGAGGATCAGGTAGACCCAACTGCCGGTGCGAAACAGCTCGATATGCACGACGTCCAGCAACTGTTCGTCGAGATTGCTGGAGATCAGCAGGATCAGCGCCAGCCCGATGGTCAGGCGATAGAAGTGATAGAGCCTGAGGATGCGCTGCCCTTGTTTGCTGTTCTGTACGCTGGTGTCAGCGATCACCGGTGTGCGGGCCTTGCTCAAGGTGTTTCTGGCTGCAGTACCAGCGCTGATCCTGAGTCAGCGCTTGAGTCTGGGGAATGTGCACGCCGCAGTGTGCACAGCGCACCATGGGCGCTGGTTCATCTTCGCGCTGCGCTTGGCTGGGGCGCTTGGGGGCGCTGATATAGCGGCGCCAAACCCAGATCGCGGCGAAGATGATGGCGATCCAGAACAGCAGGCGAAACAGACCCATGGTGCACTCTTTTGTTTGGTTGAGGGTGGCAGTTTAGCCAAGCTGAAGTCCGCGGCACAGGGGGACGGTGGCAAGCTGTGCGCTGTTTCCGGGGCAATAAAAAGGGAGGCCGAAGCCTCCCTTGTTCAATCACGCATCGCTCAGTCGAACAGACCGAAGGTCAGGTAGCTCCAGATCGAGCGCTTCTTGGCGGTTTCGCCGGTCTTGGCGTCCTGCTGCAGTTCGGCCGGGATCTGTTGCTCGGCGTCTTCGTACTGGCGGATCACGTCCTGGCTGGCGCGGGTTTCGCCCGGCGGCAGCGGCGTGTCGGTTTCGATCAGGCCCAGGGTGGCCTTGGCCAGCCAGGAACGGTTGTCGGCTTCTTCTTCGAGCGGGACGAACTCGCCGCTTTCCAGGCTCGGATGATCCGGGTAGTTGAGCTTGAGGGTTTCCAGGCTGGTGGCAGCCAGGTCATCCAGCGACAGGCGCTGATAGGCCTCGGTCATGATCGCTAGACCGTCACCGACGGACGGGGTTTCCTGGAAGTTTTCCACCACGTAGCGGCCACGGTTGGCAGCGGCGACATAGGCCTGGCGGGTCAGGTAATAGTGGCCAACGTGCACTTCGTAGGCGGCCAGCAGGTTGCGCAGGTAGATCATGCGCTGCTTGGCGTCCGGTGCGTAGCGGCTGGTCGGGTAGCGGCTGGTGAGCTGGGCGAACTCGTTGTAGGAGTCGCGCGCGGCGCCCGGGTCACGCTTGGTCATGTCCAGCGGTAGGAAGCGCGCCAGCAGGCCGCGATCCTGGTCGAACGAGGCCAGGCCCTTGAGGTAGTAGGCGTAGTCGACGTTGGCGTGCTGCGGATGCAGGCGGATGAAGCGCTCAGCCGAGGACTTGGCGGCTTCCGGCTCGGCATTCTTGTAGTAGGCGAAGATCAGTTCCAGCTGCGCCTGCTCGGCGTAGCGCCCGAACGGATAGCGCGACTCCAGTGCCTTCAGTTTGGAGATAGCCTGGGTGTAGCTGCGGTTGTCCAGGTCGGCCTGGGCCTGCTGGTACAGCTCCACCTCGCTGAGGTTTTCATCGACCTCCGGCTGCTTGGAAGAGCAGGCGGCGGTAAAGGCGAGGATGGCGATCAGCAGCAGGTGTTTCACTTGCATGGCGGCTTGCGTCCCTGTGACGGCCGCGCGGCCGTCCTGTTATGATGAGTGCCCCCGGAAAACCCTGGGGCAAAGACGCCGTATTTAACCACAAGCCTGTCGCCGAAACCAAAGGCCAGGCTCCCGCCGTTGCCGAAGAGCCTGTTCAAAGTTTCGCGAGCTAGAGCAATGCAAGGCAAAACAGTGAGGATCGGTCGGAGTCGCGTTCGACTTTACGAGCTGTAAATGAGCATGACTCGCTTCGCTCGCCCCTTCGGGGCCGCACTGAAGTGCGTTAGCCGCAAGCGACTTTCTGAGCCTGTTTTTAACGCAGCAGGGCCAACGCGCAGCAAACTTTGAACTGGTTCTGAAGATGACTTCTATAGACAAACAATTGATCCAACTCCAGGCCGTCGTCCCCTTTGAACAGGGCGGTCAACGCCTCGACCAGGTGGCTGCGCAGCTGTTTGGCGAGTACTCCCGTTCGCGCCTTTCCACCTGGATCAAAGACGGTCGCTTGACCGTCGATGGCGCCGTGGCGCGTCCGCGCGACACCGTGCATGCCGGCTCGACGCTGGTGCTCGATGCCGAACAGGAAGCGCAGGGCGAGTGGATCGCGCAGGACATCGAGCTGAACATCGTCTATGAGGACGAGCACCTGCTGGTGATCGACAAACCCGCAGGCCTGGTGGTACACCCGGCTGCTGGACATGCCGACGGCACCCTGCTCAACGCCCTGCTGCACCACGTGCCGGACATCATCAATATACCGCGTGCCGGTATCGTCCATCGCCTGGACAAGGACACAACCGGCCTGATGGTGGTGGCCAAGACCCTGCAGGCGCAGACCAATCTAGTCGAGCAGTTGCAGAAGCGCACTGTCAGCCGCATCTATGAATGCATCTGCATCGGCGTGATCACCGCTGGCGGTACCATCGATGCGCCGATTGGCCGCAGTTCCAGCCAGCGTCAGCGCATGGCGGTGACCGATGGCGGCAAGCCGGCGATCAGTCACTACCGTGTGCTCGAGCGCTATCGCTCGCACACCCATGTGCGGGTCAAGCTCGAAACCGGTCGTACCCACCAGATTCGTGTGCACATGACCCACGTTGGTTATCCGCTGGTGGGCGATCCGGTCTACGCCGGGCGTTTCCGCATTCCGCCGGCGGCGAGCCCGACCCTGGTGCAGAGTCTCAAGGAGTTCCCGCGTCAGGCGTTGCATGCGCGTTTCCTCGAGCTGGATCACCCGGCCACTGGCAAACGCATGAAGTGGGAGTCGGCGCTGCCGGATGATTTGGTCTGGCTGCTGACCCTGTTGCGTCAGGATCGCGAGGCCTTCGTCGGGTGAGTGCCCACGACTGGCTCATTCCCGATTGGCCTGCTCCGGCCAACGTACGTGCTTGCGTCACCACGCGCAGTGGCGGTGTCAGCGCCGCGCCGTTCGATAGCTTCAACCTGGGCGATCATGTCGATGACGACCCAGCAGCGGTGGCGGGCAATCGTCAGCATCTGGTCGAGGCCTTGGGTTGCCAGCCAGCCTGGCTACGCCAAGTGCATGGCATCGTGGTGGCAGAAGCCGATCCGGCGACAGTCATCGAAGCCGATGGCAACTGGACGGCCACGCCTGGTATCGCCTGCACGGCGATGACGGCCGACTGCCTGCCAGCCCTGTTCTGTGATCGCGCGGGTACGCGTGTGGCAGCGGCCCATGCCGGTTGGCGCGGGTTGGCCGGTGGTGTGCTGGAGGCGACCGTCAAGGCGCTGAACGTTGCACCGCAGGAGCTGCTGGTCTGGCTCGGTCCGGCCATCGGCCCGGCTGCGTTCGAGGTGGGAGCAGAAGTGCGCGAGGCCTTTGTGCAACAGCATGCCGAGGCTGCCAATGCATTCGTGCCTGGTGCCAACGCCGGCAAGTTCATGGCTGATATCTATCAGCTGGCGCGTATTCGCCTGGCTGCTATCGGTGTGACTGCCGTCAGCGGTGGCGGGCTTTGCACTTACAACGATGCGCGCTTCTATTCCTACCGTCGCAGTGCTCGCACCGGGCGTTTCGCCTCGCTGATCTGGCTGCAGCCCTGACCTTGAGTAGGGCGGGTGAAACCCGCCAGACCGGCTAGCGGCGGGTTGCCCCCGCCCTACGTTTTCTAATCCTTAATCACCAATATCAATAGTGCTGTCGCGAGCGAGACGACCGGTCATATGCTCGGCGCCATGAACAGCATTCGACTCGACAAGCGCGACCTGATCCTGAGCAAAGGCTCGACGGTGATGACGCGTCGCGGCTACCACGGCACCGGTGTTCTGGAGATCGTCCAGGCGGCCGGGATTCCCAAGGGCAGCTTCTATCACTACTTCGCCAGCAAGGAAGATTTCGCCCTGCAGGCGTTGGCGTTCATTTACCGCCCGCGCCTGGCGCGTTATGCCCAGGCGCTGAATGATCCGGCGTTAAGCCCACGTGCACGCATCCTCGCTTACTACCGTGATCTGCTGGCGCACTTCGCCCGCCAGGACACGCCGCAGTACCACTGTTTCATCGGCAGCCTGAGTTTCGAGATGAGCGAGATGCTGCCGGCGATCGGCGCCGAGGTCGCGGCCATTCAGCAGGCGTCTGTGGACATTCTGCGCGACTGCCTGGAGCAGGCGCAGGCCGTCGGCGAACTGCCGGCCGACGAGGACTGCGGCAACCTCGCTACCTTCATCAGCGACGCCTGGCAGGGCGTGCTCGCCCGCCTCAAGGTGGGCCGCAACCTGCAGCCGCTGGAAACTTTCGTCACCCGCTTGGAGCGTTTGCTGCAGGCCTGATTACCGTTCAACCTCAGAGGAAAGATCATGAGCGCTCCCGTTCAAGCCCTGTTCGCCCCGTTTCGCCTCGGTAACCTGGAGCTGCCGACCCGTGTGGTCATGGCGCCGATGACCCGCTCCTTCTCGCCCGGTGGCGTACCCAACGCCAAGGTTGTCGAGTATTACCGTCGCCGTGCCGCCGCGGGCGTGGGCCTGATCGTCACCGAGGGCACCACCGTCGGTCACAAGGCCGCCAACGGCTATCCGAACGTGCCACGTTTCTACGGCGAAGACGCCCTGGCCGGCTGGAAGCAGGTGGTCGACGCGGTGCATGCCGAAGGTGGCAAGATCGTCCCGCAGCTCTGGCATGTGGGTAACGTGCGCAAGCTGGGCACCGAGCCGGATGCCAGCGTGCCCGGCTATGGCCCGATGGAGAAGGTCAAGGATGGCCAGGTGGTCGTACACGGTATGACCCAGGCCGATATCGATGAGGTGATCGCTGCCTTCGCCCAGGCTGCGAGCGACGCCAAGGCCATCGGCATGGACGGCGTGGAGATTCACGGCGCCCACGGTTACCTGATCGACCAGTTCTTCTGGGAAGGCAGCAACCAGCGTACCGACCAGTACGGTGGTGACCTGGCGGCACGTTCGCGTTTCGCCATCGAGCTGATCCAGGCCGTGCGCGCGGCGGTCGGCCCGGACTTCCCGATCATCCTGCGTTACTCGCAGTGGAAGCAGCAGGATTACACCGCGCGCCTGGTACAAACCCCGGAGCAGCTGGAAGCCTTCCTCAAGCCGCTGTCAGACGCTGGCGTGGACATCTTCCATTGCTCGACCCGCCGTTTCTGGGAGCCGGAGTTCGAAGGCAGCGACCTCAACCTGGCGGGCTGGACGCGCAAGCTGACCGGCAAGCCGACCATCACCGTCGGCAGCGTCGGTCTGGATGGCGAGTTCCTGCAGTTCATGGTCAAGACCGACAAGGTGGCCGAGCCGGCCAGCCTGGAAAACCTGCTCGAGCGCCTGAACAAGGAGGAGTTCGACCTGGTCGCCGTGGGCCGTGCGCTGCTGGTCGACCCGGACTGGGCGCTGAAGGTGCGTGAAGGCCGCGAGCAGGACATCCTGCCGTTCAGCCGCGATGCGCTGACCACGCTGGTCTGAGTCCGTTTCTGTCGGGCGTCGCGATCCGGCGCCCCGTTTTCAGCCCCGGCACATCGGGGCTTTTTTACGTCCGCTGCTACGTGGCCCCGTAGGGCCGGTGCAACCCGCCAGCCCTTTACCAATGGCGGGTTTCACCCGCCCTACGTTTTAGCCATCCTGCATCTCGCCCCGGATTTCATCCGGGCTACCGACATTGGCGATCTTCGGGCGTGGCTGCATGGCGCTGCGCAGGTGTTGCTCGAACAGCGTGACGATGCCATCCCAACTCAGGTGGCCGGCATGTCGGCGGGCATTGAGGCGGATGCGGCGCAGCACCTCTGCATCCTCCAACAGTTCGCAGGCAGCTTCGCAGAAGCCAGCCTCGTCGCCAGGGCGTGCAAGCATGCCGTTGTGCCCGTGATGGATATGCTGAGCGGCTGCAGCCTGGTCGAATGCCACCACGCCGAGGCTCGATGCCAGGGCCTCCAGCACCACATTGCCGAAGGTTTCCGAGAGGCTGGGGAACAGGAACAGATCGCCAGAGGCATAGTGTGTAGCCAGCGTTTCACCGCGCTGCAGGCCACAGAACTGCGCCTCCGGCAATTGCGTCTGCAGGTTGGCGCGCAGTGGCCCGTCGCCAACCAGAATCAACCGCATACGGCGCTGTGGGTGGGCTGTCTGCAGGGCGTGGAAGGCTTTTACCAGCAGACCGAGGTTCTTCTCGGCTGCCAGGCGACCGACATGTAGCACGGCCAGATCATCCGGCCCCAGGCCCCAGCTTTCGCGCAGGGCGTCGCTGCGTCTGCGTGGGTGGAACAGCTGGCTGTCGACACCTCGTGCGAGCAGGGCCAGGCGTTCGAAATCACGGCGTTCGAGATCGATCTTCTGGCCGATGCTCGGCACCAGCGTGAGCTGCGTGCGGTTGTGGAACCAGCGCAGGTAGTTGGTCATCGCCCGCGTCAGCAGGCCGATGCCGTAGTGCCCGGTGTATTGCTGGAAGTTGGTGTGAAAACCGCTGACCACAGGGATTGCCAGGCGCCTGGCGGCGCGCAGTGCGGACAGACCCAGCGGGCCTTCGGTGGCGATATAGAGCACATCCGGGCGTCGCCGCTGCCAGCGCCTGAGCAGTTTGTGCAATGACGACTGGCCCCATTGCAGGCCCGGATAACCGGGTAGCGGCCAGCCGCGGGTGAGCAGCAGCTCATTGCCCGTGTCCTGCTCCTGGTCGACCTCCTGGCGTGGTCGTACCAACTGCACGAGATGACCACGACCACGCAGGCCGTCGACCAGGCGGCCGAGGGTATTGGCTACGCCGTTGATTTCCGGCGGGAAGGTTTCGCTGATCAGCGCGATATGCAGAGAGGATGCGTTCATGCATGCAGTCTCTGCCCAGGTCATGTAGTGAACATGACGTTTCGATTGCGCTTATGTGTCAGGCGAGCAGCCCGTGCAGTTGTTCACGCAGCCAGCTGTGCGCCGGATCATGGTGCTGCTGGCGATGCCAGATCAGGCTGATCTGCACGGCAGGCATGTCGAAGGGCAGCGGCGCCACCTGCAGCGCGAACATCGGCGCGAAGGCTTCGGCCAGGCGCGCCGGCACGGTGCCGAGCAAGTCGGTCTGGGCGACGATGGCGGGAATCGGCAGGTAATTGGGCAGATGCAGCGCGGCCTGGCGTCTGACCTTGGCCGAACCCAGGACGATTTCCAGTGGTGAGCCTCGTCCTGCTCGCGGCGTCACGAGCACATGGCGGGCCTGCTGGTAATCCATGAGACTCAGGCCGCCGACGAACGCCGGATGATCCTTGCGCCCGATCACCACCAGCGCCTCTTCACGCAGGGGTGAATAGCGCAGGTCAGGTGAGTCGAAATGCAGGTAGTCGATGGCAATGTCCAGGGCGCCACTCTCCAGGCGCGCGAGCAGGTTGTCGGCATCGTCATGCTGCGCCACCAGCTCTACCTGCGGCGCGACGCGGGCCAGATGCGCTTGCAGCATCGGCAGCAGCACAGCCTGGGCGTAGTCGTTGAGCGACAGGTTGAACACGTGCGCGGCTTGCACATCGAAGGGTTCCGCGGGGCCGAGGCAGCTGCAGTGCCTGGCGCACGGGCGGATACAGCGCCTGAGCGCGTGCAGTCGGCGTCATGCCGCGCGCGGTGCGCTGGAACAGCTCCTCGCCCAGTTGCTGACGCAGGCGGGCGAGGGCGTTGCTCACGGTCGACTGGCTCAGGTGCAGACGCTGGGCCGCGCGGGTCAGATTGCCTTCCTGCATCAGGGCATCGAAGACCAGCAGCAGGTTGAGGTCGAGCTGGCGTAAATTCGAAATCACGAATAATGCTCTTTTTAACTATCCATTATTCGAATGATTTGGCCAGGCCTAGACTGCTGTCAATCCACAGGAGAGCGCCATGGCCTACAACAACGACAATGCCCAGGCTTTTCGCAGCGATTACCGGGCTGCCATTCATCCGCGGTACAACCCCTGGCTGCACGCCGCGTTCGTGCTGGTTTACGGGCTGCTCTGCATCGGTTTGCTCTGGAGCACATTGGAGGCCGTGGCGCCCTGGCAATGGCTGCTGGTGCCGGCCACGCTGGTGTTCTTCAGTTGGGGCGAATACCAGGTGCACAAACGGCTCGGCCACAACAAGACGAGCTTCGGCAAACTCTTCTACAAACGCCACACCGGCGACCACCACAGCTTCTTCGTCGAGACGCTGATGCCCTACGAAACGGCGCGCGACTGGCGCGTGATCCTGTTCCCGGCCTGGCTTATCGTGCTGTTCAGTCTGCCTACGTTCGCCGCCTGGTGGCTGCTGTCTCAGCTCGACGGCAACTTCGCCGCGCTGTTCGCCGGCAGCATGCTGCTGGGCTACATGAGTTACGAAGTGGTGCATGCTTGCGAACATCTTCCGGCCGAGCACCCGGTGTCGCGCTTGCCGTGGATTCGCCAGATGCGCCGTCTGCATGCGCTGCACCATCGCCGTGAGCTGATGCATTCGCGCAACTTCGGTATCGTTCATCCGCTGATGGACTGGCTGCACGGGACTCTGCACTGGGAGCCGGAGGCGATTCATCAGCAGAACAGCCAGCAGCACCGAGTCCGTATCGCCCAGTCTGCTGAGCACGTGCTGGAGTACGCCGCGGCGCCGAGTCACTGGCCGCAGTGGCATCCGTCGTCACTGCGCATCTATGGCCGCGAGGGTGCGCTGTTCGCAGGCGAGCGATTCGAAGAAGACATTCATGCCGGTGGCCGTGCCGGGCATCTGCGCTGGGACGTGCTCGACTATCAGCCCGCCCAGCGTTGGCAGGCCAGCGCGCGTGGCGATCATGGCCTGCAATTGCTGTTGACCTACGAGTGCGTGGCGGTTGAAGGCGGCTGCGAGTTCGTGCGCACCCTCGAGTACGGTTTCGATGGCTGGCTGATGCGCGTGGTGAACGCCCTGTTCATGCGCCGCCGCGTCGAGTGTGAGTCGCAGGCGTCGATGCGGGCGTTACACGATGTTCTTGCGTGAACCTAGCGCCTGCTCACCGCGCTCGCGCACCCAGAACAAGGTGGCACCGGCCACTGCCGCCGGCATCATCAGGATGTTCAGCCCCGGCACCAGCAGCGCGGCGTAGGTGATGCCGCCGAAGCTCAGGCTCTGCCAGCGTTTTTCGCGCAGCCAGGCGAGCATGTCCTGCCAGCTCATCTTGTTGTTGTCCGCCGGGTAGTCGATGTACTGCACGGCCATCATCCACACGCCGAACAGTAGCCACAGTGGCGCAGCGATCAGGTTCACCACCGGGATGAAACTGAGGATCAGCAGGCCGATGGCTCGTGGCAGAAAGTAGGCCAGCTTGCGCATCTCGCGGCCCATGGTGCGCGGCACCATGGCGGCCAGTTCGCCCCAGCTGAACGGCGGAAAGTGATCCTCGCCGCGCGCCACTACCTCGACCTTCTCCGCGAGAAAACCGTTGAATGGCGCGGCGATGATGTTGGCCAGCATGGTGAAGGTGAAGAACACCATCAGCAGCACCAGCACCACGAACAGTGGCCAGAGGATGTACTGGAGAAAGCTCAGCCAACTCGGCAGGGTGGGCATGAAGGTGTCGACCCAGCCGCTGAACTGCTGCACGGCAAAGCTGATCATGGTGACGAACAGGATCAGATTGACCGCCAGTGGCAGCAGCACGAACAGGCGCAGGCCAGGGCTGAGTACCAGCTTCAGGCCTTCTCGCAGGTATTGCGGGCCGGACAGAACGGGAGCGGCAGGCATGGCGGTCTCCTGAGTGGTTGATGCGCGCGACCATACCGACTTCGTCGGCGTGGCGAAAGTTCAGCCATGGGCAAGGTTCAACGCCAACGGCAATAGGCGAATTCTATTCGCGAAATTGGCAATGGATATTTCCGCTTCGTCAGCAGCATCGATAGCCTTGCGCACAGTTTCCCTTTTGCGGGGCTCTCATCCTTCCAAGCCTTCCCCTAGCGCTTCGAGAGTCCCTTTTTATTCTGGCCTGCTGGCCCTGTGGCCTGCGAGGAGATAGCGATGTCTGCCGTTCGTCATGCCCGCGTCATCATCCTGGGTTCCGGCCCCGCCGGTTACAGCGCAGCGGTCTATGCTGCGCGCGCCAACCTGAAGCCGCTGCTGATCACCGGCATTCAGGCGGGTGGTCAGCTCACTACCACTACCGAGGTGGACAATTGGCCGGGCGATGCCCATGGCCTTACCGGCCCGGCGCTGATGCAGCGTATGCAGGAGCATGCCGAGCGCTTCGATACCGAGATCGTCTTCGACCATATCAACGCCGTGGATCTGGCTGGAAAACCCTTTACCCTGGTTGGCGACAGCGGCACCTATAGCTGCGACGCGCTGATCATCGCCACTGGCGCCAGCGCGCGTTACCTGGGCCTGCCCAGCGAAGAGGCGTTCATGGGCCGCGGCGTTTCGGCGTGCGCTACTTGCGACGGCTTCTTCTACCGCGGTCGTGAGGTCGCGGTGGTCGGTGGTGGTAACACGGCTGTGGAGGAGGCGCTGTACCTGGCCAATATCGCCAGCAAGGTGACCCTGATTCACCGTCGCGAGACCTTCCGGGCCGAGAAGATCCTGCAGGACAAACTGCGCGCGCGTATTGCCGAAGGCAAGATCGAGCTGCAACTGAATGCCGAGGTGGACGAGGTGCTGGGCGATACCAGTGGCGTCACTGGAGTGCGTCTGAAGCAATACGGTGGTGCCTACCGCGAGCTGAGCGTCGAAGGACTATTCGTTGCCATCGGTCACACCCCCAACACCAGCCTGTTCGAAGGTCAGCTGGCGCTGAAGGACGGCTATCTGGTGGTCAACGGCGGACGCGAAGGCAATGCCACCGCGACCAGCATTCCAGGGGTGTTCGCTGCCGGTGACGTGGCCGATTCGGTCTATCGCCAGGCGATTACCTCGGCCGGTGCCGGTTGCATGGCGGCGCTGGATGTCGAGCGTTATCTCGACGGCCTCTAAGAGCCTGTTCAAAGTCTCGCGAGCTAGAGCCAGGCAAGGCGAAATCGAGCGAAGAAGCGCAGTTTACGAGTTGTAAATGAGCATTCTGACCGGGCTGGCGTTCCAGCTTGATTTCAACGCTGCATGGCCGACGCGCAGCAGACTTTGAACACGCTCTAAGGCCCGTTCGATCGTAGGGTGCGTTGTGCGCACCGAGGCTTGCGAAGCTTAACCCTGACTCGCAGTTGCCTTGGGCCGCCGGTGCGCATGGCGCACCCTACGGGTTGTCCGCATCAACCCGTTGGCTTCAATCCGGCCAATGCCAGGGCGGCTCATCGAGCATGCCCTGGCCGCGGATGCAGGTCTGGCCGAGCTGTTTGTCCAGTTCCAGGGTGTTGCATTCAGGGCTTTCCTTCAGCGTGGCGATCAGTCGGCTGGCGTGCGACACCACCCACACCTGGGTTTGTTTCGAGGCGGCGATGATCAGGCGGCCCAGGGCTGGCAGCAGATCTGGATGCAGGCTGGTTTCCGGTTCGTTGAGCACCATCAGTGAGGGCGGCCTGGGGGTGAGCAGCGCGGCGACCAGTAGCAGGTAGCGCAGGGTTCCATCGGACAGTTCGGCGGCGCTCAGGGGGCGCAGCAAACCTTCCTGGCGCAGTTCGACAGCGAAGCGTCCGCCCGCCTGGAAGTCGATGTGCAGGCGGCTGCCGGGAAAGGCATCGTCGATGGCGGCGTCCAGCGCGGTGCGATCACCAATTTCGCGGATGGTCTGCAGCGCGGCAGCGAGGTCGCGGCCATCGTGATGCAGCACTGGCGTGCGTGTACCCAATTGCGGTTGGCGCGCCGGGGCGTCGGCGTCGCTGCGAAAGTGATCGTAGAAGCGCCAGCGGCGGATGGTTTCACGCAGCTGGAAGACTTCCGGGCAGTTCGGGTCGTTGCCGATCTGGTCGAACAGGCTGTCGTAGTTCGGCACATGCTGGGCCAGTACCTGCCAGCTACGGCCTTCGCGCATGCGCACCATGAGCCCGGCGCGATCCACCAGCAGCGAGGCCGGGCGGTAGCTGGCGCCGGCCCAGATGCATTCGCGCTTGATTTCCGGGTCGAGGGCGAAGGCCGAGGTGCTCGGCTCAGGCAGGCCGAGAGCGATGGAGTAGCCGAAGTCCTCACCAGCAAAACCCAGGCGCAGGCGCATTACGTTCTGCCTTGGGCCGCCCTGTACCGGCACCTCGCCGGCCAGCATGCGCCGGGAGATTTTCTCCGGGCCTGCCCAGAAACTCGACTCCAGTCCGCCTTCGCGAGCCAGGGCATTGACCACGCCACCCTGAGCGGTCTCCGCCAGCAGGCGCAGGGCGCGGTAGAGGTTGGACTTGCCGCTGCCGTTGGCGCCGGTGATCAGGTTGAGCCGGCCCAGTGGCAGGATCAGGCTGTTGATCGAGCGATAGTTGGCGACGGCGAGGGTATGCAGCATGGGTGTCGTCCAGACTAGGAGTCAGCGGCCATAACGCGGCGAGAAGGCCAGCCACGCCAGCGCGGGATAGCACAAGTAGTGCAGGCTGAAGAGGAACAGGCCCATGGGACTGGGGGCGTCCTGCAGGAACATCATGCCCAGTAGCCCCAGGTAAAGCAGGCCGAGCACACCGCCATAGAGAGCAGTGAAGCGCCAGCGTTCGGCGTTGCTCGGTGCACGGCCCTGGCGCCAGTGGAATACCAGCGCCAGGCCGGCGGCGATGGCTGCCGCGATCGGCAGGGTGGTGAATACACCGCCGAGGCGCACGAAGGTACGCAGCAGCAGGTTCAGCAGTACGGCCGCGATCACCCCAGCGGCGGCGTAGTAACGTAGTTGCAGGCCTTGGCTCACAGTTTCTGCGCCAGGCCGAAGCGTTTGCTCAGCACCCGCTCCAGCAGGGCCTTGGGCAGCAATGTGGCCATCAGCGGCAGGGCACGGCTGCCATTGCCCAGGCGCAGCAGGCGCGGGCGTTTGTTGGCCTGCACGGCGGCCAATAGCTGGCGGGCGAAGTGCAGGGCTGGCGTCGGGTTGTCCTGCGAGGCGTTGGCACGGGCGCGAATGCCTTCGCGTAGCGGCCACCAGGGCGAGTCTTCGCGGATCAGCGCTTCGGCCTGCTGGCTGGCGTTGGCACCGAAGCTGGAGGCAATGGCGCCAGGCTGTACTTCCATCACCTCGATGGAAAAGGGCGCCAGCTCCAGGCGCAGCGCATCGCTCAAGGCATGCACCGCCGCCTTGGACGCGCAGTAGGCACCGGCAAAGGGCGTCACCAGCACGGATGAAACGCTGCCGATATTCACCACCAGCCCGCGGCTGCGGCGTAGTAGCGGGAAGAAGGCGCGGGTCACGCCGACGATGGAGAACACGTTGGTTTCGAACTGTTTGCGCATCGCTTCCGCGCCCCCGTCGAGCAGCGGGCCCATGGCGCCGTACCCCGCGTTGTTGATCAGCACGTCGAGGCCGCCAATTTCGCCTGCGAGGCGTTCGGCCAGACGCTGCGCCGCTTCGCCGTCGTTGACGTCGAGGGCCACGGCGTTAAAACCAGCCTCGGCGAGTGCAGCAAGGTCGCTGTCCTTGCGTGCAGTGGCCCATACGGCGTAGCCCGCCGTCTTGAATACATCGGCGAGGGCGCGGCCAATGCCGCTGGAACAACCGGTGATCAGGACGCTGGGTTGGGGCATGGGATGGCTTCCTCGGACTGTGCGGCGATGGGCGAATCGGCGGTGCGCACAGCCTGGGCGGCCCCGCGTCACCCTACCTTAGCGGATGAACTGGCCTTGCAGGCGTTCGGCGCGAAACTCCAGCGTAGCCGGGCGATAGCCGCTGCGCAGGTCGGGCAATGGCATGCAGTCGTTCCAGCTGGCGCCCGGCAGCAGTTCACCTGGGCCACTGTAGCGCGGCGATTCATAAAGGCGTTGGGCCAGGTTGGTGGCGTTGCCGGGGCGGTAGGCGGCGACTTCCCAACGCAGCTCCAGCAGCGCGGCATCGCTGCCGTTCTTCAGGGCGATGGCCAGCGGGCGGTCGGCGGGGCATTGTTGCGGGTCATAGCTCAGGCGCAGTTCGAGGTGCGCGAGGTAGCGCTCGTCGCGAGTTTCCTGCCAGAGCACCCAGGTCGCCACCAGGCCGAGTCCGACCAGTGCGGCCATGGATACCGGCAAAGCCTTGGTCGGATAGCGGATCAGCAGGATCAGCCAAGTAATGACGAGCACGACACCGAAGAGCATGGAGGCAACCTTGGTAAGAGTCTGCCACCCATCCTACACAAGGTGCCTGGCCAGGTTAACCGCATGGGCTGTCGCAGGGTGTGACAGGGGAGCGTAGCCCGGATGCAATCCGGGGAATCTCATGCAGATATCCCCGATTGCATCCGGGCTACGAAGCGCTCAGTGAGCGGCGCCAGCGGTCACCGCATCACTGCGGCCATAGACATCTTCCAGGCGTTCGATGTCGTCTTCGCCCAGGTAGGTGCCCGATTGCACTTCGATGATCTCCAGGGGGATCTTGCCCGGGTTGCTCAGGCGGTGAACCGAGGTCATCGGGATGTAGGTGGACTGGTTTTCGGTGAGCAGGAACTCACGGTCGTCGCAGGTCACCCTGGCGGTACCGGACACCACGATCCAGTGCTCGGCGCGGTGGTGGTGCATCTGCAGCGACAGCTGCGCACCCGGCTTGACGGTGATGTGCTTGACCTGGAAACGACCGCCCATGTCCACCGAGTCGTACGAGCCCCAGGGGCGGTACACGGCGCAGTGATTCTGGGTTTCGCAGCGGCCTTGCTCGTCGAGCTTGCCGACCAGCTTCTTCACGTCCTGCACGCGATCCTTGTGCGCCACCATCATGGCGTCCTTGGTTTCCACGACGACGATATCGTCGAGGCCAAGTACCGAGACCAGCTTGCCGTTGCCGTGCACCAGGCAGTTGCGGCTGTCTTCGACGACCACGTCGCCCTTGGTGACGTTGCCGTTGGCGTCCTTGTCGTGCACCTCCCAGATCGACGACCAGCTGCCCACGTCGTTCCAGCCGGCGGCCAGCGGTACCACGCAGGCACGCTGGGTCTTTTCCATCACCGCGTAGTCGATGGAGTTGTCCGGGCAGCAGGCGAAGGTCGGCGGGTCGATGGCGATCTGTGTGCCGTCACGCTGGCTGCGCTCCAGGGCCAGCAGGCAGGTGTCGTAGATGTCCACGTCGTGGTGCTTGAGTTCCTCCAGGAAGCGGCTGGCGCGGAACAGGAACATGCCGCTGTTCCAGTAGTAGTCGCCACTCTTCACGTATTCGGTGGCGCGCTTGGCATCGGGCTTCTCGACGAAGCTGGAAACGCGCGCCACGCCGTTGGGCAGCTTGCCGTCGGCCTGGCCGCGGATATAGCCATAGCCGGTTTCCGGGCGGTCGGCTGGTACGCCGAACAGCACCATCTCACCTTTCTCGGCGGCCACGGTGCCCAGTGCCAGGGCCTGGCGGAACGCCTGCTGATCGTCCAGCACATGGTCGGCCGGCAGCACCAGCATCAGCTCGTCACGACCCTCCGCCATCAGTTGCAGCGCGGCCATGGCCACGGCTGGCGCGGTGTTACGACCGAAGGGCTCGAGCAGCAGTAACTGCGCCTGCTGGTCGATCTGCTCCAGCTGCTCCTGAACGATGAAACGGTGTTCCTGGTTGGACACCAGTATCGGCGGTTGCATACCTTCGATGGAGAGGCGCTGCAGGGTCTGCTGGAACAGCGTTTTTTCCCCCGTGAGGGCGAGGAACTGCTTGGGATACAGCTTGCGCGAAAGAGGCCAGAGTCTGGAACCGCTGCCACCGGAAAGGATAATGGGGGTCATGGTGTCTCTCCTGAACGATTTTTCGAGATGAGTGCCCGTGTCGTGTCGGTGCGGCGTGTACCCGCCGTTTTCCTTGTTCTGAGATTCGTTGTGCGCTTCAGCTGTCGCTCGGGCGCTTGACCCACACCGGCGACAACTTGCCTTGGGCGTCGGTGATGTACAGGCACACCACTTCGCCGCGTGCCAGGGTCACCGGCTTGAGATCGGCGACCTTGCGTTCGCCGTCGAACAGCGCCAGGCCGACCTTGACCGGGTTGATTTCGCGGTCGCCACGGCCGTCCGGTTTGACGTCGGCGACCACGTCGGTCTTGCCGTCGGCGGTTTTCAGGCTGAGGGTGGTGCCGCTGAGGTTCTGCACGCGCAGCAGGGCTTTTTGTCGGCTGGTGAAGGGCGGCTCCTCGACCAGGCGCGGCTCGGCGCCGGTCTGGCTGACCAGGGTGTAGTAGCGGTCGGCTTGCAACTGCACCGGCAACTGGGCGTTACCGACCTGCGCCTGGTAGCTGCCGGCCGGGAGGAACTTGAAGTCGCTGGAGCCCAGCGGCCCCACCTGCTTGAGCTGCGCTTCGCCGACATTGATGTCGAGCTCGGCGCTGCTGGCGTTGTAGGCGCGGACGAACGCCGAGCCTTTTGGCGCTTTGGGGCCATACAGCGCGCCATCGTCGGCCTGGGCCTGGAGCATGCCGACGCTCAGTGCCAGGGCGCAGGCGCCCAGGACACCACGGTGCAGAAAAGTACGAGTAGTCATCGGAGGTTCCTCCATGGGTTGCGGATGAATTCAGCGACTGGCCGTGTGGGCCAGGTTCTGGGTGGCGCCGGCCTGCTTGAGGGCGGCCAGCCATTGCGGGTCGAAGGCGGTCAGGTCGCCGGCCACCGGCAAATAGCGTTCGGGGAATTCCCAGATCACCACCTGCGGTGGGTGCTGGGCGAAATCGTCGCTTTGCAGGTACTTGAGCATCGGCACCAGCGGGCCGCCGCCTTCTTCGGCGTGGTTACTCAGGTCGCGCTGCAGGTGTTGGCGCAGGGCGCCGGCGAAGTTCCAGGCCGGGTTGGCGCTGTAGCTGGTGCCGACCAGTGCCACGGGCAGATCCTGTTCGGCGAACAGGGCGTCGGCGCCGCTGTCGTCGCTCGCGTGAGTTTCGCGCTGGCTGATGCGATCCGCCTCCGGCAGCAGGCTTTCGAACAGCGGCGCCAGGGGCAGGAAGCGGGTCAGGTCGCCCTGGTGCTGGCGCGCGTCCAGCGTCTCGGTGACGAACTGCTTGGGCTCGCCGCGCAGCTTCACGGCGCTGCCGATCACCTGGCTCAGCGCTTGGGCGGTGACGTCGGCGCCTTCCGGCGTCCAGTGGGTGTCGGTGCGCAGGAACATCGATGCCTGATCCTTGCCGGCCTGCAGTGGGGTGAGCAGATCCGGCGCGGCGATGCCGGCCGAGCGCGCGGCCTGGTGAAAGCGCGGGTAGAGGCTGCGTTGCTGGGCACTGGGCTGGTGGCCGTCGGTGTGCTCGGGGTACAGGCGCGACTTGGCCGGGATGATCGCCAGCAACAGGTGCACGTCCTGCTCGGCCAGGCGCTGCTGCACGCCACGGATCAGCGCCAGGTTGTCGCGCAGCTGACGCTGGCCGTTGGCGACCGGGGCGAATTCTTCGTCCGAGTACAGCCAGCCATCCTCACCGACCACTAGGCCGATGCGGCCTTCGCCGAACATCAGGTACTCCACCGCGGCCCACAGGTTGATGCCGGCCTGCTTGAGTGGGAAATGCTCGTCGTAGTGGCGCTCCATGCTACGGGTCAGGCCGCCGTCGAGCAGCGTGGGTTGGCCGGATATCCGATAGCTGGCCAGGCTGCCCAGGGCGAGCAAGCTGGCCGGCAAGAGCAGGGCGAGGAACAGAACGACATAGACGACTTGGGTACGACGACTCATGGCGTGTCTCCGCTCAGAACTGGAAGTACAGGAAGGGGGAGTAGCTCTGCGCCGAGAGCTTGAGCAGCGAGGCACAGAACAGCAGGAGCAGGGCGCCGTGCATCAGCAGCGAGCGCACGTCCACCGAGGTCGCGGCCAGGCTGCCGCCGCCAGCGAGGGCCATAGCTGGCGTGTCGACTGCGTCGATACGGCGCTGGGCAAGATGCTGACGGGCACCGTTGACCGCGATCACCACCCAGGCCAGGCACAGGGTGGCCAGCTGCAGGCTGCTGGTCTGGGCCAGTACGGCGTCGCTGAGCTGCCAGTCGCCGAAGGCGAACAGGGCGGCGTACATGCGCCCGGCAACTTCCAGATTTTCGGCGCGGAAGATCACCCAGCCGAGCATCACCAGCAGCAGGGTGAAGGCCCACTTCACCGGGCTGAACAGCATCGGTGCGGCCTTGACCCCAAGTGCGCGCTCGATGGCCAGCCAGGTGCCGTGCCAGGCGCCCCAGATCAGGAATGTCCAGTTCGCGCCGTGCCAGAACCCGCCCAGCAGCATGGTCAGGAACAGGTTGCGGTAGGTGTTGAAGGTGCCGTGGCGATTGCCGCCCAGCGGCACGTAGAGGTAGTCGCGCAGCCAGTTCGACAGGCTGATGTGCCAGCGCCGCCAGAACTCGGTGATCGACTGGCTGATATAGGGCTGGTTGAAGTTCTCGACGAAGCGGAAACCCATCATCAGGCCGAGGCCGATGGCCATGTCGCTATAACCGGAGAAGTCGAAGTACAGCTGCGCGGTGTAGGCGACCATGCCCAGCCAGGCGTCGCCGGTGCTGGGGTTCTCCAGGGCGAAGCAATGGTCGACCAGTGGCGCCAGGCTGTCGGCGATGAACACCTTCTTGACGAAGCCCTGCATGAAACGCGTGGCGCCTTCGGAGAACTTGTCCAGGCTGTGGGTGCGGCTGGTGAACTGGTCGGCCATGTCCTTGTAGCGCAGCACGGGACCGGCGATCAGTTGCGGGAACAGGGCGATGAAGGCGGCGAAGTCGATCAGGTTGCGGGTTGGTTCGGTGTCCTTGCGGTGCACATCGATCAGGTAGCTGATCGACTGGAAGATATAGAAGGAAATACCGATCGGCAGGATCACCGCGGTGAACAGGAAGGGCTCGAAGCCCATCGCCTCGAGCGCTGCATTGATGTTGGCCGCACCGAAGTTGGCGTACTTGAAGTAGCCCAGTGTGGCCAGGTTGCCGACCACCCCGGCGACCACCCATTTGCGCGCCACCTCGGTACCGGCGTTGGCGTGGATGCGCAGGGCGAACAGGTAGTTCCACAGGGTCACCGCGGCGAACAGCAGGAGGAAGTCCACCCGCCACCAGGCGTAGAACAGGTAGCTGCCGACCAGTACCAGCAGGTTGCGGTGCCGGTTGGGGCACAGGTAGTACAGGCCGAGGAAGGTCGGCAGGAACAGAAACAGGAATACGTTGGATGAAAAGACCATCCGTGCTTCTCCGTGAATAGCCGGGGCAGCGCCCCCCTTTCCCCCCGCGAGCGGAGGGTTTGTTTTTGCCATGTCGCCACATATTTGTAGGAGCGGATTTATCCGCGAAAATCGCGGCTGAAGCCGCTCCTACAAATATGTGTACGTCACTCGTAGGGCGTACTCGGCTTTAGCCTCCTGCGTCGCTCTACCTCCTGCATCCATGCAGTCGTCGCGAAGCAGTACGCCGGGTAATTCGTTGGTGACTGCTATGGCGGACTGTTCGCTGGCGCTCCTGAGTCCGCCCTACCGTTGTTGAAGACCTGCGTCACCTCTCCGCCGAGGCGGAAGCTGTTGAACGGGCCCATTTCCTTGTTCAGTTCCTGGGTCTGTGCGCTGCAGGCGTAGAGGCTGCAGTAAGGCGCCAGCCAGGCGTACTTGAAGTCCTTGCGCAGCTCGCTCATGTCCTGTTTGGCCCCGGTGCGCTGGGCGAAGGTGGCCGGGTCTTGTGCGCCTTGCAGCACCCGCTCGGCCAGGCGCTGCAGAGCGCCGTGGTTTTCCTCGCGCAGGTCGACGCCATTGGCCTGGGCGAAGGCGGCGATCATCGCCAGCGGCGGCAAGGCATAGTTGTGATAGGCCAGGGCGCGCTGGCTACGGCGCATCTCGTTGGCCAGGTAGCCGTCGTCGTCCACCTGGTTGGCGGCGATGCGGAACTGATCCACCGACCAGTCGAACAGGTCGCGGCGATCGGCGATCACCGCCACCGCCATCACCGACCAGGCGGCCCAGTAGCTGTGGTTGTTGATCTTGCGCAACGGCAGGTCGCTCCATTCGCGCACCGTGTGCTCGGCCAGGCGGGTGAACCAGGCTTCGATCCGTTCGCTCTGCTCGGGGTATGCGGCCAGCGGCTGCGACTCGGAGAATTTCAGGCGCAGCCAGGCGCCGGCCAGGCTGCCCAGCGCCCATTTGCGCATCGACTTGCCGGTGTGGTTGAACTGCTCCGACTCCAGCGCATCGGCGCTGGCCCACTGGTCGAGCCAGGTGATGGCGCAATCCAGGCGTTCACGCTGGCCGGTACGCATGTAACCGGTGATCAGCCGCCCGGCTTCTTTCTCCAGGCGGGTGATGGCTTCGGTCTGCTTGCGAAAGTCTCGCTCGGCCTGCTGGTTCAGGGTGGCGCGCGCACTGTCGGAACCAGCGTACTTGCTGGTGAACTGCAGCTCGCCGGTGTAGGGCTGCGGCGTCGCCTGGCAGGCGGGCGCCTTGCCCTCACGTTGGCCAACCGCTGCGTGATAGCCGGCCGGCGCTTGTAGTGCGGCGAAGGTCGGGCCGCTGAGCAGCACGGCCATAAGCGTCAGAGGTGCGAGTCGTGCGGGCATAAGGGCCTCCTCAATCGCCTGCGCCATGCTGGGCGATCTGCTGGTTGGCGCCGCTCGGGCGTTGGCACAGGCTGGCCTGTACCTTCAGGTCGTCGGCGCTGTCTTCGGGCTTCTCGATTTCCAGGGCGAAGAAGTTCTGCTCGCCCCAGCCCGGCTCGTCGCGCAGTTCCACGGCGAAGCGGCCATCGGTGTCGACGGTGTTGGGTTTCTCCAGCTTGAGTTTTTCGCGCTGGCCATTGAGGTACCAGATGGTCGCGTCGACGCGCTTGACCGATGGATCACTGAAGCGCAGGTCGAGCTGGTGGCGGTTGCCGGCCAGGGTCAGCAGCTTGTTCTCACCGTTGACCAGCACCTCGTTGTTGCCGGGGCGCAGGCGTGTTTCGTTGGCGAGCACTTCGCGCTGGCCGCTGCAGCCGTTGTTCAGGCTGGCCATCAACTGGCGATGGATCTTGTCCGAGGCCAGGTCGTAGAGCGGCGAGAACTCCCAGATGAGAATCTGCGGCGGGTCGTTCTGGAACGAGTCGCTGGCCAGGTATTCGAGCATCGCGCCTTCCAGGCCACCGCCGGGGAAGGCGGCGTTGAGCACGTCGGTGCCCAGGTACTGTTCGAGGAAGCCGCCGAAGTTGTAGTTCTTGCCGCTGTGGCTGGTGCCGACCAGGGCAACGCGCGGGCTGGCGTCGTCGCCGAACAGGGCATCGCCATCGCTGGCGTCCTTCGGCTCGGTGCTGAACTGATCGACGTACTGCACCGCATAGCCGGTGCCGCACAGCTGGCTGGCGACATTCTGCATGGTGCCGGTCTTGCCCATCAGGCCAATGCGCTCGGTGACGAATTCCTTCTGCGCAATATCGGCAAAGCCGGGAATGCGTTTGACGGTTTCGGCCACCAGGCGCGCGGTGCGTTCGGCGCCGTAGGGCGTCCAGTGCTGGTCGCGGCGGAAGTAGAACTCCTGGTCGCTGTTCTCGTCGGTCAGCGGAGTCAGATCCGGCACCCAGATGCCCAGCTGTTCGAAGCGCGTCAGCGCCTGGCGATAGTTGCGCAGCGCCTTGTCGTAGTCGAAGCGCTCATAGTCGGCCGGGCGCAGCTTGCTGCGATTGACCAGGCCGCGGGTCGGTTGATAGACCACCACCAGTTCCACGCCGCGCTGCTTGAGGCCGTCGCGCAGTTCCTTGAGGCGCTGGTAGCCGACTTCCGTGGTGCCGAACTCGGTGCGCAGGTCTTCGACGCTGCGGAACAGCCAGCCTTCGTCAGCGTCGAGCAGGGTGACGAAGTTCTTCATGTAGCTGGTGGTGTAGCGGCTGGCATCGTGCGCCGCCGGGCACAGCGAGCAGCAGTCTTCGACCTGATACTGCGGCGCCTGGCGCTCCTGGGCTTGCAGGCTGCTGCCAAAGGCGGCGCAGGTCACCGCCAGGGCGAGGGTCTTGAGTTGGGATACGCGCATTCTGGGGCCTCGTCAGTTGGTCATTTGCTCGGGCTCGATCGGATCGATCAGCACGGGCTGGCGCTGGCGCACCATGAGGTCGAGGATTTCGTCCTGTTTCTCGCCGAGGATGCCGGCGAGCTGGATGCCGCTGCTCTTGCGCGGCGCGAGCATCTTCACGCGGTACAGCTCGACCGACAGCGGCGAGTCGATGTTGATCGGGCTGGAGCCGTTGCCGGCCAGGGTGCCGCCGACGATGATCATCGAGATCTTGGTGTCGAACGGGTCGAGATCCAGGTCGCGATCGGTGTCCGACAGATCCTTGATATGACCGTAGATACCGGTCAGTTGATTGAGGGCGGCGAGGTTCTCGTACAGGCGGATGTTCTCGCTGTTACGGATGCGGATGCCGTGGCGCTGGTTGCGCATCACCTGGTTGCCCCACAGCAGGTTGTCGCCGCTCTCGTACAGGGTGATGCCGTCGGCATGGTTGCCGTGCACGCGGTTGTAGGCGATCAGGTTGCGCTCGCTGCTACGGTCGATGACCACGCCGGAGAGCTTGTTATCGTAGCTCTCGTTGTTGATGATCCAGCTGTCGTTGACCTCGCGCGAGATGATGATGCCGTGCTTCTTCTTGGTACCGAACACGGTGTTCTCGGCGATGATCAGCCCGTGCGAACGGTCGTGCGGGTCGATGCCGTAGACGATGTTGTCGCGGTAGGTGTTGCCCTTGATCACCACGTTCTGCGCTTCGTAGCAGTAGAAGCCGTACCAGTGATCGACGAACTCCGAATCGATCAGCCAGCCGGTCGGCTCGTCGCGCTTGAGGCGCTCGTGCATGCTCGGCGTGTACTGGGTGATCGACACGCCGTAGGACTTGGAGTTGTCGTAGCCCAGGCTGGTCAGCACGCTGCTGGCGATATACAGCTCGCTGCCGCCCCAGGACACCAGGAACGGGCGAAACTCCTTGCCCTCGTCGCGCATGGTCGCCGGGCCGTTGTCGGCTTCGCGCCAGGCGGTGACGCGGGTGTCGGTGATGAACATCAGGCCGTCATTGACCAGAAACGCGCCGCGCTCCTGCGACAGGCGCAGCTCGCGGGTGTCCTTGCCGACGTGCAGCGCCGCGCCCTCGGCTACCACGATGGGCAGGCGGGCGAGGTACACGCCGTCTTCCTGTTCGGCGAACTGGCTGTCGGGCAGTGCCTTGGCGATGTCCTGCGCGGTGACCAGACCACCTTCGATGAAGATCGCCATGGGCATGCCCTGCTGGCGCTGAATCCATTCGCGCAGACGTTCGTTGCCGCCGGTGAAGTCCTTCAAGGCGTCCTGGCGCAGCATGCGCCGCACCACCACCTTGCCCTTGCTGCCTTGCGGAATCTTGGCCAGCACCGCTTCCTTGGTGTAGCCGGACAGATCCGGCAGCGTGGGGGCCTCCATGTGCAGTTCGGCGGCCGGGGCGCTGCGCACGCGGTATTCGAACTGGTGTTCCTGCGGGTTGGCCTGGGCCAGTGGCGCGGCGAGACACATCACGCTGAGCAGCAGGGGTAGGGCTAATCCGTTGGGTTGCATGATCCGATCCCTCAGAAGCGCCAGATGAAGTCGACGAAGGCGCGGTGCATCACCGAATCGGTGCCGCTGCCATAGGCGTCGCCGGGCAGGAACACGCCGGCGCGCAGGCGCACCAGCGCCGAGCGGTCGTCGAGTTGTTCGGCCACCGAGGCCGGCAGCAGGCCCTGCTTGAAATAGCGGGTCAGCACCAGGTCGACTTCCTGGCCGATGTCCTTCTCGCCAGCCACCAGCGGTGCGGTGATGCCGCTGTCGCCGACATCCTGGTCGCCGTCGACGCGCCAGAAACGGTGATAGACGACGCTGGCGTCATAGTCCTCGCCCAGCTGCCAGGAACTGAATGCGCTGGCCACCTGCAGGTTGGACAGCTCACCGCGAAAGGCCTCGCCGTAGCGGTGCAGGCGCGATTCGACGCCGGTGAAGTTGGCCCGGTTGCTGTGCAGGCCGGTCTGCATGAACTGCCGCGACTTGCCTTCGTCACCACCGCCGCTGCCACGGGCGTAAGCGGCGCCGATCTTCCAGTTGTCGTCGAGGCTGTAGCGCAGGCCCAGATCCATCGCCCAGGCGTCCACGTCCTGGCTGCGCGAGCCGGTGGAGATGCGCTCGTTGCCGACCACCTGTTGCTGCAACTGATCGGTGTCGCCTTGCAGCCAGGTCAGCTGCGCCCAGTAGTTGAGACGGTTGCGCGAATTACGCCCGAAGAAGCCGCCATCGGCGTGCAGGCCGAACCAGGTCAGGTCACCGGTGTAGCGCTTGCTCAGTTCGTCGACGCGCTCGCCCTGATTGGCCAGGTGGCCGTCGTCGCGGCTGTGGTGCAGCTTGGCGCCGATGCGGTGGCCGGGCGTCCACTGGTAGTCGAGGCCGGCAAAGAAGTGTTGGCGGTCTTCGTCCTCGGGCGCCAGGTCGTCGAGGTCGGTGCGGTAGTCGGAGAACCGCTCGGCAACGCCGACTGTGGCCTGCAGCAGGGTGGTATCGAAGCGCCAGTTGATGGCCTCGATGTTGGTGTCCCACCAGGTGCCTTCGTCACTGCGCAGGCGTTGGCGACCGACGCGCAGGTGCTCGCCGGGGTAGGCGGTGAGGCCGGCGTAGTCGACCCAGAACTCGCGCATGGCCAGGTAGTTCTTGTCCGGCTGGCGTGCGTCGCTGCGTTGACTGCTGTCTTCGCCATCGTCCTGCAGCGGGTCGGTTTCGATGGTGTCGGTGGCGGTAACCGCCTGGCCCATGGCGAAGGCGCTCCAGTCGCCGCGTTCGCCGTAGGCCCACGGGCGCAGGTCGAGACCGATACCGTTGACGTCGCCACCGTCGCGGGTGCCGAGGTCGCGGTCGTCTTCCGATTGCGCGGTGATCTTCACATCCAGGCCGAAATTCTTCGGCGCATCCGCCGCCCAGGCGGCGCTAGCGGCCAGCAGGCTGGCACTCAGCCCGAGCTGGATAACGATACGGTTTAGCTGCATGCGGGCATCCCTGTTCATGGCTGGCTGACCTGCAGAGCGGCCTGCTGCTGCAGGACGATGCCGCGTGCATTGCGCTCTTCGCGCAGCAGGCGTTGGCCTTCGGCCAGTTGCGCCGGGGTCAGGCTCTCGGCCACCTCGTGCGCCAGCTCGAAGGTCGGCGGCGTGTTGCGTGGCAGGGCCAGTTGGCTGAATACGTAGGCATTGACCGGGTTGGGCTTGACCCCACGGCCCTGGCTGAACATCTGCGCCAGGGCGAAGTCGGCGCTGAGCTGGCCGGCGCGGGCGGCGCTGAGCAGGTGGTCGAGCGCCTGCTGGGCATAGACTTCGCCAAGGTGACCGCGCAGGTAGATCTGCCCCAGGTAGTAATTGGCGCTGGGCTCGCTGGGCGCGGCCTTGCGCAGGTGTTCCTCGGCTTTCTTCGGCTCCTGCGGCAGCAGCTTGCCTTCGTAGTAGAGGCGTCCGAGCAGCAGCTCGGCGCGTGGCAGGGCGGCTTCGCGGCCCTTGTCCAGATAACCGAGCAGGGTTTCGGTATCGCCCTGTGCCGGGTAGTCGTAGAGCAGGCGCGCCAGGCTTACCCAGGCGGCGGGATAGCTCGGTGCGATGGCTTCGAGCAGCTCCTGCGCGCGCTGTGGCTGCGGCTGGCCGAGTTCGGCATCGCTGAGCACCAGGGCCACGGACTCGACCTGATTGGGTGAGACGTTGCCGACGCGGTAGCCAGCCAGCAGTTGCTCGATCAGCGCTTCGCGGTCGTCTTCGCGGTTCTGCTTCTGGTACACCGTCGCCAGCTCGGCGTAGCAGGCGTCGTTGCTGGCCAGGCGTGCCTGGCAGATGCGCTCGATCTCGCCCAGGTGCTGGTCGTAGGTGCCGTCGGTGCGGTACAGGAGGATCTGCGCCAGTTCTGCCTGTGGCAGACCCTGCTGGCGCCAGTCTTGGATACGTTGCGCGAGGTTCATGGCGGGAAAGTCCTGTGGGTAGAACAGGTAGAGTTCGGTCAGCGGCAGCAGCGCACTGGGCTCGCGGGCGCGGGCTGCGCTCTCCAGCAGCTCGGAGGCCTCCTGGCGCTCGGCCAGGGTGCTGCCGGGCTTGCGCGCCAGCAGCTTGCCGAGGCGTGCTTCGGCACGCGGCGAGCCGTCCAGGGCCTGGCGGTAGATGCGCTCGGCCTCATCCAGATCCTGGGTCTGGCCATTGGCGGCGTAGATGTCGGCCAGGCCGATCTGTGCGTCGCTGTAACCCATCTCGGCAAGCTGGCGGAAATGCCATTCGGCGGTCTGCTGGTCGCCGCTCTGCAGGGCTTCGCGGGCCAGGCGCTGATCCGGCAGACCGGCGCAACCGGCCAGCGTGGCGCTGACGGCGAGGCCCAGCAGGGCAGGACGAAGAAGGGGCATGCTCACGGCGTGGTTCTCCTTAGCGGCCAGCCGCGACGGCGCGGTCGACCAGCCAGCTCAGCGACGGACCGCGATCGATCACCACTTCCACCGGCTGCCCGGCGAGGCTGGCCGGCAGCAGGTCGTCGGGTTTGATCTGCACACGGATGTCCGAGGACAGGCCGCCTTCGTGCAGGTTGCTGCTGATGATCTGGCCACGACGGCTTTCGTTCTCGCCGGCCACACGGAAGCTCACCGGCGTGCCGGGGTGCGCCTGTTCCAGATGGCGGTAGGGGAAGCTAGCGCTGACGCTGGCGACGCCGTCCTGCGGTACCAGTTCGAAGATCACATCGCCCTTGCTGGCGAACTGACCGTCGGCCACCAGTTGACGGGCGACCTTGCAGTTGCACGGGCTGGTCAGGGTGCCCTGCATTTCGCGGGCGAACAGCGCTTCGATCTGGCTCGGTTCGAGCTGGTCGTCACCGAGGTGGCCCTTGAGCATTTCCAGCATGCTGGTGGTGAAGGTGGCGATGGGCGCGCCTTTCTCGATCACGCCATCGGGCTGCACCAGGCTCTGCACGCTGCCTTCGCGCGGCATGGTCACCTGCAGCGCGGGCAGGCTGACCTGGGCCGATTGGGCGTGGGTGACGAAGTAAAGGCCGTAGATCGACTTGCCGATGTAACCGAAGGCGGCCAGGCCGACGACGAAGATCGCGCCACTGAACGCCACCGCACGCAGGCGGCCGAACACGCCCATGCCGCCGCCGGAACCGTTCTTGCGCGCCTTGGTGAAGTTGTCGCGTTGCAGGATGTGCAGCACCTCGCCGACGTTGACCAGCTCACCGGCCAGGTGGCTGCTGATCAGATGGCGCAGGGCCGCGACCTCGCGGGCTCCGAGGTTGTGGAACTGGCAGCCGACGCGGTTGTGCTCCGGTTGTACCGAGCTGACCTGAAATTCCACATCCAGCCCCAGCACCAGGCTGTCGAGCTGGAACTGCAGCTGGCCGCGATGGAAATCGCCGACCTTGTGCGTAGTGTTCTCGCTGGTGAAGCTGAAGCCGCCGGCAGACACATCCTGCAGGCGCGCATCGATGCGTTCGCGCTGGGCATTGGTGTAGCGCAGGCGCCCGGGCAGCTTGACGCGGGCGTGCTGGCGCTGGGCTTCGGACTCATGGACGACGTTGAGATTGGCGACGGAGTTCATGGTGGCTAGTTCCTATTCGAGTACGGTCACACCAGCGCCAGCAGCGCGGCGATGAAGACAGAGGCGGCAGAGAAGGTCATGGCGCGCGACGACCAGCTGTTGAACCAGTTGGCGAAGCTGGACAGGCCGCGGTTTAGCTTGGTGTTCTGGCGCGTCCAGGACTGTTGATCGAGGCGGAAGAACACGTAGATCTTCACCAGCGCGCCGACGATCTGGTTGTAATAGAGCAGGGCCGGGTAGGCCGGGCCGATACGGTGCCCGGAGAGCATCAGCAGCAGCGTCAGGATCAGGCGCGTGATGCCGATCCACAGCAGGTAGATCAGCAGGTACATCACGCTGTACTTGATGCTGGCGATGATCGCCACGCACAGACCGAGCAGGCAGGTCCACATCGATACGCGCTGGTCGAACAGCACCAGGCTGGTGAACGCACCGAGGCGGCTCATGCCCAGACGCAGGGCGCGCGAGTTCTGCCGCAGGTTGTTGCCGTACCAGCGGAACATCAGCTTGCGGCTGGCCTTGACGAAGCTCTTCTCCGGCGGGTGCTCGACCGTGTTGATGGCGGCATCCGGCACGTAGAAGGTGTCGTAGCCCAGGCGCATCAGGCTGTACCAGCTGGACTTGTCGTCACCGGTGAGGAACTGGAAGCGACCGAGGCGCCAGTGCTCCAGGTGATCGCTTTCCACGTCGCGGATGAACTCGGGGTCGGTGACCACGCTGGCGCGGAACACCGACATGCGCCCGGTCATGGTCAGCACGCGCTTGCTCAGGGCCATCGAGCACATGTTGAGGTGGCGCTGGGCGAAGCGCAGCTTGTGCCATTCGCTCATCAGGTAGCTGCCGCGCACCTCGCAGAACTCGTTGGTGGTCAGCCCGCCGACATTGGGGAAGAGCTTGAACCAGGGCACGGTCTTGGTCACCACGTCCGGCTCGAGCACGGTGTCGCCGTCGATCACCGCTACCACCGCATCGCGATCCGGCATCTGCCGCGAGATGGCGCGAAAACCATGGGCCAGGCCGTCACGCTTGCCAGTACCGGGGATGCGCACGATATCCAGGGTGACGTGCGCCGGCGGCTCGGCCTGAGCCCAGAGGTTCTTGATCAGCAGCTCGTCGGAGAGCTCGACGATCGAGCACACCACGGTGCACGGGTAGCCGCAGTCGATGGCCTCGCGGATTACCGAGCGGTAGACCATGGCGGTGGTCAGTGCCTCGATGCGGAAGCTGGTGACCAGCAGATACACATGAGAGGGGTCGGCGTCCTTGCCGAGTTTTTGCACCTTGCGGCGATACCAGGGGTACACCAGGTAAAGGAACAGGCAGCCGCGCACGAAGTGCAGGGCGCCCATGGAATAGCGCCAGATGCCGACGATGCCGATGAGCAGGAGGAAGTCCCGCGCTTCGGGGTCGAACACCGAACGTGGCAGGGCCAGTGCCAGAAGCATCAGCAGGCTGAGGTAGAGCAGCCAGCCGCTGGCTTGATTGAGGCCGTTCTTGAGCTTGTCCATATGCGTCTCCGGCTACCTGCGCGCGCCAGGCGCGCAGGTAGGCTCGGGTCCTTACCAGCAGATGCCTTCGGCCACGCCATTGCTGGCGTGGGGCATGAAACCGACCAGGTCGATCACCCGCTTGCCGCTCGGCGCCTGCTCGGCCAGCTTGGCGAAGCGTTCGTCGCGGTTGCCGAGGATGATGATGTCGGCCTTGGCCACCACTTCTTCCAGGTCGCTGTTGAGCAGCGAGGAAACGTGCGGGATCTTCGACTCGATGTAGTCCTTGTTGGCGCCGTGCACGCGGGCGTATTCGACGTTGCGGTCGTAGATACCCAGGTCGTAGCCCTTGCCGATGAGCATCTCGGCCAGTTCCACCAGTGGGCTTTCGCGCAGGTCATCGGTGCCGGCCTTGAAGCTCAGGCCGAGCAGGGCGACCTTGCGGGTGTCGTGGCCTGCGATGATGTCGAAGGCCTTCTGCACCTGGGCGGCGTTGCTGCGCATCAGCGAGCCGATCAGCGGGGCTTCGACGTCCAGGCTGCCGGCACGATAGTTCAGGGCGCGCACGTCCTTGGGCAGGCAGGAGCCGCCGAAGGCGAAGCCAGGCTTCATGTAGTACTTGGAGAGGTTGAGCTTGTGATCCTGGCAGATCACGTCCATCACCTCGCGGCCATCGACGCCGACCGCCTTGGCGATGTTGCCGATCTCGTTGGCGAAGGTGACCTTGGCGGCGTGCCAGACGTTGCAGGTGTACTTGATCATCTCGGCGACTTCGATGTCCTTGCGGATGATCGGTGCGTCCAGCTCGCTGTAGATGCTTTCCAGCAGATCACCGGAGGCCTTGTCCAGCTCGCCGATGACGGTCATCGGTGGGTAGTCGTAGTCCTGGATCGCGGTGCTCTCGCGCAGGAACTCGGGGTTCACCGCCAGACCGAAATCGATGCCGGCCTTCTTCCCGGAACAATCTTCGATGATCGGCAGTACCACGTTCTTCGCCGTGCCCGGCAGTACGGTGCTGCGTACCACCACGGTGTGGCGCTCGGCCTTGTCACGCAGGGCGAAGCCGATTTCACGGCACACGCCTTCGATGTAGTCCAGCTCCAGATCGCCGTTCTTCTTGCTCGGCGTACCGACGCAGATGAACGACACGTCGCTTTCCAGTACCGCTGCGGCGACGTCAGTGGTGCCGCGCAGACGACCCTGACGCAGACCCTGTTGCAGCAGTTCTTCCAGACCCGGCTCGACGATGGGCGATTTACCGTTGTTGATCAGATCGATCTTGTGCGTGGAAATATCCACACCAATCACGTCATGGCCGCGTGCCGACAAACAACCGGCACAAACAGCGCCTACATAACCCAAACCGAAGATGCTGATTCGCATGGTATTCACCTCGTCCGTTCGATGCAGTTTCAAATACTGGCCTTATGGCCAAAACTAGTCCGTGAACTTGCTGTTTTGAATTGGGCAAGTTCATTCAGGCATAAGAGAGTTGTGACGCCGGAAGTGTGGCGTCAGATGTGAGCCTTATATAAAGTCGTGGCTCTTTGATATTGTCTTTGCCGCCTCGGTTGAGGCCTCTGTCTCGATGCTTTCGGGGTTTCTATATCTCCCTGTGAAACGCACAAACTTTCGTTGGGGTGAAGCGGCCTGGCGAATGTTTATTCGCAAACAGGCAGTTTCGGTTGATAAGAAAGTTATGAGTTGAAATGTGTTACGGGCTGTATGAGTAGCGGACTTTTCCGATAGTTCCTACCGTTCGTCCGTAGCTGAACGGGAGCTGAACGGGTAAGTTGATCGCAATATAGTGGCAACTTGCAAAATGCATGATGGCAATACGTGCATTAATAAGTGTGAAACTATCCGATAACTAAGGGGCGCAATAAGTTCGCGAGAAAGTGCAGTGGCGCTGAAAGTGTGACGCCAAGCAGGTTTTTACGCGCAAGAAGCGTGGCGTGGGAGTCCCGGCAAAGCGCAGCGCTCAGGGCGCAGCGAAGCGGCGGGCGAGGGCGGGAGGCAGGTGGTAAGTACAGGTGCCGACCCCGTGCAGTAACCGATGAGTGGTGCACGGGGTGGGGGAGGGAGTGGCGTCAGTCCTGCGGCTGGTCGCGCAGAAAAACCAGACTATCGGTCTTGGAGTGCTCGGCCGAGTAGCGGTAACCCTGATAGTTGAAGTCCTTCAGACCGTCGGGGTTGGTCAGGCGCTCCTTGATCACGTAGCGCGCCATCAGGCCACGGGCCTTCTTGGCGTAGAAGCTGATGATCTTGTACTGGCCGTTCTTCAGATCCTTGAACTCGGTGTCGATGATGCGCGCGTTCACTGCCTTGCGCTTGACTGCACCGAAGTACTCGTTGGAGGCCAGGTTGAGCAACACGTCGTCGCCCTGCGCAGCCAGTGCTTCGTTCAGCCAGCCGCTGATGCGCTCGCCCCAGAAGGCGTACAGATCCTTGCCACGGCCGTTGGCCAGCTTGGTGCCCATCTCCAGGCGATAGGCCTGCATCAGATCCAGCGGGCGCAGCACGCCATACAGGCCGGAGAGCATGCGCAGGTGGCTCTGGGCGAAATCGAAGTCGTCCTCGGAAAAATCCTCGGCGTTCAGACCGGTGTAGACGTCTCCCTTGAATGCCAGCAGCGCCTGCTTGGCGTTGGACGGGTTGAACGGTCGTTCCCAGCTGCCGAAGCGCGCGGCATTGAGGCCGGCGAGCTTGTCCGACAGGCCCATCAGCTCGGCGATCTGCGCAGGGCTGAAGTCGCGCAGTTGGGCGATCAGTTCCTGCGCGTGGTCGAGGTGTTCGGGTTGGGTGAAGCGTGGGGTGGCTGGCGGGGTCTCGTAATCGAGGGTCTTGGCCGGTGAAATCACCATCAACATCTGCGGAATCTCCAGAAAGCGTGACGGCGATTCTAGAGGGCGGGGATCGGCAAGACCACCTATCGGGACGATTGAAAGAGACCGCTGCACCCGATTGGCGCGGCGTGCTGCAAGTAGGGGCGGGGAGTCGAGGCGGGTGAAAGCAGGTAGGACTTCGGACTTTAACGGGCAGTTGGCACCTCGCCAAGCACTATCTGTCGCCTCTGCAAATAAACCTGCATGGCGATAAAAAAACGTTTTTCTGTCATACGAATTGGAGTAATAAAAAAGCAAGACCGCCGAAACCTGCAGACAGGTGGCGGCCATTGGCCCTCACCTTGCTTGCCACCTTCCGGCCCCGACCTGAAAAAGTCGGCGGTCTCTGTACGGCGCAGCACCGCCCTGGTATTGCGTCGCCTGGCTACTACAAGAAGGTGACCGAGTATGGATGACCACGGACGCTCCAAGCCCACCGCTCCAACCCTCTACGCCCTCGACACCAATGTCCTGATTCACGATCCCAACGCCTTGCTCAACTTCGAAGAACACCACGTCGCCATCCCGATGACGGTGTTGGAGGAACTCGACAAACTGAAGTCCGGCAAGCACGGTGTCGCCGCCGAATGTCGCCAGGCCATCCGCCTGATCGATCAGATTCTCGCGGGGGCCGAGCCTGAGGACGTCGAGTACGGGGTACCCATCCAGCGCGGCAAGAGCGGCCCCTGCGGACGTCTTTCCATCCTCATGAGCAAGAGCGCGGCGCCAGTGACCTGGCTGCCGGAAAACCTCAACGACAACAAGATCATCAACCAGTTGGTGGAGCTGAAGTCGCGCAACCCCGGTCTGTCCGTGGTGCTGGTGACCAAGGACATCAACATGCGCCTGAAGGCGCGCGCCTGCGGCATCGATGCCGAGGACTACCACACCGACCAACTGGTCGACGACGTGTCGCTGTTGTCCAAGGGCTACCACGACATGAGCGGCTCGTTCTGGGATCGCGTGAGCAAGGTCGAGACGCGTCAGGATCACGGTCGCACCTGGCACCGCGTGCAGCTCATCGACAACTTGCCATCGGTGCACGTCAACGAATTCATCCTCGACGAGCAGGGTTTCGTTGGCTGGATCAAGGCGATCAAGGATGACGAGCTGGTCATCCTCGACATGCATCAGGAACCGCTGCTGCACCAGGAAGCCTGGGGCCTGAAACCGCGTGATATCCATCAGGCGCTGGCGCTGTTCGCCTTGCTCGATCCGGACATCCACCTGGTCAACCTGTCTGGCGCCGCCGGCTCGGGCAAGACCATCCTGGCGCTGGCTGCGGCCATCGAGCAGACTATGGTCAGCAAGCGCTACCGGCGCATCATCGCGACCCGTAGCGTGCAGGGGCTGGATCAAGAAATCGGCTTTCTGCCCGGCACCGAGGCGGAGAAGATGGAACCCTGGCTCGGCGCCATTACCGACAACCTCGAAGCCCTGCACATGGACGATGAGAGTACCCATGGCAGCGTCGACTACATCCTGCAGAAGGTGCCGCTGCAATTTAAGTCGCTCAACTACATCCGCGGGCGCAGCTTCCAGCAGAGCCTGATCCTCATCGACGAATGCCAGAACCTCACCCCGCACCAGATGAAGACCATCATCACCCGTGCCGGTAACGGCTCGAAGGTGGTGTGCCTGGGCAACCTGGCACAGATCGACACCCCCTACCTGTCAGCGCCCAGCTCGGGTCTGACCTACCTCACCGAACGCTTCAAGGACTTCCCGCACGGCGTCCATATCACCCTGCAAGGGGTACCACGCTCGATCCTGGCGGAATACGCGGAAACCCATATGTAACCCTCGGTCTGTTAAACACTGGCGCCCCTGCTCGCAAGAGCAGGGGCGTTTTAGTCTGCATTAACGAATTTCTACAGGTCTCGTGGGAGCGGCTTCAGCCGCGATGATCGCGGATAAATCCGCTCCTACAGTTGTGTAGCCGCATGCAGTCAGTAGCCCGGATGAAATCCGGGGATTTTTGCCGCTCTGGCCCCGGACAAATCCTGACTTGCAGGTTTACAATCGGTCGGTTCCCGCCAGGAGTTTCCCCGTGCTGACCCACCTCGATTCCCAAGGCCGCGCGCATATGGTCGATGTCACCGACAAGGCGACCACCTTCCGCGAGGCCACCGCCGAAGCACGTGTGCGCATGCTGCCTGCCACCCTGCAGATGATCGTCGCTGGCGAGCACCCCAAGGGCGACGTGTTCGCCGTGGCGCGCATCGCCGGTATCCAGGCGGCGAAGAAAACCAGCGATCTGATTCCGCTGTGCCATCCGCTGATGCTCACCGGCGTCAAGGTCGAACTGCGTGCGGAGGGTGATGACAGCGTGCATATCACCGCGCGATGCAAACTGTCCGGGCAAACCGGTGTCGAGATGGAAGCACTGACTGCCGCCAGCGTCGCCGCGCTGACCATCTATGACATGTGCAAGGCCGTGGATCGCGGCATGGTCATCGAGCAGGTGCGCCTGCTGGAAAAACTCGGCGGCAAGAGCGGTCACTACAAGCTGGAGGAGCAAGCATGATCCGCGTGCAGTATTTCGCCCGCTACCGCGAAGCCCTGGGCCGTGACGATGAACAACTCAGTGGCGATTTCGCCACCCTCGACGACCTGCGCTTGCACCTGGTTGCCCGTGGCGGCGAGTGGGAGGTGCTGGGTGAGCAGAACCTAATGTGCGCACGCAATCAGGAACTGTGCAGCCTCGACGAGCCGTTGGCCGAAGGCGATGAAGTGGCCTTCTTCCCCACCGTTACTGGCGGCTGATCACCCTGTAGGAGCGGTCGGGCGGTGTTCCGCTTCAACCTTGTAGGGTGGGCCGGGCGGCGCTCCGCTTCAGCCCACCAATCACCCGCCGACCGTCCTTGACCACAGCCCCATCAAACGAGACACCCCATGACCATCCGCGTCCAAGCCCAACCCTTCGACCCCGGCACCGAACTCAATGCCCTGCATGCCGCCAACCTCGGCATCGGCGCGGTGGTCACCTTCGTCGGTTACGTGCGTGACTTCAACGAAGGGCGTGAAGTCGGCGGCATGTTTCTCGAACACTTCCCCGGCATGACCGAAAAGGCTCTGGCCAAGATCGCTGATGAGGCTCGTGAGCGCTGGCCGCTGTTGGGCATCGAGATCATCCACCGCATTGGCCGTCTGGAGCCGGGCGAGCCCATCGTCTTCGTCGGCACCAGCAGCGCCCACCGGCAGGCGGCGTTCGACGCCTGCAACTTCATCATGGATTACCTGAAGACCCGCGCGCCGTTCTGGAAGAAGGAAGACACCAGCGAAGGCCCGCGCTGGGTCGAAGGCCGCTGCAGCGACCAGAGTGCTGCCGAGCGTTGGCAGCGCCCGTAGGGTGTGCCGCGCACACCGGTTTTCGCAATTCCTCGCACGGTGGATGACCGCCCACCGCGTCCCCCTCGATACCGTTCGGTGCGCATGGCGCACCCTACAATGAGGCGCATGATTCCGAACCCGCAGGGTACTCCGTTCGCCCCCACTCATATCACCTGATATTCATGACCTCCGGTGATCGCGATCCGTAGGGTGCGCTGTGCGCACCGCTTATCACGATTCCTCGCAAGGATGATGACTGCCCACCGCGTACCCCTCGATACCGTTCGGTGCGCATGGCGCACCCTGCGATGCGGTGCGTGACTCCGAACCCACAGGGTGCCCCGTGCGCGCCCACCCATATCACCTGATACTCATGACCTCCGGTGCTCGCGATCTGTGGGGTGCGCCGTGCGCACCGGCTCCTCGCAACACCCCGTCCGAATGAATCGAGACACTCTCAAGACCGCTTGAAGCGCATGGCGCCCCCCACGGTAGCCGCGCCCCTTTGAAGCCCTACGCCAGCGCCAGATGCACCCGCAGCGCAATCGGCACCAGCATCAGCAACACACCCAGGCCCAGCACGCGTATGCCCCATTCGTGTTCGCGAAAGTTGAAGCCGACTCCCAGCAGCAGGAAGCCGCCAACCAATAGCAGCAGCATCAGATGATAGTGATCCATCGCTCTTCTCCGTTTCGCAGCCCTCTGTTTACAGACTAGCCCCTCCGTTGGCCTTCGGTGCTGACCTGGGGCAATACGACTGACTCGATTGGCGACAACGTGCGTCCCGATTGGTCGCTGTCTGGCGTCACGGCCTGTTCCATACTGTGCGCAGTCATCGTCAAGGATCGTCCATGCGCCTGTTCTCCTCACTCCTGCTCGCCGGCCTGTTGACCGCAACACCGCTGGCCGCTGCCGAACGAAGCTTTACCATCCTGCACAGCAACGACTGGCAGTCGCGCCTGCTCGGTTTTGGCCCCAACAACGAATACACCCCGGCCACGGTGAACGATGACGACACCGTCGGCGGTGTTGCCCGCCTGGCCACGCTACTGAGTGAGCGTCGCGCTGCGGCTGGCGAAGAACCCTTGCTGCTGCTCGATGGTGGCGACTTCACCATGGGCACGTTGTTCCACACCATTGCCCGCGAGATGGGCAGCGAACTGCGCCTGATGACCGACCTGGGCTACGACGCCGCGGTGATCGGCAACCATGAGTTCGACTTCCGCCCGGCTGGCCTCGCCGCGATGATCAGCTCCGCGCACAAGGCCAAGGGCGATGCGCTGTTGCCGTTGTTGTCGAGCAACATGCGTTTCGATGCCACGAGCAAGGCCGATGACAGCCTGCAGGCGCATTACGATGCTGGGCGCATCCTGCCGTACACACTGATCGAGCGCGGCGGCATTCGCTTCGGCCTGTTCGGCCTGCTCGGTAACAACGCCGTGGCGGTCAGCCCGATGATCAAGCCGCTGACCTTCGCCGACCCGGTGGCCACCGCCAAGGAAACCGTGGCCAAGCTGCGCGAGGAGGGCGCCGAGGTGGTCATCCTGCTGTCGCACATGGGCGTCACTCAGCAGGCCGATGGCAACTGGCGTGGCGAGGAGGTGGAACTGGTCGAGCAGGTGCCAGGCATCGACATCGTCGTCGGCGGACATTCGCATGTGGCGCTGCCACAGCCGGTGCTGGTCAACGGGCATACCCCGATAGTGCAGGCCGGTTCGGAAATCCAGTACCTCGGCGAGTTGCGCATGACCCTCGGTGACGACGGCGTACCGCGCGTGCGCGACTACCGTCTGCACCCGATCAACGACAGCATTGCCGGCGACGCGACCATCACCGCCAAGGTCGAAGACTTCAAACAGGTGGTCAGCGAACGCATGCTGGCGCCCAAGGGCTATCGCTTCGATCAGCCGCTGGCCAAGGTCGACCAGAGTCTGGGCCGCGACTTCAGCGACAACACCCTGGCCAACCTGGTGACCGACGCCCTGCGCCACGCGGTGGATGCCGACCTTGCGTTCACCGGCAATGGCACCATCCGCGATGACCTGCTCAAGGGCCGCCATGGCGTACAGGACGTGTCCGACCTGTTTCGCATTGCCCCGCTGGGCATCGGTCACTTCGATGACGAGCCCGGCTATCCGCTGATCAAGGCCTATGTCAGTGCCCGCGAAATCAAGTCGCTGCTGGAAGTGCTGCTGCTCGCCTATCAGTTGCGCGACAGCCAGAGCTATTACCCGCGCGTCTCCGGTGTGCGCTTCACCTACAACCCCTGGCGCGTGCCGTTTGACCGGGTCAGCCGCATCGAGATCGGCGATCCGCGCAATGGCTACCGTGATCTGGATCTGAATGACACACGCCTCTACAGCATCGGCGCCACCAGCTATGTTGGCAGCTTCACCTGGCTGGTGCCGGATCTGACCAAGGGCCTGCTCGATGTCGTGCCCAAGGACGCCGAGGGCAAGCCGCTGCCGCGCATCGAAGACGCCATCGTCGACCAGGATCCGGACAAGGAAGGTGTGCAGGAACTCAAGGAGTGGCAGGCGCTGCTCGACCATATCCGCAGCCTGCCGGATCTCGATGGCGACGGCCTGCCCGACATTCCCACCACCGGCGCCGCAGCCGAAGAGCGCATGGTGCGTGCGCCCAGCCTGCATCCGGCGGAAATGTTCCGCCTGGCGGGAACGATGCAATGGGGCGTCAGCGTGGTGATCCTGGCCGGCGTGCTGCTGATCCTCTGGCTGCTCACCCGCCCGCTGCGCCGCCGTCTGTAGGGTGTCGCGGGGCCGCCCAGGTCGCGTGCACCGCTCTCGATGAGCCCGGTGCGCACGGCGTCAGCCACGGTCGACAATCTTGCCAAGCATTGCCTGCCTCCGTATGGTGCAAAACCGCCTGATTCGGAAGCTACGCAATGATCGCTCAGCACTGCCCGCTTGGTGACCGCGCACAGCCGGCCAAGACCCTCTCGGATATCCGTCACGTTGTCGGCGTGGCCCAAGCCTTATGACCGCACTCAATCACTCGCGCCCGCTGGCGCTGTTCGGCCTGCTGCTGGCCAATCTCTGCTGGTCCGGCAACGCCCTGGTGGCGCGCGCCTTCGCCGGTGAAATCGCCCCGTTCACCCTGTCGTTCTGGCGTTGGTGCCTGGCGCTGGCGCTGCTGCTGCCCTTCGTCGCGATACCGCTATGGCGCCATCGCGCTGCACTGCGTCACGCGGGGTGGCGTCTGCTGGTGCTCGGCGGCCTCGGTATCGCAGGCTACAACTCGCTGCTCTACAGCGCGGCGCAGACTACCGCCGCGATCAACATCTCGCTGGTCAATACCTGCCTGCCGCTGGTGACCTTCATCGGCGCCGGCTTGCTGCTCAACGAATGGCCCGCGCGGCGTGCCTGGTGGGGGATGGGCGTTGCCGTGATTGGTCTGGCGGTGCTGATCAGTCATGGGCAATGGAGCCGCATCGCCAGCCTGTCGTTCAATCAGGGTGACCTGATCATGCTGCTGGCCGTGGTGGATTGGGCGCTGTACTCACTGCTGCTGCGGCGCTGGTCGGCCTACCTGCAACCGATTCCGCCGCTGGCATTGCTCGGTGCATTCATCCTGCTCGGCGTGCCGCTGATCCTGCCCTTCTATTTATACGAGCTGAGTCAGGGCGCTCATCTGGCACTCAACGCCGCCAACCTCTCGGCTGTCGCCTACACCGCCGTATTCGCCTCGCTGCTCGCCTATCTGGCCTGGAACCACGGCATCCGCGTGGTCGGCGCGGCCAAGGCGGCACTGACCAACTACGTGATGCCGGTATTCACTGCGCTGTTGGGTTGGGTGCTGCTGAACGAGAGCCTGGAGATCTACCACTGGCTGGGGGCTGCGATGATCTTCGGCGGCCTGCTGGTGGCCACACGTCCGAGCAAAAGCGCCTGAGTTCAGCATCACGACCCTCTCCTGCCTGTGGGAGAGGGTTAGACGCTTTCTTCACTCCGGCTTGAGCATCAAGAACGCCTCGCCACCCTCGCGGTCGTGCATCAGGATGAACGGTTGCCCGGCGATCATCATTTTCGCCGGCGTCTTGCGTGGCACCGTGGTGCCGGCGTTCACCGCCGCGGCCGTCAGCAACTGGCTGGCCAGCGTCGCATCCTGCTGCGGCTCGCTGGTCACCACGCACTCGTGGCTGACCTTGACCTGAATGCTCAGGCTCTTGTCCGCATTGAAACCGATGGTGGCAAAGCCCATATCGGTCATCTCGGTGATGCCATGCTGGCGTGCCACGCGATGCGCCTCGGCAAAGCTCGGCGCAGTCTGCAAACAGATATCGCGAAACGCCTGCACCACGGGCGAGGTAATTGGCACCGGCGGCTGCGAGCCGAAGTTGGCGCAGGCGCCGAGAAGACTGTAACTGACCAGCAGGGCGAACTTTTTCATCACATCTTCCTTAATGTTCGGTTGGTTCAGGGTTGCAGTGGTTGCTGGCAAAGATCATGCCCCAGCAGCTTTGAAGCCAGCCCCTTGGCCAGATAGGTTTCCACCACGCGGCCATCGCCGCACTCGGTCTTGTGGCCGATGGCGACACCGATGGAAAGCAGGACGAATAGCGCCAGGCCGATATTCTGGATGGGCGTCATGACAGGGCTCTTTTGCGAAAACAATGGGGCAGGATGAAGAGGCGGGCAGGGGATGGCAAGTGTGTCAGTGCCCAACCCTGGCGTTGCCGGCTCGGCGAGCCAATACTGGTGGTCACTCCGCATAATCGGCAAGGGACTGCGCAATGAAGAAGCTGATCATCATCCTGCTGCTGGGCGCTGCCTTCTGGCAGTTCTACCTGAGCAAACCTGGCAGCTCGGTGATCAGTAATATCGCCAGCGACGGCTCGGTGATGGAAAGCCCGGTGGCCACGCAGTCCAGCTCGTCCTCTTTTTCGCTGGACAACCTGCGGTCGTCACCTTCGATCAACCAGCCGGCTGCCCAGGTGGCCAGCAGTCAATATCGCTGCGATGGCCGTACCCACTGTTCGCAGATGACCTCTTGCGCCGAAGCCACCTACTTTCTGCGCAACTGCCCCGGCACGAAGATGGACGGCGACAACGATGGCGTGCCCTGTGAAGGGCAATGGTGCGGCCGTTAAGGCAGATTGATGGAGAGGTCGCCGAGCACGAGCCGGGCGATGATCATCCAGGCAACCGCGCTGACGATCCCGAGCACGCTGTAGCCGACGACGATACCAATCGCGATCTGCTTCCACAGTCCGGCGAAGCGGTTGGGCTCGTTTCGGTAGCGCGTCGGCATATCGCGCTCCGCACGCAAATCGTCGAAGTCGTCTCTCGCTCTCAAGGTGCTCTCCTGGTTCATGGGCCAGCGCGCGGCGGCGCTGCAGCCTGGCTGGGGGCGAATTTTCCTGCATCGCCTCACGGCGCCGCAAGCACCGTCCGTACGCCGCGCAGGCAGGTGAAGATGCGTGTCGCGAGCCTTGAACCCACAACCTGCTCTGCCCGATTCCCCCGAAGCCTAACCGCTTGATAAAACGTAAATTTATCGATGTGCTGGGGTTGACAGCGCTATTCGAGACGCGGAAAATGCGCGCCGTTGGCTACATAGCTCAGTCGGTTAGAGCGCAGCATTCATAATGCTGATGTCCCAGGTTCAAGTCCCGGTGTAGCCACCATAAATTTCAAGGGGTTAGCGCAAGCTAGCCCCTTTTTATTTGGGCCGGTGTCCACCAAGTGTCCAAATGTTGTCTACGGAATCTGAAAAGCCACGTAGACGAGCAATGCACCAATCAGCGCAAACAGGCATACAATCAAACGCCTTCTGGCACGCTTTTCCTTGCGTGCCTCAAGAATTTCCTCAGCTTGAAGATGAGCATAAGACGGCGGGGTGAATTGCTTAGATGGCCCCTGGCGGGAATTGCTAGCAGACGGAGCAGGAGTCGCAGGCCCGCCTACGCGAGGCTTGCCGGCCTTAAATCCGTCCCAGGACCCCGAGATACCCTTCTTGCGTTGCTCTTCGCGATACCACTCCCGATCCTCGAGCCCCATAGCAATCAATCCCTGCAATCAATAGATGGCAGAATGCTACACCAACTTGCCCCCAAGCTGAGGAAGAGGGGGCAGCATCAAAAATGTAGAGAAGTGGTCAGGAGCTAGGTGTGCATAGCGCATGGTCATCTTTCTAGTGGGCGTTCTGTATCGGCAGGCGTGACCTGAAAACCCGCCAAGCGCAGGCTGGCGATGTAGTTGGATCGACGCACCCTGGCGAAGTAGGCCTTTTTGATCTGCAAAGACGGGGATGACATGACGCGATCTCGATCGATTGTGGCAATCGCTTCAGCGATCAGGCGAACGCCAGTTTGCCGACCTGCTTCAGGTCTACATGCTGACGGGCGATCCACAGATCATAAGCATCCTGCATGGCCAGCCAGCTTTCCGGCGAGCGCCCCAGTGCTACTGACAGGCGCAGGGCCATTTCCGGTGTCACACGGCTACTGCCTTTGAGTACACGACTCAGTGTCGAGGGTGCTACGCCTAGCTTCTCGGCCAACTCACGGCCGCTAATGCCGTTGGGCTCCAGGTAGATATCGGTGATGAACTCACCGGGATGGGGTGGGTTGTGCATGTTCATCAGTGGTAATCCTCATAGTCCAGGACATAAGCGTTTCCGTCGCGAAACTCGAACGTCAGCCGCCAGTTACCGTTTACCATGATCGACCAGCGCCCACGCATTTCTCCCTTGAGCGGGTGCAAGCGAAAGCCAGGGATATCCATATCATCTATCGTCATAGCGGTACCCAGCGCTGTCCGTTGCATTCGTAATCGCTTGGCGTGGGCTGCTTGGGCGCGCAAGCGTTGCTTGAGGTCGTCGTCCATGCGGATGGTCAGGCTGGCCATCAGTGCCACCAGCGATTGAGCAGGGCGCGCAACGAGCGTTCGCCGGGTGTGGGTGGTGGGGCGAAGCGCGGCATATCGCGCAGGGAGATCCATAGATCGCCTTGCCATTCCAGCAGGCTGATGCGTTGGCGATCCCAGGCCATCAGCGTGCGTTTTGGTTCCTGCGTACGATGCTCCCAGGCGTCGCGCAGGGCGGGCAGCGCTTCGTGGGTGAGCCAGCGGCGCAGGCTGCGATTCTCGGGATGGCTGAAACGGCAAAGCACCCGGTACAACCCTGATTCGCTCAGCACCTCAACAGATTCGGAATCGCCATGGTGGGTACAGAACGTCACGGTGCGCACCTGATCGTCATCCATCAGCCGGCAGATCCGCTCCGGGTGGCGGTGCCCCATCAACAGGCCGAACTCCTTGGCACAGACCCAGGGTTGGCGGTCGATCATCACGCCACGCAGTGGGCGGTTATGCCGCATCAGCAGCAAGGGGACATAGCTTTCTTCCATAAAGGCCTCCATTGATTCAGGCAGGCGTGCGTCTTTGCTGATTGGTGCCATGCTGAGCCGCCATGCATTTCTGCCGAGTGTCGCGGTGCGGAAAACGCTACAGGCTGGGTGCACACCAGAACAGGCATGTTCCATGTGATTACTCCTATAATCGGGCACCAGCAGTGGCACGTCATGTGTGTACTATATACATATTTGAATGATACATGCCGCTCGCTAAATGTACATAGAACATTTATGGTTTTTTTCAATGAACGAAGGGATTACCGATAGAGGTCTTAAATTGCTGGAAATTGCCAGCATCAAGGCCCTGGCTGAAGCGGGAAGCACTGCCTACGTACGCTGGCAGAACATAAAGAGAGGCAAAGCCCGCATCGGGGCGAACGAGATCGAGATTCTCGGGCGAGTATTTCCTAGCTACCGGTGGTGGTTGTTGACTGGCGAAGTGATGCCGGAGCATGGCCAGATGAGCCCTGAAGGCGAAGAGACCGGCCGGGATTTCACCAATCCAAGCGCCGGGTAGTGATTGCACAGGATGTAGCTAAGCGCTGGTACGCCCGTAAGCAGGTCAAGGACGGCAGGTAATGATCTCACTCGAAGCTCTCGAAAAGCACCCTCGCAGTAAGGCCCTGGCCTGTTCAATAGGGACTGGCGGCGCTTTAGGCGTCCTGGCTTATATAGGGCTGAGGTTCTACGAGAATAACGACGCTGGCTTTTTCTCTGTCGTGTGTTTCGTCTCAGCTATCTGGCTAAGCCTTGTATCGAAGCGCTGGAATCCGCTGCTAGGTGTGAAGCAGCTCTATCTATTCGATTGGCCTATCGTGGCTACGCTGGCTTGGTTCATGACAATCAACGTGCCTCAGCTGGGCCACAAGCTACTGATTGGCATGGTCATGGTGGTCTTTGCGACCGCCGGAGCAGTGTCGGCCCGTAGAAAACGGGCAAGGGAGTAGGGCTGGGTAGACATAAGTGGTGCTTGCCGGCGATTTGATGGCAGAGAATGGCCAGACGAGCCCCGTCTATGACGAAGCCAACCGAAACTTGGTCAATCCAAACGCGGGATAGCGATCACCCAGGAAGTAGCTAGGCGCTGGTACACCCGTAAGCAGGTCAAGGACGGCAAGCAATGATCACACTCGAAGCTCTCGAAAGGCGTAACAATCTAGGCTTTTCAATCGTGGCAGGCAGCGCTGTAAGCGGCTTGCTCTATATCGGATTCAGCTTTTACGGAAGTCTCTACACGGGCTTCTACTGCCTCACGTGTTTCGCATCCATTATCTGGCTAAGCCTCTCGTCAAAACGCTGGAATCCGCTACTAGGGCTAAGGCAGCCCTATATATTCGATTGGGTGGTGGTGGCGTCTATAGCTTGGTTTATGACCAATAGCGTGATGCTGCCTGGTCACAAGATACTGGTCGGCGTGTGGATGACGGTATGTATGGCCGCCCCAGTTGTATCGGCCCGTAGAAAGCGGGCGAGGGAGTAAGGCAGAAGTAGACATTAGTGGTGCTTGCTTACTGGCGATTTGATGCCAGAGAATGGCCAGAAGGGGCCTGGCTATAGCGAGGCCAATCCACACGCGGGATAGCGATCATTCAGGAAGTAGCTAGGCGCTGGTACGCCCCGAAGGAATGGAGAAGACCAATGAAAAGGATGCTATTGGCACTGGCCCTAGCCGCAAGCCCCGCCCTCGCGGAAGAATCCAAGCCTGTTGCCACCCAAGTGGGTGATGCTCTCAGACCTGCTGCCGAAGCCTACGGCAAAGGTGTGCAGAAGCTGGTGAACGAACTGTTCGCCGGATCCAAAGGCCCCATGGGCGAAGCCGCCCGAGCCAACCTCAAAGCCCAAGATCAACGAGAACGCGAAGCCAATCGCGGGGTTCGTCGCACCATGAAGGAATGCATCAAGCCTGGGAACGTCATTGATGATGACGTGAAAGAGTGCATGGAAGGATTGCGGGTAAAAGAGTGGTAATGCACAGCTCTGAACGACCAGTGGTTATCGTTGTCGCCTAATACTGCTAAAAATGCTGCTATTCAAGTAGTGAAATTAAATAGAGAGAGTTAGAGAAGCTAATGGCCGATCTCCTTGTTGCGCATTTAGAAAAAAAATCCAAAGAGCACTCTGCGTTAGAGATGTTGGCAAATCAGTGGGGCTTTGATAAAAACCTTATACCTAAAGCATTGCAGAATATTGGATCACTATTTCCTCATTACAGCAGGCATGACGAGTCACACAGCAAGCAGATACTAGTTAATATAGAGAGAATACTTGGGAATAATATAGAGCTTTTAACAGCAACTGATACTTGGTTAATTCTTGAGGCTGCATATTGGCATGATATAGGTATGGTCGTGCCTAGGGCTGATCGCCAAGCCGCACTGGAGTCGCCTGAGTTTCGAGTATTTATATCTGATATAGCTGGATCAAGCAGTCATCAGCTTAGTTTGTTTGCTGAAAGTCTAAAGACTTCTATTGCTAGTAATTTCTTTAGTAGTGCGGAGTCACCTTTGGATTCAGTGTATAAATTTAATGAATTAATGGCGGAGTGGTTTCGTAGAAGTCATCCAGAACGCGCAAATTCAGTTGTGCAATCTCCTTGGAATACTATTGGTGTGTCCTCTCCTAGGACGGAATTAATACCATTGCGCTTGTTTAAGACTCTAGGGCATATATGTGAAATGCATGGAGCGCCTTTTGAAACCCTGATGGTACCTGGAGGCTTGCCATTTAGAGAAGGAGGCTTGGCGCAGGAGGATTGTCACCCAAGATTTGTTGCGTGTTTGCTAAGAATGGGTGATCTACTAGATTTAGATAATAATAGGTTCTGTCCTGTTATGCAGCGTATATCAGGGGAGGACAGGCCGTGTATTTCAAAAGCTCATGAAGAAAAACATGCGGCAATACGGCATTTTCGCTTAGATAAAGAGCGGATAGAAATAACTGCAGAATGCGAAACCATAGATGGCTATTTAGAAGCATTTAAATGGTTTGATTGGTTGAAAAAGGAAATGCAGGATCAAATGTCGAATTGGCAGGATATTGTGCCAAGCCGAGAGCTTGGGTTGCTGCCGACCTTGGGCGATGTAAAGCTTGGTCTTTGTGGGGAGTATCAAATATTAGATGAGGGGCAGCGGCCACAGTTTAGTATTGATCATGATAAAGCTATAAGCTTAATTCAGGGCAGTAATTTGTATGAGTCAAAGTTTGCCTGTATTCGTGAGTTACTTCAGAACTCTGTTGATGCAACGCTGATTGCAGCGTGGATTAAAGAACAGAAGAAAGTTTCACCTGATACCTGGCTAGCGCCAGCTAACGCAAAAGCTGTGCTAGAGAGAAGTCCTGTAGAAATTGAGTTGAAAGAATCGTCGATTAAGGCCGATCGTCCAGGGGCATCTAAATGGATACTTAGAATTAAAGATTATGGTACGGGGATAAGTCGCGAGGATCTTTCTTACATGATGCGTATTGGTGCATCGCAAAAAAATAAGAAAAGACAATCTCTCATAAATAGTATGCCGGAGTGGCTGAAACCTTCAGGGGCATTTGGGATTGGGTTGCAAAGTTCGTTTCTAATTTGCGATAGTATAAAGATTAATACAAAGAGCTTGTTCACTAATGAAAGCCTAGAGTTAATACTGCATAGCCCGACTGGAAAAAATGAAGGACTGGTTCAGATCAGGGCCTTACAAAATGACCCAACTCAATTGCATGGAACAACAATAGAAATTGTTACCGAGCTTGCGAATAGAGCAAGTCCAATATTTGGCATGAGGCGTTCTGAGGGGGCAATTACTGAACGGCTTCTATTTGATTACGATCCATTGCTGAGTCAAGAGATATCGTTAGGTGCAACTAAATTGGCAGATCAGATCGCTGAGTTTTCTGAACGCTGTCTTATACCTATGAGGGCTAAGCTCGAAGATCTATCTGGGAGAGTGCTGGATTTTCTTCCATTTCAAGATAGAGAAAGAAATAAAGCAGAGATGACTTTTTATAAGATTGAAGATCAGGAGGTAGAGTTTGAGTATGAATTAAATCAGTGGCTTTATTTTCGGCCTGACTCCAGTACTTATTATCGTGGTCAAAATTTTGAATCGGGTAATCTTAGATTTTCACATATAAAAGTGTGGATTAACCTTTTATCAGGTAGCGCTGGGAGTTGGCTAAATGCTAGTCGCGATAAAATTGCGTCGAGCTCTCGTGAAGATATAAGAAATCTTACGCTAAGCTGCATAAAGGCAAAGCTTGCAGATGATATAGCCGGTTCTAAAGTTCCAGTGGAGCAAGTTCCACTGCTGTCGCTCGCGGTGGCATCAATGAAGGCGCAATATGGTGGTTCTTGGCCGGAAGAATTTAATAGACTTGACCGGCAGTGGCTAAAGTTGTTGATTGACGGTGAGCCTATTGAGGAGTTATTTAAGAAAGACAGTCTAATAATAACCCAAGAGTTAGGTGAGATTGGTTTTAGTGATGGGTCGATAGTGGCGATTCCTGAAAGATATGATTCTATGTTAATTGATCTGATGCTTAATGAGTGGTGTAGGAAGCCTAAGCGCTCGGTGACAGTTTTGAGTCATCACGATGTTGATTTGAGTGTGGTCTTATCTATTGACGATGAGAGTTTGCGTGTTCGCTTGGAGAGGCATGTTTTTTTTAAATTAGACTCTGCGTCTCATGATGATATTAGCGTAAATGCAATCGCTGCCGAGATAATAGGAAGGTTACCGTACGGTAGTAGAAATAACAGACTGGCTATCCCTGTTTCGTCAAAAAAATGGGAAGGGCTTTTTTTACGAGAAAATGTAGAGATTAAAGCTTCTTATATATTTCGCGGGGTTACTAGGATGCAGGACTATGTGCTCTTGCCGTTCTTGTTTGTTGTCGATCGTGATGAATTTAAAGCGCAGTTGTCGGATCATCAATTGTATTTAGTTGCCTCAGCAGTCAAGCCGTATCTCAGAGATAAAGAAAAATCTGTGGCTGAAGTAGTAGCGTTATATAAGTTATTTGTTGAGTATATTGATGAATTTTTTAGCAAGTCAAAGTATCAGGCAGACTGGCAAGCAGCACGAAACGGTAGTGAATTGTAGTGACTACATGCCCCGCTTTCTCTGAAATGCTCTGGTTTGATGAGGTGAAGGGTCGCTGTAAGGCTCCTTTTATGGGGCTTATGGAGCAGTAGGCCGCTTCGTAGCGGATTCATAATCCCTAGCCCACACCATCCCCACCCCAAAAACAACAAAACCCCGCCAAGGCGGGGCTTTGTTTATGCGCTGCTTGCAGCGATCAAACGTTGAAGCGGAAGTGCATCACGTCGCCGTCTTTGACGATGTAGTCCTTGCCTTCCAGGCGCCATTTGCCGGCTTCCTTGGCGCCGGCTTCGCCCTTGTACTGGATGAAGTCGTCATAGGCGATGACTTCGGCGCGGATGAAGCCTTTTTCGAAGTCGGTATGGATGGCGGCGGCCGATTGCGGGGCGGTGGCGCCGACCTTGACGGTCCAGGCACGCACTTCCTTCACGCCGGCGGTGAAGTAGGTCTGCAGGTTGAGTAGCGAGTAACCGGCGCGGATCACGCGGTTCAGGCCCGGCTCTTCCATGCCCATGGTTTCGAGGAACATCTGCATTTCTTCCAGATCGTCCAGTTCGGCGATCTCGGCCTCGATCTTGTTGCACACCGGTACGACGATGGCGCCTTCAGCGTCGGCGATGGCTTGCACCACGTCGAGCAGCGGGTTGTTCTCGAAGCCGTCTTCGGCAACGTTGGCGATGTACATCACCGGCTTGGTGGTGAGCAGGTGGAAAGTCTTGGCCAGGCGTTTCTCGTCGTCACCCAGGTCTTTGAGCAGGCTGCGCGCCGGCTTGCCTTCGGTGAGGTGTGGGATGAGTTTTTCCAGCAGCGCTTTCTGCGCCACGGATTCCTTGTCGCCACCTTTGGCGGTGCGGGCCACGCGTTGCAGTTGCTTCTCGCAGCTGTCGAGGTCGGCCATGATCAGTTCGAGGTCGATGATCTCGATGTCACGCTTGGGGTCGACGCTGTTGGCGACGTGGATGACGTTGTCGTCTTCGAAGCAGCGCACCACGTGGGCGATGGCGTCGGTCTCGCGGATGTTGGCGAGGAATTTGTTGCCCAGGCCTTCACCTTTCGAGGCGCCCGCCACCAGGCCGGCGATGTCGACGAATTCCATGGTGGTGGGGATCACACGCTCGGGTTTGACGATCTCGGCCAGGGCATCGAGGCGCGGATCGGGCATCGGTACGATGCCGCTGTTCGGCTCGATGGTGCAGAACGGGAAGTTCTCGGCCGCGATACCGGATTTGGTGAGGGCATTGAACAGGGTGGACTTGCCGACGTTGGGCAGGCCGACGATGCCGCAATTGAATCCCATGGTGTTGTCCCTCGCGCCAAAGGCGGTGAATAAGGTTAAGAAGTGGCTTTCTGGCTGTGCAGCTTGCGCATGGCGACGGCCCAGTCGCCAGCGAGTATTTCCGGCAGGACGTCGAGGGCGAAGCCGATGCTCTTGTCCAGCAGTTCCTGCTCGCTGCGCGGGGCGCGGCCGAGTACGAAACCGGAAACCAGGCTGGCGTGCCCGGGGTGGCCGATGCCGAGCCGCAGGCGGTGGAAGTTATTCTGGTTGCCGAGCTGGGCGATGATGTCGCGCAGCCCGTTATGCCCGCCGTGCCCGCCACCCTGTTTGAGTTTGGCGACGCCGGGGGGCATGTCGAGTTCGTCGTGGGCCACCAGGATTTCTTCAGGCTTGATCTTGAAGAAATTCGCCAACGCCGCCACGGCCTGGCCGCTGCGGTTCATGAAGGTGGTGGGGATGAGCAGACGAACTTCGCGACCCTGATGGACGAACTTGCCCACCAGGCCGAAATACTTGCGATCTACGCTCAGGTTGACGCGCTGGCTTTCGGCCAGGCGCTCAACGAAAAGGGCCCCTGCATTGTGCCGGGTCTGGTCGTATTCGGGGCCTGGGTTACCCAGGCCAACGATCAGTTGTACGGCAGTCATACAGGAGCCCTTTCTAGGAAATGATCCGGCGTGTCGCCTACCGGATCGGTTTCCGACGCTGCGAGTGGATTACTCGGCAGTGCCTTCTTCGTCTTTAACGCGGCTGGCGTGGATGTTGGCCACTGCCAGGTCGTTACCGTGAGCCAGCGCGACCAGCTCAACGCCTTTCGGCAGTTTCAGGTCGGACAGGTGCAGGTTCTGACCGACTTCTACGGCAGCCAGGTCGACTTCGATGAATTCCGGCAGGTCTTTCGGCAGGCAGGAAACTTCGACTTCGTTGAGGGTGTGGGAAACTTCGCCACCTTGCTGCTTCACGCCAACGGAGGTTGCTTCGTTGATGAAGTGCAGGGGTACGTGGGCGCTCAGTTTCTGGCCGGCAACGACGCGCTGGAAGTCAGCGTGCAGAACGAAACCCTTGGCCGGGTGACGCTGCAGGGCCTTGATGACGACGCTTTCTTTGGCGCCGGCAACGTTCAGGCTCAGTACGTGGCTGAAGGCAGCTTCGTTTTCCAGCAGCTTGGCCAGGTCTTTGGCCAGCAGGCTGATGGATTGCGGGGCTTTTTCGCCGCCGTAGATTACGGCAGGAACCAGGCTGGCGTTACGACGCAGGCGGCGGCTCGCACCTTTCCCCAGGTCGGAACGCACTTCGGCATTCAGGGCAAATTCAACAGTCATTTCACTTCTCCAAAATAACCAAACCGCCTTTACGCTTGCGACCAGCGTTGGGGCGGTAGGGCAAAAAGCCCCGCACGTGGCGGGGCGCTTTACGTCAGCGGATGTTCCTTAGCGGAACATGGCGCTGATCGATTCTTCATTGCTGATGCGGCGAACCGCTTCAGCGACAACCGGGGCGATGTCGAGCTGGCGAATACGCGAGCAGGACTGTGCAGCCGCAGACAGCGGGATGGTGTTGGTGACCACCAGCTCGTCCAGCGAGGAATTTTCGATGTTCTCGATCGCGCGGCCGGACAGTACCGGGTGGGTGCAATAGGCGTAAACCTTGGCTGCGCCGCGATCTTTCAGGGCCTTGGCCGCGTGGCACAGGGTGCCGGCGGTGTCGACCATGTCGTCGACGAGGATGCAGGTACGGCCTTCGACGTCACCGATGATGTGCATCACTTCGGACTGGTTGGCCTTCTCACGACGCTTGTCGATGATGGCCAGGTCGACGCCCAGGCTCTTGGCCACGGCGCGAGCGCGAACGACGCCGCCGATGTCCGGGGAAACGATCATGAGGTTTTCGAAGCGCTGGTCTTCGATGTCATCGACCAGTACCGGGGAGCCGTAGATGTTGTCCACCGGGATGTCGAAGAAGCCCTGGATCTGGTCGGCGTGCAGGTCGACGGTCAGTACGCGGTCGATACCGACCACGGTGAGCATGTCGGCCACTACCTTGGCGCTGATCGCCACACGTGCAGAACGCGGACGGCGATCCTGACGGGCGTAGCCGAAGTAGGGGATGACCGCGGTGATGCGGGTAGCCGAGGAACGACGGAAGGCGTCAGCCATCACGACCAGTTCCATCAGGTTATCGTTGGTGGGTGCACAGGTCGGCTGAATCAGGAAGACGTCCTTACCGCGGACGTTCTCGTTGATTTCGATCATGATTTCGCCGTCGGAGAATTTACCGACCGAAGCATCGCCGAGGGGAATGTGCAGCTGACGAACGATCCGTCGCGCCAGATCGGGGTTTGCGTTCCCCGTGAAGACCATCATCTTGGACACGCGCAGTACCTGCCGGCTGGGGGTATACCTGGATGGGTATGGAAAATGGCAGGGGCGGCTGGATTCGAACCAACGCATGCCAGGATCAAAACCTGGTGCCTTACCGCTTGGCGACGCCCCTATATTCAGTATCGAATGCTGTTTGACTCGGTTGACGATGCCTTCCGTGGAAGGTTATGGCAGGGGCGGCTGGATTCGAACCAACGCATGCCAGGATCAAAACCTGGTGCCTTACCGCTTGGCGACGCCCCTGTATCGTATAACCGAATGCTTGGCATTCACTTCTTGGCCAATGCTTGGAGCTTTCGGTGCAGCATCGAGATGTTGCGACCTTGAGCGACAAAGCTCGGCAGAGTGCCTGGAAGTTGGCGGGCGACTTTATCAGCATCGTCCCGATTTGGGAAGCTCCCAAATACGCAAGCTCCAGTGCCGGTTAATCTTGTCGGAACAAATTTGTTCAGCAAGATCAAGGCGTTACGAACCTCTGGGTAACGCCTCTCAACCACCGGCTGGCAGTCGTTTCGACCACCCCCCGCAAGAAGGCTGCGAACTTTAATGGGCGGCGTATCGCGTGTCAACTCAGGGTCGGTGAAAACTTCTGCTGTGCTGACAAAGACTTGCGGTACTGCGACGAGGAACCAGGGCTCCTCCAGTTCGACCGCAGTGAGGCGTTCGCCAACGCCTTCGGCGAAGGCTGCACGGCCACGCACGAAAACTGGTACATCGGCGCCCAGCGCCAGGCCCAGCTCGGCCAGGCGATCTTCGCCCAGTTGGGTTTGCCACAGGTGGTCGAGGCCGAGCAGGGTGGTGGCGGCATCCGAGCTGCCACCGCCGATGCCGCCGCCCATGGGCAGGCGTTTGTCCAGCCAGATATCGGCGCCCAGGTGGGTGCCGCTGGCTTCCTGCAAGCGGCGCGCGGCGCGCACGATCAGGTTGCTGTCGTGCGCTACGCCGTCGATGGGCGTGTGCAGGCGAATCTCACCGTCCTGGCGCAGAGCGAAGCCGAGTTCGTCGCCATGGTCGAGAAACTGGAACAGGGTCTGCAGCTCGTGATAGCCGTCGGCGCGGCGGCCGAGGATATGCAGCATCAGGTTGAGCTTGGCCGGTGCGGGCAGGATCAGCTCGGCTTGGGCGGGGATGGCGGTCATGGTCGGGGCAGGGGCGTCGTCGTGAGATGGGGCGATTGTATTCGGGAAATGCATCGGCAGGTGTGGCGCGTCAGAGGGCATCGCGGCTAAAGCCGCTCCCACGGGGTTGTGTGCGGAGGCTGAGCTGGCGCGGTTGTCACTCTAGGCACCGTGGGAGGCGCTTCAGCGGCGATTGCTTGAAAAACTATCGTGGCTGAAGCCGCTCCTACGGGTTGGGTGTGGGTTTACTGGCCGGGCTGTCGCGGCTGAAGCCCCTCCCACTGGGAATGGGGTCGTCTACTGCCCCAACTGACGCGGCTGCCAATCCTTGATCACCAGGGTGATTTCCAGATCCTGGCCATAGAGCTTCAAGCGTTCAGGCAGGGCGTAGCCGTTCTGCTCGGCGTAGCGCTGGTACTCGACCTGCCAGCCGTCCTGCTCCAGGCGCGCCAGATGGCTATCGCTGTCGAGGGTGATGCGGCTACGGCTGTCCGGTGCGGGCAGGCCACGAATCCACCAGAGCAGGTTGGAGACCGGCAGATCCAAGCGCAGTTGTTCACGCAGCAGCGCTTCCGGGGACTCGGCCTGGTAGCGGCCGCGGTTGGAGACTTCCAGCAGGATGTCTCCAGGGCGCCCGGTCAGGCGTGCGGCGCCGCCACCGAGCGGGCCGGAAAGGCGGATGTCGTAGTAGTCCTGGCGCTGCAGCCAGAACAGCGTCGCGCTGCCGGAGTCGCGCGGGGCGCGAATGCCGATCTTGCCGTTGATCTGCCAGCCGTCGAGCTGGGCGATCTGTTTCTTGTGGGCCTGCCAGTCGGCAGGGTTGCCCTGGCCTTCCACCGCTTCACGCGAAGTGAGGCCGGCGCAGCCGGCGAGCAGGGCTATAAGGCTGAATACGAGCAGGTGACGAAGCATCACAGGGTCTCGGAACCGGTCAGGCGCAACAGGGTGTCACGCAGGATTGGGCTGTCGGGCGCATCGGCGAAGGCATCGCGCCAGACGCGCTTGGCTTCACGCTGTTTGCCCTGGGCCCAGAGCACTTCGCCCAGGTGCGCGGCGACTTCGTGATCGGGGAATCGCTCCAGGGCCAGGCGCAGCAGGCGTTCGGCCTCGTCGAGGTTGCCCAGGCGGTAGTTGACCCAGCCGAGGCTGTCGAGAATGGCCGGGTCTTCCGGGTTGAGTTGGTGCGCCTTTTCGATCAGCTCGCGGGCTTCTTCATAGCGGGTGGTGCGATCGGCGAGGGTGTAGCCGAGGGCGTTGAGGGCCATGGCGTGTTCCGGCTCGCGCTTGATGATGTAGCGCAGGTCGTTTTCCAACTGGGCCAGGTCGCCGCGCTTTTCCGCCAGCATGGCGCGGGTATAGAGCAGGTTCAGGTCGTTGGGGAACTGTTCCAGGCCCTGGTTGATCGCGTTCCAGGCGGCTTCGACCTGGCGGCGGTTGCTCAGCCCTTCGGCTTCGATCAGGTACAGCTGGATGGCGTAGTCGGGCTGGGCGTCGCGTGCCTGGGCAAGGCGTGCGCTGGCTTCCTCATCGCGCTGCTGGTCGAACAATAGCGCGGCCTGGCGCTGTTGAGCCGGCAGGTAGTCGTTGCTCGGGCCGACCAGGTTGTATTCCTGCAGTGCGCTGTCGATGTCGTCCAGCGCCTCGTAGGCGCGGCCCAGGTTGTAGTGGGCGGCGTCGACATGGCTGCGTCGTTCGACCAGCTCTTGCAGGTAGACGATGGCCTCTTCCCAGGCCTCGGCCTCCAGGCACACCAGTGCCAGGGAGAAACGCAGGTCATCGTCGTTGGGGTTTTCCTGTACCAGCTTGGAGAACTCTCCCTTGGCGTCGTCCAGGCGATCCTGCTCGACCAGCAGGCGGGCGTAGGTCAGGCGCAGGCGTTTGTCGTCCGGATTCTTGCGAATGCCTTTTTGCAGCAGCGGCAGTGCTTCGTTACCGCGGCCGAGGCTTTGCAGCAGGCGAGCACGCAGCAGAATCGGCGAAACCTCGGTCTGGCTGGCCGGTTGATCCTCCAGCAATTTCAAGGCTTCCTCGGCGCGACCGTCCTGTTGCAGGAGGATGGCCTTGCCGAACAGCAGCTGGCTGTTGTCCGGGTTCTTGCTCAGCAGGCGGTCGAAACCTTGCAGCAGGCCGGCGCGGGTGTCCGGGTCGGTTTCCGCGGCGGACAGGGCGAGGAAGTCGAAATGGGTGTCGCCCTGACGTTGCAGCACCTGCTCCATGTAAGTCATGGATTCGTCATAGCGGCCGGCGCGGGCCAGTTGCACGGCGGCGGCACGCTGCGCGTCGATGTTGTTCGGCGCGTTCTTGGCCCAGATCAGCGCGCTGTCCAGCGCTGGCTGTTCGGCACCGAGGTATTCGGCGATACGGAAGGCACGCTCGGCAACGCCAGCGTCGCCCGTGGCCTGCGCCTGTTGCACGTAGTTGCCGAGGGCAATGTCGAAGCGGTTGCGCTGGCCGGCCAGCTCGGCGGTGAGCAGGGCGAACAGGGTTTCCTGGCTGAACGAGCCGTATTCGCTCGGTTCCAGCTGGGTGGTCTGGTCGGCTTCCTGTACCGGTGGCGTGCCGTCTGGCTCGCTGGGTGCGAAGGTTTGGCAGCCGCTGAGAAGGGCAATTGCAGTGACTAACGCGAGGGGTCTGTTCATAGTGCCTTGTCGTGCGTTATTCCGGGGCGACGGCCATGCTGGCTCGTGCCCTGCGACGTTCGCGGCATCATGACACAAGCCTCGGGGCAAGCCCACTGGCCTGGACGATGCGGCGAACTGTCTATTGGGACAATAGGTCACGGGAGTTGTTCTCTCGGGAGCGAAGTAGGACAATTGCCGGCTTCCGTATTGCCCCTCAGCGACCCTGCATGGCCTTTATCGCCCTCGGTATCAACCACAAGACCGCCTCGGTAGAGGTGCGCGAGCGCGTTGCCTTCACCCCGGAGCAACTGGTCGAGGCACTGCAGCAGCTGTGTCGGCTGACGCCCAGTCGTGAGGCGGCGATCCTCTCCACCTGCAACCGCAGCGAGTTGTACCTGGAGCAGGATCAGCTGAGCAGCGACGAAGTGTTGCAGTGGCTGGCCGACTATCACCGCCTGAGCGTCGACGAGCTGCGTGCCTGTGCTTACGTACATAGTGAGGACGAAGCGGTACGCCACATGATGCGCGTGGCCTGCGGGCTGGATTCGATGGTGCTGGGCGAACCGCAGATTCTTGGCCAGCTCAAGTCCGCCTACGCCGTGGCGCGTGAGGCCGGCACCGTCGGGCCGCTGCTCGGCCGGCTGTTCCAGGCCACCTTCAGCACCGCCAAGACCGTGCGCACCGATACCGCCATCGGCGAGAACCCGGTGTCCGTGGCCTTCGCCGCCGTCAGCCTGGCCAAGCAGATCTTCGCCGACCTGCATCGCAGCCAGGCGCTGCTGATCGGTGCTGGCGAGACCATCAGCCTGGTGGCGCGCCATCTGCACGATCAGGGCATCAAGCGTATCGTCGTCGCCAACCGCACCCTGGAGCGTGCCAGCCAGCTGGCCGAGCAGTTCGGTGCGCACGCGGTGCTGCTGTCGGACATTCCCGAAGAGCTGGCGCACAGCGATATCGTCATCAGCTCCACGGCCAGCCAACTGCCGATCCTCGGTAAGGGCGCGGTGGAAAGTGCGCTGAAAAAACGCAAGCACAAGCCGATCTTCATGGTCGACATCGCCGTGCCGCGTGATATCGAGTCGCAGGTCGGCGAATTGGACGACGTCTACCTCTATACCGTCGATGACCTGCACGAAGTCATCGAGGAAAACCTCAAGAGCCGCCAGGGCGCGGCGCAGGCCGCCGAGGAACTGGTGGCCGCCGGCACCGACGATTTCATGCAGCGCCTGCGTGAGCTGGCCGCAGTCGATGTGCTCAGGGCCTACCGCCAGCAGGCCGAACGTCTGCGTGACGAGGAGCTGGCCAAGGCCCAGCGCATGCTGGCCAACGGCAGCAACCCCGAGGACGTGCTGGCGCAACTGGCGCGTGGCCTGACCAACAAGTTGCTGCATGCCCCCAGCGTGCGCATGAAGAAACTTACCGCCGAGGGGCGCATCGATGCGCTCAGCCTGGCCCAGGAATTATTCGCCCTCGATGAGAGCGCGCCGCAGGACAAAGGTCTGCAATGAAAGCTTCACTGTTGAACAAGCTCGACAACCTCAGCGACCGCTTCGAGGAATTGACGGCGCTGCTCGGCGACGCCGAGGTGATTTCCAAGCAGACCCAGTTCCGTGCCTACTCCAAGGAATACGCTGAGATCGAGCCGGTGATCGCCACCTTCCGCGAGCTGCGCAAGGTACAGAGCGACCTCGAAGGCGCCCAGGCGCTGCTCAAGGACAGCGACCCGGATCTGCGTGAGATGGCCGAGGAGGAAGTCGCCCAGGCCAAGGAAGCGTTGGTCATCCTGGAGGACAAGCTGCAGCGCATGCTGCTGCCGAAAGACCCCAATGACGGCCGCAACGTTTACCTGGAAGTGCGCGCCGGCACCGGCGGCGACGAGGCGGCGATCTTCTCCGGCGACCTGTTCCGCATGTACTCGCGTTACGCCGAGAGGCAGGGCTGGCGGGTCGAGGTGTTGTCGGCCAACGAGGGCGAGCACGGCGGCTTCAAGGAAGTGATCGCCCGCGTCGAGGGTGACAACGTCTACGCCAAGCTCAAGTTCGAGTCCGGCGCCCATCGTGTGCAGCGCGTGCCGGAGACCGAATCCCAGGGCCGCATCCACACCTCTGCCTGCACCGTGGCGGTGCTGCCGGAGCCGGACGAGCAGGCCGCCATCGAGATCAACCCGGCCGATCTGCGTGTGGATACCTACCGCAGCTCCGGCGCCGGTGGTCAGCACGTCAACACCACGGACTCGGCGATCCGCATTACCCACATTCCCACCGGCACGGTGGTGGAATGCCAGGAAGAGCGCTCGCAGCACAAGAACCGCGCCAAGGCCATGGCCTGGCTGGCGGCCAAGTTGCAGGATCAGCAGGAAGCGGTGGCGCACAAGGAAATCTCCGAAACGCGCAAGCTGCTGGTGGGCTCCGGCGACCGCTCCGAGCGTATCCGTACCTACAATTTTCCGCAGGGCCGGGTGACCGACCACCGCATCAACCTGACCCTCTATTCGCTGAACGAAGTGATGGCAGGTGGCGTGGATGCGGTGATCGAACCGCTGCTGGCCGAGTACCAGGCCGATCAGTTGGCGGCGCTGGGCGACTGAGTTTCGCTTGAGGTCATTGCGGTGCGCATGGCGCACCCTACGCCGCGTATACCGTAGGGTGCGCCGTGCGCACCACAACCGTAGCCCGGATGCAGTCCGGGGACATACTTCCCGGATTGCATCCGGGCTACGAGAGAAATATGGCCACCATCGAAACCCTGCTCAACACCGCTGATCTGCCCGACTCGCCGACGCCGCGGTTGGACGCCGAGTTGCTGTTGGCGGCCGCGCTGGGCAAACCACGCAGCTATTTACGTACCTGGCCGGAGCGTGAGCTGGACGCGGCCCAGCAGGCGCAGTTCGACGCGTTCATGCAGCGCCGCCGGAACGGCGAGCCGGTGGCCTATATCCTTGGGCGCCAGGGCTTCTGGAGCCTCGATCTGGAAGTGGCGCCGCATACCCTGATCCCACGTCCGGACACCGAGCTGCTGGTGGAAACCGCGCTCGAACTGCTATCCGCCACACCGCTGGCCGTGCTCGACCTGGGCACCGGCACCGGTGCCATCGCCCTGGCCCTGGCCAGCGAGCGCCCAGCCTGGCAGGTGACGGGCGTGGATCGTGTCGAAGATGCCGTGGCCCTGGCCGAGCGCAATCGCCAACGCCTGAAGCTGGACAACGCCAGCTTCGTGCAGAGCCACTGGTTCTCTGCGTTGGCGGGGCAGCGTTACGGCCTGATCCTGAGCAACCCACCTTATATTCGTACCGATGATCATCACCTCGACCAGGGCGATGTACGCTTCGAGCCAAGCAGCGCGCTGGTAGCCGGCAGCGACGGGTTGGACGACATTCGTGCGATCATCCGCTGTGCACCGAGCCACCTGCTGCCGGGCGGCTGGCTGCTGCTCGAGCATGGTTTCGATCAGGCCGAGGCCGTGCGTGCGCTGCTCGTTGCCGGCGGTTTCGCCGAGGTGCACAGCCGGCGTGACCTGGGCGGGCACGAACGCATCAGTTTGGGACGTTTCGACCGTGAGTGATCAGATGCTGAGCGATGATGAGCTGCTGCGCTATAGCCGGCAGATTCTGCTGAAACAGATCGATGTGGAAGGACAGTTGCGCCTGAAACAGGGGCGTGTGCTGATCGTCGGCATGGGCGGGCTGGGCTCGCCCGTGGCGCTGTACCTGGCCGCTGCCGGGGTTGGCGAGTTGCACCTGGCTGACTTCGATACGGTGGATCTGACCAATCTGCAGCGGCAGATCGCCCACGACACCGCCAGCATCGGTCAGGCCAAGGTGGACTCGGCCATGGCTCGTCTGTCGGCGATCAACCCGCAGATCAGCCTGGTGCCGCATCGCCAGGCGCTGGACGCCGACTCGCTGGCAGCTGCCGTGAACGGCGTCGATCTGGTGCTGGACTGCTCGGACAATTTCACCACGCGTGAGGCCGTCAACGCGGCCTGCGTCGCAGCCGGCAAACCGCTGGTTTCTGGCGCGGCGATCCGCCTGGAAGGCCAGCTGTCGGTATTCGATCCACGTAACGCCGCCAGCCCCTGTTATCACTGCCTGTACGGTCACGGCAGCGAAGCCGAGCTGACCTGCAGCGAAGCCGGCGTGGTCGGGCCGCTGGTGGGGCTGGTCGGCAGCCTGCAGGCGCTGGAGGCACTCAAGCTGCTGGCCGGTTTCGGTGAGCCGCTGGTGGGCCGCCTGCTGCTGATCGATGCACTGGGCACGCGTTTTCGCGAGCTGCGGGTCAAGCGCGACCCGGCCTGTGGTGTCTGCGGCAATGCCCAGTAACGCGCCGATTGGCGTTTTCGACTCAGGCGTCGGTGGCCTGTCGGTGCTACGCGAGATTCGCCAGCTGTTGCCGCACGAGTCACTGCTTTACGTTGCCGACAGCGGTCACGTGCCCTATGGCGAGAAGAGCCCCGAGTACATTCGCGAACGCTGCGTGGTGATCATCGAGCACCTGCTGGCGCAGGGCGCCAAGGCGCTGGTACTGGCCTGCAATACCGCCACGGCGGCAGCCGGCGCTGAGCTGCGTGAGCGTTATCCGCAGTTGCCCATCGTCGGTATGGAGCCAGCCGTGAAGCCCGCGGCGGCGGCGACGCGCAGTGGCGTGGTTGGCGTGCTGGCCACCACCGGTACACTCAAGAGCGCCAAGTTCGCTGCACTGCTCGACCGTTTCGCCAGTGACGTGCGGGTGATCACGCAGCCCTGCCCGGGGCTGGTGGAATGCATCGAGGCAGGCGAGTTGCAGGCGCCAGCTACGCGGCAATTGCTGCAAGGCTATGTCGCGCCATTGCTGGCCGAGGGCTGCGATACGTTGATTCTCGGCTGCACGCACTATCCCTTCCTGCGCCCGTTGCTGCACGAACTGGTGCCGGAGTCGATCACCCTGATCGATACCGGCGCTGCGGTCGCACGACAGCTGCAGCGGTTACTGATCCAGGACGATCTGCTGGCGACCGCACCGGTGCAGCCAACCCGTTACTGGAGCAGCGGCGACACCGCACAACTTTGCCGAGTATTGCCGATTTTGCTGGGTGAAAAGGCCGAAGTTCTTTCGCTATAGTGAGTTTTTTTCGTATTAAGCTTTCCCTGATACCGAATACTTCTATATTTTTGTAGCGAGCCTGATAAAAATCTCCCGCCAATTAAGGAAGAACTCATGAAGAAGTTGTGTGCCTTAGCAGCAGCTGCGACGGTGTCATTCGCAGTGATTGGATCTGCACAGGCTGCGGACGTGACCGCGGCCATTGGTCAGAGTGGCGACTCCACCATGGTTTACCGTCTGGGCGCGCAGTGGGACTGGAATACCAGCTGGCTGCAGAGCAGCGTTGGCCGCCTGACCGGCTATTGGGATCTGGGTTACACCTATTGGGATGGCGACAAGACCGCGAGCAACCACAGCCTGTCGTTCGCTCCGGTGTTCGTCTATGAGTTTGCCGGTGAGACCGTGCGCCCCTACATCGAAGCCGGTATCGGCGTTGCGGCGTTCGCCAGCACCGAGCTGGAAGACAACCGCCTGGGTTCGTCCTTCCAGTTCGAAGACCGCATTGGCGTTGGCCTGCGTTTTTCCGGCCAGGAAATCGGTCTGCGTGCGCTCCACTACTCCAACGCCGGTATCAAGCAGCCCAACGATGGCGTCGAGGCCTATACGCTGCATTACCGCCTGAGCTTCTGAGACCTGTTCACGATCTGACAGCGATCTGCTTCAGCCCACCGAATCGAACGGTTGTTTCGGCAGTGCTACAACGAAATCGCCCCTCCAGATGAGGGGCGATTTCGTTTCAGGTGGGGCTCAGATCATCGGATCCCAGCGCTGCGACCAATCGGTATCTTCGGCGATGGTTTCGCGCAGCAGCTCGAAGGCCTGTTGCAGCACGGCAGAGTCGCGCTCGCGGGAATACACCAGGTAGGTCGGGTAGTTGAATTCCGGCGCCCGTGGCACGCGCTTGAGCACCTTCTTGTCCAGATAGCTCTGCACCACTCGTGTGCGGAAGTAGCCCGAGCCGCCGTGTTCGAGGATGTACTGCAAGGCCAGCGGCCCAAGGTTGAAGGACACCGGCGCCTTGGCCTGATCCGGTAGCGCTCTGTCGTGTTGCAGGCGGAAGGCCTCGCCCCAGTCGACGTACACGTAGGGCTCGGCCTTTTTCGCGCGCACCAGAATCAGCTTTTCCTCCAGCAGCTGCTCTACCTGCATGCCTGGCCAGTAGGTCGGCTGATAGACCAGGGCGGCATCCAGCACGCCCAGCTCCAGTTGGCGCAGCAGTTCCTGGCCGTCGCCGATGTGGGTGTGCACGGCGTACTGGTCGATATTGGCGCGGATACGGCTGACCCAGTGCAGCATCAGCGGGTTGCACAGACTGATCTCGCCACCGATGCGCAGCACGTTGTGGTAGCCGTCCGGCAGCGGCAGTTCGCGCTGCGCCGCTTCCCAGGTCTGCAGGATCTGGTTGGCGTAGGAGACGAACGCCTCGCCGTCCGCGGTCAGCTTGGCGCCGGCGCGGTTACGCACGAACAGCGTGCAGTTGAGGTGGCCTTCGAGCTTCTGGACACGCGCGGTGATGGCCGTCTGGGTGACATGCAGGCGTTCGGCGGCGGCGATGAAACTGCCGCTGCGAACGATTTCCAGAAAGGTGCGGGTGAGATCGATGTCCATGTCGCGTTGATGCTCCGGGAGCGGGCAGAGGCTGCAGTTTACGGGCTGTGGCGATTAGTCGAAATGGGCCAGGAGGTCGCGCTGCAGGGCTGCGATCAGATCCGTCTGGGTGATCATCCCCACCAGCTTGTCGTTCTCCAGCACCGGCAAGCAATGCAGGCCACGGTCGGACAGTACGCCGATCAGATCGGCGACGTGCGTATCGACAGTGGTGCAGCGCACCGGGCTGCTCATCAGGTCGCCCAGGCGCGGCCGCGGCTTGCGCTCGAACAGGCCGAAGCGCCTGGCCGGGCGGCTATGCAGGGGCGCGACCAGATCGCTCAGGCTGACGATGCCGACCAGTCGCTGATTACGGTCGAGAATCGGCAGTGCCTTGAGGTGATGGTGGCGCAGCAGGTGCAGCCCCTGTTTGATGCTGGTGCTCGGCGCGGCGCAGACCAGATCGCGCGACATCACCTGACCGGCGCGGATGTCACCCATGCTGCGGCGCAGCGCGTAGCGTTCGGTACTTTTCACGATCAGCTCCAGATCCTCGCGGGTCACGTCGACGAAGGCGCCGAGTTCGTCGAGGGCCTGGTCGAGGTCGGTGCCGCGAATGCCCACACGCTCGCCTGGCGACGGATCGCCGGTGTGATGGGCATCGGTCGCTGGTTTGCGCTGGCGCGGGTAGCGCATGCCGGTGAGGTTGTTGTAGATCAGCGCGCAACCGAGCAGGGCCAGTGCGGCGCTCAGCACCGTCAGGGCTGGGTACCAGCTGGGCACACCGGGGAGCATCGGCGCGAACACCACGCAGAAGGCGATGGCGCCGCCCGGCGGATGCAGGCAGCGTAGCGGACACATCAGCAACAGACTCAGGCCTATCGCCAGCGCGGCGCCGAGCAGGCTGTGATCGAGCAGGTGGCCGACCACCACACCGACCAGCGTGGCGCACAGGTAGCTGCCGAGAATCGACCAGGGCTGCGCCAGAGCGCCGGAGGACACGGCGAACAGCAACACCGCCGAAGCGGCCAGTGGCCCGGAGAAATGCACGGCCAACTGCAGGCCGAAGAGTTGGCTGCACAGCCAGGTGGCGAAGGTAAACCCCAGGCTGGCGCCGAGCGCCGCACGCAGCCATTCCCGCGGGCGCGTGTGCGGGGCATCAGGAAGAAAAGCGATGCACCATTGGTGCAGGCGTGATGGTGTGTTCATGGTGTCCGGCAGAAAAAAGAAGGCTCCTCACCGCTGAAGAGCCGACAAAGTGCCGCAGGCGGCACATCGGGACGCCCGTCCCTGGGCGCAGGAAAGTCAGGTGAGCAGGCGATCCTTGGCCGAGTGTTCGTCGAGTGGCTGCGTGATCAGGCGGGTGAACAGCGAGGCGAGGGTGAGGCGGCGGACGAGCTGATCATTGTCATCGTCGGGGCAGTCGCAAGGTGAGCCATCGTGATTCCGTCTTGCTGAAAATTTCAGGCATATCCCTTCCATCGCTCGGCGCTGGCGCTTCGCCTGGCTGTGAGCGTGCGGATCGATTCGCTGAAGGAAGCACCGAAATTGTGCGTGATGACGATGGGGGCGGCTAATTAATAATAAAGACGGTTGTATTCTGTTTTTTTGATATCAAATGCCGCCTGGCTTGCTTGGATGCACTGTCCTGGGGCTTTGTTCGAGTGGTGGTGAGCCCTGGAAGGCGGTGAGCTAACGCAGAGTTGCTCGTTGATATTCGTTAAATTGCACTATCTGATCATTAAGATTCATATGTGCAATGTCACTGCGTATAGGCGGTGGCGATGCCGCGACGTTCTTCCAGGCATTCAGCGGCGCCCAGTTCGAACTCGCGGCAGATCAGCGGGCGCTGGGCGTAGATGGTGCAGCGCATGCTGTCGCGATCCAGCGCTATGCACCAGCCGTCGTCCAGACGACGCATGACTTCGCCACCCCACTCGTCGGTCTCGATGTAGCGTTGCGGCACGCCGGTATCACCGATCAGCATGACTTCCAGCTGGCAGCAGCAGGCCGCGCAGGTGCTGCAGCTGACGCTGGGCTCGCTCGGCAATTGGCGGAGGGGGATGGTAGTGCTCATGGCGCGCAGTGTACGTGAGAACCTGTCCACGATCTGCTGCGCGTCGGCCTGGCGTCGTTAAAAACGCTCTGGATCGCCAGCCCGGTCGGAAGTCGCTTGCGGCTAACGCGCTTCAGCGCGGCCCGAAGGGCGAGCGGAGCGAGTCATGCTCATTTACGGCTCGTAAACTACGCTTTCTCAAGCGTTTCTGCCTAGCCAGGCTCTAGCTCGCGAGATCGTAAACAAGTTCTGAGACGCACATTTTCTTGGTGAGACTTCGTCGGCCAACAGCCGTTACAGCAGGCGTTGCCTTTGCTGATATTGGAGGCGATAGAGCCTGGCGAAGCCGTGCAGCACCGGCAGTACGATGGCCCAGATGACTGCCAGCAGCCCCAGTGTCATGACGTTGCCCAGTGGCAGTTGCACGCCGCCCAGTTGTGCGCCCGCGTAATAGGCCATCGGCCCGCCGATAGCGCCAAGCAGGCTGGCGCGCCACCAGGGCTGCGCGCTCCAGGCCAGGCAGTGATTGAGGGTAGTGCCCAGGAGCAGCCACAACGACGCCAGCCACAGGGGAATCAGCGTGCGTGGCTCGCCGAAATCGAAGACGTCCAGGTGCAGCAGGAAACTGTCCACTGCACTGCCGAACAGGAAAACGCTGAGCAGCAACTTGCCCTCTGCTGCCCAACTGCTCACCCAGAACAGGTGCACGGCCAACGCGACTGCCACGACCAGCAACCAGGGGCCGTCGCCGCCGAGCACGCAGGCGAACCAGCCGAGCTGGAAGAGGATGGCATTGGCGAGCAGTCTGGGCATCCGGGGCGTCCGTGAAGCAGTGGTAGGACGGCGCAGTCTACGTGTCGATAAGGCGATATCTCAACGGTAGAGCTGCGGAGACGGCAGGCTTCTGTAGGAGGGGCTTTAGCCGCGTCGGCAATAAAGCTCGCGGCTGAAGCCGCTCCTACAGGATGTGGCGTTCAGGAATACAGCGGTGCTGGCCTGGCGCCGGTCTTGGCCAGCAGCAGTTGCGCGGTGCCGATGGTGCGCTCGAGGAAGCCGCCCTCGCAGTAGCACAGGTAGAACTCCCACAGCCGGTAGAAGTAGTCGTCGTAGCCCAGTTGCTCCAGGCGCTGGCGGGCCTGGCGCAGGTTGTCGTGCCACAGGCGCAGGGTACGCGCGTAGTGCAGGCCGAAATCTTCCATGTGGTGCAGGTTGAGATCGGTGTGGCGGCTCACCACTTCCAGCATCTTGTGTACCGAGGGCAGGGCGCCGCCGGGGAAGATGTAGCGCTGGATGAAATCGACCGACTGGCAAGCCTGCTCGTAACGCTGGTCACGAATGGTGATGGCTTGCAGCAGCATAAGTCCTTCGGGCTTGAGCAGGCGTGCGCACTGCTCGAAGTAGGTGGGCAGAAAACGATGGCCGACGGCTTCGATCATCTCGATGGAGACCAGCTTGTCGTACTGGCCGGTGAGATCGCGGTAGTCCTCCAGCAGCAGGGTGATGCGACCCTCCAGGCCGAGTTCGTGGACGCGCCGCTTGGTGTAGGCATATTGCTCGCGCGACAAGGTGGTGGTGGTCACCCGGCAGCCGTAATGGGTCGCGGCATAGATGGCCATGCTACCCCAGCCGGTACCGATTTCCAGCAGGTGATCGGACGGCTGCAGCGCGAGTTTCTCGCAGATGCGTTCGAGCTTGTTGAGTTGCGCCTGTTCCAGGCTGTCGTCCTCACGCAGGAACATCGCGGCGGAGTACATCATGGTCGGGTCGAGAAACTGTTCGAACAGGTCGTTGCCCAGGTCGTAGTGCGCCGCGATATTGCGCCGCGACCCCTGGCGGGTGTTGCGGTTGAGCCAGTGCAGCCCCTGGATCAACGGGCGGCCCAGGCGTGCCAGGCCGCCTTCCATGGCGTCGAGTACGTCGAGGTTGGCGACGAAGATACGGATTACCGCGGTGAGATCCGGCGTGCTCCAGTAGCCATGGATATAGGCTTCGCCTCCACCGATCGAGCCGTTACCGGCAACCAGGCCCCAGACGGCCGGATCGCTGACCCGGATTTCGGCGCGCAGATCGCTCTGTGGCTGGCCGAAATGCAGAGTGTCGTTGCCTTCCTGGATCAGCAGCAGGCCATGCTGCAGGTTTTCCAGTTGGCGCAGCACGGCGCGCCGCAGCAGGCCGGCACCAATGCCGTTGCCGCTGCGTACCAGGCTTCTGGTGGAAGTCAGGCTAGAGCTTTTCATGGGGCATGTCCTTCACGTGCGGGCGGGCAACACTGAAGCTGCCTTGCGCGGGGCTGTGGTCGAAAATCGGGATGCGTTTGAACAGCAGGCGCAGCGCCTGCCAATAGATGGCGGCAAGGGTCTTGCCGGTCATCCAGGGGAAGGTCAGCAGGTAGCGGTGCAGGTTGGTGCGGGTCAGCGGCCTGCGGTGCAGGCTGAGGCTGGCGTCGAACACCTTGGTCTCGCCCTGCCAGTCGGCCATGTGGATGCCCAGGCGTTCGCCTACCGGGCTCAAGCTCATGCGGTACTCCAGCTCACGCGGCAGAAACGGCGAAACATGGAAGGCCTTGTCGACACGAACCTGATGACGGCCTTCGCCGCTGGCAGGCAGGACGTAGTGGTAGCGCTGGCGCCAGGGCGTATTGCTGACTTCGCAGAGAATCGCCATGAGCGCTTCGTCTTCATCGAAGCAGTAGAAGAAGCTCGCCGGATTGAACGCCAGGCCCCAGCTGCGTGGCTGCGTCAGCAGGCAGATGCGGCCCATTGGCCGCGAGCCCAGCGCCGCTTCCACGCGATTACGTACCGCCTCGTGCAGTGGCGTGCCCTGGCGGGTGTGTTCGGGCAGGTAATCGGTTTCGCGGAAGGAGAATGGCGCCCAACGGCCGCTGCCGGCCAATGGCGAGAGGGCGAACAGCTGCGCCTGCTCGCTCAGGTCGAGGTACAGCAGGCCCATGCGGTAGCGAAAGGCATGCGCGCGCGGGGCGAAGCGCCGATGCTGCACCCAGCCGCTGTACAGGGCGCTGTGCATTACAGCGTTTCCCCGAAGGCGCGGGCCACGCGCAGTGCACTGACTACGCCGTCCTCGTGGAAGCCATTGGCCCAGTAGGCACCGCAGAAATAGCTGTGCTGGGCGCCGAGCAACTCTTCCCAGCGTGCCTGCGCTGCGGTGCCTGCCAGGCTGTATTGCGGGTGGGCGTACTGAAAGCGCGCGAGGATTTTGGCCGGGTCGATGGCGGCAGTCTGGTTGAGGCTGACGCAGAAAGTGGTGTCGCTTTCGATGCCCTGCAGGATATTCATGTCGTAGGTGACGGCGGCGAGCTGATCGCTCGGCCCACCCAGGCGATAGTTCCAGCTTGCCCAGGCCAGCTTGCGCTTGGGCAGCAGACGGGTGTCGGTGTGCAGCACCACGTCGTTGTTGGCGTAGGGCAGGGCGCCGAGGATTTCCCGTTCCTGCTGGCTGGCCTGATCCAGCAGGGCCAGGGCCTGGTCGCTGTGGCAGGCGAATACCACCTTGTCGAAGCGCTCCTGGCCGGCGGCGCTGTGCAGGGTGACGCCGTCCTGGTCGCGCACGACGCGGCTGACCGGACAGTTGAGGCGAATGCGCTCGGCGAAGCTGGCGGTCAACGGTGCCACGTAGCTGCGCGAGCCACCTTCGATCACTTGCCATTGCGGGCGGTCGCTGACCGACAGCAGGCCGTGGTTCTTGCAGAAACGCACGAAGAACTGCAGCGGGAAGGCGAGCATGTCTGCCAGCGACATCGACCATATGGCCGAGCCCATGGGCACGATGTAGTGCTCGATGAAGCGCCGGCCATAGCCGTTGCGTTCGAGGTACTCGCCGAGGGTCGTCTCGCTGTCGATACGGCCGTTGGCCAGGTCTTCCTGGGATTGGCGATTGAAGCGCAGGATGTCGCGCAACATGCCCCAGAACGCCGGTGACAGCAGGTTGCGGCGCTGGGCGAACAGGGTGTTGAGGTCGTGGCCGTTGTACTCCACGCCGGTGCGTGGGTCGCTGACCGAAAAGCTCATCTCGGCAGGTTTGAAGCCGACGCCGATCTGTTCCAGCAGGCGGATGAAGTTGGGGTAGGTCCAGTCGTTGAACACGATGAAGCCGGTGTCGACCGCGTACTCGCGACCGTTGACCGTGACGTCGACGGTGTGGGTGTGACCGCCGATCCAGTCGCTGGCCTCGAACACCTGGATCTCGTGCTGGCGATTGAGCAAATAGGCGCAGGTCAGACCGGCGATACCGCTGCCGATGATGGCGATTTTCATGCGTGTTCCTCGTTACGCGCCAGGCGGCGACCAATGGCCAGTTGCAGGCGACTGGGCAGGCTGCCGAGCAGCTTCAGTACGGCGATGAAAGGGGTGGGGAAAGCGATCTCGTGCGGACGCTTGTCCAGACGCTCGGCGATATGCCGTGCGGCGCGTTCGACCGGCCAGCGCATGGGCATCGGGAAGTCGTTTTTCTGCGTCAGCGGCGTGTCGACGAAGCCGGGGCTGACCAGGGTGACGTCGATGCCTTCGCTGGCCAGGTCGATGCGCAATGTCTGCATCAGGTAGCGCATGGCGGCCTTGGAGGCGCCGTAGGCCTCGGCGCGTGGTAGCGGCAGAAAGGTCACCGAGCTGCCGACACCGACCAGATGCGGGCGATTGCCACGACGCAGCAACGGCAGCGCCGCTTCGATGCAATGGCTGGCGGAAAACAGATTGGCGCTGACCACGCGTTCGATCATGGCCGCCTCGAACTGCCGCACATCGACGTACTCGCAGGTGCCGGCATTGAGAATCGCGCAATCCAGTGCTCCCCACTGCAGGGCGATACGTTCACCGATGGCGCGTACCTGGGCGGGGTCGGTCAGATCGCCCGGCACGACCAGCACCTGATCGCCGTAGCGGCTGGCGAAATCCTGCAGCGGGCCGCTGCTGCGCGCGCTGAGGGCCAGTCGGTGGCCGGCGCGCAGCAGTTGTTCCGCCAGGGCCGCGCCAATGCCGCTGCTGGCGCCGGTGAGCCAGATACGTTTCATGCCAGCCTCCGTTTCAGCCAGGCGATGACGCTGCCGAGCACGGGCAGGTGTTCATACAGCAGGGCGCCGGCATCGAAGTAGTCGCGGTGCTGGTAGACCTTGTCGCGCCAGAGCAGATGCGAGCAGCCCTCGACGGCAATCTCGGCGCCGCCGCGCAGGCGCGGGTGGCGATAGCGCATGGTCCAGCGCAGGTAGCCTTCGCCGGCATCGACCCGGTCGAAACCGTGGAATTCGAAATGCAGCGCTTCGACGTTGGCGTACAGCTCGGCGAAGTAAGCCTGCACGGCCGTCAGCCCGTGCACTTCATGCAGAGGGTCGCGAAAGATCACGTCGTCGCTGTACAGCTCGCCGAGCAGATACAGGTTGTCCTTGTTCAGCGTGGCGAAACGTTCGGCGAAGCGGCGCAGGAAATCGCTCATGCCGGAACCTCCGGGTTGCCGAGGTTCTTGAAGGCAGCCAGGGCGCGCTCGCGCGAGCGCGCCAGGTCGACGATCGGACGCGGATAACCGGCTGGCGCGAACAGCCCGCCGAGCGCGGAGGGATCATGGATATCGCGCTTGTTCAGGCCCGCCAGCTCCGGCACCCAGTGACGGATGAAGCGTCCTTCGGGGTCGAATTTCTGCGACTGGCTGATGGGGTTGAAGATGCGGAAGTAGGGTGCGGCGTCGGTGCCGGTGGACGAGCTCCATTGCCAGCCGCCGTTGTTCGCCGCCAGGTCACCGTCGATCAGATGGCGCATGAAGAAGCGCTCGCCTTCGCGCCAGTCGATCAGCAGGTTCTTGGTCAGGAACATGGCGACGACCATGCGCAGACGGTTGTGCATCCAGCCGGTTTCACGCAGTTGGCGCATGGCGGCATCGATGATCGGCAGGCCGGTGCGGCCTTCCTGCCAGGCGGCCAGCTCCTGCGGCGCATGGCGCCATGGCACGGCTTCGGTCTCCAGACGGAAGGCGCGGTGCCGGGAGACGCGTGGGTAACCGACCAGGATGTGCTTGTAGAACTCGCGCCAGAGCAGTTCGTTGATCCAGGTGATGACGCCGGGGTTGCCGCTGTCGAACTCGCCCTGGTTGGCTGCCAGCGCCGCATGCAGGCACTGGCGTGGCGACAGCACGCCTGCGGCGAGGTAGGCCGAGAGTTGGCTGGTGCCAGGCAGGGCAGGGAAGTCGCGTTCGTTCTGGTAGTAGGTGATCTGTTCATCGGCGAAACGTGCCAGGCGCTGCTGAGCGGCTTGCTCGCCGGCCGGCCAGAGTGCCTGCAGCTCTGCGCTGGGTGTTTCGAAACCGTCCACCGCCTGTGGCAGTGGATCGGCGGTCAGCGCCTGTGGTGTCTGCGCACGGGGGCTTGCGAGCAGGCCGGGCAGGGCGCTGTGCAAGCGCTCGTAGCAGACCTTGCGGAACTGGCTGTAGACCTGGAAATAACTGCCGGAGCGAGTCAGCACGCTGCCGGGCTGGAAGAACAGCTGGTCGAGGTGGTTGTGCCAGGCAATTGCCTGCTGGCCGAGGTAGGCCGCCACGTGATGGTCACGCTGGCTCTCGTTGATGCCGTATTCGTCGTTGACGTGCACGGCGCTGATGTTGTGCTGGTGGCAGACCTCGGCGATCACGCCAGGTGCCTGTTCCCAGGTATCGCAGTGCCGCACTAGCAAGGGGACGTTGAGTTCGGCCAGGGCCTGACTGAGTTGCACCAGGTTACGCAGCCAGAAGTCCACCTTGCACGCGGCATCGTCGTGGCGCTGCCACTGGCCGGGCGTGATCAGGTACAGGGCGATGGTCGCACCGCTGCTCATGGCGCGACTCAGGGCGGTGTTGTCCTGAATCCGCAGGTCGCTGCGGAACCACATCAGTTGTTGCATGGGGTTACCTCTTGGGCGCCGAGCAGGCCGTGGCTGAGCAGCCAGGCATGCGCGGCGAGCGGGTCGGTCGCCGAGTGCAGGCCGGCCAACGCGTCGCGGTGAATGTGGGCAGCCGGGCCGGCGATCAACAGCGGCACCGGAGATTGCTCGGCCAGGCGCGGCAGATGCCGACGCAGCAGGGTGTTGTCCAGGGCCTGATCGGCGTACAGCAGCAGGGCGCGGGGGGCCACATGCTCCAGGGCGGTGAGCAATTCATGGGGCGGTAGCGGCCAGTCGAACACCTCCACCGGGCAGTCGCTGGCGCTGACCAGCCAGGCGCTCAGCCACAAGCCAGGCTCCATGGGCGCTTCGCCGAGGTTGATCAGCAGCAGTGGCGCGCCACCGACCTGGCGGTTGCTGTGGTAGACGCGGGTGGCCAGCTTGCTGCGCAGCCAGGAGAAGAAGAACACCTGCTCCAGGCGGGCGCCGAACTGTCCCTGCCAACGCTGGTCGAGTTCGCCGAGCAGGGGCCAGAGCAGTTGCTCGACCAGGGTGCTGGCGGGATACAGCGTCAGGCAGGCATTGAAGCGATCATCCAGGCGCCGCTCGTTGAGTGCGCTGATGCAGTCGAGCAGTTCGCCGCGCAGGCACGACCAGTTATCGCTGCTCGCGGGTTGCGGCGCCTGGTTATGGTCGAGCAGCGCCTTTACCTGGCCGACGGCGACGCCACGGGACAACCAGGCGAGGATGGCGCTGATGCGTTCGAGGTTGGCTGGCGAGTACAGACGATGTCCCTTGGGTGTGCGGTACGGCACGATCAGGCCGTAACGGCGTTCCCAGGCACGCAGGGTCACGGCGTTGATGCCGGTGCTGCGCGCCACTTCGCGAATGGGCAGGAAGCCTTCGTCCAGCGCTTGGCGGTAGTCGTGCCCGACCTCTTCGTCGGCGAGTTGTGCGTTTGTCATCGGCTTAGAGTGCGTTGCGCAGGCTGAGGGGTTCCGGGTGCGGCTGCAGGTACGCCTGGCTGGCGATGTAGCGATCCGGATGTCGACGGAAGTGATGCTTGAGCAGCGTCAGTGGCACCACCAGCGGCACGATGCCGGCGCGGTACTGACCGATCAGCTGCTGCATTTCCTGTTTTTCATCGCTGCTCAAGGTGCGCTTGAGGTAGCCGCTCAGGTGCTGCAGCACATTGCTGTGGGTGCCGCGGGTGGCGCATTTTTTCAGGGCTGCCATGAGTTCGCTGAAGTAGTGCGGCGCCAGTTCGGCCAGGTCATGCCGCGCGAGGTTGCCGAGCAGTTGCCCGAGCGATTTGTAGCGTGCCGGGTCGGTGGCCATCAGCAGGTACTTGTAGCGCGAGTGGTAGGCGATCAGTGCGCGGCGGCTGAGGCCCTGTTGCAACAGGCGTTGCCACTCGGCATGGGCGTAGACGCGGGTAATGAAGTTCTCGCGCAGTACCGGGTCGTTGAGGCGGCCGTCTTCCTCCACCGGCAGATCCGGGTGCAGGGTGCAGAACGCCGCAGCGAAGATGCCGCGCCCCGGTTCGCTGGGGCGACCCCCTTCCTGATAGACCTTGACTCGTTCCAGGCCACAGGACGGCGACTGTTGCATGAAGATGAAGCCACTGATGCCTTGCAGGTCATCGGCCATGCGCTGCGCATAGGCCGCTAGCGCATCGGTCACGTCACGCGAGCGGTCGACCGTTCCGACAGCGCGCGGAGACTGTGGGTCGCCCACCAGGCGGATGGGTTCGCGCGGAACTGGCATGCCAATGCCGACCTCCGGGCACACCGGGATGAAATCGAAGTGCTCGCTCAGGCTGCGGCTGCACAGGCGCGACAGCTTGTGGCCACCGTTGTAGCGTACTTCCGCGCCCATCAGGCAGGCGCTGACCCCGAGTTTGGCTTTGTTCGACTGCATGGCATGACCTCTGATGGTCTTGTACATGTGGCTGAACATGTACAACTTGTGTTCATCATAGGTTTGCCATTGTACAAGTCAAATCATTTGTACAGCTTTGGTATCGTTTTGCTGTGCGCAGGCAAGGGCGCCATCGCGCGGTGCCGCGCAATGGTGCAGGAGAGGGAGAGCGGAAGAGGTGTCAGCGCCAGCCTTGCAGCCAGCGTTGGGTATCCAGTAACTGATGCCAGTCGAGTGCCTGACTGCGCCTGGTCAGCACTGCCTGAAGCTCGACGGCGAGGATGTTGTCGTCCTCGTCGCGAATCAGTTCGGTAACCAGGAAGTGGCGCTCACGGTTCTGCGGTTGTGTCGCCGTCCATTTCGACAGCAGCAGCTTGCGCGGGTTGAGGCGGCGCGGCGTGTTCATGCCAGGTGTTCGAGCAGGCGGCGGGCTGCGTCCTGACCACTGAGCCAGGCCCCTTCGACGCGCCCGGACAGGCACCAGTCGCCACAGGCGTACAGCCCCAGGTCGGCGTCGGCCAGTGCGCCCCATTGGTGTGCCTGTGCCGGGCGGGCATAGAGCCAGCGGTGGGCAAGGGTGAAGCTGGGGGGCGGCACGGCGCAGCCGATCAGCTCGGCGAAGGCGCCGTGCAGGTGTTCGATCACCGCTTCCTTGGGCTGATCCAGGTGCTGTCGGCTCCAGGCGCTGGTGGCGTGCAGCACCCAGGTGTCGAGGTGATTGTCACGGCCGGGTTTGCTGCGGTTACGAGCGATCCAGTCGAGTGAGCTGTCCTGTACGAAGCAGCCTTCCACGCGGGTTTCCAGCGCCGTGTCGAAGCCCAGGGCAACGGCCCAGGTCGGTTCCATGACCACGCTGGCGGCAGCGCCTGCCAGTTTGGGGGCGGCAGCCAGCAGGGCGCTGGCCTGAGGGGCGGGGGTGGCGATGATCACGTGGCTGAAAGGGCCATGGCTGTTGCCTTCCGTGTCCAGCAGGCTCCAGTGGCGGTCACCGCGAAACACCTCGGCGATGCGGCAACTGAAGTGCACCGGCAGGGCGCCGAGCAGGGCGCGGGTGATGGCACTCATGCGTGGTGCGCCGACCCAGCGCAGTTGTTCATCCGGCGAGGCACTGAGCTGGCCGTCCTGAGCGTTGTACAGATCCGGTGCCCACTGTGCGACCCAGCCGCGTGCCTGCCACTGCTGCACCACTTCGACGAAGCGGCGATCACGGGCGGTGAAGTATTGGGCACCCAGATCCAGGCTGCCGGCGTCGCTGCGTTTGCTGGCCATGCGCCCGCCACTGCCACGGCTCTTGTCGAACAGCTCGATCTCCAGGCCTGCGGCGTGCAGGGCCTGTGCGGCGGAGAGTCCTGCCAGGCCGGTACCGATGATGGCGATGGGTGCGTTCATGATGACCTCGTCAGCGCTGAATGCATTACAGGCTACGTTTTGGACAAAAGCTATACAAGAATGTTTTCATGTATAGCTGATGCCGTGAGTGGCACTCCCTGTCTTTAGGTTTAGGACAAACGCGGCAATCGATAAAGTCACGTGTGTGTCTGAAAAAAGACTCTCATCCATTGCCATGCGAGGAGGATGCCATGCATATCCTGCTGACCGGAGGTACCGGCATGATCGGCCGTGCGCTCTGCGCGTACTGGGCCGAACAGGGCCACCGCCTGACTGTCTGGAGTCGCCAGCCGGCCACGGTTGCCGAGTTGTGCGGGCCGAGCGTTCGAGGGATTGCCCGGCTCGAAGAACTGACCGATGAACCGCTGGATGCCGTGGTCAACCTGGCTGGTGCGCCGATTGCCGATCGGCCCTGGAGCAAGAAGCGCAAGGCCCTGCTGTGGGCCAGCCGCATCGGTCTGACCGAGCAACTGCTGGCCTGGCTGCACAGTCGCGAGCAGCGGCCAGCGGTGCTGTTGTCCGGTTCGGCGGTTGGATGGTACGGCGACGGCGGCGAACAGGAACTGAACGAAAATACCCCGCGGGTCACCGATGACTTCGCCGCGCAGTTGTGTGGCGCCTGGGAGGAAGCCGCGTTACGTGCCGAGGCGCTGGGCATTCGTGTGGTGCTGGTGCGCACCGGCCTGGTGCTGAACCCGGACGGCGGCATGCTCAAACGCCTGCTGTTGCCCTTCAAGCTGGGCCTCGGTGGCCGTCTGGGTAATGGGCGGCAGTGGATGCCATGGATTCATTTCGCCGATCAAATCGCCCTGATGGATTTTCTCTTGCAGCACAGCGAGGCCCGCGGTCCTTATAATGCCTGCGCGCCATTACCGGCACGTAACGCCGAGTTCACCAAGGCCATGGGGCAGGCGCTGAGCCGCCCGACGTTACTCCCGGTGCCGGCTTTCGCCTTGCGGGCTGGCCTGGGCGAGATGTCCGGTTTGCTGCTCGGTGGCCAGCGCGCCGTACCGATGCGTTTGCTCGAGGCCGGCTTCAGTTTCCGTTTTACCCATCTGGATGTGGCCCTGGTGGATTTGCTGGGCCATCACTGACTAGGATTTCGCATGACCGATCACGCATTGTTGCTGGTTAACCTGGGTTCGCCTGCGTCTACCGAAGTAGCCGATGTCCGCCGTTACCTCAATCAGTTCCTGATGGATCCTTACGTGATCGATCTGCCCTGGCCGCTGCGTCGACTGCTGGTGTCGCTGATCCTGATCAAGCGTCCTGCCGCGTCGGCGCACGCCTATGCATCTATCTGGTGGGACGAAGGCTCGCCGCTGGTCGTGCTCAGCCGCCGCCTGCAGGAGGCGATGAAGGCGCAGTGGAGCCACGGCCCGGTGGAGTTGGCCATGCGCTATGGCGAGCCGTCCATCGAGTCGACCCTGCTGCGCCTGGCCAGGCAGGGCATCCGTGAAGTCACCCTGGCACCGCTGTATCCGCAGTTCGCCGACAGCACCACGACGACGGTGATCGAGGAGGTCAAGCGGGTGATCCGCGAGCATGGCCTGTCGCTGCGACTGTCCACCTTGCCGCCGTTCTACGACCAGCCCGAGTACCTCGATGCGCTGGTCGCCAGTGCCAAACCTTATCTGGAGCAGGATTTCGACCACCTGCTGCTGAGCTTCCACGGCCTGCCGGAGCGGCATCTGCACAAGCTCGATCCCAGCGGCCATTGCCTCAAGGGGGATGACTGCTGCCGTACGGCTTCGCCGCAGGTACTCGCCAACTGTTACCGCGCGCAATGCCTGCGTAGCGCCGAGTTGTTCGCCCAGCGCATGGGGCTGCGCCCGGAGCAGTGGTCGGTGAGCTTCCAGTCGCGCCTGGGGCGTGCCAAATGGATCGAGCCCTATACCGAGACCCGCCTGGATGAGCTGGCCGCGCAGGGCGTGAAGAAGCTGCTGGTGATGTGCCCGGCGTTCGTCGCCGACTGTATCGAGACCCTGGAGGAGATCGGCGACCGTGGCCGTGAACAATTCGTCGAGGCGGGTGGTGAGAGCCTGCAACTGGTGCCCTGCCTGAATGATCATCCCGATTGGGCAGCGGCATTGAAGGTGCTTTGCGAGCGAGCACCAGTGTCCCTTTAGGTTACATCTCTGAGCGCCGAGGCGAGGCATTCGCCTTGGCGGGTATGAAGCATTCGCCGTTCTGATAACACCTTCGAGCGATACTCACTGCTGTTTATATCGTCCTAAGCTGGCGCCTCTTTCAACCGTCGCGCATCGCGTTCTGCGGTGCCGAGGAGAGCGTCCGTGCATAACAACAATAACGGCTATCCCTCCAGTACCCGAGCCTGGGTCACTGTCGCCATCCTGATGGTGGCTTACGTCCTGTCTTTCGTCGATCGGCAGATTCTCAACCTGTTGGTCGAGCCCATTCGCCGCGACCTGGCGATCAACGATACGCAGATGAGTCTGCTGATGGGCCTGTCCTTCGCCCTGTTCTATACCGTTTGTGGCATTCCCCTCGGGCGTGTGGCCGACACCCGCAGCCGGCGTGGGCTGATCGCTATCGGTGTGCTGTTCTGGAGCGCTGCCACCGCCGCGTGTGGCATGGCCAAGATGTACTGGCAGTTTCTGCTCTGCCGCATCGGTGTCGGTGTGGGCGAGGCGGCGCTGTCGCCAGCCGCTTACTCGCTGATTGCCGACAGCTTCCCCGCCGAGCGCCGGGCCACGGCCATCAGCGTCTATTCCATGGGTGTGTACCTGGGGTCGGGGCTGGCCTTCCTGGTCGGTGGCCTGGTCATCCAGTTCGCCTCGGCACAGGGCGACGTGACGCTGCCGGTGCTGGGCGAAGTGCGTCCGTGGCAGTTGATCTTCCTCATTCTCGGGGTTGCCGGTGTACTGTTCACCCTGCTGATGCTGGCGGTCAAAGAACCTGCCCGGCGTGGTGTAGGGGCGGGTGTAGCAGTGCCGCTCAGTGAGGTGGGGCGCTACATTCGCGCCAACCGCCGCACCGTGCTGCTGCACAACTTCGGCTTCGCCGGCCTGGCCTTCGCCGGCTATGGCAGTGCGGCCTGGGTGCCGACCTTCTATATCCGCACCTATGGTTGGGACGCCGGCCAGGTCGGCATCGTCTACGGCAGCATCGTGGCGGTGTTCGGCTGTCTGGGCATCGTCTTCGGTGGCCGCCTGGCGGACTGGATGGCCAAGCGCGGGCGCAGCGATGCCAACATGCGTGTCGGCCTCTACGCCGCGCTGGGGGCCTTGCCGATGGTGGTGCTGTTCCCGCTGATGGACACCGCGTTCTGGGCCAGCGTGCTGATGGCGCCCACGGTGTTCTGCTTGAGCATGCCGTTCGGCGTGGCACCGGCAGCGATCCAGGAAATCATGCCCAACTCGATGCGCGGCCAGGCTTCGGCCATCTATCTGTTCGTCATCACCCTGATCGGCCTGGGGGTAGGCCCGACGGCGGTGGCACTGGTGACCGACTTCGTCTTCGCCGATGACGCGGCGCTGCGCTATTCGCTGCTGATCGTCACCACCCTGGCGGTGCTGATGTCGATCATCCTGTTGGCCAAGAGTCTCAAACCCTACCGCGAGAGCGTGACGCGGCTGGAGCAATGGGCCGCCAATCCGGCCTGAACAGGCGCATTTTTCTGCCGTGCCGCGCATTGATCGGCACGGTTTATGCGCCAGGGCACAGGCAGCGTGGAATTTTTGCGCTTTACTGAGGTTCTGAGTGTTGCGCGCGCCATTTCGGCGCGTGCCAGCCAGGGAACCTCCGCATGGGAGTGAGGCCAGTGTCTGCCGCGTATGGCAGGCCAATCGACAACTCTGCATTTTGGCAACGGTTATTACTACCGGGGCTCGCTCTTCTGTTGCTGCTGACCGGCGGCTGTAGTGGCCGTCTGGACAACGACTCCATCGTCAATACGCGCAATCCGGTGAAACCGGCCGAGTTGCTTCAGACCGATGTAGACCGCATGGCGACGCTGGCCATGCGCAACAACCTCAATAGCCTGTACCGGCTGATGAACAAGCTGTATCAGCGTAACCCGCGGGAGTGGCGCAAGAATGCGCTGCCTGATGCAGCGGCGGCCGAGCGGGCGATCCAGTACGCCATCGAACACAACCAGGACTGGCCGACGCTGGGTGGCCGACGTGATGTCGCGGCGCTGGACTATTCATTGAGCCCTGCATTTCAGGGCGATCGCGTAGCAGCTTTCACCTACGCCATCGGCAGCATGCTGGTGACCGCTCATGGCGGACGCACGGAGTTCTACCTGACCGACAGCTTCAATGCGCAGTTCATCCACAATGCTGCGCGTAATCTGGAGAAGGCTGCCTGGATGCTGGGGCAGCGTCGTGATGCGACGGGGCGTCAGCTGCTGCTGTCCAACGAGTTCTCTGAGCAGGGCAACAACCTCAGCTATGCGGTGGAGTTCGGCAAGATGGTGGCGCGCCTGGATCTGATCACCCATGTGCTGGAGGAGCGTTACCGGCGCATGGGCGCCAACTATGCGCAAAGCCTGCTGTTGCTGAATTTCCTGCCGGTGCAATAGCGCCGCTCAGGCACCTCTGAAAACCTTGGCTGCATGGATGTGGGAGGTAGAACGACGCGCCGGGGTGGCTTCTGGAGAAGTCCTCAGTGTGTCCAGCGTTGTTCGATCTTGCCCAGCGTACCGTTCTTGCGCAGGCGCACCAGCGCTTCGGAGAATTGCCGGGCACGTTCGCTATCGCCCTTGGCGAAGGCGACGAAGCGCGGCATCTGGATCAGTGGGCGGGGCAGGATGCGCACCTGTTCCTGGGCACGTTGTTCGCGCACGAAATACTGCAACTGCACGCGGTCGCCGACGATGATGTCGATGCGTCCGGCCAGTAGCATCGAGACCAGTTGCCGTGGGTTCTGCGCCGTGGTGTCGCGTGCCAGATCTGCACGGTCGAAATTTTCCTCGTAGGCATAGCCGCGTACCTGGCCGATCACGTACGGAGACAGATCATCCAGGCTTTTCCAGTCGCTTAGAGCGGTCTTGGCGGTGGTCATGAACACGGTCGAACCGCTGCGCAGCGGGCCGACCAGTTCGTATTGCTGCTGGCGCAGTGGGGTGCCGGCGAACTGAAAGGCCATCTGCACCTCACCGCGGTCGAGCATGCGCTTGACCCGTTCCCAGGGATACAGGCGAATGTCGTAGTTGACCTTGGCTTCGCGCAGTACCGCGTCCACCAGCTCGACGTCGAGCCCGCGCGGCGCGTCGTCTTCGGCGGTGACGAAGCTGTAGGGGGCGAACTGTTCGTCGCCCACCACCCGCCAGGGTTCTGCGGCCAGGGAGGTGCTCGTTATCAGCAGAGCAAGCAGCAGATAGCGCATGGCGGGTTACCTCATGACAGGCCTGTGTTCAGGCTAGTCAATTTCTGTGAGGTAAACGGCTGATGCAAGAGGGATTAAACCTTGCGGACGAACTCCGACTTGAGCTTCATCGCGCCGATGCCGTCGATCTTGCAGTCGATGTCGTGATCGCCGTCGACCAGGCGGATGTTCTTCACCTTGGTGCCGACCTTGACCACCAGCGACGAGCCCTTGACCTTGAGATCCTTGATCACGGTGATGGTGTCGCCATCCTGTAGCAGGTTGCCGACCGAGTCCTTGATCACGCGCGCGTCATCGCTGCTCTCGGCGCTCTCGCCGGCTTTCCACTCGTGGGCGCATTCGGGGCAGACCAGCTGCGCGCCGTCTTCGTAGGTGTATTCGGAGTTGCATTTGGGGCAGGGCGGCAGAGCGGTCAAGGCTTGTCCTCGGTGAGCATGAATAAACCGCAGATTATATAGGGTTTTGTTCGCGCGCGCCGCTCTAGGGCGTGAAGTGCCTGAAAGGCGGTGTTAAAAATATTGGACTTTTCGCCTGCGATCCATTTGCCCGTTATGCCGTATAGATGGCTTTTAATGGGCGTTTATCAAGATTCTGGCGCAAGTGGCGTTCAACTATTTTCTGCTGATTTGTTTGACATATTTTACGGCTCGGGCAGACTGGCAGCAGATTCCGTTGCCGAATCGGGTTCTGGACAGCTGTGCTGATCCCCTCTCCGGATGGAGACGACCCGGTTCGAGCCGCCGTCGGAAGGCGGCACTCAGGCTCAGGATGAGTCTCGGTGCACGGGGTTAGCCAAACAGGCCACACGTGCTACAGCAGAGCGTTCTGCTGGCCGCCGGCCTGCACAGCAACGATAGGCCCGGCCTGTCCCAAGGTGACGTATGTCCGACAACAAGATCCGCAACACCCCCCGCAAACCCGTCGTGTTGATGTCCATGGGCGCTCAAGAGCGCAAGGGCCACGACTACCAGGTAATGACCCACAAATACATTCAGCCACTGGTCGAGTTCTCCGGTTGCGTGCCGCTGCTGGTGCCGACCTGCTGCGGCATCGATGACCTCGAGCAGTATCTGGATATGGCCGACGGTGTGTACCTGACCGGCGCCGGCAGCAATATCGACCCGGCGCTCTATGGACAGGAGAACGAGACGCCAGACAAGGGCCAGGATCGCGACCGTGACCTGTTCGACCTGCCCCTGATCCATGCAGCCATCGCCCGCGGATTACCGATCTTCGGCATCTGCCGTGGCATGCAGGAAATCAACGTGGCGCTGGGCGGCGACATCTACCAGAAGGTCTACGCCGAGCCGGGTTTCAATGACCATCGCGAAAATCCGGATGATCCGGTCGAGGTGCAGTACGCCCCCAGCCACAGCGTGCGTCCGGTCGCCGGTAGCTGGTTCGCCGAGCTGATGGGCAAGCAGGAAATTCGCGTCAACTCCCTGCACGGCCAGGCCATTCGCAAGCTGGGCAAGGGGCTGGAAGTGCTGGCTACTGCCGAGGATGGTCTGATCGAGGCAATCCATGCGCCGAGCCTGTCGTCCTTCCTGTTCGCCGTGCAATGGCATCCGGAATGGCAGGCGGCGAAGAACCCGGATTCGGTGAAGATCTTCCAGGCCTTCGGTGATGCCTGTCATCGCCAGGTCGCTTCGCGTAACCCTCGTCAGGCTGCCTGACCTGCCGCTGCCGTCGGCCCCAGCGTCAGTAGGGGCTTGGCGGTTGTGGCCAGTTCAAGGTGCCGCTGTCGCTGAAGCGGCGAGTGCCGGACAGGCCGTCGGCGAGTTTGCCGCGCAGCATGTAGGGCACTTCCTGGCCGGGTTGATATCCGGCGACGCCCCATGCCTGACGCATCACTGAAAACGCGGAAATGCTCACCGGTACGCTGATTACCGTTTCGCCAAAGCGCGGCACGCTGCCGCTCTGGTCACTCACGCCACTGGCCAGTGGCTGCCCGTTCACGTCCAGATCCAGTGCCATGCCGTTGAACGTCACGGCGCTGTCGTTGGGGTTCTGCACCCGCAGTTTGACCGCGAAGCGTACTTCCAGCCCCTGGCCGCGCAGGGGTTCCAGGCCGACCAGATCGACCCGTAGCGGATCACGGTTGCCCAGGCTGGCACAGGCACTCAGACCGGCTGCGATCAGGACGATGAGACAAAGACGAAGCAGGTGATGCATGGCGATCTTCCCTGGACGTTGTGGGCTCAGAATAGAAGACCGCTGTGCGCGCCATTAGCTCCCGGCACGTTGCCGGCTGCCCAGCACCAGCGCGATACCGCCCAGCACGGCAACCGAGCTGATCAGCAGGCGCAGGCTGAGCGCTTCGCTCAGCAGCAGGCTGCCGCCCAGAGCAGCGAGAATCGGTACGCTCAGTTGTACCGTGGCCGCCTGGCTGGCGCGCAGGCCGGGTAGGGCGCTGTACCAGATGGCGTAGCCGATACCCGAGGTGACTGCGCCCGACAGCAGCGCATAGCACAAGCCGGGCGTATCCCATTGCAGTTGTGGTAGCAGCACCAAGGCCAGCAGCACGGCTAGTGGTGACGCGCGCAGAAAGTTACCGGCAGTCATTGCCAGCGGGTCGCCCTGGCCACGGCCGAGCAGCGAATAGGCGCCCCAGGCGATGCCGGCCAGCAGCATCAGCAGTGCTGCCGATAAAGAGGGGGCGTTGGCACCGGGCAGCAGCAGGACGAGTAGCCCGACACTGGCCACGCCCGTGCCGAGAACGGCGAGCGGCGCCAGCCGTTCACCGTGCAGCAAGCCCCAGAGCAGCATGCTCAGTTGCACGGCGCCGAACAGCAGCAGGGCACCGGTACCGGTATCCAGTTGCAGATAAGCGAAGGAGAAGGCTGCCGCATAGGTGAACAGCGCCAGTGCGCCAGACCAGTTGCCAGCGATGTGCTGCTTGGCCTGCCTCAGCGTGAGCAGCAGCCAGAGCGTCAACGCGCCGCTGAGCAGGCGGATCGCCGTGAAGCTGGCGGCATCGATGTCGGTTTCTCGCAGGGCCAGGCGGCACAGCAGTGAGTTGCCGGCGAACGCCAGCATGGCGAGGCAGGTGAGTAGCAGGATACGCGGTGGCATCGGCCATCCTTGGGTGAAGGTCTGGTGATGCCGGGCAGCTAACCACGTCAGGCTGGCCGAGGGCATTGGCAGAAGGTCGCAAGTCCCTGCGACCTTGGCCACTCAGGCGGGGAAGCCTCGGTCAGAAGTGCACTTTGACCAGCAGGCTGGCGGTGTTCTGGTCGGTCGAGCCCACGAAGTTCTCGCTGACGTAGCCACCGTCCTTGATGCCGTACTTGTTCTTCCAGTAGTCGTACTCGATGCCGACGTAGAGCTGCTTCTCGCCCCACTTCAGCGCTTTGCCCAGGTCGTACTTGATCTGCGGGTTGAAGTGCAGGTTGGCGTGGTAGTCGCCACGGCTGTTGCTGTCGTTGTCCACCACCCAGTCCATGAAGCCATCGATGAGGATGTCCGATTCGCCCACCGGGATGGTGTAGCTCCACACCGGGGTGATCTGCCAGACGTTCTTGCCTGGGCGGCTGCCGTCCGGCTTGCGCAGGTAGGTGTTGAGCTGGAAGTAGTCGAAACCGGGGATGTCCAGGTCGAACGCCGGGCCGAGCAGGTAGGCATCGAGATCCTTCTCGCCGAATTCGTAGGTGAAGGCCAGCAGCACATCCTTGATCGGGCCGAAGGACAGGTCGGCACCGCTGATCTTGCCGAACGACAGACGCGGGCTGAATTCGCCGTAGTAGGTGTGGCCGTCGCCGTCACCGTTCTTGGCATCGGTGTTGTACTTGATGAAATCGGTGAAGAAGAACAGGTCGCCGAAGCTCCAGCCGCTGGCGTGCTCGAAGGTGACGGTCTGCTGAATCTCCGGGTCGATCTTGAAGTCCTGCCCGTAGAGATAAGTCAGGCTGTTGTTCTGCCAGTGCAGCAGGTCACCGGCGATGGCCTGGCCGCCCGCCAGCAGGCCGCTGGCGAGCACCAGCGAAGAGAGAGTGCGATTCATGGAAGCTCCTGGTGGTTAAGACGTGTCGTTATGATTTTTAAACCTGTCCGCCTGGTCAGGCTGGTGCTGCTAGAGCAAAAACGGCGCCAATTTTCGTGATTGCTCATATCCGTGGCAAATCAATCGGATACACGGAGGCCTGGGGCCATTACCTGCCCCGTTGCTGCACCGTTTTCTGACCGAAAGGACAAAAACAGCCATAACTTGGTGCGCAGCCGTCTGGCGGATGCGGCGATGCTTTTTCAGCGGTGTGCTTGATTAGTTTAATTATGATCGTAATATGATATTTAAATTATAACTGCAATTTAATTGGTGGGAGGATGCCCTCTCACTCATCACACCCCCCAGGAGATTCACCATGAATGCCCAAGCCACCCTCGGAACCGCTCTGATCACTGGTGCCTCGACCGGCATCGGCGCCACCTATGCCGAACGCCTGGCCCGGCGCGGTTACGACCTGCTGTTGGTGGCGCGCGATGCCCAGCGCCTCAATGCACTGGCTGAGCGTCTGCGCGGCGAATACGGTGTTGCGGTCGAGGTGATGCCGGCCGATCTGACGCGCAAGGCGGACGTGCTCCAGGTGGAGCAGCGCTTGCGTGAGGACGCGGCCATCGCGCTGCTGGTCAACAATGCCGGTGTCGCCATGAACGGCCCGCTGGCCGCTGCCGACCTGGATCAGGCCGAGACCATGATCCAGCTCAACGTGGTCGCACTGACCCGCCTGGCGGCGGCTGCAGCGGCGAATTTCTCTGCTGCCGGACGTGGCGGCATCATCAACCTGGGTTCGGTGGTGGCGCTGGCGCCGGAAATGTTCAACGCCGTATACAGCGCCACCAAGGCTTACGTGCTGAGCCTGACCCAGACCCTGGCTGGCGAATTGCGTGGCAGCGGCGTGCAGTTGCAGGCGGTGATGCCGGGCGTGACCCGCACCGAGATCTGGGAACGCAGCGGCACCGATGCCTCGGCGCTGCCGCCGTCGATGATCATGGAGGTGGGCGAGATGGTCGATGCGGCGCTGGCCGGCTTCGATCAGCAGGAGCTGGTGACCATTCCGTCTCTGCCCGATGCCGCCGACTGGGATGCCTTCGTCAAGGCGCGCGGTGCGCTCGGGCCGAACCTGTCGCGTAACCAGGCAGCGGCGCGTTACAAGTGACGCAAGGCGGCATGCGGCTGTAGGGTGCGCTGTGCGCACCGGCTCTGGCGCTCATTCTCGGGGCTCTGCCGTAGCGGAGCCTCGCTTGTGCCGCACAGCGCACCCTACGCAACTGCCAGGCTCCAGTCGTTACGGCTTCTGCGCCTGCTCGATCAGCAGGCGGCGGGTCGTTTTCAACAGGCGGTCGGACAGCTCGGGATCCTTGACGCTGCGCGACAGCAGCAGGGCGCCGACCATGGCCGAGAGCATCAGCACGCTTTCTTCTTCCGCGTCCTCGCCTTCCAGGTTCTTCTCGATCAGCTCCAGGCGGTTGCGCACCATTGCATCGGTAGTGGCACTGGGTTCGCCACGTTGGCCCAGTTCCGCGGAGATGGTTGGCAGCGGGCAGCCAGCACCGGGGTTGGCGCGATGCTGGCTGGACAGGTAGCGCTGGATGAACAGCGGCAACGGTGATTCGGCGTCTTCCAGCGCTTCGGCGGTGTTGCTTTCCAGCGCTTGCACAGCGTGCTGCAGGGCGGTTTCCACCAGGTCGTCCTTGGACTTGAAGTGGGCATAGAAGCCGCCATGGGTGAGGCCCAGGGCCTTCATCAGCGGTTGCAGGCCGGTGGCGCCCACGCCGTCGCGGCGAAAGCGCAGGGCAGCTTCCTCGATGATGCGTTGGTGGGTCTTGGCCTTGTGGTCTTCCGAATAGCGCATGGCGATCCCCGTCTATGAAATGTTGCTTGTCATGTTACACCCCCGGCGCACCTGCGGCACGGTCGGGAGTCGTTCATGCGTCGGCGGCTTCGAGCAGAGTCGCCACGCCCTGACCACCAGCGATGCATTGGGTGGCGATGGCGTAGCGCCCGCCGCTGCGGCGCAGCAGGCTGGCAGCCTTGCCGGTGATGCGTGCGCCAGTGGCACCAAGTGGATGGCCGAGGGCCATGGCGCCACCGTCGAGGTTGACCCGGGCCATGTCCAGCCCCAGCTCCTGCACGCAGGCTAGCGACTGGCTGGCGAACGCCTCGTTGATCTCCACCAGATCGATGTCGCCGATCGACAGGCCGGCGCGTTGCAGCAGTTTGCGCGTTGCCGCTACCGGCCCCATGCCCATGATCTCCGGCGCGCAACCGGCCACGGCCACCGCCTTGATGCGGGCGAGCACGCTCAGACCATGTTCGCGGGCGAAGGCCTCGCTGCACACCAGCACGGCGGCGGCGCCGTCGGTCAGTGGCGACGAGGTGGCGGCGGTGACGCTGCCACCGAAGGCCGGCTTGAGTTGCGCCAGTGCCTCCAGGTTGGTGCCCGGCCGCAGGCAGCCGTCCTCGTCGACGCGACCCTGTGGCGTGTCGATGGTCAGCAGCTCATCGGCGAACAGGCCCAACTCGCGGGCGCGCACGGCCTTGGCATGGGACTCGACGGCCATGGCCTCCTGATCGGTGCGGCTGATGGCATAGCGCCGTGCGACTTCCTCGGCGGTATGCCCCATGGCCATGTACACCTCGGGGTAATCGGCCATCAGGGTTGGGTTGGGCGACAGGTTGAAGCCGCCCATGGGCACGCGGGTCATGGATTCCACCCCGGCGCAGAGAAAGGCCTCGCCAGCGCCGATGGCGATCTGCCCGACTGCATAGTGCACGGCGCTCATCGACGAGCCGCAGAAGCGGTTCAGCGTGGCGCCGCCGAGGGTTTCCGGGAAGCCGGCGCGGAAGCTGGCGATGCGGGCGATGTTCATGCCCTGTTCGGCCTCGGGATAGGCACAGCCCATGATCACGTCCTCGAGGCGTGCGGGATTGAGTCCGAGGCGGTCGACCAGGCCGCGCAGCACCTGGGCCGCAAGGTCGTCCGGGCGCAGATCGATGAGTGCACCCTTGCGGGCGAAATGGAAGGGCGAGCGGGCGAACCCGGCGATCACGGCGAGGGTCATGGCGAACTCCTTCAGTGGCTCATGTCGAGAATCAGGCAGGTGGTGGAGGCGACGGCGTAGAGGCGTTCGTCGACGTCGTACAGGCGGCCCTCGGCCAGGGCGGTGGAGCGACCAACGTGAATGATGCGGCCCTCGGCGCGTACCGGGCCGGCCTCGCTGCGCAGCGCACGGATATAGCTCACCCGCAGGTCGGCGGTGGTGTAACCCTGGCCTGGCTTGAGCAAGGTATGTACGGCGCAGCCCATGCAGGAGTCGAGCAGGGTGGCGATATAGCCGCCATGCACACTGCCCAGCGGGTTGTAGTGGCGCTGGTCGGGGGCGCCCTGGAACACGAACAGGCCGCTGGCCCACTGCACCGGGGTGAAGTCGAGCACGGCGTTGATCGGTGGTGAGGGCAGGTCGCCACGGCCGATGCCGTCGAAGAAATCCATCGGCGCCATGGCGGCCACTTCCGCCAGGCTGAGGGTGCCGGGGGCGGCGAGCTGGTTGCGCACCGCCTGTTCTTCGGCAATCCAGGTGGCGAGGCGGGCATCTCGGGATAAGGCGGTCATGCGGGCTCCTGGTAAATATGATGGACGACATTCAATGTTTCATATTATGGTCGAAATATAAATAGCCGCCAGTCGTTGTCGATCGGAGTTCCGCCATGCAGCCTTCCCGTGTTCTGTTGATCATCCTGATGCTGCTCACGGCGTTGGGGGAAACCTCCACGCAGCTACTGATTCCCGCGCTGGGCGAGTTGGAGCGCGGACTGAATGCCAAGCCTGGCAGCAGCCTGCTGGCACTTTCGCTGTTCGTCGGTGCCTTTGGCCTTGGCCAGTTGTTGCTGGGGCCACTGTCGGATCGGCTGGGGCGGCGCCCGGTGCTGCTCACCGGCTTGAGCCTGTATCTGCTGGCGACCCTGGGCATGCTGCTGGCGCCGAACATCGAGGTGCTGATCGGCATGCGTGTGCTGCAAGGGCTGGGGGCCTGCGCGGCACTGGTGCTGGCGCGGGCCATCGTGCGGGATGTGTGGCAGGAGCAGGCGGGGCCGGCCCTGGCGCTGACCGTGCTGGGCATGTTCGCGGCCATCGTGCTGTCGCCGGTGGTCGGTGGCCTGCTGACCCAGTACGGCGGTTGGCGTGCGCCACTGCTGGCGACCGTGGTGCTCGGTAGCCTGGCGTTGCTCTGCGTGTTCACCCGCTACCGCGAGAGCCATCTGCAGCGCGATCCCCAGGCTGGTCGGCTCAACGGCCTGTGGGCCAGTTACCGGCAGGTGTGGCCCAGTTGCCGTGCTCTGGCGCTGACCATCGCCTGCACGTACGGCTCGATGTTCGTCGTGGTGGCCGGTTCATCGTCGGTGTACATCGGCCTGCTGGGGCTGAGCGCCGCGCAATACGGGCTGACCTTCGCCTTGATCGTTTCCGGCCTGCTCGGTGGCGCATTGTTCACCCTGCGCAATGTGCAGCGCCTGGGGCCACAGCGGGTAGTGGGCATCGGTGTCGCGCTGGTGCTGCTCGGGTCGTTGCTGACCCTGGCGATCTACCTGCTGTTTGGCCTGTCGCTGCTCGGGCTGTCGCTGCCGCAGGTGCTGGTGACGCTGGGCGGTGGCATGTTGCTGCCAGCCGCTGTGGCCGGTGCGGTGATTCCCAATCCGCAGCGTGCCGGATTGGCGGCGGGGCTGATGGGCTTCTCGCAAATGGCGGGCGCCACCCTGGCTGGTCTGCTGCTGGGCGCTCTGCAGGATGGCTCGGCCTGGCCTATGGTTGCCTTGAACGCGCTGTTCGCCGTGCTGGCGTTTCTGTTCTTCCACCTTCTGCGCACCCGCCCGGTCGTCACGGCTGCGGTGGCCGGCAAACTTCCCTGATTCGAGGACAAAGCAATGAGCAGCTATGACGTGGTCATCATCGGTGCCGGCCCTGGCGGTTACAACGCCGCGATTCGTGCCGGCCAATTGGGTCTCAAGGTGGCCTGTGTGGAAGGGCGCGAAACGCTGGGCGGCACCTGCCTGAACGTGGGCTGCATGCCGTCCAAGGCCTTGTTGCATGCCTCGGAACTCTACGAAGCGGCGGCCGATGGTGAACTGAGTGCACTGGGCGTTGAGGTCACCCCGACACTCAACCTGGTGCAGATGATGAAGCAGAAGGCCGACAGCGTCGAAGCGCTGACCAAGGGCGTGGAGTTCCTGTTTCGCAAGAACAAGGTGGAGTGGGTCAAGGGCTGGGGACGTATCGATGGCCCGGGGCGGGTGCAGGTCAAGCTGAGCGAGGGCGGCGAGCGTGTGTTGGAGACGAAGAACATCGTCATCGCTACCGGCTCCGAACCGACCCCGCTGCCTGGAGTGAGCATCGACAACGTGCGCATCCTCGACTCCACCGGCGCACTGTCGTTGCCAGAAGTGCCCAAGCACCTGGTGGTGATCGGCGCCGGGGTGATCGGCCTTGAGCTGGGCTCGGTATGGCGCCGTCTGGGCAGTCAGGTCACCGTGGTGGAATACCTCGACCGCATCTGCCCAGGCCTGGATGGCGAGACCGCCAAGACCTTGCAGCGCACCCTGAGCAAACAGGGCATGAGCTTCAAGCTCGGCACCAAGGTCACTGGCGCCAAGGCCGGCAAGTCAGGCGTCAGCCTGAGCCTGGAGGCGGCAGCCGGTGGCGCGGCGCAAACCCTGGAGGCCGATTACGTGCTGGTGGCCATTGGCAGGCGGCCCTACACCAAAGACCTCGGCCTGGAGAGCGTCGGCCTGAATACCGACAAGCGCGGCATGCTCGGCAATGACAAGCACCAGAGCGGCGTGCCTGGGGTGTGGGTGATCGGCGATGTCACCTCCGGGCCGATGCTCGCGCACAAGGCTGAGGACGAGGCCGTGGCCTGCATCGAACGCATCGCCGGGCATGCGGCGGAGGTCAACTACGGGGTGATTCCTGGCGTGATCTACACCCGTCCGGAGGTGGCCAGCGTCGGCAAGGGCGAGGAGGAACTGAAGGCCGAAGGCCGCGCCTACAAGGTCGGCAAGTTTCCCTTCACTGCCAACAGCCGGGCGAAGATCAACCACGAGACCGAAGGTTTCGTGAAGATTCTCGCCGATGCCAACACCGACCAGATTCTCGGCGTGCACATGATCGGCCCGAGCGTGGGCGAGTTGATCGGTGAGTACTGCGTGGCCATGGAATTCTCCGCTTCGGCCGAGGACATCGCGCTGACCTGCCACCCACACCCGACCCGCTCGGAAGCCGGGCGCCAGGCGGCGATGGGCGTGCATGGCTGGACGATGCAGGCTTGAAAACGGGGCGGCGCGCGCGGGGCCGTTCATGAGCACCGGGCGTTAGCCTGATGGCGCCGTTGCATCGGTGCGCGCGGCGCACCCTAGGGGGAGAGGCATAGCCCGGGTGTAATCCGGGCTATGCGCGGCGTCAGAGCACGTGATCGAGGTTCACCGGCTCTCCGGGTTTGGCGTGCAGCTTGGCGCGGATGTCGGCGAATACCTTGTCGTACTCGTCGTGTCCGCGCATTACCGGGCTGGCATTGAGCGGCAGGCCATGGCGCGCGGCCACGCGGGTGGCGACGCTGGCGAAGTTGAAGGCGACGTCGCGGTGCAGTTCGAACTCTTCCTCGAAGTGTTGCCCGCGCACTTCACCGGCCAGGCGCATATGCAACATCGGCCCCTGTTGTGGATCCTGGCGTACCTCGTAGTAGAAATCGACCGAGAACGGCGGCACCTGGCGCAGGTGTTCGGGGCGGTCGAGGTTGTCGCGGTGCATATGACCTGGGGTGAACATCATCGAAGCCCTCAGCGATAGACGACGCCGTTGCAGTCCACTGTGACGCGTGTCCCGGAGGTGCCCTGAACGATGGCCTCGATGTTTTCCAGCGAGCCGATCACTGCACTGTTGCCGGTATTGCGCGCGAACTCGCAGGCAGCCTGCACCTTGGGCCCCATGGAACCTGCAGCGAAGCCAAGTTTCTCGATTTCATCGGGATGGGCCTCAGCGATGGATTTCTGCGTCGGCTTGCCCCAGTCGACATAGGCGGCGTCGACATCGGTGGCGATCACCAACAGATCCGCATTGAGCTGTTCGGCCAATAGCGCCGAGCACAGATCCTTGTCGATCACCGCTTCGACGCCGCGCAGCTGGTTGCCGTCGTACATCGTCGGGATGCCGCCGCCGCCGGCGCAGATCACCACGCTGCCCTTTTCCAGCAGCCATTTGATCGGGCGGATTTCGAAGATGCGCTGCGGTCGTGGGCTGGCCACCACGCGGCGGTACTTGTCGCCGTCCGGGGCGATGTTCCAGCCTTTTTCGGCGGCCAGGCGTTCGGCCTCTGCCTTGGTGTAGACGGGGCCGATGGGCTTGCTCGGTTTCTTGAACGCTGGGTCGGCGCTGTCCACTTCCACCTGGGTCAGCAGGGTGGCGAAGGGCACTTCGAAGGGTAGCAGGTTGCCCAGTTCCTGTTCGATCATGTAGCCGATCATGCCTTCGGTTTCGGCACCGAGTACGTCCAGCGGGTAGGGGTTGGCGGCGTCGTAGGCGTTGCCTTGCAGGGCCAGCAGACCGACCTGCGGGCCATTGCCATGGGCGATCACCAGCTCGTTGCCGGGCGCCACCTTGGCGATCTGCTGACAGGCGACGCGCACGTTGTCACGCTGGTTGTCCGCGGTCATGGCTTCGCCGCGACGAAGCAGGGCGTTGCCGCCCAGGGCGATTACGAGTCGCATGGTGTCCTCCTTGTTTGAGGTTGTAGCCCGGATGCAATCCGGGGGGATGGGAGAGGCTGTTCCCGGATTTCATCCGGGCTACGTGACTGGGACTCGGCATCGCCGGCCAGACCCTCTCCCTCGGCCCCTCTCCCATTAATGGGAGAGGGGAGACAAGCCCATCCCCGGATTGCATCCGGGCTACGTGAACCTAAATATCGGCCAGGGTCGAAACCAGGATCGCCTTGATCGTGTGCATGCGGTTTTCCGCCTGCTCGAAGGCGATGTTCCAGGGCGACTCGAAGACGTCTTCGGTGACCTCGATGCCGTTCTTCAGGTTCGGGTACTGCTCGGCGATCTGCTTGCCGACCTTGGTCTCGCTGTTGTGGAAGGCGGGCAGGCAGTGCATGAATTTCACCCGCGGGTTGCCGGCGGCCTTCATGATCTCGCTGTTGACCTGGTAGGGCAGCAGTTCCTTGATGCGTTCGCCCCAGGCTTCCACTGGCTCGCCCATCGATACCCAGACGTCGGTGTGGACGAAGTCGACGCCCTTGACCGCTTCCTTCGGGTCTTCGGTCAGCAGGATACGTGCGCCACTCTCCTTGGCGAATTTCTTGCAGGCGGCGACATGGTCATCGTGCGGCCAGAGCGCCTTGGGCGCGGCGATACGCACGTCCATGCCGAGCTTGGCGCCGATCAGCAGCAGCGAGTTACCCATGTTGTTGCGCGCGTCACCGAGGTAGGCGTAGGCAATGTCGTGCAGTGGCTTGTCGCTGTGCTCACGCATGGTCAGCACGTCGGCGAGCATCTGCGTTGGGTGGTATTCGTCGGTCAGGCCGTTGAACACCGGCACGCCGGCGTAGGTGGCCAGCTCTTCGACGATTTCCTGCTTGAAACCGCGGTACTCGATGGCGTCGTACATGCGCCCGAGCACGCGGGCGGTGTCCTTCATGCTTTCCTTGTGGCCGATCTGCGAGGAGTTGGGGTCGATGTAGGTGACGTTGGCGCCTTGGTCGTGGGCCGCCACTTCGAAGGCGCAGCGCGTGCGGGTCGAGGTCTTCTCGAAGATCAGCGCGATGTTCTTGCGCTTGAGGTGCTGCTGCTCGGTGCCGGTGTACTTGGCGCGTTTGAGGTCGCGCGACAGGTCGAGCAGGTAGCGCAGCTCGCGAGTGCTGTGGTGCATCAGGCTGAGCAGGTTACGGTTGTGCATGTTGAAAGCCATGATTCTCTCTCCTTTTGGGGCGTCGAAACACCCCGGCGGCGGTTGGCCACCGGGGCAGGCTGGATCAGTAGTCGATGGGGTCGCGGATGATCGGGCAGGTCATGCAGTGACCGCCGCCGCGACCGCGCCCCAGCTCGCTGGCGCTGATGGTGATGACCTCGACGCCGGCCTTGCGCAGCAGGGTGTTGGTATAGGTGTTGCGGTCGTAGCCGATCACCACCCCTGGTTCGAGGCAGACCACGTTGTTGCCGTCGTCCCACTGCTCGCGCTCGGCCTCGTAGGCATCACCGCCGGTTTCCACCACGCGCAGCTTTTTCAGGCCGAGGGATTCGGCGACGACGTCGACGAAGGACCTGTCCTCACGGCGCACGTCGATGCCGCCGGAGCGGCTTTCATCCGGGCGCAGGGTGAAGGGCACGATGGAGTTGGCGACTTCCGGGAAGATGGTCACCAGGTCGCGGTCGCAGAAGCTGAACACGGTGTCCAGGTGCATGGCCGCGCGTGAACGGCCCAGGCCGGCGACTATCACCCGCTCGGCTGCGCCCTTGGCGAACAGCGCGCGCGCCACCTGGCCGATGGCCTGGTGCGAGGTGCGCTCGCCCATGCCGATCAGTACGGTGCCGTTGCCGATGGGCATCACGTCACCACCTTCGAGCGTGGCCGAACCATGATCCTTGTCCGGGTCGCCGAACCAGATCTCGAACTGTTCACCGGCGAAGTCCGGGTGGAACTTGTAGATGGCGCTGGTCAGTAGGGTTTCCTGGCGCCGCGCCGGCCAGTACATGGGGTTGAGGGTGACGCCGCCGTAGATCCAGCAGGTGGTGTCGCGAGTGAACTGGGTGTTGGGCAGCGGTGGGAAGATGAAGCTGGCTTCACCCAGGTAAGAGTTGAACATCTTCGCGGCTTCGGAATCCTTGTGCCGTGCCAGATCCGCGCCGGACACGCCGCCGATCAGGTATTCGGCGATGCGACGGGCCTCCAGCCCTTCGATGAAATCGCGCACTTCACCGAGCAGGCCGAAGCCTACGCTGTCGGGGGTGATCTTGCGGTCGAGGATCCACTTCAGCGCTTCCGGGTTGCGCACCGTTTCCTCGAGCAGATTGTGCATTTCCACCACTTCGATGCCGCGTTCGCGCATCTTGGTCATGAAGTCGAAATGGTCGCGCTTGGCCTGCGATACCCAGATCACGTCGTCGAACAGCAGCTCGTCACAGTTGGCTGGGGTCAGGCGCAGGTGGGCCAGGCCCGGGGAGCAGACCATCACCTTGTGCAATTTGCCGGCTTCGGAATGAACGCCGAGAGCTTTCTTACTCATGTCGAACTCCTTCTCGTTACAGACTCAGGAAACCGTCGTACAGGCCATAGGCCGCAATGACGGCACCGATCAGCACGGCCGCGAAAATCAGCTTTTCAAGGCCGGTGAAGACGGGTTGACCCAGCTCGTGCTTGGCCTTGGCGAAGAGGATTGCGCCAGGGGCGTAGAGCAGGGCGGAGAGCAGCAGGTACTGGATGCCGGCGGCATAGACCAGCCAGACCGCGTAGAGAGTGGAAACCAGTGCGATCAGCAGATCCTTGTTGCGCTCACCGGCGGCGTGCTCGTAGGTCTCGCCGCGCGCAGCCAGCAGCACCGCATAGGCGCTGGACCAGAAGTACGGAACGAGGATCATCGAGGTGGCCAGGTACAGCAGGCTCAGGTAGGTGGAGGCGTTGAACAGGGTGATGATCAGGAACAGCTGGATCAGCCCGTTGGACAGCCACAGCGCGTTGGCCGGAACGTGGTTGACGTTCTCCTTGCGCAGGAACTCCGGCATGGTGTGGTCGCGGGCGCTGGCGAAGAGAATCTCGGCGCACAGCAGCGTCCACGACAGCAGCGCCCCAGCCAGGGAGACGATCAGGCCGATGGAAATCAGCTGCGCGCCCCAGGGGCCGACCACGTGTTCCAGCACGCCGGCCATGGACGGGTTCTTCAACCCGGCCAGTTCGGCCTGGGCGAGGATGCCCTGGCTGAGCACGTTGACCAGCACCAGCAGCAGAAGCACGCCGACGAAGCCGATCACCGTGGCCTTGCCGACGTCGCTGCGTTTCTCGGCGCGGGCCGAGAAGATGCTTGCACCCTCGATGCCGATGAACACCCAGACGGTGACCAGCATCATGTTGCGCACCTGATCCATCACGCTGCCCAGTTCGCTGTTGCCACGGCCCCAGAAGTCCGCGGTGTAGACGTCGAACTTGAAGGCGATGGCGGCGATGACGATGAACAGCGCCAGCGGCAGCATCTTGGCGATGGTGGTGACGGTGTTGATGAACGCCGCCTCCTTGATCCCGCGCAGCACCAGAAAGTGCAGCAGCCAGAGCAATACCGAGGCGCAGATCACCGCTGGCAGGGTGTTGCCTTCACCGAATACCGGGAAGAAGTAACCCAGGGTGGAGAACAGCAGCACCATGTAGCTGACGTTGCCGATCCAGGCACTGATCCAGTAGCCCCAGGCCGAGGAGAAGCCCATGTAGTCGCCGAAACCCGCTTTGGCGTAGGCATACACCCCGCCGTCGAGTTCGGGCTTGCGGTTGGCCAGGGTCTGGAACACGAACGCCAGGGTCAGCATGCCGACCCCGGTGATCAACCAGCCGACCAGAGTGGCGCCAGCACTGGCACTGGCTGCGATGTTTTGTGGAAGGGAGAAGATACCGCCGCCGACCATTGAGCCGACTACCAGCGCTATCAATGCGGCGAGGCGGAGTTTTTGCGTCGAATCAGACATCTCAATTACCTCCGTGTCACAGGGGGACATAGGTATTGAGCGCGTTTGGCGAGCAGAACATCATGACTTGAATCAAAAGTCAGGATTCGTCAACGCACATCCGTGTTACAGGCGTTGCCGAGCACCTGATGAGCACCAGGACTACTGCTCAGGCTGGCGCGGGGATGCGCCAGTCCCTGAAACCATAGTCCGATATTCCGCCAATACAATGATGGCCAGTTGAGATGCGTAATCAGCGAGGCGGGAGGAAATGGGCGGGGCGGTTGGCCCCGCTCGAAGCGCCTGCCGGGTAGGCTGGCGCAGACCCGAAGGTCAGGAGGAGAGAACACGACGCTGGGCGGGTAGCCCCTGCGGGCAGTCGCGCCGTGTGGATACAGCATGCCGTGGAAAGCTTTCAGCCAGCTTTCCACGGTGTTGCCAGGCGATGATCGTCAGCCGATGGTCATCAGGCTGGCATTGCCGCCGGCTGCTGCCGTGTTCACGGACAGGGCGTGTTCGATCAGCAGGCGTTCCAGTGCGATGTCGGTTTCGCCCTTGTTCAGGCCGTGAACCGCGACGATGGCGCCTTTGCGCTGAGCCGCCTGTTCGCCCACCGCACGCAGCTGATCGGAGTCGCCATGGTGGAGGATGGCGTCCAGCGCGACTTCTTCACTGCTCCAGTCCGCGACCAGCTGGATGCGCTTCTGCACTTCCTTCGGCAGCTCGCTGTACAGCGCGCGCTGGCTTTCCAGCCATACGGCCTGGCTACCGACTGCGAGGGTGGCGGCCAGTTGGCTGAGCAGGTCGCCACGCTCGTCGGCCAGGTTCAGCACGTGCTCGCGCGGCAGCAGGGTGTAGCTGTTGCGCTCGCCGGTCGGGCCGGTGAGGGTGTGGCTGCTATAGCTCTGCGACAGGCTGCGGTACTGCTCGAACAGGGCGGCGATGGCTGGCTCCTGCTTGCTTGCCCAGTCGCTGAAGGCGCTGCGTGCCTTGTCCAGCTCGGCCGGAACCGGCAGGGTCTGCACGTCGTCGTGTTGCAGGTACTGGGCCACGGCATCCTGCGGACGAGTCGACAGCAGGCGGTACAGGTACAGCGGGCCACCGGCTTTCGGGCCGGTGCCGGACAGGCCTTCACCGCCGAACGGTTGCACGCCGACCACTGCGCCGACGATGTTGCGGTTGACGTACAGGTTGCCGACCTTGGCGGTGCCGACCACCTGGGCAATGGTCTCGTCGATGCGCGTGTGCACGCCGAGCGTCAGGCCGTAACCACTGTCGTTGATCTGCTGCAGCAAGGTGCCCAGGTCGGCACGGGCGTAGCGCACCACGTGCAGCACCGGGCCGAAGATCTCGCGTTTCATTTCATCGAAGCTGTCCAGCTCGATCAGCGTCGGCAGGACGAAGGTGCCGCGCTTGATGCTTTCGCTATCGGCGCGCGCCAGCTGGAACACCTTGCGGCCCTTGTCGCGCATCTTCTGGATGTGCGTCTCGATATTGCCCTTGGCTTCGGCGTCGATCACCGGGCCGATGTCGGTGTTCAGACGCTCGGGGTTGCCCACGGTATATTCGGCCATGGCGCCCTTGAGCATGGTCAGCACGCGGTCGGCCACGTCGTCCTGCACGCACAGCACGCGCAGGGCCGAGCAGCGCTGGCCGGCGCTGTCGAAGGCGGAGGCGACCACGTCCATCACCACCTGTTCGGTCAGTGCCGAGGAGTCGACGATCATGGCGTTGAGGCCGCCGGTCTCGGCGATCAGCGGAACGCTGCGGCCCTGGGCATCCAGGCGACCCGCGATGTTGCGCTGGAGGATGCCGGCCACTTCGGTGGAGCCGGTGAACATCACCCCGCGCACGCGCTCGTCGCCGACCAGGCGCGCGCCGACGGTTTCGCCGCGGCCCGGCAGCAGTTGTACGGCACCGGCCGGTACACCGGCTTCGAGCAGGATACGCACGGCTTGTGCGGCGATCAGCGGCGTCTGTTCGGCCGGCTTGGCCAGCACGGTGTTACCCGCAGCCAGGGCGGCAGCAACCTGACCGCTGAAGATTGCCAGGGGAAAGTTCCACGGGCTGATGCACACCACCGGGCCCAGCGGGCGATGGCTGTCATTGCCGAAGCTGCGCGCCTGGGCGGCGTAGTAGCGCAGGAAATCGACGGCTTCGCGGACTTCGGCGATGGCATTGGCGAAGGTCTTGCCGGATTCACGCACCAGCAGGCCCATCAGTTGTTGCAGCTCGGCTTCCATCAGGTCGGCGGCGCGTTCCAGCACGGCGGCGCGCTCGCCCGGCAGGGTGGATTGCCAGATCGGCCCGCTGGACAGTGCGCAGCGCAGGGCGTTGTCGACGTCCTGGATGCTCGCCTCGCGCACATGGCCGACCAGGTCGCGATGGTCGGCCGGGTTGCGTAGCGGCTCGACTTCGCCGGCGTTGCTGCTGTCGCAACCGAGCATCGGTTCGGCCAGGTAGTTTTGGTTGGCGGTCGACAGCAGGGCCGAGGACAGCGAGCCGAGGCGGTGTTCGTTGGCCAGGTCGAGGCCGGCGGAGTTGGTGCGGGCCTTGCCGTACAGGTCACGCGGCAACGGGATGCGCGGGTGTGGCAGGCCGACGGTGCCTTCCTGCGCGGCCATCTGCTCGATCTGCTGCACCGGGTCGAGTACCAGCTCCTTGAGCGAGATGCTGTTGTCGGCGATGCGGTTGACGAAGCTGGTGTTGGCGCCATTTTCCAGCAGGCGGCGTACCAGGTAGGCCAGCAGGGTTTCGTGGCTGCCCACCGGAGCGTAGATGCGGCACGGACGGTTCAGTTTGCCGTCGGTAACCTTGCCCACCACTTGCTCGTACAGCGGCTCGCCCATGCCGTGCAGGCACTGGAACTCGTACTGACCTGGGTAGTAGTTCTGCCCGGCGAGGTGGTAGATGGCCGACAGCGAGTGGGCGTTGTGGGTGGCGAACTGCGGGTAGATGGCTTCCGGCGCGGCCAGCAGCTTGCGTGCGCAGGCGATGTAGGACACGTCGGTGTACGGCTTGCGGGTGTACACCGGGTAGCCTTCCAGACCGTTGACCTGGGCCATCTTGATTTCGCTGTCCCAGTAGGCGCCCTTCACCAGGCGGATCATCAGGCGGTGACGGCTGCGCTTGGCCAGGTCGATGACGTAGTCGATCGCGTACGGGCAGCGCTTCTGGTAGGCCTGGATGACGAAGCCGATGCCGTTCCAGCCGGCCAGCGACGGCTCGAAGCACATGCGCTCGAGCAGATCCAGCGACAGCTCCAGGCGGTCGGCTTCCTCGGCATCGATGTTGATGCCGATGTCGTACTGCTTGGCCAGTTGGGTCAGGCTCAGCAGGATTGGGTACAGCTCTTCCATCACCCGGTCGTACTGCGCGCGGCTGTAGCGCGGGTGCAGGGCGGAGAGCTTGATCGAGATGCCTGGGCCTTCGTAGATGCCGCGGCCGTGGGAGGCCTTGCCGATGGCGTGGATGGCCTGCTCGTAGGAGGCCAGGTAGCGCTTGGCGTCTTCCTCGGTCAGCGCGGCTTCGCCGAGCATGTCGTAGGAGTAGCGGAAGCCTCTGCTTTCCAGGGAAGTGGCGTTGGCCAGGGCTTCGCCGATGGTTTCGCCGGTGACGAATTGCTCGCCCATCAGGCGCATGGCCATGTCCACGCCCTTGCGGATCACCGGCTCGCCGCTCTTGCCGATCAGGCGGTTGAGCGAATTGGAGAGGCCGGCCTCGTTGTGCGTCGACACCAGTTTGCCGGTGATCAGCAGGCCCCAGCTGGCGGCGTTGACGAACATCGACGGGCTCTGGCCGAGATGCTGGCTCCAGTTGCCGTTGGCGATCTTGTCGCGGATCAGGGCGTCACGGGTGGCCTTGTCCGGGATGCGCAGCAGGGCTTCGGCCAGGCACATCAGCGCCACACCTTCCTGCGACGACAGCGAGAACTCCTGCAGCAGCCCTTGCACCAGACCCTGACGGCCACCAGCGCTCTTCTGATTGCGCAGCTTCTCGGCAATGCTCAGGGCCAGCTTCTGGGTGGCGTCGGAGAGATCCTTGGGCAGGCGGGCCTGCTCCAGCAGCATCGGTACCGCTTCGGTTTCCGGGCGGCGATAGGCCGAGGTGATGGCTGCGCGCAGTACCGACTGCGGGAGGATGCTCTCGGCGAAATCGAGGAATACCTGCAGGCCTTGCTCGGCCAGCGACTCCAGCGCTTCTTCACCGGCAGCGGCGGCCAGGCCGGAACGCTCGGCGGGGGTGAGGCCACCTTCGATCTGCTCCAGATAGTTGAAGATCGCCTGCTTGATCAGCCAGTGAGGGGTGCGGTCGATCGATTGCGCAGCCTGTTTCAGGCGGTCGCGGGTGGCATCGTCGAGTTTTACGCCAAGAGTCGTGGTGCCCATGGGGGAATCCTATTATTCAGGTAATGCACGGTAAAAAATTGCCTGGGGCAATTTCGACGTCGCCTGCGACGGCCCGAAGGGTTGCCGTCTGTGGATGACGGGTACCGGAAGCTGCGCGAGATTAAACCTGCGCAACGTTAGGTGCAACCAGGTGCAACCAATATTTCGTGTGAGCCGACAGACGTACGCTTGCCTCTTTCTCGTTCGCTATGAAGCCGGATCTACTGGGGCTTGCAGCGTGCCGAGCCTTCTGCGCAATGACTCTTGCAGCCTCAGTAGAACGGCCGGTTACGGCGCTGCATGGATTGTTGCGCCATTGCGGTGCAACCTTGGTGCTACCCGTTTCAGGGTGCACGCGAATGGCGCTGCGCGCAGTGCTGAACGACATCGCGACTCGGTAGTACCGCTTCAGGATAGACCTGTCAGCTGCCGCGTGTTGCTGGGCTGGGCGCCCGGTCGTCGGTAGCCAGTGCCTCGTTCACCTCGCGGATGATGGCGATGAACGCCTGCAACTGGGCCGGCACATGGCGATAGCTGGAGTAATACAGGCACAGGCCTGGAGAAGGCGGCGTCCAGTCTTCCAGCAACAGCGTCAGGCGGCCGTCCTCCAGTGCCTGTCGCGCGAAGGCATGCGGGACGTAGGCGATACCCAATCCGGCGCAAGCCGCTTCGACCAGCAGGTCGTTGTCGTCCAGGCTCAGAGTGCCTGGAACATCGAGAGCGAGTTGCTCCGTGCCGCGCTCGAACTCCCAGCGATAGCGTTTGCCGCTGGGCAGCCGTTGGCGAATGCAGCGATGCAACCTGAGTTCGTCTGGCGTGGCAGGCCGGCCACAGGCGCGCAGGTAATCCACGGAGGCGACGGTGACGAAACGGACGTCACCACCGAATGGCACGGCCACCATGTCCTTGGGCACCGACTCGGCCAGGCGCACGCCGGCATCGAAACCTTCGGCGACGATATCCACCAGCCTGCCTTCACTGACCAGGTCTAGTTCGACATGGGGGTGGCGCTGCAGGAAGGTCGGCAGGACATGACCGAGCAGCCAGCGCGCCCCGCCTTTGCTGGCGTTGATGCGCAGCGTGCCGGCGAGCTCCTCGGGGCCATGGCTGACCGCATCCAGCGCATCGTCCAGCTCCTGTAGCAGCGGGATCAGACGTTGCAGCAACTGCTCTCCGGCTTCCGTCATTGCCACGCTGCGGGTGGTGCGGTGCAGCAAGCGAACCCCCAGGCGCTGCTCTAGCCCCTTGAGTGCATGGCTGAGGGACGAGCGCGAGACCCCCAGGGCGTCTGCGGCCTTTTGAAAGCTGCGCTGCTGCGCCACCTGGACGAAGGCCTTGAGGTCGGAGAGATTGGCATTGCTCATTGGTGAATATTCTTCACGAGGTCGTTCGTATTGGTGCCTCTTATCATAGTTCGAGTCGCCTCATACCATCGTGATCACCTCACAGGAGATTACCGATGAACACTGAGTCGAATACCCCAACACCCTCCGGGCCTGGCCTGATCGATAGGATCAGGTCGTTGTCGCAGGTGACGCTGCTGGCGGGCCTGCTTGGGTTTTCCCTCATGGCCGTGGCCAGCGAACGCGAGCCGGCGCTCAATCAAGTGGCAGGCACCTGGCGCATGGTCTCCGCAACCCTGGAAACGGATGGCCGGATCGAGCGTCCTTATGGCGAAAACCCGCAGGGCATGTTGGTGTTCACGCCCGATATGCATTTCGTCGAGGTATTGACCGACGGCGATACGCCGCGTTTTCGCTCGGACGTGCGCGGCGCTGGGAGCGATGACGAGAACCGTCGCGCGATGGCGTCGAGCATCGGCTTTTTTGGTACCTACAGCGTCGACGAGCAGGGGCGGTTTGCCGGCAATCGCGTCGAGGGCGCCACCTTCCCAAACTGGGTAGGTGGCGTACGCACGACGCAGGAGCTGCAGATGAAGGTCGAAGGTGATCGCATGTACGAGACCTTCACCCGTCCGGATGGCGGACGTTTCAGCGCCGAGTTCGTGCGATCCAGGTAAAGCCAGGCTCTAGCATATGCAGATCGGGCCGTCGCTTTGCCGCGATGAACTCGTTGGCGCTGCGTCTGGGCATCGGGCGTCAGATCGGGGAGGGAGGATGCTGCGTGATGACGGATCGGCGGGCGACTGACGGCCGATAGCGTCAGTAGCGGCAGTCTTCGCCAATGCGCTGGTAGATCAGGGTGTGGCGTTCGCCCTTGGAGTCCAGATAGACCATGCGGGCTTCACCCACCTGGCAGCCCTGCGGCAGGGTCTGGCTGATGACCTTGGCGACATCCAGGTGCATGCCGTAGTGATAGGTCTCGGGCGATTCTGCCTGTGCCAGGGTGCTGGCGCAGGCGAGGGCGAGCAGGCAGACGATACGTTTCATGATGACCTCCGGTGACTGAAAAGGGGCCGGGGGAGCGGCCCGAGGGACGCAGGTCAGGAGCGGGAGACCGGCGTCAGGCAAGCGCCGATCAGCCTTGCTGGTCGGCCTTGTGCGCGCTGTCCGCTTGCGCCTGGCGATCAGCGCGTTGTGCCTTGTGCGCCTGCTGGTGAGCCTGGACGTGGGCGATGAAGGCTGGAGACTCTTCGGCGAAGCTGGTCTGGCTGGCGAGCAGAGCGCCGAGGGAAAGGGCAGTGGCAGTCAGAAGATTTTTCATGGGGCGATCCTCGTGCGGATTCTTCGTGGGTTCGAAGTCATCCTAGTGAGGCGTCGAGGTCGGAAAAAGCGCGCTCCGGGTGAATGACCATTACCTTTGGCGCAACAGTCTCTCCGCACTTGCCCAGTACTGCGCATCTTCCAAGACCGCCTCGTCGCCCAACAGCAGTGGCGGCAGCTCGGTCTTGAGAAACTCCACCCAGGTGCGCGTCTTGGCATCGAGGAAGCGTCGTGACGGATACATCGCGTAGATGTTCAGCGCGCGCAGCCGGTGCTGCGGCAGGATGCGCAGCAGGCGTCCTTCGCGCAGCGGCTGGCTGGCGACGAACGAGGGCAGCAGGCAGAAACCCATGCCGGCCTGGGCTGCCTTGACCAGCGCTTCGGCGACGTTGACCTGGAAACATTCGGCCGGTAGCGCCTCCAACTGCTCGTCACCGAAATCCCATTGGCCGCGGTACAGCGGGTCGGTCAGGCGCAGGTGACGATGCCGCTGCAGGTCGGTCGGGTGCTCGGGAATCCCGTATTGAGCCAGGTAGCTGGGGGCGGCGCAGATAACGCTGTGGATCGCGCCCAGGCGCTGCGCAACCAGTTGCGAATCAGGCAGGTCGCGGGCGAAGGCGATGGTCACGTCATGGCCGTCTTCGAGCAGATCCGGGGTGCGCTGGGCCAGGGTCAGTTCCACCACGACCTGAGGGTGTCGTTCGGCATAGCGGGCGATCAATGGGGTGATGTGCTGCAGGCCGAGACCGGTCATGGTGTGCACACGCAGACGGCCGCTGGGCGTACGATGCGCGCCACGCGCCTCGGCGTCGGCTTCGTCGATCTGGCCGAGTATCTGCCGGCAGCGCTCCAGGTAGCGCTCGCCGGTTTCGGTCAATGCCAGGCGTCGTGTGGTGCGCTGCAGCAGGCGTGCCTCGAGGTGTTGTTCGAGATCGGCGATCAGTCGCGACACCTGCGCGGTGGACAGGTCGAGCGCCTGGGCCGCAGCGGTGAAGCTGCCGCGCTCGACCACCTGAACGAATACGCGCATGCCGTGCAAGGTGTCCATTGTTGCTCCTGGCGTAAGAGGGCCAGGCGCATTATGCGCGAGTCCTGTCGCTACAGCGCGCCCAGGATCAACTGCGCCGCCACGGCGAACATCATCGCCGCCACGCCCAGATCGATCAGCCGCCAGGTCAGCGGTCTGGCCAGCCAGGGGGCGAGCCAGGCAGCGCCAAGCGCCAGGGCGCTGAACCAGAGAAAGGAGGCGCTGGCCGCGCCGGCCGCGTAGGCGCCAGGCTCGGGTTGCTGGGCACCGAGTGAACCGATCAGCAGCACGGTATCCAGATAGACATGCGGGTTGAGCAGCGTGACCGCAAGGGCTGCCAGCATCACTGCACGCAGCGAGCGCGGTTCACTGCCTGCCGCTTGCAACGCTTGCGGACGGGCGGCGCGCAGCAGCGCCTGGCTGCCGTACCAGATCAGGAAGGCGGCGCCGCCCCAGCGGGCGATGGCCAGCAGCGCCGGGCTCTGCGCCAGCAGGGTGGCCAGGCCGAAGACGCCGGCAGCGACCAGCACGGCATCGCAGATGATGCACAGCAGGGCAACCGGGACGTGGTGTTCACGACGCAGGCTTTGCGCCAGAACGAAGGCGTTCTGCGCACCGATGGCCATGATCAGACCGATGGCCACCAGCAGGCCGTTGCTATAGCTCTGCCACATCACACGGGCTCCGGCATGGACGCCGCCGACAGGGCGCGCAGGGTGGACAGCGCCCGCTCGGCGCGCTCGCTGGGCACGAAGAGATGGTCGTGATGAAAGCCGGCGACCACGTTGCAGCTGATGCCGGCTTGCGCCAGCGCGGCGGAGAAGGAGGCGGTCAGCCCGACAGCGGCCAGCGAGGAATGCACTTCAAGGGTGATCCAGGCCGCGACGTAGTCGTAGCGCAGGCCATGGGCATCGGCGACTTCGCGTGTCAGCACCAGGCTCAGGCCTTCGCGCTCACGCATGCTGGCGATTGGCAGCAGGGCGCTGCAATCATGCTCGGCAGGTACGCAGCAGAACACGTATTCACCTGGGTTGAGTTGAGGCGTCATGCTTTGCAGCAGGCGGGCGAGATCGGTTTCGCCTGACATGGCGGACTCCTGATTGGGCTGAATGCTGGCGAGTCTGCGGCGTCCGGATGTATAAGAGAAACCAATATTGCTGATCACTCATTAGGAAAATCGATTGTTCGATTACAAACTTCTGGCCGCGCTGGCGGCAGTGGTGGAACAGGCCGGTTTCGAGCGGGCGGCGCAGGTACTGGGGCTGTCGCAGTCGGCGGTTTCGCAGCGCATCAAGTTGCTCGAAGCGCGGGTCGGTCAACCGGTGTTGGTGCGCGCGACGCCGCCAGCACCCACCGAAATCGGCCGACGTCTGCTCAACCATGTGCAGCAGGTGCGTCTGCTCGAGCGCGATTTGCAAGGCCAGGTGCCGGGCCTGGATGAGCAGGCCTTGCCCGAGCGTTTGCGCATCGCCATCAACGCCGACAGCCTGGCGACCTGGTGGGCGGCGGCGACCGCCGACTTCTGCGCCGCCCAGCAGGTGTTGATGGAACTGGTGGTGGAGGATCAGGAGGTCGGCCTCAAGCGCATGCGCGCAGGCGAAGTGGCCGGCTGCGTATGTGCTGCCGAACGGCCGGTGGCGGGCGCGCGCAGCCTGGCATTGGGGGCCATGCGTTATCGCGCGCTGGCCAGCCCGGCCTTCATCGCCCGGCATTTCTCCGCTGGCGTCACCGGCGAGGCGCTGGCCCGTGCGCCGGCCATCGTCTATGGCCCGGATGATCAGTTGCAGCATCGCTACCTGGCCGGTTTGGGCGTGACAGGCGCTTTCGCCTACCACCTGTGTCCTTCGTCCGAAGGCTTCGTGCGCCTGACCGAGGGTGGCCTGGGCTGGGGCCTGGTGCCGCAATTGCAGGTGCGTGACGCGCTGGCCAGTGGCAGGCTGGTGGATCTGGTGCCCGAGCGCTTCATCGATGTGCCGTTGTACTGGCATCACTGGCGCAATGGCGGCGAGTTGCTCGGCGACTTGACCGAACAGCTGCGTCGCTACTCTGCTTCGGTGCTGGTGCCATTGCACCAATGAGCGGCCTGCAGGGTCGTAGTTCTGGCCGCCACCGACAGGGCAGGCTGGGCTGGGCACTGCTAGAGTGCGGCCAATACAAGAACGACAGGGGGATGCGATGAGGATTCTGGTCACCGGCGCGAGCGGTTTCATCGGTGGGCGCTTCGCGCGTTTCGCACTCGAGCAGGGCTTGGCGGTACGGGTCAACGGCCGGCGTGCCGAAGGCGTGCAGCACCTGATCAAGCGCGGTGCTGAGTTCGTCCAGGGCGATCTGGGCGATCCCGAACTGGCCCAGGCGTTGTGCCAGGATGTCGAGGCCGTGGTGCATTGCGCCGGTGCGGTGGGGGTGTGGGGCGACTATGCGCATTTCCATCAGGCCAACGTGACGGTCACCGAGAATGTCGTCGACGCCTGCCTGAAACAGAAGGTGCGGCGCCTGGTGCATCTGTCCTCGCCATCGATCTACTTCGATGGGCGCTCGCATGTCGATATTCGTGAGGAGCAGGTGCCCAAGCGCTTCTCTGATCATTACGGCAAGACCAAGTACCTGGCCGAGCAGCAGGTGTTCGCCGCGCAGGAGTTCGGCCTGGAGGTGATTGCCCTGCGTCCGCGCTTCGTCACCGGTGCGGGCGATACCAGCATCTTCCCGCGGCTGATCGGCATGCAGCGCAAGGGGCGCCTGGCGATCATCGGCAATGGCCTGAACAAGGTCGATTTCACCAACGTGCACAACCTCAATGCTGCCCTGCTCAGCTCATTGCAGGTCGGCGGCCCGGCGCTTGGTCAGGCGTACAACATCAGTAACGGCACGCCGGTACCGCTGTGGGACGTGGTCAATTACGTGCTGCGCCGACTGGAGCTGCCGCCGGTGACCCGACATATGCCATTCCCGCTGGCCTACGCTGCGGCAACGCTCAATGAAGGTGTTTGCCGGCTGCTGCCTGGGCGGCCGGAGCCGAGCCTGTTTCGCCTGGGGGTAGCGGTGATGGCCAGGGATTTCTCCCTGAACATCGAGCGTGCCCGCGAATATCTCGACTACGACCCCAAGGCCGGTTTGTGGGAAGCGCTGGATGAGTTCTGCACTTGGTGGCAGGTGCAGATGGGCCATCAGGCGTAGACGCGCTGACCGCGATAGATCCGCACGGCGCCGGATGGATTGGCACCCGGTAGCTCCACCGCTGCGATGGGCGTGCTGGTCGGGCGCTGCGGTTGATCGGAGAGTTCGGCCAGGCGTTGACCGAGGCGGCGAGTTTCTTCGTCGATGGACTTCAGGCTGCCATCGAGCATGGCGCCGATCGCATTGGGCTGGCTCAGGCGGATATCCACCTCCAGCTCTTCGCGTAGACGGCGGCGCAGCGCTTTCATGCAGTCCAGTACTTCTTTGTTCAGTTCCATTGCTACTTCCCCCGTTTGGTTGAAGGGCCACGGGCTTCGGCATTCCTCACCTTCCGTGACCTGAACAGCCTCTTCCCACCGGCTGTAACACGCATTCGTGCTGTATCGCTTTGCAGAACTTTTAGGCCGCCTGCTGGCTTGTGAGCGACGCGCGGTAAGCGTGTTCACGACAAGGGAAAAAGCAAAGTGCGTACCAGTTCAAGTTTTGCGGAACTGCTGGGCTGTGCGCGGGTCGATGGCCCTGTCGCGCCCTTCGTCGGTGCGCCTGCGCACCTCCTTGGCGCGGCGCTGATGGTGTGATGGCGAATCGGTATACTGCGCGGCATTTCCGTTTATCCGTTCCAACATAGGTCTGACCATGCGCAACGATGCCAATGACGAGCTCGACAATCTGCCCAGCCTGACCACGGAGCGCCGCGAGGATTTCGTCGAGCCACGCGACGAACCGGCCCCGCGCAGCAGCCGTGCGCCCAGCAACCGCACAGCGGTCAGCAAAGGCCCGAGCACCGGGCCGCTGTGGGCGTTGGTGGGGGCGCTGAGCATCGCCCTGGCCGGCCTTGGTTGGTGGAGCCTGCAGCAGATCGGTCTGATGGAGCAGCGTCTGGTGGCGACCCAGGAAAGTTTCGCGCGCATCAGCGAGGAAGCCGCCGGGCGTATTCAGGATATTTCCGGCAAGGTGGTGGCGACCGAGTCCAACGTCACCAGCGGCAGCGAGGCGCTCAAGCTGCAGGTTCGGCAACTGGAGAACCGCCTGGCCGAACTGAGCAAGCAACAGCAACAGAGTGCCACGGCGCAAGCCGCGCTAGACAAGCGCATCGATCAGCTGGGCACGGAACTCAAGAGCGGCATTGGTGCCAGTGCCGATTTCGACAAGCGTCTGCAGGCGCTGACCAGCGAGCAGACGACGCTGAAGGCGGCGCAAGGTGATGCCAAGGCGACCCAGGCCGAACTGGCCAAGCTCGATACCCGGATCAAGACGCTGAGCACTGATATCGATGCGCTGAAGAAGCAGGGCAACCCGAGCCAGGCCATCCGCAGCCTGGAGCAGGATCTGCTGGTGCTGCGCAGCGAGCTGGACAATCGTCCGGCCGCCGCCAGTGCGGGCCCGAATACCGCCGAGTTCGATGCCTTCCGCGCGCAGATGACGCGCAACATCAGCACCCTGCAAAGCCAGGTGGTGAATCTGCAGCAGCAGCTCAATCAGCGCTGAGAACCTGTTCCTGATCTGCTGCGCGTCGGCCCTACTGCGTTAAAAACAGGCTGGAGCGCCAGCCCGGTCGGACTGCTCATTTACAGCTTGTAAAGTCGAGCGCGACTCCGACCGCTCCTCGCCTGTTTTTGCGGGGCCGCCATCGGTGTTGTATGGCTCTAGCTCGCAAGATCGTGAACAGGTTCTGAGGCGTTTCGCTAAACGAACAAGCCCCGCAATGCGGGGCTTGTTCGTTTCTTTCCGGCCGTAGGGTGCGTGTTACAGGCGCGGGTAGTCGATGTAGCCGACCGGGCCGGAGCCATAGAAGGTCTGCGGTTGCGGCTCGTTCAGCGGTGCATCCTGCGCCAGGCGCTCGGGCAGATCCGGGTTGGCGATGAAGGGGACGCCGAAGGCCACTGCATCGGCCTTGCCCTCTGCCAGCCAGGCGTTGGCCTGATCCTTGGTGAAGCGTTCGTTGGCGATGAACACGCCGCCGAATTCCTTCTTCAGTTGCGGCGTCAGGCTGTCGTCGCCCGCCTTCTCGCGAGCGCAGATGAAGGCGATGCCACGTTTGCCCAGTTCGCGAGCCACGTAGCCGAAGGTTTCGGCGCGGTTGGCGTCGCCCATGTCGTGGGAATCCGCACGCGGCGCCAGGTGCACGCCGACACGGCCGGCGCCCCATACCGAGATGGCCGCATCGGTCACTTCCAGCAGCAGGCGGGCACGGTTCTCGACGCTGCCGCCATAGCGGTCGGTGCGTTGGTTGGTGCTGCTCTGCAGGAACTGGTCGAGCAGGTAGCCGTTGGCACCGTGGATTTCCACACCATCGAAACCGGCGGCCATGGCGTTCTCGGCGCCCTGGCGATAAGCCTCGACGATATCGGCGATCTCTTCGGTTTCCAGGGCACGCGGGGTGACGAACTCCTTGATCGGGCGCACCAGGCTGACGTGGCCGGCCGGTTGGATGGCACTCGGTGCCACCGGCAGTTCGCCATTCAGGTAGATCGGGTCGGAGATACGGCCGACGTGCCACAGCTGCAGGACGATCTTGCCGCCGTTGGCATGGACTGCCTGGGTGACGTTGCTCCAGCCACGAATCTGCTCATCCGACCAGATGCCGGGAGTGTCCGGGTAGCCGACGCCCATCGGCGTGACGGCGGTGGCTTCGCTGATGATCAGGCCAGCCGAAGCACGCTGTACGTAATACTCGGCCATCAGCGCGTTGGGTACGCGACCTTCGTCGGCGCGGCAACGGGTCAGCGGGGCCATGATGATGCGGTTGTTCAGGTGCAGATCACCGATCTGGATGGGGTCGAACAGTGTGGGCATGGTGGTTCTCCGGGGTAAGGGGCGATTCAGAGTTGCTGGCCAAGGCGCTCGACGAAGGCCTGGATCAGCTCGTCGTTGCGCTTGAAGAAATGCCACTGGCCGACCTTGCGGCTGGTCACCAGACCGGCGCGCTGCAAGGTGGTCAGATGGGCGGAAACGGTGGATTGCGAAAGCCCGGTACGCAGAAAGATCTTGCCGGCGCACACGCCGATCTCCAGCGGGTGATCCTGTTCGGCGAAGTGCTGCTCGGGCTCCTTCAACCAGTCGAGGATGTCGCGGCGAACCGGGTGGGCGAGGGCCTTGATGATGGCGTCGAGGTCGATGTCCATGGCGTTGTCGTTGCGTATCGTCATGTGGCGAACCTTATATCGTCTCTGAGCGATATACAGATCGATTGTTCCAATAGTCTCCATCAGCCACTTCGATTGTCCTGTCGGCGGGGTTAAGCTCACGGGATGAACTACCTGGCTCATCTGCACCTCGGCGGTAACGCAGCGCCGCAACTGCTCGGCAGCCTCTATGGCGATTTCGTCAAAGGCCCGCTGGTCGGGCGTTGGCCGGCGCAAATCGAGGCCGCCATTCGCCTGCATCGACGCATCGATGCCTTCACCGACAGCCACCCGTTGCAGGCCCAGGCTCGTGCACGTTTTCCGGAGCAGCGGCGGAGAACGGCCGGCATGCTGCTGGATCTGTTCTTCGATCATTGCCTGGCCCGTGACTGGTCGGCGTACGCGGCGCAGCCGCTGGAGCATTTCACCGACCGGGTCTACCAGGTGCTTGCCGCCGAGCCCGAGCTACCAGGGCGCCTGGCGTTGATGGCGCCGCGTATGGCGGCGCAGGACTGGCTCGGCAGCTACCGCGAATTCGCCGTGCTGGAGCAGGTGATCGCTGGTATGCAGCGACGCTTGTCCAAACCGCAGTTGCTCGACGGCAGCCTGGCGGAACTGGAGCGCCTGTACGAACCGCTCAGCGAGGACTTTCGCGCCTTCTACCCCGAGTTGATGGCCTTCGCCGAGGCCGAGCTTGTAGGCCCGAGGCGAGCCGGGAGCGCCTGAGTGGCGGTGCGCATGGCGCACCCTACGAGGTTGCTCGGCCTGCATCCGTAGGGTGCGCCGCGCGCACCAGTGATTTCGCTGCTGCGACGGTCGCCGCTAAATCGCCTCCCACAAGGTTTCGCGTCGGGCGCTGTGGGAGGGGCTTCAGCCGCGACAATCATCACTGAAATCTCTCCCACAACGACTCAGGTTGCCTGGGCATGCAGGCCAAAGCGCCGCACAACCCATTTCTCCAATTCCGCCACGCTGAACAGCGCCAGGCCTGCCAGTAAAACCCGCAGCCATTCATCCAGGCTCATCCCTACCGAGCCGAACACCCCCTGTAGCGGCGGGGCATAGGTGAACAGCAACTGCAGCACCAGGCAGATGGCAATGGTCACCAGCACGGCGCGGTTGCCCAGCAGGGCTTCGCGGCTGAGTACCGAACCGAAGATACTGCGGCTGTTGAGCAGGTAGAACATCTCGCACATCACCACGGCATTGACCGCTGTGGTGCGGGCGCTTTCCAGGCTTTTGCCCAGCTCGAGCTCCCAGAGGAACAGGCCGATGCCCGCCCCGGCGATCAGCACCGAGACCATCACCACGCGCCAGATGAAGAAGCCGGACAGCAGCGGCTCGTTCGGCGCGCGTGGCGCGCGGTTCATCAGGCCGCGTTCGGTGGGTTCGAAGGCCAGCGCCAGGCCCAGGGTGCTGGAGGTGACCATGTTGATCCACAACACCTGCGCCGGGGTCAGTGGCAGTACCACCTGGAACAGAATGGCGAAAATCACGATCAGCGACTGGCCGCCGTTGGTGGGCAGGGCGAAGAGGATGAATTTCTTCAGGTTGTCGTAGATCGCCCGGCCCTCGCGCACGGCGCCGGCGATGGTGGCGAAATTGTCGTCGGCGAGCACCACCTCGGCGGCTTCCTTGGCCGCCTCGGTGCCCTTCAGGCCCATGGCCACGCCAACGTCGGCGCGTTTGAGGGCTGGGGCATCGTTGACTCCGTCGCCGGTCATCGCCACCACCTGGCCGCTGTCCTGCATGCTTTGCACCAGGCGCAACTTGTGCTCCGGGCTGGCACGGGCGAACACCTCGATATTGGGCAGCACCTCACGCAGGCGGCGGTCGTCGAGCAACTCCAGCTCCGCGCCAGTCATCGCTGGCAGGCCGACGCCGATACCCAGTTGTGCACCAATGGCGCGGGCGGTTTCGGCATGATCGCCGGTGATCATCTTCACCCGGATGCCGGCACGCTGGCATTCGGCAACGGCGGCGATGGCCTCCTCGCGTGGTGGGTCGATGATGCCGACCAGCGCCAGCAGGGTCAGGCCACTCTCCACGTCGTCGAACCTGAGCGTGCGCTGCTCGGCAGCGGCCGGTTTGCTGGCCAGGGCCAGCAGGCGCAGGCCACGGGCGGCCAGGTCGGTGGCCTGGCGGCGCCAGTAGTCGGCATCCAGCGACGCGTCGCCGCCATCGGCGTCGCGCTGGCTGGCGCACATTTCCAGCACGCGCTCGGGCGCGCCCTTGAGAAGGATCAGGCCGTGGCCGGCGTGATCGTGATGCAGGGTGGCCATGAAGCGGTGTTCCGACTCGAACGGAATCGTGTCGCTGCGCGGCAATTGCGCCTGCAGGGTGGCGATATCGAGGCCGCTTTTCAGTGCCAGGGTGAGTAGCGCGCCTTCGGTCGGGTCGCCGTGCAGCAGCCAGTGGCCGGCGGCGTCCTGTTGCAGGCGGCCGTCGTTGCACAACTGCGCCGCGCGGGCGATCTCCAGCAACGCGCTATCGGGTTCGAGCAGCTTGCCATCCTGATGGAAGGCGCCTTCCGGGGCATAGCCGACGCCGCTGATATCGAGGATGCGGCTGGCGCTGACCACGCGTTGCACGGTCATTTCGTTGCGGGTCAGGGTGCCGGTCTTGTCCGAGCAGATCACCGTCACCGAACCGAGGGTTTCCACCGCCGGCAGGCGGCGCACGATGGCGTTGTGCCCGGCCATGCGTTGCACGCCCAGGGCCAGGATCACGGTCATGATCGCCGGCAGGCCTTCGGGAATGGCCGAGGCGGTCAGCGCTACCACCATCATGAACATCTCGCCGGGGTTCTGCCCATGCCAGAGGATGCCGAGGATGAAGGTGGCCAGCGCCAGGATCAGGATGATCACCGCCAGCCAGCGGCTGAATTGTTCGATCTGCCGTAGCAGCGGTGTGGACAGCGCCTGCACCTGCTGCAGCATGGCGCCGATGCGACCCAGTTCGGTGTCCGCGCCGGTGGCCACCACCAGTCCGGTGGCCTGGCCACTGCTGACCAGGGTGCCGGAGTAGGCCATGCAGCGGCGGTCGCCGAGAGCGGCGTCGGCCTGGCAGTGGGCCACGGATTTTTCCACCGGCACCGATTCGCCGGTCAGCGCTGCTTCTTCCACCAGCAGGTTCTTCACGCTGAGCAGGCGCAGGTCGGCCGGCACCTTGTCACCGGACACCAGCAACACCACGTCGCCGGGCACCAGCCGTTCGGCATCGATTTCGTGACGTTCGCCGTCGCGCAGCACCATGGCGTGGGGCGAGAGCATGTTGCGGATGGCGTCGAGCGCGTTCTCTGCCTTGCCTTCCTGGATGAAGCCGATGATCACGTTGATCAGCACTGCGGCGAGGATCACCGAGGTATCGACCCAGTGACCGAGCAGCGCGGTGATCAGCGCGGCGCCGAGCATCATGTACAGCAGCACGTTGTGAAACTGGTACAGCAGGCGCAGCAGCGGGCCACGGCGTTTCGGCGGTGGCAGGCGGTTGTGGCCATGGCGTTGCAGGCGCTCGCCTGCCTCGTGTTCGCCGAGCCCTGACGAGGTGCTCTGCTGAGCCTCCAGTGCCTGTTGCGGAGTCAGTTGGTGCCAGGCGTGGTCAGTATGTCCAGGAAGCCGATTTTCCATGGGGATTAGTCTCCTTCGGGCGCCAGGATCTGGTTCCGCTTCGTGCGAAGGGAAACCAAGCCCTTTGAACCCTAGTCGGCTTTCGACCCCGGAGCCTGATCTGCATCAAGGATCGGCGAGACCTATCGAGGCTCAATGTATCCGGTCATGACACGAATGGAGGAAAGAAGATGATCAAGATCATGGTGGCAACCGACCTATCCGAGCGTTCAGCCCATGCGCTGCAGCGCGCCGTGCAATTGATCCGTCGCCAGGGTGGTGGTGAATGGACGCTGGTTCATGTGATCGACGATGACGCGCCGGCCGAGCACGTGGCGAGCCAGCTGCAGCAGGCCGAAACCCTGCTGCAGGCCCAGGCAGAACGCCTGGCCGAGCAGGCTGGCAGCAAGCCGCGGGTGATCGTCGCCAGTGGCGATGTCGCCGAGGTGCTAGTCGAGAGCGCGCAAGGCAGCAGCGCCGAGCTGCTGGTGGTGGGGGCGCATCGTAAATCGTCGCTGCGTGACTTCTTCGTCGGCACCACGCTCGAGCGCGTGGTGCGCGCCAGTCATCTGCCGGTGCTGCGTGTCAATGGCCCGGTCACTCATGAGTACAAGCACGCGCTGCTGGCGCTGGATCTGTCGCGTATCTCGCTGCAGGCCGCCAGCCGTGCCCGCGACCTGGGGCTGCTCGATCCGCAGAACTTCGATGCGGCCAGTGCGCTCGAGCCGGTATCGCCCGGCGTGATGCTGGAAGCGAGCCTGAGTGCTCAGGTGCTGGAAACCCAGCGTGAGGATCTGCACAAACAGATCCTCGAACGCCTGGGCCAGGATGGTTTGAACCTCGCGCCCGAGCGGCTGCAGATTCATGTCGGCTCGCCTGAGTCGGTGATCGACGAAGCCCTGAAGCGTTCGAGCGCAGACCTGCTGGTGCTGGGCACTCATGCCCGCGAAGGGGTGTCGCGCCTGGTGCTGGGCAGCGTTGCCAGTCGCCTGCTGGCCACTCAGGACGTCGACGCACTGATAGTCCCGCCGGCTCGTTGATGACGGTTTGACACGTCGTTGACTTCCCCTCTCCCGCTTGCGGGAGAGGGGGCTAACCGAGCATGCCCGAAGCAAACCTGCGCGGCTTCAGCTGCGTAGGGTGCGCCGTGCGCACCAATGGGAGTGGCGACGGCATTTCGGTGTGCACGGCCTGGGTGGCCCCACGCCCCTAACAAAAGCCATCCGTGCCAAACACTACGTCTTATCTGATCAGTATTAGGCCGCGGCCTGTTCCTGGGACGATTCCGGCTGCAATGCCGCAGCAATCGAAGCCTGGCTGTGACGGGCCAGTTCGTTGCGGCTGCGAGTATCGCTGGGGATCGGCTGCAGCAGACGGATCTCCACTTCGCTGGCCGAACTGGACAGGAGGCGCAGCAGGTGCGAAAGCATGTCGTCATCGCCGATGAAGGGCGCCACCGAGCAGGGTTGGCCGTCACGCAGGTAACGAATGGCTACCGGCTGAATGGCCACGCCGCTGTCGATGGCGCTGCTCAGCAGGCGGCCATGGAAGGTGCGCAGGGCCAGGCCGTCGGTGGTGGTGCCCTCGGGGAAGATCAACAGATGACGCCCGCGCTGCAGGTGCTGGGTGAGCTGTTGGCCGATCTGGCCGCTGTCGCCCGCGCCGCGGCGGATGAACAGCGTACCGCCCTTGTGCGCCAGCCAGCCGGCCAGCGGCCAGGCACGCACTTCCGCCTTGGACAGAAAGGACATCGGCTGCAGGGCGCCCAGCAGCGGAATGTCCGTCCACGACACATGGTTGGCGACCCACAGCATCGGCTGGGTCGGCAGCTCGCCCTCGATGCGTACGCGAAACGGCAGAGCGCCGCCCAGGCGAGCGAGGAACCAGCGCGTCAGGCGTTGGCGCAGGGACATCAGGTCATGCCGCACCACGCGTTCGCAGAGGCTGACGACTGCGGCCAGCAGGGTGCCGAAGGCGATCACCAGGGCCAGGTGCAGCAGGCGCAGGGAAAGGCGCAGTCGGGTCATCGTGAACTCCAGATGAAAAAAGCCGGCCTCTGTCTACAGGGCCGGCGCAGGTGATGCAAGTATCCTCCGCCTGTCGGCGTCAGACCGCAGCCTTGAAGTGCCGGGCGTAACGCGGGCACAACTCGTCGCGCTTGAGCAGGATGAACACGTCGGCCACCTGGAAATCGCGATCCCAGCAGGGCTCGCCGCAGATCTTCGCCCCCAGGCGCATGTAGGCCTTGAGCAGCGGCGGCATCTCGGCGATGACGTTGCCCGGCAGATCCAACTGCGGCAGCGGGTGTTTCGGCTCGGCTCGCAGGTGTTCGGTGCACAGGTAACGCTCACGCAGGCGCTGCATGATGGCTTGAGCCTGGATGCCGCCGTCCTGCATGGAGATGCTCGCGCAGCCCATCAGGTAGCGGTAGCCGCCTTCGTTGAGCACTTCGGCCAGTTCGCCCCAGAGCACGGCGATGGTGCCTCCGTTGCGGTAGGCATGGGCGACGCAGGTGCGGCCGATTTCCAGCACCGGGCCTTCCAGCTTGGCCAGACCATGCAGGGCGAATTCCTCTTCGCTGTAGTAGCGACCTAGACCGGCGGCGGCCTGGTGGTCGAGCAGGCGGGTAGTGGCCACCAGTTCGCCGCTTTCCAGGTCACGTACGCCGATATGGCGGCAGTGGATGTCGTAGTCATCCATGTCCAGACCCAGTTCGGCGCCGTTGAGCTTGGCGTCGAATTCCGCGCTGAACACGCGGTAGCGCAAGGCCTGAGCTTCACGCAGGGCGGCGGGGCCTTGCAGGCGTTCGGCCTGTAGGCGGCGAGCGGTTTGAGTCATGCCAGATCCTCCGTGTGCCGGCTGGGTGCTTGCAGCCGGTCGATCTTGTTGGGCAAGCTCAGGCTAGGTAGCTGCGGTGTCATCACCGTGAAGCTTTTTTGATGCTTATGTGACGGCGGCCGGGCTGCGGCTGCGAGGAGGTCTGCGATGCCCTGGTCGAGCCTGTTTCAGCCCATCGAGCGCCTGACTGCCGAGGCGGGGCTGGAGGATTGGTACGCCCGCCTGCTGACGCGTCTGGGCGGCACGCCACAGCCCTTCGAGCTGGCGCTGGTGGGCGGGTTGCAGGCGGCCACGCCGGGGCTGGCCTTTCTCGCCGGTTACCAGGCTGCGCTACGCGTGCTGTGGCCGGCGGCGCCGTGGACGGCTGGTGCCTTGTGCGTGACGGAGAACCGCAGCACCCGTCCAGCAGACATGAGTACGCGCATCTACGGTCTGTACATCAGCGGTCGCAAGGACTTCGTCACCGCCGCCGAATGTGCCGACTGGTTGCTGGTGGCGGCGCGCGAGGAGGGCGCCGAGGAGTCGCCACGGTTGGCCCTCGGCGTGGTGCGCCAGGGTGCGCCCGGCGTGCGCATCGAGCCGCTGCCAGCCTTGCCGCTGATGCCGGATATCGGCCATGCCCGTTTGCATCTGGATCAGGCGCAGGGCGAGCGCCTGGCCGGCGATGGCTGGGACGACTACGTCAAACCCTTTCGTACGCTGGAAGACGCGCACGTCCTCGCGGCAGTGGCGGCCTGGCTGTTCGGAGTAGGCCGCGAAAGCGCCTGGCCCGAATCCCTGCTGTTGCGTTTGCAGGCACTGTTGGCCGGTTGTGCCGAGGTGGTGCGGCAGGCACCCAATGCGCCGACCACGCATCTGCTGTTGGCCGGGCTGTTCGCCCAGCAGCAGGCATTGGCCGACGAGCTGGAGGCGGCCTTCGCTGCTGGCCCCGCGCACTGGGCCGATCTGTGGCAACGCGACAAGGGTTTGCTGCGCATTGCCGAGGCGGCGCGCAGCAAGCGCCTGGACAAAGCGCGGCAGATTGTCGCCGGCTCTTGATCCATATCAGTACCGTGCCGAGGGTGTGCGCATAAGGTTGCCTCGCGTTTCTTCTACGAGGTTTCCATGCGCCGCGAGCCCATCGTGCTGTTCGATAACGGCCACCACCAATGCCTGATGTTCGATGACCTGGTCAGCGGCGAGGGCGTGCAGTCCAACCAGTTTCTGATCACCGACCATGAGCAGTACCTGCTGCTCGATCCGGGCGGTGATCTGACCTATACGCCGCTCTCGCTGGAGCTGTCCAAGCACATCCCGGTGCAGGATCTGACCTACATCTTCGCCTCGCACCAGGATCCGGACATCATCGCTTCGCTGGACAAGTGGCTGCTGCACACGCGCGCACGGGTGATCTGCTCCAAGCTGTGGGCGCGTTTCCTGCCACACCTCACCGCCAACTACCTGGTGCTGAGCCGTGGCATCAACACCTACGACCGCATCATCGCGCTGCCCGATCGCGGTCAGAGCATTCCATTGGGTCGTTGTACGCTCAAGGCGGTGCCGGCGCACTTCCTGCACTCGGTGGGCAACTTCCAGGTGTATGACCCGATCAGCAAGATTCTCTTTTCCGGCGACATGGGCGCATCGATGGTGGATGACGCCTCGCCGGTGCGCGACTTCGTCAACCACGTGCCGAACATGGAGGCCTTCCATCGCCGCTACATGGCCGGCAACAAGGCCTGTCGCCTGTGGGCGGCGATGGTGCGTGAAATGGACGTGGCGATGATCGTGCCGCAGCACGGCCGGCCGTTCGTGGGCGCGGAGATGATCAGCGCCTTCCTCTACTGGATCGAGAACCTCGAGTGCGGCCTCGACCTGATGGGGCCGGAGGATTACCAACTGCCCAAATGAAGGCTGGCGATGGCGTTTTCGTCGCTTCAAGCGGTCATCATGGGCGTGCTAGGGTGCGCCTCGATTCCTGATCGAGGCCGCCCATGCCCACTTCTTTCCTTCGCCGACTGAGCCTGGTGCTCGGTTTCAGCCTGCTCGCCACTGCCGCTCATGCGGAAAACTGGCCACAACCCGACTGGCAGACCCAGCCTCGCGCCGAGAGCGCCGCGCTGGCCGAACTCGAGCGCTACGCCTTTCCCACGCGCGATGAAGCCGAGCGCAAGGGCATTCGCACCGACGCCTTGCTGGTGATACGCGACGGGCAGATCGTCTACGAGCGCTATGCCGAACCGACCACGGCGCAGACCGCGCATCTCTCCTGGTCGATGGCCAAGAGCCTGCTCGCCACCACCCTCGGCGTGGCCTATGGCGAAGGACGCTTCAAGCTCGATGCATCAGCCGCGCAGTACTACCCGGCGATGGCCGAGCATCCGCAGATCAAGATCGGTCACCTGCTCAACTGGGCCTCGGGGCTGGCCTGGGAAGAGGACTACGAGTACGCGCCGCTGAAGTCTTCTGTGGTGGCCATGCTCTACACCCGCGGTCGCGACGACATGGCGGCGTTCACCGCCGCGCATGCAGCCGATGCCGCACCGGGTACGCGCTTTCGTTATTCCAGTGGTGACAGCAACGTGCTGGCCGCTGCGCTACGCGGGATGGTCGGCGAGGATGCCTATGCCGATTATCCCTGGACGACGCTGTTCGAGCCGCTGGGCATTACCAGCGCGGTGTGGGAGCGCGATGCAAGCGGCACTTTCGTGGCCTCGTCCTACGCCTACATGACCGCCCGTGACCTGGCCCGTGTCGGCCTGCTGATGCAGCGCGGTGGCCGTTGGGGCGAGCGTCAGTTGCTGCCGGCGGCCTGGGTCGATTTCGTCTCCACGCCGTTTGCCGCCTACCAGCCGCAGGGTTTCGCACCGGGCGATGCGGTGCCAGGCGGGCACTGGTGGCTCAACGCCGAACTGCCGGGAAGCAAGCGCCCATGGCCGGATGCGCCGGCCGACACCATCGCGGCGCTCGGACATTGGGGGCAGGGTCTGTACGTGATGCCGCAAGAGGATCTGCTGGTGGTGCGTTATGCAGATGACCGCGACGGTAGCTTCCAGCACAACGAATTGCTCAAGCGCGTGCGTGCGGCCTTTGCCGCGGAGGTGCAGCCATGATTCGCCGTCATCCGATTCTCAGCGTGTTGGCGTTGTTGCTGATCGTGCTGCTGGCCTGGGCCTGGCCGAACCGTGCGCACCTGGCCGCATTCCCCGACATCATCGGCGCCTACACGGCCAAGGAGTACTGCTCCTGCCGTTACGTCAGCGGCAATCCGGCGGCCTATTGCGAAGGCTATGTCGCGCAGTACGTACCGATCAGCAGCCTGCTCGACGACGAGAGCGCAAAGCGCGTGACAGCCAGCGGCCTCGGCCGTACCCACAGCGCCGCCTGGCTGGGTGAGCGCCAGGGCTGCCAGCTGTTGCCGAACGAATGAACCCCAGCCCGGATGGCATCCGGGTCACGGAGCTGCGTAGGGCGGGTGAAACCCGCCAGATCGTGGTGGCGGGTTGCACCCGCCCTACGGTTCACTGATTCGCGGCTGAGGCTGCTTGGCCTGGCCATTCTTGCGCTGGACTTTGCAAGGCAGGCCATGGCGACTATCGTTGCGGCCTGGTCATGCCGTTATTCGAGCTCTCATGCGCCGTTCGCTATTCGCCCTGCTGCTTGCCGTTGCCTTGCCCGTTCACGCCGATTGGTACCTGGACAACGAGTCCTCGCGGCTGTCGTTCATCTCTACCCATTCCGGCAGTCAGTCGGAAGTGCATCGTTTCCTCACCTTGCATGGCCAGATCGGCGGCGATGGTCGCGTTCGCCTGCGCATCGATCTCGACTCGCTGAGCACTGGCGTCGCCCTGCGTGATGAGCGTCTGCGCGCGATGCTGTTCGACACCGCGCGCCTGCCCGAGGCGCGCATCAGCGCCCAGGTCAACCTGCCCTTGCTCACCGATCTGGCGCCTGGCGCGCAGCTGGAACTGCGTCTGCCGCTGCAATTGACCCTCAACGAACGTACGCGCGAGCTGGAGTCGGAGCTGCTGGTGACCCGCCTCGATGACCGCCGCTTCCAGGTGGTGACCCTGGCGCCGCTGGTGCTGCATGCCGAGGACTATGGCCTGGCCAGCGGCATTGACGCGTTGCGCAAGATCGCGGATCTGCCTGCCATCAGCCTGTCGGTGCCGGTTGGCGCCGTGCTGATTTTCACGGCGCGCTGAGTACCTGATGCGCGGCAGTATCTTTCCCTGGCGCGGGGGTAACCGCTTCGAGTTGTTGCTCGACGGCCAGGTGTTCTTCCCGCGCATGCTCGCCGCCATCGAGGCCGCCGAGCGCCAGGTCGAGATCGAGCTGTACCTGGTCGAGGACGGGCAGTGCAGCGAGCGCCTGACCGATGCCCTGTGCCGGGCTTGCGCTCGTGGCGTGGTCGTGCGTGGGCTGTTCGACGCCTATGGCGCCGCCGGCCTCGGTGCGTCCCTGCGGGCGCGCTTGCAGGCTGCTGGCGTGCAACTGCGCTGGTACAACCCGGTACGCTGGCGCCGTGGCATTCGCAACTTTCACCGCGACCACCGCAAGCTGTTGGTGGTCGACAGTCGCCTGGCTTATGTCGGCGGCACGGGTTCCACCGATGAGTTCTGGCTGCCGGATGCTCCGCTCAGCCCCTGGCACGAAGCCATGGTGGAGATCGAAGGGCCATTGGTAGGCGACTGGCTGCAGTTGTTCGAGCATCAGTGGCGCGCGCGTTTTTCCTGGCGCCCTAGCCATCAACCGGCCCCGTTGACGTTGCCCGAATGCCCGCCGGTAGGCATTGGCCTGGGGCGTGTGGCCTATGCCGATGCGGCGCAGCATCGCGACATCCTGCTGTCATTGCTGCGGGCACTGCGGGGCGCCAAGCAGCGGGTCTGGCTGGCCACGCCGTATTTCCTGCCGACCTGGAAGATCCGCCGTGCACTGCGCCGTGCGGCGGCTCGGGGTGTCGAGGTGCGCCTGTTGCTGGCCGGGCGCAACACCGATCACCCGCCGGTGCGGTTTGCCGGGCAGCGCTACTACCCCAAATTGCTCAAGGCCGGTGTGCGCATCTTCGAATACCAGCCGCGCTTTCTGCACCTGAAAATGGTGCTGGTGGACGATTGGGTCAGCGTCGGCTCGTGCAACTTCGATCACTGGAACCTGCGCTTCAACCTCGACGCCAATGTCGAGGCGCTCGACCCGGACTTCACCCGCGCAGTGGCGGCCAGCTTCATCGAAGACTTCGGTGTCAGCCGCGAGATCACCCTCGAGGATTGGCGCCAACGACCTTGGTGGCGGCGTGCGCAACAACGCTTGTGGGGTTGGCTGGATCGCCTGGCGGTGAACCTGCTCGACCGCTGGCGTTGAGCTGCGTCACCGAGTACTGAGGTTGCGTCCGAACAGGCTGAAGAAAAGCAGGTGCAGAGGCAGTGGCATCAGTAGCCACAGGTACGGGTACGTGTCGCTCAGCCACAGCTGGTAGAGCGCAAGTGGGTGAGCCAGCACCAGCAACCACCAGGTGAGAGTAGCCAGGCGGCTGCGCCCGGTATCGGCATGCTCGCGACGATAGTTGAGCAAGCCGAACGAACCGGGCAAAAGGGCGAAGACCGTCCCCATGACAAGGCCCACCGTGGCGAAGAGTTTCAGCAGTATTTCCATGACCTTTGTCGCTCCTGTGTTGTGCAACTGCGCAGCATGCCTGCCGGGCGGCGTCCAGGAAAGTTCCCCATCTCTCTGATGGCCCATCATTCAGCAAGCCGAGGTCGGCCTGTACGCGCCCGCGCCAGGGCGGCGTTCATCCTTTCGGGCGACAGATGAAATCCCTCCTTGGTGCGCTTATCCGGGCTGTGGTCGCTGCGTAGGGTTCCCTGCAGTTGCACCCCCATCTCAGGAGACCCGCATGACAAGAACAACAGGGCCCGGACTATTCCAGCCGCACACCTTGGCTTTGGCCGTCGCCGTCGGTTTCGCCGCTCCGGCGCAGGCCGTCAATTTCAATATCGGTGAGATCGAAGGACAGTTCGACAGCTCGCTGTCGGTCGGTGCCAGTTGGTCGATGCGCAGTCCGGATCGCGATCTGATCGGCCCCAACAATGGTGGCCAGGGCCAGGCGCAGACCGGTGACGATGGCCGTCTGAACTTCAAGAAGGGCGAGACCTTCTCGAAGATCTTCAAGGGCATCCACGATCTCGAACTGCGTTATCGCGACACCGGCGCCTTCGTTCGCGGCAAGTACTGGTACGACTTCGAACTCAAGGATGAGAGCCGTCTGTTCAAGGACATCGACGACCACAACCGCAAGGAGGGCGCCAAGGCCTCCGGGGCGGAAATCCTCGATGCCTTCCTCTATCACAACTACGCCATCGGCGATCTGCCCGGCACCGTGCGGGTTGGCAAGCAGGTGGTGAGCTGGGGGGAAAGCACCTTCATCGGCAACAGCATCAACTCGATCAACCCCATCGACGTGGCCGCCTTCCGCCGCCCCGGCGCGGAGATCAAGGAAGGGCTGATTCCGGTGAACATGCTCTACCTGTCGCAGAGCCTCAGCGACCGCCTGAGTATGGAGGCCTTCTATCAGTTGGAGTGGGATCAGACCATCCTCGACAACTGCGGCACCTTCTTCTCCACCGCCGATGTGGCCGCCGATGGCTGCGACAACGGCTATCACATCGGTTCGCCGGCCATCGCGCCGTTGCAACCGATTGCCGCCGCGTTTGGCCAGGGCTTCCAGGTCGACAGCGAAGGGGTGATCCTGCCGCGCGCCGGTGACCGTGATGCACGCGACAGCGGCCAGTGGGGCCTGGCCCTGCGCTGGCTGGGTGACGAGACCGAGTACGGCCTGTACTTCATGAACTATCACAGCCGTACGCCCATCGTCAGCACGCAGAACGCCGGGCAGGCGACCCTGAATGCGCTGCCGGGGATCATCGGCACCGCCAACGGCATCGTACCGGGCAGCGGGGCTGGCCTGGCTCAGAGCGTGATGCTCGGTAACGGCCGCTACTACCTCGAATACCCCGAGGACATCCGGCTGTACGGCCTGAGCTTCTCCACCACCTTGCCCTCCGGCACCGCCTGGGCGGGGGAGCTCAGCTACCGGCCGAACCTGCCGCTGCAGATCAACACCACCGACATGACCCTGAGCCTGCTCAACCCCATCACGAATGGCGCTGCTGCCCCGGTCGTGGCGGGGCCTGGCCAGGACAACGTCGGTTATCGGCGCAAGGAAGTCACCCAGGTGCAGACCACCTTCACCCATTTCTTCGATCAGGTGATGGGGGCCGGGCGCTTCACCCTGGTGGGCGAGATCGGCGTGGCCCATGTCGGTGGGCTGGAGAGCCGTGAAGACCTGCGGTATGGCCGTGATTCGCTGTTCGGTGCCTATGGCTTCCGCGGCGACACCGACGGCTTCGTCACCAGCACCTCCTGGGGCTACCGCGTGCGCGGCATCTGGGAGTACAGCAACGTGTTCGCCGGGGTGAACCTCAAGCCGAACATCTCCTGGTCGCACGACGTCGACGGCTACGGCCCCAACGGTCTGTTCAACGAGGGGGCCAAGGCCGTGAGCTTCGGCATCGACGCCGACTACCGCAATACCTACACCGCCAGCCTGTCGTACACCGACTTCTTCGGCGGCGATTACAACGTCGCGGTCGACCGCGACTTCCTGGCGCTCAGCTTCGGCGTGAGCTTCTAGGCCATCAGGATCAGTTGAGGAATGCAGATGAATACAACCCTGAAGATGCTCGGCGCACTGTCCCTGAGCCTGCTGGCCAGCGGCGTGCTGGCCGCAGTCAGCGAGCAGGAGGCAGCCAAGCTCGGTACCAGCCTGACCCCGCTGGGTGGCGAGATGGCCGGCAACGCGGCCGGCACCATCCCCGCCTGGACGGGCGGTCTGGCCACCGATGCGGGCCAGGTCGATGCCCGTGGTTTTCTCAGTGACCCCTTCGCTGGCGAACAACCGCTGTTCACCATCACCGCACAGAACCTGGCGCAGTACCGCGAGCAGTTGTCAGCCGGGCAACTGGCGATGTTCGCGCGCTACCCGGAAACCTACCGCATGCCGGTATACCCGACGCACCGCAGCACCGCGGTGCCGGATGCGATCAACGCCGCAGCCAAGACCAGCGCGTTGAAAACCGGGCTGCGCGATGGCGGCAACGGCCTGACCGGTTTCACCGACAGTCGCTACTACGCCTTCCCGATCCCGCAGAACGGCCTGGAGGTGGTGTGGAACCACATCACCCGTTACCGCGGCGGCAACCTCAAGCGCACCATCGTGCAGGCCTCGCCGCAGACCAACGGCGCTTACACCCTGGTGAACTTCGAGGACGAAGTGGCGTTCCCGGAGAACATCCCCGACATCGATCCGGGCAAGGCGGAGAACGCGCTGCTGTTCTTCAAGCAGCGGGTCACTGCCCCCTCGCGTCTGGCCGGTAACGTGTTGCTGGTGCACGACTCGCTCGATCAGGTGGCCGAGCCGCGCATGGCCTGGCTGTACAACGCCGGTCAGCGCCGTGTGCGACGTGCGCCACAGGTGGCTTATGACGGTCCCGGCACCGCGTCGGACGGCCTGCGCACCTCGGACAACTTCGACATGTTCAACGGTGCGCCGGATCGCTACGAGTGGAAGCTGGTGGGCAAGCGCGAACTGTACATTCCTTACAACAACTACCGCCTGGCGCTGCCGAGCGTGAAGTACGCCGACATCCTCAAGGCCGGGCATATCAACCAGGATCTGACCCGCTACGAGTTGCACCGCGTGTGGGAAGTGGAGGCGACGCTGAAGTCAGGCGAACGCAACATCTACGCCAAGCGCCGCTTCTACGTCGATGAGGACTCCTGGCAGATCGCCTTGTCCGAGCACTATGACGGTCGTGGCCAGCTCTGGCGTATCGGTGAGGCGATGCTGCTGCAGCACTATGCGCAGAAGATCCCGGTCTATGCCCTGGAAGCGCTGTATGACGTCATCGCCGGTCGCTACGTCGCGGTCGGCATGGCCAACGAGGAGAAGATGTCGATCCAGTACGGCACTCAGGCCTCGGCCAAGGACTTCACTCCGGCAGCCCTGCGTAACGCTGGCGTGCGCTGAACCCTGCACGTTCGAACGAAGCCGGTGCCGCCTTGTGCGGCACCGGCTTTTTGCTGCGTGCCGGCCTCGTGTGAATCTCTCGCCATAAGCGACAAGGGGTGGTCGTGGGAGGTGAGCGGGGTACCATCACCGGGTGGTTCAACAATGACAAGCAGAGAGAACCGCTGCCATGCCGACCCTCGCCATCGCCCGCCCAAGCGCGGTGCCGCTACAACCTGCCGATTTGCCACGGTTGCCGCCGTGCGTGGTTTCCAGGCCTGCGCTGCTGCAGCGCCTGCTCTCCAGTGAAGCGCGTCTGCGCCTGCTGTGCGCGCCTGCCGGTACCGGCAAGAGCGTGCTGCTCGGCCAGTGCGCACGCCACACGCCGACGACCGTCGAACGGGTATGGCTCGACCTCGGTGGCCGTAGCCTGACGCCGGCACAGCTGTGCAAGCGATTGGCCGCCGCCCTGCAGGTGCCGCTGGAGGACGCCGGCGAAGCAGCGCTGCTCGATCTGTTGCATACGCGCTCGGGACGCCTGTGGCTGTTCATCGACGATTACCCGCGTCAGGCCGACGATGCCCTCGATGCCTGCCTTGACCGGCTGTTCGCCGCTGCGCCGCAGCAGGTCACCTGGTGGGTCGGCAGTCGTCGCACACCGGCCTGGAACCTGCCACGGTTGTTGCTGCAGGGCGATCTGCTGGAACTCAAGGGCGAAGAGCTGGCGCTGGATGACGCGGCGCTGCGCGAGTTGCTGGCTGCGCTGCAAGTGAGCCTTGCCGAGGACTGCCGGCAGACGCTGCTGCAACGCAGCGAAGGCTGGCTGGCGGCGATCCGTCTTTTGCTGCTCGATGCCGACGAGGATGCGCTGCGCCAGCGTCTGCAGGATGGCTGCCCGGTACTGCGTGATTACGTACAGCGCGAGGTGCTGCTCGATCTGGACGAGGAACTGCGCGGCGATCTGCATGCCTTGGCCTTGCTGCCGCGTTTTTCCCTGTCGCTCTGCGAGCACCTGCTCGAAGGCCGCGGCAGTGAGCTACTGGCCGAACTGCAGCGACGCCAGCTGTTCGTGCGCAGCCTCGACAGCAGCGGCACCTGGTTCCGCCTGTGGCGGCCGCTGGCCGAAGTGCTGCGGCGCTTGCCTGGCGCTCCGCTGCCGGCCTCGATTCATGTACGCGCCTGCCAGTGGTTCGCCCAGCACGGCGATATTCGCGAAGCCGTCGAGCATGCCTTGCAGGCTGGGCAGGTCGAGGTCGCGGTCAACTATCTGCAGCGTTTCAGCCAGGAGCAGTTGCTACAGGGGCATTCGGTGGCGCAACTACTGCAATGGCGTGAAGAGCTGCCGGATTGGTTGTTCGCCAGTTCGCCGCGACTGATTGTGTTGCAGGCCTGGGCGTTGATCATCTGCGCGCGCTTCGACGAAGCCAGAACCTGTATCAAAGGCCTGACGCATTTCATGCCGCAACCCGATGAGCGCCGCCAGCGCAAACTGGTCGCCCACTGGCAGGCGTTGATGGGCGTACTGGCCCGCCAATGCGGACGCCGCGATGCGCGGATGCACTGCGAGGAAGCCCTGCAGATGCTGGACGAGGGCAGTTGGTCGCAGCGCGTGCTCTGCTATCAGGCGCTGGCCCAGCAGCATATGGCCGAACATGCTCTGGAGCAGGCCAAGCAGGCGCTGGATCAGGGCCTGCGCCTGGCACGGCTGCATGGCAGCCTGATCTTCGAAGCGCTGCTCAATACCGACCACTGCCTGCTGCTGCAGATGCGTGGCGAGGCCGGGCGTGCGGCCGAGTTGGCCGAGCAGTCCCTGGCACTGCTGCGCGAGCGCTTCAGCCACAGCCCGGTGGTCGCCCGCCTGCTGCTGGTGCGGGCCAGCCTGCTGGCGCGCCAGGGCCTGGATGAAGCGGCGCAGCAGGCGTATCGCCTGGGGCTGCAGGAAGCCGAGCATTGCGAGGATGCCTACATCATCTCCGGCTACCTTGGTCTGCTGGAACTGGCCGAGAGCCGTGGTGATCTCGACGAGGCGCATCAGTGGTTGCAGCAGGCTGAGCGGGTGATGCAGTGGTCGCACGTGCCGGAGGTGCGTTATCGCTGTGTGCTGCAGTTGCAGGCAGGACGGCTGTTGCTACGTCAGGGCCAGACCGGGCGCGCGCGGGAACTGTTCGCCCAGACCCTGCAGCAACTGCAGCAACGCCAGCAACTGGCGCCGTCGGAGTTCTACGATCTGTTGCCGCGCTTGCGTCGCTATCTGGCGATCAGCGATCTGTTGCTCGGCCACCACGCTGCCGCCGAGCATGCATTGCGCCTGTTGCTGGATGAGTGTCAGCTTGCCGGGCACCGTAGCCTGGCCTGCGAATGCCGGGTCAGCCTGGCCGAGGCGCTGCTCGTGCAAGGTCAGCAGGAGCAGGCCGACAGCCTGTTGCAGCAGGCGCTTGGCGAGGCGCGGCAGTTGCGCCTGCTGCGGCCATTGCAGGAGCTGCAACAGCGTCAGGCGCAATGGCTGGAGCGGTTGTTGCCGAGCGAGGCTGGGCAGAGCCTGCATCAGCGTCTGTTCGAACCGGCGCCTGCGCTGGGGGAGCCGGCCAGTGCCGGCACCGCGTTGCTCAGCTCGCGTGAGCTGGCGGTGCTGCAACTGATCGCACAGGGCTATTCCAATCAGGAAATCGCCGACCGCCTGTTCATCTCGCTGCATACGGTCAAGACTCATGCGCGGCGTATCAACGTCAAGCTCGGTGTGCAGAGGCGCACTCAAGCGGTGGCCATGGCCAAGGCGCAGGGGCTGATGGGGGATTGAGTTTGGCACCGCCTGCTGCGCGTCGGTGCTGCTTCTGCTCTGCCTTGCATCGCTCCAGCAACGTGTTGATCGCGAGCGGGTAACGGCTGGGGAACCGTAGGGCGGGTGCAACCCGCCGTTGTCTGTGGTGGCGGGTTTCACCCGCCCTACGTTTTCTTGCGTCTTACTCGCGTTCGATAGCCTGGCCGTCACCGATGCACAGGATGGCCAGGCCTTTCTTGGCTTCGCTGTGCGGTCAGCCGAGGAAGTAGAACGCGCCGCTGATGACGATGCCCGAGTACAGCAGCATGATCAGGCAGTAGCCCATGATGTCGCGCGCGCCGAGGCCGACGATGCCCAGCAGCGGCAGTGCCCAGAACGGCTGGATCATGTTCGTCCAGGCGTCGCCCCAGGCAATCGCCATGGCGGTGACGGTGGTCGACACACCCAGCGCTTCGGCAGCCGGCAGCATGATCGGCCCCTGCACGGCCCACTGGCCGCCACCGGACGGTACGAACACGTTGACCACGCCCGCGCTGAGGAAGGCCAGCAGCGGGAAGGTGTCGGCCGACGACCAGGAAATGAACGCTTCGGTGATCTGCCGGCCGAGGGAGATGCCGTCGGCATTGGCGCCCATCATCATGCCCATGATCCCGGCGTAGAAGGGGAACAGCAGAACGATGCCGCCAATGCCGCGCACGCTCTCGTCCACCGCGCGCATGTAGCGCTCCGGGGTGCCGTGCATCAGCAGGCCGCTGAACAGGAAGATGGCGATGACCACGTCCAGGCCAAGCACGAAGCCCTTGCTGGCGAAGTGGTTGAACAGATAGATGCCAGCCATGGCCACCAGGGCCAGGCCGAGGATGCGACTGTCGTCCAGGCGTTGTGCCGGGGTTTCACGGGCAGGCAGCTCGGCGCGTGCTTCTACCAGCTTGGCCGGGTCGGCGACCTTGGCGCCCTGGCGTGGGTGCATGGCGCGGTTGAGCAAGGGCAGGCCGATCACCAGTAGCGCGACGATGGTCAGGTTCAGGGTGCTGAACAGGGTTTCACTGATGCCCACCGGGTCGCTCAGCACGCCGGCGGTCATGCGCGCCAGATCCGGGCCGCCAGTTGCCATCGACAGCGGAATCGAACCCGCCAGGCCGCCATGCCAGACCAGAAAACCGGAGTAAGCCGAGGCGACCAGCAGGGGGTAATCCACGCCTTCGACCTGGCGCGCCAGGGCGCGTGCGAATACGGCGCCGATGACCAGGCCGAAGCCCCAGTTGACCCAGCAACCGACCAATGCCACCAGGGTCACCATGATGATCGCCTGACCCGGTGTGCGGGCCAGGCCGGCCAGGCGGTCGAGTTGACGGTTGATGACCGGTGCGCTGGCCAGGGCGTGGCCGGTGACGAAGATCAGCGACATCTGCATGGCGAAGCCGAGCAGCGTCCAGAAGCCGCTGCTCCAGTGTTGCACCATGGCAGGTAGCGATTGACCGGTGGAGAAGATACCGGCCAGGAGAACTCCCAAGGTCAGGAGTGCTGAGAACACGAAGGGCGAGGGCAGGTACTTCTGTACCAGGCTCACGCTCATGCGGGTGAGGGTATTGAACATGGATGACGCCTCTTTCTTATGCTTGTGTAAGGGCTTTGCTCAGGCATTCGAGGTTGGTGATGCCTGGGAGTTGCAGGTGATATGACAAAGCCCGGCCGAGGCCGAGCTGGTGGTTAGGTTGATCCGTAGGGCGGGTGCAACCCGCCACACTGGTAGATGGCGGGTTTCACCCGCCCTACGATTTCTCGCTCTTTACTCGCGCTCGATGGCCAGCGCTACGCCTTGACCACCACCAATGCACAGGGTGGCCAGGCCTTTCTTGGCGCGGCGGCGGATCATTTCGTGCAGCAGGCTGACCAGCACGCGGCAGCCCGAGGCACCGATAGGGTGGCCGAGGGCGATGGCGCCGCCGTTGACGTTGACCTTGTCGGCGTCCCAGCCCAGTTCCTGGCCGACCGACAGCGCCTGGGCGGCGAAGGCCTCGTTGGCTTCGATCAGATCCAGATCGGCCAGGCTCCAGCCGGCCTTTTCCAGGCAGCGACGGGTGGCCGACACCGGGCCGATGCCCATGATCGCCGGGTCGACGCCGGCATTGGCGTAACCAGCGATCTTCGCCAGCACCGGCAGGCCCAGCGCCTGCGCCTTGGCTGCGCTCATCAGCAGCACGGCAGCGGCGCCGTCGTTGAGGCTGGAAGCGTTGCCGGCGGTGACGCTGCCGTCTTTCTTGAACGCTGGCTTGAGCTTGGCCAGAGATTCGGCGGTGGTGCCGGCACGTGGCTGCTCGTCACGGGCAAAGGCGATGGGATCGCCCTTGCGCTGCGGGATCATGACTGGAGTGATCTCGGCATCGAAGCGCCCGGCCTCGATGGCGGCCACGGCCTTCTGCTGCGAAGCGGCGGCAAAGGCGTCCTGGGCTTCACGGCTGACGCCGTACTTCTCCACCAGGTTCTCGGCGGTGATGCCCATGTGATAGTCGTTGAAGGCATCCCACAGGCCGTCGACTATCATGCTGTCGAGCATCTGCGCGTGGCCCATGCGCAGGCCGGTGCGGGCTTTCGGCAGCACGTAGGGCGACAGGCTCATGTTCTCCATGCCGCCAGCGATGATCACCTCGGCATCGCCGCAGCGAATGGCCTGGGCAGCCAGATGCAGCGCCTTGAGGCCCGAGCCGCAGACCTTATTCAGGGTCATGGCGGGGACAACATGAGGCAGACCGGAGCGGATCACGGCCTGGCGTGCGGGG
>PJUK01000027.1_pt1 | contig 244618 bp, 209 predicted proteins | sample 1512211 | NCBI WGS metagenome assembly PJUK01 (sample SAMN08177668, study PRJNA422409) | Feces metagenome, whole genome shotgun sequencing project. | reverse complement strand
GGGCATCGGCCTGGCGGCGGCCTACGGGCTGTACGCGGCGGCCGCGTTCATCTCGGTGTTCTTCGTGCTGCGCTTCGTGCGCGAGACCAAGGGCCGCGAACTGGAGCAGATGGAGGGATGACCGGACCGGGGCACAACCCCGTCTCAGTCCTGGCCGGGGGGCGCGGCGACCGAGTCGCGCGTCACCAGTTCATGGGCGACGACGTGGTCGACCACCATCCGCACGTCCTTCTCCTTGCGGTGGATGCTGCGCACGAGGATGTCGATGGCCGAGTCGGCCATCGCGGCGATCGGCTGGCGCACCGTGGTCAGCTCGGGCCAGACGGTGGTGGCGGCGGAGGTGTCGTCGTAGCCGACCACCGACAGGTCGCGTGGCACCTCCAGTCCACGCCGGTGCGCGACCGACACCACCGCCGCGGCCATGTCGTCGTTGCTGGCGATGATCGCGGTCGGCGGCTTCCTGCGCGCCAGCAGCTTCTCGGCCGCCTCCAGCCCGGAGCGGTAGGTGAAGTAGCCCTGCTGCACCAGCCCGGCGTCCTGGCTGATGCCGGCCTCGGCCAGCGTCGCCTGGAAGCCCTCGTAGCGCCGCGCGCTGGCAGTCTGGTTCGGATGTCCCTTGATGTAGCCGATGCGGGTGTGCCCGAGGGCGAGCAGGTGGGCGGTGATCTCGCGGCTGGCGCGGAAATCGTCGATGCGCACGTGCGAGAGGTCGTCGCCGAAGCGCGCAGACGCCAGCGCGACCACCGGCACCTCGGCGGCGACCAGCTCGGCGACCACCGCCTTGGATTCGCACAGCGGTGGCGGCAGCAGCACGCCGGCGACGCTGCGCGCCAGGGCGCGGGCGGCCGTGCGCTCGGCCTCGGCATTGAAGCCGTCCCAGCTGTCGACCACCAGCTGCACCGCGGTACGCGCCGCGCCGCGCAGGGCGCCCACCAGCAACTCGCTCAGGTACGCGCCGGACGGGTTGGTGTAGATCAGTGCGATCCGCGTGCCCTGGGCCGCGGCCAGCGAGCGGGCCGCCAGGTTGGGCGTGTAGCCCAGCTCGCGCACGGCGCGCATGACCTGTTCGCGGGTGGCCGGGCGCACGTTGGCGTTGCCGTTGATCACCCGCGAGACGGTCATCGGCGAGACCTCGGCCGCCGCGGCAACCTCATGGATGGTGACCGCACGCCCCTTGCGGCGCGCGGTCTTGCTGGTGGTGGCCAATGGCGTTCCCTCCCCATGGACTGCGGCCCTGCCGCGCTCTGTGGTTGTCTACTGCACCCGCCCGGGTGCAGCCACGGGCCCCCGGCCCGCGAAACACAGGTGCAATGAAGTGATATCGATAACACGATCCGCTCCCGCAAAACATCCCGCGCGTCGCATCGGGCTGCCGGCCCTGGCGCTCCTGCTGCTTTCGTGGCTGGTCGCCGCCCCGGCGCTGGCCGAGGACGGGTACGACCTGTGGCTGCGCTACCAGCCGCTGCCGGCGCAGCTGGCCAAGCAGTACCGGGACGTGGGCGCCCAGCTGGTCGCCCCGGAGCAGACCGATACCCAGCGGGTGGCCCGCCAGGAGCTGGTGCGCGGCCTCAAGGGCCTGCTCGGCCGTGAGCCGGCGACCTCCGCGCGCGTGCAGCGCGACGGCGCGCTGGTGGTCGGTACGCCCGCCTCGGTGCCGCAGCTGGCTTCGCTGCAGGCCGACCTGGAAGGCCTGGGCGGGGAGGGCTACCTGATCCGCAGCAGCCGCATCGACGGCCGTGCGGCGACGGTGGTCGCCGCCAATACCGATATCGGCGCCCTGTACGGCAGCTACCACCTGCTGCGCCTGCTCCAGACCGGGCAGCCGCTGGCCGGGGTGGACGTGCGCGAGGTGCCCAAGGTCAAGGTGCGCGTGCTCAACCACTGGGACAACCTGGACCGGTATGTCGAGCGCGGCTACGCCGGCGAGTCGATCTGGGACTGGCACCGCCTGCCGGAGTGGCTGGATCCGCGCTACACCGACTACGCGCGCGCCAATGCCTCGATCGGCATCAACGGCACCGTGCTCAACAACGTCAATACGAGCGCGCTCGCTTTGACACCGCTGTACCTGGAGAAGACCGCGGCGCTGGCCGGCGTGTTCCGCCCCTACGGCATCAAGGTCTACCTGAGCGCGCGCTTCAGCGCCCCGATCGAGATCGGCGGCCTGCCGACCGCCGATCCGCTGGATCCGGCCGTGCGCCAGTGGTGGAAGGCCAAGATCGACGAGATCTACCGCACCATCCCCGATTTCGGCGGTTTCCTGATCAAGGCCAACTCCGAGGGCCAGCCCGGTCCGCAGGATTACGGCCGCAGCCACGCCGACGGCGCCAACATGATGGCCGAGGCCTTCGCCCCGCACGGTGGCATCGTGATGTGGCGCGCCTTCGTGTACTCGCACGAGGAGCCGGACGACCGCGCCAAGCAGGCGTACACCGAGTTCGTGCCGTACGACGGCACCTTCGCCGACAACGTGCTGGTGCAGGTCAAGAACGGCGCGATCGACTTCCAGCCGCGCGAGCCGTTCCACCCGCTGTTCGGCGCGATGCCCAAGACGCCGTTGATGATGGAGTTCCAGATCACCAAGGAGTACCTGGGCTTCGCCACCCACCTGGTGTACCTGGCGCCGATGTACGAGGAAGTGCTGCGCGCCGATACCCACGCCAAGGGTGCAGGTTCCACCGTGGCCAAGGTGATCGACGGCTCGCTGGAGGGGCATGCGCTGACCGGCATGGCGGGCGTGGCCAACATCGGCGTGGACCGCAACTGGTCCGGTTCGCACTTCGACCAGGCCAACTGGTACGCCTACGGCCGCATGGCGTGGGATCCGTATGCCGGCTCCGAGGCGATCGCCCGCGAGTGGATCGGCATGACCTTCTCCAGCGATGCGGCGGTGATGCAGCCGGTACTGGACATGATGATGGGCTCGCACCAGGCGGTGGTGGATTACATGACCCCGCTGGGCCTGCACCACCTGATGGGCCGCGGCCACCACTACGGCCCGGCCCCGTGGGTCGAGGGCGGCCCGCGCGCGGACTGGACCTCGGTCTACTACCACCGCGCCGACGCCCGTGGCATCGGCTTCGACCGCAGCGCGACGGGCAGCAATGCCGTGGCCCAGTACGCGCCGCCGGTGGCCGCGCAGTTCGGCAGCATCGACACCGTGCCGGAGGACTTCCTGCTGTGGTTCCACCACGTGCCGTGGGACCACCGCATGGCTTCCGGCCGCAGCCTGTGGGACGAACTGGTGACCCGCTACGGCCGCGGCGTGGACTACGTGCGCGGCATGCGCGGCACCTGGGCCGGGCTGGAAGGCAAGGTCGACCCGGCGCGCCACCACCAGGTCTCGGTGTTCCTGGGCATCCAGGAGAAGGAGGCCCAGTGGTGGCGCGATGCCAGCATCGCCTACTTCCAGACCTTCTCGAAGCGTCCGTTGCCGGCCGGCGAAGCCGCCCCGCCGCACGACGTGGAGTACTACAAGTCGCTGGAATTCCCGTTCGCACCCGGAGACGGCAAGTGACCCATCCACGCCTCATCCGCGCCGGCGCCGTGGTCGGCCTGGCGCTTGCCCCGCTGGCCGCGGCGCACGCTGGCCAGCCGCCGCTGCTGCACAGCCTGTTCCAGGACCACGCCGTGCTCCAGCGCGACCAGCCGCTGCGCGTGTGGGGCCAGGTCGGACCGGGAGAGAAGGTCCAGGTGGAAATCGCCGGCAAGCGCACCAGCGTGCGTGCCGGGGCCGATGGCCAGTGGCAGGCCACCCTGCCGGCGATGAAGGCCGGCGGGCCGTACACCCTCAACGTGCAGGCCGGCCAGGCCCGCCAGGCCGTTTCCGACGTGCTGGTGGGCGATGTCTGGCTGTGCTCGGGCCAGTCCAACATGGAGCTGCAGGTGTGGCGCTCGCTGGACGCGCGCGCCGAGATCGCCGGGGCCGGCAACGAACGCATCCGCCTGCTCACCGTGCCCCAGGTGGCGCAGGTGCAGCCGCAGCGCGAGTTCGGCCAGGCCGTGGCGTGGAAGCCGGTGGACTCCGCATCGGTGCGCGATTTCTCCGCCGCGTGCTACTTCTTCGCCCGCGAGCTGCAGAAGACCGTGGACGTGCCCATGGGGCTGGTCAACGCCGCCTGGGGCGGCTCCCGCATCCAGGCCTGGACCAGCGCCCCGGCCCTGCGCGCGCTGGGGGGCTATGGCGGCGAGCTGGACGTGCTGGAGCGCTACGCCAGCGACGAGATGGCGGCCCTCGGCGACTGGGGCCGGCTCTGGCAGGGCTGGTGGAGCGCGCGCCCCGGCATGGCGGGCGACGACCAGCCGTGGGCGCCGGGCAACGCTGCCGGTCGCTGGAGTCCCGCGCCGGCGCAGCTGGGCGCGTGGGAGCGCTGGGGTGTTCCGGAACTGGCCGACTTCAACGGCATGGTCTGGTATCGCGCGGGCGTCGAGCTCACCGCCGCCCAGGCCGCACAGGACGCGGTGCTGGTGCTGGGCCCGGCCGACGAGATCGACACCACCTGGGTCAACGGCCATGCGGTGGGCAGCACCTATGGCGCCGGCGCCGGGCGTGAATACCGCCTGCCGCCGGGCCTGCTGAAGGCTGGCGCCAACACGGTGGTGGTGAACGTGCTGGACACCTACCGCGAGGGCGGGCTGGCCGGGCCGGCCGAGGCCCACGCGCTGGTCCTGGCCGACGGTACCCGGGTGCCGCTGGATGGCTGGCAGTACCGCGTGGTGCCCCCGGAGCTGGGCGATCCGCCGCGCGCGCCGTGGCAGAGCGCGGCCGGGCTGGCGACCCTGTACAACGGCATGATCGCGCCGCTGGGCCCTTACGGGCTGCGCGGGGCGCTGTGGTACCAGGGCGAGTCCAACACCTTCGAGCACGCCCGCTACGCCGACCTGCTGCGCGCGCTGCGTGGCGACTGGCGCAACCAGTTCCGCAGCGACCTGCCGCTGATGGTGGTGCAGCTGCCCAACTACGGCACCCCGCCGACCGCGCCGGGCCCCAGCGACTGGGCGCGGATGCGCCAGGCGCAGCAGCAGGTGGCCGACGAGGATCCCGGCACCGGACTGGTGGTCACCATCGACATCGGCGACCGCTACGACATCCATCCGACCAACAAGCAGGAGCTCGGGCGCCGGCTGGCGCGGGCGATGCGCCACCTGGCCTACGGCGAGAGGATCGCCCCGGCCGGACCGGTGCCGCAGGCCGCCAGCCGCAACGGCGACGCCATCGTGGTGTCCTTCGGCGATGTCGGCGGCCGCCTGATCGCCTATGGTGCCCCTGGCCCGATCGGTTTCGAGGTGTGCGGCAGCGCGGAGGATTCCTGCCGCTACGCCCAGGCCGAGATCTGGAACCAGCGCGTCACCCTGCGCGCGCCGGGTGCCCACGAGGCGACCCGCGTGCGCTACTGCTGGGCCGACAGCCCGGTTTGCACCCTGTACGACCGCGACGGCAGCGGCCCCGGCCAGCCGGCCGGACCGTTCGAGATCGCCATTTCCCCCATGCCCTACGACGACCACGCACGATGAGCAGCCAGACCAGCGAAACCAGCACCCACACCCATCCGGAACAGGGCTCGAAGAACGACCGCACCATCATCGATGCCAAGGTCATCGTCACCTGCCCGGGCCGCAACTTCGTCACCCTGAAGATCACCACCGCCTCCGGCGTCTACGGCCTGGGTGACGCCACCCTCAACGGCCGCGAGCTGGCCGTGGCCTCGTACCTGAAGGACCACGTGGTGCCGAACCTGATCGGCCGCGATGCCGGTCGCATCGAGGACATCTGGCAGTTCTTCTACCGCGGTGCGTACTGGCGCCGCGGTCCGGTCACGATGAGCGCGATCGCCGCGGTCGACGTGGCCCTGTGGGACATCCTCGGCAAGATGGCCGGGCTGCCGGTGTACCAGCTGCTGGGCGGGCGCTCGCGCGAAGGCGCGCTGGTCTATGGACATGCCAATGGCCGCGACATCGCCGAGGCGTCCGACGCGGTGGGGCGGTTCATCGAGCAGGGCTTCCTGGCCGTGCGCGCGCAGTGCGGCGTGCCGGGCATCAAGAAGGCCTACGGCATCTCCAATGCCAAGGGCTATGAACCGGCCGAGAGCGAACTGCCGCTGGAAACCACCTGGAACACCCCGCGCTACCTGGACGTGGTGCCGAAGCTGTTCGAGCAGCTGCGCGCAGACCACGGCCCGGACGTGGAACTGCTGCACGACGTGCACCATCGCCTGAGCCCGATCGAGGCCGCGCGCCTGGCCAAGTCGGTCGAGCCCTACCGCCTGTTCTGGCTGGAGGACGCCACCCCGGCGGAGAACCAGAAGTCGTTCGAGCTGATCCGCAAGCACTCGGTCACCGCGCTGGCGGTGGGCGAGGTGTTCAACTCGATCTGGGACTGCAAGCACCTGATCGAGAACCAGCTGATCGACTACATCCGCACCACCATCGTGCACGGCGGCGGCATCACCCACGTGCGCCGCATCGCCGATTTCGCCGCCCTGCACCAGGTGCGCACCGGCTTCCACGGCGCCACCGACCTGTCGCCGGTGACCATGGGCGCGGCGCTGCACTTCGACACCTGGGTCCCGAATTTCGGCATCCAGGAATACATGTTCCACACCGACGAGACCGATGCGGTGTTCCCGCACGACTACGTGCTGCGCAACGGCCGCCTGCACGTGGGCGACACCCCGGGCATCGGCGTGGACATCGACGAGGCGCTGGCGGCGAAGTACCCGTACTCGCCCAAGCAGCTGCCGATCGCGCGCCTGGAAGACGGCGCGATGTGGGACTGGTAACGCAACGCAATCTGGAGAGGGGAGTACCGATGAGCAACCGCACCAACCTGGCCCGTACGGGCGCCACCCGCATCCTCGCGGGCACGATCGCCGCGCTGCTGCTGTCAGCCTGCGGCTCCGAGCCCGCGGGCAAGGCCGCGGCGGCCGATGCCGCCGAGGCCAACACCGTGTACTTCGACTGGTTCGAGTACACCGGGCGCGACGCCGCGTTCGAGGCCGAGGTGCCGGAGGGCAGCTTCCGCAACCCGGTGCTGTCGGGCTTCTACTCCGATCCCAGCGTGACCGCCGCCAACGGCAAGTTCTACCTGGTGTCCTCCACCTTCACCTTCTTCCCCGGGATCCCGGTGATGGAGAGCGAGGACCTGGTGCACTGGAAGCAGGTCGGCAACGCCATCCACCGGCCCGGGCAGCTGGACTTCGACGGCCTGGGCGTCTCGCGCGGCGTGTTCGCCCCGGCCATCGAGTTCCACGACGGCACCTTCTACGTGGTCAACACCTCGGTCGACGCCGGCGGCAACTTCATCGTCACCGCCACCGACCCGGCCGGCCCGTGGTCCGACCCGATCTGGCTGCCGACCATCGGCGGCATCGATCCGTCGCTGTTCTTCGATGACGACGGCAAGGCCTACATCCTCAACAACGACGAGCCGGAAGTGCCGGTGCGCTACGACGGCCACCGTGCCATCTGGCTGCAGGAAATCGACATCGCCAACGGCAAGCCGTTCGGGCCGCGCAAGGTGCTGATCGATGGCGGCATCAAGCCGGAGGAAAACCCGATCTGGATCGAGGGCCCGCACATCTACAAGGTGGATGGCTGGTACTACCTCAGCAACGCCGAGGGCGGCACCGGGCCGCAGCACTCGCAGGTGATCCTGCGCAGCCGCGACATCTGGGGCCCGTACGAGGTCTACGGCCAGAACCCGATCCTGACCCAGCGCGACCTGGACCCGAACCGGCCGCTGCCGGTCACCAACGCCGGCCACGCCGACATGGTGCAGGGCCCGGACGGCACCTGGTGGGCGACCTTCCTGGCCAGCCGCAACTACGGCGTGGAGCACTACAACACCGGCCGCGAGACCTTCCTGCTGCCGGTGACCTGGAAGGATGGCTGGCCGGTGATCCTGCCGCGCAACGAGGCGATCCCGTACGTCCTGCCGGGTCCGTCGTTCATGAAGAAGCCCGCCGACCAGGCGCCGATGACCGGCAACTTCACCTGGCGCGACGAGTTCGACACCGTGGAGCTGGGCAAGGGCTGGATGACCCCGCGCGTGCCCAAGACCCAGTGGTTCGACGGCACCGCGCGCCCGGGCTGGCTGGCGATCAAGCCGCTGGCCGAGCGCCTGGACACCAAGGTCAACCCGGCGTTCTACGGCCGCCGCCAGCAGCACCTGGTGTTCGAGGCCAGCAGCGCGATGGAACTGCCGGCAGCCGGCGTGGCCGCGGGCCTGGCCGCCTTCCAGGGCGATACCCACTGGTATTTCCTCGGCGTGCGCCGCACCGGCGACAACGGCGCGGAAGTGTTCCTGGAGAAGAAGGCCGGTGGCGAGGTCGAGGTGGTGGCCAGCCAGCCTGCAAGCGAGGTCGAACTGCTGACCCTGCACATCAAGGGCAACGAGGGCAGCTACGGCTTCGGCTTCGACGCCGGCCAGGGCGTCAAGTGGCTGGTCGAGGACGCGGACGGCACGGTGCTGAGCACCGATGTGGCCGGCGGCTTCGTCGGCGCCACCCTCGGACCGCACGCGCGCCTGGAGCAGACGCCGTGAGCGGTGCCCGCGGTGCCGGTGCCGGACGTTCCCACGTAAGCGAGCAGGAGCAGACGATGGACAGGATGGGTTCGCGGCAGGCAGGGCCTGCCATCCGCAACGGCGGCGCGTTGCGCCGCCGCGTGCTGGCGTGCGGCTGCGCGCTGGCGTTGCTGGCGGCCGTGCCCGGGCTGCACGCCCAGGCCGACGACAGCCGGCCGTGGCTGGACACCTCGCGCAGTTTCGAGGAGCGCGCGGCGGCGCTGGTGGCGCAGATGACGCTGGAGGAGAAGGCTGCGCAGATGCAGAACGACTCCCCGGCGATCGAGCGCCTCGGCCTGCCCGAATACGACTGGTGGAACGAGGCCCTGCACGGCGTGGCCCGTGCCGGCGGCGCCACGGTGTTCCCGCAGGCCATCGGCATGGCCGCCAGCTTCGACATCCCGCTGATGGACCAGGTATCGCAGGTGATCAGCGACGAGGCCCGTGCCAAGCACCACGAGTTCGCCCGCAAGGGCGAGCGCGGCCGCTACCAGGGCCTGACCTACTGGTCGCCGAACATCAACATCTTCCGCGACCCGCGCTGGGGACGTGGCCAGGAGACCTACGGCGAGGACCCGTACCTGACCACGCGCATGGGCGTGTCCTTCGTGCGCGGCCTGCAGGGCATGGACCCGCAGACCGGGCAGCCGCTGGACCCGAAGTACCGCAAGCTCGACGCCACCGCCAAGCACTTCGCCGTGCACAGCGGCCCGGAAGCGGACCGCCACACCTTCGACGTGCACCCGTCCAGGGCCGACCTCTACGACACCTACCTGCCGGCGTTCGAGAGCCTGGTCCGGGACGCGGACGTGTACGCGGTCATGGGCGCCTACAACCGGGTCTACGGCGAATCCGCCAGCGGCAGCAAGTTCCTGCTGCTGGACACGCTGCGCCGCGACTGGGGCTTCACCGGCTACGTGATGTCCGACTGCTGGGCCATCGTGGACATCTGGAAGAACCACAAGATCGTGGCCACGCCCGAGGAGGCGGCGGCGCTGGCGGTGAAGAACGGCACCGAGCTCAACTGCGGCAGCACCTATGCCGAGCACCTGCCGGTGGCGGTGAAGAAGGGGCTGATCAGCGAGGCCGAGCTGGACCAGTCGCTGACCCGGCTGATGGTGGCGCGCATGCGCCTGGGCATGTTCGATCCGGACGACCAGGTGCGCTGGGCGCAGATCCCGTATTCGGTGAACCAGGCCCCGGCGCATGACGCGCTGGCGCGCAAGATGGCGCAGGAATCGATCGTCCTGCTGAAGAACGACGGCGTGCTGCCGCTTTCCAAGGACATCCGCCGCCTGGCCGTGGTCGGCCCGACCGCCGATGACACCATGGCGCTGCTGGGCAACTACTACGGCACCCCGGCCGACCCGGTCACCATCCTGCGCGGCATCCGCGAGGCGGTGCCCAATGCCGAGGTGGTGTACGCCCGTGGCGCGGACCTGGTCGAAGGCCGCGACGACCCGACGGCCACCCCGCTGATCGAGGCGCAGTACCTGCGGCCGCAGCCCGGCTCCAGCGAGCGCGGCCTGCGCGGCGAGTACTTCCGCAACAAGGACCTGTCCGGCACGCCGGTGCTGGTGCGCGTGGACCCGACCATCGCCTTCTCCTGGGACCGCGGCTCGCCGACGGACAACCTGATGGCCCGCGGCGAGGCCGGCCCGGACAACGCCGTGCCCAACGACGGCTTCAGCATCCGCTGGAGCGGCCAGCTGCTGCCGCCGGTGAGCGGCCAGTACCGGCTGGAAGCGGCCGCCAACGACGGCATGCGCCTGTACCTGGATGGCAAGCTGGTGCTGGACCACTGGGAGGACGCCGAGCGCCTGCGCGCCGACAGCGTCACCCTGGACCTGGAAGCCGGCCGCGCGTACGACATCCGCCTGGAGTACTACGAGAACGAGCGCGACGCGGGCGTGCGCCTGGCCTGGGCACAGCCTGGCGCCAGGCCGCCGTTCGAGGAAGCGCTGGACGCCGCGCGCGGTGCCGATGCGGTGGTGTTCGTCGGTGGCCTGACCGGTGACGTCGAAGGCGAGGAGATGAAGGTCGACTACCCCGGCTTCGCCGGTGGCGACCGCACCGACATCCGCCTGCCGGCCACCCAGCAGAAGCTGCTGGAAGCCCTGCACGCCACCGGCAAGCCGGTGGTGCTGGTGCTGACCACCGGCTCGGCGCTGGGCGTGGACTGGGCCCGGGACAAGCTGCCCGGCATCGTGCTGGCCTGGTACCCCGGCCAGCGCGGCGGCAACGCCGTGGCCGACGTGCTGTTCGGCGACTACAACCCGGCCGGCCGCCTGCCGGTGACTTTCTACAGCGCCGAGGAGAAGCTGCCGCCGTTCGACGACTACGCGATGAAGGAGCGCACCTACCGCTACTTCACCGGGCAGCCGCTGTTCCCGTTCGGCCATGGCCTGTCCTACACCCGCTTCGGCTATTCGGGCCTGAAGCTGGACCGCAAGCACGCGGCCGCCGCCGACGAGGTCACCGTCAGCGTCACGGTGAAGAACGAGGGCAAGCGTGCGGGCGACGAGGTGGTGCAGCTGTACCTGCGTCCGCTGCAGCCGCGGCGCGAGCGCGCGCTGAAGGAACTGCGCGGCTTCCAGCGCGTGCACCTGCAGCCGGGCCAGTCGCGTACGGTCAGCTTCACCGTGGTGCCGGAAAAGGACCTGCGCGTGTATGACGAGGCCGCCGGCCGCTACACGGTCGACCCGGGCCGTTACGAGGTGCAGGTCGGTGCGTCCAGCGCCGATGTCCGCGTGCGCGCGCCGCTGGAGGTGGGCGCGCGCTGACCCGTAGTCCCCTGTCGCCTTCCCTCTCCGTTGGCGGCAGGGGCGGGGCGGCGGGACCGGCGCAACCTCCCAGGACGCCGGTTTCGCCCACCCCTCTGGTTTCCCGCGCGGCCCCCGGGCCGCGCGTCTTTCCTTCCCCTGGCGAGCAGATGAGCGTTACCCAATCCCCCCGTCTTTCCCTTGCGACCCTGGCCCGCGTGCCGGACACGGTCGCAATGCCCGCCTACGATCCGGCGGCGACCCGCATTGGCATCGTCCACTTCGGCCCCGGCGCCTTCCACCGCGCGCACCAGGCCGTGTACCTCGACGACCTGCTCGGCGACGCCCCCGACTGGGCGATCAGCGCGGTGTCGCTGCACAGCGCCGGCGTGCGCGATGCGCTGGCGCCCCAGGACGGGCTGTACACCCTGATGCTGCTCGGCGAGCAGCCACAGCTGCGCGTGATCGGCGCGATCCGCGAGGTGCTGTGCGCGCCGCGACAGCGCGAAGCGGTGCTGTCGCGGCTGGCCGACCCGGGCGTGCGCCTGGTGACCCTGACCATCACCGAGAAGGGTTACTGCCTGTCGGCCGATGGCGTGGATGCCAGCCATCCGGACATCGCCCACGACCTGGCCGAGCCGCAGGCACCGGTCAGCGCCATCGGCTGGCTGGTCGAAGGGCTGCGCGTGCGCCGCGAACGCGGCCTGCCGGCCTACAGCGTGCTCAGCTGCGACAACCTGGCCGACAACGGCGGCCGCCTGCGCCGCGCGGTGCTGGACTATGCCGGCCGCCTGGACGCCGGCCTGGCGGCGTGGATCGACCAGGGCGCCGGCTTCCCGCGCTCCATGGTCGACAGCATCACCCCGGCCACCGACGACGCCGTGCGTGCACGCGTGGACGCGGCGCTGGGCATGGCCGATGCCTGGCCGGTGCAGCGCGAGCCCTACACCCAGTGGGTGGTCGAGGACGACTTCCGCAACGGCCGCCCGCCGCTGGAGCGCACCGGCGTGGTGATGAGCGGCGACATCGCCGGATACGACCGGGCCAAGTTGCGCCTGCTCAACGCCCCGCACTCGGCGCTGGCCTACCTCGGTTCGCTGATGGCGCTGGAGACGGTGGCCGACGCGATGCGCGACCCGGTGCTGGCCGGCTTCGTCGAAACCCTGATGCGCCAGGACATCGCGCCCTCGCTGCAGGTACCCGAAGGCTTCGATCCGCAGGCCTACGCCGGCGCGATCCTCGAGCGCTTCCGCAATCCCGCCATCCGCCACCTGCTGGCGCAGATCGCCTGGGACGGCTCGCAGAAGATCCCCGTGCGCCTGCTCGGCACCCTTGCCGAGGCACTGGCCGCCGGCCGCCCGCTGGAGCGCCTGTGCCTGCCGGTGGCCGGCTGGCTGCAGTTCGTGCGCCGCCAGGCCGGTGCCGGCGTGGACATCGTCGATCCGCTGTCCGCCGCGCTGGCGCGCACCGGCGCGTCCTGCAGCGGCGACGCGGCGCAGGATGTGCCCGCGTTCCTGGCGCTGCAGTCCGTGTTCGGTACGCTGGCCGGCGAGGCGCGCTTCAGCGCCGCCCTGCAGCGGGCCTACGCCGCGCTGCAGCCCGGCACGCCCGCGGCGGTGCGCGCCGCGCTGGCGGCGGCCCAGGCCACCCCTTCCCCCGCTTCCGTGGAGTTGCCATGACCCGCAGCCTGACCCGCCACGCCACCTCCGACGGCCCGCGCTGGGCGCTGGACGGGCGCTACCTGCCCGCCGGCTTCAGCCTCGCCGGCTGGCTGGCCCTGCCGGCGGATGCCGCGGACGCCGCCCTGGCCGCGGCCGCCACCGGCGAGCGCGCCGACGCCCCGCTGCTGGCCCCGATCGAGGACCACCAGGAAGCCTGGGCCTCGGGCGTCACCTACCTCAGCAGCCGGATGGCCCGCGAGGCCGAATCGCAGAGCGCCGACGTCTACCAGAAGGTCTACGGCGCGCAGCGCCCGGAGCTGTTCTTCAAGGCGGCCGGCTGGCGCACCCGCGGCCACGGCCAGCCGGTGCGGTTCCGCGCCGACAGCCACTGGAACGTGCCGGAGCCGGAGCTGGTGCTGGTGCTCGACACCGCCGGCGCGATCCGCGGCTACGCTGTCGGCAACGACGTGTCCTCGCGCAGCATCGAGGGCGAGAACCCGCTCTACCTGCCGCAGGCCAAGGTCTATGACGGCGCCTGCGCGATCGGCCCGGCGATCCGGCTGCTGCCGGCGTCGGCCATGACCGACCTGCCGATCGACCTGCAGATCCGCCGCGGCGGCGCGACGGTGTTCGCCGGCCAGACCCGCACCTCGCAGATCAAGCGCGGCCTGGACGAACTGGCCGGCTACCTGTTCCGCGAGCTGGCGTTCCCCCAGGGCGCCTTCCTGTTCACCGGCACCGGCATCGTGCCGGACGAATCCTTCACCCTGCAGTCCGGCGACATCGTGCGCATCGAGATCGACGGCCTGGTCCTGGAGAACCCTGTCCAATGAATACGTCCAACCTGCAACCCATCCTCCTCGACGGCCGCTGGGTCGCCGCGACCTCGCCGGCCGGCAGCTTCCGCGCGGTCGACCCGTCGCACCGGCGCGAGGTCGACACCCACGATTTCCCCGTCTCCGGCTGGGAAGACCTGGACGCGATGCTGGCCGCCGGCCACCGCGCCGCGGCGCAGATGGCGCAGCTGCCGGGCGAGCGCATCGCCGCGTTCCTGGAGGCGTACGCGACCGGCATCGAAGCCCGCGCCGAGGCGCTGATCGAGGCGGCGCACCGCGAGACCGGCCTGCCGGTGGAACCGCGCCTGCGCAACGCCGAGCTTCCGCGCACCACCGGCCAGCTGCGCCAGGGCGCCAAGGCCGCGCGCGACGGTGGCTGGGCACGCCCGACCATCGACACCGCCAACAACCTGCGCTCGATGCATGGCCCGCTGGGCGGCCCGGTGCTGGTGCTGGGGCCCAACAACTTCCCGTTCGCGTTCAATGGCATCGCCGGTGGCGACTTCACCGCCGCGATCGCCGCGGGCAACCCGGTGATCGCCAAGGCGCACCCGGCCCATCCGTACACCTCGCTGCTGCTGGCCCAGGCCGCGGCCGAGGCGGCGCAGGCCAGCGGCCTGCCGTCCGGCGCGGTGCAGATGTTCTTCCACACCAGCAACGAGCTGGGGCTGCGCATGGTGGCCGACCCGCGCACCGCGGCGGTGGCCTTCACCGGCAGCCGCCCCGCCGGCATGGCGATCAAGGCCGCGGCCGATGCCGCCGGCACCCCCGCCTACCTGGAGATGTCCAGCGTCAACCCGGTGTTCGTGCTGCCCGGCGCGCTAGCCGAGCGCGGCCCGGCGATCGCCGCCGAGCTGGCGGCCTCGTGCGCCATGGGCGCCGGCCAGTTCTGCACCCGCCCGGGCGTGACCGTGCTGCCGCCGGGCGAACACGCTGAGGCCTTCGTCCAGGAGATGCAGCGCCTGACCGCGGCCACCAGGGCGGGCGTGCTGTTGACCGCGCGCGCGCCGGAGTCGGTGGGCGAGGCGGTGGGCGCGCTGCAGGCGGCCGGTGCCGAGCTGCTGGCCGGTGGGCAGGTCGCCACCGACGCGGCCGGCTACGCCTTCCAGCCGACCCTGCTGAAGGTCTCCGGCAGCCGCTTCCTGCAGGCGCCGCACCAGCTGCAGAACGAGGCCTTCGGCCAGGTCGCGCTGCTGGTGCAGGCCGAGTCGCCGGAACAGATGCTGCAGATCGCCGCGGCGCTGGAGGGCAACCTCACCGGCACGCTCTACACCGACACCGCCGGTTCGGACGACGCGCTGTACGACCAGCTGGCGCCGCTGCTGCGCACCCGCGTCGGCCGCCTGATCAACGACCGCATGCCCACCGGCGTGGCGGTGTCGGCGGCGCAGAACCACGGCGGCCCGTACCCGGCCACCGGCCATCCGGCGTTCACCGCGGTCGGCATCCCGGCCTCGCTGATCCGCTTCTCGGCCCTGCACAGCTACGACAACGTGCGCCAGCACCGGCTGCCGCCGGCGCTGCGCGATGCCAACCCCACCGGCAGCCTGCTGCGCCTGGTCGACGGGCAGTGGACCACGGCCGACGCGTAAGGAGCGGGCATGCACGCTGACGGCCACGCCGCTGTCCTCGACAGCATCCTCGGGGACGGCGCCGCGCTGGCCGTCACCCGCACCTCCGGCGAGGGTCCCGCCGGGCGCCTGCCCATCGACGACGCCACCCTGCGCCAGGCGCCCAGCGGGCACCTGTTCGGGATGACCCAGAACGCCGGCATGGGCTGGCGCGCCAGCGAGATCGCGCGCGACCCGTACCTGATCCTCAGCACCCAGGGCGGCCTGCGTGCGCAGGACGGGCAGCCGGTCGCGCTGGGCCTGCACACCGGCCACTGGGAGATCGACAAGCTGGTGCGCGAGGCCGCCCAGGCGTTCTCCGGCAATGGCGGCCTGCCGTTCTCGGTGATGTGCTCCGATCCGTGCGATGGCCGCACCCAGGGCACGACCGGCATGTTCGACAGCCTTCCGTACCGCAACGACGCGGCCATGACCATGCGCCGCCTGGTGCGCTCGCTGCCCACCCGCCGCGGCGTGCTGGGCATCGCCACCTGCGACAAGGGCCTGCCGGCGATGATGCTGGCCCTGGCCGGCTGCGGCGAGCTTCCCGGGGTGATCGTGCCCGGCGGGGTGACCCTGCCGGCGCGCGGCGCCGAGGACACCGCCAAGGTGCAGACCATCGGCGCGCGCTACGCGCATGGCCTGATCGACCTGGAACACGCCGCGGCGATGGGCTGCCGCGCCTGCGGCTCGCCCGGCGGCGGCTGCCAGTTCCTCGGCACCGCGGCCACCTCGCAGGTGATCGCCGAGGCGCTGGGGATTGCCCTGCCGCACAGCGCGCTGGCGCCGTCCGGCGAGCCGGTGTGGCTGGACATGGCGCGGCGCTCGGCGCTGGCGCTGATGCAGCTGGCCAATGCCGGCACGCCGCTGTCGGCGATCCTCACCCGCAAGGCGCTGGAAAACGCCCTGCTGGTACACGCGGCCTTCGGCGGTTCGACCAACCTGCTGCTGCACGTGCCGGCGATCGCGCGCGCCGCCGGCCTGGCCGCGCCCACCGTAGCCGACTGGACCGCCGCCAACCGCGCCACCCCGCGCCTGGTCGACGCGTTGCCCAACGGCCCGCGCCACCATCCCACCGTGCAGGTGTTCATGGCCGGGGGCGTGCCCGAGGTGATGCTGCACCTGCGCGACATGGGCCTGCTGCACCTGGATGCACCCACCGTCAGCGGGCGCACCGTCGGCGAGAACCTGGCGTGGTGGGAGCACAGCGATGCACGCCGCATCGCCCGCCAGCGCCTGCTGGAGCTCGACGGCGTCGACCCGGCCCACGTGATCATGGGTCCGGACGCGGCGCGCGCCGCGGGCCTGACCTCGGCCCTGGTGTTCCCGGTGGGCAACCTCGCCCCGGAAGGCTCGGTGATCAAGGCCACCTCGATCGACCCGACCGTGGTCGACGCCGACAACGTCTACCGCCACACCGGGCCGGCGCGGGTGTTCGCCAGCGAACGCCAGGCCATCGCCGCGATCAAGGCCAAGGGCGAGGGCGCAGTGGTGGCCGGCGATGTGGTGGTACTGGCCGGCTGTGGTCCGGCCGGTACCGGCATGGAGGAGACCTACCAGCTCACCTCGGCGCTCAAGTACCTGCCCTGGGGCAGGCACGTGCCGGTGCTGACCGACGCGCGTTTCTCCGGCGTGTCCACCGGCGCCTGCATCGGCCATGTCGGCCCGGAGGCGCTGGCTGGCGGCCCGATCGGGCGCCTGCGCGACGGCGACCGCGTGCGCATCGTGATCGACCGCACCACCCTGCAGGGCAGCATCGATTTCGTCGGCACCGACGAAACCGATCCGCTCTCCCCGGAGGCCGGCGCTGCGCTGCTGGCCTCGCGCCCGGTGCACCCGGACATCGCCCCGCATCCGAAACTGCCGGCCGACACCCGCCTGTGGGCCGCACTGCAGGAAGCCAGCGGCGGCACCTGGGGTGGCTGCGTCTACGACGTGGACGCGATCGTCGAGACCCTGCGCGCCGGCCGCGAGGCCCTGGCGCAGCGCCGCGGCGCGACGGGGAGCTGACGCGGTAGATCCATGCCCGCGCCGGCCACGGCCGGCTGCGGGACTTCTTTGCATTGCCGGGGAGTTCCGATGGCCACCTTCCTCATCATCGCCGCTGCGATCGCGCTGCAGATCTTCCTCACCGCGCGCAAGCTCAGTCCGTTCCTGTCGCTTCTGGTGGTGGCCATCCCGATGGGCCTGCTGCTGGGCATCGAACCGCAGGCCCTGGTGAAGACCATCGACGCCGGCGTCGGCAGCACCCTGGCCGGTCTGGCCCTGGTGATCGTGCTCGGCGCCATCCTGGGCAAAGTTCTCGAGGAAAGCGGCGCGGCGGAGAAGATCGCCACCACCCTGGTCGGGGCGTTCGGCGAGCGCAACATCCAGTGGGCGCTGCTGCTGACCGGCTTCCTGGTCGGCATCCCGCTGTACTTCAATGCCGGCTTCATCATCCTGGTGCCGCTGATCTTCTCGCTGGCGCGGCGCACCGGCCTGCCGATCCTGCAGCTGGCCATCCCCACCGTGGCCTCCCTCAGCACCACCCACTGCTTCCTGCCGCCGCATCCCGGGCCGGTGGTGCTGGTCAACGCGTTCGGCGCGGACATGGGCCGCACCCTGGTGTACGGCGTCCTCATGGCGGTGCCGGCGGTGGTGATCGCCGGGCCGTGGCTGTCGCGGCGGATGAAGTCGATCAACCCGCCGCTGCCGGACCTGTTCAAGACCGATCCCGACGCGCCCAGGCTCGCACCGCCCGGGGCATGGAGCTCGTTCGTGATCGCGCTGTCGCCGGTGCTGCTGATCAGCGCCTCGGTGCTGGCCGACGGCCTGCTGCCGGAGGGAGCCCTGCGCAGTGCGCTGCTGTTCCTCGGAAATCCCACCGTGGCGCTGCTGCTGTCGACCCTGATCGCGTTCTGGTTCCTCGGTTACCGCCGTGGCGTCGGCCTGGAAACCCAGACCCGCTGGCTCAACGCGGCCATCGGCGGCATCGCGGTGATCCTGCTGATCATCACCGCCGGCGGCGTGTTCAAGCAGGTGCTGGTGGACAGTGGCGTGGGCGCAACCATCGCCTCGCTGGCCAGCGCCTGGCAGATGCCGCCGCTGCTGTTCGCGTGGCTGGCCACCGCGCTGCTGCGGGTGATGATCGGCTCGTCCACCGTGGCGGTGATCACCGCCGCCGGCGTGGTCGGCCCGCTGATCGCCACCACCGGCGCTTCGCCGGAGCTGATGGTGCTGGCCGTGGGCGCCGGCAGCGTGTTCGGCTCGCACGTCAACGATTCCGCGTTCTGGATGTTCAAGGAGTTCTTCAACCTGTCCATGAAGCAGACGTTCTCCTCATGGACGGTGATGGAGACCACGATCTCGGTGGTCGGCCTGGCCGGCGTGCTGGCGCTGGACCTGGTGCTCTGAGGCACCCCACGCGGCAGTGGTTTCATCGCCCTGTGCATATGGTCACGGTGACCTCGTGGCCTGCCGCCGCGCCGTCGCCCGGTGCAGAGTGGCGCCGTTGCCAGCATGGAGCCGGATCATGGAAGGTCGAATCGGGCGCGCCGGGGGGCGTGCGGGGATGCGGATGCCGTGGCATGTCCGGCTGCTGGGCGCTGTATTCCTGCTCTACAGCCTGGCGGCGGCTTTCGACCACGTGATGAGCCTGGCCCTGGGCGCGCAGTTCTACCGCGCCTCGGGCATGAGCGAGGCGCAGGTGGCGTGGTTCAGCCAGGTGCCTGCCTGGGCGATGCTCGGCTGGACGGCGGCGGTGTGGGGCGGCCTGGCCGGCGCCCTGTCGCTGCTGATGCGCTCGTCGTTCGCCGCCGCCAGCTTCGCGCTGTCGCTGGCCGGCGGCCTGGTCTACATGCTGCACGCCCTGGTGCTGGGCGACGGACGCGCGATGCTGGGCGCGCTGTGGATGATGCCGCTGGTGATCGCGGTGCTGACGGCGTCACTGGCCCTCTACAGCCGCCGGCTCGCGCAGCGGGGCGTGCTGCGCTAGTCCCCGCGCGTCGCTCACGCGAACGTCCCGGCGCCCGCAGACGATCCGTGTGACGCAGCTTGGCGTGATCCGGCCGCGCCGTGATGAAGCGCCCGCTCAGGCGCTGGCCGCTGCCAATGGACGCTCCAGCGGACTGAACCAGTGCGCCGGCAGCATGTGCGGGTGTGCATCCACGTCGTGGCCGGCGAGCAGTGCATCCAGGCCGTGGTCATCGATGTCCGGCACGATGCCGCGGGCCAGGGCCAGCACCTCGGCGGCGAGCTGGCGCATACCGGCCACCCAGCGCTGCGTGCGTGCCACGTAGGCGTCGTCGTCCAGCTCGTCGGCCAGCGCGCCGTTCATCTCGCGGCACCAGTCCAGTTCGTACTGGTCGAAGGCGCGGGCCTGGGCCAGGTCCGGCGCGTTGTCGCGGGTGCCCCATTCGCGCATCAGCCGCTGCATGGCCAGGTTCAGCGCCCGGCCTTCCGCGAAGTAGGGCTTGAGTCGCGACAGGATGCCCAGGTCGGCCTGGCGCCGGCTGAAGAACAGCGGTGCCAGCAGCGCCCAATAGAAGACGTAGTCCCACAGCACCTTGACCGGCATCACCTGCGGGTGGCCGAAGATCGGGTACTGGTCCTGATAGAGGGTCAGCGTGTTTTCGTAGAAGGAAAAGTACAGCTGCTGGTAGAACTCGGCGTACGGACCGATGCGCTTGCCGGCGCGGTCCAGCTCCACCAGCTCGCACACGTAGGTGTTGCTGATGGCGATGAAGTCGCTGCCCGGCGAGTAGAACGGATCCAGGAACAGGCCGGCTTCGCCGGTCAGCGCCCAGCGGTGCTCGGAGTAGACCTGCTTGCAGCCGTAGGAGAAGTGCCTCAGGAACAGGAAGTCCTGCAGCGTGTACTCCGGCCGGTCCAGCGCCTCGTGCACGCGCGGCTGGTGCTTGCGCAGCCACTCCATCGCCTTGGCGTGGGTGTTCATGGTCTCCAGCGGATGCATCTTCGCGTCGCAGACGATGCCCAGCGAATGCGAGCCGGAGGCCAGGGGGATCAGCCAGAACCAGTAGCCGGGCCCGCACATGTGGTTGGTGGAGTTGACCCTGCGCGCAGGCGCGAAACGCTGCCGCCACCAAGGGTCATCCGACCACTGGTCCACGTCGGTCTGTGCGTCGATGCGCCACCACACCGCGTTGGCGTCGTGGTCGTTGGGCTGGGCCAGATCCAGCTTGCGCTTGATCAGCCCGGCGCGGCCGGAGGCGTCGACCACGAAGCGCGCGCTGAGCGCGCGACGCGCGCCGGCATGCTCGAACTCCACCCGGTGCGGCGCGTCGGATTCGGACAGCTCCAGCGAGCGCACCACCGCCTGGTCGAGGAACTCCACGCCGGCCTCGCGCACCCTGTCGCCCAGGAAGTTCTCGAAGCGGCCGCGATCCAGCTGCCAGGACGGCGTCGGCAACAGGTGGCTGACGCCCATCTCGCTGCAGTCCTGCACCCGGTACTGGCCGTCGGTGAAGAAGTAGCGCAGGCCGTACTTGCGTACCTGCTCGGTATCCAGGTGCTCGCGCAGGCCCAGCACGTCGGCGAAATAGTGCGCGCCGATCTCGACGGTCGACTCGCCGACCTTGTGCGCGGCCTCGCGCACCGGATGCGCGCGTCGCTCGATCACGGTGACCGCCAACGACGGATTGCGCTGGCGCAGCTGCAGCGCGAGGGTGAGGCCGGCCAGCCCGCCCCCCAAGATCACCACGTCCCTGTGCTGCAGCGGGTCGGCGGAAGGGCCGGGGTCGTCACCATGCATCGTGCAGCTCCTGCGTCGTGGGCTTGATACCGCACTATGCGGCCCGCCGCGGGGGCCGGCAATCGCGTTGCAGGCCTTCACGCGAACCGCGTCATCCCGTTGGCAACAGGCCTTCACACGTGGATAACACCGGCTCCTCGTTTCGTGGCTGCGCAAGCCAGGCCAGCAGGCGCGACAGCGTGATCACGTCCTGCCGGTTGTGTGCCAGGACCCGCCGCAGCAGGCCACTGCCGCCACCGCGGATGTAGCCCAGCCACGCCGCCGGTGCCTCCGATCCGGGCAAGTCGTCCTCGCGCACGATCTTCAGCACGTTGCGCTCGATCGTGGCCAGCCGGCAGTTCTCGTACACGCCGCGGTAGCTGCGGCGGGTGGGATACAGCAGGTCCACATGGCGCAGGCCCGGCAGGGGGCTGCTGCGCCGGGCAAGCCGGTACCGGGTATTGAGCAGCGGCGCGTCGTAGCACTTGCCGTTGTAGCTGCACAGGATGCTGCGTGGCTGCAGCCAGCTGGCGAACACATCGAGCATGGCGGACTCGGCGCCCATGCTGGCCAGGGTCAGCTGGCGGATGCGCAGCTGCGCGCCGCACCAGTCCGCAGCGCCGATCATGAAGGCGCGGGTGCCGGTGCCGCCGGCCAAGCCCGTGGTCTCGGTGTCGAAGAACAGCACCTCATCGCTGGGGATCGGTTCGCCGCGGTCGAATCCACCGTCCAGCAGCGGTGGGACATCGGCAGCCGGCAGGAACTCCTCCACCAGGAACAGGCCCTTTGCGATCTCGGTGCCCGGCAGGCTGCGATCGCCGCCGACGGGTGCGGCGAAAGGGCGCGCGCGCACCCGCAGCAGCCGGCGCAGCTGGTCCAGATCCGGCGCGCAGGATGCGGGCGAGGCGGGCGCAGGTGCGGGTGCCTGCGCAGGTCGCGCCGGCGGGGTGCCGCCGGCCTGGCGCTTGAGCTGCTGCAGCTTGGCCAGGGACAGGCTCATGCCGCCTCCAGGGCGCCAAGCACGCGCAGGGCCAGGGACTTCGGCGTGGCCTCCACGTCCTCCTGCGCCGCCAGCACTGGCCCGACGCAGGCGGGGCAGCCGGCCTTGCAGTCGCAGCCGGAGACCAGCTCGCGTGCCCGGGTGACCAGCTCGCGCTGCCGCTTCCACAGCGGCTCGCTCTGGCCCATGCCGCCGGGGTAGTTGTCATACAGGTACACCGTAGGCACGAAGCTGTCGTGGCGCTCCGGGTCGACCATGCTGCCGTCCAGTGCGCGCAGCTGGCCGCGGCCGCGCCCGTCGCCGCTGGCGAACCAGGCGCCGTCACCGCTGCCCACCGCCTTCTGCAGGTCGGCCGACTCGGCCATCACCGCGACCTTGGCCACCACGTGCAGCGCATAGCCGGCGCCGAGGAAGCCGTCCAGCGCGTCCTGGCGGCAGGCGAAGCGCGCTTCCAGCTCCGCCTGCGGCAGCTGCCACCACAGCGCCGAGGTGTGCAGCTCCTGGTCGGGCAGGGTCACCGGCCCGTAGCCGATGTTCTCGTGGGTGTAGTAGCGGATCTTCTTGTAGCCGGACACGCGCCGGACCACGTGCACCTCGCCGTGGTGGCAGGTGCCGGCGCCGGCGATCACCCCGTCGAAGCGTTCGAGCACCTTCAACTTCGTGTAGTCGATCGCGTCGGTGTAGTAGTCGACGTGGGTGCGGGTGACGTAGGCCTTGCGGCCCTCCCAGTCCAGCCGCTCGACCTGGTAGGGCACCGACTGCACCATGTGGATCGCGCCTTCGTAGAGCATCAGCGGCGCGGAGCTGAAGTCGACCTCGGCGATGATCACCTGCCGTCCATCGGTGCGGTCGACGACCACGAAGTTGCCATCGGCCACCGAGCGCAGGCTCACCGCATTGGCCGGGTAGCTGTCGGCGATCCACTCCCAGCGTCCGCCTTCCGGGTGGATCACCCCGTCCTCGGCCAGCAGCTGCAGATACACCTCCGGCTCCACGCTGCCGAAACGCTCGCCCTGCAGGAACGGCAGCTCGAACGCGGCGCAGCGGATGTGGTCGAGCAGGATCACCGGCTGGTCCGGGGCGATGCGCGCGTGCTCCGGGGGCGCGGCGCTGAAGAACTCCGGGTGGCGGACCATGTACTGGTCCAGCGGATCGGAGCTGGCGACCATCACCCCCAGCGAGGCCTGCTGGCGGCGGCCGGCGCGGCCGAAGCGCTGCCAGGTGGCGGCCACCGAGCCGGGGTAGCCGTTGAGCACCACCAGGTCCAGGCTGCCGATGTCCACGCCCAGCTCCAGCGCCGAGGTGGAGACGATGCAGTCGATGCGGCCGGCGCGCATGGCCTGCTCGGCCTCGCGCCGCTCGGTGGGCAGGTAGCCGCCGCGGTACGCGCGTACCCGCGCCGGCTTGCGCGGGTCGCTGTCGAACACATCCTTCAGGTACTTGGTCAGCACCTCGACCATGGTCCGCGACTGCGCGAACACCAGGGTCTTGAGGCCGGCCTTGAGCGCAGCACGCGCAATCCGGTTGGACTGCGAGCGCGCCGAGGCGCGCAAGCCCAGGTCGGGATTGACCACCGGCGGGTTCCACAGCAGCACGTGGCGGTCACCGGTGGGGGCGCCGGACTCGGTGATCGCCTGCACCTCGTCCTCCAGCAACGCCTCGGCGTGTTCCTTGGGGTTACCGATGGTCGCCGAGCACAGGATGAACTGCGGGCTGCTGCCATAGAACGCACACACGCGCCTGAGCCGGCGCAGCACGTTGGCCAGGTGCGAGCCGAACACGCCGCGGTAGCTGTGGATCTCGTCGATCACCACGTACTGCAGGCCCTCGAAGAACTGCGCCCACTTGGTGTGGTGCGGCAGGATCCCCTGGTGGAGCATGTCCGGGTTGGAGACCACGATGTCGCCGTTGAGGCGGATCGCCTGGCGCTGGTCGCCGGGGGTGTCGCCGTCGAAGGTGGCGGGTTTGAGGCCCAGGTCGCCGGCGCGGTTGAGCTCCAGCAGCTCGGCCACCTGGTCCTGGGACAGGGCCTTGGTCGGGAACAGGTACAGCGCCTTGGCCTTGCGGGTCATGACCCCGCTGACCACCGGCAGGGTGTAGCACAGCGACTTGCCCGAGGCGGTAGGCGTGGCCAGCACCACATTGCCCCCGGCGGCCACCGCGTCCCAGGCCTGCGCCTGGTGCGCGTACAGCTGCTCGACGCCGCGCGCGCGCAATGCCGCGGCCAGGCGCTCGGGCAAGCCGTCAGGCAGCGGTGCGTAGCGGCCCTCTCGGCCGGGCTGGACGAAGTGACCGGTCACCCGGCCCTGGTACTTGCCGGCCAGGCGCACGGCGAAGCTGGCGCCATCACCGGTGGGTACGGGTAGGGCAGGCGAGTCGAACGCGGAAAGCGGGGCGAGTGCGGACATGGCGGCTCCGTCGGGAGCGCCCGGTTGTACGGGGAATCCGTCTCAACGAGTGCGACGCGGCGAGGCGGCACCTGTCTGCTTCAGGCTGGCGGCGCCCGCCGCCGCCATGCACCATCGGCACGGGTTGCCGGGGGAGAACGTGATGCGGAGACGGGCGTGGATCACGGGCCTGCTGGCGACACTGGCTGGCGGCGCGGTGCAGGCGGAGACCTGGCACTGCCGCAACGACGTCCAAGTGCAATGCGGCGTGGACGGCTGCAGCGCCGCCGCCGAAGGGGGCTTCATCCCGATGGACCTGGCCTTCGCCGAGGACGGCGGGCTGTCACTGTGCGCCTATAGCGGCTGCTGGGAAGGCAATGGCGAAGTGCTGGCGCGCGCGCCCTGGCTGGTGGTGGGCGCCCGCGGGCTGCCGTGGTCGGATCCGCACGGCGGTCCGGACCGGACGAGTGACGTGCTGGTCGCGTTCGACCCGAACGACCGCGTGGCCCTGGTCAAGGCCGGCGCCTGGGCGCTGCCGATGCGCTGTGCACCGGCAGCGCGTGGGAACGGCGACGCCGAATGAGCCGCGCCGCCATGCGCCGCCTCAGCGGCCCTGCGGCACCTTGAGCACCGCTTCCAGTGCCGGCTTGGGCTGGCGGTCGCGGTCGAACAGCAGCGGGTAGTTGGTGCGACCGGGAATCGGATAGCCGTTCTTCCAGGACATGTCGTCGGCCACGCCCCACACCGCAACCCGGGCCAGCTTGTCGGCCTTGCGGTGGAAGATGGCGAACAGCTCCGCGTACCGGTCGGTGAGCTGCTGCTGCACGTCGGCCGGCAGGCCGTCGCGGTACGGATCCAGGAATTTCCTGAACTCCGGCAGCTGGAACTGGGGATGCATCATGCCCTGGCCGATGATCTGCCCTTCCTTGGTCAGCGGAAGCACGTCCACGTCCAGCTCGGTGATCATCACCTTGACCCCGGCGGCGTGATAGGCGTCGATCGCCGCCTCGATGTCGGCGGTGGAGGGGAAATTCAGGCCCCAGTGGCCCTGGATGCCCACGCCGTCGATGCGGATGCCGTGGGCCTTGAGCATCTCCACCATGCGCACGATGCCGGCCACCTTCTCCGGGCGCCAGGCGTTGAAGTCGTTGTAGTACAGCTCGGTGTCCGGCGCGGCTTCGGCGGCGAAGCGGAACGCGTCGCGCACCAGGGCATCGCCGTCGCCACCGTAGCCGCGCACCCAGGTGGTGTCGCGGTAGTTGCCGTCCTCGCCGATCTGCTCGTTGACCACGTCCCAGGCCTGCACCTTGCCCGCGTAGCGCCCGGCGACCTTCCCGATGTACTGGCGCATCCGCTGGGCCAGCTGCGCCGGCGGCAGCGGCCGGCCCGCCGCGTCCTTGAAGAACCAGTCCGGGGTCTGGTTGTGCCAGACCAGGGTGTGGCCGACGATGAACATCCCGTTCTGCTCGCCGAACTCGACGAAGGCATCGGCCGCGCTGAAGTCCCAGGTGTCGGGCGTGGGATGCAGCACCTCGACCTTCATCGAGTTCTCCAGGGTGATGGAGTTGAAGTGCCGCTTCACCAGCGCCTGCGAGGCCGCGTCCTCGCCGCGGACGATCCCGTCGTTGACCGCGGTGCCGAGCAGGAAGTCATCGCGGTACGCCTCCTTGAGCGTGGCCGGCGGCGCGGCGAACGCCGTGCCGCAGGCCAGTGCCAGCGCGGCCAGCAGGGCGGTACGGGAGCGGATCATGGGTTACCTCCGGCTTCGGTTGCGGATCCGCGCGTCAGGGCGCGCGGCAGGTGGCGGTCACGGCATCGGTGGTTGTCAGTGTGCATTGCCGGCCTGCTCCACGCGCAGCTCCAGCGTGGCGCCCTCCAGGCCGTTGGCCTCCACGCGCACGCGCGCGGGCCCCTCGCCGCCGGGCAGGCCGCGGACGATGGCCAGTGCCAGGCCACTGAAGGCATTCCGTTCCGCAGACGGAAAGGGCGTCAGGTCGCGCGGATCGCCATTGTCGGTGGCCACGAGCTCCGCGGCACCCTCAACCTGGAAGTGCACGCGGGTGTCGGCATCGGGGACCGGGCGTCCTGCTGCATCCAGTACGCGCAAGGTGAGGAAGGAGAGGTCGCGGCCATCGTTGCCGATGCGTGCGCGATCGGCCTCCAGCGCCAGGCGTGCGGGTGCGCCGGTGGTCTCCACCGTGGTGGACGCCCAGGGCGTGCCATCGCGCCAGGCCTGCACGCGCAGCGTTCCCGGCTGGTAGACCACCTCGTCCCAGCGCAGGCGGTACTCGTAGGCACCCTTCTTCTTCCTGCCCTGGGAGACGCCGTTGACGAACAGCTCGGCCTCGTCGCCGGAGGTGAACACGTGCACCGGCGTGACCTGGCCCTCGCGTCCGGGCCAGTTCCAGTGCGGCAGCACGTGGATCATCGGCAGCTCCGGCCGCCAGCGCGACTGGTAAAGCCAGTAGCGGTCCTTGGGGAAGCCGGCCAGGTCGATGATGCCGCTGTAGGAGCTGCGCGAGGCGTAGTACGGCGTGGGCTCGCCCAGGTAGTCGAAGCCGTTCCAGACGAACTCGCCGGCCACGTAGGGATGCCGGTCGAGGGTGGCGAACACCTTGTCGGCGCTGGAGCCGAAGTCGACCGCGTGCAGCTCGTAGCCGCTGACCAGGCGTCGCTGCGAGTCGCCGCCGCCATTCTCGTCGCGGACAGGCGCGCTCCGTGCCGCGGCCACCGGAAACAGGTAGGTGCCACGCGTACTCAGCGCCGAGGCGGTCTCGCTGCCGAAAATCACCTTGTCTGGGAAAGCGGCACGGAACGCGGGGTAGGACGGTGGGGTGCGGATGCGCTCGGTGCCCTCGAACTCAGGTTCCTGGCGGATGCCTTCGCCCTGGTAGTTGAGGTTCACCACGTCAAACGCGGCTGCGAACGGCATGTCGGCCTTGGCCCAGTTCATCGAGGCGGTCGCCGGGCGCGTGGGATCCTCCTCGCGCACGATCCGCACCAGGCGCCGGCCGATCGCGGCGCCGTCCTCGCCGTCGTACTGTTCGCCGACCTCGTTGCCGACGCTCCACAGGATGACGGATGGGTGGTTTCGGTCGCGGCGCAGCATCGCGCGCAGGTCCGCCTCGTGCCATTCGGGGAACACGAGGTGGAAGTCCAGCGGGGTCTTCTTCTTTTCCCAGGAATCGAAGATCTCGTCGACCACCAGGAAGCCCATCGCGTCGGTCAGCTCCAGCAGCTGCGGATCGGGCGGGTTGTGCGCCAGGCGGATGGCGTTGGCGCCCATGTCGCGCAGGATCTCCAGCTGCCGTCGCGCGGCGCGGACATTGAACGCAGCGCCGAGTGCACCGAGGTCGTGGTGCTGGTTCACACCTTTCAGCACGATGTGTTCGCCGTTGACCACCACGCCGCGGTCCGGATCCCATTCGATCCGGCGGATGCCGAAGCGGGTTTCGTAACGGTCGACCACGTGCCCGTCCTGGCGCAGCGTGGTCACGGCGGCGTAGCGGTGGGCCTGCTGGTTGGGCGGTGGACCCCACAGCCGCGGCCTGGCGATGGTGGTGCCGGACGTGGCAGCGCTGCTTCCGCCCGGCACGACCTGGAAGCCGATGGGCGCGATCCGCGCTACCGGTGCGGAGCCACGGCTTCCGTTGCCGTCCAGTTCGTAGAGCTCGCTCTCCACCACGACCCGCACCATCCGGCCGGTGCTGTTCTCCACCTCCACCCGCAGGCGGACCTCGGCGGTCCCGGTGGAGACCTGCGGGGTAGTGACGGTCGTGCCCCATTGCGCGATATGTACCGGCGCAGTGCTGACCAGCCATACATCGCGGTAGAGCCCGCCACCGGGATACCAGCGTGCCGACTCGGGCGGATTGTCCAGGCGGATCGCCAGCGTATTGGCCCCGCCGAACGCCACGTGCGGCGTAAGATCCACGCGCCAGCTGTTGTAGCCGTAGGGCCAGCCGCCGACCAGCTGGCCGTTGAGCCAGACCGTGGCGTAGGACATGGCGCCGTCCAGGTCCAGGTAGATGCGGCGGCCGCGCTGGTCGGCGGGGATGTCAAGCTGGCGCCGGTACCAGCCGATGCCCCAGCTGGGGAGGCGACCCATGCCGCCGTAGGGGCCTTCGGCGAGGAAAGGGCCGGCGATGGCCCAGTCGTGCGGCAGGGTGACCGCCCGCCAGGCCGAGTCGTCGTAGTCGGCGCGCAGGAACGGGATATCCCCGAGCTCCGGCGGCGCGGCGGGTGGTGCATGGCGCTGCGCGGGGTCGCGGATGAGACGGTTGGCCGTGGGCAGGATCCAGGGCTTGAGCACCGGGCGGTCGGCGCGCACGCGCACCGCCTCGTCCGGACGGCTGTCAGCGTCCTTGCCGTCGACGCTGGCCCCTGTCTGCGGGCGCACGTCGTAGTCCAGGCGGCCGCCCACCCCGGGCGGATCACCGCGGTGGAAGCGCCAGCCCTGGTCCAGGCGCATGCGCTCGCGGGGGGCCTCGGCGGCCGCCGGCGGCAGGCCGTTGGCGAAGGCCACGACGCCCAGCAGGAGCGCGGCGGCGATGCCGCGGGCGTGATGCCGCCGGCGCGGCAGGGACTCGATCGTCATGAGGCGGCTCCGCTACGGCGGGCGCGGCGGATCCGCGCCGCGTGGTTTACAGCCGGTAGGCGCGCTTGGGCAGGTGGTAGGCCAGGTCGATCGCGACTTCCGCCGCCTCATCCTCGTCGATGCGGTGCTCGGCGACCAGCTTGGCCAGCACCGCGCAGTCGATCCGGCGGGCCACGTCGTGGCGGGCCGGGATGGACAGGAACGCGCGGGTGTCGTCGTTGAAACCGACGGTGTTGTAGAAGCCGGCGGTGCTGAGGGTCTGCTCGCGGAAACGCCACATGCCTTCCGGCGCATCGTGGAACCACCACGCCGGTCCCAGGAACAGGCACGGGTAGTGGCCGGCCATCGGGCCCAGTTCGCGCGAGTACGTGCTTTCGTCCAGGGTGAACAGGATGAAGCGGAAGTCCGGCTCGTTGCCGAACCGGTCCAGCAGCGGCTTGAGCGCGTGGACGTACTCGGTCGGCAGCGGCAGGTCGGCGCCGACATTGCGGCCGTGCCGGGCGAACAGCCGCGGGTTGTGGTTGCGGTAGCAGCCCGGGTGCAGCTGCATCACCAGCCCGTCGTCCAGGCTCATGGCCGCCATCTCGGTCAGCACCTGGCCGCGGAACAGTGCCGCTTCCTGCGCGCTGTAGCTGCCGCCGAGGATCTTCGCGAACAGGCGCTGCGCCTCGGCACGCGAGAGGTCGGCGGTCAGCGCGGTCTCGTGGCCGTGGTCGGTGGAGGTGGCGCCGAGGGACTTGAAGAAGTCGCGGCGGTTGCGGTGCGCCCGCAGGTAGCCGTCCCAGCTGTGCACGTCCTCCCCGGTGATCTCGCCGAAGCGCTGCAGCGCACCGGCGAAGGCCTCGTGCTCGGGGTCAACCACCTCGTCCGGACGGTAGGCGGTGACGACCTTGCCCTTCCAGCCGCTGTCACGGATGACCTGGTGGTGGTGCAGCGGGTCGAGCGGGCCTTCGGTGGTGGCGATGACCTCGATGTCGAAGCGCTCGAACAGGGCGCGCGGGCGGAACGCATCGGTCTGCAGCGCGGCAGTGATGGTGTCGTAGTAGTGGTCGGAGGTGCTGCCGTCCAGGCGCACGCGCAGGCCGAACACCTCGTGGAAGACGTGGTTGAGCCACATCGACGAGGGCGTGCCGCGGAACAGGTGGAAGTTCTCCGCGAACAGGCGCCACGCCGCGCGCGGATCCACCGCGGCGCGGCTGCCGTCGGCATGCGGGATGCCCAGCGCGTCCAGGTCGATGCCCTGGCTGTAGAGCATGCGGAACACGTAGTGGTCCGGCAGCAGCAGCAGCTCGGTGGCGTCGGCGAAACTGGCGTTGCCGGCGAACCAGGACGGGTCGGTGTGCCCGTGCGGGCTGACGATCGGCAGCCCCTCCACATGCGCGTAGAGCCGGCGGGCGATCGCGCGCTGGGTCGGGTCGGAGGAGAACAGGCGGTCCTGGTGGAGGTGCAGCGGGCGTCCGGTGGTGCTCATGGGGTCTTCCGTGTGGAGTGCAGTGGGGGCGGGAACACGTGCGCCGTCAGCGGCGCACGCTTTCCTCCGGACCCAGGGTGGTGGGGGTGGCGCGGCGCACCAGCTCGATGCGCTGGAACACCAGGCCGGGATCGACCAGCCAGAGCTTCACGGTGTTGGCGCCGGCGCGGACCGTGTGGCGCGAGCGGGCGATGTGGCCGTTGTCGATCACCGCCGCTTCCCAGGCGGTGAAGTCGCGGTCGCCGGGGGTCGGGTCCAGGCGCACGTTGACCAGCTGCGGGGGTTCGTCGCCGACGGACACCGCGTAGCGCAGCCCGCCACGATGGCGGATGTCCAGGGTCGGCGACACCAGCACGCGCACCTCGACCTCGCCGTCGCCGTCCATCACCACCGGGTATTCCAGCCGCGCGCTGTCGCCGCCGGGTACCAGCGGCTCGCCGGTCGCCGGCCACGCGGTGACCGCCGACAGGGTGCGGCCCAGGTTCGGGATCACCTGCCACTGGCCACCGTGCGGGGCCACGGCGCGGCTGTGGTGCTCGGCCTCGATCGCGACCACGCCATTGCCCTCGACGAAGCCACGCGCGCCGCGGTGCACCGGCGGCTTGTTCACCGGGACGGTCACGTAGACCTCGGTCCAGTCCTTGCCACGGATGTAGATGACGCCCTCGTGCCGGCCTTCCGGCAGTGCGTCCCAGTCGATCTCCAGCTTGAGCGGCTGCTCGTCGCCGACCTCGCCGGCGGCCGGCGAGACCTTCAGCCAGGGCGCACGGCTGGTGGCGGTGAACGGGATGGGCGCCTGGCCGCGGTTGAACACCACCACTTCGCGGGTGGGGGCGGCCACCGGGTCCAGCTCCGGCAGGCGCGGCGCGCGCAGGCTGGCCGGCCAGCCGGTGGGATCGCCTTCCACGGCCACGCCGGTGACGCCCTTCTCCGGCGCATCGACGGTGACCAGTGCCGGCAGGATGTTGCGCGGCGGCGACTGCCAGTGGGTGTAGCCGATGCGCGGCTGGCTCATCATGTGGATCCACTTGCCGCCGGCGATGTCCTGCTCGTACACCCGTTGCAGTTCGGCATCGCGGGCGAACAGTTCGCGGGCCTTCCGCGCCCAGGCATTGGCCGAGGCCCGGCCCTGCGCCGCGTACAGCCGGTTGCGGGCCACCGCCACGTACAGGTGGTTGAGGTTGGCGCTGGCCAGCACCGGGTACTCGACCAGCTGGTACCAGGCGTCGCGCTGGCTGGCCGGGATCTTCGCCGCCAGTTGGGTGGTGCGCTCGACCAGCGCATCCCACTCGGCCAGCACCCGGCCGGCCTCGCGGTCGTGCACGAGGCTCCAGGTGGAGGCGTCGATCAGCTCGGGCTTGCGGCGCGCATTGATGCGGGTGTAGTCGCTGAGGATCGAGGCGATCTCACCGGCATGCACGGCGCCGAACTGCTCGGCGGCCCACCTGGCCGGGTACTGCTTGACCCATTCCAGGTCCGCCGCGTCCGGGTCCCAGGCCTGGTCGAGGAAGGCGCTGATCGGCAGCTCCTGCGGCTTGATGTCGCCGACGTTGACCACCCACAGGCGTTCCACGCCATGGGCCCAGGCCAGGCGCATCTGTTCCCACGCACGCTCGACCTGGGTGGTGTTGATCCACTTGTAGTTGCGCGGGCCGCCGACGTAGTCGAAGTGGTAGTACACGCCGTAGCCGCCGGGGCGGCGCGCGGCCGGGTCCGGCAGGCGGCGGATGTTGCCCCAGTTGTCGTCGGCGAACAGCAGGGTGACGTCGTCGGGCACGCGCATGCCGGCGTCGTAGTAGTCCTGCACCTCCTTGTAGAGCGCCCAGACCTGCGGGGTCTGCTCGGCCGGCTTGCCGGTGACCTCGACGATGATCCGCCGCTGGTCGGCGACGATGCGTTCCAGCAACTCGGTGGCGGTGCCCTCGGTCATCGCCTCGTCGCCATCGCCGCGCATGCCCAGGGTGACCACCGCCTCGCGCCCCTGCAGCCGCTCCATGCCGCCGCGCCAGAAGTCCTGCAGCACCTTGCTGTTGCTGGTGTAGTCCCAGCGCCCGCTGCCGTGGCGCGACCACTCGTCGTGGGCACGCATCATCGGCTCGTGGTGGCTGGTCCCGATCACCACGCCATAGGCGTCGGCCATCTCGGCGTTCTTCGGGTCGTCGTCGTAGAACGCACGCGGCAGCCACATCGCCGGCCACAGGTAATTGGCCTTGTGGCGCATGATCAGCTGGAACACGCGTTCGTAGAAGCGGTGGTTGGTGCCGCCGAAGGTCGCCTTGCTCCAGCCGCCCAGGGCCGGATCCTCGTCGTTGATGAAGATGCCGCGGTAGCGGACCTTGGGCGCGTCGACGAAGCGGCCGGGGGCGATGTGCAGCTGGCTGCGCTGCGCCGGCGGCACGTCGGCCCACCAGGTCCACGGCGACACACCGATGCGGCGCGACAGCTCGTACAGGCCGAAGGCGGTGCCGCGGCGGTCGGCGCCGGCCACGACCAGGGCGCGGTCGATGCCCGGCTCGGGCGCGTCGACCACCTGGATCAGGTACGCCTCCCAGGTGCCGTCCACGCCGGAGGTGTCGAGCTTCTTCCCGCGCACGATGCGGTCGATGCGCGCACTGTGGCCAAGGGTGCCGGCGATGATCGCCAGCTTCGGTTGCGTCCCGTCGGGCGCCTGGCGTCCGGCCACCGCGGCCAGGTCAGCGCGCAGCGCGTCGGCGGCGAGCTTCACCGCGGTGAAGTCGGCATCGTCCACCAGCACCGGCAATGGCGTGCCGCGTTCGATCAGGGGCAGGCTGCCGCCGGTGCGCGCTTCGCACACGGCGGCCGGGCTGCGGCAGTCCTGGCGCGCCAGCGCCGCTGCCGGGAGCAGGAACAGGGCGCCCAGGAACAGGGCAAGTCGGGTTCTACGGGTCATGGCACTCTCGCATTGGCGGCCCTGTCCGCCACAGAGAGGCGCGACGGGCAGGGCGTCATGAGCGCGCGCGCCGGCTCAGGTGCCGGGCGTGCGCGGGAGTTCGAAACGGGCCGCTTCCAGGCGCGGGGCCAGCAGGTGCACCACCACCAGCGCGACCATGTAGGCGCAGCCGGCGATCAGGAAGATCGTGCTGTAGCTGCCGGTGGACTGCAGCTGCGAGCCGGTGAAGAACGACATCGCCATGCCACCCACCGCGCCGGCGAAGCCGCCGATGCCCACCACCGAAGCCACGGTCTGCCGCGGGAACATGTCCGACGGCAATGTCAGCACGTTGGCCGACCAGCCCTGGTGGCCGGCCATCGCCAGGCCGATCAGGCCGACGGCGATCCACAGGTTGTCGACGTAGGTCACCAGTACCACCGGCGCCACGCACAGCGCGCTGACCAGCATCGCGCCCTTGCGCGCCCGGTTCATGCTCCATCCCAGCCGCACGAACCGCCCGGCCAGCCAGCCACCGGCGATGCTGCCCACGTCCGCCATCAGGTACACCACGATCATCGGCAGTCCGATCTTGGCCAGCGACAGCCCGTACTCGGATGCCAGGAACTTGCCCAGCCAGAACAGGAACAGCCACCACACCGGGTCGGTGATGAACTTCGCGGCCACGAAGGACCACGCCTGGCGGTGCCGCAGCAGCTGCAGCCAGGGCACCTTGACCGTGCTGTCCGGCGGATCGCTGCGGATGTGGGCCAGCTCGGCGGCGGTCAGCTTCGACTGCTGTTCCGGCGGGCGGTAGCGGGTCAGCCATACCGTCAGCCAGATTGCACTGAGCGCACCGGTGCACAGGAACGCCGCCTGCCAGCCCCACGCCGCCGCGACGATCGGCACCATCAACGGGGCGATGATCGCGCCGATGTTGGAGCCGGCGTTGAAGATGCCGATGGCGAAGGCACGCTCGCGCTTGGGGAACCACTCGGCGACGGTCTTGACCGCGGCCGGAAAGTTGCCCGCCTCGCCCAGGCCCAGCGCGAAGCGGGCGAGGATGAAGCCCAGCACGCTCGCTGCCAGCGCATGGCCCATTGCCGCCAGTGACCAGATGCTGATCGCCAGCGCATAGCCGATACGGGTGCCGAAGCGGTCGATCACCGCGCCGGCGCACAGCAGGCCGATCGCGTACGCGGCCTGGAAGGCCATCACGATGTAGCCGTACTCGATCTCGCTCCAGCCGATCTCGTCCTGCAGGAACGGCGCCAGCACGCCCAGGACCTGGCGGTCGATGTAGTTGATCGTGGTCGCGGCCAGCAGCATGGCGCACACGCGCCAGCGGAACCTGCCGATGCTGGCCGAGGCCTCGGATGCGGCGGTGCTCATGCGGTCACCGCGGCGGATTGGTGTTGCGACGCAACAAAAAAGGCGTCGTCAGCGCGCTGCAGCATGAAAGCCCCCTCCGGCCTGCGCAGATTGGTATCGCTATCATTAACACAGCAGGAAACCGGTTACCAAGCAGAACCTGCGATGGCGTGCGGATGTCAGCGCTGTCATCCGCCAAGCGCCGGAAATCCTTAAAAACATGGGGTTTTCATCATGCACTGCAACATAGGTGCGAGCCCCGGAATTCGCTTGCGCCGCCGAGTTTGAGAACGCTACCATCGCCGCCGCCAAGGGATGGATGCTTTGCGAATCGCGTTCGCAGCGTGCAGTTCCCGGCGCGAATCCAAATACCAACAACTGAAAGACACCGGTGGACTAAGGCTCGTCCGAGCCACCACCAAGCCACCAGAAACGGGAGGGAGTACGGTGAACAGGAAGCCTTGCAAGACAGAACTGTCGCGCGCCTTGGGTCTGCTGTGCCTGGCGCTTGCCAGCGGCAGCGCGATCGCGCAGGAAGCCCAGGCCCCGGCCGCCCAGGGCGGTGACCAGGCGGTCGAACTGGATACGGTCACCGTTCGCGGTTTCCGCCAGAGCCTGCAGTATTCGACCGAAGCCAAGCGCGATTCGACCGGTTTCACCGACTCGATCTTCGCCGAGGACATCGGCAAGTTCCCGGACACCAACATCGCCGAGTCGCTGAGCCGCATCCCGGGCATCCAGCTCAACCGCGACGTCAACGGCGAAGGCCTGAACATCGCCATCCGCGGCCTGCCCAACAGCTTCACCAAGACCACCATCAACGGTGCGTCGGTTGCCACCGCCTCGATCGGCCTGGATGCGACCAACCAGAACCGCGAAGTCGACCTGAACATCTTCCCGACCGAGTTCTTCAACCAGGTCACGGTGTACAAGTCCCCGACCGCCAAGCTCACCGAAGGCGGCGCGTCCGGCGTGGTCGACATGCGCAACATGCGTCCGTTCGACATCTCCGGCAACCACACCACCTACTCGCTGCAGGCCGATTACAACGACATCAGCGAAAAGGCCAGCCCGCGCGGTTCGGTGATCAGCAACTGGACCAATGAGCAGGGCACCTTCGGCGTGCTCGTCGGCCTGACCTCCAGCCGCGGCAAGATCGGCGTGGAAGGCTACGAGACCATCGGCTGGACCAACCCGAACCTGACCAACGCCCAGTGCGGCAACGGCGGCGCCGCCGCCGGCTTCCCGGCCCTTGGCCAGCCGTGCAATGTCACCGGTGGCAACGGCTGGCGCATCCCTGATGCGGTGCCGAACAACCCGTCCACCGTCGGTGCCGGCCTGACCCCGGGCCAGGTGATCGACGCCGACTGGCTGCGCGCCAACAACCCGGGCCTGACCACCGAGCAGATCGGCGAAGCGCTGATCCCGCGCCTGGGCCGTCCGGTGCACATGGGCGGCGACCGTGACCGCGACGCGTTCCTGGGCTCGGTGCAGTGGCGCCCGAACGACAACGTCGAGCTGTTCATGGACGTGCTCTACACCAAGGCGCACCGCACCAACGACCGCATCGACATCAACCTGATCGGCCGCAACGGCAACATCATCCCGCTGGACATGCAGCTGGATGCCAACAACGTCGTCACCAGCGCCACCTTCACCAACGCGCAGTTCTTCATGGAAGCGCGTCCGTACACCGAGGACGTGCAGTACTGGCACGTCACCCCGGGCGGCACCTTCTGGTTCGGCGACGACCAGACCGTGAAGCTGGACGTGCAGGCCAACATGAGCCGCAGCTGGATGTTCCGCGACTCCCCGACGATCGGCTTCAACTCGCCGTTCACCACCCTGGAGTACACCAACAACGGCAGCGTCCCGACCTGGAACAGCGCGCTGGACCTGAACGATCCGAACCTGGGCTGGACCTGGACCGGTGGCCGCGTCTGGGCGCAGAACGAGAAGCGCGTCACCGAGACCAGCGGCCTGCGCGCCGACCTGCAGCTGGGCGATGACCGCAACAACATCACCTTCGGCGTGGCCTGGGACAACAACCAGCGCCGCATCCAGGGCTTCGGCGACACCGGCACCGACTGGCAGCCGTACGCCCTGTCGCAGATCAGCGACGCCCAGCTGGCCGACTACATCCTCCCGGGCCCCACCGGCTTCGTGACGGTGGACTTCGACCGGTTCATGCGGGACACCAACTACGCCCAGTACCGCGACGCGGCCGGCGAGGCCAGCGGTCCGAACACCGGTGGCGCCACCGGCGGCTTCGACGAGACCACCAAGGCCGCGTTCGTGATGGTCAACGGCGAGTCGGAGATCTGGAACCGCGGCCTGCGCTACAACTTCGGCGTGCGTTACGCGGCCACCGACCAGGAGATCAGCGGGCCGGTGACCATCGGCGGCGTCCGCCAGTGGCAGACGCTGACCGGCGACTACGCCGAATGGCTGCCGTCGTTCAGCGCCGCGTGGGACGTGGCCGACAACGTGGTGCTGCGCACCTCCGCGTCGCGCACCATGACCCGCCCGAACCCGAGCTCGATGCTGCCGGCCACCACCTTCACCGACATCTCGGCGCAGGTGGCCAACCAGGGCAACCCGAACCTCACCCCGTACATCTCCACCAACTTCGACATCGGTGGCGAGTGGTACACGGGCGACGAGGGCTTCGTCGGCCTGACCCTGTTCAACAAGCGCATCGAGGGCTACACCTACCAGGGCGTGACCACCCTGCCGTTCCTCAGCCTGGGCATCCCGTTCGATACCCTGGTCGACTCGCAGCAGCAGGCGATCAACTCGCGTGGCGGCCCGAACGTGGCCACGGTCAACGTCAACCAGCAGGTCAACGCCGACGCCGAACTGGAAATCCGCGGCTGGGAAGCGATCTGGGTGCAACCGCTGAGCTTCGTGTTCGACGGCCTGGGCTTCATGGCCAACTACACCAGCATCGACATCAAGACGCTGGGCAAGGATGCCAAGTCGCTGTCCGGCAACGTGTTCGGCGTCGCGCCGAGCATGTGGAACGCCACCACCTACTGGGAGAACGACGTCGCCTCGGTGCGCCTGTCCTACTCCTGGACCGAGGGCGCCACCGGCACCGGCCCGAACCAGCAGGGCATCCCGTTCGCGCAGATCTACGGCGAGGACCGCAGCCAGCTCGACCTGTCGGCCAGCTACACGCTCAAGGGCATCCGCTCCGAGCCGCAGCTGACCTTCAACGTGCTGAACCTGACCGGCGAGAAGCGTCGCTCATACTTCGCCTTCCCGAACGCGGTCAACGACATGTACGACCCGGGCACCACCTTCACCGTCGGTATCCGCGGCACGTTCTGATTGCTGCACTGCACTAAGGATTGCGGCCCACCCGGCGACAACGCCGTGGTGGGCCGCGTTCTTTCCGGGACGCGGAAAACCCCTTAAAACAAGGCGTCCTGGCCACTTCCGAACCGGTGCACCCGGATCGCTGGCCCGCCGGTCGCCGGGCGCACGCACGCCGAAGCTGGACGGTGTCGCCTTTCGGGTATGCTTCGGGACCGATGGTAGCGGTAACCACCGCGGCGCCATGCGTCGCGCGAGGCAACAACCCTGGCGGGCAGCGTCCCGCCATCCACCACTTCAGCAATGAGCCGGGGAAGCATGAGCAGCAACAGCGAGGTCCTTTCCGTACGCGAAAAGGTCGGCTACAGCCTGGGCGACCTGGCGGCCAACCTGATCTTCCAGACGCTGGTCACCTTCCTTGCGTTCTTCTATACCGACGTCTATCGCATTCCCGCGGCGACCGCGGCCAAGATCATCTTCGTGGTCGGCATGCTGGGCGCGTTCGTGTTCACCCCGCTGGTCGCGGTGCTGGCCGACCGCACGCGTTCGCGCTGGGGCAAGTTCCGGCCGTGGATCCTGTTCACCGCCATCCCGTTCGGCGTGCTGTCGCTGCTGGCCTTCAGCACCCCCGACCTCGGCGACCGCGGCAAGGTGCTGTACGCCGCCGGCACCTACACCCTGCTGGTCCTGGTGTACGCGGCCAACAACCTGCCGTACTCGGCCCTGAGCGGCGTGCTGACCGGCAACATGGCCCAGCGCAACAGCCTGTCCTCGTACCGCTTCGTGGCGGTGATGATCGCCCAGTTCATCATCCAGGGCCTGCTGCTGCCGATCGTGCTGATCCTCGGCGACGGCGACCAGGTGCGCGGCTTCCACAACGCGATGATGCTGTTCGCCATCGTCGGCACGGTGTTTTTCCTGATCACCTTCTTCACCACCCGCGAGCGCGTGGTGCCGGCGCCGGAGCAGAAGTCCACCATCGGCCAGGACCTGAAGGACCTCGCCGGCAACGGCCCCTGGCTGGTGATGCTGCTGGCCACCATCCTGGTGTTCACCACCCTGGCGCTGAAGGGTGGCATGTACGTGTACTACTTCCAGAACTACCTGAGCGAGCCGGCGCTGGCCCGGTTCCTGGATGACATCGGCTTCAACGGCCTGATCGCTGGCCTCAACTCCGTGCTCGTCGGCATGGGTCTGAGCGAGTTCCGCTGGCCGGACGATGCGCCGACCTCCGCCTTCGGCCTGTTCAACGCCGGTGGCATCATCTTCATGATCATCGGCATCATGTTCTCCAACCGCCTTGCCAACCGCTTCGGCAAGCGTGACGTGTTCGGGACGGCGTTGTTCGTGTCCACCCTGTTCATGCTGGCGTTCTACGTCTATCCGCCGGACTCGATCGGCCTGGTGTTCCTGTCGCAGATCGCCCACGGCTTCTTCTACGGCATCACCACCCCGCTGCTGTGGGCGATGGTGGCCGACGTGGCCGACTACTCGGACTGGAAGAACAACCGCCGCGCCACCGCCATCATCTTCTCGGCCATCCTGTGCGGGCTGAAGGTGGGCCTGAGCGTGGGTGGCGCGCTGGTCGCGGCGATCCTCGCCTACTACGGCTACCAGGCCGGTGCCGACAGCCAGCCGCAGGGCGCGGTCGACGGCATCCGCCTGGCGGTCAGCGTCTACGCCTCGCTGCCCTTCCTGGCCTGCGCCGCGCTGATGTTCTTCTACAGGATCAACAAACCGATGGAGTCGCGCATCGAGCGCGAGCTGGCCGAACGTCGCGTCGGCCAGGCCGCCTGACCGCTTCGCCCCATCCAAGCAGGAGTTGCCCCCATGGCAGACCAGGAATACACGCAAGAGCAGCTCGCGGAGCTGGCCGGCAAGGCCATCTCCACGCCGCTGGTGACCGGCATCTACACCGCCGACCCGTCCGCGCACGTTTTCGAGGGCAAGGTCTACATCTATCCCTCGCACGACATCGAAGCCGGTGCCGCGTTCGACGACGACGGCGGCCACTTCCAGATGCAGGACTACCACGTGCTGCGCCAGGACAGCCCCGAGGCGCCGGCGGAGGACTGCGGCGTCGCCCTGCACGTCAAGGACGTGCCGTGGGCCGAGAAGCAGATGTGGGCCCCGGATGCGGCGAGCAAGGACGGCAAGTACTACCTGTACTTCCCGGCCAAGCGCCCCGACGGCATCTTCCAGATCGGCGTGGCCGTCGGCGACCGCCCGGAGGGTCCGTTCAAGGCCGAGCCGCAGCCGATCGAGGGCAGTTATTCGATCGACCCGGCCGTGTTCGGCGACGACGACGGCGAGTTCTACATGTACTTCGGCGGCATCTGGGGCGGCCAGCTGCAGAAGTACCGCGACAACCGCTACGACGCCGCCAACGAGGAGCCGGCCGCGGACCAGCCCGCGCTGGGTGCGCGCGTGGCGCGCATGACCGCTGACATGAAGCAGTTCGCCGAGGCGCCGCGGGAGGTGCTGATCCTCGACGAGGAAGGCAGGCCGCTGCTGGCCGGCGACACCGAACGCCGCTTCTTCGAGGCGGCCTGGGTGCACAAGTACCAGGGCCGCTACTACCTGACCTATTCCACCGGCGATACCCACCTGCTGTGCTGGGCCACCGCCGACAACCCGTATGGCCCGTTCACCTATGGCGGCGTGATCCTGACCCCGGTGGTCGGCTGGACCACGCACCACTCGGTCGTGGAGTTCGGCGGCAAGTGGTGGCTGTACTACCACGACTCCATCCTGTCCGGCGGCGTCACCCACCTGCGCTCGGCCAAGGTGGTGGAGCTCAAGTACGACGACCAGGGCCGGATCATCACCATGGATCCGTATGGCCGCTGAGGCGGCACCGCCTGATGCCATCGGCCCGACCACGCCGATGGCGCCCGGTCCCCTGCTGACGCTCGAAGCCGGTGCGCTGTCGGTGGACATCGCACCGCAGGCCGGCGGCCGCATCGCCCAGATCCGGGTCGATGGCGTCGAACAGCTTGTCGGCCATGGCGAACACGGTTCGGAGGCGGCCATCGCCTGGGGTTCGTACCCGATGGTGCCCTGGTGCGGCCGCATCCGCGACGGCCGCTTCCGCTTCGATGGCGCCGACTACCAGCTGCCGCGCAACCTGGGGAACCACGCCATCCACGGCGTCGGCTACCTGATGCCCTGGCAGGTGCTTGAACAGGGCCCGGCCCACGTCGTGCTCGGACTGGAACTGCCGGTCGACTCACGCTGGCCGTTCGGCGGCCGCGCGCGCCAGCGCATCGAGCTGCAGGGGCGGTCGCTGCTGCAGGCCCTTGAGCTCAGTGCAGGCGACCACGCCATGCCCTTCTCGCTGGGCTGGCACCCCTGGTTCCGCAAACCGGAGCGGCTGGAGTTCGCGCCGCAGGCGATCTACGCACGCGATGCCGACGACATGGCCACCCTGCCGCCGCAGCCGGTGCCGCCCGGGCCGTGGGACGACTGTTTCGTCAACCACAGTCCCGTGGGCCTGGCGCGCGGCGGGCAGCGCCTGACCGTGCACGCGCCGCAGTGCAGTGACTGGGTGGTCTACGACCAGACCCCGCACGCGACCTGCGTCGAGCCGCAGACCGCGATGCCCGACGTGTTCAACCTCGCGCCCGGGCAGCGCCTGGAGCCGGGCCAGTCGGCGCGGGTGCACTGCCGCACCGAGTGGGACTGAGCCGGCGGCTCACCCGTCCAGCAGCGCCTGGATCGCGGCGAAGCCCGCGTTGGCGCGCTCCTTCTTGCGTTCGGCGTCGGCCACCGGGTCGGCGCCGTCGCGTTGCAGCTCGGCCGCCGGCAGCTCGTCCAGGAAGCGGCTCGGCTTGAGCCGCACCTTCTCGCGGAAGCGCCGGGTCTCGCGGCTGTAGCTGAGCCACAGCTGGATCTTGGCGCGGGTGATGCCCACGTACATCAGCCGGCGTTCTTCCTCCAGCGAGCCTTCCTCCACCGCCACCTCGTGCGGCAGGGTGCCGTCCTCGCAGCCGATGATGAACACATAGGGGAATTCCAGGCCCTTGGCTGCGTGCAGCGTCATCATCCGCACCTGGTTGCCGCCATCGTCCTTGTCGTTGCGCGAAAGCAGCGCCAGCTGCGCGGCCAGGTCGCCGGCCGTGGCCCCGCGCGGACCACCGTCGAACCATTCGGCCAGTTCGTCCAGGTTGGCCTTGCGGCGCTGGAACGACGCCTCGTCCTTGCACTGCGCGCGCAGCTCCGTGAGCAGGCCGGACTTCTCGGCGAGCCGGCGCACCAGGTCGGATGCGCTGAGGCGGCCCGCCTGCTCGCGCAGGTCGGCGATGGCATCGTTGAATCCACCGAGGCCATTGGCCGCGCGCGGCGGCAGCTGTTGCAGCGCGCCCATGGACTGTGCGGCGCGCGACAACGGCATGCCGCGGCTGGCGGCCAGTTCGGCCAGCCGTGCCAGCGAGGTCGCACCGACTTCCCGCTTCGGCGACTGCACCGCGCGCAGGAAGGCCGCGTCATCGTCCGGATTGGCGATCACCCGCAGCCAGGACAGCGCGTCCTTGACCTCCTGGCGCTCCAGGAAGGCGGTGCCGCCGGTGAGGTGGTAGGGCACCCGCAACAGCTGCAGCGCCTTCTCCAGCGGCCGCGACTGGAAGTTGCCGCGGAACAGGATGCAGAAGTCGCTCCACGGCACCTGCCGGGCCTCGTGCAGGAACGCGATCTCGCCGGCGACCTTCTCCGCTTCGTGCTCGTTGTCGCGGCATTCCCACACCCGGATGCGTTCGCCGTCGGCCTGGTCCGACCACAGGGTCTTGAGGTGCTTGTGGGGGTTGCGCGCGATCAGCGCGTTGGCCGCGCGCAGCACGCGGTTGGAGCAGCGGTAGTTCTGCTCCAGCTTGATCACCTGCAGGTTGGGGTAGTCCCGGGACATCTGGTCCAGGTTCTCCGGGTTGGCGCCGCGCCAGGCGTAGATGCTCTGGTCGTCGTCGCCCACGCAGGTGAAGTTGCCGGCCGGCCCGGCGATGGCGCGCAGCAGCCGGTACTGGGCGTCGTTGGTGTCCTGGCACTCGTCCACAAGCAGGTAGCCGATGCGCTCGCGCCAGGCCGCGACCACTTCCGCGTTCTCCTCCAGGATCTGCAGCGGCAGCCGGATGAGGTCGTCGAAGTCCACCGCGTTGAAGGTCGACAGCCGCGCCTGGTAGCGGGCGTACAGCCGGGCGGCCTCCAGTTCCCGGGTCGAGCGGGCCAGGGCAGTGGCCTGCTCTGGCGACAGGCCGGCGTTCTTGGCCCGCGAGATCAGGTTGCGTGCGTCGTCCACCGCATCGGGCTTGGCGCCGGGCATCAGGTCCTTGACCTGGGCGGCGGCGTCGTCGGCATCGAAGATCGAGAAGCCACGCTTGAGGCCCGCCGCCTCGTGCTCGATCTGCAGGAACTTCAGGCCCAGGGCGTGGAAGGTGCAGATCGTCACCCCTTCGGCCGCCTCGCCGCGGATGCGCCTGGCCACGCGCTCGCGCATCTCCTTGGCCGACTTGTTGGTGAAGGTGATCGCGGCGATGCGCCGGGCCGGGTAGCGCCCGGTGGCGATCAGGTGCGCGATCTTCTCCACGATGACCCGCGTCTTGCCGCTGCCGGCGCCTGCCAGCACCAGCAGCGGACCCTGGTCATGCAGGACGGCGGCGCGTTGGGGAGGGTTGAGCACGGCAAAATCTGACAGGCGGGCGGGGCATTCTACCCGCTGTGGCGAAGCCGGCCCTTTGCTATGGTCAGGGTGACCGGATGGCCCGGTCCGCGGGCCGGGACGGCCTGCGAATCCCGCATGGAGCAGACCGATGAACCAGTGTTGCGACACCGGCCGGCGGGCCGGCCTGCGCGTGATCCTCCCCCTGCTGCTGGTGGCCGCGTGGGTGCCGGCGGGCGCCGAACCGGCGCGCGAGGCCGCCCCGGCACACCTGATGGAATGGCAGGGCCCGGTCGAGCGCCCGACCTTCGGCAACTTCGTCGGCGAGCCGGACATCGCGCCTGAGCTGCTGACCGAGGGCTTCCTGGCCGCCCACCCGGACATCCGCTGGCGCCGCGAGGGCCTGCACGCCTTCCACAACAAGCGCTACGACGAGGCCCACGGTCACTTCCGCCGGGCGGCGACCTATGCCGACAAGGCCTCGATGGCGATGCTGGCCGAGATGTACTGGAAGGGACTGGGCGTACCGGCGGACCGCCCCATCGGCTACGCCTGGATGGATCTGGCGGCCGAGCGCCTGTATGCCAACTTCACCATCCTGCGCGAGCGCTACTGGCGCGAGCTGACCAGTGCCGAGCAGACGGCGGCGATCGAGCGCGGCCAGGCCCTGCTGGCCGAGTTCGGCGATGCGGCGGCCAAGCCCCGGCTGGAGAAGATCCTGCGCCGCGAGGGCCGCAAGGTCACTGGCAGCCGGGTCGGCTCGGTGGGCTTCGTCCGGATCGTGCCGATGACCGGGCCGGCGGCCGGCACCGGGAAGGTGCTGCGCGCCTCGGACTACTATCGCCCGGACTACTGGGAACCCAGCCATTACTGGGCCTGGCAGGACCAGGTGTGGCAGGCGCCGCCGCGCGAGAAGGTGGATGTCGGCGACGTGGAACAGGTCCCGGCCGGGCGCTAGGGACGCCGCCCGGCCCGGTGGGCTGGCGCCGGATGTCACCTGGCGGCTGGCGGGTGCCGGCGCCAGGCGCCAGCCGGGCCCGCCACACCAGCCAGCGGTCATCCGGCCGCCACAGTCCCGGTCACCCGCGGCAGCATCGCGGCTGCGCCGCCGGACCGGTCGGAACGTCGCTGTGGCCTGCGATCACCGCCGGAGACGGAGACGCGGCGCGATTCCCGCCGGCGTCGCCGGCCGGGCCGGCCTGGCCAGGCGCCGTTCGCGTACGGGCCGGGCCTGCCCACCGCCGCGCCCCACCGTGGAGCGCATCGAGGTGCGGCCAGGAGCGGAGAACCGGTCGCCCGTCGCCCGGCGTGCCGCCGGCGCGGTGTCCGCCCGGCGCCCGGGCCGTAGAATCCGCGCCATGGCCAAGCTCTACTTCTACTACTCGGCGATGAACGCCGGAAAGACCACCACCTTGCTGCAGTCCGCGCACAACTACCGCGAGCGCGGCATGCGCACGCTGATCCTGGCGCCGCGGCTGGACGACCGGGCCGGGCGCGGTGGCGTAATCGCCTCGCGCATCGGGTTGCGGGCCGAAGGCGTGCCGTTCGAGCGCGACACCGACCTGGAGTGGCTGGTGGAGCGCGACATCGCCGCGCACGGGCCGCTGGGGTGCGTGCTGGTGGACGAGGCCCAGTTCCTCGACCGCAGCCAGGTGTGGCAGTTGAGCGAGGTCGTGGACCGGCTGCGCATCCCGGTGCTGTGCTACGGGCTGCGCACCGACTTCCGCGGCGAACTGTTCGAGGGCAGCCAGTACCTGCTGGCATGGGCCGACGAGTTGCAGGAGATCAAGACCATCTGCCACAGCGGCAAGAAGGCGACCATGAACGTGCGCGTCGACGCCCAGGGGCGCGCGGTGCACGACGGTCCGCAGGTGGAAATCGGCGGCAACGAGCGTTACGTGTCCGTCAGCCGCCCGGAGTTCAAGAAGGTCATGCGCGGCGAAGGCGTGATCGAGCCGATGCAGGTCCCGCTGCTGTAGCGCACCGGCCGCGCCGCGCGGCCGTTCAGGCGGCGCGGCCGGCGTTGTCCGGCAGCCAGGCCTTGAAGTGGACCTGGTCGTCCTCGTTGATCGCCTCCAGGCGGCCACCATGGGCCTGGACGAACTGGTCGGCGATGAACAGGCCCAGGCCCAGGCCCTGGCTGGTCCGGAACGAGCCCTTGAACGGCTCGAACAGGCGCGGCAGCACCGCCTCGTCGATCCGCCCGGGGTTGGACACCCGCAGCACCACGCCGCCGGCATCGGCCGGCGCGGCGACCACGTCCACCGTGCCGCCGTTGCCGTGCACCACGGCGTTGCCCACCAGATTGCTGACCACCTGTGCCAGGCGGTCGGGATCGGCCGTAAGCGGCAGCGGGCCGGGGACGTCCAGCGCGATGAGTGCGCCGGGATTGGCCCGGCGGATCTCGCCGACCGTGCCGGCCAGCAGCTCGTCCAGCTGCAGCAGGCGCGGTTGCAGGTGCAGGCCGCCACTGCGGATGCGCGAGAAGTCCAGCAACTGTTCCACCATGCGCGACATGCGCCAGCCGCTGGCCTCCAGGTGGGCCAGGGTGCGCCGCACCCGCTCGTCGTCGGGCAGGTGCATCGACAGCTTCTCGGCGCACAGCAGCATGGCCGACAGCGGCGTGCGCAGGTCGTGGGTCAGCACCGCCATCATCGTCTCGTTGAGCTGCAGCGCGCGCTCCAGGGTATCGGCCCGCTCCTTGAGCAGGCGGCGCTGCTGGAACAGCTCCACGAACACCTTGACCTTGCCGAGGATCACCTGCGGTTCGACGGGCTTGTGCAGGAAGTCCACCGCGCCGGCCTCGTAGCCCTTGAACGCGCGCCGCGGATCGCTGGGCGAGGCGGTGAGGAAGATGATCGGCACCTCGCGGCTGCGCGAGGCGCCGCGCATCAGCTCGGCCAGCGAGAAGCCGTCCATCTCCGGCATGTGCACGTCCAGCAGCGCCACCGCGACCTCGTGCGACAGCAGCAGCTCCAGCGCCTCGGCGCCGGAGGACGCGCACAGCACCTCCACGCCGTCGCGTTGCAGCAGCGCACGCATCGCGACCAGGTTCTCGGCCACGTCGTCCACGACCAGCACGTTGACCCGGTCGGGCTGTGGCGTGGTTGGCGCGGGGGAGGAAAGGATGACATTCATTGCTGGGATCCCCGCAGTCGTTCGCATATCTGGTCCAGGGTCAGGACCCGGTCGGCCCCGGCGCGCGCCAGGGCCGAGGCTGGCATGGTCGAGGAAACCGCGTCCTCCGGCGACTGGATCCAGGCTTCACCGCCGGCGGCACGGACCGCCGCCACGCCCTCGCTGCCGTCGCTGGAGGCGCCGGTGAGCAGCAGCGCCAGCAGGCGCTCGCCGAACACGCTGGCCGCACTCTCGAACAGCGGATCGATCGCCGGACGCGAGAACATCACCGGCTCGTCGAGCGACAGCGCCAGCGTGGTGCGGTCCTCGACCAGCAGATGGTAGTCCGGTGGCGCGATCCACACAGTGCCAGGAAGCAGCCGGGCCTTGTCCTCGGCCTCGGCCACCGGCAGCGCACACCCGTGGCCGAGCAGTTCGGCCAGCTGGCTGGGGCGGTCGCGCGGGAGGTGCAGCACCGCCACCACCGGTATCGGCAGGTCCGCCGGCAGGGCGTGCAGCAGCTGCCGCAGCGCGGCCACGCCGCCGGCCGATGCCCCCACCACCACGGCATCGAAGCGGCCGGTGCGCGGTCCGGGAAGCGTGCTCATGCGACCTTCCGGTACAGGCGGTGCTCGCGCGAGGACACCTCGAACTGGTCCGCGTGCGCGCCGAATTGCAGCGACTCCTTGCTGCCCAGGCCCAGGAACCCGCGATGCACCAGCGCCTCGTGGAACAGGCCGATGGCCCGGTCCTGCAGCGCGCGCTTGAAATAGATCAGCACGTTGCGGCACGACACCAGGTGTACCTCGGAAAACACCTCGTCGGTGGCCAGGCTGTGGTCGGCGAACACGATGTTGCGCCGCAGGCGGCGGTCGAACAGGGCGCCGTTGTAGGCGCTGGTGTAGTAGTCCGACAGCGAGGCGCGGCCGCCGGCGGCCAGGTAACTGCTGCTGAAGCGCGCCATGCGGTCCAACGGGAACACCCCGGCCTCGGCACTGGCCAGGGCCTCGGGATTGATGTCGGTGGCGTAGAGGATGGTGCGGTCCAGCAGACCCTCCTCGTGCAGCAGGATCGCCAGCGACCACACTTCCTCGCCGGTGCTGCAGCCGGCAACCCACACCTTGCACGAGGGGTAGGTCTGAAGTACCGGGGCCACCTGCTCGCGCAGCACGCGGAAGTAGCCGGGGTCGCGGAACATCTCCGAGACCTGCACGGTGAAGTACTGCATCGCCTGGGCGAACAGCGCCGGCTCGTGCAGCAGCCGGTGCTGGAACGCCGCGACCGAGTCGCAGCCGAAGCGGTCCATCGCCTGGCGCACGCGTCGCCGCAGGGAAGACGCCGCGTACTCGCGGAAGTCGTAGTGGTAGCGGCGGTAGACCGCTTCCAGCAGTACGCCCAGCTCCAGGTCGAACAGCTCCGAGGGGGTCATCGCCGCGCGCACCACACCCGGCACAGCGAGATCAGCTTGTCCACGTCCACCGGCTTGGCAATGTAGTCGTTGGCGCCGGCCTCCAGGCAGTTCTCGCGGTCGTCGGCCATGGCCTTGGCGGTCAGCGCGATGATCGGCAGGTCCTGCAGCTGCGGGTTGCGGCGGATCTCGCGCATCGCGGTCAGCCCGTCCATCTCCGGCATCATGATGTCCATCAGCACCAGGTCGAACTCCTGGCGGCCGACGGTCTCCAGGGCCTCGCGCCCGTTGCGCGCGATCTCCAGGCGCACCCCCAGCGGTTCCAGCACGCTGGACAGGGCGAAGATGTTGCGCACGTCGTCTTCCACCAGCAGCACCGCGCGGCCGTCGAGCACCGCGTCGCGGCGGCGCGCCTCGCGCAGCAGCCGCTGCTGGTCGCCGGGAAGCGAGGCCTCGACGCTGTGCAGGAACAGGGTGACCTCGTCCAGCAGCCGCTCCGGCGAGCGCGCGCCCTTGATGATGATGCTCTTGGAATAGCGACGCAGCCGCTGCTCCTCGTCGCGGGTCAGCGCCCGGCCGGTGTAGACGATGATCGGCGGGAAAGCGCCGGTGTCGCTGTTGGACATCCGCTCCAGCAGGTCGTAGCCGCTGCCGTCGGGCAGGGACAGGTCGGTGACCATGCAGTCGAAGGTGCTCTGGTCCAGCTGGGCGATCGCATCGGCGATGGTGCCGACGGCCACGATCTCCAGCTGGTCGCGCGCCAGCAGCAGCTGCAGGTTGGCGCGCAGGTCGCGGTCGTCCTCCACGATCAGCAGCCGGCGTACGTCGCGGGCGTGGGTCTGCTCGAGCTGGCGGATGGCAGCGGCAAGGCGGTCGCGGGTGGCCGGCTTGATCAGGTAGCCGACCGCGCCCAGCTCCAGCGCCACCTGGCTGCGCTCCAGCGCCGAGACCACGTGCACCGGCAGGTGGCGGGTCGCCGGATCGCGCTTGAGCCGCTCGAGCACGCTCAGGCCGGAGACGTCGGGCAGGCCGATGTCCAGCAGGATGCCACTCGGCCGCAGCTCCGCGGCCAGGGCCAGGCCCTCCTCGGCGGTGTGGGCGACCACGCAGTCGAAGTCCAGCTCGTGGGCGAGGTCCACCAGCGCGCGGGCGAAATCCGGGTCGTCCTCGATCGTCAGGATCAGTCGCCCGGGCCGCTGGCGGCCATGGCGGTCGTCGGCCACCGCCTCGGGCGGGGCGCCGGCAGGGGCGGGTGCAGGCGGGGCCGCCGCGGGGGCGGGCGGGGCCGCCGCAGGCGCCGCGGCCCTGGAAGGCGATTGCGGCGCCGGACCGGCCGCCGCCATCGCGCCACCGGACGGTGCGTCCTCCGCCGGCGGCGCGCCGTCGGCCGGGATCTCCAGGGTGAAGCAGCTGCCACGGCCAGGCTCGCTCTCCACGCCCAGCGTGCCGCCCATGCGCACCGCCAGGTCGCGGGAGATCGCCAGGCCCAGCCCGGTGCCGCCGAAGCGGCGGCTGGTACTGCCATCGGCCTGGCGGAACGCTTCGAAGATCACGCCGGTCTGCTCGCGCGGGATGCCGATGCCGGTGTCGCACACCACGAAGCGCACGCGCCTGCCATGGCCTTCGACCTTCAGCGACACCGAGCCGCGCTCGGTGAACTTCACCGCGTTGGCCAGCAGGTTCTTCAGGATCTGCTGCAGCCGCTGGCTGTCGGCCACGAACTGCGCCGGCGCGCCGGGGGCGACTTCCATGCGCAGTTCCAGTCCCTTCTGCCGGGCGAGCGGCTCGAAGGTGTCGCGCATGCGCGTCACCACCGATTCGGCGTACAGGGTCTCGTCGACCAGCTCCACGTGCCCGGCCTCGATCTTGGACAGGTCGAGGATGTCGTTGATCAGGGCCAGCAGGTCGTTGTTGGCCGAGTGGATCGCCTGCGCGTACTTGACCTGCTCGGCGGTCAGCGTGCTGTCGCGGTTGTCGGCCAGCAGCTTGGCCAGGATCAGCGCGCTGTTGAGCGGCGTGCGCAGCTCGTGCGACATGTTGGCCAGGAACTCGGACTTGTAGCGCGAGGCGGACGCCAGCTCGGCGCGGCTGCGCAGCAGGTCGTCCTGCGCCGCCAGCAGGTACTGGCGCTGGGACTCCAGCTCGTGGGTGCGTTCCTCAAGCTGCACGTTGGTCGCTTCCAGCTCGGCCTGCTGCTGCTCGAGGTTGACCTGCGAATGCTGCAGGGTGCGGCTCTGCTCCTCCAGCTCCTCGTTGGCCACCCGCAGTTCTTCCTGCTGGGCCTGCAGCTCCTCGCTCTGGCGCTGGGTCTCCTCGAGCAGCTCGATCAGTTCGGCGCGCAGGCGCGCGGTGCGCAGCGCGATGCCGATCTTCTCCGAGCACCTGCGCAGCAGCTCGCTGGCCAGGCCGCCATCGGCGTGGCGCGCGGTGCGCCCCAGCTCGAGGGCGCCGTTGGGCTGCCCATCGGCGGTGACCGGCGCCAGCAGCAGTTCGCCGGCGGGCGTGCGGCCCAGGGCCGATTCCACCGCCACGTGCCCGGCCGCCACGCCATGCACGATGCGTGGCACCGGCTCGACCACCACTTCCCACAGCTGGCCGCTGCCGGCGCCGATCCGGGCCGGGATGTCGCGGGCCAGGGCCACCCCACCGACCAGGGCCAGGGACTGGCCTTCGAGCTGGTACAGCACGCCGGTCCGGGCGCCGGTGTGCCGGCACAGTTCGCGCAACGAGGCCTCCGCCACCTGTTCGGGGGTCTGGTCACCCTGCAGGGCGAGGGCCACCGCGTTCTCCGCCTCCTGCAGCCACAGCGCGCGCTCGGCCTGGCTGCGCGCACGGATGGCCTGCATCACGATCAGCGCGGTGGTGATGAAGCACAGCGCGCCGCCGGTGCGGTTGACCACCGAGAAGGCGGAGTTGTGGCTTGGCGGCGCCAGGTTGTAGCCGACCACCAGCAAAACGCAGGCCAGGGCCGCCAGGGCCAGCGGTACCCATGCCCGGCGCTGGAAGAGGGTGACCCCGATGGCCAGGAAATACACCAGCCAGACCGTGTAGCCCAGCGGCACGACCAGCTCCATCCCGACCACAGATGCGGCCAGCAGCACGGCCACGAAAACGACGCCGGAATCACGCCCGGCCACGATCCCCTGCTTCTCCATCCCCTGGTCCAGCTCCGCTCAACCCGTGAAACACGAAATCGTAACGACCCCCATGTTTACGCCGTCTTCACGCCGGATGGGGACCCTTGCATGCCCGGGACCGAAAAGGGGAACCACCCATGCGTCAGCCAACCGTCTACCACCGCGCCCTGCGCCGCGCCCGGGCTGTGGCCCGGTTCGGAGGCCAGGCATGAGCGGCCCGTGGCGGGTGCTGGTGGTCGAGGACCAGTTCGAACTGCGCGACCTGCTGGCCGACGTGCTCTCGGAGCTGGGCATGGAAGTGCGCATGGCCGACGACGGCCAGGCCGCGATGCGCCTGCTGCAGGAACAGCCCTGCGACGTCCTGTTCAGCGATATCCACATGCCGGGCCCGGTTGGTGGGCTGGAGCTGGCCGCCTATGCCAGGCGCGTCTGCCCCTCGGCGCGCATCGTGCTGGCCTCCGGGCACCCGCGCTCGCAGCTGCCGCCGTTGCCGGAGGGTGCGTGGTTCCTGCAGAAGCCGTTCCGTCTCAACCAGTTCGCCGAGCTGGTGCGGGAGGAAGCGCCGGCACCGGCCTGAGCCGCTGCCGGCGCCGGATCAGTACACCACCCGTTGCGCCGGCGGCGGCGGGTTCCACTGGTACAGCCAGGTCTCGGTGAGTGGCCGGCCTTCGTGGCGCAGGTACAGACGCAGGTCGATCTGGGCGGTGGAGTCGTCCGGCGGCACCACGTCGAACATGGCGCGGTAGCCCTGGATCGGGTGCAGCGGGCGCGCGGAGACGGTCTCCAGGCGCCCGCGGCTGGTTTCCACCACCGCCTCGACCGTGCCGTTGGCCGCGGCGAGGGCGGCCAGCCCGCCACCGGCGAAGTCCACCGCGAAGCGCCAGGAAAAGTACTCCCGCTTCTTGCCGATCACCCCGCCAAGCCCGGTACGCGTAGCCACGCACTCGGCCAGTTGCGGCCGTGCCGGCGGGTGCTGCCCCCAGAACAGGCGGTAGCCGAACAGCAGTTCCTGGCCGGGCTCCGGCTTGGCCTCCGGGTTCCAGAACGCGACGATGTTGTCGAAGGTCTCGTCCACGGTCGGGATCTCGACCAGCTGCACCGAGCCACGGCCCCAGCCGTGCTTGGGCTCGACCCACAGGCTCGGGCGCTTCTCGTAGAAGACGCCATCGTCCTGGTAGTGGTCGAAGTCGCGGTCGCGCTGCAGCAGGCCGAAGCCGCGCGGGTTGTCGTCGGCGAAGGCGTTGAAGCGCAGGTGCTCGGGGTTGCCCAGCGGGCGCCAGATCCACTCGCCGTTGCCGGTGTGCATGGCCAGGCCGTCGCTGTCATGGATCTCGGCGCGCCAGTCCCAGTCCATGCGGCGGTCGTTCTCGCCCACCTGGTACATGCTGGTGCCCGGGGCGATGCCCAGGCGCTCGATGCGGGTGCGCGGATAAAGCGCGGCGTCCACGTCCATCACCAGCGGCTCGCCACGGGTGATGGCGAAGCGGTACGCGCCGGCGACGCTGGGCGAATCCAGCAGCGCATACACCACCAGGGTGTCCGAGCCCGGCTGCGGGCGCTCCAGCCAGAAGGCGGTGAATTCCGGGAATTCTTCCGGGCGCGGCATGCCGGTGTCGATGGCCAAGCCGCGCGCGGAAAGGCCGTACTGCATGCTCGAACCGACCGCGCGGAAGTAGCTGGCGCCCAGGAAGGCGGCCCAGTCGCGGCGGATGTCGTCCGGGGAGTTCAGGCGGAAGCCGGCGAAGCCCAGGTCCTTCGGCAGGCGCTTGCCGGTGAGGCCGCTGCGCCCATAGTCGAACATGCCTGGATCGTAGGCCAGCTCCTGCGCCTGGCCACCGGCGACCTCGAACATCCGCACCGGCCGCTTGAAGAACAGGCCCAGGTGGAAGAACTTGGCCTGGAAGCGGGCGTCCGGCTGGTCGCCCCACAGCGCATGGTCCTGGCGGAAGCCGATCGACTGGTACTGGTCCCAGTCCAGCGCCGCGACCGGGGCGGGCAGGCGCTCGCTGCGCGGACTGTACGGCCGGCCGGCCAGGGCGCGGGCGTGGCCCTTGAGCCAGGCAAGGTCGAACGGGTGGCGCTGGCCCAGCGGCAGGGGCGCGGCGGCGGCGGTCAGCAGCGGCAGGGGCAGGCCGGCGGCGGCGAGCGCCGCGGCGGCGCGGGTCAGGAACTGGCGTCGATGCATGGCGCGGAGACGGGAGGAGGGAGGCGGCGCCATCTTAAGCAACCGGCCGTGCGCGACGGAGCCGGCCCCGCGGTGCGCGCGTCTCCCTGTTCAGCAAGGTCCGGCCGGCGCCGGGCAGGTCCGCGCGAGGGTCAGCGCTGGCAGCGCGGGCACCAGGCGCTGGTGCGCTGGCCGATGCTGGCCTCGCGCAGCGGACCGCCACAGCGCGGGCACGGCAGGCCGCCGCGTCCGTAGACCGCCAGTTCCTGCTCGAAGTAGCCAGGCGCGCCGTCCGGGTTGAGGAAATCGCGCAGGGTGGTGCCGCCGCGGGTGATGGCGTAGCCGAGGATCTGGCGGACCGCGTCCGCCAGGGCGATGTAGCGGGCTCGGGAGACCCTGCCGGCGGCCCGCAGCGGCGAGATGCCTGCACGGAACAGGCTCTCGGCGGCGTAGATGTTGCCCACGCCGACGACGATCCGCTGGTCCATCAGGAAGGCCTTCACCGGGGCGCTGCGGCCGCGGCTGCGGGCGAACAGCCAGTCGCCATCGAAGTCGTCCGACAGTGGCTCCGGCCCCAGGCCCCGCAACAGGGGATGCACGCTGCCGGCCGGCTGCCACAGCAGGCAGCCGAAGCGGCGCGGGTCGGTGAAGCGCAGCACCCGGCCCGAGTCCAGGGCGATGTCCACGTGGTCGTGGGTGCCGACCGCGGTCTGCGGCGGCAGCACCCGCAGCATGCCGGACATGCCCAGGTGCAGCAGCGCGCTGTCGCCCTGGTCGGTGTCCAGCAGCAGGTACTTGGCCCGCCGCCGCACCGCCTCGATGCGCCGGCCTGGCAACTCGCGCGCGACCTCGCCGGGGATCGGCCAGCGCAGGTCCGGCCGGCGCAGGGTCACGGTCGTGACGCGCCGCCCCTCCACGTGCGGGGCCAGGCCACGTCGGGTGGTTTCGACCTCCGGCAGCTCGGGCATCGGTTCAGCCCGCCGCGGCGCGGAAGCGCACGCCGGTGCCGGCCTCGTCGTCGCGCCATACCTGCACCGGGCCGCCGAAGGCACCGGAGAGGTTCGCCGGCGTCAGGACCTGGTGCGGGGCACCGTCGGCGACGATGCTGCCGCGCTGCATCAGGACCACCCGGCCGATCTCCGGGATGATCTCCTCGATGTGATGGGTGACCAGCACCAGGGTGACGCCATCGCGCGCCAGGGCGCGCAGGCTGTCCAGCAGCTGGCCGCGGGCGACCAGGTCCAGCGCGGTCGTCGGCTCGTCCAGCAGCAGCGCCTGCGGGTCGTTGACCAGGGCGCGGGCGATCAGGACCCGCCGCTGCTCGCCGGCCGACAGCTCGGCGTATGGGCGGCGACGCAGCCCCAGCGCGGCGGTGCGCTCCAGCGCTTGGCACGCGCGGTCACGCTGCGCGGCGGTGATCTCCCGGAACGGCGGCAGGGCGAAGCTGGCGAACAGCCCGCCGAGCACCGCGTCCTCCGCTGTCAGTCCTTCCAGCCCGGCAAGGGTCGCGTTGAAGTCACCGGTGACGATGCCCAGCTGCGAGCGCAGCCGGTCCACCTGCCACCGCGCCTGGCCGAGCACCTTCACCGGCGCCTCGCCGGCGCGCGCCAGCGGATACAGCTCGCGGGTGAGCAGCTTGATCAGCGTCGACTTGCCGCAGCCGTTGGGACCGAGGATGGCGGTGTGCTGGCCCCCGTCGATGCGCAGGGACAGCCCGTCCAGCACCCGCACCTGGCCACGCACCACGCAGGCGCGGTCAAGCTCGATCAGCGGCGGGCCCGCGGTGGTGGAAGGCGGCACGGGAGCGGTCATGGGGCGGGCGGGTTCCTGAACAACGAAGGCCGGTACGCGCGTTTGGTGCGGTGCGTGGATGAAGTTTGCCGGAGGAGGCCCCATCATGTCGTGGCCGGGCGCCGCGCCCGGTCCCGTCCGCTTCCGCGAGCTCCACCGGCAATGTCCGATTTCCTGATCCAGTTCCTCACCTCCGGCCTGGCCGACCTCGGCTGGCTCGGCCTGCTGGCCGTGCTGCTGGTCTTCACCCAGCTGACCATCTTCGCCGTCACCCTCTACCTGCACCGCAGCCAGGCCCATCGCGGCGTGGATTTCCACCCGGCGATCGCGCATTTCTTCCGGTTCTGGACCTGGCTGACCACCTCGATGATCACCCGCGAATGGGTGGCCATCCATCGCAAGCACCACGCCAAGGTCGAGACCGAGGAAGACCCGCACAGCCCCCAGACCCGCGGCATCGGCAAGGTGTTCTGGGAAGGCGTGGAGCTGTACCGCGAGGCCCGCGCCGACCGCGCCAGCATCGACCAGTACGGCAAGGGCGCGCCGGACGACTGGATCGAGCGCCACCTGTACACGCCGCATGCCAACCTGGGCCCGACCCTGCTGCTGTTCGTGAACTTCGCCCTGTTCGGCCTGCCGGGCATCGCCCTGTGGGCGATCCAGATGGCCTGGATCCCGTTCTGGGCCGCCGGCGTGGTCAACGGGCTGGGCCACTGGTGGGGCTATCGCAACTTCGAATCGGCCGACACCTCCACCAACCTCACCCCGTGGGCGCTGTGGATCGGCGGCGAGGAGCTGCACAACAACCACCATGCCTTCCCGAGCTCGGCACGCTTCTCCATGCGCCGCTGGGAGTTCGACATCGGCTGGGCGGTGATCAAGGGCCTGGAGAAGGTCGGCCTGGCCAAGGTGCTGCGCGTGGCGCCGACCCTGGACGTGCGTCCCAACATCAGTGCCCCGGATACCGAGACCCTGCGCGCGCTGCTGTCGCACCGCTTCCAGGCGATGACCGATTACCAGCGCAACGTGCTCAAGCCGGCCCTGCGCGAGGAGGCCGCGGCCGCCGGCGCCAAGCTGCGCGAGCTGCTGCCCCGGCGCATGCGCCGCGGACTGGTGGACGACGGCCGCTGGCTCAAGCCCGACGCGCGCGAGCAGCTGCAGCAGTGGGTGCAGCAGCGCCCGCGGATCAAGGCCCTGGTCGAGCACCGCGCGCGCCTGTCGGCGCTGCTGGAGGCCCGCAGCCACGATGCGGCCGACCGCCTGCGCCAGCTGCAGGCCTGGTGCCACGAGGCCGAGGCCAGTGGCATCCGCGCGCTGCAGGAGTACTCGATGCGGCTCAAGGGCTACACCCTGGCGCACTGATGCGGCCGCCCCCGCAACCCGGCTCCACCCGCAGGCCCGGACGGAAACGCCCGGGCCTGCTGTCGTGGGCGCTGCTGGTGGCCGCGTGCGGCGGCGGCAGCGCCGCGGCGCAGGTCGAGCGCACCGCCGATTACCTGGGGCGCATGGACACCGACGGTGACGGGCGGATCTCGCAGGGCGAATACGTGGCCTGGATGGGCTACGCGTTCGAGCGGATGGATGCCGATGGCGACGGTGTGCTGTCGGCCGCCGAGCTGCCCGGCGGGCGCGGCCAGCCGGTCACCCTGGAGGCGCACCGCCGCCGGCTCGCCGAGCGGTTCACGCGCCAGGATGCCAATGGCGACGGCTACCTCGATGCCCGCGAGCTGTCCGCGCCGCCACGCTGAAGGCCGGGCGCCGCCGCGGACACCCAGCGGCAGCCCGGCCCGCCGGCCGGGGGGGCAGGTCCACGAACAGATCCCCAAGCCGACAACGGCGACCGCAGCGACCGGGCCGGTGACCGGATTGATTGGCCCGCGGGCCTGGATGTTCAGGCCCGCGACCTGAAGGGATCAGGTCCGGAGCGCAGATGTCCGGAGCGGGCGACCTGGCCGGTCAGGGCCACGACGCCCACGACCGGGCCGGTGACCGGATTGATTGGCCGGCGGACCCGGATGTTCAGGCCAGCGAGCTGATGGATCAGGTCCGGAGCGCAGATGTCCGGGGCGGGCAACCTGCCGGTCAGGGCCACGACCGCAACGACCGGGCCGGTGGCCGCATCCATTGGCCCGCGGTGCTGGATGTTCAGGCCGGCGACCTGATGGATCAGGTCCGGAGCGCAAATGTCCGGGGCGGGCAACCTGCCGGTCAGGGCCACGACCGCAACGACCGGGCCGGTGGCCGGATTGATTGGCCCGCGGCCCGGTATGTTCAGGTCGGCGACCTGATGGATCAGGCCCGGAGCGCAAACGCAGGGGCGGGCGACCTGCGCGATCGGGCTGCGACCGGAAACCAGGCCCGCGAGGGCTGGCCGGCTCCGTCACCTGGGCCATTACGGCCACCGGCGCGGCCGCATGACCGGCGCACCGCCATCACGGTGCCGATGGCCCGGGCGGGTCGGGCGGGTCGGCCACCGCCTGCCCCTGCTGCAGCAGCCAGAGCATGATCGTCTTCTGGCGCACGTAGTTGGCGCGCACGTAGGCGTAGACCAGGCCGTGCCAGCCGTCGAGGAAACCGGCGCGCAGCACGTAGCCGCGCCAGAAGCGCCACGCCGGCGCCAGCACCAGCTTGCCCAGGGTCGCGCGCTTGCCGCGGGCGAAGTCGTACTCGGCCATCATCCGCGCGTAGCGCTGGGTCTTGGCCAGCTGCTGCTCCAGCGAGCGGTAGGGGTAGTGGACCAGGTCGCCGCGCAGGGTCTGCACCGGCCCCTCGACGCTGGCGGCCTCGTGGATCTCGCGCTTGCCGCGCCAGCCGCCACGGCGGCGGTCGAACAACCGCAGCACCCGGTCCGGATAGGCATTGCCATGGCGCAGGAAGCGGCCGAAGTAGTCCGACAGCCGCGCGAAGCGGTAACCGGCCGCGCCGTCGAAGCCGGTCCCGCGCGCGGCGAGGATGGCCTGGCGCAGCTCCGCGCTGACGCGCTCGTCCGCGTCCAGGCACAGCACCCAGTCGTGGCGAGCCTGCTCCACCGCGTACTGCTTCTGGCTGCGGAAGCCGTCGAAAGGCCGCTGCAGCACGCGCGCGCCGGCGGCACGGCACAGGGCGGCGGTGGCATCGGTCGAACCGGAATCCACCACCACGATCTCGTCGCAGAACGCCAGCGAGGCCAGGCAGTCGCCGATGCGGCCGGCCTCGTTGAACGCGATAATGCACGCCGACAGCGGCACGGCGCCGCGCCGTGAAGGGTCCGGCTGGGAGGCTGGGGTATCGATGGCGGACTACCTGCTGTTTGCGACCGAGCGCTACGGGTTGCCCATTCTGCAACCGCTGGCCGAGGCCTTGCACGCCCGCGGCCATGTGGCCCACGCGCTGCTGGCCGGCGGCGCCGCCGGCCTGGCCCTGCCGCCGCCGGTTCGCGCGGTGGACGTGCGAGCGGCCGCGCGCCTGCGTCCGCGTGCGGTGTTCAGCGCGTCCAATGAGGTGCCGACGTTCGTCCCCGGGGCCAAGGTCCAGCTGTTCCACGGCTTCAACGTGGAGAAGCGCGCGGACGCCCGTGGCCACTTCCGCGTGCGCGGGCTGTTCGACCTGTACTGCACCCAGGGGCCTGCCACCACGGCGCCGTTCGAGGCGCTGGCCCGGGAGCTGGGCCACTTCGCCGTCAGCCAGACCGGCTGGCCCAAGCTGGACCCGCTGTTCCGCGATGACGGCGGCGCGGCCGCGGCCCTGCGTGCACCTGCCGGCGACCGGCAGGTGGTGATGTTCGCTTCGACCTTCACCGAACGCCTGAGCGCGGCGCCGCACCTGTTCGAGGCGATCGCCGCGCAGGTGGCCGCCGCCGGGCGCTACTGGCTGCTGACCCTGCATCCCAAGTGCGCGCCGGAGCTGTTCGAGCGGTACCGCTCCCTGGCCGGGCCCAATGCCGCGTTCATCGAACCGGAACAGCTGGTCACCGCGCAGCGGGCCGCCGACGTGCTGCTGGCCGATACCACCTCGGTGGTCTCCGAGTTCGTGGTCCAGCGCAAGCCGGTGGTGACCTTCCGCAACCGGGCGCCTAAGCCGCACATGATCGACTTCGACGACCCGGCGAGACTGCCGGCAATGCTGGCACGCGCGTCCGATCCGGAGCCGGCGCTGTACGAAGCGATCGCCGCGTACGCCGGCGCGATCCACCCGTACCGCGACGGCCGTTCCTCGGAGCGGGTGATCGAGGCCACCGAGGCGCTGCTCGGGCGCGGCCTGCATACGCTTGCGCGCAAGCCGCTGGCCGCACGCTGGCGCGCGCTGCAGATCCGGCGGGAGCTGGGTTACTGGGGCCTGTGACCGCCGCTCACCAGCGCAGCCGCCGGGCCGCCAGCATCCGGCCCAGCCGCTGGTGCAGTTCGCGGGCCTCGGCCTCGGGCAGGAACCGGATCCGCAGTGGCGGCGACATGGCGCCAGCGCCGGCCGTATCCATCGACACGGTGGCGGTCCCCAGCCAGCGGTCCACCGGCGAGCGGCCCAGGCGCAGGGCCTGGATCTTGTCCACCTCCGCCAGGCGCCACCAGCGCGACCACCAGCCGCCGCGGACCGCCAGCAGCCGGGCATCCAGCGAATAGCCCATGCGCCCGGCCTGCTGCCAGGCCGCGTACGCCGACCAGGGCAGCCAGAGGGTGACCAGCAGCGCCCACGGACCGAGCTGCCACCAGGCCACCGCCACCAGCAGCAGGTTCCACGGCACCGCCGCGGCGAACAGCCGCCACCAGCTGTGGCGGGGCACGCCACGCCATTGCGCCGGCGGCCACTGCGCACCGGGCAGCAGCTGCCGGGCCAGCGCGTCGCAGGCATCGGGCGTGGCGATGGGGGCCAGTTCACGCAGCTTGCGCGGATCGTTCTCGGCACCGCCGGTGGCCGTGTCGATGCGCAGGGCGCGGCGGGCGAACAGGCGGTGCAGCAGGGTCTCCTCCAGGTGCCAGGCCTGGATGCGGCGCGGCGGCACGCTGGTGCGCACCCGCGCGAACAGCCCGCGCTCGACCACCAGCCGGCCCTGCGTCTGCACCAGCGAAAAGCCGTAGTACTGGCTCAGGGCCAGCGCCACCGACAGCAGGCGGATGGCCGCGGCGGCCAGTCCCAGCACCGCCATCGCCACGCCGGCCATGCCCAGCCAGCCCAGGTGCAGCTCGTCGGCATAGCCGGCGGCATCGCGCAGGTGATCGTGCACCCAGCCGGCCAGCATCCGCTCCGGCCCGGCCTGGGCCAGCAGGCCCACACCGGCGGCCACCACCAGCATGCCGCGGTTGGAAACCAGCCCCATGCGCACTACCTCGCCCGGAGGCATGGACAGCAGCACCCGCTCGTTTCGGGCGGGGTCGGCCAAGCCCGCCGGGTCGGCATCGGCATCCGCGGCTCCGGCCTCCTGGATGCCGTGGGCGCGCACCAGGCGTTCCAGCGCCAGGGCCTGCTCCAGGCCCAGCACCCGCATCTGGCCTTCCGGCTTGTTGCCCCCGGCCGATTCCAGCCGCACCTCGGCCACGCCGAACACCCGGTGCAGCAGCGACTGGTGCAGGGCGACGTTGTGGATCCGGCTGAAGGGGATCTCGCGCAGATTCCGCTGCAGCAGCCCGCTGCGGATGCTGATGCCGTCGGCGCCGATCCTGTAGCGGTAGGTGAAGTACTGCAGCACCGATACCACCACCAGTGCGCCGACGCCCACCAGCGGGGCGTACTCGGCGTACTCCCAAGGGCCGTTGTCGCGGCGCCCGGCGAACAGCAGCACCACCAGCGGCACCACGAACTGCCGCAACTGCTGCAGCAGCACGAACAGCCACGACCACGGATGCAGGCGCTGGTCGGGCGCCGACTCGCTGCCGGCGCTGCTCACAGGGCGTCGTCGCTTTCGACCTGGCGGGCCAGGTGCGCGCGCAGCGCCTCGGCATCCTCCAGCGCCAGCAACGGCAGCTTCACCGCCGCCATCCGGGTGCCCGCGGTGTGCACGACCAGCGTCGCCAGGCCCAGGTGGCGTTCCAGCGGACCGCGCTCCAGATCCAGGTGCTGGACCCGGGAGACCGGGACCAGGGTTTCCGCCCACCACAGGCCGCCACGCCGCGTGGCAAAGCCCTCGCCGTCCAGCTTCCAGCCGATGCGGCGGTGGCGGAACATGCCGAACAGGGCGCCGGCCAGGAGCATCACGCCGACCGCGACCAGCACGGTGGCCACCCGTGGCATCGGCGAGACCAGGCTCAGGGCGAAGCCCAGGCCCACGCCCGCGCCAGCCATGCCCAGGCCGCTGCCCGTCGCATACAGGGCGGCGCCGCGGCGGGGCAGCGGCTGCCAGCCGCTGGGGCCGGCGCGGTGCGGCAACGCGGGCAGGGGGGGCGGGAGGCAATCCTGGGAATCGGTCACGTGCGGGCCTGGCCGTCAGCGGTGGAGGCTGATCGTAAGCGTTCGGCCGGTGCCCGGCATCCGTCGCCGGTAGCGTCAGCTCCTGCCGTAGGGATTGGCCTCGCCGCTGCCTGGCGGGCGCAGGGTGTAGCGCTTGTAGGTCCACTGGTACTGGGCCAGCGCGCGCCGGGCGATGCGCTCGACCTCCGCGTTGAGGCAGGCCACCGCACGCACCGGGTCGGGATCGCCGATGGCCGCCGGCGCCGGCTCCACGTGCAGCGCGAATCCCGGGCCGTCGCCCAGCCGCTCGCACCAGGCGAACAGCACCGTGGCGCCGGTGCGTTCGGCCAGCCGCGACAGCAGGGTCATGGTCAGCGCCTGCTTCCCGAAGAACGGGGCGAACTCGCCATCACCGGCCTTGGGCTGCTGGTCCGGCAGGATGCCGACCGCACCGCCGTCCTTGAGCACCTTCCACAGCTGGCGCACCGCCGGGCCCTCGGCCCGCACCTGGCGCACGTTGTCGATTCCGCGCACCCGCTGCAGGAACGCGTCGCCGGTGGCCGATTCCGGTGGCCGGTAGACCACCGCCACCGGCCCGCGGGACGCCAGCCACTGGTTGAGCAGCTCCCAGTTGCCGAAATGGGGGGCCGCGATGATGACCCCGCGCCCGGAGGCCAACGCCGCGTCGTACAACGCCTCGCCGTGGCGCTCGCGCAACAGGGCCAGGTTGGCGGCCGGTGGGCGCGTCCACAGCTTCAGCGTCTCCAGCGCCTGCCGCGCGGTGGTGCGCAACACCTCGTGGTGCAGCCCGTTGCGGCTGGACGGGTCCATATCGGGGAACGCCAGCTCCAGGTTGCGCCGGGTCACCCGGCTCTCGCGCACGTCGCGCCATCGCCACAGGGCGGCGATGCCGTCACCCAGGCGATAGAGCACCGGCCAGGGGAGCCGCCCCAGCAGGGCGGCGAGGAAATGCAGGAAGCGGGCACGGGATTGCGCGGACATGTCGCCAGTCTAGCGGCTCGATCGGAGCTGCCGTTCCGCGATGGGTGCAGGCCATGGCTGTTGGCACGAGTGCCGCCGCGTGATGCGGCGGTCGCTGGCTGGGCAGTGCCCGTCGCCCTCACCTGCGCGCCAGGCAGGTGGTGCGCTCGCACCGCGGACGCGCGGCCTGATCGTTGGCGCGCCGCGGGCCTCGCCGTGGCCTGCAGGGCCTCGATGGAGTCCGCACGTCCCGAACCGGCGGCACTCCAGGTGCGATGCCGGGTTGCGGCGAGACTGCCGCCAGAACGCTGACCGGCGGCGGCTTTTGCGCCACGATCGCATCCCAGCCCCCCGGAGGAACCGCATGCTTGTCCTGATCCAGCGTGTCACCCGCGCCTCGGTCGAAGTCGACGGGGCGGTGGTAGGCCAGGTCGGCTCCGGGCTGCTGGCGCTGGCCGGGATCCAGCCGGGCGACGATGCCGCCGCGGTCGACCGGATGGCCCGGCGGCTGGCCGGTTACCGGGTATTCGCCGACGAGGCCGGACGGATGAACCGCTCGCTCGCCGACACCGGCGGGGGACTGCTGCTGGTCAGCCAGTTCACCCTCGCCGCGGACACCGGGTCGGGCATGCGCGCGGGCTTCAGCACGGCCGCGCCTCCGGAAGAAGCTGAACGGGTTTTCAACCAGCTGGTGCAGGCCTGCACCGGGCTGCTGCCCGGCAGGGTGGAAACCGGGCGCTTCGGCGCCCATATGGTGGTGAGCCTGGTCAACGACGGGCCAGTCACGTTCCTGTTGAGGGCATGAGTCCCGCCGCGCCAGCTGAACAACCCGGCGCGCAAGTCATTGATGTGAAAGGGCGGCCGGGCCAGGAGTAGCCCAGCCTGTTATAATGCTAGGTTCACTTCACCCCTTCCAGAGACCGGTGGCGCCGCGCATGGCCAACGAACGTCCAGCCCAATCCGAAATCAAGCAGCTCATCAGCAAGGGCCTGGAGCAGGGCTACCTGACCTATGCCGAGGTCAACGACCACCTGCCCGACGACCTGGTCGATCCGGAGCAGATCGAAGACATCATCGGCATGATCAACGGCATGGGCATTGATGTCCATGAGGTTGCGCCGGATGCCGAGACCCTGCTGCTCAACGACGGCAACACCGGCAACCGCGAGATCGACGACACCGCGGCCGAGGAGGCCGCTGCCGCGCTGACCGCGCTGGATTCCGAGGGGGGGCGCACCACCGACCCGGTGCGCATGTACATGCGCGAGATGGGCACGGTCGAACTACTGACCCGCGAGGGCGAGATCGCCATCGCCAAGCGCATCGAGGAAGGCCTGGGCCAGGTCCAGGCCGCGCTCGGCGCCGTGCCGGCGACGATCGAGGCGCTGCTGGAGGAGTACGAACTGCACAAGGCCGGCAAGAAGCGCCTGGCCGAGGTGGTGGTCGGCTTCAACGACCTGCTCGACGAAACCCCGGAGCCGGCCGCCGCCGTCGACGACAGCGCCGCCGCCGATGGCGATGCCGCCGACGAGGACGAGGAAGAAGAGGAAGTGGCCACCGAGGACGAGGCCGAGGCCGGTCCGACCGGTCCGGACCCGGCCGAAGTCGCCCGCCGGATGGAGCAGCTGGCCGCCGACTACGCCAAGTTCCGAAAGGCCCACGCCAAGGGCGGTGCCCAGGACAAGAAGGTGATCAAGCTGCGCGCCGACATGGCCGAGCAGTTCGTGACCTTCAAGCTGCCGCTGCCGCTGACCGACGTGCTGGTGCGCAAGCTGCGCGACGTGCTGACCGAGGTCAAGGACCGCGAGCGCCGCGTGCTGCACCTGGCCACCAATGTCGCCCGGATGCCGCGCAAGGACTTCATCCGCGCGTGGGACGGCAACCAGGTCAACCTGGAATGGGTGGACGAGGTCCTCAAGCGCAAGCAGAAGTGGTCTTCGGCACTGCGCGACGTCAAGGACCAGATCGTCGCCGAGCAGCAGGCCACCATCGCGGTGGAGCAGGCCGTGTGCCTGGACCTGTCCGACATCCGCGAGATCGGCCGCCAGCTCGCCTATGGCGAGGCCAAGGCACGCAAGGCCAAGAAGGAGATGGTCGAGGCCAACCTGCGCCTGGTGATCTCCATCGCCAAGAAGTACACCAACCGCGGCCTGCAGTTCCTGGACCTGATCCAGGAGGGCAACATCGGCCTGATGAAGGCGGTCGACAAGTTCGAATACCGCCGCGGCTACAAGTTCTCGACCTACGCCACCTGGTGGATCCGCCAGGCGATCACCCGCTCGATCGCCGACCAGGCGCGCACCATCCGCATCCCGGTGCACATGATCGAGACGATCAACAAGTTGAACCGCATTTCCCGGCAGATGCTCCAGCAGTACGGCCGCGAGGCCACGCCGGAGGAGCTGGCCAAGGAAATGGACATGCCCGAGGACAAGATCCGCAAGGTCATGAAGATCGCCAAGGAACCGATCTCCATGGAGACCCCGATCGGCGACGACGAGGACTCGCACCTGGGCGATTTCATCGAGGACACCAACGTGGAGTCCCCGATCGATTCGACCACCAACACCAACCTGATGGAGACGGTGCGCGACGTGCTCGCGGGCCTGACCCCGAGGGAGGCCAAGGTGCTGCGCATGCGTTTCGGCATCGACATGAACACCGACCACACCCTTGAGGAAGTCGGCAAGCAGTTCGACGTCACCCGCGAGCGCATCCGCCAGATCGAGGCCAAGGCGCTGCGCAAGCTGCGCCATCCCAGCCGCTCCGAGCAGCTGCGCAGCTTCCTCGACATCGAGTAAGCCACGCTGCGATGGACTGAAGAGGGCTCCGGAAGGGGCCCTCTTCGTATCTGGGGAGCCGGGCTGGCTGGCCGCCCGGCGCCCCGCTCCTCTACACTCCCCGACCTCGCGGGCCTATAGCTCAACGGTTAGAGCAGGGGACTCATAATCCCTTGGTTCCAGGTTCGAATCCTGGTGGGCCCACCACCGAGGCGCCGAGGCCATCTGGAGCAGGGGACCCGGGTGGCGGTCAGGTCTGGTACCGCAGCGCACGGGAACGCCGGTGCTGTAGGGGCAATCCCGACATGCGTCCGGCACCCCCCGACAGCTTTCTGCTGAGCAATTCAGGAAAATGATGTCGCCAGCGTGCATGGCGACCGTTCCCGGTTGCCTATCCCCTGCACACCGAACGATTCCCCTCGGCGGTTGACTGGTTCCGCGGCGTCAATGCGCCCGGAGATGGAGAACGTGTGGCATCCCCAGCTGCACGCGCCGGAAGCGCCGCATGGTGTGCATTTCACCCATGCCGCGCTGACGCCCGCGAGGCTCGTCGTGAACCGGTCCTTTTTTCAGTTCCCGCAGGAGGGGGCACACCCATCCGGTGATGCCGCCCTGCCTGCGCCACGGTTCAGTCGCGGCCGGAGTCGACGGCCGGATCAGTGTCCTCTCCCTTGCCACCGTCCTCAGCGTCGGCGTTCTCATACGTGCGCCAGGCCTCGGTGGTGGAGCCTTCCGGACCGGGGCCGAAATCGCGAAGTTCGCGCGACCTGTCCTCGTAGCCTCCCGGTCCATGGCCCTCGCGTTCCTGCCCGTGGCGGTGCGCATTGCCCTGGGCGTTCCAATCAGCCGGCGGCCATGACGTGTGGTTGGCATCGGTTGTTGTGGCTGCCTCGGCTCCGGCCCCGGCGTCCTGCTGGCGGTCCTCACCGGTGGCCAACGCCGGATCCTCGCGCCCGCCCGCGCGACCCTGCGGGTCGGACTCAGGTACTCCCTGTGACTGCCGGTCGTGGCCGGGGGGATTTTCCGCCCGCGCATCGTCGGGGGCGGAGCGGTGCGGATCGCGGGTCTGCATGTGCTGGCTCTCCTGGTCGTTGTGGCCCTGCCCGGCGCCTGGCTGGTGTCTGCCGCTCTGCAGGATGTCCAGTGCCACTGCCTTGAGTTCGGCAAAGCCGGTCGTGCGTTCGTCTGTCATGTGAGCCTCCCGGAGGCCCGGTGTTACGGCACCCCGATGATGGGCATCCGTCGCGCCAGCCGCCGTGAACGGCGGCGGCTGGATGTGGCTGGCGCCTGAATCGGGTCAGCTCCGGAGCCGCAGGATCGCCGTAACTGCGCAGCGGCGTACCGGTACGGTCTTCCGGCGAAGGCGGCCCCGTCACGCATGCCCGGGAGCAAAGCGCACCATGAGGCCGTTCGCGCGACAGCGCACCGCTCCGCCTCCCGAGCGCCAGCGGCGTGCGGTCCGAGCTATCGGAGATCGCCGCCAAACCGGACACGTGCCGGGGTAGCACGCGTGGGCCACCGGTGAGGGCGAAGGGTGGCCGGTCCGCATTCCACGTCGTTTGCCGTGCAATCCCTGCATCGACGGGCCACGGTCCCTGCACTGCGGGACGCCCATGGTCGAACGTCGCCGAACCGTCCCAGGGAGATGACATGACCACACGCACGACAGAAGAGCGGCTGCTGATGTGGCTGCAGGACGCCTACGCCATGGAGCAGGAGGCAGAGACCATGCTCGAAGCGATGGCCGGCCGACTCGAGCATTACCCGGAGCTGCGCGGCCGCATCGAGGCGCACGTGCAGGAAACGCGGCAGCAGTCCTCGAGGCTGGAGGAGTGCATCGCGCAGCTTGGCGGCTCCACGCCGCTGGCCAAGAGCGCGATGGCCAACGTGATGGCATCGATGCATGCGGCCGGCAACGCGATGATGAGCGATGAGGTCGCCAAGGGCGTCGGCATCAGCTACGCCTTCGAGCATATGGAAATCGCGTCATACCGCGCGCTGGTCGTGGCCGCGCGACAGGCTGGACGGGCCGACATCGCCAACACGTGCGAGGCGATCCTGCGGGAGGAGGTTGCCATGGCCGAGTGGCTGCTCGAGCACCAGGAGTCCGTGATCCTCGCCTTCCTCGCACGTGAAGGCACCGAAGGCGTCACCGCCAAGCGCTGATCCGCATCAAAGCCCAAGGAGATCCCATGTTCATCCACAACAAGCGCCTGATGTACACCGTGCGCGTCGCCCGTCCGAATCCGGATCTGGCGACGCTGATGCTGGAGCAGTTCGGCGGCCCGCAGGGCGAGCTTGCCGCGGCGATGCGCTACTTCACCCAGGCTCTGGGCGACAACGACCCCGGTCGCAAGGACATGCTTTACGACATCGCCACCGAGGAGCTCAGCCACCTCGAGATCATCGGTTCGATCGTCGCGCTGCTCAATCGTGGCCCGAAGGCCGTGCTGTCGGAGGGAATGGAGGAGGCGATGGAGATGCGCAACCTCACCCAGAACAGCACCAGCCACACCCAGCAGATCCTGTATGGCGGCGGTCCGGCGCTGGTCAACTCCAGCGGCGTGCCGTGGACGGCCGCCTATGTCGATTCGATCGGCGAGCCGGCCGCGGACCTGCGGTCCAACATCGCAGCCGAGGCACGCGCCAAGATCGTCTACGAGCGGCTGATCAACGTCACCGATGATCCGGGCATCAAGGATGCGCTGACCTTCCTGATGACCCGCGAGGTTGCGCACCAGAAGTCGTTCGAGAAGGCGCTGTACTCCATGGAGCCCAACTTCCCGCCGGGCAAGCTGCCGGGCGACCCGCGTTTTGTCGACACCTACTTCGACATGTCGCAGGGACCGGGCGATACCGAGGGTCCGTGGAACAGCGGCCCGCAATGGGAGGTTGTCTCCGAGCGCGAACGCCAGGCCGCGGTGGACGGCGGCGAGGGCGAAGCGGTGGTGGACCTCTCCACCAGGGAGGCCAAGGCCCTCAAGACGATGGCCGCGCGGACCGCCTCACGCCCCGATGTCGATCCGGTTACCGGGGCGGACCTGGGTGCCGGCCCCGGCGCGGGCACCACCACGCCGGTCCAGAAGTAGCCGGACCGACGGGGCGACTGCGTTGCGGTCGCCCCCCTTCCATGGGCCGTCGCCGGCGGCATGGCCGTGGAACGTCGTTACGCGGGGAAGAGACCGCTGACGCGCCCACTGGTGGTGGTGCGGGCATTCAGTGAGCGCGACACCAGCGACAATGCCTCGCGGCGCCGTTCCGGCTGGCGCGAGGCGACGCAGTCGCCGGGCACCCAGACCTCGTACTGGCGCATGTTTGCGTCCTGGACGGTCGCCAGTACGCAGGAATCGGCAGCGATGCCGGCAACAACCAGGCGGCGCACCCCCAGCTCGCCCAGCAGCACGGGAAGCGCCGTGCATGCAAACGCGGAGTGCTTGGGCTTGAGCACGTGGTAATGGCCCGGCCGCGGTGCAAGCCGGGTGGCGATGTCGGCGGCGATGCCGCCGGCCTCAATGCATGAGGCCACCAGGTCGCGGAACTCCCCGCGCCAGTCGGCGAAATTGTCGTTGACGTGGATCACGGGCGCACCGGCGCTGTCGAAGCGATCGCGCAGGCGCACCAATGCCGGAGTGATACGCCGCGCCGCCGTCGCCATGCGTCCGCCATCCGGGAAGTCGAACCGGCTGATCATGTCGATCACCAGCAGGGCAGGAGCCTTGCGCCGCCTATCCCTTGCCAGGTCCATGCGACGGCTCGGGGTGTACGTAGGGCGGTTCCTGGCGACCCTTGCGGGCCCCCGGCTGCACGTCCGGGTCGTTGCGCTCCTCGCTTTGGCGCTTGCCGGGCTGTACACCGGCGCCGGGCGCGGAGGGAGGGGGGGGCGGACGTGTCGTGTCGTTCACCGGGCGCGCTCCTCTGGATGCCAGCGTGGAGGCGGGGAGCTGCCGGGCTGCGGAGGGCGCCAGGCGAGCGGGGATGCGTCACTGACGACATGTCGCGCCAGCTCGGGCAGCAGGTGCTGCAGGCGCGAAGGCGGAAGGCCGGTTCCGGCAGGTGCGATAGGGGGATGTGGCATGGCAGGTGTCATCAGCGGCGCTGACGCGGGACGCCACTATGGGCCGGTTGGCGTGGATGCCAGGTAAAACGCCGGCGTGCATGCCCCGCCGCGGTTGCATGCCGGTAAGTTCACGCATTCACGGCGTCGAACACGCCCGCGCGTTCTGATGGTCTGGCCGCATGTGCGGCACCCAGGAGTGATGCCATGCGAATCCCCCTCTTGTGCGCGGTGCTGGTGCTCGCCACCGCCGCCTGCGATCGGCGCGAGGACACTGTTGAACCGGCCGGAACCGATGCCATGTCGGCGCCGGCGGACCGGACTGCGACCACCCCGGAAGCCGCGAGCGACCCGTATCCGGCAGCGGCCGATCCGTCGATGCCGCCGGCGGAAGGAACCAGTCCCACGGGCACCACCCCGACGGGCACCGACCCGGCCATGCCCGTTACGTGCGCCGAGAACGACCCCAACTGCGTGGACACCGTGCCCGACCCTGCGCGGGAGCCCGCCACCACACCCACGCCGACCCAGCCGCCGACCCAGTAGGTCGGCGGTCGTCTCGCCTGAGCGGGCGGTCTCCCGGGCGCGGGGCCGCCCGGCATCACCGCGTCCGCTCGGCAGCAGGCCCCCGTGATGACCCGCACTTAACCGGCAGCGGCGCATGCTGCCTTCCGCGATACCGAGGTTGCTGATGACCCCCACTGTCCTGATCGTCGACGACGACACCGGATTTGCACGTGCCGCCGGCAAGCTGGCAGCGGACGAGGGATGTGGCGTGCAGCTGGCCTCGACCCTGGCCGAGGCCCGCGCTTTCGTACGCGACCACGGCACCGACCTGATCCTGCTGGACCTCACGTTGCCGGACGGCAACGGCATGGACCTGCTGGACGACCTGGACCTCGCCCAGCACGGGCATATCGTCGTGGCGACCGGGCGGCCAAGCGTGGATACCGCCGTACGCGCGATCTCCTCACCGGTGGTGGAGTACCTGGTCAAGCCGTTCCGGCCTGAACAGCTGCAGGCGCTGCTGCGCCGTATCGGTCGCCGGCACTGGCCCGGTACCGGAGACGCCGATGAACTGGCCGGTGGCTCGGTCGCCATGCGCCGGCTCGCCGATACGGTGATGCGTGTCGCCTCCAGCGAGGCGCCGGTGCTGATCCATGGCGAGCAGGGCAGCGGCCGGCTGCCGGTGGCCCGCGCCATCCACGCTGCGGGTGGGCGCGAAGGTCCGTTCGTGGTGTGCGACTGCGAGCAGTACGAACCGGCGAGGGCCGAACAGGCCCTTCTGGGCGGGGTGGCCGGTGAGTCCGCCTTCAGCAGGGCGGCGGGTGGCAGCCTTCTGGTGGGCGGCGTCGAGCGCCTGCCGCTGCATGTACAGGCGCGTCTGCTGGCCGTCCTTGAAGGGCGCCACCCTCTCCCCTTGCAGGACGACGCGCAGCACGATGCGCAGCCGCCGAGGCTGCTGCTGTGCGTCGGCGCCGATCCCCTGCGTGCGATCGCCGCGGGGCTGCTGCGCGAGGACCTCTACTACGCACTGTCTGCGCTGACGCTGCGCGTGCCGCCGCTGCGCGAGCGTGGTGAGGATGTGGTGACCCTGGCCGAGCTTTTCATCCAGCAACTCAATGCCCAGTACGGGCAGGAGAAGCGTCTGGCGCCCGGAGCAGACCGCGCGCTGCTGCGCCACGCCTGGCCTGGCAACGTGCGCGAGCTGCGTGCAGCCGTGACCGGGGCGTATCTGATGCAGCGCTCCACCCTGCTGCATGTCGAACCGATCGGCAGCACGCCCACCCTGCAGGGAGGGGATGCGGCCAGCATCAACTTCCCTGTGGGCACACCGCTGGCGGAGCTGGAGCAGCGGGCGGTGGATGCCACGCTGGCCCACTTCGGCAACGACAAGGCCGCCGCCGCACGCGCGCTCGGCATCAGCGTACGTACGATCTACAACCACCTGGCGCGCCGCGACGACGACCGCGGTCGCGCTGCCTCGCCCTGAAGCGCGCGGTACCGGGCGCGCCGCAGGCTGAAGGGCGTGTTCGACGGTGTTCCGGGCAGGTGGTGGGCCGCACAGCGGCAGTAATACGGTGACAGTCAAAGGAGCCTGCATGTCTACCGCTCGCACGATTCCGGTCTGGGCCCCCGTCGGTGACGCGGTGGCCGCCTGGTTCGAGGACAGGCCCGTCGAGGGGATGCACGACGTCGTCGTCATCGGCGCAGGCATTGCCGGCCTCACCACGGCGGTCTGCCTCCTGCGCGAGGGCCGCCAGGTGCTGGTGGTCGACCGCCAGGGCGTGGGGGCGGGCGAGACCCTGCGCACAACGGCGCACCTGGCCTCGGCCCTGGACGACCGCTTCAGCCTGCTGCAGCGACACCATGGCAGGGAAGGCGCGCGCCTGGCCGCCGCGAGCCATGCCGCAGCCATCGACTGGATCGCCGAGGTGGCCGCCGGCGCGCGCGATTGCGGGTTCCGCCGCGTGCCCGGATACCTGTTTTCGAAGGATTCCGACGCCGGGTCGTTGCGTGCGGAAATGGAGGCGGCCCGCGATGCCGGGCTCGAGGTGGAGTGGTGCGAGCAGGTCGAGGGCTTGCCGGCGATGCCGGGCCCGGCGCTCCGGTTCGCCCGCCAGGCGCGGGTCGACGCCGGCGCCTACCTGCTGGCGCTGGCGCATGAAGTGCGCGACGCCGGCGGCCGTTTCCTGCGCGCCCACGCGGCCCGCATCGTAGGCGGCAGCCCGGCCAAGGTGCATCTGGAGGATGGCGCTGTACTGCAGGCGCGGGCGGTGGTCGCGGCAGGCAACGTGCCGTTCCACGGGACCACGGCCACGTTCCCGAAGCAGGCGCCCTACCGCAGCTACGTGGTCGCCGGCCGGGTGGCGACCGGCGCGCTCCCGGACGCCCTGGTGTGGGACGACGCCGATCCGTACCACTACGTGCGACTGCGCGAGACCGACGACCCGGCGTGGATGGAGATCCTCGTGGGCGGCGAGGATCACAAGACCGGCCAGCATGACGACCCGCTGGCCTACGTTCGACTCCAGGCGTGGACGCGCACCCATTTTCCGCAGGTGCAGGACTTCCACGCGGCCTGGTCCGGACAGGTCCTGGAACCGGCCGACGGGCTGGCCTTCATCGGCGCCGACCCGCACCACGCCAACGTATGGTTGATCACCGGCGACTCCGGCAATGGCATGACCCACGGCACCCTGGGGGGATTGCTCGTGGCCGACCTGCTGCAGGGGCGCGACAACCCGTGGCGCGAGCTCTACGACCCGGGCCGGCTGCCGGTACGTGCTGGCGGAGCCTGGTTCCGGGAGAACGCCAACTCGGTGCTGCAGTACCGCGACTGGGTGAAGCCATCGCAGGTATCCACAGTGGAGGAGATCGCTCCGGGTACCGGCGCGGTCCTGCGCAGGGGCGTGCACCGGGTCGCGGTATACCGGGCCGGCGATGGCACCGTGCATGCCCACGACGCGCGCTGCACCCACATGGGCTGCGTCGTACGCTGGAGCGGGGCCGAGAAATCCTGGGATTGTCCCTGCCATGGCTCGCGCTTCGACGCCCGGACCGGGGCGGTGCTCAATGGCCCCGCCAACCTGCCGCTGCCGCCACTCGCCCTGGACGGGGCGGACTGATGTCCGCCGCGGCGTGGGCCGGCGCCGGCTATGCGGCCTGGCTGGTCGCAGGCGGCCTGGACTTCCTGCAGCACGCGCGAACCGACCTGGCGCACACCTCGGGGGTGCGCGAGTCGACATGGCATGCGGTGCAGCTGGGCCTGGTGGGCAGCGGCGTGCTGGCGTGGCTGGCGCTGGCGCCGGGGCTGGGATTGCTGATGCTGCTCGGAGCGCTGGCGGCCGCGCACGCGGTGGCGGGGTACCTCGATACGCGCACCGCCTACGGATGTCGCCCCATCACCCCGGTTGAGCAACATGTGCACAGCGTGCTGGACATGGCGCCCTGGATTGCGGTGGGCGCGGTGGTGATGGGGCAGGGCAACCAGGCCCGCACAGCGGGCTGGCCACTGGCATGGCAGCCGGCTGCGCCGGCCTTATGGCTGGCCCTGCTGCTGCCTGCGCTGCTGCTGGCGGTGTTGCCCTGGGGGCTGGAGTTCAGGGCGGCGCTTCGCGCGCGGGGCTCCTGAGCGATGCACGCGCCCCTTCACCATGTCGGCCAGTGCCAGGCCAAGTGCGAACGCGGCGTAGGTGGCGGCGACGCCGCCGGCACCGATGCGGTTTTCGAAACCCGGGCTCAGGCGGCGCGGTACCACGTGGTAGTCGACCACGTAGGCCAGCGCAGCCATGCCGGCCCCGCGCAGCAGGGGGGCGTCTTCCGGCCTGCGCCGGCCCCAGGCCTCGTAACCGGCGGCCCACATCACCGAGCTGGCATGGTGGATGGCATAGCCGAGCACGGTATGCCGCAGCGTCCAGCCGCTGGCCCGTCGCGCCGGCTCTCCCCACACCCACTGGCTGGCGGCGTTGGTCCCGGCAGGCACCGCGCCGGTCCGTTGCCGGCTGCGGATCGAAACCAGCGCGGTGGACGCAACGCTGGCGAGGCTGCCCGATCCGAGGGCACGCAGGAGCAGCGCATGCCACCCGCTGGCCGTCTGCGCGTGCTGGTGGCCGGCGGCAGCGGGATGATCGGCAGCGCGGTGACGCGAGGATTGCTTCAGGCGGGTCATGAGGTGGTCCACGCAGGTCGCAATGCGGGTGGGCAGGCCGGAACGGCGGGTGGCCTGCGGCTGGATTTCAACGCGCTGCCTCCGGCCGCGGAGCTGGTACGCCAGCTCCAGGGCTTCGATGTGCTGGTCAACGCCGTGGGCATCTTCCAGCCGCAAGCTGAGCAGAGCTTCGATGCGGTGCATGTGAAGGGGGTTGCCGGTCTGTTCGCCGCCGCGGTGGAGGCCGGCGTGGGACGCCTGGTGCACGTGTCGGCGCTCGGGGCCGCGCCCGGGGCGGACACCGCCTATTTCTCCTCCAAGGGGCAGGCCGAAGCCATGCTGCGCGGGCTCCCGGGCCACGTCACCATCGTGCGGCCCTCGCTGGTGTTCTCGCCCGACGGTGCCAGCACCCGCTTCTTCGCCCGGCTGGCCAGCGCGCCGGTGCTGCCCTTGCCCCGTGGCGGCGGCCAGCAGGTGCAGCCGGTGCACGTGGACGACCTGGCCCAGGCGATCGTCCGTATCGCCACCGGCGTGGTTCCCGCGCCGGCGGTGCTCGACGCGGTGGGGCCGCGCCCGCTGCCGCTGCGCGAGTACCTCACGGTGCTTGGAAAGGCCCTGGCACGTGCGCCGCGGATCGTCGCCCTGCCCAGGGTGGCGGAGACACTGTTGCCATTGGCCGCACGCGCCACCGGCGGGCTGGTCAGCCGGGATGCCCTGCGCATGCTCGAGGCCGGCAGCACCGCCGATCCGGCCGGCATGGCTGCGGTCCTTGGCCGCCGCGCACGTGATCCGTCGGGGTTCGTCGACGCACAGGCGGCCCGGGCGCTGGCCGCACGGTTGCGCACCGGCCAGGCGGTGCTGTGCCTGCGCCTGGCGCTGGCGATGATGTGGCTGGGTACGGCGTGGGTGTCGTTGTGGGGGTACCCGCGGCAGGACAGCCTGGCGCTGCTGGCGAGGCTGGACCTGCATGGCGGCGTGGCCGACCTGGCGCTGTGGTCCGGTGCGCTGCTGGACGCGGCGCTGGGCCTGGCCATGCTGGTGCTGCCGCGCCGGCGCCCGGTGTACCTGGCGCAACTGCTGCTCATGGCCGGCTATACGGTGCTGATCAGCCTCTGGCTGCCCGAATTCTGGCTGCACCCGTTCGGGCCGTTGCTGAAGAACATCCCGGTCGCCGCGGCGATCATCGCGTTGATCCTGCTGGACCGAGACCATGGACCTGGTGACCGTTAAGTACCTCCACGTGATGTCGTCGACGTTCCTGTTCGGCACCGGCGTGGGCACCGCGTTCTACCTGCTGCTCATCAGCCATACCCGCGATCCCCGGGTCATCGCACCGGTGGCGCGGCTGGTGGTGGCTGCGGACTGGATCTTCACCGCAACGACCATCATCATCCAGCCGCTGACCGGGCTGTACCTGGCGCGCGGCCTGCAGATTCCGCTGGATACCCCGTGGCTGTACTGGTCGATCGTGCTGTACCTGATCGCCGCGGCCTGCTGGCTGCCGGTGGTGTGGCTGCAGATGCGCCTGCGCGACGTGGCCGTGGCCGCCGCCGCGCAGAGACGCGAGCTGCCGGTGCAGTACGCCCGCCTGCTCGGCGCCTGGGCGGCGCTGGGCTTCCCGGCGCTGGTCTCGTTCCTGGCGATCTTCTACATGATGGTGGCCCGCCAGGTGCCCTTCACCTGAGGGCCTGCACCGATTGCAGCGCCAGCGGGTGCCCGCGCAGCGCGTTTCACGCCGGGAAGGCGCGGCGGCCGGCCCAATGGGTGACCCGAACCCGCAGGCCACGCGCATGTCACGGCACAAGTCCCTCGACCAGCAGGTCATCGTCATTACCGGCGCTTCCAGCGGCATCGGCCTGTGTACGGCGCTGGCCGCCGCCGAAGCGGGGGCCCGAGTGGTACTGGCGGCACGCAGCCAGGAGGTGCTGGACGAAGCGGTCGCCACGATTGCGGCGTCCGGCGGACACGCCCTGGCCGCCTGCTGCGACGTATCCCGGCGCGAGGATGTCGACGCGCTGGCGCGGCTGGCCCACCAGCAGTTCGGCGGGATCGACACCTGGGTCAACAACGCCGGTGTCTCCATCTACGGGCGCCTGGAGGAAGTGGACGAGTCCGACAGCCGGCGCCTGTTCGACGTCAATTTCTGGGGCGTGGTCAATGGCTCGCTGGCGGCGCTGCCGTTCCTGCGTGCCACCGGCGGCGTGCTGGTGAACGTCGGCAGCGAGGTGTCCGACGCGGTGGTGCCGCTGCAGGGGATGTACTCGGCCTCCAAGCATGCGGTGAAGGGATTCACCGACGCGCTGCGGGTCGAAGAGGAGCGCGTCGATGGCAGCCCGGTGTCGATCGTGCTGGTCCAGCCCACCGCCACCGACACGCCGTTCCCGCAGCATGCGCGCAACTACATGGCCCAGGAGCCGAAGCTGCCGACGCCGTTGATCGAGCCGGCGCGGGTGGCCGCGGCGATCCTGGAAGCCGCCACCGACGGCGGGCGCGCCGTGCAGGTGGGCGCGATGTCGAAGTTCAACTCCCTGGCCAGCCGGCTCGCACCGGCCCTGGCCGAGCGCATGGCGGCCCGCCAGGCCAGCCGGCAGCAGCACGACCTGCCGCCCCGCGAGCCGCGCGGCACCCTGCATGTCCCCGGGAACAGCGGCCGCATCCACGGGGAACTGTCGTGAGCGCGCACATGCCAGATCCCTTCGTCGACAGCGCCGGCTGCGATTGCTGCCGCAGCGTCGAGATCGTGCCGCCGCTGCGCGCGCCACTGGCCATCCATGCCCGCGGACACGACGGTTTCAGCACCTGGATGGCCGGCACCTTCGACGGCCGCTGCTGGTGGTCGCCCGAGCTGCCGGCCGGGGCGGGGCATTGGGTGGTGGTGGGATGGCGCGCGCTGGAGGACCACGCCGGGGAGCGTATGCGCCCGTGCGCACGCGGCCCCCGCCAGGGCGGTCCGCGTGTGTTCCGTGGCAGCGGCGGCGCCACCCTCTTTCCGGCCGCGCTCGCCCCGGCACCGGCCCACGCTTCCGGGCAGCACGCCTGAGCGCGAGGGCGCGGTGGCACCGGTCGGATCCGCACATGGCCCGTGGTCGGGCGTGAACCTGCCAATCCCACGGTTGCCGGGCGTGCTGGACGCGCGGTGGCGGCACCGCGTCGCCCGGTTCCGGCGGGACGGTTGCCGCGGCCGTCACGCCGCGATGCCCAGCATGGGCGCCCCCGTGCGCGAAGGGATTGCCAGGGCGCCGGCGTTTCCCGGCGCCACGGCGGGGATGCATTGCAGGAGGCCGTACGAGTGAGCATTCCAGACGAGGAGGAGTTGCTGCTGCATGGGCTGCGCAACCGGCTCAACATGGTCGGGTTCGCCCTGCATGCATATCGCCGCGACGGCGATCCCGAACATCTGGTCGCGCTCGACCAGGCCTACCAGGCCACGGTCGAGCTGTTCACGCAGCTGGACGCATTGCGCCGCGCCGGGCCGCATCGCTGAGCCGGGGCGCCGGGGCGCCCCCTTCCAGTCCGGAACCACCCGCTCAGAACCACCAGCGCAGGCCCGCCACCCAGTGGGTGTCGCGCCCGTGGCCATCGGCGGCCTGGCGATGGCGCCGGGTGTCGCCGAAGCTGCGCTCGTGGACCAGGCCGAAGTAGGGCGCCACGCGGGGTGTCACGACCCACCGCAGGCGCAGCCCGCCCTCGGCCGACGACAGCCCCGCGCCGGTGGCATGGCGAGGGTCGTCGCGACCATGGAACTCCAGCTCCACCTGCGGCTCGAGCACCAGGCGTGCGCCCAGTGGCAGCTCGTACTCCACCTCGGCGCGCAACGCACTCTGGCCGCCGCTGCCGAAGTAGGCGGTGGCGGCGACCTCCAGCTTGTAGGGCGCCATGCCCTGCACGCCGATCGCCGCCCAGCGGCGGTTGTCGCCGGGGCCGAAATCCTGGCGCACGCCGGCGACCACGTCCCACCACGCGCCGGTGCCGCGACCGTAGAGCAGCTCAAGGTCGGCCGACGCCAGGTGGCCGGCTTGGCGCTCGCCCTCGCTGCGCAGCCACAGCCGCTGGACATCGCCACCCACCCAGCCCTGGAGCTCCCAAGCCTGGCCGGCGCCGGGCGCGGCATCCCAGGCTTCCAGCCGGTCGACCCGTACCAGGCTGTGGATGCCGCCGCCATGGACATGGCCGTGGCGCAGCGGCGGGAATGCCGCGGCCCGGTCGGCGTCGGTCGGTACCGGGATCGGCTCGCGCGGCAGCGCCTGCGTCGGGTGCGCGTGGTGGCCGGGCGCGTCCGTTGCGGGGTTGTGCGGGCGGGCGTGGCCGTGGCTTGGGGAGGGTCGCGTATCGTGCGCCGCGGCGGCCGCGGCGGCGTGACCAGCGGCGGCGTGCCCGGCGCCACCGGTGGGAACCGACGGAGCGGGGACGCCGTGGCTGGCATGGGGATCGTGGCCGGTGGCGGCTTCCCGTGCTGGCCCATGGCCGTGCGCGGCGTGGGACAGCGCCCGGTGGCCGTGGTCGTCCGCCGCGGCGGGGGCGTCCGGATGGCCGGAATGACAGGACGCGCCGTCCGCCATGCCATGGGCATGCGCCATCGGCGGGCTTTCCTGCGCATGCTGGTGATGGGCATGGGCCGGATCTGCGGCGCCTGGCTCCGTGGCCGGCGCCTGTGTCGCGTGCCGGCCGTCTGCGCCGGGCGTGGACTGGGCCATGGCGGGCGCATGGTGGGCGTGCGCGCCGCCATGATCCGGATCCTGTGGCGCGGCCGGGAGCGCGGCCGGCAGCAGCGCGAGCAGCAGGACCGGCATCGGGTGGCGGCTCATGCGGCTTCCTCCACGCGCACCTCGCGCATCATGCCCGCCTCCATGTGGTAGAGCAGGTGGCAATGGTAGGCCCAGCGGCCCAGCGCGTCGGCGCGCACGCGGTAGCTGCGTCGCGTACCCGGCGGCATGTCCACGGTGTGCTTGCGGACCTGGAAGCTGCCCTGGGCATCCTCCAGGTCGCTCCACAGCCCATGCAGGTGGATCGGGTGCTGCATCATCGTGTCGTTGACCAGCACGATGCGCATGCGCTCGCCGTAGTTCAACCGCAGCGGCTCGGCCGACGCGAACGGGATCCCGTCGAACGACCACGCGAACTTCTCCATGTGCCCGGTGAGGTGCAGCTCCACCTCGCGGCCGGGCTCGCGGCCATCCGGGTCGTCGAACAGGCTGCGCAGGTCGGCGTAGGCCAGCACCCGGCGACCGTTGTCGCGCAGGCCGATACCGGGGTCGTCCAAGCGCGGGCCCGTAGGCGAGGACTGCATGTCCACCAGCGGGTTTCCCGCCTCGCTGCGCGGGTGCACCACCGGAGCCGGCGGCGCGGCCACGGCATGGCCGTCATGGACGCCATGCGCAGCGTGGCCTGCCTGGGGGGCCTGGGTCCGGTGGACGGTCTGCGCAGCGTGCGCGGCGTGGCCGCCGTGCGCGTCGTGGCCCCCTTGCACCGGTGCGGGCGCGTCGTGCGCCCCGCCGTGTACGGCATGGCCGGTGTGGTCGCCATGGCCCATGTCCGCCATCGTCAGCAGCGGCCGCGGATCGACCGGCGGGACCGGCGCGGCCAGCCCATGGCGCACCGCCAGGGTGCCGCGGGCAAAACCGGTGCGCCCCATGTCCTGGGCGAAGATCGTGTAGGCGTCCTGCCCCGACGGCTCGACGATCACGTCGTAGGTCTCGGCCGCGGCGATGCGCAGCTCGTCCACGGTCACCGGGTGCACGTACTGGCCGTCAGCGGCGACGACGGTCATCTTCAGTCCCGGGATGCGCACGTCGAAATAGGTCATCGCCCCGGCGTTGATCAGGCGCAGCAGCACCTTCTCGCCGGGCCGGAACGTGCCGGTCCAGTTGGCGGCCGGTGGCTGCCCGTTGAGCAGGTAGGTGTAGGTGTTGCCGTTGACGTCGGACAGGTCGGTCGGCGTCATCCGCATGCGCCCCCACATGCCGCGGTCGGCGAGCGTGGCGCGCACGCCGTGCTCGCGCGCATCACGCACGAAGTCGCCGGCGGTGCGCTTGTAGAGGTTGTCGTACGACGGCGCTTTCTTCAGCCGGCGGAACAGCGCATCGGGCGCCAGGTCGGTCCAGTCCGACAGCAGCAGCACGTGCTCGCGGTCGTACCGGTAGGGCGGCGGCTGCAACGGGTCGACGATGATCGGCCCGTAGAGCCCGGCCTGTTCCTGGAACAGCGAGTGGCTGTGGTACCAGTAGGTGCCGGACTGCCTGAGGGTGAAGCGGTACAGCCAGCTCTCGCCCGGGGCGATGCCGTCGAAGCTCATGCCCGGTACGCCGTCCATGTTGGCCGGCAGCAGGATGCCGTGCCAGTGGATCGAGCTGGGCGCGTCGGGCAGGCGGTTGCTGACGCGCACGCTGACGGTGTCACCCTGCCGCCAGCGCAGCAGTGGAGCGGGGATGCTGCCGTTGACCGCCACCGCGGGACGCGGACGGCCGGTGATGTCGAGCAGTGTCGCGCCGATGGACAGGTCGAAATCGCGGCCGTGGAGCACCGCGGGGGTCATGGCCAGGGCGGGCGCGCGCAGCAGCCCGGAGCCGGCCGCACCGGCCAGGGCCAGTCCCTGGACGAAGCGGCGGCGTGAGGCCGACGCCGGTGAGGCAGCGGGAGGATCTCGGAAGGAACGCATGGGGAAGTCCGGCAAATGGCGCGCGCGGCGGGCGCGCACGCACGGGAAACGGGCAGCGGCGGTGGCCACTGCGCAGCATCGGCAAAACCGGATCAGGCGATCGGCGGGCGGTGGCCCGGTGCGGTGGCGCGCCCGGGGTCGCCGCGTGCGGGCCCGGGCGGGCGCACCGGCTGCGGCGCAACCGCGAAATCGCGTGGCGGTACCGCGACCATGGCCGCCGCGGCAGGGGGGCAGGCACAGCCCGCGCCACAGTCGTGGCCGTTGCCGGGATCCACCGAGCTGCAGCACTCGTGCGTCGGGGCCGGATCGGCCGCCGGCGCGGCGTGTTCGCCCGCCGCGCCCTTCTCGTGGCAGTCCGGCGCGGATGCCTGCGCCGGGTGTGCGGCAAGCGCCATGGGTGCCGCCGGCCCGGCCGCGGCGCGCGCGACCAGGCCACCGGCCATCACGGACAGCAGCAGCAGGCAGGCAAGGAGGCGGAAGGGCAGGCCGGTCATGGCGGGAGCGTGTTCGGGTGCGGCCACGGTAAGCCAGTCGCGCGACCGCGGGCAACCATGGTCGCGTTCAGGCGTCGCTGCGCGCCGGCGCGGGCACCTGCGCGGCCAGCCACGCGCGCAGCGATGCGGGCTTCACCGGCTTGGTCAGCAGGCGGTAGCCGCGCAGCCGTGCCTGGCGCTTGAGCTCGTCGCGGCCATCGGCGGTCAGCAGCGCGCCGGGAATGCGGCCACCGGCGGCGCGCAGCGCGTCCAGCGCATCCAGGCCGTCGAGCCGGTCGTGCAGGTGGTAGTCCACGAGCATTGCCTGCGGCGCGCTGTCGGCCATGCGCTCGAGCGCCTCGTCGACGGTTGCCGCCGGAATGGCGACCGCCTGCCAGCGGCCCAGCAGCATGCGCATGCCGTCGAGGATCTCGCGGTCGTTGTCCAGGCACAGCACGCGCAGGCCGGCCAGCGAGTTATCGCCCGGCAGCACCACCGCCGGTGCCGGCAACGGCGTGGCATGCGCCGCGCGCGGCACGGTGATCGAGAACATGCTGCCGCGGCCGACCCGGCTGCGTGCGTCCAGGCCGTGGTCCAGCAGGCGCGAGATGCGCTGGCAGATCGACAGGCCCAGGCCGAGCCCACGCTCGCCCCAGTCGAACGGCTGCTGGTAGCGCTGGAACTCCTCGTAGATCTGGCGCATGTGCTGCGCCGGGATCCCCGGGCCGGTGTCCCACACCTTCAGCTCCACCGCCTGGCCGCGCACCCTCATGCCCAGCACGATCCGGCCCTGGCGGGTGTAGCGCAGCGCGTTGGCAAGGAAGTTCTGCAGTACGCGCCGCAGCAGGCGGCGGTCACTGCGCACCGGGCAGCTGCGCGCGTGCACGCGCAGGTCCAGGCCGCGGCCGGCGGCGACCGGCGCGTACTGGGCGGCCAGCTCGCGCAGCAGTTCGCCGGCATCGAAGGCGGATATCTCCGCCTGCAGCGCGCCGGTATCGAGCCGTGACACGTCCAGCAGGCCGTCCAGCAGCTCCTCGGCCGCGCGCAGCGAAGCATCGACCCGCTCGGCCAGGTGGCGCTGCTCGACGTCGTCCTGGCTGCCGTCGCGCAGCGCCGACGCGAACAGGCGCGCGGCGTTGAGCGGCTGCAGCACGTCGTGGCTGATCGCGGCCAGGAAGCGCGTGCGCGACTGCTGCGCCTCCTCCGCCTCGCGGGTGCGCGCGGCCACGCGCTGCTCGAGCGTCTCGTTGGCCTCGCGAAGCGCCTGCTCGGCGTGCTTGTAGGCGGTGATGTCGTTGTAACTGGTGACATAGCCACCGCCGGGCAGCGCCTGGCCGCGCATCTCGAACACGGTGCCGTCGGCGCGCACCCGCTCGAACACGTGCGGGGTGCCGGCGCGCATGTGCTCGATCCGCTTGCTCACGTGCAGGTCGACGTCGCCGTCGCCCAGCTCGCCGCGCTCGGCGTTGTAGCGGATCAGGTCGGCCACCGGCCGGCCGACGTAGAGCATGCCGGCCGGGTAACCGAACATCTGCTGGTAGCGGCGGTTCCACGCGACCAGGCGCATGTCCGGGTCGACCACGCTGACCCCGGCGCTGATGTTCTCCAGGGTGGTGGAAAGGATCTCGCGGTTGAAGCGCAGCTCCTGGCCGGCCTCGTCCAGCAGCGACATGACCTCGTCCAGGTGCATGCCCGAGCCGCGCAGCACCGAGGTCAGCACCAGGCGCGCGGAGGCCGCGCCGATGGAGGCGGCCAACAACCGTTCGGTGAACTGGATCCAGGCGCGGTCGGCGGCCGCGGCCGGGTGCAGGCCACCGCCCAGTTCAGCGCCCTGTTCGGCGAACGCCCGCCGCGCATGGCGTTCGCCGACGATGCGCTTGGCCAGCGCCAGCAGGTCGCCGACGCTGACATTGCCCGACAGCTCGCCGCGCGAGAGCGTCTGCCGCTCCGCGTACGGGTCCAGGAACGGGGCGATCCGCAGGCGTTCGTCCACGCTGGGGCGCCAGCGGGCGGACACCACCATCATCACCCCGGCGTTGAGCAGCAGCGACCAGAACGCGCCGTGGGTGACCGGATCCCAGCCGCTGAGCCCGAACAGCTGCTCCGGGCGAAGCCAGTACAGGTCGAGCGGCCCGTCGGCCAGCCAGCCGGCGCCGAACAGGCCCGAGCGGGTCAGTGCCGGCAGCAGCAGGGTGTAGATCCAGGTGGCAAAGCCCACCACCAGGCCGATCTCCACGCCGCGGCGGCTGGCGCCGCGCCAGTACAGGCCGCCGATCAGGCCCGGCGCGAACTGCGCCACCGCCACGAAGGCCATCACGCCATAGGCGGCCAACGCGGTGTCGCCGCCGATCCAGCGGTAATAGCCGTACGCGCACAGCGACAGCAGCAGGATCGCCGCACGCCGCACCCACAACACCAGCGAGGCCACGTCCGCGGCGGCGTGGCGCTCGCCCCAGCCGCGGCGCAGCAGCAGTGGCATCACCAGGTCGTTGGATACCATCGTCGCCAGCGCGATGCTGGCCACGATCACCATGCCGGTGGCGGCGGAGAAGCCGCCCACGTAGGCCGCCAGGGCCAGCGCGTTGTTGCCCTCCGACAGCGGCAGGGCCAGCACGAAGGTGTCGCTGGCCACGGCCGGGTTGCTGCCGAACAGGGCCACGCCGGCGCCGGCGATCGGCACCACCATCAGCGTCACCAGCAGCAGGTACCCGCCGAACATCCACCGCGAGCGGCGGATGTCGCCGACGTCGCCGCATTCGACCACCGCCACCTGGAACTGGCGTGGCAGGCACACGATGGCCAGGAAACTCAGCAGGGTCTGGGCCACGAAGCCCATCGGCGGGGCCTGCGCGAACAGCTCGCGGGCCGAATCGGCAACCCTCAGGTCGTGGCCGCGCAGCCACAGCCACGCGAACACGCCGACCGCGATCATCGCCACCAGCTTGACCAGCGATTCGAGCGAGATGGCCAGCATCATGCCGTGGTGGTGCTCGGTGGCATCCACCTGACGGGTGCCGAACAGGGCCGCGAACAGCGCCATCAGCAGGGCCACGTACAGCGCCGGGTCGGCCAGCACGGCCGCCTGTTCGACGTGCTGGCCGGACAGCACCGCCAGGCTCATGGCCACGGCTTTGTACTGCAGCGCGACGTAGGGAATGATGCCGACCAGCGCGATCACCGCCACCAGCGCCGCCAGCCGCCGCGAGCGGCCATAGCGGGCGGACATGAAGTCGGCGATGGACACCACGTTCTGGCTGCGCGCGATCAGGGCCAGCCGCTCGATGATCCGCCAGCCGAACAGCATCAGCAGGATCGGGCCCAGGTAGATGGGCAGGTAGCCGATGCCATTGCGCACCGCACTGCCGACGGCGCCGTAGAAGGTCCAGGAGGAGCAGTAGACGGCCAGGGCCAGGCTGTACACGACCGGCCGCAGCCAGGGGCGGTTGGGGTACAGCGGCCTGCGGTCGCCCCACCACGCCACCGTGAACAGCAGCGCCGCGTAGCCCACCGACACCAGCAGCAGGATCCAGCTCGACACCTGGCCGATCTCCCCCCTTGCCCGGTCCGCGAGTGTACTGCGGCGCATGGTGGGGCGCTTGCCTCGGACCTCGTATACGCGCAATCTGACAACGCTGTCAGACGTGTCACCGGGCCCGCAACGGGGCCCCTGCATAGGGAGTGGGAATGCAGCACGACCACAACACGGCCGGCGCCACCCAGGCGCCCGCGGCCGCGCCGTCCGTCCGCCTGTCCTTGCGGGAGAAGGCCGGCTACGGCTTTGGCGATTTCGGCTTCAACCTCTACTGGGCGAACATCTCCGCCTTCCTGCTGCTGTTCTACACCGACGTCATGGGCCTGGCGGCCGCGGCGGTGGGAACGATGATGCTGGTCACCAAGATCCTCGACGCGGTGACCGACCCGCTGATGGGCGCGATGGCGGACCGCACCCGCACCCGCTGGGGCCGGTTTCGCCCGTACCTGTTGTTCGGCGCGTTGCCGCTGGCCGCCGCCGGCGTGCTGACCTGGACCGTTCCCGACACCAGCGATGGCGGCAAGCTGGTGTGGGCCTACGTCACCTTCAGCCTGATGATGCTGGCCTACACCGTGATGAGCATGCCGTACTCGGCGCTGAGCGGGGTCATCACCTCCGACAGCCAGCAGCGCACCACCCTGGTCAGCTTCCGGTTCATCGCCGCCTTCGCCGGCACTACGGTGGTCAATGCGCTGACCCTGAAGCTGGTGGACTGGACCGGCGGCGGTGACGAACAGCTCGGCTGGCAGCTGACCCTGGGCCTGTACGGCCTGGTCGCCAGCCTCGCCTTCCTGGTCGTGTTCGCCACCACCCGCGAGCGCATCCAGCCGCCGCCGCAGCAGCGCAGCGCGGTGCGCCAGGACATCGCCGACCTGCTGCACAACCGGCCCTGGCTGGTGCTGTTCGTGCTGGCGCTGGTGATCATGGTCACCATCGTCATGCGCAGCGGCTCGCTGGTTTACTACCTCAAGTACTATGTCGACCGCCCGGACCTGACCTGGCTGTTCCTGACCTGCTACTCGGTGGCGCTGGCCGTCGGCGCCGCGCTGACTCCCGTGCTGACCCGCTTCATCGACAAGCGCGCGGCGATGATGTGGCTGATGGTCGGCGTGGGCGTGATTTCCTGCGCGATGTATTTCGTCCCGCGCGAGCAGATCTGGGTGATGCTCGCGCTCAACACCCTGGTGGGCCTGCTGCTCGGGCCCAAGTCGCCGCTGGCGTTCTCGATGTACGCCGATTGCGCCGACTACACCGAGTGGAAGACCGGCCGCCGCGCCACCGCCATGACTTTCGCCGCCGCCACCTTCTCGCAGAAGCTCGGCGGCGCGCTGGCCTCGGCCACCATCGCCTGGATGCTCGCGGGCATGGGCTATGTCGCCAACCAGGCGCAGTCCGACGCCTCGCAGCTGGGCATCCTGCTGCTGCTGACGGTGATCCCCGGCGTGGTCGCGCTGCTGGCCGGCTGGGTGATGCGCGCCTACCCGCTCGATGACGCGTCGCTGGCGCAAATCCAATCCGAACTGGCATCGCGTCGGGAGGCGCAGGCATGAGCACGATGGTCGACAGGGATGCGGTACCCGGCGTGGGCCGGTTCGAGGACCAGGGGCGGCGGTTCGTGCTGGAAAGTCCCACCGCGATGCCCGCGGCCTCCACCTTCCTGTGGAACCGGCGGATGCTGCTGCAGCTCAACTGCCGCGGCTATGCGACGGCGCAGTTCATGCAGCCGGAGCCGGCCAAGTACGCCCATGCGCCGACCCTGGAGGCGAAGACCTTCATGCAGCCGGAGCAGCCGCATTACGCCCACCATCCCGGGCGGTTCTGCTACGTGCGCGACGAGGAGGGCGGCGGCCTGTTCTCCGCGCCGCACGCACCGGTCAACCGCACGCCCGATGCCTTCGCCCTGTCCATCGGTGCCGGCGACGTGGCCTGGACCGTGCAGTGCGACGGCATCGAGCTGGTGATGGGCGTGCGCCTGGCGGCCGAGGACGTGGCCGAGCTGTGGAGCATCCGCGTGCGCAACGTGTCCGGGCGCGCGCGCAAGGTCAGCGTGTACCCGTACTTCCCGGTCGGCTACATGTCCTGGATGAACCAGGCCGGCAGCTACCGCCACGACCTGGGCGGCATCGCCTGCACCAGCGTCACCCCGTACCAGAAGGTCGCCGACTGGTTCCGCCAGCGCGAGTTCAAGGACATGACCGTGCTGCTGCACGAGCGCGCGCCCGACGCCTGGGAGGCGAACCAGTCCGCGTTCGAAGGCCAGGGCGGGCTGCATGCGCCGGACGCCGTGGTCCGGCGCGAGCAGCTGGCCGGCGGCGACGCGCTGTACGAGACGCCCACCACCGCGCTGCAGTACCGGCTGGTGCTGGAGCCGGGCCAGGAGGAAGAGCTGCGCTTCCTGTTCGCGCCGGCCCGGGATGCGGGCGAGGCCCTGGCCCTGCGCCAGCGCCACCTTTCGGCGGAGGGTTTCGCCGCCGCCGAGGCTGCCACCGCGCGTTACCTTGAGGAGGGAAGCGGCTGCCTGCGCATCGATTCGCCCGATGCCTGGCTGGACCACTTCACCAACCGCTGGCTTCCCCGGCAGGTCTATTACCACGGCGACTCCAACCGCCTGACTACCGATCCGCAGACCCGCAACTTCCTGCAGGACCACATGGGCATGGCCTACCTGCGGCCGGCCACCGCTCGCGCCTCGTTCCTGCACGCGCTGTCGCAGCAGGCAGCCGATGGCGCGATGCCCGACGGCATCCTTCTGGTCGAAGGCGCGGAGCTGAAGTACATCAACCAGGTCCCGCACACCGACCACTGCGTGTGGCTGCCGGTGTGCCTGCAGGCCTACCTGGATGAAACCGGCGACGACGCGCTGCTGGACGAGCTGGTCGCCGGCAGCGACGGGGCCGCGGCCACGGTGGCCGAACGCGTGGACCGCGCCATGCACTGGCTGCTGGCGCAGCGCGATGCGCGCGGATTGAGCTACATCGCCCAGGGCGACTGGTGCGACCCGATGAACATGGTCGGCTGGAAGGGCCGCGGCGTGTCAGGCTGGCTGTCGCTGGCCACCGCACATGCCCTGCGGCTGTGGGCCGGCATCAGCGCCCGCCACGGTCGCGCGCACGCCGCCTTCCTCGAAGGTGCCGATGCATTCAATGCCGCGGTCAACACCCACCTGTGGGACGGCGACTGGTACGGCCGCGGCATCACCGACGACGACGTGGTCTTCGGCGTGCGCGCCGATACCGAAGGCCGCATCTACCTCAACCCCCAAAGCTGGGCGATGCTCAGCGGCGCACCGGACGCGCAGCAGCGCCAGCGCCTGCTGGCGGCGGTGGACGCGCACCTGCTGTCGCCCTACGGCGCGGCCATGCTCGATCCGCCCTACACCGGGATGCGCGAGGACGTGGGCCGGCTGACCCAGAAGTTCCCCGGCTCGGCCGAGAACGGGGCGGTCTACAACCACGCCGCCGCGTTCTACCTGCATGCGCTGTTCCGCACCGGCGAGGCCGACCGCGCCTGGCAGGTGCTGCGCGCGATGCTGCCGGCGCCGGACCCGGCCGATTGCCTGCAGCGCGGCCAGCTGCCGGTGTTCGTGCCCAACTACTACCGCGGCGCCTGGCGCCTGCATCCGCGTACCGCCGGGCGCTCCAGCCAGCTGTTCAACACCGGCACCGCCGCCTGGCTGTACCGCTGCCTGATCGAGGAGCTGTTCGGCCTGCGCGGGGAAGGTCCAGCCCTGCGCATCGCCCCGCAGCTGCCCTCGCACTGGCCGGCCGCGCGCGCGTGGCGGCGCTTCCGCGGCGCGGAGATCGAGCTGGAGGTCGAACGGGTCGCCGGCGTGGACGCTTCACGCGTGAGTGTGGACGGCGCGCCGCTGCAAGGCGGCCTGCTGCAGCCGGTGGAGGCCGGCCGCACCTACCGGGTACGGGTGGAGTTGCCGCTGGCGGACGCGGCCACATGAGCGGCCAGGTGCGCGTGGCAGTGGTGATGGGCGTTTCCGGCAGCGGCAAGACCACGCTGGCGCAGGCCCTGGCACGGGCCTGGAGCGCCACGTTCCTGGACGCGGACGACTTCCACAGCGAGCAGGCGCGTGCCCACATGGCGTCCGGCCAGCCGCTGACCGACGAAATGCGGGTGCCGTGGGTGGAACGCATCGCGGCCGACCTGCAGCGGCGCGTGGCGGCCGGCGAACGCGTCACCCTGGCTTTTTCCGGCCTGCGACGTCGCCACCGCGACATGCTGCGCGCCACCGGCCTGCCGCTGCGCTTCCTGTTCCTGCAGGGCGAGGCCGCGCTGATCGGGCAGCGCATGCGCCAGCGCAGCGGGCATTACATGCCGGTCTCGCTGCTGGACAGCCAGTTCGCCACCCTCGAGCCGCCGCGCGACGAGGCCGACGTGGTGGTGGTGCCGGTCGAGCTGGCGCCGGAACAGCAGCTGCGGCTGTCGCAGATCGCGCTGCAGCCGGCCGCCGGCTGAGTCGACGCCGGAGCGCGTCAGCGGGAGGCGGCGCCGGAACCGGGCGGGCCTGTCCACGCGGCGGCCACCGCGGCCGCCTGCAGCCGCAGTTCGGGCACGGCAATGGTTTCCCAGGCCTCGCCGATACGCAGGCTGCCCATCACGCGCAGGTCGTCGCGGGCGTGGCCTGCGGCGTCCAGCAGGCGGCCGTCGGCATCGCTGTCCAGGCCGATGCCGTGCGCCCCCGGCCGTGCGTGGCCCTCGCCCAGCAGCTGCTCCAGCAGCGGGTTGCCCATCGCCTGGACGCGCAGCTCCAGGCCGGTGGCGTTGACCACGTGGTCAACCTCGAACACCAGGCGCCGTCCGCCGCCCGCGCGCGCGGTCAGCTGCACGCAGCGCTGGCCGGCCACGGCCAGTTCCAGCCGCGCGCGATGCACCTGCAGGCGTCCTGCGGCCAGCCAGGCCTGCAGCAGCGCGCCGGCCTCCGGGGCGATACGGTGGCGGTGGATGTCCCAGTAGCGGGCCCCATGGCGCAGGAAGCGGCGCTGCCCGGCCGGCGTCAGCGATCGCCACAGCGCCTGGCCATGCGGGCGCAGGCGCTCCATCACCGCTTGCCAGGGCAGGCCGCGCATGGCCGCGTCGCGCACGGCCCGGCGCACCTGCGCCAGCCGCTGGCGCGGCCCCAGCGCGTGCAGCGGCTCCACCGCGAAGGCGTCGTCCAGCGCGTGGCCTTCGGCATGCGCCAGCGGCAACAGGCCATGGCGTGACAGCAGGTGCACCGGCCGACGGTGGCCGTTGCCGGCGAGGGTCAGCAGCACGTCGACCATGCTCAGGCCGGTGCCGGCGATGCACACGCGCGCGGCCGGGTCGATCGCGGCCACCGCCTGGTAATCCCAGGCGTCGATGCGCGCGGGCCGGGGCAGGGCGCCCGCGCCGCGGACCGGCAGCGGCCGTGGCGCGTTGCCCACCGCCAGCAGCACGCGTGCGGCGCCCGCGGCGCCGTCCTGTGCGTGCAGCCGCCAATGGCCGCCGGCGGTGTCCCGATCCAGTACGGTGATCCGCCAGGGCAGCACCGCCAGCGAGGCGGGACTGGCGTCGCGCGCCTGCTGCAGGCGCGCCGCCAGGTAGCGTGCGTAGTCGCGCCTGGCGGCGAACCGGGCGGCGAGCGAGCCCGGCGCGTGCGCGGCCTGCCCCGGCTGGGCGGCATACCACTGCAGGAAATCGTCCGGCCGATCGGGCAGCGCGCTCATCCGCGCCGCCGGTACGTTGAGCAGGTGCTCGGCGCGGGTGGTGGCGTAGGCCACGCCCCGGCCCGGCTGTGGTGCCGGCTCGAACATCGCGATCCGCAGCGGACCGGTGGCCTGCCGCAGCAGCTGGATCGCCGCCAGGGTGCCGGCAGCGCCACCCCCGACGATGGCGATATCGAAGCGCGGATACATGGGCCGATTCTACCGGCTGGCCGCTTCCGTCCCGCCTACATGAACGAATCGGCCAGCCGCGCCAGGCCTTCCAGGCTGCGCTGCCACGCCGGCCTCCGCCGCCACTGTTCCAGCGTCAGCTCCTGCGCGTGGGCCAGGTAGTCGGCCTCGATCCGGTGCATCCGCGCGACCACGTCGCGGTCGTAGCACAGCAGGCCGATCTCGGCGTTGAGTGCGAACGACCGGATGTCCAGGTTGATGGAGCTGACCAGTGCCACCGAATCATCCACGCTCAGGTGCTTGGCGTGCAGGAAATGCGGCTGGTACAGGGCAATGCGCACCCCGGCCTGCAGCAGCTCCTCGTAGTAGGACTGCTGCGCCAGGCGCACGACCGGCTTGTTGTTGGTGGCCGACAGCACCAGCTGCACGTCCACGCCGGACAGGGCGGCGATGCGCAGCGCGCTCAGGGTGGCGTCGTCGGGCACGAAGTAAGGGGTGGTCAGCACCAGGCGGTGCTGGGCCAGGTGCACCAGCGAGGTGACCACGTCGCCGGCATTGCCCAGCGGGTAGGCCGGGCCGCTGGGCAGCAGCTGCGCGGCCACGTCGTCCGGATGCACCGGCCGCACCGGCGACACGTCCAGCCGCTGACCGGTTTCCAGGTACCAGTCGCCGGCGAACACCGCCTCCAGGTGGGAGACGATCGGGCCACGCGTTCGCGCCACCAGTTCGCGGTTGGGATGCCCGCGGACGAACACGCTGCCGGAGAGGTTCTGCGAGCCGACGTGGCCGACGTGGTCGTCGATGACGGCGATCTTGCGGTGGTTGCGCAGGTCCATGCGGCTGCTGCGCCGCCAGCGCAGGCCGCCAGGCATCATCCGGTGCACCTCCACCCCGGCCGAGCGCAGCGTGGCGGCGAACCTGCGGTAGCCGCGCTTGGCGCCGACGGCGTCCAGCAGCAGGCGGCAGCGCACGCCGCGCGCCGCGGCGCGGACCAGCGCGTCGGCCACCGCCTGGCCCACCGCATCGTCGAACATCAGGTAATACAGCAGGTGCACGCGCACGCGTGCCGCATCGATGTCGGCGATCAGGGCGGCGATCGAGGCGTCGTAGTCGTCCAGCAGCTCCACCGCGTTGCCGCGCACCGGCATGAAGTCGCCCAGCTTCTCCACCAGCGGTGCGGCCTCGGCGGCAGGACCGGTGGCCGGCGGCTCCCAGCGCAGCGCGCGCTGCGGCAGCTGGCCGGCGCGGATGGTTTCCGAGGCCTGGCCCTGGCGCCGCCGCCGTTGCGCCGACAGCCAGGGCTGCCCCACCAGCAGGTACAGCGGCAGCCCGAGCAGCGGCACGAAGAACACCAGCAGCAGCCAGCTGCGCGCCGCCGCCGGGGCCGACCGGCTGGGGATCCACCACAGCGCGGCCAGGCGTGCCAGCCAGTCCACCGCCAGCAGGATGGTGCCGGGTTGCCACTCGCTCATCGGGGGTGCCTTGCACGGTGGGCCGGCTTCGGATTCTGGGGGCCGGCGGCCACCGCGCAAAGTGCGGCCGCCGCCGGGGCCGGCCGCCACCGCGAGGGCAAAGAAAAAGCCCGCCAGGAGGCGGGCTTCTTCCAGAACAGGCGGGCGCCGACCAATTACTTGATCTTGCCTTCCTTGTAGGGGACATGCTTGCGCACGACGGGATCGTACTTCTTGATCTCCATCTTGCCGGGCGTGTTCTTCTTGTTCTTGTCGGTGGTGTAGAAGTGGCCGGTGCCGGCCGAGGAGATCAGGCGGATCTTGTCACGCTTGGAAGCCATGGTCGGTTACTCCTCAGATCTTCTCGCCGCGGGCACGCAGCTCGGCCAGGACCGAGTCGATGCCATTCTTGTCGATGGTGCGCAGGGCGGCGGCGGAAACACGCAGCTTCACCCAACGGTTCTCGGAGGCCACCCAGAAGCGGCGCTCGTGCAGGTTGGGGAGGAAACGGCGACGGGTCTTGTTGTTTGCGTGCGAGACGTTGTTGCCGGTCTGCACGCCCTTGCCGGTAACTTGGCAAACGCGGGACATACGCACCTCGAAAGGTCTGGTGTCGCCCATAGCCCGGGAGACGGCGGCCCCGCCGGACGGTCCCGAAGGCCGGCCGGACGCGATGCGGGTAGGATTCCACTGCACGAAGCGGCGCCGGATCGCGTTCCGGCGCCGGATCCGGCAACAGCCGGACGCAGCGAGCCGCGCATTATGCTCGCCCAAGTCACTGATTGCAACCGGGTTCGGGCGCCGGGCCGGCCGGGGCGGGCTACAGCGGCGCCTTGTCGCCGCGCCAGCCGCGGTGGCGGATGTCCAGGTACAGGCTGTAGGCGGCGGTGAAGGCCGGGAACAGGTTCTGCAGCACCCCCACCGAGTCCTGCTTGGCCGAGAACAGGAAGTAGCTCAGCGTCATCAGGCTGCCGAGCACGCTCATGTACCAGAACACGCGCGGGATCACCGGCTTGCCCGCACGGCGCGAAGCCACGAACTGGACCACCCAGCGCCCGCCGAACATCAGCGCGCCGGTATAGCCGATCAGCTTCCAGCCGGTGACGTGCAGGCCGCTCCAGGCCAGCCATTCGAGTTGCTGGTCGAGCATCTCAGTATTCCTCCACCCGGGTTCGGCGGCTGCGGGCGATCAGCCAGGCGACGCCGCGCAGGTCGCGGATTCCCACCAGCGCCCGGCCCAGGTTGTTGTACTTGGACACGCCGGATGTCCGCGCGCGATGGGCCACCGGCACGCTCTCGGTCCGCCAGCCGGCCCGCTGCACCAGCGCCGGCAGGTAGCGGTGCATGTGGTCGAAATAGGGCAGGTCCAGGAACACCGCGCGCTCGAACAGCTTGATGCCGCAGCCGGTGTCCGGGGTGTCGTCGGCGAGCATGCGCGCGCGGATGCGGTTGGCCCAGCGGCTGGCCCAGCGCTTGGAGCCGGAATCCTTGCGGTCCACCCGCCAGCCGGCGAACAGCTTGACTTCCGGGCCGGCGGCCTCGCGCGCGGCGATCAGCCTGGGGATGTCGGCCGGGTCGTTCTGGCCGTCGCCGTCGAGGGTGGCGACCCACGTCGCGCGCGCGGCCTTGACCCCGCTGCGCACCGCCGTGCTCTGCCCGCTCTGGGCCACGTGGTGCAGCACCCTCAGTTCCGGCACGTCGGCCTTCAGCGCCTGCAGCACGGCCAGCGAATCGTCGGTGGAGTGGTCGTCCACGTAGATGATCTCGAACGGCAGGCGCCCGCGCAGTGCGGCGATGACCTCGCCCACCAGCGGGGCGATGTTGTCGCGCTCGTTGAACACCGGGATTACGACGGAGATCTGCGGATCGGTCATGGTGCCTTCGGGAGGGAGCGACATGCGTGGACGCGGGCCGGGCTCAGGCGCGGTTCCCGAAATAGTCCCGGCACCAGTGCACCACCGGTGGCAGGCCGCTTTCGATCGGGGTGCGCGGCTGGAACCCGAACGTCTCGGTGGCGCGGCGCGTATCGGCCATGGTCTCGATCATGTCACCGGGCTGCATCGGCCTGTAGCACTTCACGGCTGGCATCCCGGCGGCATGTTCGATCACCGCGATGAAGTGCTCCAGTTCCACCGGTGTGTGGTTGCCCAGGTTGAAGACTGCGTGCACTGCAGTGTCGCCCGCGGGGCGGTCCAGCGCGCCGAGGATGCCGGCGACGATGTCGGAAACATGTGTGAAGTCGCGGCGCATCCGGCCCTGGTTGAACACCTCGATCGGGCGGCCGGCCAGCACCGCGCGGGAGAACAGCAGCGGCGCCATGTCAGGGCGGCCCCAGGAGCCGTACACGGTGAAGAAACGCAGCCCGGTGGCGCGCAGCCCGTATAGCTGGGCGTAGGTATAGGCCATCAGTTCGTTGGCCGCCTTGGTCGCCGCGTACAGCGAGCGGGGCCGGTCCACGCGCTGGTCCTCGGAGAACGGCGGCGTGGCCGAATCGCCGTAGACCGAGCTGCTGGAGGCGTAGACCAGGTGCTGCACGCCGACGTGGCGGCACTGCTCGAGCACGTTGACGAACCCGTCCAGGTTGCTGGCCACGTAAGCGTGCGGGTTTTCCAGCGAATAGCGCACTCCCGCCTGGGCCGCGAGGTGGATGACCTGTTGCGGGCGCACCTCGTCGAACAGCGCGGCCAGGCCGGCGCGGTCGGTCAGGTCCAGGTGGCGGATGTCCACGCCGGCGCACAGCGCAGCCACCCGGTCATGCTTGAGCGTCGGATCGTAGTAGTCGTTGTAGTTGTCCAGCCCGACCACGGCGGTGCCGCGTTCGGCCAGGGCCCTGCAGGTGTAGGCGCCGATGAAGCCGGCGGCACCGGTGACGAGGACGCTCATGGGGAGTTGGCCCGTGTCGGCTTGGGGGAGTGTCGCAGGCGGCACGTCGCGCCGGAACCGGTCCGGTGCGACGCCACGCTCAGTCGCGCTGGCCGCGCAGTCGTTCCAGCACCCCGTCCAGGGTGTCCAGGTCGGTGTAGTGGATCACCAGCCGGCCCTTGCCGCTGCGGCCGTGGGCGATGGCGACCTTGGCCCCCAGCGTCTCGGACAGCTCGGTTTCCAGGGTCGCGATGTCCGGCGGCTGGGCGCGTGCGGACTTGGCCCGGCGCGCGGCATTGGCCCCTTGCGGAACCTTGCCGGCGGCGAACTGCTGGGCGCGGTGCTCGACCTCGCGCACCGACCAGCCGTTCTCGGCGGCCTCGTGCGCCAGCTTGCTGGCCAGTTCCGGCGAAAGTGTCAGCAGGGCGCGGGCGTGGCCCATCTCCAGGCGCCGGGCCTCGAGCAGGGCGCGGATCGCCGGTGGCAGGTCCAGCAGGCGCAGCAGGTTGGACACCGCCGCGCGCGAGCGGCCGACCGCCGCGGCAGCCTCGGCGTGGGTGAGGGCGAACTCGTCGATCAGCCGCTGCAGGGCCTGGGCCTCCTCCAGCGGGTTGAGGTCCTCGCGCTGGATGTTCTCGATCAGCGCCATGGCGATGACCGTGCGGTCGTCCAGCTCGCGCAGGACCACCGGCACCTCGGCCAGGCCGGCCAGCTGCGAGGCGCGCCAGCGGCGTTCGCCGGCCACGATCTCGTAGCGGTCGGTGCCGATCTCGCGCACCACGATCGGCTGGATCACGCCCTGGGCCTGGATCGAGGCCGACAGCTCGTCCAGCTTGGCCGGATCCATGTCGCGGCGTGGCTGGTACTTGCCCGGTTGCAGCTGGCCCACCGGCAGGGTGCGCAGCACGTCGCCCGGCTGCGGCGCCTCCGGCTCCAGCACCGGGGCCGCGGCGCCGGCGGCACCCTTGGGCCCCAGCAGCGCTTCAAGCCCGCGGCCGAGGCCGCGCTTCTTGGCTGTCGCCATCAGACCGCCTCCATGGGATGGGGTTGCCGCACCGGCGGCGGCTGCATGCGCGCGGCCTGGCGGCGGATCACCTCGCCGGCCAGGCCCAGGTAGGCCACGCCGCCGCGCGAGGCGCGGTCGTAGCCGACGATGCTCTGGCCATGGCTGGGGGCCTCGGCCAGGCGCACGTTGCGCGGCACGATGGTGCGGAACACGCGGTCGCCGAAGTGCTCGGTGAGCTCGGCCGACACCGCGTTGGCCAGGTTGTTGCGCACGTCGAACATGGTGCGCAGCACGCCCTCGATCTCCAGCGCCGGATTGAGCTGGGCGCGCAGGGCCTCGATGGTCTCCATCAGCGCGCTCAGGCCTTCCAGCGCGTAGTACTCGCACTGCATCGGCACGATCACCGAGTCGGCGGCGGTCAGCGCGTTGAGGGTCAACAGCGACAGCGCCGGCGGACAGTCGATGATGATGAAGTCGTAGTCCTCGCGCAGCGGCTCCAGCGCCGCCTTCAGCCGCTGCTCGCGGCCGGCCGCGTCCATCAGCTGGATCTCCGCCGCGGTCAGGTCGATGTTGCCCGGCAGCAGGTCGAATTCCTCGGCGGTGCGCACGATGGTCGGGCGCGCCTGCCGTTCGCCCAGCAGCACGTCGCAGGTGGAGGCCTCCAGCTCGCGCTTGTCCACGCCGCTGCCCATGGTCGCGTTGCCCTGGGCGTCCAGGTCGACCAGCAGCACCCGGCGCGGCGCGCGTGCCAGGGCGGCAGCCAGGTTGACCGCCGTGGTGGTCTTGCCGACGCCGCCCTTCTGGTTGGCGATGGCGATGATGCGGGCCATGGGCGGGGTGCCTCGGACAGGGGACGCGGGTGGTCCGGAACGGGCCATTATGCGGATTTCACGCCGCCCGGCCCACCTCCACCAGATGCCGCTCGGCGGCCAGCCCCGGTACCGCCAGCGGGTGCACCGCCAGCGCGGCCCAGCCGGGCGGCAGCACGGCGATCTCCTCCACCGGGTCCACCCCCTTCATCGCCAGCAGGCGGCCGTCGGCCGCAAGCAGGTGGCCACCGACCTCCAGGATCCCCGCCAGGGTGTCCAGGGCGCGGGCGGTGATCTGGGCATAGGCGCCCGGTTCGGCCACCGCCTCGGCACGCGATTCGAGCACCCGTGCGTTGCCCAGCTTCAGCTGGCGCACCGCCTCGCGCAGGAACCGGGCCTTCTTGCCGTTGCTCTCCACCAGGGTGACCTGGACATCCGGACGGGCGATCGCCAGCGGGATCCCCGGCAGCCCGGGGCCGGTGCCCAGGTCCGCCAGTGCGCCGGGCCGCACGAACGGCTGCATGGCCAGCGAGTCCAGCAGGTGGCGGGTGACCATCTCGTCCGGGTCGCGGATGGCAGTCAGGTTGTAGGTGCGGTTCCAGCGCAGCAGCAGGCCCAGGTAGTCCAGCAACGGCGGCGCCAGCGACCGGTCCAGGCCCAGCGTGTCCAGGCCGTCGGCCAGGCGCCGGGCCAGGGGTTCGGGAAGGGAAGTGTCCATGGCCGGATTATCGCCGCTGCGGCGGCGTCCGGGGCCGCCATGCCAGCGCGGCGTGGTAGCCGTCCAGCGGCGTCCATTCGTGCAGCTGCCATTGCGCGGGCACGCCCAGTGCGGGGTCGCAGTCGCGCAGGCGCAGGGGGGCCTGCGGGTCGTCGGCGGCGAACCGCAGCCGGTGCAGGCCGAACGCCAGGCCACGGCCGTGCGCCTTGAGCACCGCCTCCTTGGCGCACCACAGCCGCAGGAACTGCGGCTCGCGGTCCGCTGCAGCCAGCGACTGCAGCCAGTCCGCCTCGCCGGCGGCGAAGAACCGCCGTGCCAGCTCCAGCGCTTTGGGCCGCGGGCGCTGCCGCTCCAGGTCCACGCCCAGCACCACGTCATGGCCGACGGCCAGCAGCAGGCGTTGACCACTGTGGCTCCAGCCCGCATCGCGGTCTTCATAGGGCGCCAGCAGCCGGGGGCGGCCGTGCGCGTCCCGCGCCAGCGGCAGCGGCTGTCCGGGCGCGCGCTGCAGCCAATGCGACAGGCGTGCGTGCACCTGCGGCTCGCCGCGCACGCCGGGCTGGTAGGGCAGCGCCTGCACCTGCACCGGCCCGAACTGCCACCGCGCCTCCATCAGACCTTCTCCACGATGCTGAAGCGCACGCCCAGCGCCGGCGCGTGCGGGCCGCGGCGATATACGGTCGCTTCACGGCGCAGGGGGTCTGATGGCCCGGCGCACCCCGTACCGCGGGGTGAATTTCGCGGACTCGAGGAGAAGGACATCATGGGAATCATCATCTGGTTGATCGTAGGCGGTATCGTCGGCTGGCTTGCGAGCCTGATCATGCGACGCGACGGACAGCAGGGCATCCTGCTCAACATCATTGTGGGCATCGTCGGTGCAATGCTGGCCGGCTGGATCTTCGGCGGTGGCATCAACGAGGCCATCACCATCCGCACCTTCCTGTTCTCGATCATCGGTGCGGTGATCCTGCTGGCGATCGTCAACCTGTTCACCCGCGGCCGCGTGCGCTGAGGGCCAGGTCCAATGACGAGGAGGCGAGGGCCCGGGTTTCCCGGGCCTTTGTCTTTGAGGCCCCAGGGCCTGCGGGCTCAGGCCAGTTCGACCCATGCCGGGGCGTGGTCGCTGGGCCGCTCCCAGGTGCGCGGCTCGCGGTCGATGCCCGCCGCCACCACCGCGGTGCGCAGCGCCTCGGACACCAGCGTCAGGTCGATGCGCAGCCCGAGGTTGCGCCGGAACGCGGCCTGGCGGTAGTCCCACCAGCTGAACTCGCCGCCGGCCTCGTGCAGCAGGCGGTAGCCGTCATGCAGGCCCAGGTCCAGCAGCGCGCGCAATGCGGCACGCTCGGCGGCCGAGGTGAGGATGTGGTCCTCGTTCCACACCGCCGGATCGTGCACATCGCGGGCGTCCGGGGCGATGTTGAAGTCGCCCAGCACCACCAGCTTCGGATGCGCGCGCACCTCCTGGTCCAGCCACTCGCGCACCGCGGCCAGCCACGCAAGCTTGAACGCGTACTTCTCGGTGCCCACGTCCTGCCCATTGACCACGTAGAGGTTGACCACGCGCACCTCGCCGATGGTGGCGCTGATCGCGCGCCGGTGCCCGTGCTCGAATCCCGGCACGCCGACCAGCACGTCCCGGGGCGCCTCGCGCGAGAGGATCGCCACGCCGTTGTAGGTCTTCTGCCCCGAGAACACGCTGCGGTAGCCCAGCGCCGCCAGGGTGGAGTCGGGGAACTTGTGGTCCTCCAGCTTGGTTTCCTGCAGCCCGACCACGTCCGGCGCGAACCCGCGCAGCCACTGCTCCAGGTGAGGCAGGCGCACGTTGAGGGAGTTGACGTTCCAGGAAGCGATTTTCACGGGGCGGATGACCTTTGTGCGGCCCGGCGAAGCGGGCGGGCGGTGCCAGGCGCCGCAGGGCACGGCGCGAACACCGCTATTTCAGCACGCCGGGCCGGCGCGCCGCCGGTTCAGCGCACCAGGAACTCCAGCAGCCTCGCCACCGGGGCATACGGGGGCTTGAGCAGGTCGCTGGCGGCGCGACGGCCCTGCCACAGCACCGGCAGCTGCTTGCTGAAGGCATCGAAGCCGGCGCGGCCGTGGTAGGCGCCCATGCCGCTGGCGCCGACGCCACCGAAGGGCAGGTGCTCGGCGGCGAAGTGCAGCAGGGTGTCGTTGACCGTCACCCCGCCGGCCAGCGTGGAGCGCAGCACCTGTCCGGCCTGGTCGCGGTTGCCGAACGGATACAGCGCCAGCGGCCGCGGACGCGCGTTGACGAAGGCGATCGCCTCTTCCAGCGATTCCACCGCCAGCACCGGCAGGATCGGCCCGAAGATCTCCTCGCGCATCAGCGCGACGTCGGCGGGCGGATCGAGCACCAGCACCGGCGCGAACACCCGCCGCGCCGGGTCATGCCCATCCACCAGTGGCAGCACCTGGCAGCCGCGTTCGCGGGCCTCGTCCAGCCAGAGCTGCAGACGCGCGAACTGGGCGTCGTCGATGATCCGGGTGTAGTCGGCTGCCTGGCCGGCCAGGCAGCCCCAGCGCGCCGCGGCTTCGGCGCGCAGCGCGGCCACCAGTGCATCGCGCCGCGCCTGGCCGACCACCAGCACGTAATCCGGGGCGATGCAGGTCTGGCCGGCGTTGATCCACTTGCCGGTGGCCAGGCGCGCGGCGGCGCGCGCCAGCGGGTAGCCGGGGCAGACGACCGCCGGCGACTTGCCGCCCAGCTCCAGCGTCAGCGGGGTGAGGTTGGGCGCGGCGGCGGCCATCACCTTGCGGCCCACCGCGGTGGAACCGGTGAACACCAGATGGTCCAGCGGCAACGCGGCGAACGCGGCGCCCACCTCGGCCCCGCCCTGGGCCACGGCGACGCGCTCGGCCGGGAACACCCCATCCAGCAGTTCGCGCAGGAAGCGCGAGGTTGCCGGGGTCGACTCGGACGGCTTGAGGAAAACATGGTTGCCGGCGGCGATCGCCGTGGCCAGCGGCACCAGCGCCAGGTTCACCGGGTAGTTCCAGGGCGAGATCACCCCGACCACGCCCAGCGGCTCGTTGCGCAGCTGGGCCCGCGCAGGCCACAGCCGCCAGCCCGCGGAGACCCGGCGCGGCCGCATCCAGGCGCGCAGGTGGCCGAGCATCAGGTCGATGGTCGCCAGCACCGGCATGCCGTCGGCCAGCAGGCTTTCGTGGCGCGGACGGTGGCCGAAGTCGGCGGCGATCGCCTCGACCATGCGCGGCAGCCGCGCCTTCAGCGCCGCGCGCAGGGCGCGCAGGTCGTCGCGACGCTGGTCATGGCCGGGCTTGCGTGCCTGCCAGGCGGCGCGCAGCGCGTGCAGGGCCGGGGCGAGGTCGGCCACCGGCGTGGCGGGGTCGCCGGGTGGCGGCGTGGCGGCGGAAACGGGGTCGGCGTGCATGCGACCCAGTGTAGGGCGGCCCGCGTGCGCGCCTACAATGCGCCGGATGCACACCACGCCCAACCTGCGCCCCTACCTCGACCACTGGCCCGTGCTGGGGCAGCGCGTCTACCTGGACCCGGCCGCCACGATCATCGGTGACGTGGCGCTGGGCGACGACGTCTCGGTCTGGCCCGGCTGCGTGCTGCGCGGCGACGTCAACCACATCCGCGTCGGCGCGCGCAGCAACATCCAGGACGGCACCATCGTCCACGTCAGCCACCACAGCCCGTTCAACAAGGCCGGCCACCCGACCCTGATCGGGCAGGACGTCACCATCGGCCACGGCACGATCATCCATGCCTGCACCATCGAGGACCTGTGCCTGGTCGGCATGGGTGCCTGCATCCTCGATGGCGCCACGGTGAGGAAGTACGGCTTCCTCGGCGCCGGCGCGGTGCTGGGCCCCGGCAAGGTGGTCGGCGAGGCGGAGCTGTGGCTGGGCAACCCGGCGCGCTTCGTGCGCAAGCTCAGCGACCGCGACATCGAGAGCCTGCACTACTCCGCGGCCCACTACGTGCGGCTGAAGGACACCTACCTGGGCATGCCGCCGGCCGGCTGAGCCGGCGCGGTGGCCGCCTCCAGCGCCGCCAGGATCGCCATGGCCTCGTCGCGGCCGCCGCCGCACATCTCCGGGCCCGGGCGCAGGGAGGCGCACACCGCCGGCCGCTCCGGCCGCCCGAACAGGCGGCAGCGCAGGGCCGCGTCCAGCTGCGGGCACGGCATGCCGGCCGGCTTGCCGTGCGGCAGTCCGGGAATCGGCGAGGAAATCGACGGCGCGGTGCAGCAGGCGGCGCAGCCGCTGCGGCATGCGGACGCCGGGGCGGGGCGCGGATGCATGGCGCCAGTGTAGGCGCCCGCCGCGCCCGGCTGGGCAATCCCGGTCGCGGCCGCTACAGTCGGCGACGGGGAAGGAGCGGGGAACCCATGCCACTGGCAGTCCGCCGGCAGGAGCGCCGGCCTTGAGCAGCAGCACCCGCGATGACGCCGCGGTGGCCGGCACGCGCCTGCTGGACACCTACCGCGAGGTGGTGACCCCCGAGGGCGTGCCCCTGCACCTGCCCGCCGCCGGCCCGGTGCCGCGCGCGCTGGCATGGCTGGTCGACCTGGGCGTGCGCCTGGGCGTGCTGGGCGTACTGGGCACCGTCCTGGGCCTGCTCGGCGCGCTGGGCCACGGCGTCTACCTGGTCGGCGTGTTCGTGCTGATGTGGGCCTGGCCGATCGCCTTCGAGGTGCTGTGGAACGGGCAGACGCCCGGCAAGCGCGCGCTCGGGCTGCGCGTGGTCGGCGGCGACGGCGCCCCGGTGGGCTGGCTGCCGGCGATCGTGCGCAACCTGCTGCGGACCGTGGACATCCTCCCGTTCGGCTATGCCGCCGGCCTGGTCAGCTGCCTGTGCGACCGCCACGGCCGCCGCCTCGGCGACCTGGTCGCCGACACCCTGGTGGTGCACGTGCCGCCGCGGGCCACCGCGGCGGTGGTGCCGGCGGTGCCGGCGCTGGCCGCGGGGCAGCCGCTGCGAGCGGACGAGCAGGCGGCGATCGTGGCCTTCGGCGAGCGCGCCGCGCACCTGCCGCCGGGCCGGCAGCTGGAACTGGCCGGCCTGCTGCAGCCGCTGACCGGTGCCAGCGGCACCGAAGGCGTGCGCCGCCTGTACGGGATCGCCAACGCCTTGCTGGGGCGGCGATGAAGCAGGAGCAGTTCGTCGCCCGCCACCATGCCGAATGGGACGCCCTGGAGCACTGGCTCCGGCAGCGTGCCGGCCGCGGTGCCGGAGCGCCAGAAGCCCCCGCGCCAGGGCTGCCCGATGCGGCCATGCCTGCCCGCTACCGGCGCCTGTGCCAGCAGCTGGCGCTGGCCCGCAGCCGCGGCTACAGCGCGCCGCTGCTGGAGCACCTGCAGCAGCTGATGCAGGACGGCCATGCCGTGCTCTACCGCGCGCCGCCGCCGCGCTGGCGGGTGGCGCTGGCGTTCATCGGCTCCGGCTTCCCGCGCCTGGTGCGCGAGCAGGGCGCGGTGATGTGGGCCGCCCTGGCGCTGTTCGCGCTGCCGCTGCTGGCGCTGTGCCTGCTGGTGGCCTGGCGGCCGGAGCTGGCCCACCACGTGCTCGACCCGCAGCAGCTGGCCCAGTACGAGCGCATGTACGACAGCGCCGACCCGCAGCGCGCCCTGGGCCGCGAGAGCGGCGAGGACTGGCGCATGTTCGGCCATTACGTGATGAACAACATCAGCATCGGCCTGCGCACCTTCGCCAGCGGCCTGCTCGCCGGCGTGGGCACCGTGGTCGTGCTGCTGCTCAATGGCGTGGTGATCGGCACCGTGGCCGGCTACCTGCAGGCGATGGGCCACGGCGGGCCGTTCTGGCGCTTCGTCTGCGGCCACGCGGCGCTGGAGCTGACGGCGATCGTCATTGCCGGCGGCGCCGGCCTGCGGTTGGGCCTGGCGCTGGTGGCGCCGGGCAACCTGCGCCGCCGCGACGCGCTGGTGGCGGCCGGGCGGGTCGGCGCGCGGCTGTCGCTCGGGGTGGTGGCAATGCTGCTGCTGGCGGCCTTCGTCGAGGCGTTCTGGTCCTCCACCCCGTGGCTGCCGGACGGGCTGCGCTTCGGCGTGGCCGCGCTGCTGTGGCTGCTGGTGCTGGGCTGGCTGTGGCGTGGTGGCCGCGCGCGGGAGGCCGGCGATGCGCCCTGAGGACCTGCAGGTCAACCTGCGCCCGCGCTCGTCGTGGGAAGCGATCGAGCTGGGCACCGCGCTGCTGCGCCGGCACGCGGCGGCGGTGTGGCGCCCGTGGCTGCTGGTGATGCTGCTGGCGCTGGCGATGGCCAATCTGGTCGCATGGGCGCTGGGAGCGCCCTGGCTGGCGCTGCTGCTGTGCTGGTGGCTCAAGCCGGCGCTGGAGCGGGTGCCGCTGTACGTGCTCTCGCGCGCGGTGTTCGGCCAGGTGCCCGGTACCGCCGCCACCGTGCGCGCGCTGCCGCGGTTCGCGCCGGGCAGCCTGGCCGGCGACCTGTCCTGGCGCCGCGCCGCGCCGGCGCGTTCGCTGCTGGTCCCGGTGGACGTGCTCGAGGGCAACCCGCGCAGCCGCCGTGCGGCACGCCGGCAGGCGGTGGCCGCGCACGTCTATCCGCAGGCGGTGGTGCTGACGGCCGTGTCGCTGGCCTTCGAGCTGGCGCTGGCGCTGGGCTGCGTGGCGCTGGTGGCGCTGTCCGTGCCGCCGGACCTGCTGCCATCCTCGTTGCGGGCGGTCGGGCATTCGCTGGAGTGGCCGCCGCCGACGTGGCTGTGGCGGGTGCTGAACCTGCTGGCCTGGACCGCGGCCCTGGTGGTCGGGCCGTTCTACGTGGCCGCCGGTTTCGGCATGTACCTCAACCGCCGCACCGGCAGCGAGGCCTGGGACGTCGAACTGGCCTTCCGCCGGTTGCGCCAGCGCCTGCTGGCACGCGGCGGGCCGCTGCTGCTGGCGCTGGCCGCGGCGTTGCCGCTGGCAGCGCGCGCCGACGACGGCCCGGCGGACGCACCGCCGTCCGCGCCTGCCGGCGAGGCCGCGAAGGAGGCACCGCCGACCCTGCCCGGCGTGTTTGGCGAGGCGCTCCAGGACGACACCGGGTTCCGTCGCGCCAGCGCGCGCGCCTGGCAGGATCCGCGCCTGACCCGCGAGCGCACCCGCGTGGTGTGGCGGCCCCGGCGTCCGGACACGCCGGACGCGGCCCCGGAGCTGCCGCAGTGGCTGGCATCGCTGGCCGGCGTGTTCGCCCTCATCGCCGAATCCGGCCTGTGGCTGCTGCTGGGTGCGGTGCTGCTGGTGCTACTGCTGACCGCGCGGCGCTGGTGGCCGTGGCTGCAACGCCGCGCTTGGGCACGCCGGCCGCGGGAGCGCGCGGCCGTGGTCGGGCTGGAGGCGGGCCAGGCCCCCGAGGCGCTGCCGCCGGACGTGCCCGCCGTGGCGGCACGGCTGTGGGCGCAAGGCCACCGGCGCCAGGCGCTGGGCCTGCTGTACCGCGCCAGCGTCGCGGCGATGGCGGAGCGCGCCGGGATCGAGCTGCCGCCCGGGGCGACCGAGGCCCAGTGCCTGCGGGCAGCCACCGCGCTGGAGCCGGACACCGCGCGCGAACTGTTCACCCGCACCGTGCGCACCTGGCAGTACGCCGCCTATGCCGGGCGCCTGCCGGACGGGCCCGCCTTCCACGCGCTGCTGGACCAGGCACGCGCGTGCTGGGGGTGGCGCGCATGAACGCACGCGAGCGCGGGATGCTGGCCGGCGTGCTGCTGGTCGGGCTGCCGCTGGTGCTGGCGCTGGTGGGCGCGTGGTTCCTGCACACCTTCGAGCGGGTGGAGGAACGGGTGCCCCTGCCACCGGGCGGCGAGGCCGCGGCCGACCCGCTGTTCGCGCTGCGCCTGGCGCTGCAGGCCGACGGCCTGCGCGTCGAAGCCCACGACTCCCTGGATCCGTCGGCCTTCATCGGCAGCCCCGGCGACACCGTGGTGCTGCATGGCGACCCGGCCCAGGTGCCGGCCGGCCAGGCCCAGGCGCTGCTGGCCTGGGTGTCGCGTGGCGGCCACCTGGTGCTGCGCATGCCCGAGCGCGCGGCGGACCCGGCCGCCGTGCCGCTGCTGCGGGCGCTGGCGCTGCCCGGCCCGACCCGGCCGCCGCGCTGCGAGCCGCTGCGGATGGAGGGCCAGCCGCCGCACCAGGAGTTCTGCGGCGGCCGCCGCTTTACCGCCGCGCCGGCGCGCAGGCCCGGGCTGCAGTGGGGCGAGCCCGGTGATGGCCTGGCCTACGCGCGCTGGCGCCACGGCCGCGGCGGAATCGACCTGCTGGCGGACATGGATTTCATGGCCGGCGACGGCCTGCGCGACGTGCCGCACCAGGCGCTCGCCCGCCAGGTGCTGGCCCCCAACTATGGCCGCGGCACCGTGCATCTGGTGCACCTGCGGTCCGGCGTGCCGCCGCTGCTGCAGCTGCTGCGCCGGGCCTGGCCGGTCTGGTTGCCGCTGCTGCTGTTGCTGGTCGCCGGGCTGTGGCGCCACGGCCAGCGCTTCGGACCCTGGCAGCCCTCGCCTGCGCCGGGCCGCCGCTCGCTGCTGGAGCACGTGCAGGCCAGCGGCGAGCTGCTGTACCGGCGCGGCCACCTGGACGTGCTGCATGGCGCGATGCGCGAGGCCTTCCTCGCGCGCCTGCGCCGCCGCGATCCGGCCACCCACGCCCTGGACGGGCCGGACCGGGACGCGGCGCTGGCCGCGCGCCTGGGCATGACCCCCGCCCAGGTGCACGACGCCCTGCAGCCGCCGCAGGGCCGCCACGACTTCCACGCGCGCGTGCGCACCCTGGTCCAGATGAGGAACCGGCTATGACCGACACCCGCTCCATGCCACCGATCACCGGCGAGGCCCTCGCCAGCCGCGTCGCCGCCATCCGCACCGAGGTCGCGCGCGCCTTCATCGGCCAGGACGATGTCCTGGACCAGGTGCTGGTGGCGCTGCTGGCCGGCGGCCACGTGCTGATCGAGGGCGTGCCCGGGCTGGGCAAGACCCTGCTGGTGCGCGCACTGGCCCGCGCGCTGGCGCTGGAGCACGCGCGCGTGCAGTTCACCCCGGACCTGATGCCCAGCGACATCAGCGGCCACGCGGTCTACGAGCAGGACAGCGGCGCTTTCCGCATCCGCCGCGGCCCCGTGTTCACCCACCTGCTGCTGGCCGACGAGATCAACCGCGCGCCAGCCAAGACCCAGTCGGCCCTGCTGGAGGCGATGCAGGAAGGGCAGGTGACCATCGAGGGCGAGTCGTTCGCGCTGGCGCGGCCGTTCATGGCCCTGGCCACCCAGAACCCGGTGGAGCAGGAGGGCACCTATCCGCTGCCGGAGGCGCAGCTGGACCGGTTCCTGTTCAAGCTGCTGATCGGCTATCCGCGCCACCAGGACGAGGTGCGCATGGTCGCGGAGGTGACCGCCGGCCGCGGCGGTGGCGATTTCGAGCTGGACCAGGTGGTGCCGGTGGTCGGCGCGGCCGAGCTGGTGGCCATGCAGCAGGGCGTGGCGCAGGTGGCGGTGGACCCGGCGGTGGTCGACTACGCGGTGCGGATCGCCGCGGCCACCCGGCAGTGGCCGGGCATCGCGCTGGGTGCCGGCCCGCGCGGCAGCATCGCCCTGGTGCGCGCGGCGCGCGCGCAGGCGGTGCTGGACGGGCGCGACTTCGCCACCCCCGACGACATCCGCGCGGTGGCGGTGCCGGCGCTGCGCCACCGCATCGCGCTGGCGGCCGAGCTGCAGATCGACGGGCAGTCGCCGGACGAGGTGCTGCGCACGCTGCTGGCCCGGGTGGAGGCGCCGCGCAGGTGAGCCCGATGCGCGTTCCCTTGGCCGCGGTGGTGGTGCGGTGAGGCCGGGCGTGCCGCTGCTGGTGCTGCTGGCCCTGTGCGCGGCCGCCGGCGCGCTGCCGCTGGCCGGCCTGGCGCCGCTGTGGGCGTGGTGGGCCGGGGTGGCGGCGGTCGCCGCGGTGGCCCTCGCCGATGCGCTGCGGCTGCGCGCGCTGCCCACGCCGCGGCTGGCGCGGCGCGTGCCCGAGGCCCTGCCGCTGGGCGTGCCGCGCGAGGTCGAGCTGTCGCTGCACAGTGAGCGCGCGCTGCCGGTGGAGCTGGCCGACCTGCATCCGGAAGGCTGGCAGGCCGAAGGCATGCCGGTGCGGCTGTCGCTGCCGGCCCATGGCGTGGCCCGGGTGCGCTACCGCCTGGTGCCCGGCGCCCGCGGCGACTTCGTGTTCGCAGGCGCGCACCTGCGCCTGCACTCGCCGTGGCGGCTGTGGCGCGCGCTGCGGGTGGCCGGCAGCCCGCAGCCGGTGCGGGTGTATCCGGATTTCGCGCCGCTGGCGAAGCTGGCGCTGTTCTCGGCCGAGCAGGCCTCGGTGCTGGTCGGTGCGCACCTGCGCCGCCGCCGCGGCGAAGGCACCGACTTCCGGCAGATGCGCGAGTACCGCGTCGGCGACAGCCTGCGCCAGGTGGACTGGAAGGCCACCGCCCGCGCCCGCAAGCTGATCTCGCGCGAGTACCAGGACGAGCGCAACCAGCAGCTGCTGCTGGTGGTGGATACCGGACGGCGCATGCTCGCCAGCGAGGGCGGCCTGTCGCATTTCGACCATGCGCTCAATGCGGCGCTGGTGGTGGCCTGGCTGGCGCTGCGCCAGGGCGATGCGGTGGGCCTGATGGCCACCGGCGCCGGCCACCGCTGGCTGCAGCCGCGCCGCGGGCCCGGCGCGCTGCAGGGCCTGCTGCGCGGCTGCTACGACCTGCAGCCGCAGGCGGTGGCCACCGACTACCTCGCGCTGGCCGATGCGCTGGCCGCGCGCCAGCGCCGGCGCGCGCTGGTGATGCTGGCCACCAACGTGCGCGACGAGGACACCGAGGACCTGCTGGCGGCCGTGCGCCTGCTGCAGCGCCGCCACCTGGTGTGCGTGGCCAGCCTGCGCGAGCAGGTGCTGGACCAGGCGCTGGCGGCGGAGGTGGACGACGTGCATGACGCGGTGCGCGCCGCGGCCACCGCCGCCTACCTGGCCCAGCGTGCGCAGGCGCACGAGGCGCTGCGCCGGCAGCGGGTGATGACCCTGGACGTGGCCGCCGCCGACCTGCCCGGCGCCCTGGTGGAGCGCTACCTGGCGGTCAAGCGCGACGGCCTGCTGTAGCACCGCGCAACCGCGGCCCTGCTGCGCAGCGGGCGTGCGCATGGTGCGTCCACGAGCGCCGCGGGCCTGCCGCGCCTGCGCACGAGCGCCGGAACGTGCGCGCGATCGGCCGCGCCACCGCGCGGTGGATCGCCCGCGCCCATGACCTCCTTCACTGGTCTGCCAGCGCCATTGCGCCAGGATGCAAGGCGTCAACGCACAGGGAGTTCCACCATGGCCCAGGGTTCCGCCGGCAACGTCATCGCCGCCATCTGCAGCCTCATCGTTCCCGGACTGGGCCAGCTGGTGCAGGGCCGGGTGATGTCCGCGCTGATCTGGTTCCTGGTCGCCTGCGCCGCCGGCGCGGTGACCTGGCTGCTGACCCTGTCGCTGTTTCCGTTCGGCTGGTTCGTGGTCAGCGTGCTGTCGTGCATCAGCGCGGCGGTCTACCGCCGCCCGGTCTGAGTCCGCGCCTGCCCGCGCTCAGCGGGCGCGCGCCTTCGCAGGTTCAAGGCCCTTGCCAGTGGCCGCCCACCACAGGCCGCCGTACAGGTGCTCCAGGTACAGCGTGTCGTCGTACAGCGCCGGGGTGTGGCCCAGCGCGGTGACGAACACCCGCCCGCCCTCGTAGCCGTGGTACCAGGCCACCGGATGGTCGCTGCCCATGCCATGGGCGGTCTGCCCCGGCCAGATCCGGGTCGGGTCGTACGTGGACTCGTCCACCGACAGCACCGTGCGCAGGCCTTCGACCAGCGGCGGCCCGAACTCGTACCACTCGTCGGTCCAGATCCAGCGCCGCGGCAGGCCGAAGGTGGCCGGGAAGGCGTCGTCCTCCACCCGCACCACCGCGCTCTGCACGATCGGGTGGATGCGGAAGGTGCGGCCGATCAGCCGCTCGAACCACGGCCAGCCGCCGGCCGGGTCGGAGATCAGCGCCCGGTGCACGGCGACCACGCCGCCGCCGCCGCGCACGTAGGCCTCCAGTGCCTGGCGCTGGGCCCCCTTCAGCTCGTCGCCTGGGGTGTTGAGCAGCACGATCGCCGCATAGCGCGAGAGGTCCTGGTCGAACACCGCCGTGTTCCAGTGCCAGTCCAGGTCGAAGGAATGCCGCTGCGCCATGCGCTCGAACTGCGGCTTGGCCACCACGGTGTAGTCGTGGTGGTAGCGGTTGGGCACGGCCAGCACCAGCACCCGGAACTGGCCTTCGGCGAAGGCGGGCGCGATGGACGCGGCGAGCAGCAGGCAGGCGAGCAGGAATCGGGTCATGCGCCGATCGTAGCGGCCGCGGCGCCGGCTGCGGGCTGCGGCGCCATTCCGGTTTCGCACCCGGCCATGCCTTGCCGGCATGCTGCGACGCGCATCAGCGCTGGCGTGCGCCAGCGGCGTCCAGCGCCTCCAGCAGCGGCTGCAGCGGCAGCGCCGGCACGGTGCCGCGATGGCCGCGCACGGTGTGCGCGCGCAGCATCGAGTTGAGGATCGCCTCCTCGGTGGCCTCGGCCACGGCCTGGAACAGCGGGCTGATCGCCTCGCCGGCCACGCTGGCCGCCGGCTGCAGCGCCTGGCCGGCGTGGCGCCGGTTCTGCGCCGCGGTGGAAAAGGCGATCACGTAGTCGCCGGAGCCGTTGGACATGTCCGAGCCGGTGCGCGCCAGCCCGGTGAGCGCGCGCGTGGCCAGGCGCCGCAACGCGGCCGGGTCCAGCGGGGCATCGGTGGCGACCACGATCATGATGCTGCCGTCGCCGCTGGCCACCGGCGGCGGCGCGGCGGCCAGCGCGGCCGGGTCCGGCAGCGATTTCCACACCGGCACCCCGGCCACGGTGAGGTGGCCGCCGTAGTTGCTCTGCACCAGCACGCCGACCGTCCAGCCGCCATCGCCGGCCGGCAGCACGCGCGAGCCGGTGCCGATGCCGCCCTTCCAGCCGAAGGCCACGGTGCCGGCCCCGGCGCCGACCGCGCCTTCGGCGACCGCGCCGGAGCGCGCGTCGGCCAGCGCCTGGCGCACGTGCGCCGGGCCCAGCGGGCGGGCGCGGATGTCGCTGAGGTAGCCGTCGTTGGTCTCGCCGACCACCGGGTTGATCGAGCGCACCTGCTCCATGCCCGGTTGCTGCAGCAGGTGGTCGGCCAGCGCGTCGGCCACTTTCCACACGCCCAGCGTGCCGGTCAGCAGCACCGGCGTTTCCAGCTCGCCCAGCTCCTGCACCTGGGTCGCGCCGACCAGCTTGCCGAAGCCGTTGCCGACCACGACGGCCGCCGGCACCCGCTCGCGGAACAGGTTGCCCGGATGCGGCACCACCGCGGTCACGCCGGTGTGGAAGCGGGTGCCCTCGTGCACCGTGGCATGGCCCACGGCCACGCCCTGCACGTCGGTGATCGCGTTGTGGGGGCCCGGCGGCAGGGTGCCGATGACGATGCCCGCCTCGCGCGCCCGCGGCCGCGCGTCCTGTGCCAGCGCCGGCAGTGCCGATGCCGTCGATGCCAGGGCCAGCACCAGGGCGGCGCCGCATGCGCGCCACCCGGCCGCGCGGCGCGGCTCAGGCCGCACGCGTGCCGCCGCCGGCCATCGCCTTGACCGCGCCCCAGCCCAGCAGGCCCACGCCCACCGCCGACACCACCGACAGCAGCATCATCAGCGCGCTGTAGATCGCCAGCCAGGTGGCCACCGAGTCCTGCAGCGTGGCCATGACCCGGGTCAGCATCCAGGTCTGGCCGACGCCCACGCCCAGCCGCAGCACGCCGGTGACCAGCACCAGCAGCGTGCCGGCCACCGCAAGCTTGCGTCCGGGCGTGCCGGCGCGGGTGTGGATGCGCAGCAGCGCCAGCACCAGGCTGGCGGCCAGCAGTTCCGGCAGCTGGTAGGCCAGCACCGTGAGGATCTGGGTCAGCATGGCGGCCCCTTCAGTCCGCGGTGACCAGGTGGGCCTGGCGCGCGCGCAGCTCCTCGTACACCGGCTGGGTGTCCGGGCGCACGCCGTGCCACAGCTCGAAGCTCTCGGCGGCCTGTTCCACCAGCATGCCCAGGCCATCGACCACGTACAGGCAGCCGGCCGCGCGGGCCCAGGCCAGGAACGCGATCGCCGCCTCGCCGTAGTTGATGTCCACCGCCAGGGTGCGGCTGTTGACCAGGGTCATCGGCGCGTTGAAGGCGCCGGCGTCATCGCCGCGGCCGGCGGAGGTGGCGTTGACGATCAGCTCGAAATCGCCCTGGTCGGCCAGGTCCTCCCAGTAGCGGGAATAGGCGCGGGCCGGCTCGCCCAGCGCATCGACCAGCGCGTCGGCGCGGGCGGCGGTGCGGTTGACCACCGCCAGCTCCAGCACGCCGGCATCCAGCAGCGCCGAGGCGACGCCGCGCGCGGCGCCACCGGCGCCCAGCAGCAGGGCGCGGCGGCCGCGCAGGTCCAGCGCGTGGCGGCCGGTGAGGTCGCGCACCAGGCCGGCGCCATCGGTGTTGTCGCCGTGCCACTGGCCATCGCGGAAGGTGAGCGTGTTGACCGCATTGGCCGCCTGCGCGCGTGCGCTGAGCGTGGCGCACCGGGCGAACGCCAGTTCCTTCAGCGGCATGGTCACGTTGCCGCCGAGCCCGCCTCCGGCGGCGAAGTCCGCGAGGATCGCGGCGAAGCGCTCGGGTGGGGCGTCGATGCCGGTATAGGCCAGCGCGATGCCGGTCTGCCGCGCGAAGGCCGCATGGATGTGCGGCGACAGCGAATGGGCGATGGGGTGGCCAAACACGGCATAACGGGCTTCGGGCATGGCGTCCTCGAAAGGTGGAGGGTGGGCCGGCGGCGGCTAGACTGCATGGCCCCGATCACGAGACCCGCCATGCGAGCGCAGCTGCGGACGGCCCTCTGCCTGAGTCTACTCCTGCCAGCCACCGCGGTCGGCCTGGCCGAGTTTGGCATCGAAGGCCTGTGGACCGTGTCCACGCGCGATGACGAGCTGCGCGCCAGCGTCTCGCCGGACGGCCAGTGGATCGTGTGGGGCAGCGACCGTGCCGGGGGTCCCGGCGGCGGCGACCTGTGGCGGGCGCGCCGGCAGGACAACCGCTGGGTGGACCCGCAGCCGCTGCCGTTCAACACCCCCGCGCTGGAGGCCGAACCTGCCTTCAGCACCGACGGGCGCTGGCTGTACTTCGCCTCCGACCGCGACGGCGGGGCCGGCGGGCGCGACCTGTACCGCGTGGCGGTGGATGGCGAGACTTATGGCCGGCCGCAGTGGCTGGGCGCGGCGGTCAACACCGATGCCGACGAAGGCTCGCCGCTGCCGGGTGCCGACGGCCAATGGCTCCTGTTCGCCAGCAACGGCGGCCACGGCCAGGGCGGCTACGACCTCAAGCTGGCGCGCAGCGCCGGAGATGCGTTCGTGCTGCACGGACCGGTGCCGGGCGTGAACACCGGCCATGACGAGTTCGATGCGGCATGGCTGGACGGCGGCCGTGCGCTGGCGTTCGCGCGTGGCGACGCGGAAACCGGGGCGGTGCGCATCCACGTGGCGGCGTGCGACGGCCGCCAGTACACCGGGGCCACGCCCTGGACGCTGTCGTTCAACACCGCCGAGGGCCACACCCGCGCGCTGGTGGCCGACCCCTCGCGTCCGGGGGAGGGCACCGTCAGCGGGTCGGCGCGCTCGCCCAGGGCGGGCAAGCGCGACATCTACCGGATCGTGCTGCCGACCGTGCGCGGCCAGGACGGCTGCCTGCCCGCGCCCGCGCCGCGCTGAGGGGCTTCAGCCCTCGCGCAGCCAGCGCGCCGCATCCAGCGCGTAGTAGGTCAGCACGCCATCGGCGCCGGCGCGCCTGAACGCCAGCAGTGCTTCCAGCGCGCAGGCGCGCTCGTCCAGCCAGCCGTTGGCCGAGGCGGCCTTGAGCATCGCGTACTCGCCGCTGACCTGGTAGGCGAAGGTCGGCACGCCGAAGGCGTCCTTCACCCGGCGGATCACGTCCAGGTAGGGCAGGCCCGGCTTGACCATGACCATGTCGGCGCCCTCGTGGATGTCCAGCTCCACCTCGCGCAGCGCCTCGTCGGAGTTGGCCGGGTCCATCTGGTAGGTGAACTTGTTGCCCTTGCCGAGGTTGCCGGCGCTGCCCACCGCGCTGCGGAACGGGCCGTAGAACGCGCTGGCGTACTTGGCCGCGTAGGACATGATCCGGGTGTTGATGAAGCCCGCGCCCTCCAGCGCCTCGCGGATCACGCCGATGCGCCCGTCCATCATGTCGCTGGGCGAGAGGATGTCCACGCCGGCCTCGGCATGGGCCAGCGACTGCTTCACCAGCGCCTCGATCGTCTCGTCATTGAGGATGTAGCCGGACTCGTCGATCAGCCCGTCCTGGCCATGGGTGGTGTACGGGTCCAGGGCCTGGTCGCTCATCACGCCCAGCTCGGGGAAGCGCGACTTCAGCGCACGGATGGCGCGCGGGATGATGCCCTCGGCATCCCAGGCGATGCGCCCGTCGGCGGTCTTGCCGGCCGGGTCCGGCACGCCGAACAGGTCCAGCACCGGCACGCCCAGTTCCAGCGCCTGCTCGGCCACGCGCAGCAGCTCGTCGATCGACAGCCGCTCCACGCCCGGCATCGAGGGCACCGGCGCGCGGCCGCTGGCCTCGTGCACGAACACCGGGTAGATCAGGTCGTTGGCCGTCAGCACGTGCTCGCGCATCAGCCGGCGGGAGAACTCGTCGCGGCGCATGCGCCGCGGGCGGATGTAGGGATAGGCCATGCGTCACTCCTTGCAGGCCTGGAATGATACGCCCGCCCCGCCGCGCCATCGGCTGGACAGAATGTCCCGCCCGTCAGTGCAGCACGTAGCCCTGCGGCTGCAGCGGCGCCGGCAGCGGCGCCTGGCCCAGGCTGTCGAGCAGGTCGATCTCGATGATCCGCGCGATGGCATCCAGCGGCAGGTCGTTGGGCTCCAGCCCGAACGGATCCTCCAGCTCGTCGCCCAGCCGGTCCAGGCCGAAGAACGCGTACGCCAGCAGCGCGGAGACCAGCGGCGTGGCCCAGCCCAGCGCGCCGACCAGGCCGAACGGCAGCAGCACGCAGAACAGCCAGGCGAAGCGGTGCAGCAGCAGGGTGTAGGCGAACGGCAGCGGCGTGGTCAGGATCCGCTCGCAGCCGGCCTGCACCGCGGACAGGTTCGTCAGCCGCTGCTCGAATACCGCGTACAGGTAGGGCGACAGGCGCCCTTCGCGCAGCGGCACCGCCAGCTCGGCGGCAGCCTGGGCCAGCAGCGCGTCGGGCAGGTTGGCGCGCTCCAGCGCCGCGGCATGTTCCGGCGCCAGCCACGGCGCGGCGGCATCGCGCGGGTCGTGGTGGCGCAGGCGCGCGGCCAGCGCCGCGGCAAAGCCGATCGCCAGGTGCAGCACCCGCCGCCGCAGCGCCGCGTCGTCCGGCAGCAGCGCCTGGCACTCGCGCGCCAGGCTGCGGCTCTCGAACACCAGCTGGCCCCACAGCTTGCGGCCCTCCCACCAGCGCTCGTGGCAGGCGTTGTTGCGGAAGCTCAGGAAGATCGACAGGGCCAGGCCCAGCAGGGTGAACGGGCCCACGCCCAGGCTGTCCAGCCCGGGCAGCGCCACCCACTCGGCAAAGGCGGAAGTCAGCACGCCGAGCACGAAGATCACCGCCACCTTGGGCGCGATGGCCGGCACGATCGAGCCGCGCATGATGTACAGCAGCTGCCAGCTGCGCGGTCGGGGACGGACGATCATCGGGGGCGCTCGCAGGGGGGGCGGAGGGCAGGGACCCGGGCACCAGGGCTGGCCGGGGCGGGCGACGATACCGCCCCGGCCCCGCGCCTGCGACCGTTGCCCGCGTTACCGCCCCGCGCGGGCAGTCCGGCCTTCCTCAGCGGTAGGTCCAGCAGGGTGTGGCTGGCGCTGCCGCGCCCGGTCGCCGCCGCGACCGCAGATTCATCCACGGGCAACAGCCGGCGTCAGCGCCGGTGCATCGGATGCAAGATGGACGGAGATGTTCCCGGGCGCCGGCGGCCTGCCTGGGACGTTGCACTGGGAGCGCCCGGGATCGATCTGGACAGCGGGGCATGCGCCGGCGTCAGCGCAGGGCGCATTGGATGCAAGGTGGACGGAGATGTTCCCGGGCCCCCAGCGGCTTGCCTGGGACGTTGCACCCGCAGCGCCCGGGATCGATCTGGAAAGCGGGGCATGCGCCGGCGTCAGCGCAGGGCGCATTGGATGCAAGGTGGACGGAGCTGTTCCCGGGCGCCGGCGACTCGCCTGGGACGTTGCACGGGGAGCGCCCGGAATCGATCTGGAAAGCGGGCATGTCGGGGCAGGGTCACCCGCGTCGGGAAGCGCGAAGCCGGCCAGCGGGTAAACTCCGCCTTCGACGGGCGTTCGGCATGACGAAGCGACGGAACTCACTTCCCCGCCCCGCCCACCGCTGGGCTCGGGCTCGTTGGAGCGGGATACGACCGCGTGGATGGCGCCCGGCATGTGGCCACCCTCCAACGCTGATCCGGCCGACCGCAGCGGAGCCGCTGTGAAGCGAGGGCGTTCGCTGCATCCGGGTTCGCGGCCGATTCACCCACCCCGGCGGAACATGCCGGCAAGACCACCACCCGGGGTTACCGCCATGCGCCGCCCGCACCTCGTTTCCGCCGCCTTCCTCGCCGCGCTGGCCCTGGCCGGCTGCGCCGGCACCTCCAAGGTCATGCTCGGCCAGGCCCGGCCGGCGATCGACCCGTCCCAGGTCCAGATCTACTCGGTGCCGCCCCCGGGCTCGCAGGACGTGGCCCAGCTGGAAGCCTCCAGCGCCGTCGGCTTCGGTACCCAGGGCCAGACCGATGCCGCGGTGGAGCGGCTCAAGCGCGAGGCCGCTGCGCTGGGCGCCAACGGCGTGGTGCTGATGGGCGTGGGCTCTTCCGGCTCGCCGGTGGGCATGTCGGTCGGCGCCGGCAGCTACGGCCGCCACAGCGCCGGCGGCCTCAGCGTCGGCATCCCCACCACCCAGAAGAAGGCCGCCGGCGTGGCCATCTGGGTGCCGCCGGGCGCCGTGCAGTCGCCCGCCGTTCCCCCGCAGCCCTCGCCCCCGGTCGAACCCGGCCGCTGAGCCGCCCATCGCCGCAAACGAAACGCCGGCCCAGTGCCGGCGTTTCCCTATGAGCCCCAGTCGCCCCGACAAGCGAAGCGCACCGCCCCGCCGCAAAAGGTCCCGTAGCCCGGATAAGCAAAGCGCATCCGGGACCGACCTCGCCCGAGCCTGCGCGCCCTCATTCCTCAAAGCCCGAAACGCGAAGCGCAACGAACGCCGGCCGCAAGAGGCGTAGCCCGGATAAGCAAAGCGCATCCGGGACCCACGTCGTCCGAAGCCTGCTCCACCTCATTCCCCACAGCCCGAAACGCGGAGCGCAGCGAAGGCCGGTCGCAAGAGGCTCCCGTATCCCGGATAAGCAAAGCGCATCCGGGGCCGACCTCGCCCGAGGCTGCGCTCCCTCATTTCCCCAGAGCCCGAAACGCAAAGCGCAACGAACCCGGCCGCAAGAGGCTCCCGTAGCCCGGATAAGCAAAGCGCATCCGGGATTCCCCCTTCCCGAACCCCGCGCCCTCAAGGCCCCAGACACCGCCCCAGGAAATCCTCCGCCAGCCGGTACCGGTGCAACGCATCCGCACCCGACAACCCATGCCGCGCGCCCGGATACGCCATCATCTCGAACGGCTGCCCGCGCTTCTGCAGCGCCGACATCACCGCCGTGGCGTTGGTGAACAGCACGTTGTCATCGGCCATGCCGTGCACCAGCAGCAGCTTCGGCGCCTCCGGCCCGACCAGGCCGTCGATGTGCTGCAGCACGCGCGCATCGCGGTAGCCGTCGGGATTGACCGCCGGCAGCCCCATGTAGCGCTCGGTGTAGTGGGTGTCGTACAGCGCCCAGTCGCTCACCGGCGCGCCGGCCACGCCGCAGGCGTAGGCATCCGTGCGCGCCAGCAGCATCAGGGTCATGTAGCCGCCGTTGGACCAGCCGTGCACGCCGATGCGCGCACCGTCCACCCACGGCTGCGACTTCAGCCATTCCACCCCGCGCAGCTGGTCCTCCACCTCCACCGTGCCCTGAACGCCGTACAGCGCGCCGCCGAACTCGCGTCCGCGCCGCGGCGTGCCGCGGTTGTCCAGCGAGAACACCACGTAGCCCTGCTGCGCCAGGTACTGGTTGAACAGCGCATCGCCGCGGGTCGGCCAGGCGCGCGTCACCGTCTGGGTGGCCGGGCCGCCGTACACGTACACCACCACCGGGTACTTCTTCTTCGCATCGAAGCCGGCCGGGCGGATCAGGCTGTAGTGCAGTTCCGTCCTGCCATCGGCGGCGGTGAGCGTGCCGAACTCCACCGGCAGCTGCGCATCGCGGTACTTCGCAAACGGATGGTCCGCATCGGAAGGGTCGTTGCGCAGCAGCGTGGCCAGGCGCGCGCCGTCATTGGCGAACAGCTCGATCTGCGGCGGCACCGTGTCGCTGGACCAGTGGTCCACGTACACGCTGGCGTTACGCGCGAACACCGGCGCATGCATGCCCGGCGTGGTGGAAAGCTTCTGCACCTCGCCCCCGGCCAGCGGCACCCGGTACACGTGCTTCTCCAGCGGCGAGTCCTTGGTGCCGGCAAACCACACCCAGCCGGCCTGCGCATCCACCGCCAGCAGGGCGTCCACGGACCAGTCGCCGGAGGTCAGCGGGGTGAGCGTGCGGCCGTCCTCGGAGGCCAGGTACAGGTGTTCGTACCCGCTGCGCTCGGACGACCACAGGAAGCGGCCATCGGGCAGGAAGCGCAGCGCGTCGTGCAGCGGCACCCAGGTCTTCGAGGTCTCGGTCACCAGCATCCGTTGCGCGCCGGAGGCCAGCGTGGTTTCGACCAGCTCCAGCGTGTGCTGGTCGCGCGACTGGCGCTGGAAGGTCAGCCGCTGCGCATCGCGCCAGTCCACCCGCGCCAGGTAGATGTCCTGCTCCGGGCCCAGGTCGATCCAGCGCGGCTTGGCGCCGGACTTCGGCGCGATGGTGCCCAGCTGCACCCGCACGTTGGCCTCGCCGGCAGCCGGGTAGCGCTGGTCCACCACCTCGGTGCGGTCGGCGTGCACCTCGTGGCGCTGGCGCAGCGGCACCGGCGACTCGTCGATGCGGATGAAGGCGATGGCGCTGTCGTCCGGCGCCCACCAGTAGCCGGTGTGGCGGCCCATCTCCTCGTCGGCCACGAACTCGGCCACGCCGTTGGCGATGGTCTCGCTGGCGTCATGGGTCAGGCGGATCTCGCGCCCGCTGCGCAGATCGATCACCCACAGCTCGCGGTCGCGCACGAAGCTGGCAAAGCCGCCGCGCGGCGACAGCCGCGGGTCGGTCGCAAAGCCCGCGCCGGAGGTCAGCTTGCGCACCGCCTCGCGCCCGCCGCGCGCCAGGTCATACAGATACAGCTCCCCGCCCAGCGGGAACAGCAGCGCCTTGCCATCCGGCGCCCACTGGTAATCCACGATGCCCGAGTACGCCGCGATGCGCTGCCGCTCGCGCCGCGCCTTCTCCGCCTCGCTCAGCACCTCGGTGCCCGGCAGCACCACCGACGAATCCACCAGCATCCGCGTCTCCCCGCTGGCCACGTCGTACTCCCACAGGTCCAGCCGGTTGCGGTCCGCCTCCTTGCCGCGCAGGAAGGTCACCCGCGCCCCGTCCGGCGACACCTGCGGCTTCATCAGCGTCGGCCCGGACAGCGGCGCATTGCCGGTGATGGCTTCAAGAGTGAGCTTCTCCGGCACGGGCGCGGCCGAGGTGGGAGCAACAGGCAGCGTCATGGCAGCAGCAATGAGCAACGGCGACAGGGCCGGGAACAGGGACAGGCGCATGCAGGAATCCGTGGGAATGTCATGCGGGGATTGTAGGCGGGGTGGCGGGGCGGACGAGCTGGCACCAGCGTGATGGGCGGCAAGGCGATGCAAGCGCCACCCGGGCCAGGCAGCAGTGGCCTGCCGTTACGCCGGCGAGCGCACCGCCATAATCAATATCGCGGTGTGGTCGCCGTATATCCCGGGTGCGTTATCCGGCGAGGAAGGTGAGAGCGCCAACAAGCCGTTGATCGGGAAAACCTTCCGCACCGTTGACCGCCCCCCGGTCCCCCAGCAGACTCGGCGCTACGCCCCCGCTGGGGGTCTAATGGTAGTTAGGCGGCTATGAAAGTCATCGAAGTTTTTGGGGCAGGATTGACCGCGCTTATGGTTGTGATCGCAGCCATCTACTTTGTTGTTTCGTTCGCACCGATCTTGTGGCCAGCCTTCGTCGCTTCGCGTAACCGGCCTGATCTTCCTCGCCCAGTTGTTTTCGTCGCTGTCGTGGCTGCGCTTGTTTACGGCGCATTTTCGTTCATTGGCTTTGCTGTCCTGCTGCCTGTGGAGGCGTACGGCGCCTTCGTTGCTCCGTCGCTGGAGGCTTCGGGCGCCGCCTACGGAGCAGGCATCCTTCGTCTCTCGCGATTCTTCACAGAATATTGGTGGCTCTTCGTTCCCCCGATCCAACTCGGGTTAACCTGGTTCATCACCGGACAGGTCGGCAGGCGGTGGCAGCACATCTGCTCGGCGCCGCCTAACAATTCATTCAAGCCGATGCCGCTTCGCGGCACGGCTTAATTCTGGCGTTAGGCCTCTGGGGAGGGCTTCGTGGTCACGGACATCGATAAAGATTTCTACAATCGCGCGGACGCGGTCATTCACCTCGCCAATGACCAGCTCTCCAAAATTTCGCGCGGCAAGGTCAGTGCTTCATGCATGTACGCTGTTGCCAGATTCAATGCTTGGGTCACTGCTTGTGGCCACGGCTCTTCGGAAGATATGGCGGCAGGAAAGGAAGAGACACTGGAGTACTTCACCAAGCAGTATCGCGCCATGCTTGAGGAGAACCTGGATGACTATATTGACAACTTCGGCAAGTACATGCAGCCGCAAGAGACCTAACAATTCATTCAAGCCGACGCCGCTTCGCGGCGCGGCTTAATTCAGGCGTTAGGCCGCTAGGAGAGTTCCAGGTGATCCGATTGTCGTTGCTCGCTCTTGCGTTCGCTTCCGGGCCCGCCGTTGCCGCCGAGTCACTGAAGGCTGTTCCGGCTAGGTTTCATGGCGAGTGGAACGCTGACTTGGCGCACTGCGGTACAGGGCTCAACGACTCGCGGCTCCAGATTGGCTCTGGCCGCATACGCTTCTATGAGAGCGGCGGCCCTATCCGTGCAGTGGTGACTCAAGGTGAGTTTGATCTTGCTGTAATTTCTGAGCTCTCCGGCGAGGGACAGGTATGGCTCTCCTACCGTCACTTCCGCTTGTCTGCTGATCACACCTACCTAACTGACGTAACGGGCGACGACTCAGGCATGGTTAGGTATCGTTGTCCAAAGGCCCCAAAGTAGTGTCGGTTACACAGCCTAACAATTCATTCAAGCCGAAGCCGCTTCGCGGCTCGGCTTAATTCAGGCGTTAGCCATCAGACGAGACCATGTCGCAGCCTTGGCATAAAACAATCAACGCCGCCGACAGCAAGGCCTTCTCAGAAGGCTTCTGGCTGAAGCACAGGGTTGATATTGAGAGCGGTACGTTCTGGGCGGATCGCATCAAGACGCTCAAAGAAGCGCCTCTTGAGCGGCTGAAGCTTGCCTTGGACAACCTGCCGCTACCTGCAGCCTTTCGAGAGGCCGCAGTCGCAACACGCTCCATCATTCGCGCAAAGCGAAAAGCTGAAGAGCAGTTCGATCGAGAGTTGCACCTGCTTTACTGGTTGGCTGCCATCGATTCTTTCGGTATCCCCTACTCCAGTAGACTCCAAACACCGGGATACAACGTGATGGAGCTTGTGCCGGGAGAGGAGCTTAAAGCACTTCCGTTCTCCTACGCCACGCTGGGCTATGAGAAGCTTCCGCTACTCAACAAGACAGACGCTAAGTGGCTGACGCAGTCATGGGGCGAACCCAAAAGGCACACCACACTAAATAAGGTTCACCGGGAAGCATGGGTCAAGTATGAAGACCTATTGGCCAACCAGTTCAAGACGAGAGATGAAGATCTCGTCTCATTATTCAATTCGGAGCCAGGGGCGACAAAAGCTCTGTTTGGCCAGAACACTCGTACCGCGCTTCCCGCTCCAGAACGCGCAAAGAAACCCGGCATGGCTCTCGTGATCGGGGCTATCTTGGTCGCAGCGGCCGTTTACGCATGCGGTCGCTGATGGCTAACAATTTATTCAAGTCGATACCGCTTCGCCGCACGGCTTAATTCCGGCGCTAGGCGGTGAAGCGCCGGCACACTTCAGTTTCACGCTGGACAGGGCGAAGGTGGACGCGCTGCTGTCGCGCCCCTGTACCGAGTGAGTGGGGCTTGCGGTGATGGGGTCACTTCCTCACCCTTCTTCGCCAACAGAGGCGAATGAACCTGACCATTCTTTCGGGCCGGAGCCGCTTCTCGGCGCGGTTTGATCCTGGTGTCGACAAAGGAGAAGAGGCCGATGACGGAGGTAAGCCGCAGTTCGGATTGTGGCAACTCGCCAAAGAACAGGATGGCTGAGGACATCGCTGTCGCGTTGGCGACACAAGACACCGACTTCCTGTCTCAAGTCCTCGACCCTGGGGCTCACTGGAGCCACCCGGGCGGCACGCGGACAACCGCCGAGGCCATCCTGGAACAGGTTGCGTCAGGGGGCGCTACAGCCAGCCTGGCGATCGAGCACGCGATTTCGCACGGGAAGGTGGGGGCTGTCAGCGGAAGCGTCGTGAGAGAGACAGGCAGGTTTGGGTTCTGCCATGTCATCGAGTTCACCTCTGTGAAGTGCAGCCGGGTCCGGCGGATCGATTCGTATGGGCGAGCTGAGGGGGCAGAGTGATTTTTCGCAGACGCAAGTCGGTCGCCAACGGGGCTCGGTCCACACCGCGCTGCATCGGGGCGCTGGCGCTCGTACTCGCGTGGGCTCCGACAATGGCCGGTGAGGCAGGGGCGGGCGACCGTCATGGCCTCGAGCCGGGCGACCCGAAACAGGGGTCAGAGTGGTCTTTTGAGGCCGCCCGCAACCGGGTCGCAGACGGTTGGTTCGCCAAGCCGCCGTGACCGCATTGTTTTCCCAACAACAAGGAGAGACGGCATGGAAGCCATTGAAGCAATGCAGGCCAGGAGCCTTGCGGCCCTGGTGGTGTACGTGGTGACGGTGGTGCTCGCGCACCTGCTCCGGTGGAAGCACTTCAGCCATCTCAACTGGCTGGGGCTGTTGACGGGCATGGTGGTCGCCGGGGGGCTCAGGGAGTGGCTCGGGCTCGATGGGTTCTGGGCCGGGATGCTGGTCACCGTCGCGTGCGTGGCGCCCCTGTACTTCCTGTTCGAGCTCCTGGGCCGTCGCTTCCCGCTGGACCAGGCCCGGGATGTGGCGGCGCCGGACCAGGCGGGGCGGTAGATCCGGCTACCGCTTTAAAACGGTTTTAAGCCGCCCGCTTGCAGACCGGCGCCGCTGCCGGCCCTGCGATGCGCAATGATCGCGCAGGGCGCGCGGCTTACTCGCTCTCCTGCGCCGCCGCCTCCAGCGCTCGCTCCACCCGGGCCCACGCCGCGTCCAGTTCCACCGCCTTGCCGTCCACCCACACCGCGCGGACCTGGCGGGTGTGGAGGATGTCGGTGGTGGGGTCGCCGTCGACCACGAGGATGTCGGCCACCGCGCCGGGTTCCAGCCGGCCGAGGTCGTCGCGGCCGAGGATGCGGGCTGCCGTGTGGGTGGCCGCCTGCAGGGCCCGCACCGGGGTAAGGCCGGCTTCGACCAGGGCCTGCAGCTCCTGGTGCAGGGCGCCACCGGGGAGCATGTACGGGGCGGCGGGCAGGTCCGAGCCGGCGCCGACCGGCACGCCGGCGGCGAGCAGGCGCGGCAGCAGGGCCGAGGACAGGCGCAGGTCGGCGGCGCTTTCGGCCTTGGCCGCCTCGCCGGAGACGGCGCCTTCCAGGTAGCCCCAGAACCCTTCGAAATGCGGGCGCACGCGCGCCACGCCGGGCAGGCCGTCCGTGCCGAGGCTGCCGGGGGCGTTGAACTGGCGCAGGTTGGCGCGGGTGGGCACCACGGCCATGCCGGTGGCGGCGATGGCCGCGGCCAGGCGGTCGAGCAGGGCCTCATCCAGCACCTCCGCCCGCGGGTCGCCGCCCATGCGCTGGTAGGCCAGGGCCGCGCCGGAGAGGTGCTCCAGGGTGGAGACGCCGGCCTGGCCGGCCTGCACCGCATCCACCTGTGCGCCGCTGAGGCCGCGGGTGAGCACCAGGCCCAGGTCGGCCATCACCGGCACGCCGGCCTGGCGCGCGGCCTGCGCCGCCACCTGCAGGGCCTCGGGCGGCAGCTGCTCGTAGAGCTTGATCCACTCCACGCCGGCACCGGCCAGGGCCTGCACCGCGGCGGTGGCGTCGGCGGCCGTGGTGACGGTCAGCGGCATCAGCTGTTCCAGCGGCGCGCTGCCCAGCGGCGAGGGCTGCTCGCCCAGCACGCTGGCCGGCCCGTCCAGTGCCGGGCCGGTGGCCAGGATGCGCGGTGCGCCCGGGGTGGCGCGCAGTGCGGCAACCGTGGCCAGGGTGTTGTTGGCATCGCGCACGGTGGTCACGCCGGAGGGCACGAACGCGCCGATGTAATGCGGCCGCGCATGCACGTGCAGGTCGATCAGGCCCGGCAGCAGCATCGCCTGGCCGTAGTCGTGCACCGGCGTGGACGCCGGCGCGCGGCAGTCGCGCGGGGTGCCGGCGCACTGCACGCGGCCGCCGGCCACGACCACCACGCCCGGCGCCACCACCTGGCCGCTGCGCGCATCGAACAGCCGCCCGCGCAGCACCGCGTCGGCGGCGGGCGCCGACGCGCTGGAGGCCGCGGCCGGCAGCGCCAGCGCGGCGACCAGCAGCAGGGGGCGGAGGAAGGCGGCGGGGCGGGCAGGGTGCATGCGCGTGTCGGGCGGGAGCGGCGGGGCCGGCATTGTAGGGGGGCGCGCGGGCGTTGCAGCGGGGAGGGCGGGGCGCCGCGCAGGCGACGGCCTTGGCGCGTAAGGCGGATGGCTCCAGCTGCAAGGCATAAGGGTCCGCGTGCAAGCCGCAAGGCTCCGGGGGCGACCTGCGGCGGTGCGACCGCACGCCGGCGCGCATCACACCTCGCTTCTTTCCGGCCGTGCGCAAGGCGTCGCGGTGCGCGTGCAAGGCTGCGTTCCTCGCGCGCGACCGGGTGCAGGCCGCTCCCGGGCTTGCCGCGACCGCGGCTCCTGGTCTGGCCGCCGGATGGCGACCGGCGATGGCTCGCGCGCGGGCGGCGGCGTGTCGTGCGTGGGCGGGACCGCCTTGCGGCCGGATCGGTGCGGCGTGTGCGCGACGGGGCCGGGTCCAACGGTCATGCCCGCCGGGTCGCGGCCGGTGCCGCAAGGCTTGCGCGCGACCGCCGCGACAGCGCGGGCGTAGTGGACGGGCCCGCGGCCGGATCAGTGCGGCGCGTGCGCGAGGGTGGGCGGGTCCAGCCGTCACGCCCCCCGGGTCGCGGCCGGCGCCGCACGGCGTGTCCGCGACCGGCGCGACAGTGTGGGCACGGCGGACGGGCCCGCGGCCGGAGCGGTGCGGTGCGTGTGAGAGGGTAATCGGGTCCAACCGTCATGCCTGCCGGCGCGTAGTTGGCGCCGGAAGGCTTGCCTGCCACGGGCGCGACCTCGCGCGCGGGGCACGCACCTTCGCGCCCGGCCCGGGGCGGTCGGCGTGCGCGCCCGGCGGCCACAGCTGCAAAGCCCGGAGCCTTGCGCGCAAAGCAAAAAGCCTTGCACGCGAAGCTCCGGGCTTTGCGCGCAAGGCTCGGAACTCTGCGCGCAAAGCAGGAAACCTTGCGCGCAAAGCAGAAAGCCCGGCCCGCAAAGCTCCGGGCCTTGCGCGCGAAGCATCCGGGCTCGCAGCGCAAGGCAAAACGCTTTGCGCGCAAAGCCCGATGCCTTGCGTGCAAAGCAAAAAGCCTTGCACGCAAAGCAAGAAGCCTTGCGCGGCAAGCCCGCTGGCCCGGATCACAAAGCCCGGAGGCTTGCGCGCAAAGCTTTTTGCCTTGCACGCAAAGCCCAGAGGCTTGCGGGCCGGGTTCGGAGCCTTGCGCGCAAAGCAAAAAGCCTTGCGCGACCCGCCCCCCGCGCGCCGATTGACGCAGCCTCGAACGCCCCAGCAGACTTCCGGCGCACCCGCCAGCTGGCGCGGCTGCAGGAACACTGGCGGCGGTATCAGCGACGGGGCAGCAGATGCGACTGGCAGGCCGGATCACCGAGTGGAACGACGACAAGGGCTTCGGTTTCGTGGTGCCCAATGGCGGCGGCGAGCGCACCTTCGTGCACGTCAACGACTTCCAGCGCGGCTCGCGGCGCCCGGTGGCGGGCGACCTGATCTCGTGGGATCCGGCCACCGACGCGCGCGGGCGGCCCAAGGCGCGCCAGGTGCGCCACGCCGGGCAGCGGATCGAGGTGCCGCGGCAGCCCTCGCGCCTGCCGCGGATGGCGATGGGCTTGGTCGCGCTGGCGGCAATTGCCGCTGCGGCGCTGCCGGGCTGGCTGCCGCCAGTGCTCGCCGCGGGCTACTTCGTCGTCAGCGGGGTGACCTGGCTGATGTATCGCCGCGACAAGGCCGCCGCCGGCCGCAACGATCAGCGCACGCCGGAAAGCACGTTGCACCTGGCCAGCCTGCTCGGCGGCTGGCCCGGCGCGCTGGTGGCGCAGCAGCAGTTCCGCCACAAGACCATCAAGCAGCCGTTCCAGGCGGTGTTCTGGGTGACGGTGGTGCTCAACCTCGGCGCGGTGGCGTGGCTGGTCGCATCCGGCAGTGCCGATGCGTTGCGGTGACCGGCACCCGGCGGACCGGGTACGCCGTGGCAACACTCGCCCGGTGGCGGGAGAACCTCCTGGAGGCGGGATGAACCGGATTCTTGCATTGGCCCTGCTGGTCGCATGTCCCGCCACCGTGGCGGCCTCCGCACCGGACCCCAGCCACGGACTGTGTCGGCTCGACGTGGACCAGACGAGGGCATTGGCCACCTGGACCGTCGAGGACCTGCAGGCGTTCGGCGACGCCATCGATGCGGCGGCCTCGCTCGCCGAGTACGAAGCCGTTGCCGGGGGCGAGTACGGGTCGATCGTCACCACGATCATGAAACACCGGAAGGTGCCTCGCGCCGAGGGCGAGGCGATCGTCCTGCGGATGATGCAGTCCATCCAGCTGGGCAGGATCAGCAAGGCCATGGACATGAACCAGGTCACGGAGGAGGCTGCCTGGGAGAAGGAGTTCCAGCGGTGCCTGGAAGCCAGCCGCCCTGCCGGCCGGTAGCCGAGCCCCCTTCCGCCCCGGGCGGGCTTGACAGCCTTGGCATGCTGGAAGGGTTCCCCGATCCAGGAGCTTCGCATGCAGCCCGATGCCATCCGTGAGCTGTTCGACCAGCAGGCCGCCGGCTATGACCGGCAATGGGAGAAGACCGCGCCGATCCGGCAGTGCCTGCATTTCCTGCTGGAGTCCGCGTTCGCGTCGCTGCCGGCGCAGGCGCGCGTGCTGTGCGTGGGCGTGGGGACCGGGGTGGAGATGGCGCACCTGGCGCGGCGCTTCCCCGGGTGGGAGTTCACGGCGGTGGATCCTTCGGCGGCGATGCTGGAGGTGAGCCGGCAGCGGGCGCGCGAGGAGGGCTTCATCGAACGCTGCCGGTTCCATGCCGGCTTCCTGGAGACCCTGCCGGAGGGCCCGGCGCATGACGCGGCCACCTGCTTCCTCGTTTCGCAGTTCATCACCGATGCCCAGGCGCGGGCGGCGTTCTTCGGCCAGATCGCGCAGCGGCTGGTGCCGGGCGGGCGGCTGGCCAGTTCGGACCTGGCCGCGGACACCGCATCGCCGGAATACGCGCTGCAGCTGCAGGACTGGGTGACGATGCTGTCCGGCGCCGACGTGCCGGCCGAGGCGATCGCACGCATCCGCCGCGCCTACCAGGAGGACGTGGCGGTGCTGCCGCCGGCGCAGGTGGAGGCGATCCTGCGTGCCGGCGGCTTCGAGCGCCCGGTGCGGTTCTTCCAGGCCGGGCTGATCCACGGCTGGGTGTCGCGGCGGGGGTGAGGTTCCCCCGGGTGCGCTGCGCTTACCCGGGCTACGGGAGCGGCGGGCGACGGACGACGGGCCGCGTAGCCCGGACAAGGCCGCAGGCCGCATCCGGGGCTGATGCACGGCCGGGTGTCGCGGCGGGGTGGAGGTTCCCCGGGTGCGCTGCGCTTACCCGGGCTACAAGGCGGCAGCGACGTGGGCCGCGTAGCCCGGATAAGGCCGCAGGCCGCATCCTGGGCCGATGCATGGCTGGGTATCGCGGCGGGGGTGAGGTTCCCCCGGGTGCGCTGCGCTTACCCGGGCTACGGGAGCGGCGGGCGACGGGGCCGCGTAGCCCGGATAAGGCCGCAAGGCCGCATCCGGGGCCGATGCGCGGCTGGGTGTCGCGGCGGGGGCGGAGGTTCCCCCGGGTGCGCTGCGCTTACCCGGGCTACGGGAGCGGCGGGCGACGTGGGGCCGCGTAGCCTGGACAAGGCCCCAGGCCGAATCCGGGGCTGGCGGCCCGCGTCGCCCTCAGCGCCCGAACAGCTGCCTGCGCTCTTCCTCGGTCAGCGGCTTGCCGGCGTTGGGGTTCACCTGCCGGGTCAGCGCATAGGCGCGCTGGGTGGCGGGGCGGGCGGCGATGGCGGCGTGCCAGCGGCGCAGCTCCGGGTAGGGCGCCAGGTCGATCGGGGCCTTGGTGTACGGGTTGATCCACGGGTAGGCGGCCATGTCGGCGATGGTGTAGTCCTCGCCGGCGATGAACGCGCGCCCCCGCAGGCGGGTGTCGAGCACGCCCAGCAAGCGCTGCACCTCGCGGGTGTAGCGGTCGATGGCGTAGTCGATCTTCTCCGGCGCGTAGGTGGTGAAGTGGCCGTACTGGCCGGTCATCGGGCCCTGGCCGGCGATCTGCCAGGCCAGCCACTGGTCGACCTCGACCTTGCCGCGCGCGCCGGTGCCGCCGAAGCGGCCGGTCTTGTCGGCCAGGTAGCGCAGGATGGCGCCGGATTCGAACACGCCGATCGGCTCGCCCAGGTCGTTGGGCTCGCGGTCGATGATGGCCGGCATCTTGTTGTTGGGCGAGAACGCCAGGAACTCCGGCTGGAACTGGTCGCCCTTGCCGATGTCCACCGGCCTGATGGTGTAGGGCAGGCCGGCTTCCTCGAGGAACAGGGTGATCTTGTGGCCGTTGGGGGTGGGCCAGTAGTACAGCTCGATCATGTGCGTGCTCCGGGGTCGGGGCCTGCGAGTGTAGGGCGCCGGCGTGCAGGCGCCGCCCCGCGCCGGTGGCCCGCTGCGTTGCAGGCGCCGGGCCGCCGCCGCAGCCACCGCCGCGCAGGGCGCTCCAGGGGCGGATCGGCCAGCGCAGGCCGGCCCGCCACGATCGACGCCAGGATGCGCGTCGTGACACTTCCGGCCGGCCAACGCAGGCCGCCGCCAGCAGACCGCATGAAGTTCCGCACCGCCGTCGTGGAGGACGCCCCCGATCCTCGCCGCCCTGTCCATCGAGGTGTGGATCGGCACCTGCCTGCCGCGCGGGGTCAACGCCTTCTTCGCCAGACATGCGCTGGAGGCGTTCACCGCCGCCCGGCTGGCCGAGGCGATCCGGGCGCCGGGCCAGCACTTCATCGTGTCCGGGAACGCGGACGGGCTGGACGGGTTCGTCCGGCTCAGCCACGGCTCCCGCGCGCCGGTGGCCGATGGCCCGGAAGTCGAGATCGCCACCCTGTACGTGCAGCCCCGCCACCACGGCCGCGGCCTCGGCAAGGCCCTGCCCGGGCAGGCGCTGGCGCATGCGCGGCACGCCGGCGCACCGGCGGTCTGGCTGAGCGTCAACGCGGACAACCCGGGCGCCATCGCGTTCTACCTGGCCCAGGGCTTCAACGACGTGGGCAGCACCCACTTCCGCATCGGCCACCAGACCTACCTCAACCGGGTGCTGCAGCGCCGGCTGTAGCGCGCGGGCCAGCGGCCACCTGTCCCCCGGGCAGGTGCGCCAGCGGGCGCGCCCCGGCGCCGGTCAGGAAGGATCCGCCCGGTGGATGTGCCGCCGCAGGGGCGCCCACCGTGCATCGCTTGGCCTCCCCCAAAGCTCCGGCCCCGGCGCACGCCCGGGACACGCCTCCACCCCGGGCCGGGGTCCTCCCCGCGCGCCACACGCGCCCACCCGGCCTGCCCCGCAGCGCCCGCGCCCCTTCGTCACCCGGCGCTTGGCAGCCCCCGGGGCCGGCCTTTACCCTGCGCCGTCCTTTTTCCGCAGCGCAGCCCCCCATGTCGCAGCTCCCCGCTCCCCGCCGCCCCGGCCCGCTCTCCACCCTGATCTTCGCCTCGCGCTGGCTGCAGCTGCCGCTGTACCTGGGCCTGATCGTGGCCCAGTGCGTCTACGTGTTCCTGTTCGGCAAGGAGCTGTGGCACCTGATCCACGACGCGCCGGGCATGGGCGAGCAGCAGATCATGCTGATCGTGCTGGGGCTGATCGACGTGGTGATGATCTCCAACCTGCTGGTGATGGTGATCGTCGGCGGCTACGAGACCTTCGTCTCGCGCCTGGGCCTGGAAGGGCACCCGGACCAGCCGGAGTGGCTGAGCCACGTCAACGCCTCGGTGCTGAAGGTGAAGCTGGCGATGGCGATCATCGGCATCTCCTCGATCCACCTGCTCAAGACCTTCATCGCCGCCGGCACCCTGGGCCCGGGCGGCCTGCCGTTCTGCCCGCCGGAGCTGCTGGCCACCGCCGCCTCCAACATCGGCGCCACCCGCTGCAACGCGCTGACCACCGATGGCGTGCTGTGGCAGACCATCATCCATATCGTGTTCATCCTGTCGGCCATCGGCATCGCCTGGACCGACAAGCTGATGACCCACACCAGCCACAAGCGCGAGCACGGCGCGCACTGAGCCGCTGCGCGCCGGCGCGCCGCTGCCGGTACGCCACCGCCGCAAGGGCCGCCGCAGGGCGGCCCTTCGTCGTCCAGGGCGCCGACCGCGGCGACGGCAACGCCCGTGCGGCCTGCCTGTGCGCGGCCATCGGGCCGCCGCCGTCGCATGCCGCGGCACGGCCGCGCGACGCATGGCACGGCCTGTCTCACGGCCTGAGCGTGCGGACCCCGTAAAATGCGCGCATGGATGTCTCCCACCTTCTCGACGGCCTCAATCCCGCCCAGCGCGAGGCCGTCTCGGCCCCGCCTGGCCACTACCTCGTGCTGGCCGGTGCCGGCTCCGGCAAGACCCGCGTCCTCACCCACCGCATCGCCTGGCTGAACGAAGTCCTGGGCGTGCCGGCGCACGGGATCCTCGCGGTCACCTTCACCAACAAGGCCGCCGGCGAGATGCGCGCCCGCGCCGACCTGCAGCTGCGCAACGGCAGCCGCGGCATGTGGATCGGCACCTTCCACGGCATCGCCCACCGCCTGCTGCGCCTGCACTGGAACGAGGCGAAGCTGCCGGAGTCCTTCCAGGTGCTGGACAGCGACGACCAGCTGCGCCTGGTCAAGCGCGTGGTGCAGCAGCTGGAGCTGGACGAGGGCCGCTTCCCGCCGCGCCAGATCGGCTGGTGGATCAACGCGCAGAAGGACGAGGGCCGCCGTCCGCAACACATCCAGGCGGTCAACGACCCGTGGACCGAGTCCATGCGCCGCGCCTACGAGCTGTACCAGGAGCGCTGCGACCGCGCCGGCCTGGTGGACTTCGCCGAGCTGCTGCTGCGCGCGCACGAACTGCTGCGCGACAACCCGGCGCTGCTGGCGCACTACCGCACCCGCTTCCGCGACCTGCTGGTGGACGAGTTCCAGGACACCAACGCCATCCAGTACGCCTTCGTGCGGGTGCTGGCAGGCGACACTGGCCGGGTGTTCGTGGTCGGCGACGACGACCAGGCCATCTACGGCTGGCGCGGCGCCAAGGTGGAGAACGTGCAGCAGTTCCTGCGCGACTTCCCCGCGGTGCAGACCATCCGCCTGGAGCAGAACTACCGCTCCACCGCCAACATCCTGGGCGCCGCCAACGCGGTGATCGCACACAACCCCGACCGCATCGGCAAGCAGCTGTGGACCGACAGCGGCGAGGGCGAGCCGGTGGACGTGTACGCGGCCTACAACGAGATGGACGAGGCCCGTTTCGTGGTCGAGCGCATCCGCCAGTGGGTGCGCGATGGCGGCAGCTGGCGCGAGGCGGCGGTGCTGTACCGCTCCAACGCGCAGTCGCGCGCGCTGGAGGAGGTGTTGCTGTCCGAGCAGGTGCCGTACCGGGTGTATGGCGGCATGCGCTTCTTCGAGCGCGCCGAGGTCAAGGACACCCTGGCCTACCTGCGCCTGGTCGCCAGCCGCGCCGACGACGCCGCGTTCGAGCGCACGGTCAACACGCCGGCACGCGGGATTGGCGACCGCACCCTGGACGAGGTGCGCCGGCGCGCGCGCGAGGCTTCGGTCTCGCTGTGGCAGGCCGCGACCGCGCTGGTGGCGGAGAACGCGCTGGCGGCGCGTGCGCGCAACGCGGTGGCCGGCTTCCTCACCCTGATCGAGACCCTGGATGCGGAGACCACCGACCTGGCGCTGAAGGACCGGGTCGACCACGTGCTGGCCCGCTCGGGCCTGCGCGAGCACTGGTCCAGCGAGGCGCGCGGCCAGCTGGACGCCGAATCGCGGCTGGAGAACCTGGACGAACTGGTGTCGGTGGCCTCGCGCTTCTCGCGTGCCGAGCTGGACGATGACCAGGAGAGCATGAGCGAGCTGGTCGCCTTCCTGTCCTACGCGGCGCTGGAGGCCGGCGAAGGCCAGGCCCAGGCCGACGAGGACGGCGTGCAGCTGATGACCCTGCACTCGGCCAAGGGCCTGGAGTTCCCGCTGGTGTTCCTGGTCGGCGTGGAGGAGGGCGTGTTCCCCAGCAGCAAGTCCACCGAGGAGCAGGGCCGGCTGGAGGAGGAGCGCCGCCTGGCCTACGTGGGCATCACCCGCGCGCGGCAGAAGCTGGTGCTGACCTACGCCGAGAGCCGGCGCATCCACGGCATGGACATGTACGGCCTGCCCTCGCGCTTCCTGCGCGAGATCCCCGGCCACCTGCTCAACGAGGTGCGGCCGCGGGTGCAGGTGAGCCGGTCGCTGGGCACGCCAGTGCGCTCGGCCCACCCGGTGCTGGAAACCCCGGCCATCGCCCTGGGCCAGGCGGTGATGCACCCCAGCTTCGGCCGCGGCACGGTGACCGACTACGAGGGCAGCGGCGCGCACGCGCGGGTGCAGGTGAACTTCGACGATGCCGGCAGCAAGTGGCTGGTGCTGGCCTTCGCCAAGCTGCAGCCGGTTTGAGCCTGACCGGCGCGTGCGTCGCGCGCTCGCGCCGGCGGCCTATCTGCCGCCGTCACGCCGCCGGGTGTGCAATGCGGGGATCCGTTCCACCGGGAGTCCCGCCATGTACCGACGCATCCTGATCGCCACCGATGGTTCCGAACTGGCCGGCAAGGGCCTGGACCACGGCCTGGACCTGGCCCGTGCGCTGCGCGTGCCGGTGGTGGTGCTGACCGTCACCGAACCGTGGATGCCGGCCTTCGACGACGCCATGGCGATGGCCGCCGATCCGGACCTGCAGCGCCAGTACCAGCAGGGCTGCGAGCGCTCGGCCCAGCGCATCCTCGCCGACGCCGCCGCGCAGGCGGCCGCCATCGGGGTCCCGTGCACCACGCTGCACCTGCCCGATGGCCATCCCTCCGATGCGATCGTGCAGGCCGCCGCCGACCAGGACGCAGGCCTGGTGGTGATGGCCTCGCACGGCCGTCGCGGCCTGGGCAAGGTGCTGATGGGCAGCCAGACCGAATCGGTGCTGTCGCGCTGCCAGGTGCCGGTGCTGGTGGTGCGCTGAGCGGCCGGCCCAGCCGCGTGGCGTCAGGCCGCGCCGCTGAGGTGCTCGTAGAGGATCGCCGCGCCGATGGCGATCATCACCAGGCCGCCGGCGATCTCGGCGCGGCGCCCGACCACCTCGCCCAGCACCCGGCCCAGCAGGATGCCGAGGGTGACCATCACCAGGGTGCACAGGCCGATCACCAGCGCGACCACGCCGATCGGCGCCTCGAGGAAGGCCAGGCTCACGCCCACCGCCATCGCGTCGATGCTGGTGCCGAAGGCCAGCACCGCCATCCGCCAGAAGCCGTCGCGCCGCGGCGGTGCGTCCTCGTGGTCGGGGTGGACGCCGTGCCAGATCATGTGCAGGCCCAGCGCCAGCAGCACGCCGAAGGCGATCCAGTGGTCCCAGGCGGTGACGTAGCGCGAGGCGGCGCTGCCCAGCAGCCAGCCGACCACCGGGGTGACGCCCTCGATCACCCCGAACAGCAGGCCGGCGCGCAGCGCATCGGGCAGCCGCGGGCGGCGTTGCATCGCAGCGCCCTTGCCCACGGCCGCGGCGAAGGCATCGGTGGACATCGCCAGGCCGATCAGCAGGATGGAAAGTGGATTCATGGGGCACCGGGGGCAAGGGACGGAACGCAGGCGGCCGGCACCCGTCACCGGGCGCCGCAATCCAACCTCTGGTCTCGCCAACCTCCAGGTGTCCGCACCACGGCTGCCGCCGAGTGTGTTGATGCGGACTTCCCGCGCCCTGCGGGGCGGGACAGGCTACTCCCCAAACGCAGGCGCGCAGGATACCACGCGGGTCCTTCCCGCCCGGCCGCGGCAGTGGCGGGCCGCCACGCGCGCGGCGGCCCGCGTTCAGCGCCGGCGCGGTGGCACCGACACGTGCAGGTGGCCCGGCACGTGCCAGCGCCAGGGGAATTCCACCGCGCGGCTGATGCCGATCCTCGGCCCCACCACCGGTGCGTCGGGGGGCGCGGTGCCGTCGTCGGCGATCCACAGGCCACGGTCGGCGCCGACCAGGTCGGCGCCGTCGAACTGCCCGGTGATGCCGAAGGCCTGCGACAGCTTGCCCGGGCCGCTGGCCAGGTCGCGGTCGCGCCGCGCCTTCGGCCGCACCGCGCGCATCAGGTCCAGCCCGGCCAGCGGCTCGGCCGCGCGCAGCAGCACGCCGAAGCCCTGGCCGACCTCGCCGCAGACCGCATTGCTGCCCCAGTGCATGCCGTAGGTGAAGTAGACATACAGGTGCCCCGCCTCCCCGAACATGGTGGCGGTGCGCGCGGTCTGCCCGCGGAACGAATGCGCGGCCGGATCCTCGCTGCCGGCGTAGGCCTCGACCTCGACGATACGGGCGGCGCGGCCGTCCGCGCGCACCAGCAGCTTGTTCAGCAGCTCCGGGGCGACCACGCCCGGATGGCGGCGGTAGAAGTCGCGGGGCAGGGGCTGCCAGGTCGGGTCGGGAAGGGCGGTCACGGAGCCTGGAGACGGGGGCGGGAGGGGCCCCAGCCTAGCCGCCACGGCGCGGACGCCACGTCATCGCCGCCGTCGCGGCCCTGGGGGCGGCCCGTGCCGATGGGCACATGCGGCCGCCGCCGACGGCGGTAGGATCGGCCTGGCCCCCTGCCGCCACCGGAGTCCGCGCCATGTCCCTGCCTTCGCGTCGCCGCTTCCTCGCCCAGTCGCTGCTGGCCACCTCCGCGCTGGCCGGCAGCGCCCTGCTGGGCACGCCGGGCCGCCTGCTGGCCGCCGCCCCCGGCCCGGGCACCGCGCCGCTGCTGACCCGGCCCATCCCCTCCACCGGCGAGCGGCTGCCGGTGATCGGCGCCGGCACCTCCGGCAGCTACGACGTGGACCCCGGCTCGCCGGAGTACGCGCAGCTGCAGCAGGTCGTGAAGCACTTCTTCGACGGCGGCGGGCGTCTGATCGACACCGCCCCCAACTACGGCCGCTCCGACACCGTGCTGGGCCAGCTGCTGGCCGATGGCCGCTGGCGCAAACGCTGCTTCCTGGCCACCAAGATCGCCGCCGACAGCGCCGAGGCGGCGCAGGCGCAGTGGGCCGAATCGCTGCGCCGGCTGCGGACCGACCATGTCGAGCTGCTGCAGGTCCACAACCTGCGCGACTGGCGGCGTCAGCTGCCGTACGCGCGCGAGCTGCAGGCGCAAGGGAAAACGAAGTACGTGGGCGTGACCCACTACACCGACGCCGGCCTGCCGGAACTGGAGCAGGTGCTGCGCAGCCAGAAGCTGGACTTCATCCAGATCCACTACTCGGTCAACGCGCCGCGCGCGGCGCAGGCGATCCTGCCGCTGGCGCAGGAGCGCGGCGTGGCGGTGATCATCAACCGCGCCTTCGACGACGGCCGCCTGTTCGCCCAGGTGCGCGACAGGCCGCTGCCGGGCTGGGCCGCGGAGGCGGGCGTGACCTCGTGGGCGCAGATGTTCCTGAAGTTCGCCATCAGCCACCCGGCGGTGACCGTGGTGATCCCGGCCACCGGCAAGCCGCAGCGCCAGCTGGACCAGCTCAGGGCCGGCACCGGGCCGCTGCTGGACGCGGCGCAGCAGCGCGAGCTGACCGCCATGTTCGGCGCCTGAGCCGGCGCCGGTGACGCCCGCGTCCCGCCCGCCGCCTTCCTCCCGCGCGCCGTGGCTGGCGCGGCTGTTCGGCGTGGAGGGCCACGAGGCGCCGGCGGTGGCCGCGGGCCTGGCGATGTTCTTCCTGCTGTTCACCGGCTACTTCATGCTGCGGCCGGTGCGCGAGACCCTGGGCGTGGCCGGCGGCGTGGACAACCTGCAGTGGCTGTTCACCGGCACCTTCCTCACCACCCTGGCGGTGTTGCCGCTGTTCGGCTGGATCGCCTCGCGGGTGTCGCGCCGGCGGATCGTGCCGTGGGTGTTCGGCGCGGTGGTGGCGACCCTGCTGGGCTTCGGCGTGAGCCTGCTGCTGCAGCCGGATGACGTTTGGGCCGGGCGCGCGTTCTACATCTGGGTCTCGGTGATCAACATGCTGCTGATCTCCCTGGCCTGGAGCGTGCTGGCGGATGTGTTCGCACCCGGCGAGGCCCGGCGCCTGTTCGCGCTGATGGCCGCCGGTGCCAGTGCCGGCGGGCTGGCCGGCCCGCTGCTGGCGACCGTGCTGGTGGGGCCGCTGGGGCTGGGCGGGCTGCTTGTGCTGTCCTCGCTGCTGATCGCCGCCAGCGCCGCTGCCGCGGTGTGGCTGCACCGCTGGCGCGACCGCCACCCGCTGCCGGTCGCCGCGCTGGCACCGCCGCCGCCGCGACGGCTCGGCGGCAACCCTTTGGCCGGGGCCACCGTGGTGTTCCGTTCGCCCTACCTGCTGGGCATCGCCGGGTTCGTGGTGCTGCTGGCCACGGTCACCACCTTCCTGTACTTCGAGCAGGCGCGGCTGGTGGCCGAACTGTTCCCCGACCGCGCGCAGCAGACCCGCGTATTCGGCCTGATCGACACCGCCGTGCAGGCCCTGGCCATCCTGGCCCAGCTGTTCGTCACCGGCCGCATCGCCAGCCGGCTCGGGGTCGGTGTGCTGCTGGTGGCGGTGCCGCTGGTGATGGCCTTCGGCTTCCTGTGGCTGGCGCTGGCGCCGGTGTTCGCCGTGTTCGTGGTGGTGATGGTGGCCCGCCGCGCCGGCGAGTACGCGCTGGTGAGGCCGGGCCGGGAGATGCTCTACACCGTCGTGCCGGCCGAGCAGAAGTACAAGGCCAAGAACTTCATCGACACGGTGGTCTACCGCGGCGGCGACGCGCTCAGCGGCTGGGTCAAGCGCGCGCTGGACGTGCTCGGCGAGCACCCCCAGCTTGCGATGTTCATCGGCGCCGGCGTGGCCGTGGCCTGGGCCGGCACCGGCCTGGCCCTGGGCCGCGCGCAGCGGCGGCGCGAGGCGACGCCGCCGGTCTGAGCGCGTCGCGCGGCTGTCAGAGGAACCCGCCGGACTGGCGCTGCCACAGCTGGGCGTACAGCCCGCCGTGGGCCAGCAGTTCCTCGTGCGTGCCCTGCTCGGCGATGCGGCCCTGGTCCATCACCACCAGCCGGTCCATCGCGGCGATGGTGGACAGGCGGTGGGCAATCGCGATCACCGTCTTGCCCTCCATCAGCCGGTACAGGTTCTCCTGGATCACCGCTTCCACCTCCGAGTCCAGCGCCGAGGTGGCCTCGTCCAGCACCAGGATCGGCGCGTTCTTCAGCAGCACCCGGGCGATGGCGATGCGCTGGCGCTGGCCGCCGGAGAGCTTGACCCCGCGCTCGCCGACCTGGGCGTCGTAGCCGCGCCGGCCCTTGGCGTCGACCAGGTCCCCGATGAAGGCGTCCGCGTTGGCCTGGCGCGCGGCCTCGACCATCTCCGCATCGCTTGCGTCCGGGCGCCCATAGAGGATGTTCTCGCGCACCGAGCGGTGCAGCAGCGAGGTGTCCTGGGTGACGACGCCAATGGACGCGCGCAGCGAGTCCTGGGTGACCGTGGCAATGTCGGTGCCGTCGATGCGGATGCTGCCGCCCTCGCGGTCGTAGAAGCGCAGCAGCAGGTTCACCAGGGTCGACTTGCCGGCGCCGGAGCGGCCGACCAGGCCGACCTTCTCGCCCGGGCGGATGTGCAGGTCCAGGCCCTCGATCACCCCGCCGGCCTTGCCGTAGTGGAAGCTCATCGCCTCGAAACGGATGTCGCCGCGCACCGGGGCGATGGGCCTGGCATCGGGCGCGTCGTCGACCGTGGCCGGCAGGGCGATGGAGTTGATCCCGTCCTGCACGGTGCCGATGTTCTCGAACAGCGCCGACATCTCCCACATGATCCACTGCGACATGCCCATCAGCCGCAGCACGAAGGCGATGGCCACGGCGATCGCGCCGACCCCGACAGCGTCGTTCATCCACAGGCCGATGCCGGTGGCGGCCACCGCGAACAGCAGCAGCATGTTGAGCACGTCGTTGCTGACGTTGACGAAGGTCACCAGCCGCATCTGCCGGTGCACCGTGCCCAGGAAATGGTCCATCGAGTCGCGCGCGTAGTCCTCCTCGCGGCTCGAGTGCGAGAACAGCTTGACCGTGGCGATGTTGGTGTAGCTGTCGACGATGCGGCCGGTCATGGTCGAGCGCGCGTCGGCCTGCACCTGCGCGACCTTGTTCAGCCGCGGGATCGCGTAGCGCAGCAGCGCCGCATAGGCCAGCAGCCAGCCGGCGAAGGGCAGCATCAGGCGCCAGTCGGCGGCGGCGGCCACCAGCAGCGCGCCGCCGAAATAGACGATGACGTAGTTGCCCACGTCCAGCAGCTTGATCACCGTCTCGCGCACCGCCAGCGAGGTCTGCATCAGCTTGGTGGCGATGCGCCCGGCGAACTCGTCCTGGAAGTAGCCCATGGACTGGCGCAGCAGGTAGCGGTGCACCCGCCAGCGGATGCGCATCGGGAAGTTGCCCAGCAGGGTCTGGTGGATCACCAGCGAGCTGAACAGGTTCAGCAGCGGCATGACCACTAGCACCACCAGCGCCATGCCGGCGAACTTCCAGCCTTCCTCGGCCAGGAAGGTCTGCGGGGTGTGGCTGGAAAGCCGGTCGACGATCGAACCGGTGAAGGCGTACAGCGCCACCTCGGTCACCGCGATGGCGGTGGTCAGCAGCGCCATCAGCACCAGCCACGGTTCGGTGCCCCGGGTGTAGTGGCGGCAGAACGCGTACAGGGTCCGCGGCGGCTGCACCACCGGTACCGGCGGATAGGGGTCGATGCGGCGCTCGAACCAGCGGAACGGTGCGGCCAGGCGGGAGGGGCGGGAGGCGGTGTCGGTCATCGGTCAGGTCGGGCGGGCACAGCGGCGGGGCGCGCGGCGGCGTCCACCGGCAGGCGGGGCCGCGCGGGCGGCCGGGTGCGGGAGGGCAGCGGGCGGGGCGTCAACCCCGGCCCGGGGTCACCACTGGAACAGCTTCCAGTAGGTCTGCGGCAGGTTGTCGGCGTCGTCGCGGTCCAGGGTGCCGTCGCCGTCGCGGTCGTACAGGTAGTACGCCGGGCCGCGCGGCGGGGTGATGCGGACCATCCGCAGCTGGCCGCCGACGCGGTACTCGTCCATGCGGTCGCCGTTCTCCAGCACGCGGCTGGCGACCTCGGCCCCGCTCACGTCCACCGGCATGTCCGCGGTACCCGTGGTGGCGCAGCCGGCAAGCAGGAGGCTGGCGGCCAGGGCGGCGGCAATCGTGGTCGGCGTGCGCATGGCGGTTCTCCTCGTGGACCGGCGCATTATGCGCCAGCCCCCGTGGACGCCGGGCGGGCGCGGCGTGACGCTGCATCCCGCGCGCACGGCTCACCGAGCTTCCGCTGCGGCGGCAGGCCGTTACCGGCCCGTACCGGGGCTGGCCGCTAGAATGCGGCGATGACACGCCTGACCCTGATCGACGGTTCCAGCTACCTCTACCGCGCCTTCCATGCGCTGCCGCCCCTGACCAACGCGGCCGGCGAGCCGACCGGCGCGCTGTTCGGCGTGGTCAACATGCTGCGCGCCACGCTGAAGGAGCGCCCGGACTACGTGGCCTTCGTGGTCGATGCCCCGGGCAAGACCTTCCGCGACGACATGTACGCGGACTACAAGGCCAACCGGCCGCCGATGCCCGAGGAGCTGCGCGCCCAGGTGGTGCCGATGTGCCAGATCGTGCAGGCACTGGGCATCGACATCCTGCGCATCGACGGGGTGGAGGCGGACGACGTGATCGGCACCCTCGCCGTGCAGGGCGCGGCGGCGGGCATGGAGGTGACCATCTCCACCGGCGACAAGGATTTCGCCCAGCTGGTGCGCGAGCCGGGGGTGGACGGCGGTTCGATCGCGCTGGTCAACACCATGACCGGCAGCCGCATGGATTCGGACGCGGCGGTGATCGACAAGTTCGGCGTGCCCGCCGGGCGGATCGTCGACCTGCTGGCGCTGATGGGCGACAGCGTCGACAACATCCCCGGCGTGGACAAGTGCGGCCCCAAGACCGCCGCCAAGTGGCTGGCCGAGTACGGCAGCCTGGACGGGGTGATGGCCGCGGCGCCGGCGATGAAGGGCAAGATCGGCGAGAACCTGCGCGCCGCGCTGGGCCGGCTGCCGCTCAACCGCCAGCTGGTGACCATCCGCACCGACGTGGCCCTGGAGCAGCGGCCCGAATCGCTGCGCCTGCGCGAGCCGCACGTGGAGGACCTGCGCGGCCTGTACGCCCGCTACGGCTTCAGCCAGGCCCTGCGCGAGCTGGAAGGTGGCCCGGCGACCGGCGCGGTGTCGGAGAAGGAGCCCGGCCGCGCCCGCGGTGCCGGCTTCGCGGTGGCGCCGGCAGCGCCGCCGCCCGGGCTTGACCCTGCCCTGGCCGAGCCCGGGCAGTACGAGACCGTCACCACCGAGCCGCAGCTGCTGGCCTGGATCGACGCCCTGCGCGCCGCCGGCCAGTTCGCGCTGGACACCGAGACCGACAGCCTGGACCCGATGCGTGCCCGGCTGATCGGAATGAGCTTTGCCGCCGAACCCGGCAAGGCGGCCTACCTGCCGCTGGGCCACGACTATCCCGGCGTGCCGCAGCAGCTGGACGCGACCCGCGCCCTGGACTTGCTGCGCCCGCTGCTGGCCGATGCCGGGGTGCGCAAGCTCGGGCAGAACGGCAAGTACGACCTGCACGTGCTGCGCCGGCATGGCGTGCCGGTGGCCGGCTACGCCGATGACACCCTGCTGCAGAGCTTCGTGCTCGATTCCGGCAACGCCCGCCACGACATGGACAGCCTGGCCCTGCGCCACCTCGGATACACCGCGGTCAAGTACGAGGACCTGTGCGGCAAGGGCGCCAGGCAGATCCCGTTCTCGCAGTGCGCGCTGGACGACGCCACCCGCTATGCGGCCGAGGACGCGGACATCACCCTGCGCCTGCACCGGGTGCTGGGCGCGCGCCTGGCCGCCGAGCCCGGCCTGCAGGCGGTCTACCGCGACATCGAGATGCCGCTGGTGCAGGTGCTGGAGCGGATCGAGGCCAACGGCGTGCTGGTGGACATGGATGAGCTGCGCCGCCAGGGTGCGGACCTCTCGCGCCGGATGCTGGAGGCCCAGACCCGCGCCACCGAGATGGCCGGGCGAAGCTTCAACCTGGATTCGCCCAAGCAGCTGTGCGCGCTGCTGTTCGACGAGCTGGGCCTGCCGGCGCTGGTGAAGACCCCCAAGGGCCAGCCCTCGACCAACGAGGAGGCGCTGGAGGCCATCGCCCACCTGCACGAGCTGCCGCGGGTGATCCTCGAGTACCGCGGCCTGGCCAAGCTGCGCAGCACCTACACCGACAAGCTGCCGGAGATGGTCAATCCGGACACCGGGCGGGTGCACACCAGCTACCACCAGGCCGGGGCCGCCACCGGGCGGCTGTCCTCCTCCGACCCGAACCTGCAGAACATCCCGATCCGCACCGAGGACGGCCGCCGCATCCGCCGCGCCTTCGTCGCCCCGCCGGGCCGGAAGCTCATCGCCTGCGACTACTCGCAGATCGAGCTGCGGATCATGGCGCACCTGTCGCAGGACCCGGGCCTGCTGGGCGCCTTCGCCTCCGGCGCCGACATCCACCGCGCCACCGCCGCGGAGGTGTTCGGCCGCCCGCTGGAGGAGGTGACGGTCAACGAGCGCCGCGCCGCCAAGGCGATCAACTTCGGCCTGATGTACGGCATGGGCGCCTTCGGGCTGGCGCGCCAGCTGGGCATTGACCGCGGCCAGGCGCAGGACTACATCGCCCTGTACTTCAGCCGCTACCCGGGCGTGCGCGACTACATGGAGCGCACCCGCGAGCTGGCGCGCGAGCGCGGATTCGTCGAGACCGTGTCCGGCCGCCGCCTGCACCTGGAGTACATCAACGCCCGCAACGCCGCCCAGCGCGCCGGGGCCGAGCGCGCGGCGATCAACGCGCCGATGCAGGGCACGGCGGCGGACATCATCAAGCGGGCGATGATCGCGGTGGACGCGTGGCTTGCCGGCCACGCCGGCAGCGCGCGGATGATCCTGCAGGTGCACGACGAACTGGTGTTCGAGGCCGACGAGGCGTTCGTTCCTGAACTGCTCAAGCATGTGCCCGCGCTGATGTCGGGCGCTGTACAACTCAGCGTTCCACTTGTGGTTGACAGCGGTACCGGGAGCAACTGGGACGAAGCGCACTGACCTTGAATTTTTAACGATATTTCAAGGGTTTTCCGCTGTTTCAGCCGTTACAGGCGATTCCAATGAATCCGGAATAAACCTGGCCCTGAATTACCGCCGCTCTTCACGAATTATCAATGTCCCGCGTGGTTACATAACCCTCGACAGGTGCAACGCCTGTCGCGGATCTCTCCCTTCCCCTGGAGCAGATCTATTGGAACGGGGGCTCCTCCCCAAGCGCCCGTTCCCCGGCCCCGCCAACCTCCCCCTGGTTGGCGGGGCTTCTTGTTTCTGGCGTCCAGACACGGCGGCCATGGCCACCACCTGGCGCCACGGTGCCGACCTCCTGTGCGCGACCGCATTCAGCATGGCGGTCGCCCACGAAGGTCCAGTGCCGCGGATCAGGCCGGGGCCAGCCCCAGCCAGTCGCGCGGCACCAGGTACTGGGCCAGGCGTGCTTCATCGCTGCCGGACTCCGGCTGGAAGCCGTACTCCCACCGCACCCGCGGCGGCAGGCTCATGAGGATCGATTCGGTGCGTCCGCCGCTCTGCAGCCCGAACAGGGTGCCGCGGTCGTAGACCAGGTTGAACTCGACGTAGCGGCCGCGGCGGTACAGCTGGAACTCGCGCTCGCGCTCGCCGTAGGGCGTGTCCCTGCGACGCGCGACGATCGGCAGGTAGGCGTCCAGGAAGCCGTCTCCGACCGCCCGCAGGTAGGCGAAATCGCCTTCGAAGTCGCCATGCAGGTCGTCGAAGAACAACCCGCCCACGCCGCGGGTCTCGTTGCGGTGGCGCAGGTAGAAGTAGTCGTCGCACCAGCGCTTGTGCGCCTCGTAGCGGTCCGCGCCGAAGGGGGCGCACAGGTCCGCCGCGGTGCGGTGCCAGTGCTGCACGTCCTCGTCGAACGGGTAGAACGGGGTCAGGTCGAACCCGCCGCCGAACCACCATGCCACCGTCTGGCCGTCGCGCTGGGCCTGGAAGTGGCGCACGTTGGCGTGGGTGGTGGGCAGGTAGGGGTTGCGCGGGTGGAACACCAGCGACACCCCGGTGGCGCGCCAGGAGGCGCCCGCCAGCTCGGGGCGGGCGGCGCTGGCGGAGGGCGGCAGGCGGGTCCCGGAGACGTCGGAGAAGCCGATCCCGGCCTGCTCGAACACCGCGCCCTCGCGCAGGATGCGGGTACGGCCGCCGCCGGCATGGCTGGCGCCGCCGGCTTCCGCCGGCCGCGTCCAGGCGTCCTCCACGAAGCGGGCCTGGCCGTCGGCCGTCTCGATGGCGGTGCAGATGCGGTCCTGCAGGCCGGTCAGGTAGTCCCTGACGAGGTCGAAATTCGGGTCCATGCGCGCATTCTAGCGGCGCCCCGCGCGCGGCCCTTGATCGGGATCAATCGTCGCGGTGTTGGCGCCGGAACTGGGCGCGCACGTCCGCCGCGCAGAGCTTCCAGCCCACCCAGCCGTGCAGCCCCGCGAATGCGACCGCCGTCAGCGTCGCGGTGAACAGCGAGACGATCCGGCTGACCTGCAGCTGCGCCAGCAGGTCGCGGCCGTCCGGCGTGTCCAGCAGGCCCGGCGGGTAGAGCGCGCGGGCGGTGTCGAACAGCTGGCCCACCAGCGGCAGGCTGGCGAAATTGAGCACCGCCGTGACCGCCAGGAACCCGATGAACGCCAGGCGTGCCCATTCCTGCCGCCGCAGCACGCCCCAGGAGGCGGCCAGGAACAGCACCGCCAGGACCAGCAGCGCCAACGCCAGCGGGCGCCGCTGCAGCAGCATCCAGCCCAGCGCCGACGGGACCTCCGGGCGTGCGGCGAACGCGGCCACGGCCGCATCGCCCAGCAGCAGCGCCACCGCGGCCTGGGCCAGCGCCGCCAGCACGCCCACCGCCGCCAGCAAGGTGGAGATCCGCCCCAGCACGGTGACGAAGCCGGTGGCGGACGAAGAAGGCGTCGGGTTCATGGGGCGCTCCGGCGGGGACGGGTCATTGTGCCTGCGGCCGGTGCGCGGCTTCAGCCCACGGCGCCGGAGGCGATCGCCCGCTGCAGCGCCGGCATGATGTGGCCGGCGCTCAGGGGCGCGACGGCAACCGGGAAAGGTGGCTGCGGAACCACCCAGGCCAGCGCGGCGATCTCCGCCTGCGGCTGCGGCCGGCCGTCGACCTCCACCACCCAGGCCTCGCCGCGCACGCGCCGGCCCGGCTCGTTGACCGCGTCGGCCTCGAACTCGCCCAGCCGGTGGGCGCCGGCTGCGCGCATGGCCACGCCCAGTTCCTCGGCCAGCTCCCGTGCGAGCGCCTGCAGCGGCGCCTCGCCCGGTTCGGGCTTGCCGCCGGGCTGGATGTAGACCGCCGATCCGCGCTTGCGCACCAGCAGCATCCGTCCGCCGGCGTCGCGGATCACCGCCGCGACGGTGCGGATGGGCGACGCGGCGGCTCCGGCCTCAGCGGTCCGGTGCATCGGCCGGTGCACCGGCGGACGGCCGCAGGGTCCGCTCGAACAGCTTGTGGATGCGGCGGTACTGGTCGAACCACGAATCCGGGCGCGTGTAGGCGTGGCGCTCCAGCGGGTAGGAGGCCAGCTCCCAGTTGTCCTTGCGCAGCTCGATCAGCTTCTGCGCCAGCACCACCGAGTCGCGGTAGAAGACGTTGTCGTCGATCATGCCGTGGGCGATCAGCAGGTGGTCCTGCAGGCCTCCCGCGTACTCGATCGGCGAGGAGGCGCGGTACGCCTCCGGGTCCAGTTCCGGGGTGTTGAGGATGTTGGAGGTGTACTCGTGGTTGTACTGGGTCCAGTCGACCACCGGGCGGAGCGCGGCGCCGGCCTTGAACGTGCCCGGGCTGCGGAACAGGGCCATGAAGGTCATGAAGCCCCCGTAGCTGCCGCCGTAGATGCCGGCGCGCTCGCGGTCGCCCTGGTGGCTGGCGACGACCCAGTCCAGGCCGTCGAGGTAGTCCTCCAGCTCCGGATGGCCCATCTGCCGGTAGATCGCCGTGCGCCAGTCGCGGCCGTAGCCCTCGCTGCCGCGGTAGTCCAGGTCCAGCACCACGTAGCCCTGCTCGACCAGCAGGTGGTGGAACATCTGCTCGCGGAAGTAGGTGGGCCAGCGCGCATGCACGTTCTGCAGGTAGCCGGCGCCGTGCACGAACATCACCACCGGGTATCTGCGCCCGGGCTGGTAGTCGGCCGGGCCATAGAACTTGCCCCAGACGGTGCCGGCGCCGTGCTTCGACGGCACCTGCACGATCTGCGCGGGGGTCCACTGGCGCGCCTTGAAGGCGGCGCTGCGGGTGTCGGTGAGGACGCGCGCCTGGCCGCCTTCCAGCGGCGCGACGGCCAGCTGCGGCGGGGTCCAGCTGGCGGACCAGCGCACCAGCAGCTGGCGCCCGTCCGGTGACAGGCTGAAATCCTCGACCCCGTCCAGCGCGGTGACCTCGCGCACCTGGTCGCTGGCCAGGTCCAGAGCGCAGACCTCGTAGTCGCCCGGCCAGGCGCGGTTGCACAGGAACAGCAGCCCGCGGCCATCGCCGGTGGCCACCGGCGCGGACGCTTCCCAGCGCCCGGAGGTGCGCTGACGCGGGCGTTCGCTGCCGGCCTGGGTGTAGAGGTGGGCGTAGCCGCTTTCCTCGGACAGGAACCACAGGGTGCGGTTGTCCGGCAGCCAGTCGAAGTCGTTGAAGTTCCAGTTGATCCAGGCCGCGTCGGTGAGGCGGTGGCGCGGTTGCAGGCGGGCCTGGCCCAGGTCGACCGAGGCGATCCAGCGGTCCTTGTTGTCCACCGCGCGCAGCATCACCGCCACGTTGCGGCCGTCGTTGCTCCAGCGGATCGCGGCGCTGCCGCGCCCGCCGCCGAGCTGCACCGCACGCAGGCCCTGCAGCGCCGGCGTGCCGGCGGCCTTGCGCAGGGATGCCAGCGGATCGGCGGCGATGCCGGGCAGGCCGTCCAGCGCCAGCTCCCGCACCCGGCCGTCGACCGCATCGACCAGCCACAGGGCGTGCGGGACCGGGTCGTTGCGGCCGACCCGGGTGCGCACGTCCTCGAACTCCTCGTAGCCGGACTCGGTGACGTAGGTGGGCATCTTGCCTTCGCGGCCGCCGTCGGCGCCCTTCCTGCGGGTCACCACCAGCAGGTGGCGCGCGTCCGGGGACAGGCTGCTGTCGACGATCTCCACGTCATCGCCGAGGTATACGGGGGCGGCGGCGCGGGTCGGGTCGGCCTTGCGCCAGGCCTCGTCCTGCGCGCGCTGGGCCTCGCGCCGCTCACGGTCGCGGCGCAGGGTCTGCAGGGTGCGCAGCTGCTGTCCGCGCAGGACGTCGGCCGCCGGCGCCGCGGCCGGGTCGCGCTCGGCCCTCGGCGCGGCGACCTGGGCGGTGGTGCCGTCGGCGCGCCAGTGGAACCAGTCCTCGCCGGCGCGCCACAGTAGCCCGCCATCGGCGGCGAAGCGCGGCTGCGACTCGGCCTGCGCGGTGCGGGTGAGCTGCAGGAGGCGGCCGCCGGCCAGCTCGCGCACGAACACGTCGCCGTTGCGCACGAAGGCCATGCGCCTGCGCTGCGGGTCGTACACCGGGTCCGGCGCGTCCAGCGCCGCGCGGCCGTCGTCGGAGACCCGCTGCAGGGCGCCGCCGGCCACCGGCTGGCGCCAGGTGTCGCGCACGGGGCTGCCCTCGCGCTTGAGCAGCAGCTGCGCTTGGCTGCCGTCCCAGCTCCACCAGGCCTGCTCCACCGGCGGGCCGATCCAGTCCGGGTCGGCCATCGCCTGGTCGAGGGTGAAGGGGGCGGTGGCCGGCACCTGGGCGGCGGCCGCCAGGGGCAGGGCGGCCAGCAGGAGCGGCAGCAGGCGCGCGACGGCGCGCCGGGAGGGCTGGGTCATGGACGCAAAAGGGTCGTGGAAGCAGCGCCGCAGGGTACCAGCCCGCTGCACGGCGGCGACCGGCGGAAGGTCATGGCCGCGGCCGTGCTTGCCGCCGTGGCGCACGCCCGCCATCCTGTGCCGTCTTGGGCGGCAGCGAGACTGTCGCAGGGGAAAGCCAGCCAGATGTCCGCCGTCGTCCAGCCACCTGTCCCGAGCACCGAAGACCTGCCGTTGGCGGTGGGCGACCCCGGCCGCGTGCTGGTGTTCGACGGCCACCGCCGCGTGTGCCTGGGCGAGTTCATGGACCAGGCCGCCGGCCTGGCCACGCGCCTGCCCGACGCGCGCTGGGTCGCGCACCTGTCCGAGGACCGCTACCGCTTCCTGCTCGGTTTCTGCGCCGCCGTGCTGCGCGGCCAGGTCGCGCTGCTGCCGCCGTCCGGCGCCCCGCACACCGTGGCGGAGGTGCTGCAGGCCCATGCCGAGGGCGGTGCCTACCGCCTGGGCGGCGAGTGCGGGCTGGCGGTCGAGGCCGGCCCGGCCACGGCCGGCGCGGGCGTGGTGCCGCGCATGCAGCGCGACGGGCTGGCGGCGATCGGCTACACCTCCGGCAGCACCGGGCGCCCGCAGGCCCACGCCAAGACCTGGGGCGCCTTCGCCACCGGCACCGCGCAGAACCTGGCGGCGCTGGCGGACCTGTGGGGCGGGCGCCAGCCGCAGGTGGTGGCGACCGTGCCGGCCCAGCACATGTACGGCATGGAGCTGTCGGTACTGCTGCCGCTGCTGGGCGGCGCGGCGGTGCATGCCGCACGTCCGCTGCTGCCGGCCGACGTGGCCCTGGCCCTGGAGCAGGCCACCGGCGCACGGCTGCTGGTGACCACCCCGGTGCACCTGCGCGCGCTGCTGCGCTCGGGCCTGGCGCTGCCGCCGCTGGCGGGCATCGTCTCGGCCACCGCGCCGCTGCCGCCGGAACTGGCGGCCGAAGCCGAAGACCGCTACGGGGCCGAAGTGCGCGAAGTGTTCGGGTCCACCGAGACCTGCGTGTTCGCCCGTCGCCGCACCGCCCGCGACGACCTGTGGACGCCGCTGCCCGGCGTGCGGGTGAGCCCGCAGCCGGACGGCACCGTGGTGCATGCCCCGCACCTGGCCGCGCCGGTGGCGCTGGCCGACCTGGTGGAGGTGGCCGCCGACGGCCGCTTCCGCGTGTGCGGGCGCCAGGCCGACCTGCTGGAGATCGCCGGCAAGCGCGCATCGCTGGGCGACCTCACCCGCCGCCTGCTGGCGGTGCCGGGCGTGGAGGATGGCGTGGTGCTGCAGCTGGCGCCGGAACGCGAGGGCGGCGTCGGCCGGATCGCCGCGCTGGCGGTGGCCCCGTCTCTGGCGCCGGCGGACATCGTCACCGCACTGCGGGCCACGGTCGACCCGGTGTTCCTGCCGCGCAAGGTGCGCCTGCTGCCGGCGCTGCCGCGCAACGCCACCGGCAAGCTGCGCCGCGACGTCCTGCTGCAGGCACTGGCCGGGCCGTGTTCATCCGCCATCGGGGAAGCGCCGGGCCCGGCTGCCTAGAATCACCGGTCCTTCCTTCGCGTGCCTGCCGTGGATACCGCCGTCAACGCCTCCCTTGCCCGCCCGCCCCGCCGGCGCCTGCTGCTGCCGCTGCTGGCCGGCGCGCTGCTGGCGGCCTGCGGGGGCACGACCCGCCCCGATCCGCCCCCGGCGCCGGCCCCCGTGAAGCCGGTCGTGGCCGACCCGGTGGTGCCGGCCCCGCGCATCGGCCTGGCCCTGGGCGGCGGCGCGGCCAAGGGCTTCGCCCATATCGGCGTGATCAAGATGCTGGAGGCCAACGGCCTCAAGCCGGACGTGGTCGCCGGCACCAGTGCCGGCAGCGTGGTCGGCGCGCTGTACGCCAGCGGCATGGATCCGTTCCAGCTGCAGGAAAAGGCGGTGGCGCTGGACGAGGCCAGCATCCGCGACGTGCGCCTGTTCTCCGGCGGCCTGGTGCAGGGCGTGGCGCTGCAGGACTACGTCAACGCCCAGGTGCGAAAGCGCCCGATCGAGCGCCTGCCGGTGCCGTTCGCGGCGGTGGCCGCGCGCCTGGAGACCGGCGAACGCACCGTGTTCGTGCGCGGCAACACCGGCCAGGCGGTGCGCGCCTCCAGCAGCGTGCCGGGGGTGTTCGAGCCGGTGACCATCGGCCAGTACCAGTACGTGGACGGCGGCGTGGTCAGCCCGGTGCCGGTGGATGCCGCGCGCCAGCTGGGCGCGGACCTGGTGATCGCCGTGGACATCTCCAGCAAGGCCAGCGGCCGGCGCCCGGACGGCATGCTGGGGATCGTCAACCAGTCGATCTCGATCATGGGCCAGCGCCTGGGCGAGCAGGAACTGGCACGGGCGGACGTGGTGATCCGGCCCAATGTGCTCGACTACGGCTCGGCCGACTTCACCCGCCGCAACCAGGCCATCATGGAAGGCGAGAAGGCGGCGCTGGCGGCACTGCCACAGATCCGCGCCGCGGTGGCGACGCTGAAGGCGCAGCGCCTGCAGCAGGCCCGGGCCGAGGCGGCCAGGCGCGCCGCCGCGCAGGCGCCGAAGCTGCCGCCCTGCGAACCGCGTTCGCGCTGGAATCCGTTCGGCGGGGAGCAGACCGGCTGCGTGCCGGCGGCTGACTGACCGGCCCGGCCCTGGCCGCCGGCGCTGGCCACGGCGGCTCCGGCCACGACAGCGGCGACGCGCCGCCGCCGTTCAGGCGGACGCCAGGCCGTGCACCCCGTCGATCTCCACCAGCAGCTCGCGCCGGCACACCTGCGCATGCAGCAGCAGCCGCGGCACCTGCGGCGCCAGGCATGCGTCCAGTGCCGCGACCACCGCCGCGGTGTCGGCCGGATCGCGCACGTAGACCTTCAGCGGCGTGACCGCGTCCGGCGCCGGCGGCAGCGAGGGCGTGGTGCGCCGGGCCGCGCCGATCAGGATGCCGATGTTGGCCAGCGTCTCCTCGACCTGGGCCCTGACCGAACCGGTGTGCTGGGAGGCGTGGCCGATGATCGCCGCGGTGCCGGACAGCAGCATCGGCATGTCGCTGCCGGCCGGCGGCAGCATCGCGCGGGCGAAGCTCGGCGCCTGCGGACCATACTGCCGGGGGTAGCGGTAGGCGCTGACCTGGCGCGGGTTCTCCAGCGGTGTGCCTTCGGCGACGGCCGCCAGCCAGTACACCTGCAGCACCCGCCGGCCATCGCAGCGGCCGATCGCGGTGGCCGCCGGCAGGCGGGTGGCCTCCAGCTCGCCCAGGCCCTCCACCCGGCCCACGCAGAAGCGCCGGTAGCGCTCCTCGTCGTCCTCGCCCAGGGTGATGGCGTCCATGTAGTTCCACACCCGCAGCAGGTGCGGGGTCGGGTTGCCAGCCAGGAACCGGCCCATGCGGGTGTAGGCCGCGCGCGCGGCCGCCTCGATGTCGGCCTGCCCGGGCTCGTCCACCTCCAGCGACCCGAACAGCAGGCGGCCGTCGCCGGCCCAGGCCACCTCACCGTCGCGGCCGTGGCTGACCGGACCGGCGCCACGCCAGACCTCGATCACCGCCTCGCCGTGCAGCGGCCGCAGCGGCACCCGCAGCCAGCGCGGATCTTCGCGCTGCGGCGCGTCCGGACCGAAGCCGAACACCGCCAGGGTGGTCGGGTCGGCCAGCTGCGCATCCAGCGTGTGCAGCGGGGCGTACTCGACCCGCAGGCGCGCATCGGCGCCGGGCAGGGGCAGCGGGCGGCTCACGGGTTGCCCCGCTGCAGGGTGTCGCCACTGAAGGGCTGGCCCACCTGGCGGCGGCGTCGCCACCAGCCGGCCAGCGCCCGCGGCGCCATGCGCACGGCGGTCAGGCCATAGACCACCCGGAACAGGCGCAGGCGCCAGCGCACGCCGGGGTTGTCGAACACGTCGCCGGCCAGCATCGAGATCACCGCCTGCTCCAGCTGCCAGTGGTTGCGCGGGTTGGCGAACAGGTGCTCCATCACCGGGGTGGTGAAGCGGTAGATGAACCAGGAGAAATAGCGCAGCCCGCGGCGCAGGCGGCGGTCCATGGCGCGGTGCTCGGCGGCCTCGCGCGACGGATCGCGCAGGATCGCGTCGACCGTGGCGGCGGCCTGCTCGCCGCTGTTCATGCCCAGGTAGACGCCGGAGGAGAACACCGGGTCGATGAAGGCGAACGCGTCGCCGGCCATCACCCAGCCGGGGCCGTGCATGCGCCGGCAGGTATAGGAATAGTTGCCGGTGGCGTGCACCGGCGCGACGCGCTGCGCGCCGGCCATGCGTGCCCAGACCGACGGGGTGTCGCGCAGGGTCTGCATCAGGAAGGATTCGTTGTCGCCCGTGCGGGTCTTGAGGTACTCGGGGAAGCACACTGCGCCGACGCTCATCACGTCGCCGGTCAGCGGGATCAGCCACATCCAGCCGTGGGCGAAGCGCTCGACGGTGATGTTGCCGGCGGCCTCGCCCTCGCGCCGGGCCACGCCGCGGAAATGGCTGAAGATCGCCGCCGACTGGTGCCGGGGGTTCTTCTTCTTCAGCTTGAGCGCGTTGCCCAGGAAGGTGTCGCGGCCGCTGGCGTCGACCAGGTAGCGCGGCCGGAACGCCAGCGCGGTGCCGTCGGCCTGGCGGGCATGGACCACGGCCGGGCGGCCGTCGTGGCTGGTCTCCACCCGCTGCACCTTCACCTGCTGGCGCGCGTCCACGCCGCTGGCGCGGGCGTTGTCGAACAGCAGCGCGTCGAACTCGGCGCGCTTGACCTGGAAGGCGTGGCCGAAGCGCGCATCGAGCGCGCGGTCGAAGCGGAACACGTTGACGCTGTCGCGGTCGCCGCGCATGGGAAAGTCGGCGCCGGGCTTGTATACGCCGATCGCCCGGACCTGCTCCAGCACGCCCAGCCGCTCGAGGATCGGCAGGTTCATCGGCAGCAGCGACTCGCCGATGTGGAAACGCGGGTGGACGTCCTTCTCCAGCAAAGTGACCTTCCAGCCGCGGCGGGCCAGGAAGGTCGCGGCGGTGGTGCCGGCAGGGCCGCCACCGACCACCAGCACGTCGGTATCGACCACATCCGCCGCCTGCGCCCGGGGGGCGGTGGCGGCGGTCTCGGGGTCGGGCTGGGTCATGCGTGGCAACCGGGGACGGGCAGGCGGACGGGCATGATAGCGCGGGGTCGCAGGCCGGGCCTTGGCCTCCGGGCTTGCGCGGGCGGGGCCGATGCCGGATCGTTGCCGGCCCTGCATGTCCATGGATCGACCGATGTCCCAGACCGAAGCGGAGCGCGAACTGGCCGAACTCCTGGTGGAGAGCCTCAACCTGGACGGCGTCGACCCGCACGGGATCGATCCGGAAGCGCCGCTGTTCAACGACGGCCTGGGGCTGGACTCGATCGACGCGCTGGAGCTGTCGCTGGCGGTGGGCAAGCGCTACGGCGTGCAGCTGCGCTCGGACGGCGAGGACAACCACCGCATCTTCGCCTCGCTGCGCGCGCTGGCGGCCCATGTCCAGTCCCAGCGCACCAGCTGACGTCCCGCGCGGTCCGTCCGCCGGCCCGGCCGGGGCGCTGCTGCTGCCGGTGCAGGTGCTGCTGTGCGTGGCCTATCCGTTCCTGGCCCACGCGGCTGCGGTGAGGGGCTCGCCCTGGGCGAGCCTGGCCCTGGCCGACCTGGTGTTGCTGCTGCTGGCCGCGCCGCTGCTGCGGCGGCGGCTGTGGGCGCTGGGCCTGGTGGCGGTGCTGCTGGCCGGACTGGCGATGCTGGAGGGCGGCCCCTGGCCGCAACTGCTGCTGCTGGCCCCGCCGGTGCTGTTCACCGGCTGGCTGGCGTGGTGGTTCGCGCGCAGCCTGGGCCGCGGGCACACGCCGCTGGTGAGCCGGATCGTCTCGGCGCTCTACGCCCGCGCCGGCTGGCCGACCCCGCCGGACCTGCTGGCCTACGCGCGGCGCCTGACCGCCGGCTGGGCCGGGGTGCTGGCCCTGCTGACGGCGGCCAACGCCGCGCTGGCGATGTGCGCGGTGCCGGGCGGGGTACTGCATGCGCTGGGCCGGGTGCCGCCGGTGGCGGTCTCGCCCCAGGCCTGGTCCTGGTTCGCGAACCTGCTCAACTACGGCGTGGTCGGCGGCTTCATGGCCGGCGAGTTCGCCTGGCGCAAGCACCGCTTCCCGCAGCGCCCGTACCGCAACGGGCTGGACTTCCTGCGGCAGATGGCCGCGCTGGGCCCCGCGTTCTGGCGCGGGCTGCTCGGCTGAGCGGGCGCCGCCGCGGGCTATCCTTGGTCGATGCGGTTTACCGTCGCCCCTGACGATCCCTGCCTGGACGGGCACTTCCCCGGACACCCGCTGGTGCCGGGCGTGGTCCTGCTCGAGCGCGTGCTGGCCGCGGCCGAGGCGGTGCACGGCCCGCTGCCGGCGCTGCAGCTGCCGCAGGTGAAGTTCCTGCAGCCGCTGCTGCCCGGGCAGGAGGCCGAAGTGGTGCTGGACGGCGCGCCGCCGGCCTGGCGTTTCCAGGTGCGCCGCGGCGACACCGTGCTGGCCAGTGGCCAGCTGCGCGCGGGCCGTGGCGATGACTGAACCGGCACTGGCGACCCCGACCTGGAAGCAGCGCCCCGAAGGCGGCAGCCCGGGCGCGATCCGCCTGATCCTGGCGATCGCCCGCGGCGCCGGCCGCGGCGTGGCGCGGTTGCTGCTGTACCCGATCACCGCGTATTTCCTGTGCACCCGCGGCGACGAGCGCCGCGCCTCGCGCGCGTGGCTGTCGGCGGTGGCCGGCCGGCGCGTGCGGCTGTGGGCGGTGGCGCGGCACATCCACGCCTTCTCCTCCACCATCCTGGACCGGGTGTTCCTGCTGGGCGGGCGGATGGAGTGCTTCGACATCCGCGTGCAAGGGCTGGAGCACCTGGAGGCGCTGCTGGACCAGGGCCGTGGCGGCCTGCTGTTCGGCTCGCACCTGGGCAGCTTCGACGCGCTGCGGGTGCTGTCGCGGCGCCGGCCGGGCCTGCAGGTGCGGATCGTGCTGGACCGCACCCAGAACCCGGTGCTGACCGGGATCTTCGACTCCCTCGACCCGGCCCTGGCCGCCGGCGTGATCGACGGGTCCGCGCCCGGCCCGGTGATCGCGCTGGAGATCCAGCACGCACTGCAGGCCGGGGCGCTGGTGGCGCTGCTGGTGGACCGCGCCCAGGCGCGCGAGGAGACCCTGCCGGTGCCCTTCCTCGGCCGCCCGGCGCGGCTGCCGCTGTCGCCGTGGCGGCTGGCGCTGGCCCTGCACGCGCCGGTGCTGCTGTGCTTCGGCCTGTACCGCGGCGGCAACCGCTACGACCTGCATTTCGAGCCGTTCCTGGACCCGGCCGGCAGTCCGCCGCCGCCACGTGGCGAGCGCGCCGGCTGGCTGCGCGCCCAGGTCGCCCGGTACGCGGCGCGGCTGGAACACCACGCCCGTGGCGCGGCGTACAACTGGTTCAACTTCTTCGACTTCTGGAATGACGATGAGCGCTCCCTCCCGAGTGGCACGGCCGCGCCCGCGGTGGTCCGCGGCCCTGCTGCTGGCGTGCATGACGGCCCTGCCGGCGGCGCTGGCCGCTGAGCCGGCGCTGGATGCGGCCACGGTCCTGCAGGCGGTGGCGCGTCCGGCGCCCAGCCGCACCGCGTTCGTGGAGGTGCGGCAGTCGGCGATGCTGCGCCAGCCGCTGCGGATCGAGGGCCAGTACCGGCGCGAGCGCGACGGCCGCCTGGTGCGCGAGGTGCACGCGCCATACGTGGAGACCACCACCCTGGCCGCGGGCGAGGCGGTGATCGAACGCCAGGGCCGGGCGCCTCGCCGGGTGTCGCTGGCGCAGGTGCCCGAGCTGGCCGCGATCCAGGCCGGGTTCGGCGCGCTGCTGGCCGGCGACGTGGCGCTGCTGGAGAAGACCTACCAGGTGGAGCCGGCCGGCTCCCGCCAGGCGTGGACCCTGCGCCTGCTGCCGCGCGACCCGCGGCTGGCGCGCTCGCTGTCGCGGATCGACCTGCATGGCCGCGAGGGCGAGCTGCTGTGCGTGGAAAGCCACCCGGCCCGCGGCCAGGCCCAGCGCACGCTGATGGCCGGCGCCGCGGCGGCCGCGGCAGGGGTGGTCGAGCCGGAGGCCCTGGCCGCGCTATGCCACGGCAAGGCGGGGTAGGCCGCGCATGCGCCAGGGGATGACGCAGGACCGGCGGCGGCTGGTCCTGCTGCTGGGCTGGATCGTGGTGCTGGCCATCGGCGGGCTGCTGCTGTCGCGCGGACTGAGGATGGAGGAGGACCTGCGCCGCTTCCTGCCCACCCCGCGCACGCCGGCCCAGGTGCTGCTGGTGGACGAACTGGGCGAAGGTCCCGGCTCGCGCCTGCTGCTGCTGGCGCTGTCCGGGGCCGACCCGCAGGCCCTGGCCGGGCAGTCGCGCGCGCTGGCCGCCGCGCTGGCCGCGCGCCCGGAGGTGGCGCTGGTGGCCAATGGCGGAGACGCCGGGCTGGAGGCGGTGCCCGATGGCCTGCGCCCGTACCGCTACCTGCTGTCGGCCGCGCCGCAGGCGCAGGCGCTGGACGCGCAGGTGCTGCGCGCCGAACTCGAGCAGCGCCTGCAGGACCTGGGCTCGCCGGCAGCGGACCTGGTCGAGCCGTTGCTGCCGTCCGATCCGACCCTGGAGACCCTGCGCCTGGCCGAGGCCTGGCAGCCGGCGCACGCGCCGCAACGCCTGCACGGGGTGTGGTTCGACCGCGCCGGCGGGCAGGCGCTGCTGCTGGTGCAGACCCGCGCGGCCGGCTTCGACAGCGCCGGGCAGCAGGCCGCGGTGGCCGCCATCGGCGACGCCTTCGACGCCACCGTCCCGGACGGGACGGCCACCGGCCTGGAAATATCCGGCCCGGGCGCGTTCGCGGTGGCCATCCGCGAGCGCACCGAGCGCGAGATGTCCTGGATCGGCACGGTCGACACGCTGGGCCTGCTGCTGCTGCTGGGCGTGGCCTACCGGCGCTGGAGCATGCCGCTGCTGGGCGCGCTGCCGCTGGCCAGCGGCGGGCTGGCCGGCCTGGGTGCGGTGGCGCTGCTGTTCGACGGCGTGCACGGCATCACCCTGGCCTTCGGCTTCACCCTGATCGGCGTGGCCCAGGACTATCCGATCCACTTCTTCAGCCACCTGCGGCCCGGGCATGACCCGCGCGAGGCGGTCCGCGCGCTGTGGCCGACGCTGGTCACCGGCGTGCTCGCCACCTGTATCGCCTATGCGACGTTCCTGTTCTCCGGGGTCCAGGGGCTGGAACAGCTGGCGGTGTTCACCATCGCCGGCCTGGGCATGGCGGCCGCCACCACCCGCTGGCTGCTGCCGCGGCTGGTGACACCGGCCCGCCGCGACCCGGCCGCCTCGCCGCGGCTGGCGCGGCTGTGGACCTGGCTGGCCCGGCTGCCGCGCCCGCGCCGCAGCCTGGCCGCGCTGGCGTTCGTGGCCGTGGCCGTGGCGTTGCTGGCGCCGGGTGCGTTCTGGCAGAACGACCTGTCGCGGCTGACCCCGGTGCCGCCGGCGGACCTGCAGCGCGACGGACAGCTGCGCGCCGAGCTGGGCGCCCCGGACGTGCGCTACATGCTGGCTGTGCAGGACGCCGACGTGGAGGCGGCGCTGTACCGCTCCGAGCAGCTGCTGCCCGTGCTGCGGCAGATGCAGCGGCAGGGCGTGCTGGCCGGCTACGACCTGGCGGCGCGCTACCTGCCCAGCGCCGCGCTGCAGCGGGCGCGCCAGGCGCGGCTGCCGGACGAGCCGACCCTGCGTGCCGCGCTGGCCGCGGCGCTGGACGGCTCGCCGTTCCTGCCCGATGCGTTCGAGCCGTTCGTGGAGGACGTGGCCCGGGCCCGCGCCGCGCCTGCGCTGGTGCCGGCGGACCTGGCCGGCACGCCGCTGGAGCTGGCCGTCGGTGGCCTGCTGGTGGACGGGCCGGACCATGCCACCGCGCTGGTCTCGCTGACCGGGCTGGAGGATCCCCAGGCGCTGGCGGCGGCGGTCGAGCGCCACGGCACGCAGCTGCTGGACCTCAAGCAGGCATCCGAATCGCTGGTGGCGCAATGGCGGGTGCGCCTGCTCGGCGCGCTGGCGGTGGCCGCGCTGCTGCTGGCGTGCGTGGTCGCCGGCGCGCTGCGCGATACGCGCCGGGTGCTGCGGGTGCTGGCACCGATGGCCCTGACCACGCTGCTGATCGTGGCGGTGATGCGCGCCTGCGGCGTGGAGCTGAACCTGTTCCACCTGGTCTCGCTGATCCTCGCCGCCGGCCTGGGCCTGGACTACGCGCTGTTCTTCGACCATGCCGGCGAGGACCGCGCCGACCAGCTGCGGACCCTGCACGCGGTCATCGTCTGCAGCCTGACCACGCTGCTGGTGTTCGGGCTGCTGTCGCTGTCCTCGATCCCGGTGCTGCGCGCGATCGGCGGCACGGTCGCGCTGGGCGTGGTGTTCAACTTCGTGCTGGCGGTGCTGATCACGCGGCGGCCGGTGGAGGTCGCCACGTGAGCCGGCCGCTGCCAGGCCGCGAGGGCATCCTGGCCCTGGTCCCGCACCAGGGGCCGATGTGCCTGTGGGACGCGGTGGAGGCCTGGGATGCCACCTGGATCCGGCTGCGCGCGCACAGCCACCGCGACCCGGCCCATCCGCTGCGTGCCCGCGGCCGGCTCCCGGCGCTGGCGCTGTGCGAGTACGGCGCCCAGGCGATGGCGGTGCACGGCGGGCTGCTGGCCGCCGGCAGCGGCGGGCGTGCCGCCGCAGGGGTGCTGGTGGCCCTGCGCGCGGTCGAGCTGGCGGTCACGCGGATCGACGACCTGGGCGGCGCGCTGGAAGGCGAGGCCCGGCTGCTGGCCGCCGGGCAGGCCAGCCAGCAGTACGAATTCCGCATCCACCACGACGGACGGCTGCTGGCCAGCGGCCGCGCCGCGGCGATGCTCGGCGGCGCGCTGCCCGGCTGAGCGCTGCGGCCGCGCCGTGCGCGCTGGCACAATGCGCCGATGCAAAGCTCACCCTCCCCACGTCGCGCGCTGGTCACCGGCGGCAGCGGCGATATCGGCGGCGCGATCTGCCACGCGCTGGCCGACGCCGGCCTGGACGTGGTCGTACACGCCAACGCCAACCTCGCCCGTGCCGAGGCGGTGGTCGACGCCATCCGCCAGCGCGGCGGCAGTGCCCGCGCCGTCGCCTTCGACGTCACCGACGCGGCGGCCAGCGACGCGGCGCTGGAGGCGCTGCTGGCCGAGGGCCCGATCGGGGTGCTGGTCAACAACGCCGGCATCCACGACGACGCGCCGATGGCCGGCATGGGCGAGGACCAGTGGCGGCGGGTGATCGACGTCTCGCTGCACGGCTTCTTCCACGTCACCCGGCCGCTGCTGCTGCCCATGGCGCGCGCGCGCCACGGCCGGATCGTCAGCGTGTCCTCGGTGGCCGCGGTGCTGGGCAACCGCGGGCAGACCAACTACGCCGCGGCCAAGGCCGCGCTGCATGGCGCCTCCAGGTCGCTGGCGCGGGAGATGGCCAGCCGCGGCATCACCGTCAACGTGGTCGCCCCCGGGGTGATCGAGGGCAGCATGACCGCCGGCACCTTCCCGCCGGAGGTCCTGCGGCAGATGGTGCCGGCCGCCCGCGCCGGGCGGCCGGAGGAGGTCGCCGCGCTGGTGGCGTTCCTGTGCTCGGACGCGGCCGGCTACATCAACGGGCAGGTGATCGGGGTCAACGGCGGCATGGGCTGAGCCGCCGGCTCAGCGGTCCTGCCGGTCGCGCCCCGCGGCGATGCCGCCGTCGCTGGCGGCCGGTTGCCCGCGGCCGGCAGCCAGCGCCAGCAGCGGTCCGGTCATCACGGTGGTCGCCAGCGCCACCACCAGCAGCAGGGTGAACAGCTCCGGCCCGATCAACCCGGCATCCAGCCCGACCTTCATCACGATCAGCTCGATCATGCCGCGGGCGTTCATCAGCGACCCCACCGCCAGGCTGTCGCGGGCCCCGTAGCCGGACAGCCGCGCACCGAGCGCGCCCCCGGCCACCTTGCCCACCACCGCCACCGCCAGGATCAGCAGCAGCGCGCCGAACCCGGCCGCGGTGAACGCATCGGCGGTGGTGCCCATGCCGGCCAGGGCGAAGAACAGCGGCATCAGCAGCACCAGCGCCAGGTGCTCGATGCGCTCGACCAGGGCATGCATCAGGCGGTCGTCGCGCGGCAGGCAGGCACCGAACAGGAACGCGCCGAACACCGCGTGCAGGTGCAGCCACTCGGTGGCCGCGGCGCAGGCGAACAGGCCCACCAGCAGCGCCGCCAGCACCATCCCCGAAGGCCGGCCGTCGCTGGCATGGCGCCGCAGCAGCGCGGCGACCAGCGGCTTGAGCAGCCCGAACACCAGCACCAGCAGCAGCGCCAGCCCGGCGAGGGTGCGCAGCAGGGTGCCGTAGCCGCCGCCGCCGGCCAGGGCCACCAGCAGCGCCAGCGCGATCCACGCGCCGACGTCCAGCAGCGCCGCCGCCGACAACGCCAGGCGCCCGACGGACGTGTGCTGGATGTGGCGGTCCTTGAGGATCCGCGCCAGCACCGGGAACGCGGTGACCGACAGGGCCACGCCCAGGTACATCGCGAAGGGCCAGAAGCCGACGCCGTCCGGCGCCAGCGACCCGTGCAGCAGCGGCGCCACCGCCAGCGCCAGGCCGAACGGCAGCAGCGCCGACAGTCCCGCCACGCGCGCGGCCGCCACCACCTGCGGGCGCGCGCCTTCCGGTGCGCGCATCTCCACGCCGATGACGAACATGAAAAGCACCAGGCCCAGGGTCGCCAGCGAGGACAGCCCGGGCAGCGAGGCCGCCGGGAACAGCTGGGCGTGCAGGCCCGGCAGCGCGGCGCCGAACACCACCGGCCCCAGCAGGATGCCGGCGGCCATCTCGCCGATCACCGGTGGCTGGCCCAGGCGTGCCAGCAGCAGCCCGCAGGCGCGCGCGGCCACGAGGATCACCGCGATCTGGAACAGCAACAGCCCGGTCATCGCACTACCCCTGGATCGGCAAGGCCGTTATAGCCGCGCGTGCCGGCCGCGGCCAGCGATGGTTCGGCCTGCAACGGCCGTCGCTCAGGCGGTGGTGTCCACCCGCGGTGGCTGCGCGCGCACCCGTGCGTACTCGCGCCACACATCGCCCTGGGCCAGCACCTGGCCGACCACGTGCGAGGTGATCCGGTAGAGGTCGCGCAGCGGACGGAAATGGCTGCGCCGCAGCGGCCCGCCATCCTGCCCGCAATAGCGGGTTTCCACCGGCACCGCCACGCTGCGCACGCCGAGCTGGCGCGCGGCGGAGATCAGCATCTGCGCCTCGAACACGAAGTCCTCGCCGGGCACGTCGCGCATCGCCAGCACGCTGGCCGGGTAGTAGCGCTGGCCGCTCTGGCTGTCGGCGATGCGGTAGCCGGCGGCCCAGCCCACGCCCCAGTCACCGAAGGCGTTGGCCATGCGCCGCAGCGGCGGGGCGGCGGCGCGGTGGCGCATGCGCGCGCCGATGATGATGTGGCCCGGATGGCGGCCGGCCGCGGCCAGCAGCCGCGGCAGGTCGCGCGGGTCGTGCTGGCCGTCGCCGTCGATGGTCAGCACCCCGGTCGCGCCGCGGGCCAGGGCCTCGGCGAAGCCGGTGCGCAGCGCCGCGCCCTTGCCGCGGCGCTGGTCGTGCCGCACCACGGTGACCGGCAGCTCGCGCAGGCATTCGGCGGTGCCGTCGGTGGAGCCGTCGTCGACCACGATCACCCAGGGGCACTGCTCCAGGGTCTGGCCGACCACGTCGCGGATGCGCAGGACTTCGTTGAGCGCCGGGATCACCACGGCGGTGGTGTGCAGGTCAGCCATGGGACAGGGCGACTCCGAGGGAAGTGCCGGCGCCGGCCGGCAGGACCGCGCCGGCCTGGCCGGCGGCGATCGCTTCCAGCAGCGTCAGCGCGGGGGCCATCGCGTTGCCGGCGGCCACCCCGGCCGGCGGCGGGCCGGGCGGGGTGCCGGTGGCCGGTTCCAGCCGCAGCGACAGCCGCGCCGGGCCGCCCGGGCGCGCCAGGACCAGGGCCAGGCCGAGCAGGCCGCGGGTGTCCAGCACATCGGCCAGCGGACCGGTGGCGGCGCCGTCGTAGCCGACCAGCAGCACCGCCGGCGCCCCGGCCTCCAGCTGGGCGAGGGCCTCCACCAGGCCCATCGCGAAGGTGCCGTCGCCGGCGCTGATCGCCGTGGCCGGTTCCATCGCCGCGGTACCGATGGTCCAGTAGCCGGCGGCGGCGTTGTGGACCGAGTTGTGGAACCGGATCGGCGACACCTCGGCCGGTGCCCGCGCCAGGGTCTCGCACAGGTGGTCGGTGATGCCCAGGTCGCCGTAGGTCGACGCGAACACCGACGGCAGCGTGGACGGGTCGCGCCCGGCCGCCTCGCAGGCCGCCTGCGCCGCCTGCAGTGCCACCAGCACCGTGTCCGGCGCGCGGCGGCGCTCGTTCGGCGGCAGCAGCGCCGGCGCCGGCCGGGCCGGCGCGGCTTCGGGCGCCGGTGCGCCGCGGCGCGCGCCGACGAAGGCCTCCCACGAGGGAAGCCCCGGCGCCCACAGGCCGATGCCTTCGATCACCGCGGTCAGGGGTGTGGTCATGGGCGGGAGAACACCAGGGAACAGTTGTTGCCGCCGAAGCCGAACGCGTTGTTCATGGCGTGGGTGATCGGGCGCTGGTCGTTGTCGAAGCGGATCTGCGGGCCGCAGGCCGGATCGGGCACGGTGCTGTTGAGGATGCCGGGCAGCAGCCCGTGCTCGAGCGCCAGCAGCGCGAACACGCTTTCCACGATGCCGGCCGCGCCCAGGGTGTGGCCGGTCCAGCCCTTGGTGGAACTGGCGTGCAGGCTATCCGGGAACAGCGCCGCCACGGCCGCCGCCTCGACCCGGTCGTTGGCCGGAGTGGCGGTGCCGTGCAGGCTGAGGTAACCGATCGAACCGGCCGCCAGTCCCGCGCGGGCCAGGGCGTCCTGCATCGCGCGCCGGGCGCCCAGGCCTTCGGGATGCGGGGCGGACATGTGGTGGGCATCGCTGGACTCGCCGTAGCCGGCCAGCCAGGCACGTACCTGGCCGGCCCCGGCATCGCGCTCGAGCAGGGCGAAACCGGCGGCCTCGCCCAGCGACAGCCCGTCGCGGTCCGCGTCGAACGGCCGCGCCGGCCGGGCGGACACCAGCTGCAGCGCGTTGAAGCCGTACAGCACGCTGCCGCACAGGGTGTCCACGCCGCCGACGATCGCCGCATCCGCCAGCCCGGCCTGCAGCAGGCGCGCGGCGTGGGCGAATACCTTGGCGCTGGACGAGCAGGCGGTGGCCACGGTCAGGCACGGGCCGCCGGCGCCGGTGGCGAGGCGGACGAAATCGGAGATCGCGTGCGGCGAGTGCACCTCCAGGCCGGCCAGGTCGGCGGGGAAGTGGCCCTCCTCCAGCCGGGTGTAGGCGGTCTCGGTCTCGCCGATGCTGGAAGTGGAGGTGCCGATCACCACCGCCACGCGGTGGGCGCCGTGGCGCCGGACGGCCTCGGCGGCGGCCTCGGCGAACCGGTCCTGTCGCAGCCCCAGCCACGCCAGCCGGTGGTTGCGCGAGCGCCAGCCGTCGAGCGTGCGCGGCAGCTCGACCGCCTCCACGCCCTCCACCCGGCCGATCCAGCATTCCAGGTCCAGCCCCGGCAGGTCGTTGGGACGCAGGCCACTGCGCCGTCCTTCCAGCGCCTGGTACTGCGCCTGCACGCCCGGCCCCAGGGCGGTCGTGGCCGTGAAGGCGGTGATGGCCAGGGGCGTGATCGGCGCCGGAAGGGAATGGTGAGCCAAGACAGGTACGGGTGGCGGCAGGCGCGCGAGTATAGCCACAGCGCTTGTTGCGGCCGCGTGGGCACGCGTCCTTGACCAAGATGAACGCTGCCGCGTGCTTCCTCACCTGCAACATTTACTCCACAATCCTTCGGTTCCTACGTTCCTTCAGGGCCGGGCGCGAAACGCGCGCATGCACGCCTACGTCTACAAGAGCCGCCGCCGCGCGGACACCTACGTCTTCCTCGCCGAACGCGACGGAACCGGCCGCCTGCCCGTTGCCGTGGCCCAGGGACTGGGCGAGCTGGAGTTCGTGCTGGAAGTCGCACTGACGCCGGGCCGGCGCCTGGCCCGCGCCGATGCCGACGTGGTGCGGACCAACCTCGCCGCCCAGGGGTTCCACGTGCAGTTCCCGCCGGTACCCGGCACCGAAGGCGCCCGCGATGGCTGAGCCCGTCGTGGCCTCCGCCCGGCCGCTTCCGGTCCCGGCGCTGCTGGCGGCCGGCGTGCTGCTGGCGCTGCTGGCCGGTGCCGGCGCCGTGGTCGCGCTGCTGGCCGGGCTGATAGCGCAGCCGCTGCTCGGCCTGGGGGTGTCGCTGTGGCGCCATCGACGCCCGTCTCCGGTGTCGCTTCGACAGGCCGCCACCGCGCTGCCGCCGCTGCTGCTGGCATGGGGCGCCGGCCTGGGGCTGGCCGGCCTGCTGCTGGCCTGGCCGCTGCAGGCCCTGCAGGCGCGCGCCAGCCTGGGCGCGGCGCTGGGCACCAGCGCCATGGCCGCGCTGCTGGTGCTGGCGCTGTGGCGTACCTGGCCGGTATGGCGCGCGCTGGAGGTCGAGGGCGGCGCGCCCCTGGCACTGTGGCGGCGGCTGCCACGGCAGCAGGTGGACAGCTGGGCCGGGCTCGGTGCGGCGCTTGCGATCGCCCTGGTGCTGGGAGGCTGGCTGCTGCTGGCTTGGCCCGGGCTGCTGGGTGATGGCGCCCGCTGGGGCCTGGCGGCCGCCTGGGCGGCGGCGGGCATTCCGCTGCACCTGTGGCTGCAGCGGACCCCGGCGCCGGCCGAACAGGCCGCACCGCTGGATTTCCTCGCCGCCACCGAGCTGGTGCAGTCCGCGCCCGAAGCCCTGCCGCCGGCGCCGGAAGATCCGGTCGCGCTGGTCCAGGCGCTGTATGCCGCCGCCCGCGGCGGGCGGGTGGACCATGCCCTGCAGCTGCTGGAGGCCGGTGCCGATCCGCACGCGCCGCCGCCGGAGGATGGCCGCGACCGCCGCAGCCTGCCGGTGCTGGCCGCGGTACTGCCGGACCTGCGCCTGCTGCGCGCATTGATCGCCCGCGGCATCGACCTGAACCCTGGCGACGGCACCGGGCCGCTGCTGGCCGCCACCCGCGACAGCTGGCACGGGCGCCCCGAGGCGGTGATGACCCTGCTGGCCAACGGGGCCGATCCGCGCATCACCGACGCCGAGGGCAACACGCCCCTGCACCATGCCGCGCGCAGCACCGATCCGGGCGTGGCCGCGCTGCTGCGCGATGCGGCCGCCGAACTGGACGTGCCCAACCACGATGGCCTGTCGCCACTGGGCGTGGCCTGCGCGGCGGGCAACTGGCGCCTGGCCCGGTTCCTGCTCGAACGCGGCGCCCGACCCGAGCCGGCAGGCGGACAGCCGGCGCTGCTGGCAGCCGCCAGCTGCGACGAGGACGACCCGGCCGGGGTCCAGCTGCTGCTGAAGTTCAAGGCGCGCGTGGGCAGCGCCGGGCGCGGCGGACGCACCGCGCTGCACGAGGCGGCGCTGGCCGGCCACGCCGGCGTCGCGGCCGCACTGCTGGCCGCCGGCGCCGACCCGCACCGCGCCGACGAGGCCGGCCGCACGCCCTGGCTGGAAGCCGCGCGCGGCCTGCACGCGGAGGTCCTCGAACAGCTGCTGGCCGCCGGCGTGGACGTGGCGGTGGCCGACGCCCAGGGCCGCAACGCCCTGATGCTGGCCGCCGGTGCCGAGCGCGCGTCGTTGCCGCTGGTGCGCCGCCTGCTCGAGGCCGGGGTTGACCCGGCGGTGCCGGACATCGCTGGCCGCCGCGCGGTGGATGTGGCGGCCGCCGCCGGCCGCTGGGCGATCGTGGCCGCCCTGGACCCCGCCTACCCGCTGCCGCTGGCCGTGGCCGAAACCGTGGCCGCGGCGCCGGCCGAGGCCGACAGCCGGCCGCCGCTGGCGCTGGTCCGCGAGGGCCTGCTGGCTGCCCGTACCGACGGGCTGGAGGCGCTGGCACGCCTGTGTGGCCCGGCCGAGCTGGGCGGGCTGCTGCACGACCGTGAACTTCAGGCGCGCCCGGCCGCGCTGCGCTGGCTGCTGGAGCAGGGCGCCGATGCGGAAACCCTGGTCGAGGGCCATACCGTGCTGTCGATGCTGATGGGGCGCGGCGGCGAAGCCGCCGCCTGCATCCAGACGCTGCTGCGCCATGGCGCCTCGCCGGCCGGTGCCGGTGGCCTGGCCCGGTTCCTGGCGGCGTGCGTGCGCAGCGACGATGCGGCCCGTTCGCACGAGCAACTGGCGCTTGAGCTGTTCGCCGCCGGAGCCGACCCGTTCGCGGCCTCCACCTCCGGCGACCCGCCTTTGGCCCTGGCGGTACGCTTGGGCTGGCTGCGGCTTGCCGACGCGCTGCTGCAGGCCGGCGTGGACCGCGAGGCCCGCGACAGCCACGGCATGACCGCCCTGCACCTGGCCGCGGCGCTGGGACGCGAGTCGGCGCTGCGCCTGCTGGTCGCCCAGGGCGCCTCGCCCGAGTCGCGCGCCGCCGACGGCCAGACCCCCCTGGGCGTGGCCCTGGCCAGCGGCCGCCGCGACCTGGCCGACTGGCTGGACTGGCGGGGCTGGGCCCTGCCGGGGCGGGCCCTGCGCGAGGAGGACGTGGCGGCCGCGGCGATGGCCGGCGATGCCGATGCCGTGCGCAGGCTGCTGGAGCTGGGATTGCCGGTCGACGCCACCGACGCGCAGGGCTGCACCGGCCTGCTGCGTGCAGCCGGTGGCGGCCATGCCGCGGTGGTCGACCTGCTGCTGGCCCGCGGCGCCGATCCGCAGCATGCGGCCGGCAGCGGCGCGACCCCGCTGTCGGCAGCGGTGAGCATGCGCCAGGCCGCGATCGTCGGCGCGTTGCTGGAAGCCGGTGCCGACCTCGAACACCGGCTGCCGGGCGGAGTCACCGTGCTGATGCTGGCCTCGGCCCTGGGCCTGGCCGACATCGCCGCGCGCCTGCTTACCGCCGGTGCCGACGTGGCGGCCGGCGACGGCCAGGGCCTGGCACCGCTGCATTGCGCGGCGCTGTACGGCTTCACCGGCCGCGACCGCCCGCGCCTGCTGGCGCTGCTGGACACGCTGCTGCTGGCCGGCGCCGAACCCGACCAGCCGGCGGCCGGCGGCGTCACCCCGCTGCTGCTGCTGCTGGGCGCGCGCGCCGAACCCGGCGGCGCCTGCGACGAGGGCGTGGTGCTGGCCGGCCTGGAGCGCCTGCTGGAAGAGGACGTCTCGCTGGATGCGCAGGACCCGCGTGGCTTCGGTCCGCTGCACCTGGCCGCGCTGCATGGCCTGGGCGGGGTGGTCCAGCGGCTGCTGCGCGCCGGCGCCGACCCCGACCTGCGCGACACCCTCAACCGCACCCCGCGCGAGATCGCGGTGATGCGCGGCTTCATCGACGTGGCCGCCGAATTCGTCCCCGGCCATGCCGGCGGCGGGCTTTCCATGGCGCGCTTCCTGCACGAACCACGCAACTGAGGTGGCCGCCGCGCCCCGGGGCGGCGTGCCGCGCGGTTCAGCGCGCCGCAGGTGGCGCAGTCGCGGTGCCTGTCGCGGCGGAGCCATCCGCAGCCGCCGGCCGCCCCTGGCCCGCCTCCAGCGCATCGGCCTCGAACAGCCGCCCCAGTTCGGCGCGGGCCTGGCGGGTGCTGCGCTTGATCGCGTCCTCGTCGTCGTAGACCAGGTACTGCTCCTGCAGCATGGCCTCGTCATGGGCCCGGAAGCGCCGCACCCGTTCGCTGGCCAGGTCCTCGGGCACGCCCAGTTCGCACAGTACCCGGGTGGCGGCCTCCAGGCTGCTGCCCAGCATTTCCCGCAGCGGCTCGGTGCCCAGGTCCATGAGCCGCCACGCATGGTGGCGGTCGCGGGCGCGGGCCAGGATCCGCGCCTGCGGGTACTGGCGGCGGATCAGGCGCACGGCCTGCAGGGTGATCTCCGGCTCGTCGGTGCAGATCACGAACACCTTCACGTGCTCGGCGCCGGCCGCGCGCAGCAGGTCCGAACGGGTCGGGTCGCCGTAGAAGATCCGGCCGCCGCTGCGGCGGACGTCCTCCACCCGCGCCGGGTCGCGGTCCAGGGCCACGTAAGGCACGCCCTGGGCCGCCAGCACCCGCGCCACGATCTGGCCGAAGCGGCCGACGCCCGCCACCAGTACCTGCGGCCGGCGCTGCTCCGGGTCGCCGGCGTCGTAGTGCGGCTCCTGCGCCGGGGCCGGATGGCGCTCGCGCTGCTGCCGCAGCATGCGGTCCAGCAGGATCATCAGCAGCGGCATCAGTGCCATCGATACGCCGACGATCGCCGCCAGCCGGTCGTAGTCGACGCTGGCGATCAGGCGCACGCGCAGCGCCTCGTGGAACACGACGAAGGCGAACTCGCCGCCGAGCCACAGGCTGCCGGCCAGACGCAGCCCGTGTCCGGGCGCCAGCCGCGCCAGGCGCCCGACGGCCACCAGCACCGCCGACTTCACCAGCAGCAGCAGGCCGACGCCGGCGGCGACCAGCCACGGCTCGGCCGCGATCCGGTCCAGATCCACGCCCATGCCCACCGCGATGAAGAACAGGCCCAGCAGCAGGCCCTTGAACGGCTCGATCTGCGATTCAAGCTCGTGCCGGTACTCGGAGTCGGCCAGCAGCACGCCGGCGATGAACGCCCCCAGGCCGGGGCTCAGCCCGGCCTGCTGCATGATCCAGGCGCTGCCCAGCACCGCCAGCAGCGCGGTGGCGGTGAACACCTCGGGGGTGCGGACGCTGGCCACCAGGCCCAGGCCGCGACGCATCAGCAGGCGGCCACCGAACCACACCAGCGCCAGGGCGCCCAGCGCATGCCAGACCGAAGTCCAGGTCAGGGTCTGGTCCTTGACCCCGCCCAGCAGCGGAATCAGGGCCAGCAGCGGGATTGCGACCAGGTCCTGGAACAGCAGGATGGCGAAGGCCAGCTTGCCGTGGTCGCTGCCCAGCTCGCGGCGCTCGGCCAGCAGCTGCAGGCCCACCGCCGTGGAGGACAGCGCCAGCCCGATGCCCGCCACCAGCGCGCCCTTCCAGTGCAGGCCGTAGGCCAGCAGCGCCGCGCCCAGCAGCAGGGCGGAGATCGCCACCTGCGCGCCGCCGGCGCCGAACACCGGCCGCCGCAGCAGCGCCAGCCGCGCCGGGGAGACCTCCAGCCCGATCACGAACAGCAGCATCACCACGCCCAGTTCGGAGGCGGCGAGGATGCGGTCGGGGTCGCGCACCACGCCCAGGCCGTCCGGTCCCAGCAGCACGCCGGTGGCCAGGTAGCCCAGCACCGCCACCAGGCCCAGGCGCCGGAACAGCGGCACGGCAATGATGGTCGCCGCCAGCAGGACCAGCGCGAGTTCGAAACTGAGGGTGCCGGTCAGGGCGCTGTCCATGTGCGCCCGATTATCGCGCCATGGACGGCGCGGCGGGGCGCCACCGGTGACTGCGGCGTATCTGCCGGCCGCGGCGCGCTGCGCTAGAGTGCGGGCACGCGTTCCTGGGGAGGGATCGACATGCGCAGCCCATGGTGGGTGGTGGGGGTGTTGTGGGCGCTCAGTGCGGTGGCACTGGCGGCCAAGAAGCCGGCGGCCGCCGAGGCCGAGGCCGGCATCCAGGTGGCCGGTACGATCCTGGTCGGGCCGGAAGGCAAGCCCGTCGAGTACGAGCTCCAGGGCGCCGCCGGCCTGCCGGCCGAGGTGCGCCGCTACCTGGACTTCCACATCCCGCGCTGGCAGTTCGATCCGCCGGTGGTCGACGGCAAGCCGGTGGCGCTGCGCAACCGCATGGGCATCTATCTTGTGGCCCGGCCCAGCGCGGACGGCGGCATGCGCATGGTCCTGCAGTCGGCCGCGTTCACTCCTGCCGAGCGCGGCGGCGGCCATGACCTGACCGGTGCGCGCATGCATCCGCCGGCCTTTCCCGAGGCGGCGGCCGAGATCGGGGTCGAGGCCACCGTCTACCTGGCCCTGAAAGTGGGGCCCGACGGCCGGGTGCTGGAGGCGGCCGACGAGCAGGTGAACCTGCATTTCCTGGCCGAACGCGACGCGGAGAAGTGGCGCGACATCTTCGCCCGCAGCGCGCTGCAGGCCGCGCGGGGCTGGCGGTTCCACGTGCCCGACCGCGGCGCCGGGGCCGGCCAGGAGTCGTGGCTGGTGCGGGTGCCGGTCGCCTACACCTTCAACCAGCGCAACCGCTACGGCGAGTGGCAGGCCTACGTGCCCGGCCCGCGGCGCACGATCGCCTGGCTGCCGGAGCAGGAGCGCGACCGTCCACTGGAGGGCCTGGCCGGCGGCAGCGTCAACACGATCGGGCAGAAGGGCGGGGTCACGCTGACGCCGGCGGGCATGGGCCTGTAGCCGCCCCGGCGGACGGCCAGAAAGAAAAAGCCCCGCGCGAGCGGGGCTTATTCCTTCAGCGCCGGGCGTGGCCTCAGCGCTTCATCGAGCCGAAGAACTCGTCGTTGGACTTGGTGTTCTTCATCTTGTCGAGCATGAACTCCATCGCACCGATCTCGTCCATCGGGTGCAGCAGCTTGCGCAGGATCCAGATCTTCTGCAGCAGCTCCGGCTCGATCAGCAGGTCCTCGCGGCGGGTGCCCGAGCGGTTGATGTCGATGGCCGGGAACACGCGCTTCTCGGCGATGCGGCGGCTCAGGTGCACCTCGGAGTTGCCGGTGCCCTTGAACTCCTCGTAGATCACCTCGTCCATCTTGCTGCCGGTGTCGATCAGCGCAGTGGCAATGATCGACAGCGAGCCGCCTTCCTCGACGTTGCGGGCCGCGCCGAAGAACCGCTTCGGGCGGTGCAGGGCGTTGGCGTCCACGCCGCCGGTCAGCACCTTGCCGGAGCTGGGCACGACATTGTTGTAGGCGCGCGCCAGGCGGGTGATCGAGTCCAGCAGGATGACCACGTCCTTCTTGTGCTCGACCAGGCGCTTGGCCCGCTCGATCACCATCTCGGCCACCTGCACGTGGCGCGCGGCGGGCTCGTCGAAGGTCGAGGAGACCACTTCGCCGCGCACCGTGCGCTGCATCTCGGTCACTTCCTCCGGACGCTCGTCCACCAGCAGCACGATCAGGTGCACGTCCGGATGGTTGCTCGTGATCGCCGTGGCGATCTGCTGCATCATCATCGTCTTGCCGGCCTTGGGCTGGGAGACGATCAGCGCACGCTGGCCCTTGCCCTGCGGGGCCATCAGGTCGAGGATGCGGCCGGTGATGTCCTCGGTGGAGCCGTCACCGCGCTCCAGGCGGAAGCGGCGCCGCGGGAACAGCGGGGTGAGGTTCTCGAACAGCGTCTTGTTCTTGGACGCCTCGATCGGCTCGCCGTTGATCGTGTCCACCACGTTCAGCGCGAAGTACCGCTCGCCGTCCTTTGGCCAGCGGATGCGCCCGGAGATGTGGTCGCCGGTGCGCAGGTTGAAGCGGCGGATCTGGCTGGGCGAGATGTAGGTGTCGTCCGGGCCGGCCAGGTAGCTGGCCTCGGCCGCGCGCAGGAAGCCGAAGCCGTCCGGCAGGATCTCCAGCACACCGTCGGCGGCCACGCCTTCGCCATGGCGGGTCAGCACCTTGAGCAGGGCGAAGATCACGTCCTGCTTGCGCGCGCGGGCCACGCCCTCGTGGATGTTCAGCTGCTCGGCGATCTCCAGCAGCTTGTGCGCGGGCATGCGCTTGAGGTCGCCCAGCGAGTACTGCGGGAAGCCTTCCGGCACGCCCGGATGAGGGCGCGCCTGGTGCGGCTGCTGGACGCCGTTGCCGCCGTCGTCGGGCATGCCGCCATCGTCGCGGAAACGTTCGCGCTGGCGGTCGCGGCGGTTGCGGAAGCGTTCGCGGCGGTTGTTGCGGCCACCGCCCTCGCGGTCGCCGTCATTGCCGTTGTGCTGGCCGCCGCCGGACTGGCCGCCGCCCTGCGGCGCGGACTGGGCCGGCGCGCCATCGGCCTGGGCACTGCCCTGGCCGGACCGCTGGCCGCCGTCCTGCGGCGGGGGCGCGCTGGCCGGGGTGGAGTCGCCACCGGGCGACGCCGGCTGGATCGGCAGGGCGGCCTGGACAGGCGCCGCCGCCGGGGATTCGGGGGCCGCGGAGGCGGATGCATCGGCCGGCTTGGCGACACGCTTGCGCGCGCGCTTCTCGGCGGGTGCGTCGTCGCTCCCGGGCGCTTCAGGCTGGGTATTCTCGGACAAGACTGGGATTCCTCGCTGGCAGGTGCGAGCGCCCGGACACGGGCGGATGACTCGTTGGGTGGGGTGCGCCGGCTGCGCGTGCCTTGCGGCGGAGCCGCGATCCGGCGGGACGACGGCCGCGCAGGGCGACCGGACCCGCCGACACTATCACCCGGCTCCCGGCGGCGGCAAGCGCCGCGGGGCAGGTACGGGCCTGCGGTTCAGGCCCGTGGGCGGCCGCGCCGCCCGCCTGGGGCTCAGGCCGCCAGGGTCTTGTCGATCATCTGGGTCAGCTGGCCCTTGCCGACCGCGCCGACCTGGGTCGCGTGGACCTGGCCGTCCTTGAACAGCAGCAGCATCGGGATCGAGCGCACGTGGTACTTGATCGCCGTGGCGCGGTTCTGGTCGATGTTGACCTTGGCAACCTTCATGCGCCCGTCGTAGGCGTCGGCCAGCTCGTCGACGATCGGCGAGATCATCTTGCAGGGGCCACACCATTCGGCCCAGAAGTCGACCAGGACCGGCTCCTGGGATTGCAGCACGGCGCTGTCGAAATCGGCGTCGCCGATATGCATCACCTTGTCGTTCACTTGGGTCTCCGCGGGTTTGCGAACCGCCCTCCACGGGGCGGAGGGCAGCTTAGGGTAAACTGGGGCGTTCCGCGGCGATGTCAAGTGGGCTACACCATCCCACCGACGGCCGCGCGGCCCGGCGCCGGCGCAGTGTGCGGCGCCCGGGAACTTATTTGCAAGGCCGCGAAGGCCGCCTGCAGGCAACGTTGCTGCAGGCCAGATGAAGACTTGATGATGAGCGACAAGCCACTGACCGATGTGACGTTTTCCGCCTTTGAACTGCACCCGGACCTGTTGGCCGGGCTGGAGTCCGCGGGCTTCACCCGCTGCACGCCGATCCAGGCGCTGACCCTGCCGGTGGCCCTGCGCGGCGGCGACGTCGCCGGCCAGGCCCAGACCGGCACCGGCAAGACGCTGGCCTTCCTGGTGGCGGTGATGAACCGCCTGCTGACGCGCCCGGCGCTGGCCGAGCGCAAGCCGGAGGACCCGCGCGCGCTGATCCTCGCCCCGACCCGCGAACTGGCGATCCAGATCCACAAGGACGCGGTCAAGTTCGGCTCGCAGCTGGGCCTGCGCTTCGCCCTGGTCTACGGCGGCGTGGACTACGACAAGCAGCGCGAGCTGCTGCAGCAGGGCGTGGACGTGATCATCGCCACCCCCGGCCGCCTGATCGACTACGTCAAGCAGCACAAGGTGGTCTCGCTGCACGCCTGCGAGATGTGCGTGCTGGACGAGGCCGACCGCATGTTCGACCTGGGCTTCATCAAGGACATCCGCTTCCTGCTGCGGCGCATGCCGGTGCGCACCGAGCGCCAGACCCTGCTGTTCTCCGCCACCCTCAGCCATCGCGTGCTGGAGCTGGCCTACGAGCACATGAACGAGCCGGAGAAACTGGTCGTCGAGACCGAGACGATCACCGCCGCGCGCGTGCGCCAGCGCCTGTACTACCCCTCCGACGAGGAGAAGCTGCCGCTGCTGCTGGGCCTGCTCTCGCGCAGCGAGGGTGCGCGCACCATGGTGTTCGTCAATACCAAGGTGTTCGTCGAGCGGGTCGCCCGCTCGCTCGAGCGGGCCGGCTACCGCGTCGGCGTGCTGTCCGGCGACGTGCCGCAGAAGAAGCGCGAGAGCCTGCTCAAGCGCTTCCAGGCCGGCCAGCTGGAAGTGCTGGTGGCCACCGATGTCGCCGCCCGCGGCCTGCACATCGACGGCATCAAGTATGTCTACAACTACGACCTGCCGTTCGACGCGGAGGACTACGTCCACCGCATCGGCCGCACCGCGCGCCTGGGCGAGGAGGGCGACGCGATCAGCTTCGCCTGCGAACGCTACGCCATGGGGTTGCCGGACATCGAGGCCTACATCGAGCAGAAGATCCCGTCCGAGCCGGTGACCGCCGAGCTGCTGACCCCCCTGCCGCGCCCGGAGCGGGTGCGCCCGCCGCTGGCCGAGGGCGAGGAGGCCGAAGAGGAGGAGAGCATCGGCCAGATCTTCCGCGAGGCCCGCGAGCAGAAGGCCGCCGACGAGGAGCGTCGTGGTGGTGGCCGCTCGCGCGGCGGCCGCAGCGGCATCGGCGGGGCGGGTGCGCGCAGCGCCGGTGGTGGCCGCAGCGGTGAACGCCGCGAGGGCGAGCGCCGTCCGCGCCGCAAGCCCGAGGGCGAGGCTGCCAGCGCCGAGGCCCGGCCGGCGGCGACCACGCCGGTGGCCGTGATGGAGCCGGCTGCGCGTCCGCAGGTGCCGGCCGATGCCGCGGCTCCGGATGCCACGGGCGAGGCCGCACGTGCGCCGCGCAAGCGCCGCCGCCGGCGCAAGGGCAAGCCGGTGGACGGCAACGTCGCGCCGGCCACCGGCGAGCAGGCCCGGCCCTCGGCCGTGCCGGCGATTCGCCAGTCGGTGCCCTCGGTGCGCGACCCGGCTCCGGCCGAGGCCAAGGCGCCGTCGCTGCTGGGCCGCATCGGTCGCAAGTTGCGCTCGCTGGTCGGCGGCTGATCCACGCGCCCGCGCGGGCGCCGAGGATCCACTGCGCATCCCCGGTCGTGGTCGCCACGTCCGGGGATGCGTCGTTTCGGGCCCGGCGGTCAGGCGATGCGCGGGCGGCGGTCGCGCCGCCACGCGCGGCCCCGCATAATCGCGGCATGAGCGTCCTGCGATTCGAAAACGTCAGCAAGCAGTATCCGGGAGGGCACCAGGCGCTGGTGGACGTCAGCTTCGGCGTCGACGAGGGCGAGATGCTGTTCGTCACCGGGCATTCCGGCGCCGGAAAGAGCACCCTGCTGAAGCTGATCCACCTGTCCGAGCGCCCCAGCCGCGGGGCCGTGCTGCTTGGCGAGCGCAACCTGCAGCGCGTGCGCGGCGGCAAGATCGCCCTGCACCGGCGCCAGGTCGGCGTGGTCTACCAGGACCACCGCCTGCTGACCGACCGGACCGTTGGCGAGAACGTCGCCCTTCCGCTGATCCTGCGCGGGACCCGCCGCGCGGAGATCGGCAAGCGCGTGCGCTCGGTGCTGGAGCGCATGGGCTTGGGCCACCGCGAGAACGCACTGCCGACCCAGCTGTCGGCCGGCGAGCAGCAGCGGGTGGGCATTGCCCGGGCGATCATCGCCGAGCCGCCGCTGCTGGTGGCCGACGAGCCCACCGGCAACCTCGACCCGACCCTGGCGGCGGAGATCATGGCCCTGTTCGCCGGGCTGCCCGAACGCGGCACCAGCGTGCTGGTGGTCAGCCACGACCTGGCCCTGCTGCGGCACATGCGCAAGCGCGTGCTGGTGCTGGACCATGGCCGGCTGGTCGACGACATCTCCCCGCAGGACCTGGCCGAATGAGCGCCACGAACAAGGCCGTCGCGCCCTCCGCACCGTCGCGGCTGCGGGTCTGGTTCGACCAGCACCTGCACAGCCTGGCCTTCAGCGCCGGCCGCGCCGCGCGCAAGCCGTGGGCGACCCTGCTGACCGTTGCGGTCATGGGCCTGGCGCTGGCGCTGCCGCTGGGCCTGTCGATCGTGATGGACAACCTGCGCCATTTCGCCGGCAGCGTGCAGCAGTCGCGCGAGATCAACGTGTTCCTCGGGCAGGACGTGGATGCCGCCGCCGCTGGCGCGCTGGCCGCCACGCTGCGCGGCCGCGCCGATGTGGCCGCGGTCGAGCTGCGCGCGCCCGAGCAGGGCCTGGCGGAATTGCGCGAGGCCGGCCTGGGCGAGGCGATCGACGCGCTCGGTGACAATCCGCTGCCGACGCTGCTGGTGGTGACCCCGGCCGGCAGTGGCGGACCGGACGACGCGCGCCTGGCCGCGGAGCTGGACGCGCTGGCGCAGGTTGACCTCGTCCAGCACGATGCGTTGTGGCGCCAGCGCCTGGATGCCTGGCTGCACTTCGGCCAGCGCGTGGTCCAGGTGCTGTCGGTGCTGCTGGGCCTGGGCGCGCTGCTGGTTGTGGGCAATACCGTCCGGCTGGACATCCAGTCGCGGCGCGAGGAGATCGGCGTGCTGCAGCTGCTGGGCGCCGGAGATGGTTTCATCCGTCGCCCGTTCCTGTACCTGGGCATCTGGTACGGGCTGGGCGCAGGGGTACTGGCGCTGGGCCTGATCGCCGCGGCCGGCGGCGCGCTGGCCGGGCCGCTGGCCACGCTCAGCGGCAGCTATGGCAGCCAGTTCGCGCTCAAGGGACTGGATGCCCTGCACTCGTCGATGGTATTGGTGGGCACCGTCGCGCTGGGGTGGCTGGGGGCCTGGGCGGTCACCGGTCATTTCCTCCGCCAGACCCGCCCCACGGAGACCTGATGGCCGCGCACGACCTCAAGCACCTGATCAGCGAACACCCGCGGGTGATGGTCGCCGATGGATCCAAGCTGGTGCGCAAGCTGATCGCCGACGTGCTGGTGCGCGAGCTGCCCGGGGTGGAGGTGGTCGGATGCTCGAGCATCGCCGAGGCCCGCCAGGCGCTGGAGGACGGCACCGTCGACCTCGTCACCACCGCCCTGTCCCTGCCCGATGGCGATGGCATGGAGCTGGCGCGCAGCGTGCGCGCGGCCAACGGCCAGGCCTACGTCCCGGTGATCGTGGTGTCCGGTGACGCGCAGCAGCACCTGGTCGAGCGCCGTTTCAACGACTACGTCACCGACTACTTCGACAAGTCGCTGGGCCACGAGGCGCTGGCCGAGTTCATCCGCGGCTACGTGCAGCCGCAGGCGATTCCCGGCGCGCGGGTGCTGTACATCGAGGACAGCCGCGTGGTCGCCGAGGCCACCAAGCGCATGCTCGAGCGGCAGCAGCTGGATGTCCTGCACGTGCTCACCGCCGAGGAGGCGTTCGCCCTGCTGACCGCCGAGTCGCTGGGGCGGGTGCCGCGTATCGACCTGGTGCTGACCGACGTGACCCTCAAGGGCGAGCTCAGCGGCCGCGACGTGGTCGAGCGCATCCGGGTGGATTTCGACTACGGCAAGCGCCGCCTGCCGGTACTGGTGATGACCGGCGACGCCAACCGCCACAACCAGTCCGGCCTGCTGCGCGCCGGCGCCAACGACCTGGTGCAGAAGCCGATCGAAGAGCGCCTGCTGGTGACCAAGGTGCTGTTCCAGCTGCGCCTGGCGCGGCTGGAAGGCCGCTAGCCGCCACGCGCCGTCCAGCCGCCGCGGCGGGGACGGCCGATGCCTGGAACCGTGATGTCCGACGAACCCGCCATCCGCCTCGAACCGTCCTGGAAGGCGCGCATCGGCGACTGGCTGCTGCGGCCGGAGATGCGCGGGTTGTCCGCTTTCCTGCGCCAGCGCAAGGCCGCAGGCGCAGCGGTGTATCCGCCTGGTCCACAGATCTTCGCCGCCTTCGACGCGACGCCCTTCGACCAGGTCAAGGTGGTGATCCTGGGCCAGGACCCGTACCACGGTCCAGGCCAGGCCCACGGGCTGTGCTTTTCGGTGCTGCCGGGCGTGCCGGTGCCGCCCTCGCTGGACAACATCTTCAAGGAGATCGGCCAGGAGCTGGGCCTGCCGCGGCCGGAGCATGGCTGCCTGCTGCCGTGGGCGCGACGCGGCGTCCTGCTGCTCAACGCGGTGCTGACGGTGGAGCAGGGCAAGGCCGGAGCCCACCAGGGCAAGGGCTGGGAAGGGTTCACCGACCACGCGATCCAGACCCTGGCCAGCGGGCGCGAGGACCTGGTCTTCATGCTCTGGGGCAGCTACGCCCAGGCCAAGGGCCGGATCATCGATTCGCGCCGGCACCGGGTGCTGCGTGCGCCCCATCCCTCGCCCCTGTCGGCGTACCGGGGGTTCTTCGGCTGCGGCCATTTCGCCGCCGCCAACGAATACCTCGCACGTCGCGGCCAGGCGCCGGTGGACTGGTCCCTGCCCCCGCGCTGCGAGGTGGAGGCAATGCTGACGGCCGGTATTGATATCCGCCACATTTAGAACAATGGGTGATAAATAAGGCTGTTTATTTCATTTTTGAAATCAAACATCCTGTTGGCCATCGCAGCGACCCTGCTCCGCATCCCGCCGGATCCGCTCGTCCGAGGCCACCATGAATCACCTCTACGCATTGCTCGGCCGGATCGGCCTGTCCCTCATCTTCATCGTCTCCGGCTGGAGCAAGCTGGCCGCCTATGCCGGCACCCAGCAATACATGGAGGCCATGGGAGCTCCCGGCATGCTGCTGCCGCTGGTGGTCGCCCTGGAGATCGGCGGTGGCCTGGCGGTGCTCGCTGGCGCCTTCACCCGCACCGCGGCACTGGCGCTGGCCGTGTTCTCCCTCGCGGCTGCGGCACTGTTCCATGCCGACCTGGCCGACCAGAACCAGTTCATCCATCTGTTGAAGAATGTCGCGCTCGGCGGCGGCTTGATGATGCTGGCCGCCCACGGCGCCGGCGCGTTCAGCGTCGATGCCTGGCGCCGCCATCGCGACCTGTCCACCCTGAACCCCGGAGGTGCCCTGTGATCACCCTGCGTCCGGCCGCCGAGCGCGGCCATGCGAACCACGGCTGGCTGGATTCCTGGCACAGCTTCTCCTTTGCCGGCTACCACGACCCGGACCACGTGCACTGGGGTCCGCTGCGGGTCATCAACGAGGACCGGGTCGCCGGTGGCCAGGGCTTCGGCACCCACGGGCACCGCGACATGGAGATCATCAGCTACGTTCTCGAAGGCGCACTGGCGCACCGCGATTCCATGGGCAACGTCGAACGGATCCTTCCGGGCGAGGTGCAGCGCATGAGCGCCGGCACCGGCGTGACCCACTCGGAGTTCAACCCCGACCCGCAGCAGGCCGCGCACTTCCTGCAGATCTGGCTGCTGCCCGAGCGCACCGGGATCACTCCGGGGTACGAGCAGAAGCGCTTCGACCCGGAGGAGAAGCGTGGCCGGCTGCGTCTGGTGGCCAGCCGCGACGGCGCCGAGGGTTCGCTGAAGATGCACCAGGACGCACGCCTGTACGCCGGTCTGTTTGATGGCGCGGAGCAGGCGCGGCTGCCCCTGGCCCCGGGGCGGCTGGCGTACGTACACCTGGTCCGGGGCGCGGCGACGGTCAACGGCCATCGGCTGCAGGCCGGCGACGCCCTGCGTTACGTGGGCGAGCCGGACGTGGTGATCGAGGCCGGTGAGGACGCCGAGGTCCTGGTGTTTGACCTTCCGCCCCTGCCGGCCGGCTGAGCCGGCCGGGCCGGGGGTCACGGCGGCGTCGCATGCGGCGGCGCATACTCCCGGTCCGGGGCGGGGAATCCAACCGCCTGTTTTCCTTGCAGTTTCCTGAACCGGGTTGTTCCATTCGCGCAATGCTGGGGAACCCTTCCCGGCGTTAGCAGTCCAATCCCCCGATTGCTAAGATGACCGCCATGACCCAGACCATCCGTTCCACCGAGCTCGTCGCCAACAACCTGCCGGTCCCCAGCCCGCTTGGCTCGCTGGAGGCCTATATCGGCGCGGTGCACCAGATCCCGGTGCTGAGCGTCGACGAGGAGCAGGCGCTCGCACGCCGCTTCCGCGAGCACGAGGACCTGGACGCCGCCCGTGAGCTGGTGCATTCGCACCTGCGTTTCGTGGTGCACGTGGCCCGCGGCTACAACGGCTACGGCCTGCAGCTGGGCGACCTGGTCCAGGAGGGCAACATCGGCCTGATGAAGGCGGTCAAGCGTTTCGACCCGGACCTGGGCGTGCGCCTGGTCAGCTTCGCCGTGCACTGGATCCGCGCCGAGATCCACGAGTTCATCCTCAAGAACTGGCGCATCGTGAAGGTCGCCACCACCAAGGCCCAACGGAAGCTGTTCTTCAACCTGCGCCGGGCCAAGACCCGCCTGGGCTGGATGAATGCGGCCGAGGTCAGCGCGGTGGCCAGGGACCTGAACGTTTCCGAGCGCGAAGTGCTGGAGATGGAATCGCGCCTGTCCGGCCGTGACATCGGTTTCGACGCCCCTTCGGACGAGGACGACGACCACGCCCCGCCGTCGCCGGCCGCCTACCTGGTCTCGCGCGACGAGGATCCGTCGCAGGCCTACGAGCGTGCCGACAGCGAGGGCCACAAGCTGGACCTGCTGCGCGAGGGCCTGGCGGGCCTGGATGCGCGCTCGCGCGACATCATCGCGCGCCGCTGGCTGGACGAGGAGAGCAAGGTCACGCTGCAGGAGCTGGCGGACGAGTACGGCGTCTCCGCCGAGCGGATCCGCCAGATCGAGGCCAATGCGATGAAGAAGATGCGCGCGCTGCTGGCCGCCTGAGCCCACGCCGCACCCATGCGAACGGCCCGGTCATCCCGGGCCGTTCGCATGTCTGGCGTGGGACTGGCTCCGGCGCCGGTGGCATGACAAGCGGCGCGGGCGCTGCGATGCTGGCGCCGCTTCCGGGTGCACTTCCGGCGGCTCTCCCTACCTCTGCCCGTGCCTTCGCCGTGAGCCAGTTGCTGCTGCTGTCCGACCTGCTTGGCACCTTCGTGTTCGCCCTCAGCGGTGCCACGCTCGCGGTGCGCTACCGGCTGGACGTGTTCGGCGTGCTGGTCCTGTCCTGCGCGGCGGCGGTGTCCGGCGGCCTGGCGCGCGACGTGCTGATCGGCGCGCAACCGCCGGCGGCCCTGGCCGACTGGCGCTACCTGGCCACGGCGATGCTGGCCGGCGTGCTGACCTTCTACCGGCACCAGGCGATCGAGCGCATGCGCAATCCGGTGCAGGTGTTCGACGCCTTCGGCCTGGCCCTGTTCGCGGTGCTCGGCACCAGCAAGGCGCTGGACCATGGCGTGTCGCCCTTCGCCGCGACCCTGCTGGGCATGCTCAGCGGCATCGGCGGAGGGGTCGCGCGCGACGTGCTGGTGGCACGCATCCCGGTGGTGCTCAAGGCCGAGCTGTATGCGGTGGCGGCGCTGGTGGGTGGCGGGGTGGTGGCGGTGGCCGAGGTGTTCGCACTGCCACGCGGCGCGGCGATGCTGGCCGGTGCGGTGGCATGTTTCGGCCTGCGCTACATGGCCATCCGCCACGGCTGGCACCTGCCGGCCGCGCACCTGCCTGAAGATCGGGCCTGAGCGCTAGCGGCGCGGCTCGTGCGCGCCGCGACCGAGGATGATGCGCGCCGCGCGCTGGCGGCTCCAGTAGGCCCAGGCCCAGTTCCAGAGCACCGTCACCCGGTTGCGGAAGCCGATCAGGAAGAACAGGTGGGCCGCCAGCCAGAACCACCAGGCCGGGGCGCCGGAAAAGCGCAGCCCGCGCAGGTCCACGACCGCGGCCATGCGACCGATCGTGGCCAGGTTGCCGAAATCGCGGTAACGGAATGGCCGCGGCGGGGCACCCTGCAGCCGGGCCTGCAACGCGCGCGCCACGTGTCTGCCCATCTGCTTGGCGGCCGGAGCAACGCCCGGCACGGGGCTGCCGTCCTGTTGCACGGCTGCCAGGTCGCCGGCCACGAACACTTCCGGATAGCCCGGCACCGACAGGTCCGCTTCCACCGGCACACGTCCGGCGCGGTCCAAGGGCACGCCCAGCGATCGCGCCAGCGGCGAGGCGGCCACGCCGGCGGCCCAGACGATGGTGCGCGAACGCACGTAGGCCTCCCCCAGCCGGTAGCCTCCGGCGTCGATGCCGGTCACCGGAACGCCCGTGCTCACCTCCACGCCCAGCTTCTGCAGCTGGTGGCGGGCCTTCTCCGACAGTTCCTCCGGGAAGGAGGCCAGCACGCGCGGCCCGGCTTCGATCAGGCGCACGCGCGCGCTGGCCGGGTCGATGTTGCTGAACTGGTCGCGCAGGGTGTGGCGCGCGATCTCCGCCAGGGTGCCGGCCAGTTCCACGCCGGTTGGACCGCCTCCGATGATGGCGAACTCCAGCCATGCCGCGCGCTCGGCTGGATCGGCACAGGCCTCCGCCTGTTCGAACGCCAGCAGCAGCTTGCGCCGAAGGTCCAGGGCGTCGTCCAGTGATTTCAGGCCCGGCGCGTGCTCGGCCCACTGGTCGTTGCCGAAATACGAGTGGGTGGCGCCACTGGCCAGCAGCAGGTAGTCATACCGGAGCGCGCGGCCATCTTCGAGGGCGACCGCGCGGGCTGCCGGATCGACACCGGTGGCCTCGCCCAGGCGGATCTCCACGTTGCGCTGGCGGCGCAGGATGTGTCGCAGCGGTGCGGCGATGTCGGTGGCCGACAGGCCGGCGGTGGCGACCTGGTACAGCAGCGGCTGGAACAGGTGGTGGTTGTGGCGGTCGACCAGGGTGATGCGCAGCGGCGCCCAGGCCAGCGCGCGGGTGGCCCACAGCCCGGCGAAACCGCCTCCGATCACGACCAGGTGGGGAAGGTCGGAACGGTCTGCGGTCATTGCGGCCTCCAGCTGTGCACGTCAGGTCGGATCGTGGTCGATGAGCGAATGCCGGCGCGTGTCGGGCATCCACAGGTACACCAGCAGCGAGCCTGCGATACACGCGGTGACGTACCAGTAGAAGCCACGCTCCATGCCATTCTGTTTGAACCACAAGGCCACGTATTCGGCGGTGCCGCCGAAGGTCGCCACGGTGATCGCATACGGCAGTCCCACGCCCAGCGCGCGGATCTCCACCGGGAACAGCTCGGCCTTCACCACCGCGTTGATCGCGGTGTAGCCACTGACCACCACCAGCGCCGCCAGCACCAGCCAGAACGCCTCGCCGGCGCCCTGCACGGCCTGCAGGTGATCCAGGATCGGCACCGTGAGCAGGGTACCCAGCACGCCGAAGGCGATCAGCACCGGGCGCCGGCCGATGCGGTCGGACAGCGCGCCGACCACCGGTTGCAGCAGCATGTACACGAACAGGGTGCCGGCATTGACCCGTGCGGCACTCTCGCTGGAGAGGCCGGCGCTGTTGACCAGGAACTTGTGCACGTAGGTGGTGTACGTATAGAAGGCCACGGTGCCGCCCATGGTCAGGCCGACAACGCTCAGCAGCGCGCGCGGATGCTGCAGCAGTGCGCGCAGCGTGCCCTGCCGGCGCTGGTGCGCCGGTGCGCCGTCGGACTCGCTGCGCACGAAGGATTCGGTCTCCAGCATGGTCCGCCGCAGCCACAGCGCCACCAGCGCGGCCAGCGCGCCGATCGCGAACGGGATGCGCCAGCCCCAGGCACGCAGCTGGTCGGCATCCAGCAGCAGCTGCAGCGACAACAGCACGCCCAGCGCCAGCAGGTGGCCCATCACCAGGGTGACGTACTGGAAACTGGACCAGAAACCACGGTGCGCGCGGCTGGCCATCTCGCTGAGGTAGGTGGCCGAGGTGCCGTACTCGCCGCCCACCGACAGGCCCTGCAGCAGGCGCGCCAGCACCAGCAGCACCGGCGCGGCGATGCCGATGCTGTCGTAGCCGGGCGTGAGCGCGATCAGCAGCGAGCCGCCACACATCATCCATACCGACAGCAGCAGCGCCGCCTTGCGGCCATGGCGGTCGGCGTGGCGGCCCAGCAGCCAGCCACCCAGCGGGCGCATCAGGAAGCCGACCGCGAAGATCGCCGCGGTCTTCAGCAGCTGGCTGGTGCGGTCGCCGCCGGGGAAGAACACCTGGGCGAAATACAGCGAGAACGCCGCGTAGGCGTACCAGTCGTACCATTCCACCAGGTTGCCGACCGAGCCGCTGAAGATGCTGCGCAGGCGCTGGGCGGGCGTGAGTTCGCGGATTGCGGCCATCGGCCGATCATGGCACGCCCGGTCACCACAGGGCGCCGCGGCGATGCCCTGTGCCAGACTTCCCCCACTCCAAGCGAGGTGCCTGCCATGGCAGAACCGGAAAAGCGCATTGCCCTGCTGATCGACGCCGACAACGCGCCGTCGGCCAAGATCGACCTGGTGCTGGCCGAGGTCGCCCGCCACGGCGTGGCCAACGTCCGCCGCGCCTATGGCAACTGGAAGAGCCACAACCTCAAGGGCTGGGAGGCGGTGCTGCACGAGTACGCGATCCGCCCGATCCAGCAGTTCGCCTACTCCAGCGGCAAGAATGCCTCGGACATGGCGATGGTGATCGACGCCATGGACCTGCTGTACGCGCGCAACCTGGACGGCTTCGCCATCGTCTCCAGCGATGCGGATTTCACCCCGCTGGTGATGCGCCTTCTGACCGACGGCATGAAGGTGTATGGCTTCGGCGAGAAGAAGACGCCATCGCCGTTCGTCAACGCCTGCTCCAAGTTCACCTACGTCGAGGCGCTGGGCAGCCCGGCGGCCGACAACGGCCAGGCTGGCAACGCCACCACCAAGGACGTGCAGGAGCTGCGCAGCGACGCGCGCCTGGTGCAGATGCTGCGCAGCGCGGTGGACGCGGGCAGCGGCGACGACGGCTGGACCCGGCTGGACGTGGTCGGCAGCCAGATCGGCAACCAGGCGTCGTTCGATCCGCGCAACTACGGCTACCGCAAGCTCAGCGACCTGGTGAAGGCCACGGACCTGTTCGAGATGCGCGAGGAGGGCAAGACCCTGTGGGTGCGCGACAAGCCGCGTCGCCGCGCGCCGGCGAAGAAGAAGGCCGGCTGAGCCGGCGTCTGCGTCCCGCGGGAGCCGGCGGGAACCGTTGCCCGGCGCGGCGGTCAGTGGTGCTGGGCCAGGCCGCTGGAGAAGGATCTCGTGGAAGGCAGGGAAGGCAATCCGCGGCCAGGCGCGCCGGAGTCCCGGGATGCGCGTGAGCCGGCGCAGTGGCGCTGGCTCGCGATGTTCCTGGCCGCCGCGGTACATGGACCGATCGTCCTGCTGCTTGCGGGTTCGGGTTGGCAAGGCGGAGGGAAGTCGCGGCATGAAACCGTGGAGCGCATGCGCATCACGTGGTCGGAGAGGCCGCTGCCGCCCGGGCCGGAGGCGGCGGTGGAACCGGGCTCCCGGCATGCGCCGGCGCTGGCAGTCACGCCGGCGAGGCCTGGGGCAGTGCGCCAGGGCGGGCTGAAGGAAGTCGACGAGGCAAGGCTCGGGATTCCAGTCGTTGCAGACGACGCATGGGTGGTTCCGGCGCCGTCGCCCGCGGAGGGACACAGCTTCCGGCGCGACCTGTTCGGTCCGGCAATCAACGCACGCCCGCCGCCGCAGGCCCACCTGCCCCGCCTGCAGATGCACGACAGCTCGCTGGCAGGGCGCTGGCCCGAACAGGCGCGGCGCATCGACTGCGGCGAGCTCGCCGCCGCCATGCGCGCCGGCAGCGAGACCCTGGTTGGCGGTGGCCATGGTCCCGGAGCGCGACGGCCGATGGGCGGCGCAGCCAGCAGCGAGACCCTGCTCCAGTCGATGAAGCGGCGTGGTTGCGGACGCTAGCGGCGCCGGCAACCGCCGTCCTCAGTACAGGTCCATCGGATCCACGTCCAGCGACCAGCGTGTGCGCCGCGCCTCCGGCAGTGCGTACAGGGCCGGAAGCGCTGCATCCAGACACGCATGCAGCGCGCGCCGGTGCGCGGAGGACAGCAGCAGCTGCATGCGGTAGTGGCCGGCCCGGCGCGGCATCGGCGCGCTGATCGGACCATGCAGCTCCACCTGCGGCGCGCCCCCTGCGCAGGCGGCTTCTTCCAGCGCATGCCGGGCGGCGCGCAGGAAGGCGGTGGCCGCCTCGACCTGCGGCGCTTCGGCGCGCAGCATCGCCAGGTGCGCGTACGGCGGGAACCCGGCCGCCTGGCGCTGTTCGAGTTCGGCGTCGGCGAAGGATTCGTAACCGCCGGCGATCAGCGCGTGCAGCAGCGGATGGTCCGGGTGGTGCGTCTGCCACCACACCTCGCCGGGCCTGCGCGCGCGTCCGGCGCGGCCTGCCACCTGCACCAGCAGCTGGGCCAGCTTCTCGCCACCGCGGAAGTCGGAGGAGAACAGGCCCTCGTCCACCCCGACCACCACCACCCGGGTCAGGTTGGGCAGGTCGTGGCCCTTGGCCAGGATCTGGGTGCCGACCAGGATGCCGGGCGCGTCGCCGAGCTCGGCCAGCAGCTTCTGCAGGCCGTCGCGGCGGGCGGTGGTGCCACGGTCGATGCGCAGCACCGGCCAGCCGGCGAAGCGCTCGGCCAGCAGCTCCTCCAGGCGCTCGGTGCCCACGCCCTGCGGCTGCAGGGCCAGGCTGGCGCAGTCCGGGCAGGCCAGCGGACGCGACTGGCGGTGGCCACAGTGGTGGCAGACCAGGCGTCCGCCGCCGGCATGCACGGTCAGCGGAGTGGTCTGCAGGGTGGTGCTGCAGCGCGGGCAATGCGCGCTCCAGCCGCAGTCATGGCACAGCAGCACCGGCGCATAGCCGCGGCGGTTCTTGAACACCAGCACCTGGCCACCTTCGCCCAGCGCGGCCTCGATCATCTGCAGGGTTTCCGGGGCCAGCCCGGCCTGCAGCGGGCGCTTGCGTACATCCAGGATCCGCACCGAAGGCGGGCGTGCGTCGCCGGCGCGGTGGCGCAGGCGCAGGTAGCCGAAGCGGCCGGCGCGGGCGTTGTGCAGGGTCTCCAGCGAGGGCGTGGCGCTGCCCAGCAGTACCGGCACGTCCAGCGCCTTGCCGCGCACCAGGGCGAAATCGCGGGCGTGGTAGCGGATGCCGTCCTGCTGCTTGTAGCTGCCGTCGTGTTCCTCGTCCACCACGATCAGCCCGGCCTGCGGCAGCGGGGTGAACACCGCCGAGCGGGTGCCGACGATCACCCGCGCCTGGCCGCGCCAGGCGGCGGCCCAGACCCGGGCGCGCTCGCCGTCGGCCAGGCCGGAGTGCAGCGCGTGCACCGGTACGCCGAGGCGGGCGCGGAAGCGGGCCAGGGTCTGGGGGGTCAGCCCGATCTCCGGCACCAGCACCAGCGCCTGGCGGCCGCGGGCCAGGCAGTCGGCGATGGCATGCAGGTAGACCTCGGTCTTGCCGCTGCCGGTGATCCCTTCCAGCAGCACCGGGCTGAAGCCGCGGGCGGCGGTCAGCAGCTCGATCGCCGCCTGCTGCTCCGGGTTGGGCGGCGGGCCGGGACGGGGTGCCGGGGCGACGGCGTCGGCCGGCACCGCACGCCGCTCCGCCAGCCCGCGCTTGTGCAGGGCACGGGCGGCCTCACGCCAGCCGTCGATCTCCAGCGCCAGCCGGTCCTCGTCCAGGGCACCGGCCTGCAGCAGGTCGGCCAGGCGCCGGGTGCGCGTGCCGCGGCGCAGGCTGGCGGCTGTGGTCTGACCGGCCTCGGTCAGCGTCCAGGCCCAGGCGTGGGTGTCCGGCAGCGGCTCGCCGCCGCGCAGTGTCGCCGGCAGTGCCGTGGCGAAGACCTCGCCGGCCGGCGCGTGGGTATAGCGGCCCAGCCAGCGCAGTGACTCCAGCAGCTCGCCCCGCAGCAGCGGCGCGGGATCCGCGAAGCCGATCGCCTGGCGCAGGCCTTCGGCCACATCCGCCGGCCCCACGGCTGCCACCACCCCGACCAGCTCGCGCTGGCCGAACGGCACCCGCACCCGACGGCCCACATCGGCCGGCCAGGCTTCGCTGCCGACGGGGGGCAGGTAGTCGAACAGGCGGGGCAGGGGGACCGGCAGGGCGACGCGGAGGCAGGCCGGCGGAGAGGAGGGAGGCATGCGTGAAGTCTAAGGCCGGGCCGCCCCGCCGGACGGCCGGCAGCTTGCACGCGTTTGCTTCGGCCCGTCTCTCTAAAGCCGACGTAAACGGCCGTCACAGTTGGAGAAACGCCGTTATCCACACAAGCTGTGGATAAAGGTGTGTATGAACCGGTGGCTTCACGCCGCAAATACCCGTACACAAGGGCGCCGGTCAGGTTGGTCAAAAAAGCGCCACAGTCGAAAAGCTTTTGTGATCAGCTACTTGGCCGTGGAACCCTTGGTGGCCCCGGGATGCGCTTCACCTCGGGCGCCCGCGCATGACCGTTTTTTTGCGCTGTGCACAACCGGATCCGGCGCAAGCATTGCAAACACGGGGGAGAGCGGCTCGGAGGGCATCCGTCAAGGCGCGGCCGCGGCCGCCGGGCGCATATCATCGCTGGCCTGTTACCGCCGCCACGGGCTGCCCGTCTTGTCCCCATCCGCCGATGTACCGCCCGCACTGGCCGCCTTCCTGAGAGGGAGTGAGCGCCGCGCGTGGGTCTTTCTCTGGCTTCAGGGCGGCCAGGCCGAGGCGGCCGACCAGGCCCTGGCCGCGGCGACCCGCGCGTTCCAGGCCGAGGCCGCGCGGCTGCCGATGGCGCAGTGGCCGGGGCGCTACTGGCGGCTGCTGTCCGCCTGCCCGCTGGAGAGCCCCGACGGCGAATGGAGCGGGGACCTGGCCGTGCTCGCCACCGCCGCGCCGCAGGACCGCCGCGCGCTGCTGCTGCGCCTGGCGGCGGGTCTGGACGAGCAACCGGCCGCGGACGCCCTGGGCGTGGCCCTGGACACCTACCGGCAGCGGCTGGCGGCAGCCTGTCCCCGGGACGCGGCCGGCGCGGTGGATGCCGGCGCCTGGCACCGGCTGGCGCAGGCGATCCAGCAGGCCGCCCGCGACCTGCCGGACGCGCGGCTGGAGCGGATCGCCGAACTGCGCGACACCGCCCTCAGCGGGCACGGCATGCCGGTGGCGGACACCGCCGGGGCCGAACCTTTGCCGCCGCACGACGCGCACCGCGTCCCGGCCCCGCGCCGGCGGCGCCCGGGTCCGCTGCCGCTGGCGCTGATCGTGCTGGTGGCCGTGGCGGCGGCCACCGCCTGGTGGCTCCTGCGGCCCAGCGGTGCTGTCCTGCCCCCGCTGTCCGGACAGGACGCGGTGGAGGTCGACGACCTGCGCGTGCACGACCGCGGACCGATCCTGGTCGAGCCGCTGCCCGATGCCGATCCACCGGCGGTGGCGGCCGACCCGATGCCCCCGCCAATGGCCGAGCCGCCGGCCGATCCGGTGGTGGCACAGATGGACTTCCTGTCCTGGTACGCGGCCGGGGCGCCGGATTCGCGGATCGAGCGCGAAGCCGACAGCGACGGCGCCATGCAGCCCGTGGCCGCGCCGGTTCCGGACGGGCCGGCGGTGCCCGCGGCACAGGCGTGGGCGCAGCTGCGCCCGTTCGAGCAGGCCAGCCTGCGCGAGGCCGCCGCGCGCTTCCAGGCGCTGGACCCGGGCGAGCAGGCCAGCCTGCGCCGCCGTTTCGGCGCGCTGGACCGCATGGAGCGTCGCGGCTGGGCCTTCGGCCCGGACCTGGGCCGCGACTGGCCGGGCCTGCAGCCATGGCTGGGGTTCGTTCCGGAAGAGGAGCGCGCGCCGCTGCTGGCGGTCCTGCGCGCGATGGACAGCCCGCAGCGCGCGCTGCTGGCCGAGTTGCTGCGACGGCAATCGCCGGCCGGGCGGGTCGACCTGCGCCGCGAACTGGTCGTGGTGCCCGCGCCGCGGCGTGCCAGCTGGCTGGAAGAAGCGTCCCTGCGCTGAGCGCGCGCGACCCTACAGGCGGGCCAGGCTCACCAGCAGCAGCCCCAGCGCCGCCACCCCGAGCATCAGCGCATACAGTCCGCCGACGAGGGTGAACTTCACCACTGTCAGCGGCCAGCGCTCGGCATAGACCCGCTTCTGCATCAGCAGCAGGTAGCCGGGCATCCACAGCCACAGCAGCAGCGCAGGCACCACCAGGCCCGCGCCGGCCCACGGCACGTGGGCATCGGACCAGCGCGCGAGCACCGCCAGCCCCATCTGGCCGAGCAGGGCCAGGCACAGGAAGGCGTGGCTGTAGAGCGCCACGACCAGGTGTTCCAGGTACAGCCGGCCGCTGCCGATGTACGCCAGGCGCAGCAGCAGCGCCAGCACCGGCACCAGCACGAACAACGCGGTCGGCACGCTGCCGAGGAACGCGTGCTTGAGCAGCTCCGGGTCTTCGCGCAGGCGCGCGATGTTGCGCTCCATCCGTCGTCCCACCGCTTCCACCCAGCCTGATGGCGGGGCCTGCGGGGGGGCCACCTGCAACGTGCTCGGCGCCGGCGTGCCACCCAGTGCCCGCACGCGGGCATCGGCCTGCGCGTGCAGTTCGGCGATGCTGCGGTCGAAACCGGCGCGCGCCGGCGCCAGGGCCGGCGGCAGCGAATCGCGGGCACGCGCCAGTTCGGTGGTCTGCTCACGCCGCACGCGCTCCACCTCCGCCACCGTGGTCGCCCGGGCGAGGGCCGGATCGACCGCCTGAACCTCGATCCCGCCAGTGCCGTCGCCGCCGAAATGCACCACCGCGCGGCCGACGAAGAAGGTCAGTACGCACAGGATCACGAACAGCCGCATGGGCGCCACGTAGGGTGCGCGGCGGCCCTCCAGGTAGTCCTGCGCCAGCCGGCCCGGCGCCAGCAGCCGGCGCAGGGTGCGGAAGATGCGGCCGTCCAGGTGCCAGAACGATTCGAACACCTCCTCCACCGCATGGGCGAAGCTGCGCACCGGGCTGTGCGCGTGCTGTCCGCAGGCGTGGCAATAGTCGCCCTGCAGCGGCGTGGCGCAGTTGGCGCAGGCGTGCGGGTGGTCCGGGTGCATGGCGTGGTGGCCGTCACGGGAGGCGGGTAACATAGCGATCCGCCGGAGCCCGGTGCCAGTGCCCCCGGCACGGCCGCAGCCCGCGACACCGTCCCGCCCCATGTCCGCCTCCCCCCTGCCGGCGCGCCGCCTCGGCCCGGAACTGCGCGCCACCACCACGCTTGCGCTGCCGCTGGTGCTGGGGCACGTCTCCACCGGCCTGATCGGCTTCGTCGACAACGTCATCGCCGGTCACCACAGCACCCTGACCCTGGCGTCGGTCACCGTCGGCACCGCCCTGCTGTGGTTGCCGATGATGGTCCCGATCGGCACCCTGATCGCCCTGACCGCCTCGATCTCGCAGCTGGACGGTAGCGGCCGCCGCGAGCGCATCGCGCCGCTGTTCCGCCAGGCGCTGTGGCTGGCCGCCGGCCTGGGCCTGCTGATGTTCGGCTTCCTGAGCCTGGCGCCGCTGGCGCTGGCCGCGGCGGGCATCGCCCCGGAGATCGTTCCCGGCGCGACCGCTTTCGCCCACGCCATCCGCTGGGGCGTACCGGCGCTGATCCTGTTCTTCTGCATGCGCTACCTGAGCGAGGGCCTGCACTGGACCCTGCCGACAATGGTCCTGGGCTTTTCCGGCCTGGCCGTGCTGGCGCCGCTGGGCTACGTGCTGACCTTCGGGGTCGGGCCGCTGCCGGAGCTGGGGCCTGCGGGCCTGGGCGCGGCCTCGGCCATCGTGATGTGGCTGCAGGCCCTGGGCTTCGCCGCGTACCTGGTGCGCTCGCGCCGGTTCGCACCGCTGGGGCTGTTCGCGCGTTTCGACCCCCCGCGCTGGAGCGACATCCGCGGCCTGCTCGCCACCGGCCTGCCGATCGGGGTGACGGTGTTGATGGAGGGGGGGCTGTTCATCGCCACCGCGCTGCTGATCGCCCGGCTGGGCGAGGTGCCCGCGGCCGCACACCAGATCGCGATCAACGTGTCCGCGCTGTGCTTCATGGTGCCCATGGGCCTGGCCGAGGCCACCACCGTGCGCGTGGGCCGCGCGCTGGGCGCTGGCGACCCGTACGGCGTGCGCCAGGCCACGCGCGCCGGCTACGTCATCGTGCTGGCGACCCAGGCCTGCTCGGCGCTGGTACTGGTGCTGGGCCACGACGCCATCGTCGGCATCTATACGCGCGACGTGGCCGTGGCCGCCACCGCCTCGGTGCTGCTGCTGTACGCGGCCACCTTCCAGTTCCCCGACGGGCTCCAGGTGATGTCCGCCGGTGCCCTGCGCGGGCTGCGCGACACGCGCGTGCCGATGGTCCTGGCCATGCTGTCCTACTGGGGCGTGGGCATGCCGCTGGGCGCCTGGCTCGGCCTGGGGCTGGGCCGGGGGCCGCAGGGCATGTGGACCGGGCTGATCCTGGGCCTGGCCACCGCCGCGGTGCTGATGGGCTGGCGCCTGCGGTACAGCCTGCGACACCTGCCGCCGGCCACCTCCGGGGGCACGACCTCCGGCACGGTGACTTCAGGCGCATGAATCCCGATGCCCGCGCGGCTATGCTGCCGTGCAATACCCGCAAGACCGCCGTCGTCCGCTGGAGCCCTTGATGAATCCCCCGCCGCTGCCCCGCCGCCGCAACCCCGTCGCCGCCTTCTTCGTCGGGCTCTGGGACGTGATGAACTTCACCCGCAGGCTGATCCTCAACCTGCTGTTCTTCGGCCTGCTGTTCCTGATCCTGGTCGGCTTCGTGGTCGCGGTCGGCCGCGGCGGCGGTGGCGCCGGTCCGATCCAGGAGCGCACCACCCTGGTGCTGGCGCCGGAAGGCCGCCTGGTGGAACAGTTCAGCACCGACCCGGTCAGCCGCGCACTGGCCAAGGCCATGGGCAACCAGGACGTGGGGGAGGTGCAGCTGCGCGACCTGCTGCGCGCCATCGAAGCGGCGCGCAACGACAGCAACATCGAGCGCGTGGTGCTGCACCTGGACGGCCTGCAGCCTTCCGGCTACGCCTCGCTGCGCGAGGTGGCCTCGGCGCTGGCCGGGCTGCGCGCCGCCGGCAAGCAGGTGGTCGCCTTCTCCGAGAACCTGGGCCAGAACCAGTACCTGCTGGCGGCCCAGGCCGACGAGGTCTACCTGGACCCGATGGGCAGCCTGCTGCTGGAAGGCATGGGCCGCTACCGCCAGTACTTCCGCCAGGGCCTGCAGGAAAAGCTGGGCGTGGACGTGCACCTGTTCCGCGTCGGCGAGTACAAGTCCGCGGCCGAGCCGTACATCCTCGACGCCGCCTCGCCCGAGTCCAAGGAAGCGGACCTGTACTGGATGAACGACATCTGGGGCCGCTACCTGCAGGACGTGGCGACCGCCCGCAAGCTGGACGCGGCCCGGCTGACGGCGGCGATCAACGACCTGCCGGCCGGCATCGAGGCCGCCGGCGGCGACATCGCCGCCCATGCGCTGGGGCTGAAGCTGGTCGACGGGCTGAAGACCCGCGAGGAAGTGATGGACCTGCTGGCCGAGCGCGGCGTGGCCGACGAGGACGACGAGCTGGGCTTCCGCAACATCGACATGGGCGGCTACCTGCAGCACCTGGACCGCAAGGCCCTGCCGCTGGACAACCGCCCGCAGGTGGCGGTGGTGGTGGCCGAGGGCGAGATCACCGGGGGCGACCAGCCGGCCGGCCGCATCGGCGGCGAGTCCACCGCGGCCCTGCTGCGCCAGGCGCGCGAAGAGGACGCCATCAAGGCCGTCGTCCTGCGCGTGGATTCCCCCGGTGGCGAGGTGTTCGCGTCCGAGCAGATCCGCCGCGAGGTCGAGCTGCTCAAGGCCGCCGGCAAGCCGGTGGTGGTGTCGATGGGCGACCTGGCCGCTTCCGGCGGCTACTGGATCAGCATGAATGCCGACCGCATCTACGCCGATCCGTCCACGATCACCGGCTCGATCGGCATCTTCGGCCTGGTGCCCAACTTCACCCGCACGCTGGACAAGATCGGCGTGCATACCGACGGCGTGGGCACCACCCGCTTCGCCGGCGCGTTCGACGTCACCCGGCCGCTGGACCCGGAAGTGGGCCGCGTGATCCAGGCGGTGATCGACAAGGGCTATGCCGACTTCATCGGCAAGGTGGCGACGGCGCGCAAGCGCAGCGTCGAGCAGGTCGACGAGGTGGCACGCGGCCGCGTGTGGAGCGGCGCCCAGGCCAAGGAACTGGGCCTGGTCGACGAACTGGGCGGGCTGGGCGAGGCGATCGCCGATGCCGCCGTGCGCGTGGACCTGGAGAAGGGCAAGTACCGCGTGGCCTACGTGGAGAAGCCGACCACCCCGTTCGCGCAGTTCATGGCCGGCCTGGCCGGCAGCCGCGTCGGCGCCCTGCTGCTGGACGACTCGGGCGTTGCCCGTGCCGCGCTGGCGCGCACCATGCCCGAGACCGAGGCCCAGCTGCGGTTCGTGGAGAACGCGCTGCGCGACCGCGGCGGCGCACCGGTGAAATCGCTGGCCTACTGCTTCTGCGGGCTGTAAGCCGCCGCCCGGTGCAGCATCGACGGCCCCGCCCCGGCGGGGCCGTTTTCAATTGCGCGCCGGTAACCTCAGCGTGCCGCGGCAGCCGCCGCGTCCGCCGCCTTCGGCTCGGGGGGGCGGTCGGTAGGCGGCGGTTCCGGACGGCACGCGGCCAGCACCGACACGCACACCAGCCCGGCTGCCGATGCGCGCCACGCGCGCGGGAGGAAGGATCGAAGGACGGATCGCATGCACCGGTCCATGCCGCACTCCTCGCAGGGCTCGCCGGGTATCCTACGCCGCATGGCTACCCACCGTTGGCGACTGGATGGACAACTGGCGCTGGTCACCGGCGCCAGCGCCGGCATCGGCCTGGCCATCGCCCATGAGCTGGCCGCCCTCGGGGCGCACCTGCTGCTGGTGGCGCGCAACGAGGATCCGCTGCAGGACGCCGTGGAGGAACTGGAGGCGCGCCACCCGGACCAGGCCTTCCACGCGATGGCCGCCGACGTGGCCGACGACGACGACCGCCAGGCGATCCTGGACTGGGCCGAGGACCACGGCGACGGCCTGCACATCCTGGTCAACAACGCCGGCGGCAACCTGACCCGGCCGGCGATCGAGTACACCGAGGACCAGTGGCGCTCGATCTTCGAGACCAACCTGTTCTCGGCCTTCGAGCTGTCGCGCAGCGCGCACCCGCTGCTGGCGCGGCACGCCTCCACCGCGATCGTCAACGTCGGCAGCGTGTCCGGCCTGACCCACGTGCGCAGTGGCGTGGTCTACGGCATGACCAAGGCGGCCATGCACCAGATGACCCGCAACCTGGCCTGCGAATGGGCACCGGATGGCATCCGCGTCAACGCGGTGGCGCCGTGGTACATCCGCACACGCCGCACCTCCGGTCCGCTGGCCGACCCGGACTACTACGACCAGGTGCTCGACCGCACCCCGATGCGTCGCATCGGCGAGCCGGAGGAAGTGGCCGGCGCGGTGGCCTTCCTGTGCCTGCCGGCGTCCTCGTATGTCACCGGCGAATGCATCGCCGTGGACGGCGGCTTCCTGCGCTACGGCTTCTGAGGCCGCGGCGGGCGCGGGTGCTCGCTCAGGTGCGGAGCGCGCGCTCGGGCACGTCGATCTCCATCGCCAGCGCCAGGTGGTCGGAGAACGCGGCCGGCAGCGCCTTCGCGCCGGCGCAGCGCAGCTCGCCGCTGACCAGGATGTGGTCGATCGCCCGTTGCGGCTTCCAGCTGGGGAAGGTGGGGACCACGCACTCCGGCGGCCGCAGCCCGGTGTTGCGGTAGAGGACTTCCATCTCCGGCTGGTCCGGCAGGCAGTTGAAGTCGCCCATCAGCACCGCGTTGGGGTGGTCCTGAAGCAACTCGGCGATGAAGGACAGCTGCGACAGGCGCGACTTGGCGCCCAGCGACAGGTGGGCCACGGCCACCGTCAGGCCCTCGTTGCCATCGCCGAAGTGGCCCAGCAGCACGCCGCGGCCGCGGATCCGGCCGGGCAGGGCATGGTCGCTGGTGCGCACCGGCTCCAGCTTGCTGAGCAGGCCGTTGGCGCTGGAAGCCACGCCGCCGACGCTGCGGTTGGGCTGGTGGGTCCAGTAGTGGAAGCCGGCGCGCTGGGCCAGGTAGTGGGTCTGGTTGGTGAACCCCGAACGCAGGCTGCCCGGATCGGCCTCCTGCAGGCCGACGATGTCGTGGCCGCTGGCCAGCTGGGCGATCGCATCCAGGCTGGTGCGCTTGCTGCCGGCCGGCAGCGCGTGCGACCAGCTGCGGGTGACGTAGTCGCTGTAGCGGCGGGTGCTGGAGCCGGCCTGGATGTTGGCGCTCAGGATCCGCAGCCGGCGCGCGCTGGGTGCGCCGGCCTCGAGCATGGTGCCGCCCGGCTCGGTGGCCAGCGCGTCGGGATCGGGCGGGGTATCCATGCCGGCTCCTGCGTGGCGCTCAGCGCGCCGCGCGCTCCTGCGCGACCAGCCACTCGGCGGTGGCCAGCATCTTCTCGAATCCCTGCTGGTCCACGTTGATGGTGTATTTGCCGGCCACCACCAGCGCCGGAGTGCCGTCGACCTGGGTGCGCGCGGCGAACTGGCGCGCGCGGTTGACCTTGGCGTCGACGCCGAAGCTGTTGAAGGTATCGGTGAAGCGCTTGGCGTCCACGCCGTGCTTGGCGTAGAACGGCGCCAGCTCGGCGGCGCCGACGTTGGCATTGACCACCATGCTGCGCTCCAGGTGGATCGCCGCGAACATCGCCTGGTGGGTCTGTGGCAGTACGCCCAGCGCCTCGGCGGCGTAGTAGGCGCGCGCATACGGCGTCCAGAAGCCGCCGAAGGCGCCTGGCACCAGGACCACGTTCACGTCGGCCGGCTGGCGCCGGGCCCACGCCTCGAACACCGGGTCGAACTGGGCGCAGTGCGGGCAGGTGTAGCCGAACACCTCGGCCACCTCGATCTTGCCGGCCACCGGCTGGAACGGCTGGCCGTTGTCGATCACCTTGTAGTCCACGCCGGCCACCGGGGCCGGGCCGGACGGGGCCGCCGGTGCCGGGGCCGCGGCCGCGCCGGGCGCGGCGTCCCCGGCGGCGGCCGGAGCGGCATCGGCGGGGGCCGCCGGCTGCGCGGGCGCGACATCGCCGGCCGGAGCCGGGGCGTCCTGGGCGGCGGGGGTGTTGTCCTGGCCGGAGCATGCCGCCAGGGCGGCCATCAGGATCAGGGACAGGGTCAGGCGCATCTTCATGGGATCTCTCCAGGGAAATCGAGGATCGGCCAGCGGCCGTCAACGGGAAGTCGGTGGGGTGCGCGCGGCGGCGCGCTCGCGTGCGACCAGGGCATCGGTGATCCGCAGCATGTCGGCAAAGTCCCGCCCGCGCACGCGGTAGCGGCCGTTGACCACCAGGGTCGGCGTGCCTTCCAGCCCCGCCTGGCGGATCCAGGCGGCGGACCGGGCCAGCTGCGCCTCCACGGCCGGGTCGGCCATGGCCGCGCGGAAGCGGTCGCCGTCCACGCCGTACCCGGCGAAGAAACCGCCAAGCTCCTGCGCGGTCGGGTTGCGCGGCAGGGTGCCGCGCTCATGCAGCGCTGCGAACAGCGCCGGATGGGTGCGCGCGGTCAGCCCCAGCTGCTGCGCGGCGAAGTACGCCCGCGCCCAGACATCGCCGCGGCCACCATAGGCGACCGGCACCGGAACCAGGTCCACGTCCTTGGCCTGGCGCCGCTTCCACTCCTGCAGGTGCGGCTCGAAGTGGGCGCAGTGCGGGCAGGTGTAGGCGAAGATCTCGGCCACCTCCACCCGCCCGGCGCGCGGCGACCAGGCGCCGGCCTCGATGCGTACGTAGTCCACGCCCTCGGCCGGGACCGGCGCGGCGGCGCTGGCGGACGGAGCCCAGGCCAGCAGGAGCAGCATCACGGCGGCGAGCAGGGGTCTCATGGGCGGGCGTCCTGGGATGGCGGCGTACGGCGTCCGGAAAAAATGACGCCGGCCACCAGGGCCGGCGCAAGATCATCAGGGAGGGACTGCCTTCACTCCGACCGGGGCCGGCAGCGGAAGTTCACTGGCGGGCGGTGGCTTCGGCGGCGGCCACGTCGTCGGCGTGGTTGTGCAGGCCCTGCAGGTAGCTGGCCAGGCCGCCGATCTCCTCGTCGGTCAGCTTCGAGGCGACCCTGGCCATGATGTGGAACATCGCCGGGTCGCGCTCGCTGGTGACACCGGCGCGGTACTCCTCCAGGCGCCGGGCGGTGTAGTCGGACATCTGGCCACCCACGTGCGGGTAGGCCGGGCCCGGATTGCCGGCGCCGGCCGGGCCGTGGCAGGCCAGGCAGGCGGGGATGCCGCGCTCGGCGTCGCCGCTGCGGTACAGCTTCTGCCCGATCTCGTAGAACTTCATGCCGGCGTACGCGCCGCTGGCGACTTCGGTGTCGTCGGCCACGCCGGCGCCGGACTTCTGGCCGGCGAAGTAGGCACCGACATCGCGCATCTGCTGCGGGGTCAGGGCCTGGGCGAAGGGCATCATCACCGCGGCCAGGCCGCTGTGGCGCTCGCCGCTGGCGAACAGCGCCAGCTGGCGGGCGATGTAGCGCTCGCTCTGGCCGGCGATGCGCGGGTACATCGGGTCGACCGAGTTGCCGTCGGCGCCGTGGCAGGCGGCGCAGGGCGCGGCCGCGGCGGCGCCGGCCTCGGCATCGCCCCAGTGGGTGCTGGCCAGGTCCACTTCCAGCGGCTGCTCCTGCACCGGGTTGTCATCCGGAATCGGGACCACCGTGGTCTGGGCGGCGTAGGCGGCGACGGCAGTGACCGCAATGGCCAGTCCGGCAAGGGCGATAACGCGAGCGTGGCGCATGCTAGAGCTCCGGAAACCCGATTCGGTGCGGCGTGAACAGCCGCGAAACGTCGGGATTATCCCTGCGCGGGGTCTCGACGGTCAACGAACACGCATCGTGCGCAGGCCGGGGGCGGCGGGACGGCCCGCCCGGGCGCGCGCCGTGCGATCCTGTGCGCATGTCCAATCCCCTCGAGAAAGCCCGTTACCTGGGCTCGGCGCACACCCTCGCGCAGCTGCCGCCGGACGGCGGCCTGGAAGTGGCCTTCGCCGGCCGCTCCAACGCCGGCAAGTCCAGCGCGCTCAACGCGCTCACCCGCCAGAACGCGCTGGCGCGCGTCTCCAAGACCCCCGGCCGCACCCAGCAGCTGGTCTATTTCGAGGTCGCCCCGGAACACTACCTCGTCGACCTGCCCGGCTATGGCTACGCCAAGGTGCCGATGGACCTCAAGGCGCACTGGGAGAAGTTCCTGGACACCTGGTTCCGCACCCGCGAGGCCCTGCGCGGGCTGGTGGTGGTGATGGACATCCGCCACCCGCTGAAGGACTACGACCGCCAGATGATCGGTTACGCCGTGGCCCGTGGCCTGCCGGCGCACGCGCTGCTGACCAAGGCCGACAAGCTCGGCCGGGGCCAGCAGGCGCAGGTGGTGGCGGCGGTGCGGCGCGAACTGGCTGCGGCTGGCGCCGGGTCGGTGGGGGTGCAGTCCTTCTCCAGCGAATCCAAGCAGGGCGTGGACGAGGCCCGCGCGGTGGTCGGCCGCTGGCTGGAGCTGCTGCCGCCCGCTCCGGCGGACTGAGGCGCCGGAGCGCCGCGCTAGACGGCGACCTCGAACAGCCGGCCGACCAGGTGCGCGGCCGCCATGGCCGCCGCGCCCCACCCGCCGACACGCACCGCGCCCCGCCACGGCGAGGCGCCCCCGGCCCAGGCCGCCAGCGCACCGGAGCCGGCCAGTCCGGCGACGGTGGTGGCGACCACGCTCCAGGCCAGGTCCGCCGGCGGAGCCAGCAGGGTCACCGCAACCGGCAGCGCCGCGCCCGCGCAGAAGGCCGCGGCCGACGCCAGGGCGGCCTGCAGGGGACGTGCCCGGACCCTCTCGTGGATGCCCAGTTCCTCGCGTGCATGCGCGGCCAGTGCGTCGTGGGCGGTCAGCTGCATGGCGACCTCGCGCGCCAGCCGCGGCGACAGCCCGCGCCGTTCGAACAGCCCGGCCAGTTCCGCCAGCTCGGCGTCCGGCAGCTCACGCAGTTCGCGCCGTTCGGTCTCCAGGTCCGCGTCCTCGACGTCGGCCTGGGTGCGCACCGACACGTACTCGCCGGCGGCCATCGACATCGCGCCGGCCACCGTGCCGGCGATGCCGGCCGAGAGGATCGCCCCCGGCCCGCCGCCGGCGGCCGCAACGCCGACCACCAGGCCGGCGATCGACACGATTCCGTCGTTGGCGCCGAGCACCGCCGCACGCAGCCAGCCGGCGCGGTCGCCGCGGTGCAGTTCGAGGTGGCTTCGTCCAGGCATGGCCGACCCTCCGTGCCGCCTGCTGGCGGAGGCACCCCAGTGTAGGCCCGCCGGCATGGCCGCCGCAGCGGGATGCTGCGGGCCACCACCGGCATCTCGGTGCCACGGTCGGCAGGCTATAGTTCCCACCCTGCCGGCCAGCGCCGGATCCATCCCAGCGCCGCGCGAGAGCCAGCCTTGTCGAGCCCAAGCCATACCGCCGATACCCCGGTCACCGCGCGCCGCCAGCTGGTCGAGTACCTCGCCAGCGGCGAGAAGCCGCTGCAGGACTGGCGCATCGGCACCGAGCACGAGAAGTTCGGCTTCCGCCTGGACGACCTGCGCCCGCCGCAGTTCGACGGCGAGCGCGGGATCGAGGCGCTGCTGAACGGCCTGGTCCGGTTCGGCTGGGAGCCGGTGCGCGAGAGCGTGGATGGCCAGCCCGAGCGCACCATCGCCCTGCTGCGCGGGGGCGCCTCGGTCACCCTGGAGCCGGCCGGGCAGCTGGAGCTTTCCGGCGCGCCGCTGGAGAGCATCCACCAGACCTGCGTGGAAGTGGGCACCCACCTGGGCGAGGTGCGCCAGGTGGCCGACGAGCTGCAGCTGGGTTTCCTCGGCATGGGCTTCCAGCCGACGTGGCGCCGCGACCAGATGCCGTGGATGCCCAAGGGCCGCTACCGGATCATGCGCAGCTACATGCCCAAGGTCGGCAGCCTGGGCCTGGACATGATGACCCGCACCAGCACCGTGCAGGTCAACCTGGACTTCGCCTCCGAGGCGGACATGGTGAAGAAGTTCCGGGTGTCGCTGGCGCTGCAGCCGGTGGCCACCGCGCTGTTCGCCGACTCGCCGTTCACCGAGGGCAAGCCCAACGGCTTCCTCAGCTACCGCTCGCACATCTGGACCGATACCGATCCGGACCGCACCGGGATGCTCGACTTCGTGTTCGAGGAGGGCTTCGGCTACGAGCGCTACGTCGACTACCTGCTCGACGTGCCGATGTACTTCTCCTACCGCGATGGCCGTTACATCGACGCCAGCGGGCAGAGCTTCCGCGACTTCATGGACGGCCGGCTGCCGGTGCTGCCGGGCCAGCTGCCGACCCTGCGCGACTGGTCCGACCACATGACCACCGCCTTCCCCGAGGTGCGGCTGAAGAAGTACCTGGAGATGCGCGGCGCCGACAGCGGCCCGTGGAACCGGCTGTGCGCGCTGCCGGCGTTCTGGGTCGGCCTGCTGTACGACGACGCGGCGCTGGATGCCGCGTGGGACCTGGTCAGGGATTTCACCACCGCCGAGCGCCATGCCTTGCGCGACGGCGTGCCCCGCCAGGCCCTCGGGCTGCCCTTCCGCGGCGCCACGGTGCGCGAGCTGGCGGCGGAGGCGGTGAAGATCTCGGTGGCCGGCCTGCGCCGCCGCGCCGCGTTCAACGCCGATGGCATCGACGAGTCGCGTTTCCTCGAGCCGCTGGTGGAGATCGCCGAGAGCGGGCAGACCCCCGCCGAGCGCAAGCTGGCGCTGTTCCACGGGGCCTGGAACGGCGAGGTCGAGCGGGTCTACCGCGAGTTCGCCTACTGAGTGCGGGTGCGCCTGGCCCTGGGGCTGGCGCGCGCGTCGCTGGAGCCGGCCCGGTCCAGCCGGAACCGCGTCCCGGCCGCCCGTCGCCGCCGAAGGCAGGAGCTGGCGACCGCGCAACCGCGCCCAACGGCCCGGCCCCAGGAACGCATCCATCGCAGGTCGCCGGACCGGCGGGCCGTCATGCGACCGCAGTACCCGCCGTTGTCCGCCACCACCGCCCCCCGGGCGCTGCGCGCCGGGCGCACGGGGCGGCAGGCCGGCCTCACGGCGCCCAGAGCTTCTCCAGCTCGCGGAAGCCCCACTGCCGCGGTGATTCCAGCCCGGTGATGCGTTCGCCGCATCCCGGGTCGGCCAGGTCCAGGTCGTGCTGCAGGATCTGGCTGCGGGTGCGGACCGAGAAGAACACGCGCACGCGCGGGCTCGACAGTGCCCCGGGCCGCTGCTCGACCACCACGGCCAGGCGGTCGCTGGACAGGCGCACCAGCGTGCCGATCGGATAGATGCCCACGCAGGCGACGAAGGCCTTGAACACCGCCGGGTCGAAGTGGCCCTTCCAGGAGGCCATCCGCCGCAGGGATTCGCCCGGGTCCCAGGCTTCCTTGTACGGCCGGTTGGAGGTGATCGCGTCGTACACGTCGCACACCGCGCTCATCCGCGTCAGCAGCGGGATGGCCCCGGCATCCAGCCGCGCCGGATAACCGCCACCGTCGAACTTCTCGTGGTGGTGGCGGACGATGTGCAGCACGCTGGCGTTCTCCAGGCCGCTGGCGCGCAGCAGCCGCTCGCCTTCGGCCGGATGCGCGCGCATCACCTCGAACTCCTCGTCGGTCAGGCGGCCGGGCTTGTTGAGGATGTCGACCGGCATGCAGGCCTTGCCCAGGTCGTGCAGCAGCCCGCCCATGGCCGCCAGCCGGCACTGCTCCTCGTCCAGCGCCAGCTGGCGGGCCAGCGCCACCATCAGTGCGCTGACGGCCACCGAGTGCATGTAGGTGTAGTCGTCGGCGGTCTTGAGCCGGGCGATGCTGATCAGCGCGCCGGGATGGCGATTGACCGAGGAGGTGATCTCCTCGGCCAGCGGCAGCAGCGCCGCGGTGTCGACGATCCGTCCCATCCGCACTTCCTGGAACATCGCCTGCACCGCCTCGCGTCCCTCGTGGCAGATGCGGCGCGCGCGGCTCAGCTCGGCCTCCAGGTCGGCCTGGGCCGGGGCGCGGCCGCGTGCGGCCCCGGGCGGAGCGTCCGGGACGGCGACGGGGTCCATGGCCGGGTCCGGATCGCCGAGGGCGGTCGCTGCGGCCGCGGCGGGACCGCTGGCCGCGGCGTGCGCTCCGGCACCGTCTCCCGGCAATTCGCCGCGGGCCGGGTCCACGTCCACCGACTCCACCCCGCTGTCGCGCAGCCGCTGGATGTCCTGCGCGGTGGCCACGAACGAGGCGCGCCAGAACGGATGCCGCAGCCACGCCCCGTTGACCCGTTGCACGTACATGCCAGGGCGGAGCTTGTCGATGGAAACGGTGGCAGTCACGGCGATGATGCGACCCGGCGAGGTACCGGGGAGATATCGGCACGTCCGCCACCGGCTTTACCGGCCGGCCGGCGCAGTGGGCGCGCGGGCCGTGCCCTGATACTATCCCCCAGTATCCAGCGAGGTGCCGCCATGCCCCACAGCCCGGAAGAAAAGAAGCGCGTGCTGGCCCGGGTGCGCCGCATCCGCGGCCAGGCCGAGGCGCTGGAGCGCGCGCTGGAGGCCGGCGCCGACTGCGCGCCGGTGCTGCAGCAGATCGCCGCCATCCGCGGGGCGGTCAATGGCCTGATGTCCGAGGTCATGGAGGCGCATATCCGCGAGACCTTCGGCCAGGCTGCCGGCTCGGACGACCAGCGCCAGGAGCGGGTCGCCGAGGTCACCGCGCTGGTGCGTTCCTACCTCAAGTGATCCCGCCGCCGGCGTGGCCGGCGGTTCCACCCAGTTGCCGTCCCAAGGAGTTTCCCCATGAAGTCCCGTGCCGCCGTCGCCTTCGCCGCAGGCCAGCCGCTGCAGATCGTCGAGATCGATGTCGCCCCGCCCAAGGCCGGCGAGGTGCTGGTGAAGATCACCCACACCGCGCTGTGCCACACCGATGCCTTCACCCTGTCCGGCGAAGACCCCGAGGGCGTGTTCCCGGCGGTGCTGGGCCACGAGGGCGCCGGCATCGTGGTCGAGGTGGGCGAGGGCGTGACCTCGGTCAAGCCGGGCGACCACGTCATCCCGCTGTACACCGCCGAGTGCGGCCAGTGCCTGTTCTGCAAGAGCGGCAAGACCAACCTGTGCGTGGCCGTGCGCGCCACCCAGGGCAAGGGCGTGATGCCCGACGGCACCACCCGTTTCTCCTACAACGGCCAACCGATCTACCACTACATGGGCTGCTCGACCTTTTCCGAGTACACCGTGGTGGCCGAGGTGTCGCTGGCCAAGGTCAACCCGGAGGCCAACCCGGAGCACACCTGCCTGCTGGGCTGCGGCGTGACCACCGGTATTGGAGCCGTGCACAACACCGCCAAGGTCCAGGAAGGTGATTCGGTGGCGGTGTTCGGCCTCGGCGCGATCGGCCTGGCGGTGATCCAGGGCGCCAGGCAGGCCAGGGCCGGCCGCATCATCGCCATCGACACCAACCCGGCCAAGTTCGAGCTGGCCCGGCAGATGGGCGCCACCGACTGCGTCAACCCGAAGGACCACGACAAGCCGGTCCAGCAGGTGATCGTGGAGATGACCGGATGGGGCGTGGACCACAGCTTCGAGTGCATCGGCAACGTCGATGTGATGCGCGCGGCGCTGGAATGCGCGCACCGTGGCTGGGGCCAGAGCGTGATCATCGGCGTGGCCGGCGCGGGCAAGGAGATCAGCACCCGTCCGTTCCAGCTGGTCACCGGGCGCAAGTGGATGGGCACCGCGTTCGGCGGGGTCAAGGGCCGCAGCGAACTGCCGGGCATGGTCGAGGACGCCATGGCGGGGAAGATCGAACTGGCGCCCTTCGTCACCCACACCCTGCCGCTGGAGCGCATCAACGAGGCCTTCGACCTGATGCACGAAGGCAAGTCGATCCGCGCCGTCATCCACTACTGAGCGATGGACGCCGACGGCAGCCCCGGCAGCACCACGGCGGGCGCGCGCAGCGTGCTGGTCGCCGGCGCCACCGGCCTGGTCGGCCGCGCGCTGGTCGCGCGCCTGTGCGCCGATCCCGGCGTTGCCGTGGTGCATGCCCTGGTGCGGCGCCCCCTGGACCTGCAGCATCCGAAGCTGCAGGTCCACGTCGTCGATTTCGCCGCGCTGCCGTCGTTGCCCGCCGTCGACGAGGCCTACCTGGCGCTGGGCACCACCATCGCTGTGGCCGGCAGCCGCGAGGCCTTCCGCGCGGTCGACTACCAGGCCAACCTCGCGGTGGCGCACGCATCCATGGCGGCCGGCGCGCGCCGGATCGGCCTGGTCAGCGCGATGGGGGCCGATCCCGGCTCCGGCGTGTTCTACAGCCGCACCAAGGGCGAGCTGGAACAGGCGCTGGCGGCGTTGCCGCTGGAGGCGCTGGTGGTCGCCCGCCCCGCGCTGCTGCTGGGTGATCGCGGGGCGCTGGGGCAGCCCCATCGTCGCGGTGAACACCTGGGCGCGCGTCTGGACCGCTGGCTGGGTCCGCTGCTGCCGGCACGCCTGCGCGCCATCGCCGCGGAGGATGTCGCCGCCGCGCTGGCAAGCCGCGTGCCGCGGGCATCCGGTCCCACCATCCTGGATTCGGCGCGCATGCAGGGCGCATCCGCCGCGCCGCACTGAAACGCAGCAAGGAGAAGTACCCATGCAACGCATCGAACATCGCGCCTGCTCCGGTGGCTGGCAGGACGTCTATCGCCACGAATCCTCCGTGCTCGGCTGCACGATGACCTTCGCCATCTACCTGCCGCCGCAGGCCGCACAGGGCCCGGTGCCGGTGCTGTACTGGCTGTCCGGCCTGACCTGCACCGAGCAGAACTTCATCACCAAGGCCGGCGCGCAGCGCTACGCGGCCGCGCACGGCATCGCCATCGTCTGCCCCGACACCAGTCCGCGCGGCGAGGACGTGGCCGATGCCGAAGGCTACGACCTGGGCAAGGGGGCCGGCTTCTACCTCAACGCCATCCGTGAGCCGTGGGCGCCGCACTACCGCATGTACGACTACGTGGTGGACGAACTTCCGGCGCTCGTCGAGGCGAACTTCCCGGTCACCGCCGCGCGCGCCATCAGTGGCCACTCGATGGGCGGCCACGGCGCCCTGGTGTGCGCGCTGCGCAACCCCGGCCGCTATCGCAGCGTCTCGGCGTTCTCGCCGATCGTCGCGCCTTCGCAGGTGCCGTGGGGGCAGAAGGCGTTCGCCGCGTACCTGGGCGAAGACCGCCAGGCCTGGAAGCAGTACGACGCGGTGGAGCTGGTGGGCACGGCGACCGAACGCCTCCCGCTGCGGGTCGACCAGGGTGATGCCGACGAGTTCCTCGACGCCCAGCTGCGTCCGCAGCTGCTGCAGGCCGCCTGCGACGCGGCAGGCCATCCGCTGGACCTGCGGCTGCAGCCCGGCTACGACCACAGCTACTACTTCATCGCCAGCTTCATCGGCGAGCACATCGCCCATCACGCCGCCGCGCTGCGCGGCTGAAACCCGGGGCGGCGCCGGATGACGGAACCGGTGCCGCCGTCGCGGACCCGGGCCGCAGGCGGCCTCCTGCCACTCACCCGGCCAGGCTGAAATCGCTGCGGGCGAAATGACCATCCGCCACCGGGCCGCCGACATGCTGCAGCGACAGCGGGGCCTGGAACATCGGCCCGTCCCACACGCAGGTGTGGAACTCGCCGTTCTCGCCGCACGGATCCACCGCCGGGGGCAACTCGGCGAGCAGGCCGGCATCGAATGGGCGCCCGGCGAAGCGTCCGTCCAGCTGCCGGGTGTCCACGCAGCACAGCCGCGCGCGCAGGCCGGCCTCCAGCATGCGCCGCGCCAGCAGCCCGGTATCGAAGCGGAACAGCGGCGTCAGCAGCTCCCAGCCGCAGCTATCCAGCTGCTGCTGGCGCCAGGCGCGGATGTCCTCCAGGAACAGGTCGCCGAAGGCCATCGTGCGCAACCCCGTCCAGCGCTGCGAGGCGGCGTCCAGCGCCGCGGCCATGGCCTGGCCGTAGGTGGCGTTGTCACAGGCCGGGGGCAGGGCCACCTCCACCAGCGGCAGTCCGGCGGCTGCCGCCTGCGCGCGCAGCACCTCCACGCGCACGCCCTGCATCGAGGCGCGGCCCGCGCTGACCGTCGACAGCAGGCCGACCACCGCGTGGGTGGCCGACTGCCGCAGCATGTGCAGGGTCCACGCGGCATCCTTGCCGCCGCTCCAGGCCAGCAGCGCCGGGATCCGCGCCGCCATCAGCCCGACACGCCGGGCCGGGGCTCAGCGCACATCACGCAGCTCCCAGTGGCTGCCGGCCAGCAGCCTCAGGCGCTGGCGCACGATCTCGCCGGGAAGCGACGTGGCCGCGGTGAGGTAGACCGACAGGTCCTCGCGCCGTCCTTCCACCGTGGCCTGCGGATCGGTGACCCCCAGCGCCGCGTCCACCTCGTCCGGCTCCGGCTGCATCTGCCGCCAGCGTTCGAACAGCGCCGGTGAGCGCAGCGCGTCCTGCAGCTGTTCGGCGAAGGCTTCGTAGCCGTTGGCGGTGAACGACAGCGACGGTTCGCTGCCGCGCGCGGCGGCGGGGTCGGGCAGGCGGATCACGTAGCGGACAGTCATGGGCGGCTCCTGGTCCAGGGAAGCGCCAATCTACCAACCGGGGTGCGAAGCGGCCGTGGCCGTACTTCAGTCGAAACCGTGGTCGGTCGAGGCGAACGCCACCGCCACCGCGCCCTTGCCCACGTTGACCATGCCGGTGAGGCTCATCATGCTTTCGAACACCTCCACGCCGTGGTCGATGCAGGTGTCGACCAGGCGCGCGTAGCCGGGGATGCCCGGCAGCTCGGCCATGTCGCCGCCGTAGCAGATGCTCACCGTCGGGGCCATCAGGCCGGCGCGTACCCGCCGGCAGGCCATGTCGAACATCTTCTCCGCGGCCGCGTCGAAGCCCTTGATCCGCGCCACCGGCTCGGTCTGTCCGCCAAAGGCGCGGATCACCGGCTTGATGTCCAGGGCGCTGCCCAGCGCGGCGCTGAACAGGCCCACGCTGCGGTCGCCCTTGGCCCGCGCGCGGTTGCGCAGGTAGTACAGGTCGCGGGGAATCATGAAGCCGCAGGTGTTCTGCGCCAGGGCCTCGAGCCGGGCGCGCATCTGCGCCACGCCGGTGCCGGCCTCGCGCATGCGCACCGCTTCCACCGCGGTGATCGCCTGCCCGGCGAACAGGTTGAGGCTGTCGACCACCCGCAACGCGAACGGCGAGTTGTGCCCGGCGGCCTGGCGCACGGGTTTGTAGTCGTTGAGGATGGCGAAGCTGGCCTGCAGCGCGTTGTCGTGGATCTGGCTGCGCAGGCGCGAGATGGTCAGGCAGAACACGTGGTCGTAGTCGATCACCAGCCGTTGCAGGAACAGCTCGCGGATCTGCTCCACTCCCAGCGGGGTGGTTTCGGCCTCGTGGCCGCGCTCGGCCACGTGCGCGTTGAGGAAGGCCAGCGTCGCCTCCTCGTCGCGGTGGTCTTCCAGCACCGCGCCACCGATGCGCACCGTGATGGGCAGCACTACGATGCCATGCTGGCGGATGAAAGCGGCCGGCAGGTCGCAGGCCGAGTCGACGACGATCCCGATGCGCATGCGCCCTCCCGAGGCACCCGACACGTGGAATGTGTGAAACCTATCGCGGAAATGGCCCCGCCGCGACTGCCGGAAGTGGGGGGGCAGCGCGGCGGCTGATCCCGACCGGCAGGCGTCCGATCTCCGCCAGCGGGCCTTCCCGCAGCAGGCCGGGGTCCTTCAGCGCCGCCATCATCAGCCCGTGGCTGTCATTGCCCCAGAACAGCCCGCCGTCCAGCTCCAGGGTCGGCACCCCGAACACCCCCGCGTCCAGTGCCAGGGCGGTGTTGTCGCGCAGCCTCTGGCGCACGCCCGGGTCGGCGGTGGCCGCGTCCAGGTCGTCGATCCCCAGCCCGCGCGCCACCGCGGCCAGCGAGGCGGGGCTCCCGTCGCGGCCCTCGCCCCACAGCGCGGCAAACACCGCCTCGATCGCCTCCACCGTGGTGCCGGCCGCCACGCACAGGCGCAGGGCCGGCAGCGGGTTGAATGGATGCGCTGGCGGGAACACCAGCGGCACACCCTCCTGCCGTGCCTGCCACAGCGCCTGGCGGTAGATGAACTCGCGTTTGCCGGGGATCTCCGCCGGTCCAGCTAGGTTGCGCGCGGACAGCAGCGCGCCAAGCACGACCGGCACCGCTTCGACCCGGCCTCCGGCCACCAGCGGCCGCATCTTCTGCCAGTGCAGGTAGGAGAACGGGGAGACGAAGTCGAAGTACCAGCGGGGCGTCATCGGTGTCCTCCGGGCAGGCGGCGCCCGCGCATGATGCTCCGTTGCACGGGAAACTGCATCGGCGCATCCCGGCCCTGTCCCCTCGCCGGGGCCCCGCCGGCACGCCTGGTGCGGGACACTGGGCCACTTTCCAGCGACGGAGACGAGTCACGTGACCACGGCACGCGAGGTGGTGGACTTCTGGGAGCAGGCCGGAATGGAGGCCTGGTTCAACGGTGGCGAGGCCTTCGACCGCCAGTGCGCGGAGCGTTTGGGCGAGGCGCACATGGCCGCCGCGCGCGGCCGGTACGCCGGCTGGCTGGACGATGCCGAAGGCGCGCTGGCGCTGGTGATCCTGCTCGACCAGATCCCACGGAACATCTTCCGCGGCACCGGCCACGCCTTCGCCACCGACGGCCTGGCCCTGTCCTACGCCGCGCAGGCGGTGGCCGCCGGCCACGACCGCCCGTTCGCGCAGGCACTGCGCGGGTTCTTCTACCTGCCGTGGGAGCATTCGGAGGACCTGGCCGACCAGGACCGGGCGGTGGAACTGTTCACCGCGCTGGGGCACAAGGTCTATACCGACTACGCCATCGCCCACCGCGACGTGATCCGGCGCTTCGGCCGCTTCCCCCACCGCAACCAGGCGCTGGGGCGGCCCAGCACCCCCGAGGAGCAGGCCTGGCTGGAGGCCGGCGGCGGGTTCTGAGGCCGCGCGCTGGTCCGCGTACCGTGCCGACCGGGTGCGCGGCACGGATGCGCCTGCAGGACCGTCCACGACCCGGAAACGCGCGAGGGCGGCCCGGGCCGCCCTCGTCGTGGCTGGCCCGGTCGCCCGGGCCGGTCCCGCGCTCAGTAGCGCGGGATGCCGCCGCCCACGTCCTGGGCCCAGCGGTCGATGCCGCCTTCGACGTTGAACACCGCGGTGTAGCCCTTGTTGCGGAACTCCTCGGCCATCTGCCCGCTGCGGCCGCCGTGGTGGCAGATGAAGGCCAGGCGGGTGTCCTTGGGCAGCGCTTCCAGCGCGGCCAGGCCATCGCCGTCCAGGGTGCGGTGGGCCACCGTCAGCGAGGCGATGGCGCGCTCCTCCGGCGGACGCACGTCCACCAGCACCAGCTCGCCGGTGCCGACCTGGCGCTCGGCCTCGACCGGGGTGACCGGCTGCACCGGCCTGGGCGCGTTCGGGTTGTCGATGGCCAGGCCCTGGCCGCGGAAGTCGTCCACCCAGTCGATGGTGATGCCGTTGGCGCGGCGCGCGCTGGCCGGGTCGAACTGGATGCGCAGGCCGCCGGTTTCCACCGCGATGGCGTTGTCGTTGCGCGGGGCGATCTGGAACCGCGGCTGGAAACGCGCGTCGATCGACAGCGACAGCGCCGAACCCGGCTCGCCTTCCAGTGCGCCCCGCAACTTCTCGGCGGCGGCCGGCGTCACCGTGACCTGCGGCGGCGTGCGGTCCGGGGCGGGAATGCCCAGCACCTGCGACAGCTCGCCGCTGGAGGCCATCTGCTCGATGATGTCGCTGCCGCCCACCAGCTCCCCGTCGATGTAAAGCTGCGGGATGGTCGGCCAGTTGCCGAACACCTTGATGCCCTCGCGGATCTCCTGGTCGGCCAGCACGTTGACGTGGGCGTACTCGACGCCGAGGTCCTCCAGCACGCCGCAGGCCTTGGCCGAGAAGCCGCACTGCGGCATGCCGGGCTGGCCCTTCATGAACAGCACGACGCGGTTGTCGTTGAGCAGCGATTCGATGCGCGAGCGCAGGGCGGGATCGAGGGACATGCGTGGCCACCGGCAGGAAATCAGGGGTCTGCATTCTACGCCGCATGGCATCATGCGGCGATGAGACCGCCGGCAACACTGCATCGCACCCCGCGCCGGCCGCGTGCCTGGATTGGCTGGCTGGTGCTGTCGCAGCTGGCGGCGGCGGCACTGTGGACCGGGCTGGGATGGCGCTGGGGGCTGCCGGCCCTGCTGCTGTCGCACGCGGCCTTCATCGTGCCGGTGTTCCTGCCGCGCTCCACCCTGTATGCCCCGGCGCTGTCGCGCCTGGATGTGGACCGGCGCGCGGTGTGGCTGACCATCGACGACGGCCCGTCCGCGGACACCGCGGCGATCCTCGACGCGCTGGAGCGCCACGGCATGCGCGCCACCTTCTTCCTGGTCGGCATGCGTGCCGCCGCCCAGCCGCAGCGGGTGGCCGAGATCCTGCGCCGCGGCCACGACATCGCCAACCACACCTGGAGCCATCCGCAAGGCCGTTTCTGGGCCCTGGGCCCACGCGCGATGACAAGCGAGGTGGAGCAGGCCCAGGCGACCCTCGCCGGCCTGGCCGGACGTCCACCGCGCTGGTTCCGCGCGGTGGCCGGGCACACCAATCCGTTCGTGGCCGCGCCGCTGCGCCGGTTCGGCCTGGCGCGGGTAGCCTGGACCGCGCGCGGCTACGACGCGGTGGATGGCGACGCGGTGCGCGTGCTGCAGCGGATCCAGCGCAAGCTGCGCCCCGGTGCGATCGTGCTGCTGCACGAGGGCGCACCGCATGGCCGCAGCGTGGAGATCGTCGAAGCCACCCTGTGCCTGCTGCGCGAGCAGGGCTACGCCACCGTCATCCCGGACTGATCCGGCTCAGCGGCCGGTGGCGCGCGGCGCGCGGACCACGTGTTCCCGTTCGAGCGCCTGGTGGGTCGCCACCGCGGCCTCGTAGCCCCCGCGCACGCCGGTGGCCAGGTCCACGAAGCTGCCGCCCAGGAACAGCGACAGCGCGCCGCCGAGCAGCACGTTGCGCGAGCGGCGCAGGTAACCCCACGCAAGCAGGGCGATGCCGGAAAACAGGAAGAGGTACTGCAGCACTACGGCCATGACCGCGCTCCCGGTGTGATCGACCGCCAGCGTGCCGCGGGCAGCGGAGCGTCACCATCGGCGCTCACCGCGCCGTGGTGTCAGGTTTTACCGCCAGGGCGGCTCCCGCCGCCGGCTCAGTCGCGGCTGGCGACGATCAGCCAGTTGTTGAACGGCGTGTCGCCGGCCAGTGGCGCGAACGTACTGCGCAGCCCGGCGGCGTCGAACCGCTCGCGCAGCATCTCCGTTTCCGGGTAGTGCACCGGCGCGGCGTTCATCCAGCCGACCAGGCGGGCGAACACGTCGGTGCTGCGGGTGATGCGCGCGCGCCGGCTGCCATCGTCCAGGCCGGTGCGGATCACCAGGCGCGAGCCGGGCGGCAGCATTGCCACCAGCGCGTCGACCACATCGCGCTGGCGCTGCGGCTGCAGGAACTGCATCACGTCCAGGATCGCGACGCTGCCGCGGTGCGGCGGCAGGGCGCGGGTCAGGTCCAGCGCCTCGAACCCGGCATCGGCCAGCCCGGCGCGCGCCGCGGCCCGGCGCGCGGAGGCGATCTTGCGATGGTCGTTGTCCACGCCGAAATAGCGCATGCCGATGCCGTCTTCCTGCAGCGCATGCGCCAGCAGCCCCAGGCCGCAGCCCAGGTCCAGCAGCGGGCCGGTGGCGTCGCGCAACGCGTTGCACACCCCCGGGTAGAGCGGGTCGCTGCGCAGCTTGGCGCGCGCGTAGTAATAGTGATACCGGCTGCCCAGCAGGGTGCCCGGCAGGAAGGCGCTGGCGATGTGCTGGGCGCGCTGCGCGGAGAGCGGGCGCGGTCCGGGGCTGGCAAGGGCGTTCATGCGGTTCTCCTGGCGCCCAGCGCGGCCTGCGCGGCGGGCAGCGCCAGCGTGCTCCACAGGGCGTACATGGCGGCCGACGGATGCAGTCCGTCATCGGCCAGCATGCCGGCCTCGGCGCCGTGCCGGCGGCTGGCCGGGGTAATGTCGACCCAGCGCGCGCCGGCGGCCGTCGCCTGGGCGTGGCAGATGGCGTTGAAGGCGTCGATCTGGCGGGCCACCACGCCGGGGTCACGGCCTTGGGCCAGGGCGAAAGGCGTCACCCCCCAGTCCGGGATGGACAGCACCAGCACCCGCGACGCATCCCCGCCGGCAAACCCGGCCGCACGTCGCAGCAGGGCGGCGAAACGCTGGCCGAAGCCCTCCGGCTCCAGCCCGCGGTACTGGTCGTTGACCCCGGCCAGCAGGCTGACCACGGCGTGGTCGCCGGCGATGGGCGCCTGTGCGTGGGCGGCGTCGATGCCGGCGTCCAGCTCGGCGGTGGTCCAGCCGGTGGTGGCGATGATCCGTGGCGGATCCAGCGGCACGCCCTGCGCGCGCAGCGCGGCGGCCAGCTGCACCGGCCAGCGTCCGTCTTCCGCGATGCCTTCGCCGATGGTGTAGGAGTCGCCCAGGGCGAGGAACGCCTGCGCCACGTTTACGCCGCCGCGTTCCGCGACTTGATCGGCACCACCTTGGTCACCGCCTCGGCGCGGCGCGCCAGCGCCCGGTCGATCCGCGCGAACACCTCGCGCATCAGGTCCGCCTGCGGCAGCAGGGTCACCCGGAAGTGGTCGCGGTAAGGCACGTTGAAGCTCGAGCCGGGCACGATCAGCACGTCCTCGGTCTCCAGCAGCTCCAGCGCGAAGCGGTGGTCGTCGAAGCCGCGCGCCGCCGCGCCGGTGACCGAGGGGAACGCGTACAACGCGCCGCGCGGCTCGACCAGGTGCAGGTGCTCGCTGGCGGCGCAGGCCTCGACCACGGCGCGCCGGGTCTCGTACAGGCGCCCGCCGGGCGCGCACAGCGCGCTGATCGTGTCCGGGCCGTCGACCGCCGCGGCGATCGCGTACTGGCCGGCGACATTGGCGCACAGGCGCAGGCCGGAGAGCAGGTCCAGCGCATTGCGGTAGTCGACGGTGCGTGCGTGCTCGCCGGTGAGGATCGCCCAGCCCACGCGCCATCCGCAGGCGCGGTGCACCTTGCTCAGTCCGGAGAAGGTGATGCATGGATGGTCGCCGGCGATCGGCGCCAGCGGCTCGAACGCGGCGCCGTCGTACAGCACCTGGTCGTAGATCTCGTCCACCAGCAGCAGCAGGTTGTGGCGCTGCGCGACCGCCACCAGGCGCTCCAGCAGTTCCTTCGGGTACACCGCGCCGGTGGGGTTGTTCGGGTTGATCAGCACGATCGCGCGGGTGCGCGCGGAAACCAGCGCCTCCACCTCGACCGGATCGGGCATGAAGCCGTTCTCCGGCGCGCAGCGGTAGTACACCGGGCGGCCGTCGTTGAGGATGGTGGCCGCCGACCACAGCGGGTAGTCCGGCGAAGGCACCAGCACCTCGTCGCCCGGGTTGAGCAGGGCGCGCAGGGTCATGTCGATCAGCTCGGACACGCCGTTGCCGATGAACACCCGGTCGGTGGACACGTGCGGCGCCCCGCGCCTGCGGTAGGCCGACGCCAGCGCCTCGCGCGCGGCCGGCAGGCCGAGCTGGTGGGTGTACGGATCGGTGTTGTCGATGTCGTCGACGATCGCCCGCTGCAGGTGCGCCGGCGCGCGGAAGCCGAAGGCGCCCGGGTTGCCGATGTTGAGCTTGATCAGGCTGCGTCCTTCGGCCTCGAGCGCATGCGCCCGCCGGTTCAGTTCACCGCGGATCTCGTAGCGCACTTCCGACAGCCGCTCGCGGGTGGCGAGGGTTTTTCCGGTGGACGACATGGCAGGGCCCGGCGGGGCGAAGGTGGGGCCTGGCATGGTATCGGAAATGCGCCGCGGCGGCGGCACAGCCCAGGCGGGGCGGTCGTTTCGGCGGAAACGGCCCGCGCGCCGGCCCCGCACTACAATGCGCCGATGATCGCTCCCGAACCCGATTACCCCTCCCTGCAGCGCATCGGCTGGCCCTGGGACGGGCCGCCGCAGGATCCGGCCTGGCAGGCGCTGTGCGCGCGCCACCCCGACGGGCGCCCGGCCCGGGTCAGCGAGCAGCACCGCACCGGGTACGCCCTGGCCGAGGGCCCGGAGGCCGGCTTCCGGGTCGAGTCGCCGCCGGAATGGCAACGCCGCCCGGTGTTCACCGCCGACGGCATCCCGCTGCACGAGCGCGCCGCGGTCGGCGACTGGGTGCTGCACGATGGTCGCCGGATCCTGGCCATGCTGCCGCGTCGCAGCGCGATCAAGCGCGCCGCCGCCGGCGAGCACTACCAGCAGCAGGTGATCGCGGCCAACGTGGACACCGCCTTCGTCGTCTGCGGCCTGGACGCGGACTTCAACCCGCGCCGGATCGAGCGCTACCTGCTGCTGGTCGGCGGCGGCGGTGCGCAGCCGGTGGTGGTGCTGACCAAGGTCGACCTCAATGGCGAGGGTCGCGAGCTGGCGCTGGAGGCGCTGGAGGACATCCGCGCGCTGGGCGTGCCGGTGCTGGCGGTCAACGCGAAGGATCCGGACGCGGCCGCCGCCCTGGCGCCCTGGCTGTCGCCCGGCTGCACGGCGGTGCTGGTGGGGTCGTCCGGCGCCGGCAAGTCCACCCTCACCAACAGCCTGCTGGGCCGGGAACGGATGAAGACCGGCGCGGTGCGCGCCAGCGATTCGCGCGGCCGCCACACCACCACCCACCGCGCGCTGATCGCGCTGCCGTCCGGCGCCTGCCTGGTGGACACCCCCGGCATGCGCGAGCTCAAGCCCACCGGCGAGGAGGAGCTGGCCGACGGCGGCTTCGGTGACATCGAGGAACTGGCCACGCAGTGCCGCTTCAACGATTGCGCTCACCTCAACGAACCCGGCTGCGCCATCCTGGCGGCGATCGAGGAAGGAGAGCTGGACGAGGGGCGGGTCGCCAACTACCTCAAGCTGCGCGGAGAGATCGCCGGCGCCGCCGACCGGCTGGCTCAGCGCATGGCGCAGAAGAACGAGGGCCGCGGCCCCGGCCGTGGCCCCGGCCGCCGCCCGCCGCCGCGCACGCGGCGCTGAGGTTGGAGCCGGTCGCCGCGATCCGCTAGCGTGGCCCCACCTGCCGCGGAGCCGCCGATGACCGATGCCGTCGCCCACCATGCCGCGCTGGACCAGCGCCTGGTCCGTGCCGCCCGTGGCATCCGCCTGCTGAGCCTCGCCAGCTGGCCGGCGCGGGTGCAGGTGGAGTTCCTGGAGCGCTGGCGGCACGGACGCACGACCCTGCCGCGGGTGGAGTACCCGCAGCTGGACTTCGCCGAGGCGCGCGCCGAACTGCAGGCGGTGGCCGCCGCAGCCGACGCGCAGCATCCGCTGGGCACCTACCTGCGCGAGTCGGCCGCCAGCTGGGAGCGGGCCGCGCGCCTGCTGGAGGCGCTGGGCACGCCGCAGGCCGGCACCGAGGCGGTGGCCCTGTTCGGACGCCCGGATACGCCGCTGCCTGGCGAGGGGCCCACCACGCGCGAGGCGGCCGGGCATTTCATCCGCATCGCCAGCGAGCTGGACCACGAACTGTTCTCGCCGGCCGAGCAGGTGCCGGTGTCGGCCACCGCGCTGTCCCTGCAGCTGCAGGGCGACCTCGATGCGTTCTTCGGCGGGCGCGTGGTCCAGGTGGAGCTGGACCCGGATCTGATCGCCAAGGCCGCGGCCGGCGCGACCCGCATACGCCTGCGTGCCGGCGCGGCGTTCAGCGACTACGACCGGCGCCAGCTCTTCCACCACGAGGCGCTGGTGCATTCGCTGACCGGCATCAACGGCCGCCTGCAGCAGGTGCTGCCCAGCCTGGCGCTGTCCTCGCCGCGGGTCACCGCCACCCAGGAAGGCCTGGCGACCTTCGCCGAGCAGATCACCGGCAGCCTGGACATCGGCCGCATGAAGCGCATCAGCCTGCGCACCGAGGCGATCGCCATGGCCCTGGAAGGCGCCGACTTCCTGCAGGTGTTCGGCTACTTCATCGATGCCGGGCAGGGCCCGGAGGAGAGCTTTTCCTCCGCCCAGCGCGTGTTCCGCGGCATGCCGCTGGCCGGCGGCTGCGCCTTCACCAAGGACACGGTGTACCTGCGCGGCCTGGTCGGCGTGCACACGTTCTTCCGCGAAGCGCTGCAACGCGACCGCCTGCGCCTGTGCCGCTGGCTGTTCGCCGGCAAGATGACCCTGGCCGATGTCGTGCGCTTCGAGCCGCTGTTCGCCGACGGCACCCTGGCCGCGCCGCGCTGGCTGCCGGACTGGGTGGAACGGGCCGGCGGCCTGGCCGGGCTGCTGGCGTTCTCGCTGTTCGCCAACCGCATCCGCATGGACCGCATCGGTGGCAGTCCGCTGGGGTGAGCGGGAGCGCGCCGGCTCGCCTGGCGTGACCGCCCGGTGCTGTGGCTGCGGCGCTCAGTCCGCGTGCCGCAGCAGGTCGGCCACGCGTTCGGCGCTGCCCATGGCCAGGGTCCAGCCCAGCATGCCGTGCCCGAGGTTGAGGGTGAGGCCGGGCGCCGCCGCGCGGATGACCGGCACCGACGTGGGCGTGACCGGGCGCAGGCCGGCCCAGTGGCTGGCGACGGCGTCGTAGTCGGCCGCCCCCGGCAGGGACGCACGCGCCAGGTCCACCAGGTCGCGCACGCGGGCCGGCTCCGGGCGCGGATCCCATTCGTTGACCTCCGCCAGCCCGGCCACGCGGATGCGGTCGCCGAGCCGGGCGAACACCAGCTTGCGTGCGGTGTCGGTGATGCTCGCCTGCGGGGCCTGCGGGCCGCAGGGCGCGGTGAAGGAGTACCCCTTGACCGCCATCACCGGTACGCGCACGCCCAGTGGGCGCAGCAGGCGGGACGCATCGATCCCGGTGCACACCACCACGTGGTCGAAGGGTGCGCCCGCGCCAGTGCCGTCGAGCACCTGCCAGTGCCGGCCGTCGCGCCGCAAGCCGGCCACCGCCTGCCCGAAGCGCGCCTGCACCGCGTACTGGCCCTGCAGTACCTCCAGCAGCCCGGTGGCGAAGCGCCACGGGTCGCCGACCGCCTCGCCCGGGGAATACACCGCGCCGGCAATGCCGGTGGCGCCGGCCAGCGCCGGCTCGATCCGCACCGCCTCCCGTGCGTCCACCAGCCGCTGCTGCACGCCGTGGTCCCGCTTGAGCGCGACCACCGCCCGGGCCGCGTCCAGGGCTGCGGGCCGGTAGTAGACGTGGAGCTTGCCCGCCACCCGGTGCCCGAAATCGATCGCATGCCGCTCCAGCAGCGCGTCCATCGCCGCCTGCGACTGGCCGGCCAGCGCCAGCACCTCCAGGGTGTTGCGGCGCCACCGCGCGCCGGTGGCGTTGCGCAGGAAGGCCAGCCCCCAGCCCAGGTAGTCCAGGTCCAGCGAGCTGCGCGCCCGGAACGCGCGGTCGCGTCCCAGCAGCAGGCCAGGAAGCTGCCGCCAGATGGCCGGCCCGGCCATCGCATCGGTGTAGGCGTAGCTGAGCTGGGCGCCGTTGGCGAAGGAGGTGCCGGTCGCCGGGCCGCTGCCGCGGTCGAACACGTGCACCCGTGCGCCACGGCGGGCCAAGGCGTAGGCGGTGGCCAGGCCGACCACGCCGGCGCCGATCACCGCCGTGCGGCGGCCTTCCAGGGAAGCGGGGGAATGCGCCATCGGGACGGGCTCAATGCGGCCAGAAGTTCATGAAGCCGGTGATGATCAGCGCATTGCTGAAATCGATGAAGAACGCGCCGACCAGCGGCGCCACCAGGAACGCGCGCGGGGCGATGCCATGGCGCTGCACCAGGGCACGCATGACCGCCATCGCGTTGGCGGTGGTGCCCAGCATGAAGCCGATGAAGCCACCGCCCATCACCGCCGCGTCGTAGTCGCGGCCCATCGCCCGGAACACCGGCACCACGAACAGCACCACCAGGCCCACCTGCAGCGCCAGGTTCACCAGCAGCGGCAGGCCCATGCCGGCCAGTTCCCACAGCCGCAGGTTCATCAGCGCCACCGCCAGGAACAGCGCCAGGCAGACGTTGCCGATCAGCTCGATGGTGTGCACCGGCAGCTTCAGCCAGCCGGTCATGTCGTCCAGGTTGCGCAGCACGGCGCCGACCAGCATCGCGCCGATGTACGCCGGCAGGGTCAGGCCGATGGCCTCGAAGCCGCGGCCGACCCAGCCGCCGGCCCACATCGCCAGCAGCAGCAGAACGATGCACTTGAGCGCGTTGAACTCGCGCGCTGCATCGGTCTCGCCGTGGACCAGCTGGCCATCGACCTCGTCGGCCACCGAGGGCGCCGGCGGCGCGTCCGTGTTGCGGTTGCGCACGCCGTAGCGGCGCATCAGCAGGGTCACCGCCGGCCCGCCGACGATGCCCCCGCAGACGATGCCGGCCATCGCCGCGGTCACCGCGATCGATTCGGCGCCCTGCAGGCCGGCGGCCTCGAACATCGGCGCGAACGCCAGGCCGGTCGCCGGTCCGCCGGTCAGGGTGGCCGAGCCGGCCAGCACGCCGAACATCGGATGCAGCCCGAACACCCAGGCCACGGCGATGCCCAGCAGGTTCTGCAGCACCGCAAAGCCGCTGGCCATCAGCAGGAACACCGCCACCTGGCGGCCGCTGACCTTGAGCAGCAGCAGGCTGGCGTTGACCCCGATGGTGGTGAAGAACGCGATCATCAGCGGCGACTGCAGGGTGGTGTCGAGCTGGTACAGCTGCCGCCCCTGGCTGTGCGCCCACCAGGCCGCCAGCGCGAACAGCAGCCCGCCGAGCACCGGCTCGGGCAGGTTGTAGCGCCGCAGTACCGGCAGCAGCCGCGTGAGCAGGTAGCCGGCAAACAGCGCGAGCCCTGCCAGGCCCAGGGTTTGCAGCGCGTCCAGTTCGAGCATCAGGCCGTACCTTGCAACGGGGGTAGGGCAGGAGTATCGCCCAGGCGGCTTTTCCGGCGCCTGCCCGCGGGGCACTGGCGTGCCCGTCGCGTGCCCGGAGCGGGGCCATGCCCTTCTCGCTACCCGGGCAGGCCGGGTGGCATGCCGGGCCCGGCCAGGTCAGGCGCGCTCCCGCGCCCCGCATTCCCCGCACCCGCGGACGCGAGGACCCTTCTTGCTGCACTGCAGCGGAGTCCGGCGCGCCGGGCAATAGTTGCAGCGGAGTTAGAATCGGCCGTTCCGGCGCCACTGCAGCGCTTCCGAGCCCGAGCAATGTCCGAACAAGAAGATTTCAAGCAGGCCGCCCTGGACTACCACCGCCATCCGCGGCCAGGGAAGATCAAGGTCTCGGCGACCAAGGCCATGCTCACCCAGCGCGACCTGGCGCTGGCCTACTCCCCGGGCGTGGCCTACGCCTGCGAGGCGATCGTCGAGGACCCCCGCCAGGCCAGCGAGCTGACCGCCCGCGGCAACCTGGTGGCCGTGGTCTCAAATGGCACCGCGGTGCTGGGCCTGGGCAACATCGGCCCGCTGGCCGGCAAGCCGGTGATGGAAGGCAAGGGCGTGCTGTTCAAGAAGTTCGCCGGCATCGACGTGTTCGACCTGGAGATCGACGAGAACGACCCGGACAAGCTGGTCGACATCATCGCCTCGCTGGAGCCGACCTTCGGCGGCATCAACCTGGAGGACATCAAGGCCCCGGAGTGCTTCATCGTCGAGCGCAAGCTGCGCGAGCGCATGAACATCCCGGTGTTCCATGACGACCAGCACGGCACCGCGATCATCGTCGGCGCCGCGGTGGTCAACGCGCTGCACGTGGTCGGCAAGAAGATCGAGGACGTCAGGCTGGCCACCACCGGCATGGGCGCGGCGGGCATCTCCTGCGTGGACATGCTGGTCTCGCTGGGCCTGCGCAAGGAGAACATCACCGCCTTCGACCGCGGCGGCGTGATCCACGCCGGCCGCACCGACCTGGACCCGGACAAGCAGCGCTACGCGCGCGACACCGGGGCCCGCACCCTGGAGGAGATCGTCGCCGGGGCCGACATCTTCCTGGGCCTGTCCGCCGGCGGCATCCTCAAGCCGGAGATGGTCGCCAGCATGGCCGACCAGCCGATCATCCTGGCCCTGGCCAATCCGTACCCGGAGATCCTGCCGGAGGACGCGCGCCGCGCCCGCCCGGACGCGATCATCGCCACCGGCCGCTCGGACTACCCCAACCAGGTCAACAACGCCCTGTGCTTCCCGTACCTGTTCCGCGGTGCGCTGGACGTGGGCGCCACCGGCATCAACGAGGCGATGAAGGTCGCCTGCGTGCAGGCCATCGCCGCGCTCGCCCGCAAGGAGGCCTCCGACCTGGGCAGCGCCTATGGCGACGAGGTGCCGAGCTTCGGCGCCGACTACCTGATCCCGCGTCCGTTTGACCCGCGCCTGCTGGTGGAGCTGTCCTCGGCCGTGGCCCAGGCGGCGATGGATTCGGGCATCGCCGAGCGCCCGATCGAGGACATGTGCGCCTATCGCGAGAAGCTCGGCCAGTTCGTCTACCGCTCCAGCCTGATGATGAAGCCGGTCTATGACCGCGCCAAGGCCGACCTCAAGCGCGTGGCCTACGCCGAGGGCGAGGAGGAGGTGATCCTGCGCGCGGTGCAGACGGTGATCGACGAAGGCGTGGCCTTCCCGATCCTGATCGGCCGCCCGGAGGTGATCGAGACCCGGATCCAGCGCCTGGGCCTGCGCATGAAGGCGGGCGTGGATTTCGAGATTACCAACCAGGACGACGACCCCCGCTTCAACGACTACTGGCAGCACTACCACGCCCTGACCGAGCGCCGCGGCGTGACCGTCTCCGCCGCCAAGAACCTCATGCGCTCGCGTCCGACCCTGATCGGCGCGGTGATGGTGGCCCGTGGCGAGGCCGACGCCCTGCTCACCGGCGTGGTCGGCCGCTTCCACAAGAAGCTCGGCTACGTGCGCAGCGTGCTGCCGCTGGAGCCGCGGGTGCAGTCCACCTCGGCCATGACCGGCGTGATCAACCAGCAGGGCGTGTTCTTCTTCGTGGACACCCACGTGCAGGACGACCCGACCGCCGAGCAGATCGCCGAAGCGACCCTGCAGGCCGCCTTCCGCATGAAGCTGTTCGGCATCGAGCCCAGCGTCGCGCTGCTGTCGCATTCCAACTTCGGCAGCCATGACTCGAAGGACGCGCACAAGATGCGCCAGGTGCGCGAGCTGCTGCGCAAGCGAAACCCGCGCCTGAACGTGGACGGCGAGATGCAGGCCGACACCGCCTGGGACCAGCTGCTGCGCGAGAAGATCATGCCCAACAGCACCCTCAAGGGCCGCGCCAACCTGTTCGTGATGCCGAACCTGGAGGCCGCCAACATCGCCTACAACCTGGTGCGCGTGTTCACCGACGGCGTGGCCATCGGCCCGATCCTGATGGGCATCAGCAAGCCCGTCCACATCCTCACCGCCAGCGCGACCCCCCGCCGCGTGCTCAACATGACCGCCATCGCCGCGGTCGATGCCCAGATCCGGCAGCAGATGGAGGAGGGGAGGGGGTGACGCAGATTAAGTGGGTATGTCGGAAAAATCTGACATGGCAAGCACGAGTTTTGAGATAGATTCGGCCTGACGCAGTGGTCATGCTCTAGATGCGCATGTCGCGCACTCGAATGCCTTTCAAGGAGGACAGGTATGAGGAATCTTGAGTCTCACGAGCTGGAGAAGGTCCACGGCGGGTTTCGCGTGGTGATTGCTGGGGGCGCGGTGATCGCATGGGCATTTGCCAATCGGGCGTCTCTGAAAGCAATCAAGGACGCGGCAGTCGCCGAACACCGGCGGCTCAACGCTGAGCACGCGGAGAACTGAAATGCGTAGCCTTTCCAAGAGTGAAGTCGTCACCATCTCTGGTGGAACGACCGCAGCAAATGCAGCGGCCGATAAGGAGATCGGAACTGTACTCGGCCGGGCTGTGCACGGCCTTACCTCGAAAGAGGCGAGGTCTGGGCTCTTCAGCATTCCGGCGGTGATTTACGGGGCAGTACAGCACTTCAGGTTGCACCACTGACCAAACGGCCAGGCCCTAGGGGCCTGGCCGTCTTAAAGGAGACGAATAATGAAGATCAGGAGTAGCACTCTTGCATTGGTCGTTGTCTTTGGTGCCTTCTTTCTCACTTGGCACAATCGTGCGAGCTTGGTGGAAATTGGAAGGACTGCTGCTGATACGCACGCTCAGTTGACGAAAGATTGCAGCTAGTCCCGTAACGATGCATCGAAATTTACCTTCGCCACCATCTTCCGCTGCATCGTGTCGAAATAGGCGTCGGCCTCTTCGACCGAGGTGAAGACCTCGCTGAGCGGGACGGACTTCACCACGTCGAGGACCTTCTGGACCTGCGGCTGCGGATTCACGACCAGCACGCGGCGGCGGCTGGTGGCCAGGGCGCGGCGGGCGCGAAAGATGGAGCGGACGCCATCGGTGCTGATGTAGTTCAGTTCGCCGAGGTCCAGGACGACCGACTGCACGTGCTCGTCCGCCAGCAGCGGGTCCAGCGCCTCGTCGAGGCTGGCGTGGCTTTCGGTGTCGAGGCGGCCGCTTACCGCCATTCGCTGGATACCGTTCTGCGGCGGCTCGGTTTGGATTCTCAGCAGGTTCATTGCGATTCTCCGGATCCGCGCGGGAGAGCAGGGGTGCGCGGCTGGCTTCGGGGGATTTCGCCAGAGCTGCAGCGTATGGCCGCACTTGGTAAAGGAACGTGTAATCGCGCCCGCACAGGTTTGTGAAACCTTCAGGCGAATCGGCCGAGTGAATGGGTCAGCCGAGTCCTGACGTCGCCGATCCGGCGGCGCTTCCAAGCCCTCCAAGCCTCCAGGCCTCCAGGCCTCCGAGCCTCCGAGCCTCCGAGCCTCCGAGCGTGCAACCCGCTCAGCCCCCGATACTCCGACCCCCAGCCCGCTGGGCCACTGCCCCACGCCGCTCCACCACCCCTGCATCGCTCGGCCCAGCCGCACCGCGACACCGTTGCCTTGCTCCGAAACTGGTTGCACCAGACACCAACTCCGGCGATTCCAGCCGGATCAACGCCTTGCGCCCAAGCCTTGCTCGCCCGGCGCCGGCACCCGTCGCCCACAGCCCTCTCCGCGTCCACATACGTACGCGTAGCGAAGCGGGCGAGGCCGGCCGTGCGGTAAACTCCCGGGTCCACAAGAACGTATGCGCCGCGCTCCCCACGCGTGGCAATGGGAGTGATATGAACTGGCTGAACGATGTGCTGCAGAACGATCCGAATCCGGTCGAGACCCGGGAATGGATCGAATCGCTCAAGGCGGTCATCGACCGTGACGGCCCCGAGCGTGCGCACGGCCTGCTGGAGGACATGGTCGAGCTGACCCGCCGCTCCGGCGCGTTCCTGCCGTTCTCCCCGACCACCGAGTACGTCAACACCATCGCCCCGCACCTGGAGGCCAAGAGCCCCGGTGACGCGGACCTGGAGTGGCGCATCCGCTCGATCATCCGCTGGAACGCGATGGCAACGGTCGTGCGCGCCAACCGCAAGCCCGGCGACCTCGGCGGCCACATCGCCTCCTTCGCCTCGGCCGCGACCCTGTACGACGTGGGCTTCAACCACTTCTGGCGCGCCCCGTCCGACGCCCACCCGGGCGACCTGCTCTACATCCAGGGCCACAGCGCCCCGGGCATCTACGCCCGCTCGTTCCTGGAAGGCCGCATCAGCGAGAGCCAGCTGGACAACTTCCGCATGGAAGTGGACGGCCGCGGCATCTCGTCCTACCCGCACCCGTGGCTGATGCCCGACTACTGGCAGACCCCGACCGTCTCCATGGGCCTGGGCCCGCTGGGCGCGATCTACCAGGCGCAGTTCATGAAGTACCTGGAGAACCGCGGCCTGATCGAGAAGTCCGACCGCAAGGTGTGGTGCTTCATCGGCGACGGCGAGTCGGACGAGCCGGAGACCCTGGGCGCGATCGCCCTGGCCGGCCGCGAGGGCCTGGACAACCTGATCTTCGTGGTCAACTGCAACCTGCAGCGCCTGGACGGCCCGGTGCGCGGCAACGGCAAGATCATCCAGGAGCTGGAAGGCGTGTTCCGCGGCGGCGGCTGGAACGTCATCAAGCTGCTGTGGGGCTCGTACTGGGATCCGCTCCTGGCCAAGGACACCAACGGCATCCTGCGCAAGCTGATGATGGAGACCGTCGACGGCGAGTACCAGAACTGCAAGGCCTTCGGCGGCGCGTATACCCGCGAGAACTTCTTCGGCAAGTACCCGGAGACCGCGGCCATGGTCGCCTCGATGTCCGACGAGGACATCTGGCGCCTGAACCGTGGCGGCCACGACCCGCACAAGGTGTATGCCGCCTACCACCAGGCCGTGAACACCAAGGGCATGCCCACCGTGATCCTGGCCAAGACGGTCAAGGGCTACGGCATGGGCTCGGCCGGCGAGTCGCTCAACCCGACCCACCAGACCAAGAAGCTGGACGACGACGCCGTGCGCGCGTTCCGCGACCGCTTCAACATCCCGCTGTCCGACCAGCAGCTCAAGGACGCCGAGCAGGTGCCGTTCTACCACCCCGGCGAGGATTCGCCGGAGGTCCAGTACCTCAAGCAGCGCCGCGCCGCCCTCGGCGGTTACCTGCCGCAGCGCCGCCGCAAGTCCACCCAGCAGTTCACCGTGCCGGCCCTGGACAAGTACGAGCGCCTGCTCAAGTCCAGCGGCGAGCGCAGCTACTCCACCACCATGGCCTTCGTGCAGACGCTCAACATCGCGCTGCGCGACAAGGAAGTGGGCCCGCGCCTGGTGCCGATCGTCGCCGACGAGGCCCGTACCTTCGGCATGGAAGGCCTGTTCCGCCAGATCGGCATCTACGCCCCGTTCGGCCAGAAGTACAAGCCGGTCGACGCCGACCAGCTGATGTACTACCGCGAGGACCAGTCCGGCCAGGTGCTGCAGCAGGGCATCAGCGAGCCGGGCGCCATCGCCTCGTGGATGGCCGCCGGCACCAGCTACTCGGTCTCCGACGTGCCGATGCTGCCGTTCTACATCTACTACTCGATGTTCGGCTTCCAGCGCGTGGGCGACATCGCCTGGCAGGCCGCCGACATGCGTACCCGCGGCTTCCTGCTCGGCGGCACCGCCGGCCGCACCACGCTCAATGGCGAAGGCCTGCAGCACGAGGACGGCCACAGCCACCTGCTGGCCGGCGCCATCCCCAACGTGCGCAGCTACGACCCGACCTTCGGCTACGAGGTCACGGTCATCCTCCAGCACGGCATGAAGTCCATGCTGCAGGACCAGGTCGACGAGTACTACTACGTCACCCTGATGAACGAGAACTACACCCACCCGGAAATGCCGGCCGGTGCAGAGGAAGGCATCATCAAGGGCATGTACCTGCTGCAGGAGGCCGGCAAGCCCAAGAAGGGCGAGCTGCGCGTGCAGCTGCTGGGCAGCGGCACCATCCTGCGCGAGGCCATCGCCGCGGCCGAGCTGCTGGACAAGGACTTCGGCGTCACCGCCGACATCTGGTCCTGCCCCAGCTTCAACGAGCTGCGTCGTGACGGTTACGACGCCGAGCGCTGGAACCGCATGAACCCGGAGGCCAAGGCCCCGCGCAAGGCCTACGTGACCGAGCTGCTGGAAGGCCGCCAGGGCCCGGCGATCGCCGCCACCGACTACGTACGCATCTTCGCCGACCAGATCCGCGCCTTCGTGCCGATGAGCTACACCGTGCTGGGCACCGACGGCTTCGGCCGCTCCGACACCCGCGCCAACCTGCGCCGCTTCTTCGAGGTGGACCGCTACTACATCGCCCACGCGGCGATCGCGGCCCTGGCGAAGGAGGGCAAGATGACCGGCAAGGACGTGGCCCGGGCGATCAAGCAGTACAAGATCGATCCGGAGAAGGCGAACCCGGTTGGGGTTTGAGGTGATCCAGAGTGGGTAAAGAGAGGGCGGCCAAGAGGCCGCCCTTTTTTTGAGATTCGAGGGGAGTGCATGAGATTCTTCGCCGTTGATTCTATTCCTGCTATCCATGAGCGCGGCGCTTTCTATCTAGTCCGCGATCATTGGAATGATTGGTACACATGGCAGACCATGAGGACGCTCGTGCACGTCGGTCTCAATGGCGTGCGTACCAACATAGGTTCAGTAAAAATCGGAAAGCGTGGAATGACGGAGCAGGCCGGAGTTACTGAGCTGCCAGCAGTGTTTACATCGCTGGATCCCACGTACTTCTCGCTCGGACAGACGGAAAATTACTATGAATCCCTTTATGAGCTGCCTTCGCCAATTCCGGAGGAGGTGCTACAAGGACTACGAGACTGCGCATACAACCTCTCCATCCTTGAAGAGAACAGCCTTGAGCCAGTAATGAGCCGGTCTCTTCTTAGAGATGTAGCTGGTGAGGTCGTCTCCTCCCGATACCATCGCTTGGCTACGGGCAATGCGGCGCTTACACCTTTTAGCTTTTCGTACCACTTCCCGGGCTCTTCAAGTGAGCCCGTTATAGAATTTCGCGTTCAGCCGAGTTCGATGCCGCCATCAAACATTCACGTACTGATAGGGAGGAATGGCGTCGGAAAGTCTCGATGCTTTGATGGCATCACGAAAACGTTAATTGGGTCTAGTGGCTCTGATGGATCTAGCGATGTTGGACGAATCTTGAACACTTCGCCCATCGATCCATTCGCTCTGGCGCAGGGGCGTGCCGCAACCTTCAGCGGCATCGTATTTGTCGCATTTAGTGCATTCGATTCCTTCAAGCCGCTCCCGGATGGGCAGCAGCCATCAGGAATCAAGTATTCCTATGTAGGATTAAAGCTGCCGGCATCTGCCCAGAATCCCGCTGGGGAGTTGAAGAACGAGGCTGCGCTGACTGCGGAATTTATCAATGCCGTAGCTGCGTGTCGCATGGGGGCGAGAGTCCGCCGTTGGCAACAGGCGCTACGCACACTGGAGTCGGATCCTATATTCCAGGAGCATGAGCTCGCGCAGCTCGCGACATTCGATCATGAAGCAGCTAGCGAAGGCGTCGCACGCTACTTCGAGAGGCTGAGCTCGGGCCACAAAGTGGTCTTACTGACCATAACGCGATTAGTTGAACTGGTGGAGGAAAAAACGCTAGTCCTTCTCGACGAGCCTGAAGGGCATTTGCATCCTCCTCTGCTGTCGGCATTCATCAGGGCTCTCTCTGACCTCCTAGTGCAGAGAAATGGCGTCGCATTAGTAGCTACACATTCACCAGTGGTTCTCCAGGAAGTTCCTAGAGAGTGCGTTTGGATATTGAACAGAACCGGCTCGAGGTCTCGAGTGGACAGGCCGATAGGGGAAACGTTTGGCGAGGGCTTTGGTGTTCTTGCCAGGGAGGTTTTCGGACTGGAGCTGACGTCGTCCGGATACAACGAGTTGATTAGAAAGGCGGTAGACGAGGCGAATGGTAACTATACTTCTGTCGTTTCGGCATTCAATGGAAAGCTTGGGTCAGAAGGTAGGGCTGTTGCAAGGGCTCTTTGCATTTCGCGCGAGAGGAGCTAATGAACAACCTGGAAATGCCAACCATGATCTATGCCGAAGTTCTGGATTCATGTGTAGGCACAATGATGGTTGGTGAGGTGAAAGCTTCAATTGTGGATGCTCGCAATGAGCTGCTAGACAAAGCTACTCGATATGAAGCTCATGGTTATGCCAAATCCCTTTATCTAATGCCAAAAGGTAACGATCTGGCTAGCTTGCCTCAGAACTCGGATCTGAAGAATCTCTATGCAGGTCAACTACGGAGGCGAGGCGTCGCAGCGAGGACCTACTATGATTGCCTTATCTCGAGTGCGCCCCACAAGCGCTGCCCAATTTGCGGCATCGGAACAGTCTCGACCTTAGATCACTACTTGCCGTCATCGGTCTATGGCTATCTCTCTGTGCTTCCAATGAATCTCGTGCCTGCATGCAGGGATTGCAACACAAATAAGTTGGACCAAGTTCCTGCATCAGCGGCTGAACAGTCTTTGCATGTTTACTTTGACAATGTCAGCGGCGAACGTTGGCTGTTCGCCCGCGTTGTTCCGGGAGATCCGCCTGCCGTAGAGTACTTTGTGCAGGCGCCATCGAGTTTCGGCCCGGTTCTAAGTGAACGGCTTGGCATTCATATGACGTGCTACTCGCTCTATCAGCTATTCGCTTCAAATGCCGGTAGCGAGCTGGCAGAGCTTGAGGCGCGCCTTACGATCTGTGCGAGAACGGGCGGTTCCGGTGCGGTGCAACGATACTTGCGCGAGGAGGCGGGGCTGCAGGAAGGGCTAAAAAGGAATTCATGGAAGACAGCGCTATACGACTCATTGGCCTGTAGCGAGTGGTTTTGTTCTAGATTTAGTTGTTAGCGGAAATTGGGGTCACAGTGCACTTTTATCTCAAGCGCTGGAACGGCGAGAGATGGGTCAGGTTGCACCGTCCGCTGCGTTTCTCGGGATAGGAAATTCAGATTCCACTTTCGCTGCGACATCTGATTTAGCCAGTTTCGGCCCGCTGCGTCGTGATGCTTCTACGCCAGGCGCTGGAGCCGCGTCGACGGAAGCCGAGGCCCGCACAGGGGCTGCGTCACGGAGCTGGTTAATGTCGTAGGGCCCTTCAATCACCGTGACAGACTATGCGCGCATCTTCGTCTGCCAGATCCGTGCCTTTGTGTTGATGACCTACCCGTGCTGTGCGCTGACGGCTTCGGCCCGCTCCGACATCCGTGCCCACTTGCAGCGTTCTTCGAGGGGACCGCCACGCGGCAAAATCGTGGCGCTCGCCAAGGATTGCAGGAATTACCAGCGAGGACGTGGCCAGCGCGATCGAGCGGTCAAGAGTGATGAGATCTTGAGGGGCCGGATCCTGCCGGTTAGCGAGGGCTGCTGCACCGAAACAGGGGTCAGAGTGCACTTTTGCCCGACTCTTCAGCGGAAGCAGGCACAGGTTCATTGATCCCCGGGCGCTAGTGAGCGCGCCCCCCTGCCACACTCGCGCCGATCGCATCCGCACACCCATGGAGTGACCATGAAGATCGCGATCTACCTGATGACGTTGGCGATCGCGCTGCAGGCGTCGCCGACATCTGCGCAGGCGTTGTGGGGCGGCGCGGCGTACGGGATGGACGTGGCGCAGGTGCAGGCGAAGGTGCCGCAGGCGCGGGTGCCGGACAATCCGGACGAGTTGGCCGGGGGCGAGAACGAGGGGCTGCGGGTGGAGCGCGTGGAGGTGGCCGGCCACCGGTTCCAGGCCTCGTACTTCTTCGCCGGCGGCGCGCTGGTGCAGGTGGACCTGGTGCAGGAAGCCCCGCGGGCCGGGCGCGCGGACCTGCGGGTGTTCCAGGACGTGGCCGCAGCGCTGGAGGCCCAGCACGGTGCGCCGGCAGGCAGCACGCAGCAGGGCGAGCCCTTCGAGCGACGTCGCGTGCAGTGGCAGGTGGCGGACACGCAGGTGGCGCTGCTGCTGTTCCAGGTCGGCGATGCCTCGCTGGTGAAGGTGATCTACCAGGTGCAGCCGCCGGATGCGCCGCCACCGGTGCGGTTGCGCTCGGACGGCTGAGAACCGGAGTCAGTGAAACCGGGGCCGAAGTGCACATTCCTCAGAAGCCCGGTCAGAGTGCCCTTTCTTCGAAGCTTCTCCGTTTCCGCGGCCGATCCTCCTCGGCCCGGCCCGGCCCGGCCCGACGCGGCGCCCCAGCTGGCGCTCGACGGCTTGGCGGAAGCGGTCGCTGCCGAGGTCGTCGCGCTGGAGCGTCGCGCGGATCTGCTCGATCCCGGCGGCGTCCAGTCCGGCGATGACCAGCGCACGGTAGGCGCCGCGCCGCGCCGGGGCGTCGAAAACAGGGGTCAGAGTGCGCGCCCCGCCCGGCATCCCTGGCAACGGACGCGGCGGTAGACCGCAAGGCCCGTGCTCCCGCTGCAGCAGCTGTTTGCCGCCCCGGTTGCCGGTAATCAGCGAAGCCCCGCTTCCGGCGCGATGGTATGGACGACTTTGCCCTCCGCATCGAGGAACTCGATCGCGCCGTAGCCGGCGTCGGTGACGGTCAGCCGCAGGCGGGCGCGGTCGGCCTTGTCGCTGAGGGCGATGCTGGGCGTGCCGTCGGCCGCCACCTGCATGCGGATCCGGGTCGGGGCCGCCACGCCGGGGATCAGCCGGTTGTCCAGCGCCGGTTCGCGCACCAGGGGCGGTGCCTGGTTGATCGAGAACGCGACCGAGCCGTCCGGCGACACGCGCCAGCCCACCGCATCCATCGCCGGGTGGTCCAGGGCCAGGACGGCCATGCCGCCCTCCACGTCGGCCGTGCCGAAGCCGCCGCGCTCGCTGCCCTTGTCGTCATACAGCACCATGCCGGCCACGTCGAACGCGCGCCGGTACTGGATGCCGTCGATGATGGGGGCCGGGGTCCGGCCTGCAAGCGTCATCCGGATCACGCCATCCTCGTCGACGATGTCGATGCGGCGCGCGGTGATGCGTTCGTGGTCCGGCGCGTCCACGCGGGTCTGCGGCGTGCGAGAGGCGATGATGCGCTCCAGCGTCTGCAGCGAGGGCCGCTTCGGCGCCGCCTCGCTGGCCGATGCCGGGAGAGCGGCGCAGAGCGCGGCGAAGAAGAACGGGATGGCGACGGCGTGCTTCAAGGGCATTCTTTGCTCCGTGGGCGGTTGCGATGCGATGTCGCAAGGATATGCGGCGCGCGCGACGACCGGGATCCCACGCCAGGAGCCCGAGCGAGGGGGCCTTGCCGTGGCGACGGGCCTGCGCGAAACGTGCCGGAAACCGGTGCGAACCATCGGCGCTCAGGTGCGGGTGATCGAGGCTCCGCCGTCAACGAGCAATGCCGTGCCGGTGATGAAGCTCGACGCGTCGGAGGCGAGGTGGAGTACCGCCTGGGCGATCTCCTCCGGCCTGGCCATGCGCTTGAGCGCGTGCAGGTTCTCGACGAAGGCCAGTACCTCCGGGGTGGCGTCGGGGGCATTGGTGATGCTGGCCGGGGTGTCGGTGCCTCCGGGCAGGACGGCGTTGACGCGGATGCGCTTCGCGCCGAGCTCGACGGCGAGGACCTGGGTCAGGCCAACCAGTCCGGCCTTGCTCGCGGCATAGGCGGCCATGCCCGGCATGCCGGCGCTGAAGCCGACGAACGAGCCGGTGAAGACCAGCGATCCGCCGCCACGCGCAAGCATGGCCGGTACCTGGTACTTCGCACCGAGGAAGGCGCTGGTCAGGTTGGTGTCCAGCACGTCGCGCCAGCCCGCCGGCGACATGTCCTGTACCGCTCCGGTCTCCCCGATCGAGCCCGCGTTGTTGAACGCGATGTCCAGCCCGCCGAAGTGATGCCTGGCCGCCTCCACGACGCGCCTGGCGACGGCCTCGTCCCGCGCATCGCCGGCAACGGCGACGGCGCGGCCACCCTCCGCCTCGATCTGCCCGACCAGCTGGTCGAGCTCGGCCTGGCGCCGCGCGGTGACCACCACGCTCGCGCCTTCCCGTGCGAACAGCCGGGCGGTCGCATGACCGATGCCGGAACTTGCTCCGGTCACGATCGCCACCTTGTTGGCCAGAAGGGTCATGTACGCGCTCCATCAGCAGGGAGGCGTCACTGTGGTCCAGCCGGCGCGCGGAGTCTGGCCACTTCCGGACGTGTAAGAGAAGCCGCGTCAGCATGCCCTTTCCCCGGAGCTTCCTGGCGTGGTGACGGGCCGGTCCTTGCGGGGCCCGCGTGGCATCCGGGCTGGCGCTTGATGGCCTTCCGGGAACGGTCGTTGCCCAGGGCAGGTGGGCGCTGGCGCCTCGCGCGCGTCTGCCCGGATGCGCGGGTCAGTGCGGCGATGACCCGCGAGCGGTTGTCGACAGGGTGCGTCTGGCCGTCATGGCCGCGAGCGCCGCGACGCATGCGCCCGGCGCAGTCCGCGTCATCGGGCATTACCGATGCTGGTGTCGGATAAAGTGCATTCCGGCCCCGCTTCCGGCTTGGGCAACGAGGACCCGATGCACGCCCCGCTACTGACCATCCTGGCTGCCATCTCCGGCGCTGTCCCGGCAGCGACGCCGGGCGCCATCGACTCGGTCACGGTCCGCGATGCGGAGTTCGCGCACGTGAAGGCGATAGGCCCCGACGAACTCGAGGCGTTCACGCGCATGTGGGCGTCCAGGCGCCGGATGGACCGGGTGCAGGCGGGAGGCGGCACCCACTACAAGCTCGATATCCGCACGAACGGACACTTCCGGCGCTACCTCTACTACACCTCGGGCCTGCTCACGCTGCTGGCCAAGGATGTGCAGCCGGTGTACCAGGTGGAGGATCCGGTGGCGTTCAACCAGCTCATCGGTGCGGCCGGGTAGAAAAAGCAGGGGCAGGCGCACTTTCCTCCGCGCTTCCCGGCCTTGCTGGCCGATCCTTGCCGGTTCTGCGCGGCATCCCCGCGGGCGCGAGGGGCTCCGCCCAAGCGGTCGTCGCCCAGGGCGCGCTGGCGCCGAACGTCCAGCGGATCTGACCCGGTCCAGGCCGGCGAGAGAACAGCTCGGGCGTCGGAGCTGTTTGCCCGGACCGCCGGGCTCCGGCGGCGGTGGAATCCTGTCCGCCCACCGAGCTTCCTGCTCGGACCGCCGAGCCCGGAGCTCGGGCGACGGTGAAATCTTGTCCAACGCCGGAGCTTTCTGCTCGGCGCGCCGAGCCCGGAGCTCGGACGATGATGAAAATTTGTCCAGCGCCGGAGCTTTCTGCTCGGACCGCCGAGCCCGGAACTCGGACGATGGTGAAAATTTGTCCGACGCCGGAGCTTTTTGCTCCGGCTGCCGAGCTCGGAGCTCCGGCGATGGACAAAACTTGTCCAAGCTCCGGGCTTTCTGCTCGGCGTGTGAAGAGAACAGCTCCGATTCGGTGGATAACGCGCACCGTGGAAGGTTCCACGGCCGCTTCTGGGCTTTCGTTCCACGAAAGTGGCAAGGAAACGCTGCGTCGAACCCGCAAGCCTGGGTGACAGACCGCTTTATCGCGGGAGCCCCGACGGGCGCGACGTGGTGAGTGGGCGCGGTGCTGCATCACGCGCGGGTCGCCACCGTGGGAGCCTGGAGCGGGGCGGCTAGCCTGCGCGGCTGCAAAGTGACCGACGACCGACGACCGGCGACCGACAACCGACAACCGACAACCGACAACCGACAACCGACAACCGACCACCAACCACCAGCCACCAGCCACCAGCCACCAGCCACCAAAGGACAAGCGGTCAGAAGTCAGCGGTCAGCCGCGCCACCGACCGCCGCTGCGCGTTCGCCGCGTCTCCCACGCCGTTACACACCGGCGCGTGGAAGTGCAGCGGCCGCGGGCCCCGGGACGACGCGCCCCTCGCGCGTCGTCACCTGATTCGGTCACCGCGCGCGTGGCCCATCGCCCCCCATCGACGACCAGACGGGGTAGCGCATCCACGGATGGCCGCTCACAAGCTGGCGTCCATGCCCGATCCCGTGCCCGCACCTGCCCGCTCGACGGGAATGCCGGGAATGCGCCCGGCGCGCGTGGCATGGATCCCGGCCGCAGGCGTCGTCCTGCCGGCGGCGGGGCGTGATGCCCGCGAGGCGGCGGCGGAGGTGGCGTAGCGGTGCGCATCGGCGCACATCTGGTGCACGTCGCGCTGTGCGGTCCAGCCCAGCAGGTGCCGGGCCACCGTCGGGTCGGCGTAGTAGCAGGCCACGTCGCCGGGGCGTCGTCCGACCACTTCGTAATCCAGGGCGCGGCCGCAGGCGGCCGAGTAGGCCTCGATGAGCTCCAGCACCGAGATGCCGGTGCCGGAGCCGATGTTGGCGACGTGGAACCCGGGTGCGTGCAGCACCAGGCGCAGCGCGGCCACGTGCGCGGCCGCCAGGTCCATCACGTGCACGTAGTCGCGGATGCAGGTGCCGTCGGGGGTCGGGTAGTTGTCGCCGAACACGCTCAGCCGGGGCGCGAGGCCGCTGGCCGCCCGGCCCAGGTAGGGCATCAGGTTCTCGGGGATGCCCCTGGGCGATTCGCCGAGCTGGCCGCTGGCATGCGCGCCCACCGGGTTGAAGTAGCGCAGCGCCACCACCGATGCGCCGGTGTCGGCCGTGCAGACATCCTCCAGCACCAGCTCGACCATCATCTTGCTGCGCCCGTAGGCGCTTTCCGGATGCAGCGGATGGCTCTCGCGCAGCGGCAGGTGCTCGGGTTCGCCATAGACCGTGGCCGAGGAGCTGAAGACGATCCGCGGCGGTGCCTGCCGTGCCATCGCCTTGAGCAGGCACAGCGATCCGCCCACGTTGATGTCGTAGTACATGGCCGGCGAGCGCGAGGATTCGGCGACCGACTTGACTCCCGCGAAGTGGATGGCGGCCACCGGCCGGTGCCGCGCGACGATGCGGTCGATCGCCTCGGCGTCGCGCACGTCGGCGCACTCGAACAGCGGCATCGTGCCACTGATGCCGGCGATCGCGTCCAGCACCCCGCGCCCGCTGTTGCTGAGGTCGTCCACGACCAGCACCGCGTAGCCGGCGGCCTGCAGGCAGACGCAGGTATGCGAGCCGATGTAGCCGGTGCCGCCGGTGACCAGCACGGGGCCCTGGCACGGGCCGGACGGCGGGTCGGCCGCGGCCCGGCACGCCCGGGATGCGCCGGCGCCGGTCATGGCGCACCGACCTGGCGGGCGGTCGCCGCCGAGCGCACCGTCTCCGCCGCGCGGCGCCCGGCCAGGAACGCGTGGTCGGAGTTGTAGTACTCCCATTCGCTGTAGCGCCCGGCCAGGACCACGTCGTGCGTGGCCAGCCAGTTGCGGATGGTCTCCACCTTGCCGGCCCGGGCATGGTCGTAAAGCACGTACGCATAGGGCATGTCGACGATCGACGCGGTCAGCACCGGGTCCTCGGCGGTGAACATGCCGACCTCGATGCACTCGCGCACGCAGCGCTCGATCAGGGCATCGCCGTCGACCGGCAGCGGCTTGGTCGGCGAGTAGGTGATCTCGCAGGTCAGGCCGAAACCGCCGGGAGGATTGTTGTGGGGGCTGGCGTTGCCCTGCACGAAGATGCGATGGAAGATCGTGTCTTCCGGGTAGTAGATCCAGTGCTTGTCGGTGAGGTCCGCCCGCCCGATGCCGAGGTTGACGCAGCGCACCGAGACATGGCGCAGCGCGGCGGCCGCGGCGCGCACCGGCTCGGGCGCCTCCTCGCCGAGCATGCGCACGAACTCCGGCAGCGGCAGCGTGTTGACCAGGCGCTGCCAGCGCATCCGGCGCCCGTCGGAGAGGGTGACCTGGCGGCGGCGCACGGACACGGCGGTGACCGCAGTGCCCAGCACGAGCGTTCCCTGCAGGTGCGGAAGGAAGCCGTCCATCAGCGCCTGGAACCCGCCGCGCAGCGGATAGCCGAAGCGCGCATTGGGGCCCAGCGGCGCCGGCACCGGCTTGAGCGCGCCGTCGATCATCTCCTCCAGGTTGGGCATCGGCACCCTGCCGCCCAGCCAGGAGGTCTCCATCTCCTGCAGCGGCACGGTCCACAGCTTGGTGTTGTAGGGCACCGCGAAGTGCCGGGCGACGCCGCGGCCCCAGACCTGGTGGATGAACTCCTCGAAGTTGGCCGGCGCGCCGCGCCGGGCGAACGCCGAGACATTGCCGCCGGCCAGGTCCTTGGGATCGGTGCCGCGCGCATTGCCCAGCGCATCGGGGATGCCGCCGTCGGCACAGCAGTCCTCCAGCGCCCGCTGCGGCGGCGCGCCGGCTTCCCGGCACGCCTGCGGCTTGGCCCGCCCCGCCGATGCGGGCTCGTGCGCACGTGGCGCCGGATCGGCCAGGTCGCCGAACCTGGCTTCGATCGCGCCCACCAGGCACTCCTTGAGCACCTCCGGCGGCAGCCCGTACAGCGCGCCCTGGAACGGATAGCGGGTGTGCACGCCCTTGCTGTACACCCAGGCCTCGCGGTTCTGCCAGTGCACGTTGTCGCCCAGCAGCACCTCGTACAGCGCCAGCACGTCCGTGTCGTTGGAGAACATGATGTGGCCGGCATGGTCGAAGGTGAAGCCGTGCTCGTCCACCGACCGGCACCAGCCGCCGACGGTCTGCTCGCGCTCGATCACCACGCTGCCGGCCCCGTAGTGGTAGGCGGCCGACAGGCCGGTGGGGCCGGCGCCCAGGATCAGGCACTCCGCCGGCGGCTCGCCGATCGGCACCACGCGCTCGCCGTCCAGATAGGCGCGCGCATGCCGGTTCAGGCCGCTGCGGCTGGCGGCGGTCAGCAGGCCGGCCATCGCCTCGGCCGTGCGGTCCCAGGAGGTCGCCCCGGTCAGCGCGTCCTGCGCGGCGATGCGTGCCTGGCGGGCCTCGGCCGATTCGGCCAGGGCCTGCTCGCAGGCGTGGATGAACGCGTGCGTATCCCCGGCGATGCGCACGCCCGATGCGTACAGCCGGGCGACGTCGCGCACCGCGGTGCTGACGACGGGCTTGTGCGCGGCCATGTACTCCAGGGTCTTGGTCGGGCTGATGAACCGGGTCGAGGCGTTGAGCGCGAAGGGCAGCAGGCACACGTCCCAGCCGGCCACGTGCCCGGGCAGGTCCGCATACGCGCACTGGCCCAGGTAGTGCAGGTTGGGCGCCTGCGGAAGCGTGGCCGGATCGATCTTGACCACCGGGCCCACCAGGACGATCCGCCACTGCGGGTGCGCGTGGGCCAGGGCGCGGACCAGCTCCAGGTCCAGGCGCTCGTCGATCACCCCGAAGAAGCCCAGCGTGGGGCCGTCGTCGGGGCCGCTGCCGGCCCCAACGTGGGGGTGCCGGGCCTGGGCGAAGTGCGCCGCATCGACGCTGCTGGGGAAGCAGTGCACGTTGCCGTTGCTGCCGGCCTTGGCGTCCTGCAGGGAGGGGCCGCCGGTGTAGACCAGGTCGGCGATCTGCAGCAGCGTCTGCTCGCGGGCGGTCAGGCGCGGCGGCGCGTTGTGGAAGGCGCTCAGCTCGTCCATGCAGTCGAACACGATCGCGGCAGGCGACAGCCCCTGCAGCAGCGGCAGCGCCATCGGCGTGTAGAACCACACCGCCATGCCCGGCTCGCCGTGCTCGGCCAGCCACTCGTGCAGCAGTGCGTCCAGCGCCGGGAACTGCGCATCGGCGAACCCGCCCTCGTCGATGGGCGTGTGCGGGCGCAGCACGGTGACGCCCATGCACGGGTGCAGCACCTCCAGCCACGGCGCCCGGTCCGGGTCGTGCACCGGCTCTTCGAAGAACATCACGTTCCAGCGCTGGCCGAAGCGCGACATCAGGTGCTGCGGGCGCTGGTAGACGAAGTCCCAGCGCAGGTGCGAGAAGACGAGTAGCTGGTTCATGGGGGCGAGTCCTTCGGGGGGGAGGAGGGCGTCGAGGGTCCTGCAGGCGTCGACGTAGGCGCGGGCGTAGTCCCGGACGAGCCGGGGCGCACGGTGGGGGTGGTCGGGGTCGACGCTCCACAGGCCGCTCTGGTGCCAGGTGGAGGGTTCCTGCCAGTCGGGGCGGTCCACGACCGGATAGAGGCAGATCGCTTCGACCGGGATGCCGTCGTCGTGGGCAATGGCCACCTGGCGGACGAGATCGCGCAGCCACGCAGCGCGCCCTTCGCCGACGTGGCTGGTCTCGCTGAGGGTGATCGGCAGGCCGTAGCGGTCGTGCAGTTCGCGCAGCATCCGCGACAGCGGCCGCCGCAGCGGATGGCCCAGGTGCCAGTGCAGCGGCTCGCGGGTCGCGTGTTCCCACTGGTTGGCGTGGTAGTAGTTGACGCCGACCAGGTCCACGCAGCCGGGGCTGCCGCCCAGTGCCGGATGGCTGCGGCCGGTGAGCATGTCCAGCGCCTGGAACTGGGCGGCGTGCTCGCGCAGCGCGGCCTGGCGCAATGGGCTGCGATCATCCGGCGCGCGGACGTGTACCAGTGGCTCCACCCACATCATCACCGCGTCGGGATCGGCCTGGCGGATGGCGGCGCGTCCGGCAAGGCCGGCGCGGACCAGCCGGGCTTTCAGTGCGTCGCCCTCGTGCGGGCGGTCGCCGCGACACGGATGCAGCAGGCCGGTGCGGGTCGCCGCCCAGGCCAGGAACGAGATCTCGTTGATCGGCGTGTATACCCGCGGCGTCGGGGACGGGTAGGCGGCCAGCGCGCTGGCGACCGCCGCGCAGAAGCGCGCGAACCGCTGGACGAAGTGCGCCTCGTCGCCATCCAGCAGGTCCAGGTCGGCCGGCACGCCGTAATGCATCAGCGTCCAGCGAACCTGCAGCCCGTGCCGCCGGGCCGCGCGCATCCGCGCGTGCAGGCTGCGCAGGTCCAGGCCATGCGGCGATTCGGTGGTGCGCCAGCCCAGGCTCTCGCGGACGGCGGTGAATCCGAGCAGGCGCAGGCGCCGGTAGTCGCGATCGAGACGGTCCAGGTGCCCGCTGTCGGCGGGCATTGCCAGGCCGATGCCATGCCCGTTGACATGGTCGGCCCCCTCGAACCCGCCGATCCAGCGCATCAGCACGCTCCGCGTCTACCCGTCGAACAGAAGGCATGGGGAGATGCCAGGCCCGGGCGCAGGTGCGCGGCGGCGGATGACAGGACGACCAGGTCTGAAGGATCGGTTGAGGCACCGAGGCTGCGCCGCGCCGCATGATCTGGCCGTGACGTGGGCGCTGTGGGCTGTCGTCCATTGCAACGCCCGGCGCGGTCGACCGCGGCGGACAGGCGCCGTCACGCCAGGTCGCCGCCGGTGAATGCGCGGTCCTGCCTGGCGCGAGCGTCACCGGCGTGTCGCGCCGCACGCGGGTGAACCGGTCATCTGGGACGATGAGGCACACGTGCTCGAGGCGTCGGATGCCACGCCGGTTTCATGCCTGTGGTCATGCAAGGGGGCACGCGGATTGCACGCGGCGGCGGATGCGCGTTTCCGTCACGCCGGACCGGGGCCGGCGTGGCTGGCTGCCCGGCGGCGCGGGGCGCGGGTCACCAGTAGCAGCGCACCCACTCCCACGATCGCACAGACCACCGACGCCACCAGCACGCCCAGCTTGGCCGAAACCAGGCTGTCGGCGTCGAACGCCAGTTCAGCGATGAACAGCGCCATCGTGAAGCCGATTCCGGCCAGGATGCTGCCGGGAACCAGCAGCCGCCAGCGCAGCCCGGGCGGCAGGATCGCGATCCGCAGGCGCACCGCGAGGAATGCGAACAGCACGATGCCCAGCGGCTTTCCGATGACGAAGGCGGTGCCTACGGCGTACGCAAGTCCCGTATCGATCTGCGCACCGGTGACCGGCACCCCCGCGTTTGCGAGGGCGAACAGTGGCAGGGCGACGAAGGCCACCCATGGATGCAGGCCGTGCTCGAGCCGCTCGATCGGCGACAGGGCTTCGCGAGCGGCCACCCCGGCGCGGCGCAGATCGCCCCGGGCCGCACGGTCGCTGTTCCAGCGCTCATCGGGCGGGTGCGCGATGACTCGTCCCAGGATCGCGCGCAGGCGCGTGTCGCTGATCCAGCGTCGGGAGGGCGTCATCAACCCCAGGATCACGCCGGTCACCGTGGCGTGGACGCCGGAGGCGTCGAAGGCCAGCCAGGCGGCGGCGCCGAGTGCGATGTACACGGGCGTACTGCGGATGCCCAGCCTGGCCACGCCGGCGGTAACGGCGAGCACGAACGCGGCCGCTCCCAGCGCCGCCCAGGACAACGCATCGCCATAGGCGATCGCCACGACGAGAATCGCGCCGACATCGTCGAAGATGGCCAGCGACAGGAGGAACAGGCGAAGGTTGCCCGGCACGCGCCTGCCCAGTGCCGTCAGGCAGCCGACGACGAACGCGGTGTCGGTGGACATCACCGTCCCCCATCCGGACATGTTCTGGTTCCGGTCCTGGCCCAGCAGCAGTACGAACAGGGCGACAGGAACCACCATGCCACCCAGCGCCGCTGCGATGGGAAGCGCGGCCATCCTGGGGGAGCGCAGTTCGCCAAGTACCAGTTCGCGCTTGAGTTCCAGCGAAATGACGAAGAAGAACAGCGTCATCAGGCCGTCGTTGATCCAGTGCTTCAGGGAGCGGCTGATTTCGCCCTGGCCCGCGACGAAACCGAGCTGCGTCTCCCACAGCGCCAGGAACGCTTCCGACCAGGGGCTGTTGGCGATGCCCAAGGCGACGAGCGTGCCCGCCAGAAGTGCGGCTCCCGCCATCGCCTCGATGCGGAGGAAATACAGGAACGAGCTGGCGAACCGGTCGGTTGGCCCGTGGGGGAGGCGGGACAGGCTCGGACTCACGCGCCGCAGCTCCCTGGGCGATCCGTGGGCAGGCTGGGGGAGCGGCCACATCCATCCATTAAAAAGGCCGCGCTGGCGCGGCCTCCGTGTGCTTGCCGGCGGTGGCAGCTCACTTGCGCTGCTTGCCGTCCCCGCCGGGCGATGGGCGCTCCTGCGCCTGCTTCCTGTCCTGGTCCGGCTGCTTGCCGTGACCGGCCTGCTTGCCGGCCGACTGCTTCTGGCGATCCTGGGTATTGCTGGGGCTGCTCATGGTCTACTCCACTGCGATGAAGTCATCGCCCGGCCACAGTGGCCCCGGTGAGGTGACGCGGTGGTGAGGCGCCCGCCCGGTCCGGAATCCGGCCGCGGAGTACGTCCATGGGGAGGTGACCGGTTCATCTGCCGGTTGAGGCGTGGCACGCTGGCCGGCCGCCGGGTCCGGTGCGGCGCTGGGCTGATCCAGGGCGCTGCCCGTGGTGCGGAAGACGCGCCGGGGGCATGGACGCCAGTCCACTGCGGGTCTGGTGGACAGCCCTCCGGCGCGCGCGGCGTTCCGCTCGAGGATGGCTTCCCCGGGCGGGTTGCAGCTGTCCCGCCTCCCGCAGTCGGCTACCAGTACTGGGCCGGGATCGCATCCGGGCAGGGGTTGGCCGAGCCGACCAGGATCTGCTGCATCACCTGTGCGGCCTGCGCGGCGTAGGCGCCGAACTCGGCCTCGGTGGACATGGCGCGCTTGAATGCGGCGGCGGCGCAGAAGGACCAGGCCTGGGCGTTGTCCGGGTCGGACTGGGCCAGTCCGGCGTAGCGTTCGGCGATGGCGCTGTACTGGTCGTTGCTTTCCAGCGCGGCCATCGCGCCGGCCACGTCCACCTTGCGCAGGATCGAGGGCGCACCGGACGCCGGGAGGCGGCCGGCTTCCAGGGTGTTGTCGTCCAGCACGCTGATGTAGAAGTCCGAGCCGGTGTTGTGGTTGTGGAAGGTGTAGCGGCCGCTGCCGTCGGGCGTGTACACCGAGCGCTTGTTGGGCTCCACCACCACCAGGTTGCCGTCCGCCTCCTCGACGGTGATCGAGTAGCTGCCGTCGTCCAGCACGAAGGTGCCCTCCACCGCGAGCACCGGCCCCGCACACGCCATCCCCAGCGCGGCCAGGGCCGCCCATGTCGTCCTGCGCATTGTTTTCCCCCTGTCGCCGCACCGGATGGGCGGCGTGGGCGCAGCATAATCCCGCCGCCGGCGTCGCGGCACGCCGGGGCGGGCGGGTGGCGGTCAGGTCACCGGCGCCCTCCGCTGCGGGCTGGGCCGCCAGCGAGCACCGGTGAGGCTGCATGCGCGCCGTGGGGGCGACACCCCCGGACTGCGTCGCCCGATCCACCTGTATGGTGCACCGGCGCCGCCCGGCCGGAGCATTGCGGACACATGCACCGCATGCCGTCATGCAGCTTCTGCACGTGCTTCAGCGGCGCAATGTGCGGTGGGCGCGGGCGGCTTCAAGTCCGGCCCGGGCACGCCGCTATAGTTCTTCCCCTGCCCGATCACGGTAATACCGCATGACTCATGCCGTCACGGGTGCCGGCTGTGCCCTCTGTCGCGAGGCGCAGCCGCTGGCGTTCGATTTCAGCTACGCGTTCCAGCCGATCGTCGATGTGCAGGCGCGCAGCGTGTTCGCGCACGAGGCGCTGGTGCGTGGCACCTCCGGCGAACCGGCCGCCTCGGTGCTGTCGCAGGTCACCGACGACAACCGCTACTCCTTCGACCAGGCCTGCCGCGAGAAGGCGATCCGCATTGCCGGCTCGCTCGGCTTCCCCGCGGACCTGTCGATCAACTTCCTGCCCAATGCGATCTACCGGCCCGAGGTGTGCATCCGCTCCACGCTGCAGGCCGCGCGCCGGCATGGCTTCCCGGTGGGACGGATCATCTTCGAGACCGTGGAAGGCGAGCAGGTCAACGACGGCAAATGGCTGGCCGAGATCCTGGGCGAATACAGGCGCATCGGCTTCAAGACCGCGATCGACGACTTCGGCGCGGGATTCGCCGGGCTCAACCTGCTGGCCGATTTCCAGCCGGACATCGTCAAGCTGGACATGGCGCTGGTGCGCGGCATCGACCACAACCGGCCGCGGCGGGCGATCGTGGCCGGCGTGGTGGCCATCTGCCAGCAGCTGGGCATCACGGTGATCGCCGAAGGCATCGAGACCCGCGATGAGGCGCAGTGCCTGGCGGACCTGGGCATCGCCCTGATGCAGGGTTACTGGTTCGCGCGGCCGCAGTTCGAGCGTGCCATGGCCGCCGGGGATATCGGCTGGTTGTGAGCCTGTTGGCCTCCACCGGGGGGTGATGATCCGCCGAAGACCGATACGGACGGACGGGTGGCCGCGCCGGCTCGTGCCGGTGGTCATCGGCGTACTGCCCGTGCATGGACGCCTGCTCGCGGCGATCGATCCGCCGGTACGGAATTTCGGCCAGGTCGAGGGCGCGCTGGCGACGGCGTGGCCGGGCAGGGGCAGGTTCAGCCCGGATACCGTGCACGTGACGCTGGGTCTGGCCGATGGGCAGCGCATCAACGTGGACATGAACCGGCTGCTTGCCGCCCGCGTGCGCGAGGGCGAGGCGGTCACGGTGCGGAAGAGCCGGACCCTGCCTGGCCGCGTGGCCTATGCCGATGCGATCCCCTCGCGGGACATGCCACCCTCGGGTGCGGCCGCCAAGGGCGCCGATGTCGCCGCACCTGCCCGCGAGCGGGTTGATGCGGGCACCGGGCCGGTCGCTGGCAAGGCGCCCCGGTAGCGCGCGCATCACCTGCCGCCCGGCGGCAGCCCGCACGCGGAGCTCAAGTTCGTCCTGTTCGCGGCCGCTTTTACCCCAGGCATTACCGGCCGGGGCGATGTGTCCCGCGCCGGTCTGCCGATTCCGTCATGGACTGTTGCCGAGGGTCGCCCGGGAGGCGGGCCGGCGGCGTCCGGCGGCCGTTCCGTCCGTCCAGGTCCTGAAGCGATGGTTGCCACCGTTCTCGTAGGGATGCTCTGCGTGTATTCGCTGAGCTTCTCGCTGATGTTCCTGCTGATCAGCCGGCGCCTGGGTGAGGACCGGATGGGGATGGATGCGTTCGCGGCCGGCAACCTGATGCTGGGCGTGGCCTACGTGCTGCAGCTGATGGACCTGTCGGGCTGGAGCTGGCTGGGCGTGGTCAACCACAGCTTCACCGTCGGCGCGCTGGCGGCGTATGCCATCGGCGGGCTGCGGTTCTTCGGGCGGCCGGTGCCGCTGCTGTTGCCGCTGGCTGCGGTGCTGCTGGGCTATGCCGCGCTGCAGGCGCTCGCGCACTGGGCCTGGGGGCCGGTGTGGCGCTACGCGCTGCTGTCGGCCGCGTGCGCGCTGTGTTTCGCCGGCATGATCGTGGCGCTGGCGGCCGGAGTGCGCAGTTACGCCCGCGACCTGCGCGGCGAGGTGGGGCTGTTCGTGCTGCTGATCGGCGGCATCCTCGTGCTCAACCTGGTGAAGCTGGGCAAGCTGCTGTCCGGCGGGCTGGAGGCACTGGCGATGGATGGCCGCTTCCAGATGGTGTTCTACATCTACATGTGCTCGCTGGCGACGATCCTGCCGCCGATGCTGGTGTGGCTGGTGCTGCGTCGCCTGACCGACCAGCTGCGCGCGATGGCCGCGCGCGATCCGCTCACCGGCCTGCTCAACCGTCGCGGCCTGGACGATGCGGTGGCCGCGATGTTCGGCCGCGGCACGGCCGGTGCGCGGCTGCTGCTGGTGGACGTGGACCACTTCAAGCACGTCAATGACCGCCACGGGCACCAGGCCGGCGACGCCGCGCTGTGCGCGATCGCCGCGGTGCTGCGTGGCACCGCGCGCAGCGGCGACCTGGTGTGCCGGCTGGGCGGCGAAGAGTTCGCGGTGGTGTGCCTGGGCGCCGATGCGGCAACCGCGCGGCAGCTGGCCGAGCGCATCCGCCGCCGGATCGCCGCGGCCGTGCTGTTGCACGACGCCGAAGGCGGGGCGCTGCGCTGTACGGTCACGGTCGGCATCTCCGACGCCTTCGATGACGAGGCCTCGCTGGCCCGGGCGATGCAGGTGGCGGACGCGGCGCTGTACCGCGGCAAGCAGGCGGGCCGCGACCGGGTGGAAGGGCCG